>OGRL01000001.1_pt1:0-455000 | contig 459837 bp, 350 predicted proteins | sample 1553481 | NCBI WGS metagenome assembly OGRL01 (sample SAMEA2580036, study PRJEB22360) | human gut metagenome
TCGGACTCCAATCTGCTTCAACATAGGTCTCAATCTGTCTCGGAATAAATTAAAACAGCTTCTAAGATTTTTGTCGAGACGCATACCATATTCCATAAAAAACAGAGAAAATAAAAAACGGAGTTCGCTTATGGTGAACTCCGTTTCATACATCTTATTTAGATTAAATCTTATTTCGCACGTTCGATATAAGAACCGTCGCGAGTATCTACAACAATCATCTCTCCCGTTTCTATAAAAAGAGGAACACGCACCGTAGCCCCGGTTTCCACCGTAGCCGGTTTAGTCGTATTGGTCGCTGTATCGCCCTTCAAACCGGGTTCGGTATAGGTAACTTCCAGCTGCACCTTTACGGGAAGCTCGGCAAACAAAACAGTTTCGGTAGAAGCATCGGAAACGACTTCGACAACCATGCCTTCTTTCAAAAAGTCTACCCCCGTAATCAAGTCCTTATTGATGATAAGGTCGTCCCACGTTTCTTGATTCAAAAAATGATAATGTTCTCCTTCATTATAAGAGAATTGATACGGACGACGTTCTACACGAACATCTTCCAGCTTTTCGCCTATATTGAAACGGCGTTCGAGCACTCGACCCGATACCACATCTTTCAATTTGGTACGCATAATCGTATTGCCCTTACCCGGTTTTACATGTAAAAATTCTACACAGAAATAGAGTTTTCCGTCCAAACGAATACAAGTTCCGTTTTTAATGTCTTGCGAGTTAATCATACTTGTCTTTATTACTTTATTTTGGATTTATATTATTCTTTGTTTCTGACGATTCCAAATGCAAAAGTAAATTAAATCGGTAAAATCTCAAAAAGAAAACCCCAAAAATAGATTATCTCTTGGTTTATTAAAAAAAAGTATCTATTTTTGCAGTCCGAAAAAAGAATAATAACGATAAAATATAACGGCAATGAAAAGAACATTTCAACCTTCAAACAGAAAGAGAATAAATAAACACGGATTCCGCCTGAGAATGTCGACTGCCAATGGTCGTCGTGTATTAGCCAGCCGTCGCGCCAAAGGTCGTGCTAAATTGACGGTATCGGACGAAAGACATCCTTTCTAAAATTTTTTATTCGACATATAAAGAAAGCCGTATCGATCGATACGGCTTTCTTTATATCTATACTTATGTAATTCCACACTTCCTTAGAACAGAATATTCGCCGTCGCTCCCCATGTGAGAGCATGGATCGTACGATTTTTCGACGAAATATCCATGATACCCAGTTCGGTAGAGGGAGACAAGCCCAACGAAGTCGAGGTAGACGAGTAGTCGCAAAACAGTCTTGCCCCGAAATTGCGCTTCAACACATAACCAACCGACACGCCTGCACTCCAAGCAAACCCGTTATTTCCCAATTTTATCTCGTCACGACCAATCGAGCGGTCCAGTATATAACTATATCCAGCCAACGCCTTACACCCCAAGTTCCAACGTCTTGTAAAAGGATATGAGAAATAAGCCCCTGCCATAACCCGACTCTCATCTATCGCCTCTAACGTGACATCGGGACGATTATTCAGCGATACGGGGATATTGGACACCGTCGCCAATCCGCCGCAACCTATGTATTTATTGAAAAAATAAGCTCCTTCGACACCCATACGGCTACCTATATTCGTGTTTATTCGAAGTCCGTTACCTATATCTATACTTCCCAACCCGGATATAAAACCCATATAAAGCCCTACAAACGAGGGATTTTCCAACAAAGGATAATACCGGGGAGATTCGAAATTAAGACCTTTATCCTTAAAAATCAAATCGGCCAAATAATAGCCTAATTCCGTTGAAAGAATACCGATACCGGCTCCCGCCAACACATCGGACAACCAATGCCGATTATTCAATATCCGACTAATTCCCGTAGCCGTTGCGACTGTAAAAGCCGAAATGCTATACCACGGACTACGATCGCCATACTCCTTATGCATCATCATGGCCGCCATAAATGCAGTAGCCGTATGCCCCGAGGGAAAGGATTTATAATTACTTTTATCGGGTCGACGCACATGAGCCGTATATTTAATGGTATTGACAACCGAAGCCATTATAGCCACGGAAAAAGCATCGGAAACCAACATACGTCCCCACGAACTGCGGCTTTCCACACCGAATCCTTTCAACCCTAACATAACTACGGCCGGAGCATATTGCAGATAATCGTCATAACCGTAATGAAAATTTGGAACAAAATCTTCTCTAAGTTGACGAAAATGCTCGCTGCCATGTTTCACCGACAAACCGGCAATAACCAACGGAACTCCCACGTAGGTCATCTGGAACCACTTCGCATCGGTAATTTTATCGGCTTTCCTCTGAAACGGTTGTTCGTAAACGAGCGGTCTTAAATCGACAATCGTATCGTTAACCTCTGATTTAGGAGCGACCGCACCTACTTTAAATACCGAAGAAGACAGCAACCCGGTCACCAACAATCCTGTAATGAATCTCATCTTATCGAGCGATTAGAATAATACAATAAAAACGGAACAAATTTCTATTATTTATTCCGTTTATCCAAAATAAATTAAATATTTTAAACCCGTTCTAATTTCCCAAGAGACACATACCAAATAAATCCCGACACTCGGTCATATCCCATCTTTTCAATCAAGGAAGTATAAGTATTTACTTGTCTTTTGTATGAGGCACGTTCCACATTCCCGAATTTATAATCGACAACAATAACCTCATTGTCCGTTTCGACAACCCGGTCGGGACGATAAAACGAACCATCGGGCTGTAAAATTTCCCTTTCCGTCCACACGTTCACCCCCGGCGAGAACCACGAACTCACCCGTTCGTCGGCAAGCCAACGATTTATATCCTCACGAATCGATTTCGACTCCGACTCGGAAAGCTCTCCCGAACGGACAAACGCAGCAATCGTATCGTCGACGCGATCGAGAGTTTCTATCTGACTCAAAATGCGATGCATGAGCGTACCGTATGTACGATCCTTCCCCTCACCGAAAACGCCCTTCCCTTGCAATCGCAAGTGCAACCGATTTCCCGGTTCGATAGAGCGATATATACCGGCAGGAAAAGCCGGTACGGCAGAAACGTTTTTCTTTTTTTTCTCGGCTCGCCAATCGATTCCGGCCTCATAACGAAGGTCGCCGCCATCGTTCCCCTCCGGGAACAACACTTCACCCAACATTGCCGAGATACTGCCGAAACGCCCTTTGTCGCTTTTATTTTTAACAGCCGGAGCAAAAATATGCAATTCTTCTTCCGCCCGGGTAAAAGCGACATAAGCGATATTCAGATTATCGATACAAGCATACATCTTTTCATCGAAATACTCGGTTGCGTAGTAGGTCTGGGCCAAACTGCTACCATATCGTAACGGTAGCACCGGAATACGAGAAAAAGGCTCTTCATGAGTATGACACCAGACAAAATTGGTTTGATTGGACTGATGATCCAAACTCCAATTACAAAAAGGAATGATTACGACTTTAAATTCAAGGCCTTTGGATTTATGTATAGTCATTACCCGCATGGCATCTTGCTCCTGCGGAGTCGTCACCGACAACTTATCCTCATTATCGTCCCACCACGACAAGAACGAACCCAAGTCGGCCGTATGTGTCCGACAATAATCCAAAACATAATCTTGAAAAGCCTGTATATACACCCGTTCACCTTCGTCAGCCCCCTCATCTGAAAAATAAGAAACAATCCGCTCGCACATCTCGAACAAAGGCTCTTTGCGAATACTCTCGACAAAGGAGAAAAAATCATTATCGAGATGCCTCCCGATGTTCTCTCTATCTTCGAAATAGGACAAAATAACCGCATCATCAGACGCCTTGAATTTTCGGCTATTATATTCATAGACAGCCAACAGTCGGTTCAATTCGATCGAAGGATCTTGAATATATCTCAAAATTCCTATCAACAAATTGATTATAGGAGAGTTTCTTATCAACAACGACTCACTCGATATAACGTCGTAACGATAACGCCCATCGGTATTCTCAGAATTCAGACGCAACAACAAATCGACAAGCATGGTCCCTTCTCTGGCAGTTCTCGTCAAAAACGTTATGTCACCGGGGGTGTACCCCCTATCCTGTAAATCCCTCAACAAATCGGGAATACGAGCTAAGGAGTCGTTATAAAAATCCTCCTTTTTATCCGATTCCCACATCGTTACAGAAACATGACCGCTGCGCAAAAGATTCGAATCGGCAACTCTCTGCCCGATATCGGCATAAGCCTTTTCTATCTTGACATCGAAGCTCCCTTCGACCAAAGCAGACTCCTCGATCTCTCGCTCTAACTTCTGCTGTAACAAACGAGCAGCCTCGCCAAAGATTCTATTATTAAACTCTACTATACAGGCACAACTGCGATAGTTCATATTCATAGACCTTTCGCTATACTGCGACGGTCTGAACAACGACTGAACGCCTTCATTCAACAAAGACCAATCGGAGTTACGCCACCGATAAATGCTCTGTTTCACATCACCCACGATCAAATCGGTGTGGTCATGGCTCAAACTCTCTCCTATGAGAGGTGCGAAGTTTTGCCATTGCAGTTTGGAGGTGTCTTGAAACTCGTCGATCATAAAATGGTTGACCCTCGTCCCTATTTTTTCATAAATGAACGGGGCATCGTTCTCGTTGATAACCGCATTGAGTATACCGGCCGTATCGGACAGGAGAAGTACATTATGTTCCTTTTCGTACTCCTCGATACGGCGGTCTATATCGACCAATATCCCCAAAGCATAAATATACTTCGAACTTTGTACCGCTGTGTTGTAACGCACATAAGGTTCTCCGAAACAATTTACCATTTCCTGCAACACCGGATTAAGTTCCTCATAGAGACTATCTATACAAGCCGGTATTTCTTTTTTCAAAAACCAACCGTCCCGATTGCCCACATTTGCCCGAAAAGTCTGTGTCGGAGGCTCCACTTTTCCATCGACAATTTTTTTAAGATACTGAATCCAAGAACGCCCCTTCCCCTTAAAATCATCGGGCGACAATCCATAACGTTCGAGTACAGCCATAGCTGCCTCTCCCAATTTCCGTAAAAGGGACTCGAACTCGACACGGATACGGCGCATCTCTTTCAGATAATCGTCAAGAACCGACTTATCCTTGATTTGCGAAAGTATCTCGTTACGAAACAATTTATAAGTTTCTTTCGATAGCTCCCCGGCCAGTTCTCTCAAATCGTCTTTCCGTTCGGACCGATTTCCCAAGCTCCACCAGTTCCCCGACTCTATACGCTCCTCGGCATAATGTATCAGCCAGTTGAGAAGACCTTTTTGGTCGATGTCGGACAATTCGGAATACATGCGGTCTATGGCAGAAGCCGTAACGAAATCGTTATCCATCTCTATCTCAAAACTGCCCTGCAATCCAATTTCGCGGGTAAAATTCCGAAGCACTTGTTGAAAGAAACGGTCGATCGTGCTGATATTGAAATAAGAAAAATCGTGTAACAAAACATACAGCGTCTCCGAAGCTATACCCCGAATCTGTTCAACCGTACAACCGAACAGTTGCATCAAGCCATCGACATAAGGCGACTTCTCCGTATCGTGCGCCAATATATCGAGCTGGAAAACGATACGATGCTTCATCTCTTCGGTCGCCTTATTGGTAAATGTAACCGCTAAAATACGTCGATGCTGTGCATCGCTCTTCCGATATAACCGGTAACGCCCCTGTTCGTCCCTATATCCCAACAGCAATTTAATATACTCCAATGTCAGGGTATAAGTCTTACCCGAACCGGCCGATGCTTTGTATATATGTAACATAAAATCAGATAATGCGAGCTCGATACCCTTCCGACAATAAAATTTCCAACACTTTTTGACGGAAATCTCCCTGAATCAATATATCGCCTTCTTTATCAGACCCTCCTACCCCGCACTTGGTTTTCAACTTTTTCGCCAAAGCCTTCAAATCCTCGGCAGTACCGACAAATCCGGTCACGAGCGTAACCGATTTTCCGTTTCTGTTGCGTTTATCCAACGATATGCGCAACTGTTGTTTCCCCGGTTCCAAAGTTTCGGGTTCATCTTCCTCGCCATTATCGAATTTGAAATCGGGATTCGTAGAATAAACTACATTCAATCTGTCTTTCCAATCATTATTTTTTTTCATTTCGGTAATTTTATCTCTTCTATTAATTTAGGATATAAAAGGCAATCTCGCATAGTTAAATTCAAAAACCGTTTTCATTTGCCTCTACTCCCGCCTTTCGCTATATTTGTAGAATATAGGATGCGTTTCGGCATAGCCAACCCCGAAATACAATTTCCGTTTGTCTCTGCTCTCACCTTTCGCTATATTTGTCCTCAAAAATAATAAAGATAGCGATACGAAACAACCCGCATCGCTTTTTATTCAGCAATAAACCGAGCGATTTCCCGTTATATAAAATACGATGAAAGATATTACGAGACATCACGATATATTCTTTGCAAACCGTTTGTCCTTATTGCGTATATGGCTGTGCATAAGCACGCTCTTTTTTACCATAGAGACATCGTTTGCACTCAACCCCAGCCGTTATGCGACCCAATCGCAACTCGCCGACGGATATTGGGTAAAAGTGGCTGTTTACGAATCCGGTATTCACCAAATCACCTATCGGGAACTCCGTAGATGGGGATTTTCCGATCCTTCGGCCGTGACCGTTTTCGGATACGGAGGCGCCATGCTACCCGAAACATTTTCTGAGAACGATATAGACGACCTGAATCAGTTACCCGTCATACGCACCGACAGTAAAATATTGTTCTACGCACAAGGCCCCACTTCATGGTCGTATAACGAAAAAACCAAAGAATACGACCATGAACAAAACACATATTCTACCGCAGGATATTATTTCCTGACCGACAGTAAAAATCAATCGGCGACCATCGCCGAACGGGAAGGGGGACAAACGACCGGATTACAGGACATAACTTCATTCGACGAACACGCCGTGTACGAACAGGAATTATATTCTCCCGGTTCGACAGGACGATTATTTTTAGGCGACGATTTCCGTTATACGACATCTAAGAGTTTTACATTCGAACTTCCCGGTGTAGACAATTCCTCTCCTGTAAAATTAAGAACTTCTTTCGGAGCGAAAATATTAGGTGGAACTGCCACACTTGTCTTTACCCGCAATGGACAAACTCTTCCATCGAGCAACACCGACAATATAGGAGCAGGATCGAGCAGTTCTTATGACTTCGTAAGAATGACCTCGACGCTCAAAGAAATCGACCTCGACAGCGAGGAACTGGCTTTTACGCTCCTTTTCCGCCAAAACGGAGGTTCTCTCTCTATGGCCCGTCTCAATTATTTTCGGTTCAACTACAAAAGGAAATTGCAATTATACAACGGAAGTATCCAATTCCGGCTGGGTCAGCTCCCTGCGAACAGTTGCTATAACCTGCAAGGATACTCGGCGACGACTCATATCTGGGATATATCGGATCCTCTGAATCCCGTTTCTATCAAACCCAACGTCAACAACGGTAATGCACGTTTCGTGCCTACGAAAGGAAATGAAGAATACATTGCATTCGACGAACAAGCTACCGTTGCCTCGGTAGAGTTTATTGAAAAAGTACCTAACCAAAATTTACACGGTTTGACAACCCCCGACATGGTTATTCTCACGCCCAAAGAATATATCTCCTACGCCCAAAGCATCGCTCGATTGCATAATGAGAACGACGGTATGGAGGTAGCTGTCATCGACCATGAAACCGTATTCAACGAATTCTCCTCGGGAACACCCGATGCGACAGCCTATCGACGACTGATGAAAATGTTTTTCGATCGAAAAGGCGGCCTCGATGGAGAGCCTTTATACCTGTTGCTTTTTGGAAAAGGATTATACGATAACCGAAAAATAGGAGAAACCGGTAAATATGTGAAATACCCCACACTCCTCACATACCAGCACGGCAGCGGAACAGACGAACGTCAATCCTATACGACAGACGATTACTTCGGATTCCTCGACGACGATTCCGGGAATAGAATAGCGTCGGATAAACTCCGTGTCAATATAGGCCGTTTGCCCATAAAAAGCGAACAAGAAGCCAAAGATGTGGTATCCAAATTATACAATTACATAGAGAATAACGATAAGGGCTCTTGGAAAAATCAGGTTCTTGTCGTCGCCGACGATGAAAATTATGCCATTCACATGGAACAGGCCGAAGAGATTTGCAGCATTATGGAGAATAGCGATGCCCACTGTTTCATCAACAAAGTCTACACGGATGCTTACACGGCAGAAATAGGCTCCACGGGACGAACATACCCTTCGGCCAAGAAAAAATTATTACAAATTTTAGATGACGGCGTTCTCGTAGTAGATTATATAGGTCACGGCAGTACCGTGGCATGGACACATGAAGATTTGTTGAATATAGGCGACATTCAATCCATGTATTTAAAAAGGTTGCCACTGTTTATCACAGCGACTTGTGACTTCGGACGTTACGATCACGAAGAAACATCGGGTGGAGAAATCCTTTGCCTGAATCCGAACGGAGGAGGTATAGCCCTCATCACCACGACCCGAGTCGTTTATATCAGCGACAATCACTATCTCAACAGTGGTGTAGCGCAACAAATATTCAAAAAAAATGAAAATCACGAGTATCCACGACTCGGCGACATATTGCGTGAAGCGAAATGCAACATTGCACAAACAGACAGCAACAAATTGAACTACACCCTATTGGGAGATCCGGCTCTAAAATTATTATACCCCGATTACCAAATTAAGGTAACCGAAATAAACGGGCATGACATCACTCAAACCACACCGACCATACAAGCGAGAGACTCCGTTTCTATAAAGGGAGAGATATATACCCCCGGCGGAGAAAAAGCGACCGATTATAACGGTATCATCTGTCCGACGGTCTATGATTCCGAAGTAACCGTAGTAACCCACGGCTATGGAGAGGAAGGCAAAGCCATAGAATTTAAAGAAAGGAGCAACCGCCTTTATGTGGGAAAAGACTCTATCGTCAACGGCATTTTTGAAATTTCATTCAAAGTCCCGAGAGAAATCAACTTTGCCGATGACAAGGGATTGATAAATCTATATTGCTATAACGATGAAGGTCAAGAGGGAAACGGCAATGAATCCAACTTTATCGTAGGAGGATTTAACGACGACTCGAACGAAGATTTTGAAGGTCCGCAGATATATTCTGCCTACCTCAACTCCGAAGAGTTCAAATACGGTGATACGGTCAACGAATCGCCTCTGTTTATGGCCGAGGTGTATGATGAATCGGGAATAAACATATCCGATGCCGGTATCGGGCATCAGATGACTATTACCTTAGACGATAAAACCGTATATACCGACGTATCTTCTTACTTCCAACCTGCATTGGGCGAATTCGGCAGAGGGTTTATCGCATACCCTTTGAGCGGACTGAGCGAAGGGGAACACTCTTTACGATTAAAAGTGTGGGACACCGAAAACAATTCGTCGGAAACCGAAATAGGCTTTACGGTAAAGGCCGGATTAAAACCTGTTATTTATGACTTGTATGCCGATCGTAACCCGGCCAGCACTTCGACAAATTTCTATTTGAGACACAACAGACCGGATGCCGTGATAAACGTAACCATATCGGTATATAATCTGATGGGAGTAGAAGTATGGCGTTATACGGGGAAAGGCCTCTCCGACATGTACAAGTCTTACCCGATTACATGGGATTTGACCGACGGTAGCGGAACTCGGGTTCCCGGTGGTATCTACTTGTACAAAGCGATTATATCGACCGATAACGAACACGAAACCACTCGTTCGAAAAAACTCTGTGTGACCGGCAGAGAATAGACTGTTTCTTCGACAAGGATATACATCGCCGATCCCTTTTAAGGGATCGAGTAAAAAATATTTGAACCAAATTTCAGTATTTTGTTATATCTTTGTATATCAAACAGTCAAAAAGATGTATAATTCGGAATCGAAATCTACAATTAAATTACCGGAGCCTTCGCTTCGCAGGCTTCCGTGGTATTTGGCTTATATAAAATTGCTACAAACAAAAGGAGAAGAATATGTTTCTTCCACACAAATAGCAAAGGAAATAGGCGTAGATTCGTCGAAAATAGCCAAAGACCTCTCTTTTATCAATATTTCGGGGAAAACACGTGTCGGTTATGAAATAAATTCGTTAGTCGCAGTACTGGAAGAATTTCTCGGATTCACGTCTATGCACAAAGCATTCATTTTCGGAGTTGGAAGTTTGGGGGCCGCGCTCATGCAAGATTCGGGATTGTCGCAATACGGTCTCGAAGTCGTTGCCGGGTTCGATGTCAAACCCGAGTTGACAGGAACCTTCATTAATCATATTCCGGTATATCCCCTGTCTCAATTCACTCAAAAGCAAAAAGAGTTGGGTGTCCAAATAGGAATATTGACCGTCCCGATAGACAAAGCTCAAAGTGCGACAGAAGAGATGATAGCCGGAGGTATCAAAGCGATTTGGAACTTTACCCCTTACCGGATTCGAGTTCCCAAACATATAGTTATTCAAAACACATCTATTTATGCTCATTTAGCCGTTATGTTCAATCGGTTAAATAATATCAAGTAAATCTCATGAAAATAATTGCCGTCGGTTGGAATTATAGAGGACACAATGCAGAGATGAACCAAAAAGAAACTCCTCAAAATCCCATCATTTTTTTTAAACCCGAAACGGCTTTACTAAAAGACGGGAAGCCATTTTTTTTACCTCAATTCTCCGACCGTATCGAATACGAAACCGAATTGGTTTTCCACATTTCCCGATTAGGGAAAAACATAGCCAGTAAATTTGCACATCGATACTACGACTCTGTAACGGTAGGCATCGACCTCACGGCCAGGGACAAGCAAGCCGAAGCAAGGGCAAACGGAAATCCGTGGGACATTGCAAAAGGATTCGACAACTCGGCTCCCATCGGAAAATTCATTCCATTACCCGAACAAACACCCAAAGCCGACAATATAAATTTCTCTTTGTTTATAAACGGAGTAAAAGTACAACAAGGCAATAGTCAAGATATGATTTTCCACATCGATGAACTCATCGCTTATATCAGCCAATTCTATACCTTGAAAATAGGAGACCTCATCTTTACCGGAACACCGGCAGGAGTAGGACCCGTAAAAATAGGAGACCATCTCGAAGGGTATTTGGAAGAAACAAAAGTTCTTGATTTTTTTGTTAAATAGCCATTAGTTTATACCAATGCCTCATACGATTAAGCGAACACAAAAACAAAGAATATTATCCATTATAGCTTGTTTTTATATTTTACTCCAACCTACATACGGAAGAGATCGACAAGACTATGCGGAAAACTCCATATTAGCGGAAGGCAATTGGGTAAAGATATCGACAACCGATGCAGGAATTTACCAAATAACAGAAGACTCTTTGAGGGCTTGGGGTTTTACAGACCCTTCAAAAATAAAACTGTTCGGATATGGAGGAACCGTCATCGATGAACTATTTGCAAACAGCGATAACTACATAGACGACCTACCGCAAATTCCACTTTGGCGGCATAACAACAAACTATATTTTTATTCGCAAGGCACTACCAAATGGTCTTTCGATTCTGCCAGTCAAGAATTTGTACATCGGCTTCACCCCTATTCTACATATGCCTGCTATTTCCTGACAGATAGAAACATCGAATCTTCCGACTTTCCTACCATATCATCTTCCTTACCGACCGAAATCGATACCCCGATTACCGTATTCGACGACTATGCCCTACACGAAAAAGAATTAATATCGGTAGGCAAAACGGGACAAAATTTCTTCGGTGAAGATTTTCTATCGAATTCGAATCAAGACTTCACGTTTCACCTATCGGGAGCACAACCCTCTCCGATAAAAATAAGAGTATCTTTCGGAGCAAAAATCAGTGGAAGCGAAGGGTATATACACATTTCTTACAATGGGACCGAATTACCGACCAATACCTCGAACAAAATCACAAAATATTACGATAGCCATGAATTTCTTCGAGTAGCTTCCCCACTTAAAACAGTGAACCGAGCCGAGGAAGAATCAACGATAAGCCTTCGCTACGCCAGTACTGGAACAACCCTATCGGCATATCTCGATTACATCAGACTCAATTATAAACGTAAGTTACAATTATACAACGGGCAAGTCTGCTTTCGTTTTATCAACCGGCAAACCGACAATTATTACCAAATAGAAAACAGTACAGCCACAACATTGGTTTGGGACGTCACTACGCCCCATAGACCGAAAAACATTACAACCTCATTCGATAACAACACAACCTCATTTACACCAGAAGATGCTCAACTCAGAGAGTTCATTGCGTTCGACCCGGAACAAAATTTTCCTTCTCCGTCCTTCGTACGGCAAATCGAAAACCAAAACTTACACGCATTGAATATCCCCGAACTAACGATCATCACCCCAGCAGCATTACAGACAGAAGCCGAACGCGTAGCTCAGCTGCACAGAGAAGAAGGACTAACCGTCGCAGTTATTGAACAAGAAAAAATTTTCAACGAATTTTCATCGGGAACACCCGATGCCTCGGCCTATCGAAGATTAATGAAAATGTTTTACGACAGAGCCGAAGGTAATGAAAACGTTCGTCCGCGTTATCTGCTTCTTTTCGGAGACGGTTCTTACAACAACCGCAAATCTATGGAAAAGTTACATTCACCCGAATGCAACATGTTACTTACCTACCAATCGAAAACAAGTATCGACGAACGAGAATCATTCGTTATAGAAGATTATTTCGGTTTCTTGGAAAACAATTCGGGCGAAGAAATAAAGGTCGATAAAGTATGTTTAGGAATCGGTCGTTTTCCCATTTCCTCGATTAAAAACGCACGATTGGTAGTAGATAAACTATATCGATATGTACACGACAAAGACTTCTCCTCATGGAAAAACAATATCTGCATAGCTGCCGACGATGGAGACGAAGCGATACACGCCGAACAAGCCGATAGAGGAAGTGACACCCTTTTACTCAAAAATACTTCTCAACCGAGATTGGGATTCAGAGTGAATAAAATATACATCGACTCCTATTACATGGATCCCCAAACAAAAAAATACCCCGAAGCCAATCGGGAGTTGATGAAACAATTCAATGAAGGTATGCTCGTCTTCAATTATATAGGGCACAACGACCCCGAAGTAGGATTTACCGGAGAAGGATTATTTTCCCGATATGAAATGGACCATCTTACCAATACGCGGTTACCCCTATTTATCACCATCACATGCGACTACTGCCAATTCGATGCCGAAGACGTTTCAGCCGGAGAGAACGTATTCCTCAACCCCTCTGCCGGAGCCATAGCCTTAATAACGACTACCCGTGTGGTTTATACCGATGGAAACGATAAGATCAATCAACGATTAATGAAGCGACTCTTAGAACGGGATTCCAATGGTTCTCCTTTACGAATCGGAGATGTTTTAAAACTGGCTAAACAAGATTTCAACACCGAAATCGACAAGAACAAACTCAACTACGTTCTTATCGGAGATCCGGCTTTAAAACTTGCTTACCCCGAACATTCCATACAAGTTACCCGCATAAACGGAAATAGCGGCGAAAAAAATATCGAAATGATTCCGGGCAAAAATTATACGGTGGAGGGTGAAATACGATCTCACCAAAACGAGCTACTTTCCGATTTCAACGGTTATATATACTATAACCTATATGACAAAGAAAAACAGTTCACCACATTGGCACATCAAGACAAAAAAACATGGACTTATACGCATCGCCCCGATTTATTGACTACCGGTAAAGGCACGATACAAAACGGGACATTCCGAATCACCGTCACACTCCCGATTGACAATTCACATTCCGGAAAATCCGGGCTGCTAAATTTGTACGCCTATGACGAATCGGGCAGAGAAGCCAACGGATATACCGATAAATTAATCGTCAGCACGGCTGTCGAACCGATAACAGAAGATATACAAGGCCCCGACATCAAGTTCGCCGGAATTAACGACGATTCCTTCACCGAAGGAATATTAGTAAACAATCCGGCCACGTTCGTTTGTAAATTCTCGGACCCTTCCGGTATATGGAACGGAAACAGCTTAGGCAAACAAATGACCTTATCGCTCGATGGCGCATGTATCGAAGAAAACGTCGCTCGCTATTACAAGCCTATCGCAGAAAGCAAGATTCCCGAAGGAGAATTCATATACCCCCTCCCTCGACTGAGTAACGGATTGCACACACTTACATTCAAAGTATTCGACACCTTAGGAAATTCATCGGAAGTAACCATAGCTTTCGAAGTCAAAGAGAACAGCGAAACATATACTATCTCCCTTGAAGAAGAACCGGCGACCGAAAGAGCGACAATCTCGTGTCAGGACCAAAACGGGAACGACGTCACAGAATCGAAACATACCCGAATCTCTGTTACTAACACCTTAGGCGAAGAAATCTGGTCGTATGAAACGACCGAGAATAACCCGTTCCCCTTGACCTGGAATCTCCAAGACAACAACGGAAAAAGAGTATCCGCCGGTCAATACTATTGCAAGGGTTATTTCGAAACATCTGCCGGGACAATCGTTACACCCGCTAAAAAAATCGTGGTTATCACGCAATAATCCCCACGATTCTCTGTTTATTATATACATGTAATTCGTAATGTCAGCAAAGATGAAAAGACTGTCTTTTTATATTATAACAATTATTCTTGTATCGCTATTCTTGCCGGTATATGCCCTTGCAGCCAACGGAAATTCGACCAAGAATGAATTCAACCCTATCAATACAGGAGTCACTTCGCTAAGCATAACTCCCGATTCTCGTGGAGCATCGATGGGTGACTTAGGTGTCGCCACCGACCCCGATGCAAACTCTCAATTCTGGAACCCTTCCAAATATGCTTTCGCTTACAGCCAAGCAGGTGTATCTCTATCGTACACACCGTGGTTACGCAAACTGGTAAACGACATCTATTTGGCCTATTTAGCGGGGTATTGGAAATTGGGAAGCAGCGATTTACAGGCATTAAGTGCCTCTTTACGCTATTTTTCATTGGGAGAAATCGTACTCACCGATAATCAAGGAAACGCACAAAATAGCATAACCCCTTATGAAATGGCTTTCGATGTAGGATATTCCCGCAAATTGTCCGATAAATTTTCTATGGGTGTCGTATTCCGTTACATTTATTCCGACTTAGGGTTTCATTATGACGAATCGAGTGTTTCCGATGCATCGGGTGCATCGGCCTTCGCTGCCGATATATCGGGATACTACACGACTTATCCCATCATAGGTCGTAACGAATGCCAATGGTCTTTGGGTTTCAATATCTCCAACATCGGAACCAAAGTATCTTATGACGGAGGTAATGAAAACGCATTCCTACCTACTAATTTGAAAATAGGTACATCGTTTCTTTTTCCATTAGCCGAATATAACACACTATCGTTGAACCTCGATCTCAACAAATTATTAGTTCCTTCTACCCCCCAAGTTTCCAATTACGAAACAGAAGAAGAGTATGAAGAAGCCAAAGAGAAATGGCAAAATACCTCACCTATATCCGGTATATTCAAATCGTTTACCGATGCTCCGGGAGGATTCAAAGAGGAGCTTCGAGAAATAAACTTCTCGATAGGAGCCGAATATTCTTACAATCAACAATTCTTCCTGAGAGCCGGATACTTTAACGAAAACAAATACAAAGGAAACCGCAAATATTTTTCTTTCGGAGCCGGATTTTCCTTGAACGTATTGAAAATAGATGCGGCATATATGGTGGCAACAGCACAAACAAGTCCTTTGGATCAAACACTTCGTTTCACCCTCTCGTTCGACATGGACGGGCTTAAAGACCTTCTGGGAAGACGATGAAAACACGTATAGGTTTCGGATTCGATGTCCACAAATTGGTCGAAGGACGGGAATTATGGTTAGGAGGAATACGTATCGAGCACACCCTCGGACTCCTGGGACACTCCGATGCAGATGTTCTTATCCATGCCTTATGCGATGCCCTGCTCGGAGCGGCGAACATGCGTGACATAGGATTTCACTTCCCCGATACGGCCAACGAATATAAAAACATAGACAGCAAGATTTTACTAAAAAAGACCGTGGAGCTCATTCGAGAAAAAGGATTTTCGATAGGAAATGCCGACATAACGGTCTGTGCCGAACGCCCTAAACTCAACCCACATATTCCTCTCATGCAAAAAACACTTTCAGAATGTATGGGCATCGATCTTGAAGATATATCCATTAAAGCCACTACTACCGAAAAATTAGGCTTTACAGGAAGAGAGGAAGGAATTTCTGCTTATGCCGTAGTACTTTTGGAAAAATAACGAAGAGAAAGCCGTAAAATCAACAGCTTTCTCTTCTCTTTTCTGCGATTTTTTTTAACCAAACAATTCTCAGAAAAAAGGGCTATGACCCAATAAGTAGCCCACAAGTTCAATTCATGGTCTTTTCGCAGAAAATAAACAGGAAAATCCCCTCTTTCGTAATCTCGTCTAAACGAAATAGACTCACGAAACTTTAAAATAAAAAAGCGTGAGCCTGATAGTTTATCCTATTCGAGGTTCAGCAAAACCTTTGGTGGATAAACAACCAGCCCACGCTTGTCCATATAACAAGCGTAGGCGCTTAGTTGTCTATTACCCCACCATAAAAAGAATTTTGCTGATTCCGAATAGAGGTAATATTCTAAACGCTTATATTCCCAATATTTTTTCAAAGATACTCTTTTTCCCATGAGACGTCCAAAAACTCCCCGTTTTTTAACATTCTCAACAGATACGTTTTTATGAACAGATTGTACCTGGCTTCGTAAAAGTTCGCTATTTTTGCAATAGATGCGAAACAGGATACAACTCGACATAAAAATGAGCGAATACATTTTATTCGGTTTTCACCTTTCCGCATTTTTGCAGCAACACGAAACGCTATGGATTCTGACAAACGAGTATTGATAGGTATGAGCGGAGGTATAGACAGCTCTGCCGCATGCATGATATTACAAGAACAAGGGTACGAAGTAATCGGTCTCACCATGCGCATGTGGGATTTACCCCGACATTTCCCGAACGAAGGACAAACGATTCCTCAATTTGCCATAGAGGCCAAAGAACTGGCAGAGAAGATAGGAATAGAACACCACATTCTCGATGTAAGAGACGATTTCAAGAGAACGGTCATAAAAAGTTTTACCGACGAATATTTAAAAGGGAATACTCCCAACCCATGTGTTCTTTGCAATAAACAATTCAAATGGCATTACCTCTTGCAGGAAGCAGACCGGTTGAATTGCCAATGGGTCGCCACCGGACATTATGCTCGGATTTCACGGAAAAATAATCGCTTCATACTAAACAGGGGCGCCGATCCTAAAAAAGATCAATCTTACTTTTTGTGGAGACTCGGACAGCAGGAACTTGCCAGAACCATTTTCCCGTTAGGCGACATCACCAAAGAGGAAATAAAACAATACGTCGAGAAAAAAGGATTCCACGAAAAAGTCGAAAAAAAAGAGAGTATGGAAGTTTGTTTCATACCGGGAGACTATCGGGACTTTTTACGTGAACAACTTCCCGACTTAGACCGGGAAGTGACAGGAGGATATTTTATCGATGCCGCCGGACGGAAGCTCGGACAGCACAAAGGATTCCCATTCTATACCATAGGGCAGCGCAAAGGATTGGAGATAGCTTTGGGGAAGCCCATGTTCGTCACCCGCATAAATCCGATAAAAAACACGATACGGTTGGGAGAACGGTCGGAACTGCTCACCCGGAATATGGTTATTACCGATGTTATCGAAACCATACCCGGCATTCTGAATACATCGGAACCGGTCGACGTTCAAATTCGTTACCGCAGTGCGGCTATACCAGCGACCCTTCGCAAAGGAGAAACTCCTAACGAATGGATAGTCTGCTTTCAATCCGATGCTTCGGCGGTAACTCCGGGGCAATCGGCAGTCATTTACCAGAACGACTGTATTATCGGCGGTGGAATCATTGCCGATCAACGGTTATTAAAAAAGTATGCTCTATGATACGCCCGATACTGCTATTATCCTTTTTCATCGCTTTCACAGCCAATAATATAGCACAAGAGCAACAATACCGGATATGGTTCAACGACAAGCCCAAATCGGTTCACTCGGTCGATGAACCCGAGAAATTCTTATCGGAACAGGCTATCGCCCATCGGGAAAAACAGAATATTCCCATAGACTCCACCGATTTACCCATAGACCCCGTCCGATTAAAAAAACTTTCGGAACTCGGAGCCCGTATATTGGCCACATCGAAATGGCTGAACACCGCCACCATAGTATTGACCGATACAGCTGACTTATCGGCAATCGCCTCTCTGTCGTTCGTCAAAAAGCACAAAAGTTTAGGAGTAGCCGTACAACCAGTCTCTAACCTCAAAAAAAGACAGAAACAAATCGAATCGGAATCCGAGAATCCCTACGGAGATGCCACCCTGCAAATAGAGGTACACAACGGGGACGAATTACATCGAGCAGGATTCACCGGAAAAGGAATGACAATCGCCGTCATCGATGGAGGATTCCTCAACGCAGACCGCAACCCCAAGTTCGACCAAAATAAAATTGTCGGGAACCATGACTTCATAGACAAGAAAATGGATTTCATGCACGGAGATACACACGGTTCGTCCGTTCTATCGACCATGTTGGTCAAAGACAGTTCCGTCTTTATCGGTACAGCCCCCGATGCCGCATACTGGCTCTTGCGCTCGGAAGATACCAATACGGAATATCCGGCAGAAGAAGATTATTGGGTGGCGGCTCTCGAATATGCCGACAGCATAGGAGCCGATGTGATAACCTCTTCTCTCGGTTACTCCGAATTCGACGATTCCCGGTTCAATCACACATGGGATCAACTTGACGGCAAATCGGCTTTTATTTCCCAAGCAGCCGCTATGGGAGTACAAAAAGGATTGCTCATCGTGGTAAGTGCAGGGAACGAAGGAGGTAACAACTGGGGAAAGATAACTGTTCCGGGCGATGTCGATGGCGTTCTCACGGTAGGAGCAGTTTCACCCAACCTGAAACCTGCATATTTCTCCGGCAGGGGATTTACGGCCGACGGCCGCATTAAGCCCGATATCATGGGAATCGGGGCTACCGCCGCAACAATAACACCCGAAGGAAACACGGCATGGAAAGACGGGACCTCATTTTCCGCGCCGATAATAGCAGGACTTACAGCCTGTCTGCGACAAGCTCTTCCCGACCTTTCTGCACAGGAAATCGTCGGACTCATCAAAAATAACAGTTCGCAATCTTTAACGCCCGATTCCGTCATGGGATACGGCATACCCGATTTCTATGCAGCCTATCGTCAAGGAACGGGAATCGAACCCTCCCTAAAAGGGGATATTCCTCTACAAATCATTTACAGGGAAGAAATCCCCGTCATAAAAATAAAAAGGCTACCGATCGGCGAGACCTCGATTACCCTCCACATATACACCTTGGAAGGCGTTATTATACAAGAGTATAATGTTTCGGAAAATTCCGAAACGCCCTTGTACACATTGAAAAAAGGGATATATATACTGGCAGCCCGCTGTCAATCAAATTATTGGACTCAAAAAATACAACGGTTATGACCTCCGGGAGAAAAGAATTTTCACTACTCGAACTAAATGCTTGCGTGCGCAATACCCTACAAGAGTCTTTGCCGGAACGGTATTGGGTACGCGCCGAAATCAGCGAGGCGAGAATACACCCTTCCGGTCACTGTTATTTGGAACTGATCGAGAAAGAAGAACAATCCGGGAAAACCGTAGCCAAAGCCAGAGCCACCATTTGGGCGACGACATTCCGATTATTGCAACCGTGGTTCGAGCAGTCGACCGGACAACTGTTCACATCGGGTATCAAAATTCTCATACAAGTCAGTATCTCCTTTCACGAGCTATACGGTTATAACCTGACCGTGCACGATATCGATCCCGCTTATACGTTGGGAGATGCGACTCGTCGTCGAGCCGCCATACTGCAACAACTCCGAGAAGAAGGAGTAGCCGACATGAACAAAGAGCTCACATGGCCGATACTGCCGCAACGTATAGCGGTCATATCTTCTCCGTCGGCCGCCGGCTATGGCGACTTTATGAATCAAATACAAAACAATTCTTACGGATACAAAATATATACCGCTCTCTTCCCGGCGGCCATGCAAGGCGACCAAACAGAACAATCTATCATTCATGCTCTCGACCGAATCAACCGGCACGAAGAGTTGTTCGATGGTGTCGTCATCATTCGGGGAGGAGGAGCGACGTCCGACTTGAATAGTTTCGACAGTTATCCTCTGGCCGTCAATGTAGCTCAATTCCCACTACCTGTCATTACCGGTATCGGGCACGAACGAGACGACACCGTCATCGACATGGTAGCCAACACACGGGTAAAAACCCCTACGGCGGCAGCCGAATGGATTATCGCTCGTATGCACGAAGCCGACACATATGCCGTCAATCTGTCTCACACGATCAGCTCAGAAGTCCGTAGTCGAATCGACCGGGAAAAGCAGACGATACAACGCGCAACCTCCGCACTTCCACTGTTCATCGAACGGCTGATACTCGGAGAAAAACATAAAACCGGGTTGTTAACCCAACAAATCAAACTCGCTTTACGAGCCGTTATCGATGCGGAAAAGAACAAGCTCGACCATACGGAAAAGACTGTCCGGCTATTGTCTCCCCAGTCACTACTCGAACGAGGATATAGCCTGACCCTCCACGACAACCGGGTCGTTAAAAGTGTCGCAGAGCTATCTCCCGGAGACACGATAGAGACTATCTTTGCCGATGGCAAAACGACAAGCCGGATAGAAAAAACAGAACCTTCGAAAACAAAATAAAAAATATATATGGCTAAAAAAACGACTCTCTCCTACTCGGATGCAATAGCCGAATTGGAAACGATTGTAAACAAATTACAAAACAACGAATACGAAATAGACGAGCTGCAAAAATGCACGACACGTTCGCTCGAATTATTGAAATTCTGCAAATCCAAATTATTCGAGACCGACGAAGCTCTCCAAAAAATATTGGCCGAGTTGAACGATTAAACAGAATATATAAATGGCTCTTAACACCCACAATATAATATATGCCGGTTTATATATCCAAAAACAAAAAAAATGTTTAATTTTGCCGAGTTTTCAACTATATGAATATGTCCGAAAGAAAAGTCCGAGTGCGTTTCGCACCAAGCCCCACGGGAGCATTACATATTGGCGGGGTTCGTACCGCTCTCTATAACTATTTGTTTGCCAAGCAAAATCACGGAGATATGATCTTCCGTATCGAAGACACCGACTCTCAACGTTTCGTGCCGGGAGCCGAAGCATACATTATCGAAGCCCTCGAATGGTTGGGAATCAAGTTCGACGAAGGGGTAAGCTACGGCGGAAATTATGGACCTTACCGGCAATCGGAACGAAAAGACATTTATCGTAAATATGTAAATCAACTGCTCGATGCAGGAAAAGCCTACATCGCATTCGATACTCCCGCCGAATTGGAAGCCAAGCGAAACGAAATCGCCAACTTCCAATACGACGCCTCCACTCGCATGCAAATGCGAAACTCGCTGACAATGGACAAAGAGGAAGTAGATTCCCTCATCGCACAAGGACAACAATATGTCGTAAGATTCAAAATAGAGCCGGGCGAAGACATCGTAGTCGACGACCTTATCAGAGGAGAAGTGACCATCAACTCGTCCATTCTCGACGACAAAGTGCTATACAAATCGGCAGACAATCTGCCCACCTATCACTTGGCGAATATCGTCGACGACCATCTAATGCTTGTCTCCCACGTAATCCGTGGAGAAGAGTGGTTGCCCTCGGCTCCGTTGCACGTATTGCTCTACCGGGCTTTCGGTTGGGAAGACACCATGCCGCGGTTCGCCCATTTGCCCCTGTTATTGAAACCCGACGGTAAAGGCAAGTTAAGCAAACGAGACGGCGACCGGTTGGGATTTCCCGTATTCCCGCTCGAATGGCACGACCCCAAAACAGGCGAAGTATCCTCAGGATATCGCGAGTCGGGCTACCTGCCCGAAGCCGTGGTTAATTTCCTCGCCCTGTTAGGTTGGAATCCCGGTAACGATCAGGAAATCATGTCGATGGACGAACTTATCGAACTCTTCTCTCTCGAAAAATGTAGCAAAAGCGGGGCTAAGTTCGATTATGAAAAAGGGAAATGGTTTAACCACAAATACATACAAGAGAAAAGCAACGAAGAGCTCACCGAGTTATTCATGCCTATTCTCGAAGAAAAAGGCATAAAAGCCGATAAATCCACCGTCGCCCGTATCATAGGCCTTGTAAAGGGTCGCGTAAGTTTCATAAAAGAATTGTGGGATCAAGCAGCTTTCTTTTTTGTCGCACCGACTACCTACGAAGAGAAATCGGTAAAAAAACGCTGGAAAGAAGAGACCCCCGCTCAAATGCGCGAACTCATCGAAATATTGCGCAATATGGACGACTTCTCGTCTGCCCCGGCCGAAAAAGTCGTATTAGGTTGGATCGAACAGAACGGTTACCATTTGGGTAACGTCATGAATGCTTTCCGTTTGGCCGTAGTTGGGGAATGTAAAGGGCCTCACATGTTCGACATTACGGAAATCATGGGCAAAGAAGAGACTATCAAGCGTATCGAGCGGGCTATCGAATATTTAGGTTAATGAAATACAGACAGCCACATACACTGCTTTTGATTACTCTCCTTGCTGCGCTGTTTCCTGCAAAGGCTCAGCAAATAGCTTGGAGCGTAGATATGACCGGATTTTTCGACAATCGGGAATTCGGTTATTCCAAAGCACAGTCCCAAACTTTTTTCGGGACACGCTTGTCTCCCGAAATCGGTATCAGAATAGGACATAGCACGATCATGGCAGGAGCCTCATGGGTACAACCCATCGACGGATCCACTCGCGAGGCCAAAGTGCACCCCACGGTCTATTACCGTTACGACACCTCCAAATTCCGAATGTCGTTGGGTATGTTTCCCCGTACCCAATTAATCGAAAACGTACCGGCAATCTTGCAATACGATTCTCTCACCTACTTCCGTCCCAACATAGCTGGCGCATTATTCCAGTATATACATACCAAAGGATTCGCCGAGCTCTATATCGATTGGAGACAAGTACAGACCGAGGTAAAACGAGAGGCTTTCATGGCTGTATTCAACGGCCGGTGGCAACCCCTGCCCTACCTTTTCGCGGGAGGGCATTTGGTGATGAACCACTTGGCTCGTCCTCGCAATTCGGATAGCCGCTATACGGTTACCGACAATCTCATCGCCAGCCCATACATCGGACTGGATTTAACCACATACACACCGTTGGACACCTTGACCCTCAAAGTGGGGTATCACATCAGTCTCGACCGGCTTCGCAACGTCGGGACGTGGCATCACCCGCAAGGCATTCTCATAGACTTATTGGCCGAATGGCGCTTCTTGGGTCTACATAACACATTTTACAAAGGAGGTTCGCAAATGCCCCTTTATCCCCAATTAGGAGCTCAGCTCAATCAAGGAGATCCGTTCTACCAGTCTTCGACCTATAATCGCACGGATATATACGCCTACATTTTCCGCAAAAGTTATCTTAATTGCATAGCTTCCTGCAACCTGCATTATACGCCCGGCAACCTCGATTTTCAACAGCAACTCACCCTACGATTCTATATAGACGACCAAGCATGGAAAAACCGTAAGGGAAAACAGAATCGAGGTTACCTGAAAAATATCTTGTAACCCGACAAGAGAAAATCGCCGCTATGAAATCGATTTATAATTTTGGAATATATTGCTATAAACAATTAGTCGCACTCGCCGGAATACGAAATGTCAAGGCCCGGAAACTGACTCAGGGACAAAAAGGAATCTTCGATTACCTCTCCCGGCATGCCGATCCGCAAGGAGGGTATTTGTGGATACATGCCTCGTCCCTCGGAGAGTTCGAACAAGGACGTCCGCTTATCGAAGCCATAAAAAAAGCGCAACCCGATACCAAAATATTACTCACGTTTTTCTCTCCATCGGGTTACGAAGTCCGCAAAGATTATTCGGGAGCGGATCTTATTTGCTACCTTCCGTTCGACCTGCCGGGCAATGTAAGACGATTCCTCGACTTGACCAAACCCACGAAAGCCATATTCATTAAATATGAATTTTGGGCGAACTACCTCAACGAACTTAAACGCAGGAATATACCCACGTATATTGTCTCGGCTATTTTCCGCCCCAAACAAATATTCTTCCGTTCTTATGGAGGATATTTTCGTCGCATTTTGAAAAACTTTACCCACCTTTATATACAGGACGAACGCTCCCGACAACTACTCGCCAGTATAGGCATCGACAATGTATCGATCGTAGGTGACACTCGTTTCGACCGGGTCGGCGACATTCGTCGCACGGCCAAAGAATTACCTCTTGTCGAAGCCTTCGCACAAGGAAAAAAGATACTTATTGCCGGCAGCTCGTGGCCCAAAGACGAGGAGTTCATTACTCGATATTTCAATCACAACGACAATATCAAACTCATTCTGGCCCCACACGAAATACACGAATCTCATTTGCAATCGATAGAGAGATTACTGAAACGCCCGGCTATACGTTACACACAAGCCACAATCGACACCGTACAGTCGTATGATTGCCTCATCATAGACTGCTTCGGGCTTCTCTCCTCCATTTACAGATACGGAACCGTCGCTTACGTCGGTGGAGGATTCGGAGCCGGCATACACAATATTGCCGAAGCCGCCGTATATGACATACCTGTTATTTTCGGACCTAACCATCGCCGATTCAAAGAAGCCCACGAACTCATAGCATGCGGAGGCGGCTTTGCAATCCACAACAGTCAAGAATTTGCAACCGTTGCCGACAAACTACTAACCAATCCCAAATACTTAGCCTCTGCCAGAAAAAATGCAGGTGATTACATTTCGACTCATGCCGGAGCAACCAAACTCATTTTGAAAGAGTTGTTCGGGATAGAAGAATAACGGTACACCTGTTCTTTATTGTTTCCGCCTTTACTCAATCTCGGCTGGATTAAATTCGATTTAAAATGGAAAAGGAGATAAAGAAACCCGTTAAAATACTTTTCGTCTGCCTCGGAAATATTTGCCGTTCGCCGGCTGCGGAAGGAGTATTTAAACATATGCTTCGGCAACGGGGGATAACCGGTCGCTTCGAGGTAGACTCTGCCGGGACTTACGGCGGTCACGCCGGGGAATTACCCGACCCTCGCATGCGTTCACACGCTGCCCGACGCGGATATTTGCTGGAACATCGCAGTCGCCCTGTAAGACCCGATGATTTCGAGAAATTCGATTTGATTTTGGGTATGGACGATTACAACATCGATACGCTCCGTTCTATGGCCGACTCTCCCGAAGAAGCCGCAAAAGTAAAGCGTGTAACCGATTATTGCCGACATTACCCGGTAGATTGTATCCCCGACCCTTATTACGGTGGAGCCGACGGCTTTGAGAATGTATTGAATATCTTGGAAGATGCCTGTGAAGGAATAATCGCGGATTTTTACATCGCATGAATATAATGCACTTCACACCGCACAAGACATAAAATTACCGACTTTCCATCTTTCCCTTGACAAAGGGAACATTTCTACACCTCTCCCCTGCCGTGTTCCACGTGGCATTGCCAACACCCTTCTTAGAACTGCGAGAGAGTGGTGCGGCATTATTGGTATGGTATTTAAACCTCCTTCCCTACCGTGTCTCATAGCATTAACGGGGTGTCGCAAAGCGATATAGAGGTCTTCTGTTAGCCGTATAGGGGAATAAATACGAGGAAAGTATTTCTCCCTCCTCCCTGCCGTGTCCCGTAGTATTACGGGGTGTTTTGCAACGCAAAATATAGGGGAGGTGGCTCGCAGAGCCGGAGGGGTTGAAAAGAGATGGTGAACAACTGGCTTATAAGCTCAGAGACGAAAGATAAATAAACAATAGATATGACATTTTCATTAAAAATATAAAGTTTCCTTCAAAAAAGCTTTTTCTTTCCGATTCGTTTTTATATTTTTGTTAGACTAATTTCAATGGGCTCAAAATAAACCATATAGAATATTCTAACTCTAAAACAATACATCTATGAAAAAAAATTACTTCTTACACACAGCTATCTTATTAGTAGCGTTGGTTTGTGGTACTGTCCCGGTGTGGAGCCAGACTTACAAAAAAATATCTTCTATCGAAGAACTTACCGATGGAAAATATGTAATAGCCAATGAAAAAGGCGAATATGCCATGAACAGCACAAACGATGGGAAATTCTATACGCACACGAGTATATCCCCTATCGATAACGAAATTATCAACCCAGATGCATCCATCATTTGGGAAATAAAAACTAACAACGGTAGTAAAACAATTAATAATGGGACTTCTTATGTTTATTGTGCCGGAGAAAAAAATGTTCCTATAAAAACTTGGGCCGATAACGATAATGGCTTCTTTTGGAATTTTACAGTTACCTCGGGAGTTTTTACGGTACAAAGTGTAAAAACTACAACCTTATATTTAAAATATAATGCACAAAGTCCTCGTTTCACAACGTATAAATCAGGACAACAGAATTTAACTCTCTACAAATTGGAAGAAACGGGAAAATCAAATCCCGAATTAACATTTAGCGGAATCACTGGCGACATAACCAAAATGTTGGCAGACGGAAGTTACAGCAGCAAAGCCACAACGAAATCGGACGCTACTATCGTTTACAGCAGCAGCAATCAAGAAGTAGCTACCATCGACCAACAAGGTACGGTAACACTCCTTGCCGGTGGAACAACCGTAATCAAGGCCGAAGTTGCCGAAACAGCAACTTTCGACGCCTCTTTTGTCGAATATACGTTGAAAGTAACAGATCCAGCAGCTCTCAAAACATTTGTAAAAGTAACTAATGGTTCCGTAACCGGAGGGAAATATATTATCGTTTACCAAGCAAGCGATGATGCCAACTCGGTAATGGCTTTGAATACAACCAATGCCGGGAAATTCTTTGGAAACACCGAAATAGACCTTACCGAAAATAAAATCGTCACCGACGACAAAACAGTTATGTGGGACATTACCCTAGAATCGGACGATCATTACTCTATCAGCAACGGAAATATATTTGTAGGATTTAAGGGCAACAATAATGAAGCCTATATATACAATGACTATACAATCGGAGAATGTGGTTGGAATTTTATATACGATGAGAATAATAAAGTTTTCAAAATCCAAAATGCCGGTGTAAATAATCGCTACTTACAATATAATACAGGAAGTCCTCGATTCGCTTGCTATACCGGTTCCCAAAAACACCTTACTCTTTATAAACAAGAAGACAGCAGAACAGCCGTAGAAGTAACATTCAATGAAATAGACGGAGACCAAACCTTATTCTTCACAAAAGGATTCACCTACAATAGTGCAGCTACTGCTACTCCAACAAGGCCTATCACTTACAGCAGCAGTAACCAAGAAGTAGCTACTATCAGCACAGAAGGTGTAGTAACACTCGTAGGTGCAGGAACAACTGTAATCAAAGCCTCCACTGCTGCCGATAACACCTATCAAGAAGGTGCTGCCCAATACACACTGACCGTTCGTAATACATCGGTAGCACTTCCTTATCAAATTGATTTCAAGACAGAAGGATTAGGCGATTGGCTCACCTATACAACCGAGGGAACAGTAGAATGGGAATCGACCAATTATGGGGTTCAAGCTAATGGTTTCGATAAAGGTGTCGGTGAGGCTTATTTAATCTCTCCCGCCGTAACAGCCTCAGATATAGTTTTAGCGTTCAGCAGTCAAAAGTCATTTAACGGTAACGATTTACAACTGTTCTACTCAACCGATTTCGACCCCAGCAGCATGTCGCAACCGAGCGATGCCTCATGGACCGAAATCACCGATATGGCAACATGGGCTACCAGCCAAGAAACGACCGAATCGGGTAACATCGAGTTGCACGATCTCACCACTCCCATTCGTTTCGCTTTCAAATACACTTGTGAAGCCAATGAAGCTGCCCGTTGGACAATCGTCGAGCTGTCAATCTCAAAAGGTCAACCTAGCGGTATCGAAGATGTAGCCACCAATGAAATGAAAGTCATCAACGGCAAAGGTCAAGTAACCATCGAAACTGCCGAAGCTATGCCTATCGCTATCTATGCACTCACCGGAGCACAAGTTCGACAAATAGAACTTGTCGAGGGAACCAACATTATAGAATTACCGACCGGTATTTATCTGATCGGAAATAAAAAAGTAGTCGTATTTTAACCGATACTACTTTCAACCATAAAAAAGGAGCGGCATGTAATGCCGCTCCTTTTTTCTATTCCTCACGCGCCAGACATCTGTTCGGTAGAAAATCCGCAGATAAAGGATTGAATTTTAGCAATGAAATTCTTGTCGACAACCTCATTCCGATCAATTCGGTGAGAGACAGAGAACTATCGTTTGATTGAAGATTCAACCCCCTCGCCCTACGGGCACTCCCCCTATCTCATCTGCGATGAGCAGAGGGAGAGGACTGAAATGTCACTTCATCAGTTTTAAACTCCTCCATTGCCGGCATTTTCTAACCCCTCCGTCCTTCGGACACCTCCCCTATATTTTGTTGTGCAAAACACCCCGTAATACTACGGGACACAGCAGGGAGGAGGGAGGTAAATACTTTCCTCGTATTTATTTTTCTAACAGAAGACCTCTATATCGCTTTGCGACACCCCGTAATGCTATGGGACACGGCAGGGGAGGAGGTTTTAAAATGCCACTCCAACAATGAGCCATAAATCCCTACCAATTATCGAATGGCCCAAACATCGGCTTATTCCTACGAGCCAGAAGAAATAAATAATCAATAAAATAATCGACTCCAACTCCCAATAAAAACAGAAAGAAAAACCATTCGCCCTTCTTTTTGTATTTTTTTTACTCAAAAGAAATACCTTTAACCCCCTATGTTTGTTTAACTTTAAATGATAAACTATGGTAATTGCGTATTTAAGAGTCAGCACCAGTAAACAACATCTTGTCAACCAACAAGACGAAATCAGGCGTTTCGCCCACACCAAAGAGATAGAAGTCAGCCGATGGGTAACCGAAATTGTCAGCGGAAAAAAGAATCAGAAAGAACGGAAGTTAGGGAGAGTAATCAATCAATTAAAACCGGGAGACACGCTCATCGTTACCGAAATATCGAGATTAAGCCGCACTCTCACAGAGATTATGACCATTATGGGAAAATGTCTTGAAAAAAATATTACAATCTACTCTACCAAAGACGGATACGCATTCGATAATACCATAAACAGCAAAGTCCTTTGCTTTGCATTCGGCCTTGTCGCAGAAATCGAACGGAACCTTATATCTATGAGAACCAAAGAAGCTCTTGCCTTACGAAAAGCAGAAGGAGTCATTCTCGGTCGGAAAAAGGGAAGTATCACCAAATTGAAAATACTCGTCGATAACGAACTTGAAATAATAGATCGCCTGAAAAAAGGAGAATCTATGGCTTCGATTTGCCGTATATACGGAGTCTCTACCGATACGTTCTCCAAATTCAGAAAGGTTTGTCCAAGCGTAGAAGAAGCATTCCAATACAAGATGACGCATTTTTATGCTTCGTCAAAATAAAAATCACCCCGGAGAAGAAGCACCGGGGTGAAAATAAAGAAACCTATTTTTTCAGAAGTTCCAGCAGAAGTTCCGGCTCATTCGTCGTGATAAAGTCGGCTGCTTCATCGATAAAATACTGCAAGTCGTCTGCTTTATTTACGGTCCAGACATTAACCGTCAAGCCCAAATCATGAGCTTCCCGAATCCAACTCTTATTGTTTTTCAATACCTTTTGATGATAATCGAGACCCGTATACCCCAACTCTTTAAGCTCGGCAGGTGTTTTATCTCCATTCAAATAAGCGACCTTCGCATTCGGGTCCAACCGGATAATCTCCGTTCCCACCAAGTTGCTGAATGCGATGTATTCTACCTGCCCTTCCATTTTCATCGATTTGACCATATCCACAACCTTTTTAGCCAACTCGATATTTCTTTCGGGAGTAGATTGGGTTTTAAGTTCCAACACCAATATCATGGGCTTCAACTTCTTTCCGGCTTTTAAATAATCCTTCAAAGAAGGAACAGTCTCCCCGTTTTTCAATTTTGACTTCGTTATGGTCTTGAAATCCGTTTCTTCGATTTTCAATCCGTCCAATGTTTTGGGGTCATGGTTTACCACCAACCCACCGTCCGAAGTCAACCATATATCCAATTCCGACCCCCAACAACCGACGTCATGAGCTTTTCGCAATGAAGCCAAAGAGTTCTCGGCAGAGCCTTCACATTTCCAATATCCCCGATGAGCCACGGTCTTGGTCGACGACTTTGCCTGAATAGCCGGAGTCATAGCCAATAACATCAATGCAACCATTAAAATTTTAGTTTTCATAATCATTTGTTTTTTATTAAGGTATCTACTTACTTCTTCGGATTCTCCAAATTAGTTCTTATCTTGAAGTCGGCGGTTTTAAAAGAGACGTTCTTATCTCGAACATCGTTACAATGAACGATCAAAGCTCCCTCTTTTTCCCAATACGATTTCACGGTATGTCCGCTCATCGGGCCGTCTTCTTTGCCTCTCACCGTCACATCGTCGGGGTTCACCACAATTTTCAATCCTCTCGATTCATTCAACATATCCATGTCTCCTCGGCTATTCCCGCCCACAATCAAAGGCACGGCTTTAATATAAGTAGGTATAACCTGAGCCTTGCCATCATCTTGCGGTATGGGCATAATGATTTCATCGGACATGACTCCGTTTTTCACGACACCCTTAACCCCCAGCACATGAGTGACGGGTATTCCCAACTCGGAAGCGACAAACCTTTGGTATAAAAATTCGGGAGAGGCAGTCAATATCCACACCTCGAAACCATATTCTTTCAAGTTGGAAATAAGAGTCTTCATCTCAGGATACATTTTCCCCTTATACGAACGCATATAACAATCGTAACCGAGGGTAGCGATTTCCTCAGGAGTCATGCCAGACAAAAAATGTACCCTATCTTCCACATAAGGTTTCCCCACGTTATTACCGTCTTTTACCATACGGTCGAGAATCGCCATCTTTTGTCTCGATTCTTTATCTTTACGGTTCTTGTATTTTTTATCGGCATAATCATACAACGCCTCGTCGGCCAGATAGTAAGGAGCTTGTCCGAACACCGTACCGTCGCAATCGAACACGGCGACCTTACGGCCGGTAACGGTCAACGTCGTATTCAGAAATTCCTCGATACGAGCATTCGTCTCATCGGGCCAAGTCGCAATAGGACGATATTGTTGGGCACAGATACTCCCTGCCGCAAAAACATTTAACAGAACTACAATCGCATAAAAAAATCTGTTGGAAATAGATCGCATAATATATTTTTTTTAATTTGCACTTTATGCAAATATACAACAATTATCTACATATAATATTATACGAATCGAAAAAATTCGAAAGTAAAACCCCCTTACTTGAAATAAAATCGAAAGGAAACGAAAATTTCATAGAATCGTAATAAAGCGATTGTTCATTACATTCCGTACTCATAAAAGAGTACATCGCAGTTACCCGACTTTGCTCCGCATTCTATCGCTTAATATCGCTGCCATATTCTCCCCAGCCCATGCAATCAGACTATCAATACAAGGCAACAAAGATTTCGCCCGGTCGGTCAAAGAGTATTCTACCCTCGGGGGAACCTCGGCATAAATCACTCTTTTTACCAATCCGTCTTCTTCGAGGGCTCGCAAGGTAACCGTCAACATCTTTTGGGAAATATCGGGGATATTCTTCTGCAAAACATTAAAACGCATAACAGACGAACCACTCAATGTATAAAGAACCAACAGGGACCATTTATCACCGATACGCGAAAGAATATTCCGAATAGGACAATCGGGGAAAAGTGCATCCTTAATTTCTATTTTAGCCATAATCATTATATTTCAATAACAATACAAAAGTAATTAAGAAACTTAGATAATGCAACAGTAAAATTCAGTTATATTAAAAGAAGTTAAAACACACTTTAATAACTCATTCGTATTCAACGAAGGTTTCAAAAAAGTAACTATCTGACTTCGAGGTATCTTCTTGTGAAGAAAAAATTATAGTTTCATATTTGCAGCTAAAAAGAGAGTAACAATAATTTAGTAACTAATAAAAACTAGAATTATGAAAAAGAACATTTTAATTTTATTATCATTAATCACATTTACAGCAATGGCACAAACAAAAGGAAAATTCGAAGTTCTGGACTTGAAGGATTTCAAATTGCACGTGTATTACACGAACGATGCTCTGAACGATGCAAGCTACATCGTAGAAGGTAAAAACGGACTCATTACCTTGGAACAGCCTTTATTTAAAGATAATGTGGCAGAATTCGACGCTTATGTGGCCTCGTTGAACAAACCTGTACAGACAATCATCACCGATTACCATGTGGGTGGGACGGGAAACCACGATATAGTAATGGCCGAAGGTATGCCAGCCTTTACAAAAGGAGCGACCTACGACGGAATGATGCGGAACTTCGCCGAAATTTTCGGCGATGCAATCGTACCGCTACCGACCGGGAAAGCAGAAGAAATTAAATTTGGCAGCAAACAAACGTGGGATAATATAGAGTTTTACTTCGACAAAGGAGCTTCCACCGACTTTCCCGCAGCCAGTATCATTATCGGGAATAAAGTTTACTACACCCACTGGACTCCGGTAAAAGCTCACATAAGCTACTTGCAAATAAGTTCTCCGGCCGCCATAGATGCAGAAATTGCCGAAGCCGAGAAAGCGCTGAAATCGGGATGCGAATACTTTATCGGAGGTCACGACGGAGCTACCGGACGCGAATCGGTTGAATTTAAAATCGACTATCTGAAAAAAATGAAACAAATCCTCCGGGAAAACTCCACCGCCGAGAGGTTCATCTCGGCCATGACTCAGACATTCCCCTCTCTGCCAGGAGAAAACAATCTGACCGACTTGGCGAAAGCCCTCTACAAGCACTAACTTTCCTATCGAACAAAAAAATCCGATAGCTTCAACTGCTATCGGATTTTTCTGCATCCTCTCCGCTTTTATAGCTCTCAACTCATCGCCTGATTACGAAACTCGTTCGGAGTACACCCTTCGAGTTTTTTGAACAAACGACTGAAATGTTGGGGATATTGAAATCCCAAAGAATAAGCGATCTGACTGATTCCGAGCTGTGAGCCCAATATATACTCCTTAGACAATTCAATAATTTTACCTTGTATATATTCCTGCGCTGTCTTCCCGGTCTCTTTTTTCACCAAGTCGCCGAAATAACCCGGAGAAAGAAAAACTTTGTCGGCAAAATACCTGACGGAAGGTAGTCCCCGCACTTGTGATTCCCCGTTGCGGAAATAGTCGTTTAAAAGCTGTTCGAACCTGATAAGGACATCGTTATTAACCTTTTCACGAGTATAGAATTGACGGTCGTAAAACCGCAAACAATAATCGAGCAACAGTTCTATATTGACCGATAACAACTCCCTTGTGTGTTTGTCCACCGGGTGTTCCAACTCCACTTCTATTTTATGGAAACAATCCATAATAATTTCCCGCTCTTGATCCGAAAGATGGAGTGCTTCGTTCTGTTCATACGAAAAGAAAGAGTACTTCCCTATCTTCTTCCCTAATGCCGTTCCATAAATAAGATCGGGGTGAAAAATCAATCCATACACCTCGGGGCTTATCTCGTCCTCATCGGAATCTACGCCAACCAACTGCCCCGGAGCGAAACTGACGATCGTACCCTCCTGATAATCATAATACCGTCGGCCATATTTCAACGTACAATTCGTTCCGTTTTTCAAGAACAAGGCATATACGCCATAATTCATCTTCACGTGATTGACAACTCGGGTCGCTTTCCTCAAATCCACGACCGAGACCAGAGGATGCAAGGTTTTCAAGCCATACATCTTATTATAAACATCGACACTGTTCAACTGAATAATTTCGTTCATATCTTTTTAGAAAACTAATTGCAAAAGCTGTACGGCCAAACCGTACATTCTTATACAGTGCAAAATTACAACAACTTACGAAAAGAGAAAGAGACGCATCACAGAATCCGGAATTCGGGTTATTCTTTCCGTAATTCATCTACTATCGTTATAGAATATAGGCGGTAATTTTACATCGTCAAACCAACCATGCAAAAAGAATATAATATGGATTTAAAACGATTCCAACAAATGATTGCCGCAGGCGAGCCGTTGGCGGGTGAAGAAATGATTGCTTTCATGCGTGAACAAAGCGACGACACTCGCCGGCTACTATTCGATTTGAACGGTTCTTACCACACACCCGAAGAGATCGTCACCCTATTCAGCCAAATTACCAACAGCAAGGTAGACAATTCTTTCCGTCTGTTCCCACCTTTTTATACCGACTTCGGAAAAAATATCCATGTAGGGAAGAATGTCTTTATCAACTCTTGTTGCCAATTTCAAGACCAAGGCGGTATCTTTATCGGCGACGGAGCACTGATAGGGCATAGTGTGGTGATGGCGACTTTGAATCACGGCTTCGCTCCCAATGACCGCCAGAATCTCTATCATGCACCTATTCATATAGGAAAAAGTGCATGGATCGGTGCACATGCCACCATCTTACCCAATGTGACTATTGGTGACAATGCCATCGTCGGAGCAGGCTCGGTCGTTACCAAAGATGTACCGGACAATGCAATTGTTGCCGGAAATCCGGCTCGATTCATCAGAAAAATAAACTCTTAAACCGAATGAAGCCTTTTATCATTGCTTTAACCCTTTGCCTTTTCGTAAACATTTCCTCATGCTCGACCAACGATGCCCCGATTGTGGAACCACCGAACGGAGAGACAGCAGGAGACAGTAATACGCCCACGATGAACGAACAAATACGTATCATTATCGGCAACGCCTCTTTTACGGCCACTTTGGAGGATAACGCCACAGCGAAAGCGTTCGTTGCCCATAACTGTAAACATGACCGAACATGCCGGTAATGAAAAGTTTTATTACTTGCCGACAGCCTTGCCTACGAGTACTGTTACGCCCGGAACAATCTTCGCTGGCGACCTGATGCTATGGGGCAACAGTTGTCTCGTCTTGTTCTATGAGACCTTTTCCAGTCCGTACAGCTATACGCGAATCGGGAAAATCGACAAGCCATCGGGATTATCGGCAGCAGTCGGCGACAGGAACATAACCGTGACATTCGAATAACCTCAACCATATAAACATCAATCTTATGAAACAACGAATCAAATTTATCTTTACAACATGGTTCATCGCCATAAGTCTGTTTACAATAAATGCACAAGATGTACAAACCAATAAAAACGATATGGAAAATTTGAATCTGACAAATGAATGGGATAAAACATTCCCCCAAAGTGACAAAGTGAAACATAGTAAAGTAACATTCAGGAACCGTTACGGAATTACGCTCGCAGCCGATTTATACATGCCGAAAAATGCCGAAGGCAAATTACCGGCTATCGCCGTCTGCGGCCCGTTCGGGGCTGTAAAAGAACAAGCGTCGGGACTCTATGCGCAAACTATGGCCGAACGAGGCTTTCTGACAATCGCCTTCGACCCCTCTTTCACCGGCGAAAGCGGCGGCGCACCTCGCTACGTGGCATCACCCGACATAAATACGGAAGATTTCTGTGCAGCCGTCGATTTCCTCTCCTTGCGTGACGATGTAGATTCAGAGCGAATCGGAATTATCGGCATCTGTGGTTGGGGCGGACTGGCTATAAACGCCGCAGCCATAGACACACGCATTAAAGCGACCGTAGCCTCTACCATGTACGATATGAGCAGATGCACGGCCAACGGTTATTTCGACGAAAACGACAATGCCGATGCCCGTTATGAAATGCGCCGACAACTCAGCTCCCAACGTACCATCGATGCAAAAAACGGTTCGTATGCCACGGCCGGCGGTGTAGTCGATCCACTACCGCAGGATGCACCGCAATTCGTAAAAGATTATCATGCCTACTACAAAACTTCACGGGGTTACCATTCTCGTTCGTTGAACTCTAACAACGGCTGGAACAAAACTTCGGCTCTCTCGTTTCTCAATGCTCCTATCCTCGCTTATAGCGACGAAATTCGTAGTGCCGTGTTGCTGATTCACGGAGAGAAAGCTCATTCGCGTTATTTCAGCGAAGATGCTTTCAAAAAGTTGAAAGGCGACAACAAAGAGTTAATAATTGTCTCAGGAGCCAACCACACGGATTTATACGACCGAACAGACATTATTCCTTTTGATAAATTGGAATCTTTTTTCAAAGGGTATTTGAAATAAAATAGAGCCTGACGAATAAATAAAGCCCGATAAACCTATGTTATCGGGCTTTATTCTTTATTCCAACGAAGCATCATCTCCGGCAGGGCAATCGTACCATCGCCCCGCAACCGGAAAAACCAAATATTACTTACCAAAATTTATTCTGCTGAGGATTGTATTCAAAACCGACGCTTCCCAACTTAGCGACTAAATCAGCTTTACTGATGTGCATATCATCGCACAATTCATCTAACGACACATAATTATCCCGTAACTTCGTATTAATAAACGAGAATAAAATCATCGGGTCTTCTGGCAAAACAGTCATATACTTTTCTCCTTTTATTTCGGGTAGCAAAGATAGTGTAAATTAAACGATTCTTTCAAAAAAAAATTACAGATACCCAATTGCTAAGTATCTGTAATCTTTCTCGGTGATCCGCTTGGGGCTCGAACCCAAGACCCCAACATTAAAAGTGTTGTGCTCTACCAGCTGAGCTAGCGAATCTAACCTTGTTGCTTTTTGTAAAAGCGTTGCAAAGGTAGAACTATTTTTTCTTTTTGCAAAATTATATATCTATAAAAATATGTTAAATAATATCTTTCATTCTTGTACCTCTTCCGAAACAGAGGTGTCAGTAGGAGAATCTGGTGGCTCGACAGAATCGGCTCCTATCACATAACGCTGATAATAAGACAGACACAACGTCGTTAACGGAAGAGCAATAATCATACCGACAAAACCGAGCAATGTGCCCCAAATAGAAAGCGAGAGCAAGATAATAGCGGGATTCAATCCTGTGACCTTACCCATAACCCGAGGAACGATAAACACATCCTCGATAATCTGGACTATGATAAAGACCAATATGCAAGCACCGAACAACAACCAGAAATTAGTTCCGGTATCGGATGCCGAAACAAGACATAACAGGATAGTCGGAATAATACCGATAAGCTGCAAATAGGGGACCATATTCAATACCCCGATGAACAGCCCCAATACGATAGCCAACGGCAACCCTACAATCAAGAAACCTATACTGAATAAGATACCTACCAAACCGGCGACCAATGCCTGTCCCCGGAAATAGCGGTTCATACTCTCCTCTATATCATTCCCTATCGAGACGAGCATAGGCCGGTATTTTTGCGGTATCATACGCTGGAACCCACACAATATCCTGTCATAATCGAGCAATATAAAAACTATATACAACAGCACGACCAACCAACTCACAATATTGATGATTTCGCCCACCGAACCGGTGATGAAGCCCCAAGCCCCGGAAAAACTCTCCTCGATAATCGAGAGCCATTGTTCCCGACTCAATAATCCCGACAGCTCGGAAAAATTAATATTATCACGAATAAAATCATGTACGGCTTGCGGGACGAAAGGTATACTCGAAGAATTGTAAACATACTCGCTCAACAGCTCCCTCATATGAGCAATCTCATCGATAATCGACGGCAGAAACAACACACACAACAAAGATATGGTTATCAACACTTCCAGAAAAGCCAGAGTGATGGCTACTACCCTGCCTTTCAATTTAAACACCCGCTTGTTATACACGACCAACGGATTGAGCATATAGGCAACTATCCATGCTACAAGGAAAGGGAGCAAGGCTCCTCGAAGTATGTAAACCAAATAGAACAATCCCACGACGGAGACTACACCGAATAGAATACGGATAACACGGTCGAACGTGTATGGTTGTCGGTCTACCATGACTATAACGATTTTAATTATACCCTACATAACAAATATTCGCAGTTCGAGTTTAATCCGAATGCTCTTTATCCTCTCGGGCTTGCATCTCCTGCAAATAGCATCGGCGGCACAAAGGCTGATATTCGTTTTTCTCTCCCAAAAGCACCCGTTTATCGTTATCGACTAAACGATAGGAATAATTTGCCAAATGCCCGCATTTCACACAAATGGCATGGACTTTATATACATCATCGGCTATCGACAATAACGAAGGCATAGGCCCGAAAGGAACTCGACGGAAATCCATATCCAACCCGGCGACAATCACCCTCGTCCCGTTATTGGCCAATTCGGAACAAACCTCGACAATACCTTCATCGAAAAATTGCGCCTCATCGATTCCTACGACATCGACCCCCGATGCCATCAACAATATACTGTGAGAATTATCGACCGGAGTGGAAAGGATAGAAGTACTGTCATGCGAAACGATATTCTCCTCGGAATAACGCACGTCGATGGCCGGCTTGAATATCTCTACTCTCTGACGGGCTATCTTCGCTCTTTTCAAACGGCGTATCAGCTCCTCCGTTTTACCTGAAAACATAGACCCGCAGATCACTTCTATACTCCCTCTACGGTTTGTCTCATAATTACTTTCGGTCAAAACCATAATTACATTATACCTATTTTAATATTTTCAACAAAAGTAAAAAGATAGTTCGATTTTGGCAACCTTTCCCAAACTATTTCTCCCAAGTGAAAAATAGAATCGCCATGTAAACAGCATCGCTTTTTCCTTCGGCTTATCTTTTCTTCGATAAATACAAGACAAAATACAGCTCGATAAAAAAGAGAAAAACACCCGTTTTTCACATCTCTACATTCACCTTTCATTATCTTTGTAACTACGAAGATAGAATACGGTTCAGCATAGTCAAATCGGGAATACGATTTCCATTTGTCTCTGTACTCACCTCTCGCTATCTTTGCAACGAATGCAACAGACAAAAACAATGGCAAAACGAATCTTATTATTTCTTCTCATATTCAGCGCATTACCGGTCATAGCCACCACGCAGCAGATTATCGACAAATTCGTATCCGACCCGGCTTTTATTCCGTCGTCGATAGGGATTTGCATTACCGATGTCAAAACGGGAGAAACTATCGCCTCTTACAACGAACGACAAGCCGTCATTCCGGCATCGACGATCAAAGTTATTACGACCGCTACGGCTCTGCGATTGTATCGCCCCTCATTCTGTCTATACACGACAGTGGGACACACCGGAACAATCGACGAAACAGGAACTCTACACGGAGACCTTGTGATACACGGCGGCGGAGACCCGTCCTTAGGCTCGGCATACCGTAGTCGCCACACCGAAGATTTCATCGACCAAATCATACAAAGAGCTCTGGCCAATCACATCAAATCGATCGAGGGTCGCATAGTTGTCGATAACTCCTTATTCGACGAGCCAGCCATCTCTCCCAAATGGATGGTAGAAGATATAGCTTGGGATTACGGCACAGGCTGCCATGCTTTTTCATACAAAGACAACCGAATAGAGATAAACCTGCGATACAATGGAAAATCGTATGACGTAACCGGAGTAAATCCGCCTAACCGTTTTGTCGTTGAGACCAGTTTGACAAAAGGCGAAAAAGAAAACATCACAGTCAAGTGTAAAAACAACCGATACACGATTTCGGGAACTATTCCCAAAAGAAAAGATCGATACCGTCTCTATTTGTCGATAGCCCGACCGGATAACCTATTCATAACAGATTTACAAGAAAAATTTCAAACAGCGGGAATAGAGGTCAAAAACTCCAATCTCGGTCAACTCCCGGAAACGACATGGTTTCACTATCCGTCCGACTATCTCGGAGATATAGTACACAGCCTGAATGTACGCAGCGACAACCTGTATGCCGAAAGCGTACTCCGACTCTTGTCTCTGTCGGCTCATGAGAAAGGGAGCGCAGAAAAAGGTATCGACATAATCCGTAAATACTGGCAAAATTACGAAGCCGACTCTCTCGAACTATTCATGTACGACGGTTCGGGATTGGCTCGCAACAATAAAGTTTCAGCCAAATATCTGAATTGCGTCCTCAAAGAAACAGCCCGAGACTCACTGATTGGAGAGTATTTCGTGCAAACGCTTCCTTTGGCGGGAAAAGAAGGCTCTGTCGCCACAATTATGAAGCATGGAGAACTGCCCGGCGAACTACGACTGAAAAGCGGAAGCATGAGCGATGTACACGCCTACGCCGGATATTACACGACTCCCCAAAACCGATATGCGATAGTCGTCATGATCAACAACTATACATGCACGAGGGCTCAACTGAAACAAAAAATATCTACCCTTTTGACTCAGGTTCTTTCTAAAAAAGAGTAATACCGACTAAAAAACTTTCACACGATACACGCATCTATCATTTTATCATTATTTTTGTGAAATAACTAAATGTATATGTTATGCTTCGAGATAGTCGTATCGTACACATCATAGACCTGTTAGGAGAGTTGAGGGAACTCTTGTTTGTCATCGATCAAGCGGGAGATACGGCTCCTGCCATACTGTTAAAACTGGCAAAAGAAAAAGCCGAAGAAATTACACGATTGACCCGTGAACTTCGACAGCCTGAATTTTGGGACGGAATACTTCGCTACGATCCCTTCACATCGGTCAAGACAACGACACACGAAGATGCGATTCCAAGCATGGAAAATCCCCTCGAAAAAGTCGGCGAACCCGTATCTTCTCACATCACCGACGAAAACATAATCCCCACAGAAAAGCAATCCGAAGAATCCGGTGAAGAGCTGGACACTGACAATAATATCGCCGATACGGAAGATTATTCGGAAAGTCCGATTATAGAAAATAACGAACCCACCCACAAAAACGATACCGAAGAAAATGAAGAAGAAAACGACACGCTCTATCCGTGGGAAAAACTGAATGGGGAAGAACTATCGGCTGTACAAGACGAAAACGATGACGAGTACGAAGACTCCAACGAATTTGACGAAGATATGGAAGAAGACTATGAGGAGCCCGATTTATATGAGGAGGAAAATACGGAAGAAATCATCGAAGAAGAGGAACCTGCAACTCCCGTAACTCTCGAAGAAGCCCTTCAACGTCAACAAGCCAAAGAGCTCCGTAAGGCATTAAGTTTGAACGACCGGTTCAGATTCCGTCGTGAACTCTTCGGTAACAGCGATATCCGTATGAACGAAACGCTATCTCTGATAGATGCCATGCAGTCATACGAAGAAGCAGAAGATTACATTTTAAATGACTTGAATTGGGACGTAGAGAACCCCGACGTCGCCGAATTCATGAAAATCGTACAAAAACATTTTTTATAGCAGTATGGCAAAACTGTATGTAGTACCCACCCCGGTGGGAAATCTCGAAGACATGACATTTAGGGCTATCTCCGTTCTGCGAGAAGTAGATTGTATCTTGGCGGAAGACACCCGCACAAGCGGCATATTATTGAAACACTTCGACATACACACTCGCATGCAGTCCCACCATAAATTCAACGAGCATCAAACCATCGAAGGAATCGTCTCCCGGATAGAAGGAGGAGAAAACATAGCTCTTATTTCGGATGCCGGTACTCCGGCCATCTCCGACCCTGGGTTCCTTTTGGTAAGAGAGTGCCGACGAAGAGATGTCACCGTCGAATGCCTGCCCGGAGCGACAGCCTTTGTGCCGGCATTGGTAGCATCGGGGTTGCCGAATGAAAAATTTTGTTTCGAAGGATTCCTTCCCCAAAAGAAAGGCCGAGCTACACGACTGACCGAATTGGCGGAAGAACCACGCACAATCGTTTTTTACGAATCTCCGTTTCGTCTGCTCAAAACGCTCATTCAATTCAAAGAAACTTTCGGGGGAGAAAGAGCGGCATCGGTAAGTCGTGAAATTTCCAAAATACACGAAGAAACCGTACGGGGAACAATCGACGAATTGATAACTCATTTCTCGGAACACGAACCGAAAGGAGAAATCGTCGTTATTATAGCAGGAGCTCCCGACAAACCCAAAGAGAAAAAAAAGGAAAAGTACCCTAAAAGCGATACCTATCTATAAATTTAATTTTAACGATTATGAAAAAGGCTATTACAGCTGCTATCGCAGCATCAGTTTTAATGATTGGCTGTACGAACCAATCGACCGAAGTAAGGAAACTTCAAGCAGAAAATGACTCTCTGCTCAGAGTCAACGCCCAAACGACTGCGGATTTCAACGAAATGATCCAGCTGATGAATGAAGTCGAAGATGGATTTCGGCAAATAAAAGAGGCCGAAAACTATTTGGTAACACAAAAAGATGCCAACGGAGAAGTATCCTTGACTACCCGGGAACAAATCAAAAACGATATGACACTGGTCGCCGAGACTTTGCAAAAAAACAAAGAACGTTTGGAAAAACTCCAAAAGCAGCTCAATCAAAACAAAAACCAATCGGCTGCCCTGCAAAAAACAGTGACTCGTCTCCAAAACGAAATCGAGGAAAAAACACAACTCATAACCTCTTTACAAGAATCTTTGGCTAAACGCGACGTACGCATCGCCGAATTGGACGAGGCCGTAACGAATCTGACCGGTCAGGTAGAGCACCTCACTACTGAAAACGAGCAGCAAAAAGAAGTGCTCATGACCCAAGACGAGGCTCTTAATACGGTATATTACGCATTGGGCACGAACAAAGAGTTGAAAGAACAAAAAATTGTCGAAGGCGGAGGTCTGTTCTCTTCGAAAAAAGTAATGGAAGGAGAATTTAATAAAAACTACTTCACGGCAGTCGATATGCGCAAATTACACGACATACCTTTCGACAGTAAAAAAGCAAAACTATTGACCAATCACCCCGAAGGCACATACGAACTTCAAAAAGATAACGAAGGTTATTTGACCTTAGTAATCACCAACCCAGATAGTTTTTGGAGTCTGAGCCGCTATCTAGTTGTCGAGCTCAACTAATCGAATACGAATCCCATTCCCCCGACGAGGCCGGAGGTGATACCTCCGGCCTCGTCGGTTGTCCTTACTAAACACACCACCCTATATCCATGGACCGCTACCTGCCCGCCCTGCTGGCTCTGCTATTGTTCACCTCGTGCGACAGTTTTTTTGAAAAAGAATCGGTTTTACCGCACAACCCCGAGCGTCCCGAGTTGCCCCCGGCTCGCGACCGCCGCTTTGTCGTTGACAGTATCCAATACCACTTCGACTATTGGAGCCGTAAAAGTACCCAACAGGCAGACGAAATATGTCTAACCATCTTTTCAAACTCCCTCGATTCAGAATGGCGCTTCACTCCCACTCTGGAAGAGCCGCTTTACAACTACTCTTGCTTTTCCAGCGAAGACCCTGTATTTGCCCAGATTTACACCGACACCCTGCTAGTGAGAACTCCTTGTTATGTCGATGACGACAACCGCATCATACTGGGAGACTCGCTGTACAGTTTTCAGCAGATTACTCAACAGACTCTGGCCGAAATCGACCGGACGGGCGAAGAGACCATCATTCCCCCACATACCGAAACCTACTTCTACGGCCGGTACAGCATCACCTACTACGATATAGCATACACCATCTGGCTGACCGAAATGACGAGTCAGACCCCCATCACCATCGAAGGTATGTGGCAAGGTGGTATCATTAACGACGATCTCACGATACGCATCGAGTCGCACCCGTTGTAAATCGCCGGCCGACACAACAAACACTTCGGTATCAGTCTTAAAACAAAAATCCCTGCTCCGGTTCTTTCGATAAACCTCGGCGAAGATATGTAACCCAATAAAGGGCAAACATAGACATGGATAAAAAACATTGTCTATAATAAATTTATTAGTAACAATGTCATTAGTAATAATATTATTACTTATCTTTACATCAAAATAATATGTGAAGATGATGGAGAATAAGCCTTTTATATTTGGTGTTGCAACATCGGGCGATAATTTTACCGACCGAGAGAAAGAAACGGAACGTTTATTACTCAATTTCCGGCATGGTGTAAATACAGTGCTGATTTCGCCTCGCCGTTGGGGTAAGACTTCATTGGTACAGAAAGCGTGTGGTTTGGCTCAATCCGATAAATTGAAAGTTGTGTATCTCGATATTTTCTCTTGTCGTAACGACAAGGATTTCTATACCGCATTTGCGGCTGCCATTCTCAAACAAACATCTTCGAAATTAGATGAATGGTTGGAAAATGCCAAGCTATTCCTTTCTCGTATCAGTCCTAAAATCTCAATAGGTACAGATCCGATGACAGATTTTTCCATTTCGCTCGAAATGAATCCCAAGAGCCACGATGTCGATGATATTTTACAACTTCCGGAAAGAATAGCACAGAAGAAAGGTTGTAATATTGTCGTGTGTATCGACGAGTTTCAGCAGATTGCCGAGTTCAAGGATTCTAAAACATTTCAGAAACGGCTGCGCTCTGTATGGCAACTACAAAAGTCGGTATCCTATTGTCTGTTCGGCAGTAAAAAGCATTTGATGAATGAACTGTTCGAGAAAAAGAACCTGCCGTTTTACAAGTTCGGCGATGCCATTTATTTACAGAAGATAGGTACAACAGATTGGATAGATTACATACGCAGGCGATTTGAAGTTACGGGCAAGCAGATTTCAAAAGAGTTGGCCGAAAAGATATGTCAAAGGGTGGATAACCATTCGTCTTACGTACAGCAGTTAGCATGGTTGGTATGGATTCATACGGATAAAACTGCTACCGAGCAGGATTTTGAGGCGGCATATCAGGATATCATCGACCAGAATACTCCATTGTTCGAAAAACAGACCGAAAGCCTTACTACTTATCAAATGAATTTCCTGCGAGCTGTCATAGACGGGGTTCATAGTGAGTTTACTACACAAGAGGTTCTACAAAAATATCAACTTGGTTCATCGGCAAATGTCAGTATAATAAAACGAGCATTAGTAAAAAAAGAACTTATAGAAATCGAGAAACGTCAAGTTGTTATTCCCGACCCGGTGATGAAAGTGTGGCTAAAAAAGGAATTGGGAATATAATATCACATATTTATAGGATTTCATCTAAAATCCTATAAATATATCTAATCTTAAAAATAAAATTGGAAGCCATTTCATCATGACCTCCAATTTTATTCCATTAGAAAAAGCTCTTTTTACTACTCTTCCACATGTAACGTATGCCCCATGCGCTTCTCTTTGGTCAGCAGATAGCGACGGTTGTACTCGTTGGGTGTAACTTCGATAGGCACGTTTTCGACAATTTCCAGTCCGTATGCCTCTAAACCGATTCTCTTTACCGGGTTATTCGTCATCAATCGTAACTTACGGACTCCTATATCCCTTAAAATACTCGCCCCGACACCATAATCCCGTTCATCGGCTTTAAATCCAAGATGCAAATTGGCATCCACTGTATCGAGACCGCCCTCCTGCAAACGATAGGCTCGGATTTTATTCATCAACCCTATACCCCGGCCTTCTTGATTCATATAAACAATGACACCTTTTCCTTCGGATTCGACCGCCTGCATGGCTTTATGCAACTGCTCCCCGCAATCGCAACGCATCGACCCGAAAATATCACCCGTCATACACGAGGAATGAACCCGAACCAATATCGGTTCATCGGGTTCCCAAGATCCCTTTATCAAAGCGATATGTTCCAACCCATTGGAAAGCTGACGGAACGGAATCAACCGGAAATGTCCGTACTCCGTAGGCATATCCACCTCGTCTCCACGTTCTACCATCGACTCTTGTTTCAGGCGATAAGCGATCAAATCACGTATGGCGATAATCTTTATACCGAACTTTTCGGCTACCTTAGCCAACTGAGGCAATCGAGCCATTGTACCGTCCTCATTCAAAATTTCGATCAATGCGGCTGCGGGATATAAGCCGGCCAAACGTGCCAAATCGACCGCAGCCTCCGTATGTCCGGCTCTTTTCAAGACTCCTTTATCTTGGGCATAAAGAGGATTTATATGTCCGGGACGCCCGAATGTCTCGGGCGTCGAAGAAGGATCGGCCAAAGCCCGTATCGTAGCCGCCCTGTCGTGGCTCGAAACACCTGTCGTACAACCCTCCAATTTATCGATGGTTACTGTAAAAGGTGTACCCAGCATAGAGGTATTGTGATTCACCTGACGGTATAAATTCAATTCTTCACAACGCTGCATGGTAATGGGAGCACACAAAACTCCTCGGCCGTTAGCCAACATAAAATTTACCTTCTCTGGGGTAATGGCTTCTGCGGCGATGATAAAATCGCCTTCATTCTCACGATCCTCATCATCGACCACAATCAAAAATTTACCCTGTCTGAAATCTTCGACAGCATCTTCTATCGAACTTAAAATCGTATCTTTACTCATATCTATACAGTTTTATTCTCTTCAATTCTATCGCTCTCCTCTTTCTCCAACTGTACGCACAACTCTTCATTCGTGTGAACGATAGCTTCCACTTCATTCCGCAACAGTCGTTGCTGCCGTGAACCTATCCAATATAACAACAAGCCTATCGGGAAAAGAGCCGCCAATACATAACCCCATTTCACCGATGGAGCTGGACGATAAACCCACAAATTACGCAAAATAGGATAATCCATCAGCTTACTAATCACCATCTGACTATGGCTGTTCGAGACATAATCGACCAGTTCGTTAATTTGGTTTCCCAATGCAATTATATCCGATTTGTTATATCCGTACAAACAATATTTCCAATAAGACTGACGCTTCCGTCCCACCTTATCAAGGAACCGCTGACAAGAATCAGACAAACGATGAGCCCTTTCAATGGCTTCCATCGGATTCATATCCTCGATAATCACCTCTTTCAAAACAACCTTACGCAATTCTTGGCGACCGATCAATTTTCTGAAAAAATTGATATACACGTCGGGGTTAAACACGGCCGAATCTTTCACCGCCTTATAGGTCAAAAATATACCCAATGGTAGAAGCACCGCAGAACTGAGCCACATACCTTCCCACACTTCCCAACGTCCGTCCCTTGCCAACTTATAACCGCTGTTATCGATAATATAATAAAAGATAAACATAAATACCGACACCACCACCGGCATTCCCAATCCCCCTTTGCGGATAATAGCCCCTAACGGAGCCCCTATAAAAAAGAAAATGATACAGGCAAACGAAAGCGTAAACTTTTTGTACATCTCGATCTGGTGACGCCTGATGACTTTATTTTCATCGCCCATCGTATAGCTGCGAAATTCATAATCCGATTTATATCGTCCGGCTCTTGCCACGGCACGATCCAAATACAACTGCTTACGTTGGAGGCTGCCGCCGTCGAACAAACTATCGAGATTCAACTCCGCAGCCTCGGCGACAGCCTTCTGCTCGCGTATCGAATCCTCTTTCGAAACATGCATGCCCGGACGGTCGTATAAAGCAAAATAACCCGATACTTTCAAGCTATTGGCATAATTATTTCCGATACTATCTACCCGATAAGTCATCGAGTCGATAGAAGATTGCAATGCCGCCAAGTCTTTTCCTATGTATTGGTTCTGCATGATACCATCGTCCATTCGGTTGAAATTGGCATCGAATGCAATCATAATCTCCTTCAACGAGAAGGTCTCCCGTCGATAGGGAATATTGCTGGTGCTCGTCCTTTGGTCCCTGAGATTTTCAAAAGATTCCCCGCTATATAACGTTAAGAAAAGATGTTCTTTATCATCGGTCATTTTCAATTTCCCGGAATCGGCTAAAATAATCATGGCATTATCGAATCCAGCCGACATATCATAAATCATGACATCATAGAGCATACCCGTTTTATGATCTTTCTTTTTCACATAAAGGTTATACCCGCTAATCTGATCATAAAATACACCCTCGGGAATATCGAGTTCGGGAGATTTTTGCCGCATGGAATAAAGCAATGTCCACATCTTTACCTGAGATTTCGGCAAAACATTATTCTGGAAAAAGAAAGCCCCGATAGCAACAAATATAAGAAAAATAACCAACGGCCGCATGATTTGGAGCAAAGAAATACCCGCCGCCTTTATCGCTAATAATTCCAATCGTTCTCCCAAATTACCGAAAGTCATCAACGACGCTAACAAAATAGCCAACGGCAAAGCCATAGGAACCATTGTCACAGCGGCATAGAAAAACAACTCGGCCAATACGGACATTTCCAATCCCTTCCCCACCATCTCATCGACATACCTCCACAGGAATTGCATCAACACGATGAAAAGGCAGATGAAGAATGTCATCAGAAACAGGGGCAAGAAACTTTTCAGAATAAACCTGTATAGTCGTTTGATATAGAACATTCTTTCGCCGGTTATCAGAATGCAAAAGTAGCGCAAAAAAATGAATTTCCGAACAGCCGATAACGATTATTGCGGAAGAACACTAAATTAAAACTTCCCCTTCAACCTCTTCAAGAAAAGTCATACACCCAATTTACGACGGAGAGTCTCTATCTGGTGGTCCCATAAACCACGGCTGTCCGCCATCTCGTCGGGATATGCGAAATCGGTAATAACCAGCATAGTCGCCCCGGTTAATTCCGAAGAAGATATGCGAAGTTCAAAAAAACTTTTCTCATCTTCATCGTCCAACCAATGAAACCGAATATAACTCCCGCTACGCACAGCTATCTGATGAGCCTGCTGAGAAGACTTATTCCAAAAAAAAGTAAATAATTTCTCTTCGTTTTGCACATCGTCGGCAAACCAATCGGCCAATCCGTTCTTCGTTCCTATATACGACCACAACAAAGTTGGAGAAACACTTTTTAAATCATACTCTACAATAAACTTTTCCTTATTCATAAATCTCTCAATATTATAGTATTTCCCGCTTAATTTCGATTAAAGTTCTTTCTTTTTCGGGGCTAATATATAGATATTATTTTTATCTTACATAGCAAAACAAGAAAAAATAAATATAAAAAGAAAATTCGGGATATTTTTATATAATATTTACCCTAAATTGCAATCTTGATATTACATTTTATTACTACATTTGCAATGTCTAAATAACACATAAACCAATCCGACTATGAATTTAATGGAACGAATGGTAGAACAAGCCCGAGCAAACAAACAGCGTATTGTTTTACCCGAAGGAACGGAAGAACGTACTTTACAAGCAGCCGACCGAATATTGGCCGACAACATCGCCGATATTATACTCATCGGGGAACCGTCTGAAATTATGGAACTTGCCGATCGGTACAAGCTGAAACACATCGACAAGGCGACTCTGGTAAATCCTACAAACCACGAAAAAAAAGAAACATATACTCAACTTCTATATGAGCTAAGAAAAGCCAAAGGCGTAACCCTCGAAAAAGCCGAAAAGATGGTCGAAGATCCTCTTTTCCTCGGTTGCCTCATGATTAAAAACGGAGATGCCGACGGCGAAGTTGCCGGAGCTCGTAACACGACAGGTAATGTGTTACGGTCGGCTTTTCAAATTATCAAAACCGCTCCCGGCGTAAAGGTCGTTTCGGGAGCATTCCTCATGTTCGTCCCCGATCGTTCATACGGAGAAGACGGATTGATGGTTTTCGCCGATTGTGCCGTATTACCCAACCCGACAGCTTCGGAACTCGCCCAAATAGCTGTATCCACTGCGAAAACAGCCCGAGATATCGCTAACATCGATCCACGTATCGCCATGTTGAGTTTCTCGTCAAAAGGCAGTGCCAGTCATGAAATGGTCGATAAAGTAGTGGAGGCTACCCGACTGGCCAAAGAGATGGAACCTTCTCTAAAAATCGATGGAGAGTTGCAAACCGACGCAGCGATTGTTCCGGCCGTAGGAGCAAGCAAAGCTCCGGGTAGCGAGATTGCCGGACATGCGAATGTACTGGTATTCCCTTCGCTCGAAGTAGGCAACATCGCTTATAAACTGGTTCAAAGGTTAGCTCATGCCGAAGCCGTAGGTCCTATTCTTCAAGGAATCGCCGCACCGGTCAACGATCTTTCCAGAGGTTGTTCGGTCGATGATATCTATAAAATGATAGCCATTACTTGTAATCAAGCCATCAGTTTGAAAAAATAACCTTAATGCATGCCTTATGAAAATATTAGTATTAAATTGCGGTAGCTCGTCGGTAAAATACAAATTATTCGACATCGACTCCAAGTCCGTATTGGCACAAGGAGGAGCAGAAAAAATAGGATTGGAAGATTCTTTCTTGAAACTAACTTTGCCCAACGGAGAAAAAGTAATTTTAAAAACCAGTATGCCGGAACACCATTCGGCTATTCAAAACATACTGAATGTACTCACCGGTAAAGAATATGGGTGTATCGAGTCGTTCGATGAAATCGATGCTGTTGGTCATCGGGTCGTGCACGGTGGAGAAAAATTCAACAAAAGCGTGCTCATCACAGACGAAGTTATCGAAAAAATAAAAGAATGTTACGATATAGCGCCGTTGCACAATCCAGTCAACATGGCGGGTATCGAAGCAATATCCAAATTGATGCCTACGGTTCCGCAAGTAGGAGTATTCGATACGGCATTCCACCAAACCATGCCCGCGCATGCCTACATGTATGCCCTTCCCTACGATTTATATAAAAAATACGGGATACGCCGATATGGATTCCACGGAACAAGTCATCGTTACGTATCGAAACGAGCTTGCGAGTTTTTAGGAGTGCCCTACGAGAAACAACGCATAATTACCTGCCACATCGGAAACGGAGGTTCCATTACGGCGATTAAAGACGGGAAGTCTGTCGACACCTCTATGGGTATGACTCCGGTTGAAGGATTAATGATGGGAACTCGGTCGGGCGATGTCGATGCAGGAGTCCTCACCTATTTAATGGACAAAGAACACCTCGATTCTGCCGGAGTAGCAAATTTGGTGAATAAAAAAAGCGGAGTGGCTGGTATATCGGGATTATCTTCCGACATGAGAGACATAGAAGCCGGAGTCGCCGCAAAAAACGAACGGGCTATTTTGGCGTTACAAATGTATGAATACCGAATCACCAAATACATAGGAGCTTATGCTGCGGCGTTAGGCGGAGTAGATATCATCGTCTTTACCGGAGGTGTAGGCGAAAATCAAACCATAACGCGCGAAGCCGTATGTAAACCGTTGGCTTTTATGGGAGTAGAAATCGATCCCGAAATAAATAAACAGATTCATGGAACGGAATGTGTGATAAGCACCCCGGCATCAAAAGTAAAAGTAGTCGTCATTCCCACAGACGAAGAATACATGATTGCTTCGGATACAAAAGCCGTTCTGTCCGGCAAAATGAAATAATATCTTATACATACATGTCGAGAAAAGGCGTACGCATTGTACGCCTTTTTTATTTTCCTGATTCAAGATTAATTTGGGAGTTTTAATTGAGAAATGGGTTCTCCATCATTACTTTCGCTATCTCAACAATCGTCAGATTACCTAACCGGTCTATACGTACTTATAATTTTATAAACAAACCGGCGGAGGTAAATTTTATACCTCCGCCGGGAACTACTATATCACGTCCAATTTTTAAGGCAGTACGATTTTGAAGTTTGAATCGGCAGCTTCAAAACAACAGCGAAGCATTTCAATAGCCTTCTCATCTCCTTGCATCTTAATCTTGCCAGCATTACGTAAGGCTTCGGTATCAGTACGTCCAAAGAACAGCTTTACGAAATCCATTTTGGCGATACTCAACGTAAGGTCTGCCTCCTTCTCCTGTCGATTCAAGCGATGGTTCAAAACACCATTATTCAATATAAGCACAACTTTGTCGTTCGTATCTGTGAAGTCTATATTGATGACTGCCTCTTTGTCTGCGGCCTTTTCTCCATTCAACTGAATCGCGCAATAATCGAGTAACATTCCCATATCCATCTGCGCCAACACACCATCGTTAATGAGCTGTGAAGTATAAGGGACATCGCTTTTCAGCAGGTCACGAGCGCCGGTCAGATAGAAGTTGCGCCACGGACCGCTCTCGGCCTGATACCCCAGTTGTGTGTAGGTATCAGCCAACAGACGACGAGCCGCCATATTCTGCGGCTCCGCAAATACAAGATGGTCAAGCAGAGTTGCAACCCAACGATAATCGCCCTTATCATAAGAAGCCCGGGCCACTTCAAGAACCTTTTCCGCACCTCCGATTGCCTCGACATACTTAGTTCCGAGTTCCGTAGGGGGCAGCGGATTCAAGTGTGCAGGGTTTCCGTCGAACCAACCGAAATAAAGATCATACTGAGACTTTACGTTATGACTCAATGTGCCATAATAACCCCGACAATGGAACTGCGAAGCGAGAGAAGCAGGCAATTGCATCTCTTCGGCAATTTCATTCGGAGTCAGACCTCGATTGGCCATGTGCAAGGTTTGGTCATGCAAATACCGGTATAAATCGCGTTGTGCCTCCCAATAATCTACGATGCGTTCATTTCCCCATGTCGGCCAATGATGTGTGGCAAACGAAACCTCCACTTCATCACCATAACGTTCGATAGCCGTATCCACGGCTTTGCTCCACAACAAACCGTTACGGACCTTTGCACCGCGCAAAGTTTGCAGATTGTGCATATTATGCGTCATATCCTCGGCTGTACAGAATGCTTTCATTTGAGGAAACCATACCATAATTTCTACCGGAGCTTCCGTATCAAGTACATAGACAAATTCCATCTCTACTCCATCAATCGTATGTTTCTCACCGGTGGTTTCGATCTCGATTGTCGGGCGTGCAATACCTTTACTACCGGTAGACATAGCCTGTCCTAAGCCACAGCCGAGATTGCCCGTAACACTCGGCTCCAATTGCAGGCCGTACATATAAGTAGCCCGACGAGTCATTGCCACACCGGCTAGCACATTTTCGTTTTGAGCCGATGCCATGAACCCTTTGGGCGCAATGATTTCGAAATCTTTCTTCGATGACCCCTCGCGAATAGCTGCAATACCTCCATAATGGTCGCCGTGCGGGTGGGTAAAGATAACCCCTTCAACCGGCAGATCGGCCACGTGTTTCTTAATGAGGTCATAACCAGCTTTTGCAGCTGCATTGGTCGTTGTTACATCAATAATAATCCAACCATGATCAGAACGAATAAAGGTCATATTGGCGATATCGAAACCACGAACCTGATAGAGTTTATCTGGAATGACCTCAAAAAGACCGTTGAAGCGATTGAGCTGCGACTGTCGCCAAAGACTCGGATTCGCAGTTTCGGGAACATCGTTTTTCAAGAAATCCCAACCTTCGAGCGAATAGGACTCCTTCCCATCTTCGGTCATGATGGCCGAAGTGTTAACTGTCGCAATGAATCCCCGACTGGCATCCTCGAAATCCTGACGGTCATTGAAATCCAACTCTGTTTTTACAGCCTCGTTAGCACGTATTGTATGCTCTGTCGCTGCTGTCTGCGCCATAATTGCCGACGGTACAACTACCAAACCAAACGCAATACTCAAAATTTTTCGTTTCATTATTCTCTAAATTTGATTACACGACAAAGTAACGGAGATATGCTGGATCCGGCAATGTATTATTCTGCTTATATTTTGTATTTTTGTACGATTATCCTATATAATTCCTTATATATATTAAGAAATAATGTCTTTTTGTATGCAAGACCAGATTTTTACATTTGAAACTCTATTAAGGCGTATGCAACTCGACGATGGAGAGAGACCCTTCGTAATATGGCGTGAAAAGGATTTGTTTGGCGCACATGCCTATCCGGTCAAAATCGATGTTCCATGTCTCTTTTTATGTTGGAATGGGGAAATGGAAATAGAAATCAATTTACAAACCTATCATTTCGATAAGGAGCATTTACTATGCTTCACTGTTCCATGTGCCTGTCGCATTGTAAAACGGAGTCCCGATTTTCTATGCGTCGGACTGCTATTATCCAAATCCTTTTGGAGGCAATTACTCTTTACAGAACGAACATTAAGCTCAATTGCCGCGCACGATGCTTTCATCATCGTTACGGAAGAGGAACGAAATCGGCTTGCTCGTTTTCATGAACTGCTTTGCCTTTGTGCCGATACTACCGAACATGATCCGATAGGGACTTTATATCCCCTCATCGTCGGTCTATTTTTTCAAATACGCAATATCTGCCAAAACCGGGAAGCAACCGCAGCACCTGCCTCGCACAGCAAAAAGATTCTCTATGATTTCTTAGATTCACTGCACACCAATTACCGACAGCATCGGCGTGTTTCATTCTATGCCGATGCTCTGTCTCTGACTCCACGACACCTGACAACTGTTATCCGACAAGCAAGCGGTCGCAGTGCCTCACAATGGATCGAGGAATATACCGTACTCGAAGCTCAAATTCTTCTACGCAACTCCCCTATGTCAATTAAAGAAATCGCCTATGAATTGGGTTTCAACGACCAATCTCTATTCTCAAAATATTTTAGTAGAGTGGCAGGCATATCGCCCGAAAGATACCGCAAAATTTCTATGAGCAACACATGATAGTCGCTAATATTCGCTACCTGTACTGACTTCATACAAAAAAAATTAGACAGATAGCTGTCTGCCATCTGTCTAACATGATACAAGGAATTATTTTGCTCTTTATTCTATCATTAAGCTCCTATCAAGCTGAGATCTGTGAAGTAGGTATAGACACAACTTACGATTCCCAACAGTAAAATACCGGCGACACAAACAATCAGGCTGACACGGGAAGCGTTATCGCTACGGAACGGAGCTATGGCACAATCGTTCTCGTTGTTGATGAACATAGCTTTTACCACCAACAAATAGTAATAAAGCGAAATAATGGTATTCAACAAGGCGATAAGTACTAAAATATAGAATCCTGAATGGATAGCCGAAGCAAAAATGAAGAATTTGCTGAAAAATCCGGCAAAGGGAGGAATTCCCGCCAAAGAGAACATCGCCAACATCATAACGACACTCAACTTGGGATTGGTTTTGTACAGACCGTTATAGTCGTCCATTCCTACCTTTCCACTACTACGCTCAACAGACGATATCACACCGAATGCAGCCAAGTTGGAGAATATGTACACCAGCACATAGTAAACCAACGCAGCCATACCCTGTGCCGAACCTGCTATAATACCCAACATAATATATCCTGCCTGAGAGATAGAAGAGAAAGCCAAAAAGCGTTTCAGATTCTTCTGACGAATAGCGAACAAGTTACCCACTGTAATGGTCAACACGATCAAAGCCCACATGATACCTTGCCAGATGACAGGATCTAGGAAGAAGACTTTGTAAAGGATCAACATCAATGCAAAAGCAGCAGCCCCTTTCGATATAACCGACAAATAAGAAGTCACCTGTGTGGGAGCTCCTTGATAAACATCGGCTGTCCACAAATGGAACGGAACCAGCGAAAGTTTGAATCCCATACCGGCCAATACAAAAACGAGCGTGGCGATCAACAGTGGCGTGTGATTAGATGCAATCGCTACGGCTATATCGCCGAAATAGAGAGAGCCCGATACTCCATAGAGGAACGAAAGGCCCAACAGGAAGACAGCCGAAGAGAAAACCGCCGTAAAGAGGTATTTGGCTCCCGCCTCATACGATTCCGTATCTTTCTTATTGATAGCTATCAAAGCGGCCATCGGTAACGATGCGGTTTCGAGTCCGATAAAGAACAGCAAGAAGTGTCCCGACGAAACCATTAAATACATACCGAACAAGGTAACCAATAACAATTCGTAAAACTCTCCTCGGCGCAATTTGACATCGGGGGTATCGGACCACGAAATGGATTGTAACAAAACAATCAATGTGCCTATATTGAGTACGGTTTTAACCATCGAAGCTATGGGAGAAGTCTGATACATACCCCCGAACGCCGTAGCAGAATCGACCGGTATTATATTCCAAACCGTATGCAGGGCGAATAAAACGCATGCCGTAATGGATAATCCTTTGAGGCTCTTTTTCCCTCCAAAGGTGTCAAAAAGAAATATCAGCAAAAACACAAGCAGCAGCGATATTTCTCCGCGCATAATTAAAAACTGTGAATAGTCCATATACTGTTTTATTAAAGAGCTTGAGACAACAAATTAGTTATAGGTTCCACACCTTGACGAATCAAATCGGCAATCCAATTCGGGAAACAGCCGATAGCGGCCACGCATACGATCAAGGTAATGGCCGACAGACGTTCCCACCATTCGGCATCGGTCAACTCCCGGTGATGTTCGTTCTGAACAGCGCCGAACAAAAGTTTACCAACAACCCGCAAAATATAAACCGCCGTAATCACAATCGAAGTACAAGCTACGATGGTAAACACTCGGTGGAACGTATCTGTATGCTCGAACGAACCGACGAATATAGTCATTTCGGCAACGAAGCCACTCAATCCCGGGAGACCCAACGAAGCCAAACCGGCAATCACGTAACAAACCGAAAGGAACGGCATGATTTGCATCAAACCTCCCATCTCCCGAATATCACGGGTATGTGTACGTCCATAAATCATACCGATGAGGGCAAAGAAAAGAGCGGTCATCAAACCGTGAGAAAGCATCTGCATCACGGCTCCGGTCATAGCCGTCGTGTTCAACATCAATATGGCGAACAAAACCAAACCGCAGTGACTCACCGAAGAGTAAGCGTTGATGTATTTGAGGTCGGTCTGAACACAAGCGCTGAACGCTCCGTAAACTACACTGATACCGGTAAGTATTAAGAATATCCAAGCCAATTCGGTCGCAGCCTGAGGCATCAGATAAATGGCTACACGGAAACAACCGTATCCTCCTAATTTCATCAATACGCCGGCATGCAACATAGACACTGCCGTAGGAGCCGAAGCGTGACCATCGGGCGACCATGTGTGGAACGGGAACATAGCCCCCAACACACCGAATCCCACGAAAGTCATCGGGAACAAGAAGTATTGCCAGTTCATGGGGATATTACCGTGCTCGGCAATTTCGACTACATTCATCGAATGGAGCCCCGATTGATAATAGATACCCAAGATACCAATCATCAACAAAGCAGAACCACCCATCAACATCAAGGTCAGTTTCATTGCCGAATAGTTCTTTCTGCCGCTTCCCCAAACACCTATCAATAAGTACATGGGAATAAGCGCCACTTCGTAGAACATGAACATAGTGAAAAGGTCCACCGAAATAAAGAAACCGAATACACCGGTAGACAACAACATGAACCACAAGAAATATTCTTTGGGAAGAGGATTTATCTTCCAAGAAGCGAACACTCCGGCAAATACAATAATAGAAGAAAGCAATAGCATGGCCACTGACACTCCGTCCACACCCACAGCATAGTGAATATTTAACGGAGCATACCACATTCTGCTATCGGTAAACAGCATTGTAGCCGTATTTCCGGCAGCGCGTTCGGCCAAAAACTCAACGAGAGTATATACAGACAACGCCAACAAAATGGTCGAACCGATAACCGCTACCGTTCGTATCTGTTTCATATCTCTTGCGATCCAAAGACCCAGCATCATCAAGAGAGGGATAAGCACAAATAATGATAGAAAATTCATAGTGTTTCTTTAATATTTTATCGTTCAACCATCAGTTAAAAACACATGGCCAATACGGCGATTAACAATGCACCCATAATGAATACCCATACATACCACTGGATATATCCCGACTGCAACTTGCGTATGCCGTAGGAAACCCCGTTGGTAACGGTCGCCAACATATTCATCGTGCCATCGACGATATGACGATCGAACCATGCGATAGGCCGACAAATTCGCTGGAATATCACTTTATGAGTCACCCACATATAGAGCTCGTCCATATAGAATCGATGATAAGCCGCCGTATGCAAAGCACGGAACTTATCGGCAAGAGCTTTGGGTTTGGTATTTTCCGAGAGGTACATCCATGTAGCCAAAGCGATAGCGGCTACTGCGACTATAATACTTGTAGTCGCTACCGACCAGTCGAGATGTATATGATAGGCCTCGCCGTTTACCGATACGAATTCTCCGAAAGGAATGAATCCGGCAACACACGTAACCAACGCGAGAAATACCAAAGGCAAATACATGGCAGCAGGAGCCTCGTGCGGAGTATGATGTTCGTAAGAAGGTTTGCTCCACCAGAAGATACGGTAATACAAGCGGAACATGTAAAAAGCCGTCAGACCGGCGACAGCCGTCATCCAAACGCCCCAGAACGCACTCTTTTCGAATGCGGCGGTTAAGATTTCGTCTTTACTGAAAAATCCCGAGAACGGAGGAATACCGGCAATAGCCAAACATGCGATAAGGAACGTGATATGGGTCACAGGCATATATTTGCGAAGGTTTCCCATCTCGGACATTTCGTTGGAGTGAACGGCATGGATAATGCAACCCGCACCCAAGAAAAGCAGCGCTTTAAACATGGCGTGCGTGAACAAGTGGAACATGGAAGCCATGTAACCGAGTCCGGTGTGCAAATCGACATCGGAGGCAACTCCCAACGCTACCATCATGAAAGCGATCTGAGAAATGGTCGAGAAAGCGAGCACCCGTTTAATATCGGTCTGCACGCACGCAACGACAGCAGCATAAAGAGCGGTAATGGCTCCTACCCATGTAATCAGTTCGAGCACTTCGGGCACGGCACAATACATAGGGAACAACCGGGCTACCAAATAAACACCGGCTACAACCATCGTAGCGGCATGGATAAGCGCCGATACAGGAGTAGGACCTTCCATCGCATCGGGCAACCATATATGCAACGGGAACATAGCCGACTTACCTGCACCTCCCATAAAGATAAGAGCCATAGCCCAAGCGGCTACCGAACAGCCCATAAAGGTCATGCCGGCCGTTTCGCTCACCAATGCCGAAGGATTGGACATCAATGTAGCAAAATCGAAAGTCTCGGTAAAGAACGAGAGGATAAGAATACCGATCAAAAAGCCCAAGTCGGCGAAACGGGTAACGATAAAGGCCTTTTTAGAAGCAGATACAGCCGCCGGCTTAGTATAATAAAATCCGATGAGCAAATAGGAAGAAACACCTACCAACTCCCAGAAAATATACATTTGGAAAATGTTCGTCGCTACCACCAACCCCAACATGGAGAAGCTGAACAACGACAAAAACGCATAATAACGCTGGAACCCTTTTTCTCCATGCATATAGCCCATACTATAAATATGAACCATCAACGACACGGTTGTGATAACAACCAGCATCATCACGGAAATAGGGTCTAATAAAATGCCCAAGTCAATATGCAAATGTTCTGTAAAACGCAACCATTCGAAATTGATCGGCTGCAAGGTGTCGAAAACGCCTTCTGCATTGCGGGGCATGGTAAAATAGTTGAACGCCACTACATAAGCCAAAACGGCAGCTACCGACAATCCGATTGTTCCCAATATCCCGGCAACACGTTCGCTCAACTTATGCCCCACAAGTCCCAAAAACAGGAACATGCAAAGCGGAAGTAAAAGTATTATAACTGAATATTCCATATCGATCAATATTTCATTTTATCAAGGTTACGCGCTTCAACATTCCGTATATGACGGAAAATATTGATAATGATCGCAATAGCAAGCGCTGTCTCGGCAGCGGCGATGCCTATTGCAAAGAGGGTGAAAAAGAATCCCTCCAATGCCTCGGGATAAAGGTAACGGTTAAACACCACAAAATTGATATCCACCGCATTCAGCATCAATTCAAGGGAAATGAGCATAGCCAGCATATTTTTACGTGTGACGAACCCGTAAACTCCGGCAAAAAACATGATGGTACTTACCACCAAATAGGCAATCATTGGTATTTCCATAGTCTCTTATCTTTTACGGGCAATCATAATGCCACCGATGATACAAGCCAATAACAACACACTGACAGCTTCGAAAGGCAACAGATACTGAAACTTGTCCATACCCATAAGAGCATGCCCTATTTCTTTCATATCTACCTCTCCGGTAATTACGCTGGTAAGCGGTTTCGTGAAAAACGGATAAGTAAATAATGTATATCCGCACACGATTGCACCGAATATCGAAGCAATAAGACCTACTACACGTTTTTTAGGTGTCAACAATTCCGATTTGTCTCCCGGGTGACTCGTCAACAAGATAGAGAAGACGAACAAGACTACGATACCACCGGCATAAACGGCCAATTGCACGGCTCCTAAAAATGTATAGTCAAGCTGGAAATAGATACCCGCCGTCGCAAAAAGCACAAACAGAAGGTAAGTAGCCGCCCGCAATATGCGCCGCGTGGTTACCGTAAGAATCGAACAAACCACGATGACCAATGCAAGCAAGCCGAAGATAACTTGATTTGCTATTTGTTCCATAATGTTAATCAATTATTTTCTGTTGGGTTATCGGTACGATTCAGTTGTTTCACCAACTTCTCACGCGTATAAACGGCATGCTCAAACTCGTTTGTAAATTTGATAGCATGGTGAGGACATGTAGTCACACACAATTGGCAAAAGGTGCAACTACCCAAATCATACACATATTTATCTAACACTCGTTTCGTCTTACCATCTTCGGTGGTAATTTTCGAAGCCTCGATTTTGATTGTCCCATTCGGGCAATTCATCTGACAAATACCGCACGCAATGCACTTGTGCTGTCCGTTTTCGTCATAAATCAAAGTTAACGTACCTCTGAAACGCTCGGGGATTTTCAATGTAGCCCTATTCTCAGGGTACTGTTCGGTAACTTTCCGGCTGAAAAAATACTTACCGGTAACCCCCATTCCTTTAAGAAGGCTCAGTAATCCTTTCCAGAAAGATGTGATGTAATTTTTAAAACTTCCCATAAATTTCTTTATAGAACTCTTCTATTTTTATTAGTTAACACTATGGTTTATTTCGTTCATAAAAAAGAGCTTGGTTCTTCAAGCCCCTTGATTTCAATCTACTTTTCCTCCGATAATATCCAACAATTCGGACGTAATACTCTGCTGACGCAGTTTATTATATTCCAATTGCAGTTCGTCCAACAATTCTTTCGCATTATCGTTCGCCGACTGCATGGCCATCACCCGGGCCGCCTGTTCTGACACCCGATTGGAACAGATAGCCTCCTGCATACTCGACAGAACATAAAGCGGTAATACCTCATTATAGATCGTATTCACATCGGGCTCGAACAAATAAGGTTTATTACGCTCGACTTTTTCACCCGTCGCCAAATCATCGGCGGCAATCGGCAATAATTGACGAGTCGCTAAAATCTGTTTGCTCGCGCTTTTATAATGAGTATATACAACTTCCACGCAATCGACTTTTCCGGCAATAAACTCCCGCGTCAATTCTCCGGTAAAACGGGCGATATCCTCGGCAGAGCTTTTAGCGGTCATTTCATCGGCAGTAACATCGACATTATCCCCCACAAGTTTTTGAGCGAATTTAGAGGCTTTCTTTCCAATCGGATAAACAACAAACATGACTGGATTTTCGGTCTCTGCCATTCGTGCCTGATTGATAATTTCGAGCGTGCGTTTAAAAAGATTCATATTAAATGCGCCACACAATCCCTCGTCCGAGCTGAGCAAAACAATCGCCCTCCGCTTTACGGGACGAATCTCGGTAAGCGGAGAACTATATTCAGCATCAGCCGAAATAAGGTGATCGATGGTGTTTTGAATTTGATCCCTGAAAGGCCGTACACGACGCAAAGCCGACTCGGCCTTATGCATCTTGGCCGATGAAATCATCTTCATCGCACCGGTTATTTTTTCGGAAGAAGCGACTGAACCGATTCTTCCTTTTAAGTCGCGCATTGATGCCATAGTTTATGCCTTAAATCGATTAGCAACCTCTTCGGCAACTTCGGTCATGAGAGCAGCAATCTTGTCGTCAAGATGTCCTGCACGCAATTCGTCCATCACTTCGTGGCTATATTTTGATTTCAATATTTGCAAATACAATTTTTCAAACTCGGCTACCTTGTCCATCGGGACATTGTGCAACAATCCCTGTGTACCGCAATATATAATAGCGATTTCCTCTTCCACGGGAACCGGCGAATACTGAGGCTGTATAAGAATACGTTCGTTCTTACGCCCTTTATCGATTGTCATGGCCGTCACAGGATCGACATCGCCACCGAATTTTGTAAACGATTCGAGCTCACGGAACTGAGCTTGATCTATTTTCAATGTACCGGCAATCTTCTTCATGGCTTTTACCTGAGCGTTACCACCTACACGGGAAACAGAGATACCCACATTGATAGCCGGACGTACCCCTTGGTTAAACAATGCCGTTTCCAAGAATATCTGTCCGTCGGTAATCGAAATCACGTTCGTAGGGATATAAGCCGAAACGTCTCCGGCCTGTGTCTCGATAATAGGCAATGCCGTCAAAGATCCGCCACCTTTCACCATCGGTTTCATCACCTCGGGCAAATCGTTCATCGAAGAAGCAACCTCGTCATTATTGATAATCTTAGCAGCCCTTTCGAGCAAACGGGAATGCAAATAGAATATATCGCCCGGATAGGCCTCACGACCGGAAGGACGACGAAGAATCAACGAAATTTCACGATAGGAAACCGCCTGCTTCGATAAGTCGTCATAAATTACCAATGCATGACGCCCGCTATCCCGGAAGTACTCCCCGATAGCAGCCCCCGCAAAAGGCGCATAATAACGCATAGCAGCCGAATCGGAAGCGTTCGCTGCCAAAACGACCGTATAATCGAGCGCTCCGTGCTCTTTCAATGTATTCACCAACGCAGCCACAGAAGAAGCCTTCTGACCGATAGCTACGTAAATACAATACAAGGGGTTACCGTTTTTATAATTATCTCGTTGATTGATAATCGTATCGATGGCGATAGCCGTTTTCCCGATTTGACGGTCGCCGATGATCAACTCTCTCTGTCCACGGCCGATAGGAACCATAGAGTCTATCGCCTTGATACCGGTCTGCAAAGGCTCGTTCACCGGCTGACGGAAAATAACACCCGGAGCCTTACGTTCAAGAGGCAATCGAATCAAATCACCCTGAATGGGACCGGCCCCGTCAATGGGTTCACCCAACGTATTGATGACCCGCCCTAGCAATCCTTCGCCAACAGGAAGAGAGGCAATCTCTCCCGTACGACGAGCCGTCATATTTTCGGTAACCTTATCGACATTATCGAGCAAAATGACACCCACATTGCTCTCTTCGAGGTTCATCGCAACTCCGTGCACTCCATTCTCAAACTCGATAAGTTCGCTTGACCGCACATTTTCGAGTCCATAGACATGAGCCACCCCATCACCCACTTCGAGAACAGTACCCACTTCCTCGAAATTGATTTTGGAATCGACTTCATCGAGTTGCTTTTTTAAAATATCCGATATTTCACTGGGTTTAATCATATCATTTGCTGTTTAGCAATTTCAAACGCAATTTCTTTAATTCACTATTTACCGAAGCATCTAATTGCATCGAATCCACCCGTAAAATAAATCCGCCGATGATAGAAGGATCTATTTCATAAACGAATTCCAACGTCTTATCCGTTTGCTTTTTCATGAGATCACCTATACGGTCGAGAACTTCCTTATCCAAAGCAACAGCAGTTATTATCGTAACACGAGCTATATGATTAGCTCGCCGGTAAATATCCTGATAAGCCAAAGCAATGGCTCTTGCAAACGTTTCGCGACGGTTCCTAATCACTAACTGAACAAAACGGAGAAGATAATCGTCGGGCTTTTCACCGAAAGCCGATGACAATACCCGCACCTTATCCGCAGCAGAGAGAGCCGGGTTACTCAGTGCCTTAGACAACTCGGTATGAGTTGCAAAAGCTGCATCAAGCCGTTTCATCTCTTCGTAAATAGGAGCGGCCACATGATGCTCCTGAGCATACTTATAAAGAGCTTTCGCATATCGGCTCGGTATTAACCCTTCGTTCATATCCTATTAGTTTTGATTCTCAATTTCATTCAACAGTTTGTCGATCATTTCGACCTGCGTTTTGTCATCAGAAAGTTGCTTACGCATCATTTTTTCTGCAATTTGCAGGGCAAACTCGCTTACCTCGCGGCGGAATTGAAGTTCCGACTCTTTTCGAGCTTGCTCGATCGACACGGCCGCAGCGTCCATTACTTTCTTCGCCTCTACCGATGCTGCCTGACGAGCCTCCTCTATGATATGAGTTTTCATCTGGGCAGCTTCGTGCAGAATCTCCATCTGTTGTTTCTGCGCTTCGACCAAAAGAGCTTTGGCATCCGCTTGTGCGTTGTCTAATTGCGCTTTTGCCTCTTGTGCATACTCAACCCCCTTATCGATAAGCTCGGCACGTTCGTCGAGACTGCGGATAATATAGGGCCAAGCAAACTTCGCAAGAATGGCAAAAAGGATGACGAAGACAACGAACATCCAAAATACCAAGCCGAATTCGGGCGTGAACAGTTCCATATCTTAGAGGAATAATGACATCACGCAAACAATCACAGCGAACAATGCAACACCTTCTACAAGAGCGGCAATCACGATCATGTTGCTTCGGATATCACCGCTGGCTTCGGGCTGACGAGCTATGGCATCCATCGCCGATGAACCGATCTTACCAATACCAATACCTGCTGCAATAGCGGCGATACCAGCGCCGATACAGGCGCCCAACTTAGCCAGACTTGCACCGGCTGCTGCTTGTAATAAAATCATTCCTAACATAATGTTTGTTGTTTAGAGATTATACATTATTTTATTTCTTCCACTTTTCCTTCATGATGCCCATCGACTTGTGCCAAAGCTATGAACAGAGTCGAAAGCATGGTAAACACATAGGCTTGAATAAACGATACCAACGTATCTATAAGCAACATAAACAAAGAGAACAACACCGATACGACTGTCGTTGCCCCTATAACAACCGCTCCGAATGCTCCAAAAATGAAAATGAGCGATATAAGCGACAATATAATCATATGCCCGCCCATCATATTGGCAAACAAACGCACCATCAAAGCCGCCGGTTTGGTAAATATTCCGAACACCTCGATCAAGGGCATGATAGGTAACGGAAACTTCAACCACAACGGTACATCGGGCCAAAATATTTCTTTCCAATATTCTTTTGTTCCGCGCACATTTACTACGATAAATGTACACAAAGCAAGAACCATAGTAACGGCTATATTACCCGTCAAATTAGCGCCACCGGGGAAAATTACGATCAGCCCTAACAGGTTCATCAAAAGGATAAAGAAAAATACGGTCAATAAATAAGGGGCAAAACGAGGTGCTTTATCGCCCAATGTGCTTTTTATCACGCCCGTATAAACGAACTCGATAAGAAATTCTATGGCTCCTACACCTTTTTTAGGGGCTTTGAAACGTTTCTTTCTATACCAATGAGCCACCGAAAGCACACACCACCCACAAATGAATGCCGCTATAATCAACGCCAACACATTTTTGGTAATCGACAAATCGAGCGGACGATAACGATTTCCCCTATCATCGACACTCTCGACCTTTCCTTTATTCGGGCCGTCCTGAGCGACATAAAAACCTTCATAAGTCTGCCCGTGTTCAAGCCGATGCGACCCGAATATTTTCCAATCGCCCTTATAATCCCGCACGATAACCGGAAGTGGGATTTTATGCTCATGCGAGAAAGGTAATTCCCAACCATAGCCATCGAGCAGGTGCTCAAAAATTGTCTCTTTCGGGTCAAAGGCCTTTTCTCCTTCACCATCGGCCTTTTCCTGTGCCGACAGCGGGAACGAAAATACCGTTAACAAAAAAGCGACTATGTATGCGATTTGTTTTCTCATCTCTTTTTTACTCCAATTACCGTACACAAACTGCTACACGATTATTATCCACATCGACAAACCCGCCACCGACGGATACCGAATGCCGCTCACCGCCCGTTACATACTCAATGGTACCGGCATCGAGCGTAGAAATCAACGATGCATGATTTTCAAGAACTGTAAACGAACCTTTTGCTCCCGGCAGGGTAACCGATTCGACTTCTCCTTTAAAAAGGATTTGTTCCGAAGATATAATTTCAAGTACCATAATTCTCGTTTTTATTAGTGAGCGGTCTTCGCTTGTTCTAACAACTTCTTACCTTTGGCAATGGCCTCGTCTATTGTACCCACGTTCAAGAATGCTTGTTCGGGATATTCGTCCATCTCGCCGTTAAGAATCATCTTAAACCCGCGGATAGTCTCTTCCAACGGAACCATCACACCTTGAAGACCGGTAAACTGCTCGGCCACGTGGAAAGGTTGCGACAAAAACCGCTGTGCCCGACGAGCACGATTCACCACCAGTTTGTCTTCGTCCGACAACTCATCGACACCCAAAATGGCGATAATATCCTGCAATTCGTTATAATGCTGTAAAAGCTGTTTTACACCCTGAGCAACCTGATAGTGTTCCTCGCCTACAATATTCGGATCGAGGATTCGGGACGTAGACTCCAACGGATCCACTGCCGGATAGATACCTAACTCAGAAATCTTACGGCTCAATACCGTCGTAGCATCCAAAAAGCTAAATGTAGTCGCCGGAGCCGGGTCGGTCAAGTCATCGGCCGGTACATAAATGGCCTGTACCGATGTAATAGAGCCCTGCTTCGTAGACGTAATACGTTCTTGCAACTTACCCATCTCGGAAGCCAAAGTAGGTTGATATCCCACGGCAGAAGGCATACGACCCAACAATGCCGAAACTTCGGATCCCGCCTGAGTGAAACGGAATATATTGTCAATAAACAAAAGTATCTCTTTACCTCCGCCATCGGAATCACGGAACTGTTCGGCAACAGTCAACCCAGACAAAGCGACACGCAGACGGGCTCCCGGCGGCTCGTTCATCTGACCGAACACCAACGTTGCCTGCGATTCATTCACTTTCTCCATATCGACATCACGCAGATTCCACTCGCCCCGTTCCATGCCTTCTTTGAATTTATCGCCGTACGACATAACTCCCGACTCGATCATCTCACGTAAAAGGTCGTTACCTTCACGGGTACGCTCCCCCACTCCGGTAAACACCGAAAAACCGTTGTGCCCTTTGGCTATATTGTTGATAAGTTCCATAATCAACACGGTCTTACCAACACCTGCCCCTCCGAACAAACCGATCTTTCCACCTTTTGAATACGGTTCGAGTAAATCGATCACCTTGATTCCCGTATAAAGCATCTCGGTACTGATAGAGAGGTCGTCGAAAGCCGGAGCCTCCTGATGAATCGATTTTAATTCGGTATAATCCAATGCAGGAAGGTGGTCGATCGTTTCACCGATGACATTCATCAACCGACCTTTCACTTGCGAACCGGTAGGCATCGATAACGGTCTTTGCAAGTCGATAGCCTTCATACCCCGTTTCAGTCCATCGGTAGAATCCATCGCTACACAACGCACCGTATTTTCACCGATATGTTGTTCTACCTCGACAATCAGCTCTGCCCCGTTCTCTCGTTCGATTTTAAGAGCGGCATATATGGGAGGTACTTCATTGCCTTCGCCTTCAAAAGCGACATCGACAACCGGCCCGATGACCTGCGTGATATATCCAAATTTATCTGCCATAACTTTACCTCTATTATCAGTATTATATTTTTAATTCATTAAAAGTGCAATCCGTAAATCACAATAAGCACCATAATAAAGAGATTAATCAAGTTCAAAGGTAATAAATATTTCCATTCGAGCCGCAATAATTGGTCTATTCTCAAACGGGGGAATGTCCACTTGAACCAAATAATCACAAACGAAACAAGTATCGCTTTTCCAAAGAACCAAATCACAGACGGAATATAATCCATAATATGGTTAAAACCTTCCCAACCCGGTATGTGGAATGGCATCCAACCTCCCAAGAAAAGCAATGTAGCCATACCCGACACAATAAACAGATTCAAATACTCAGCCAAGTAGAAAAATCCGAAATGAATACCCGAATATTCTGTGTGGTATCCGGCTGTCAACTCGCTCTCGGCTTCGGGCAAGTCGAACGGACCACGATTGGTCTCGGCCGTACCGGCAACCAAATAAATCAAAAATGCGACTATCGCCGGGATATGACCTGTAAACAAGAACCAACCGTTAGTCTGAGCTTCTACTATACCGGTTATCGACATTGTTCCGGCAAAGACGACCATCGTCAATACAGACAACCCAATCGAAAGTTCGTAACTCACCATTTGAGCACCGCTTCGAATAGCACCGATAAGTGTAAATTTATTGTTACTGGACCAACCGGCCAACAAAATACCCAACACTCCTATGGACGAAACGGCGATCAGGAAGAACACGCCGATATTAAAATCGATAACTTGTAATCCTCTTCCAAAAGGCAAACAACCAAAGGCCAACATGGAAGCGACGATTACCAAATAAGGAGCTAAATTAAATAAGAACTTATCGATATGATTCAAAGTAATCAACTCCTTAATCAATATCTTGAACATATCGGCAACACTCTGAATAATACCATAAGGACCTACACGATTCGGACCCAAACGGCATTGGAAAAAGGCACAGACCTTACGCTCAAAATATATATAGAACAATGCCAAAACTGCATACAACAGCAACAGCACCACGCCTACCAATACAAATTCAACAAGTAAAGCTCCCCAACCGGGCATTACACTTCTCAACAAATTATCGATCCAGTGGGTAACTATCGAAAAGTCGAACATAACTTATTCTTTAATTTATTTTTTATTACTCAATTATCTGTCCATATCGGGGATTACATAGTCAAGCGACCCTCCGATAGCAATCAAATCGGCGATCTTTCCATTGCGACACATTGGATCGAGACCAGCGACCAGCGGCAAGCATGCCGAATTTATCTTCAAACGATAAGGATTCTTATCTCCATGACTTTCGATAAAAATACCCAACGGACCACGACTGGCCTCTACTTGGCGGAAATAACGGCCTTCGGGCAGCTTGATAATAGGCTTCATCTTAACGGCATAATCACCCTCGGGGATATTGTCGATCAATTGCTCTATGATATGTATAGATTCCAATATTTCATCTAAGCGTACCATGTAACGGGCAAAAACATCTCCCTCCGTACGGATAACTTGATTAAATTCCACCTTGTCATACATTGCATACGGGTGATTCTTACGCACGTCGCAAGCCCAACCCGAAGCACGCCCCGACGGTCCCGCAATTCCATACGAAATAGCATCCTCGCGAGAAAGAATTCCCACTCCTTTCATACGTTGTTGGGCAATGACATTACCGGTAAACAACGTGTGGTACTCTTTCAGCTTAGCCGGCATATAGGCACAAAACTCTTTGACCTTACGCTGGAAATCGGGATGTAAATCGGCCATCAAACCTCCAATCGTATAGTAATTGAAAGTCATACGCGCACCACACGTTTCCTCAAATATATCGAGAATCTTTTCTCTATCGCGGAAACCATAGAAGAATGCTGTCGTTCCTCCCAAGTCCATACAGAATGTGGACCAGAATAACAAGTGCGAAGAAATACGCATCAACTCGTCCATGATCGTACGTATATACTGTGCACGTGCGGGCACTTCTACTTGCAAAGCATCTTCTATACAAAGACAGACTGCATGTCGGTTCTGCTGAGCGGACAAATAATCAAGACGATCGGCGAAGTGAAGAGTCTGAGGATAGGTAAGAGACTCACATAGTTTCTCTATTCCCCTATGCACATAACCGCAATACACATCGATTTTTTTAACCGTCTCGCCATCGAGAGAGGTACGTAAACGCAACACACCATGAGTCGCAGGATGTTGAGGACCGATATTTACCACGAATTCCTGAGGAGAAAATATCGTATTCGTCCGTTCTTCGAGCTTTCCATCTTCCGTTTCGACAACGGAGTGTGTGACATCATCGACAGACTCATGCTCCAATCGGATAGGATTCAATTCAGGGTCTGCATTATAATCTTTTCGGAAAGGATACCCCACCCAGTCGTTTCGCAAAAACAGCCGGCGCATATCGGGGTGGTTGATGAAACGGATTCCAAAAAAATCATAGACTTCACGTTCGTATAAATTCGCGGATTTCCAAATATCCGAAACAGAATGAAGCAGAGGATTCTCTCTATCTGCGGTCTCTATTTTAACCGAAACTTGTGAATTATCGACGGTAGAAGTCAAATAGTAGACACAACCCACGGTCTCGCCCCAGTCCATGCCCACAATAGAAACCAAATAATCGAAGTGCAGTTGATTATGCAAATAAAGCGCTAAATCATGCCACTTGGCATCAGGAACCGACACTTCCAAAATAGTCCCTTCCACGAAGGTAGCCTCCGGCAGAAAACTACTTATTTCTTGCTGTATGTTTGCCATATAGGTAACTTATATTATTTTCCGAATACTTTCTCTCGCTTTTCTTGACGATTGACCCCGCCAAAGAATTTCTCGACTTTTACCTTACGTTGTAATTGCATCAAACCGTAAAACATAGCCTCGGGACGAGGAGGACACCCCGGTATATACACATCGACCGGAAGAATCTCATCTACACCTTTCAACACGTGATACGAATTTTTAAACGGTCCGCCCGAAACGGCACATCCACCGACAGCTACCACGTATTTCGGTTCGGCCAACTGGTCATACAAACGTTTAAGAACGGGAGCCATACGATGTACAATCGTACCGGCCACCATCACAAAATCGGCCTGACGCGGACTGGCACGGGCTACTTCAAACCCGAAACGGGCCATATCGTACCGCGCTGCGCCGAGCGACATGAACTCGATACCACAGCAACTTGTCGCAAAGGTAAGCGGCCACAAAGAGTTAGACCGCCCCCAGTTAATAAGTTCGTCCAAGCATCCCACCACCACATTGGTATGAGAGGCTTTGAGCTCATCAACAAGATGTTCAATATATTCATTGTCTTTGAAGTCTTCATACTTCATCGATTTAATTTTCACTTCCATTCGAGTGCTCCTTTCTTCCATGCATATACCAGTCCTAAAACAAGTATAACCATGAAAAATAAAATATTAAATAATCCGGCTACACCTAAATCTTTCAATATAACCGCCCACGGGAACAAGAATACCGTTTCTACGTCGAACATCAAATACAGAATGGCAAACAAGTAGTAACCTACTTTGAACTGCATCCAAGATTCGCCGCGCGATGGGATACCACACTCATAAGCCTCACCTTTCTGTGGGTTGAACGAGCGAGGCGAAATAAGCCCTGCAATCAACAAAGCCGCGCCCACCAACGCTAATCCGGTAATCAATACAACTACAAATAGTGCAGAATTCATACGTTAATTTAGTTTGTATTTATTTTTATTCTTTTCTCCAAATGACAAAGCCCTATATTGCTAAAACAACAATACAAGGCCCGATCGTCTATAAATAAAAAATCTTTCTCTTTTCATAAGAAAAAGAAATACGACATCGCTCCATTCCGGTATTAGTCTCGCGATCTGATATTGTCTTATTCCATATAGAACCAAACATACGATTTCTTTTCTTTCTTAGTCAAGGATTTATACAACGGACAAATTTATTTTCCGAACGATGAATATCACCCCAAAATCCTTTGTTTCACTGCAAATTATTCTTCGAAAAATTTTGTCGCACAAATATACGAATTTTATTTCCAACAAAAGCCTCACGTTAGACTCTTTTTTATTTTTAATCCGCAATTCCGGACAAATTATTCTGCTTTTGGAACACCACCTCAAAAAAATTGCGCGACAAAAATAGTTTGTCACGCAATGAATACATTCAAAAAAACTCCTATTACAACGAATCGAGAGTTTTAAGAGCTTCGAGAATCTCTGTATTACCCGGATCCAATTCCAGCATCTTGTTCCAATAATCTTTTGTAGCCGCGATAGCCTCGTTTTTCTTGGCCGGATTGGTGGTTTGCAGATAATTATAATATCCCAAATATTTATAAGCCTCGATATAAACACGTTTTGTAGCAGCTTTCTCCTTATTGGAAGGATCTTGATCCAAAACAGTCAAAGTCTCTTCATACAAAGGTTTGGCCAACCCTTCTTTCAATTCAGGGTCACGCACTGCGGCCGCACGAGAGCGCCACAAATATCCCCGATAATCCGTCGGAGAACGCTCTACCACAACTTGGAACATAGTATCTGCTTTCAACAAATACATATTCATCAACTCCACGCTATCTTGTGCAGCTTGGCCTGCACTATAACAAATTTGACCGAGCAAATAATAGTCCATGACACGTTGATTATTCACCGTATCGGCATTCATATACTTCTCATAAGTATCGATTGCCTTTACATAATCTTTATTACGCTCATAGGTATCGCTCAAAACTTTAAGAATATCCGTACGGGTATTATCCAGTTCATAAGCTTTTTCATATTGAGCAACGGCTTCTCCATACTTCTTTTGTTTGGATAAAATATCGCCATACGTCATATAATCGCGCGCCGTAAACACATTGTCACCCGGATTCATTCCCAAGAACTCGATTGCAGCCTGTTCTGCGGCCTCAAAATTCCCCAGTTCATAATTATCGTACATAACGATACGACGAATAACAAAGTTTTGAGGATCATGAGATAAAATATCTTTTGCAAGTTCCAATGACTCATCAAAGCGTTTGCCATAGAACAACAGAGTAGCCAACCGGGGACGGTCTGTTTGGAAATGGTTGGGGTTCTGCATATACTTCTCATAAGCCTCGGCAGCCTTTGTATATTGAGAATTCTTATAATACGCTTCGGCCATCTCACGTTGTGCAATAGCAGAATTAGGAGCGATAGTTTGCAACTCTTCCAACTTTTGAATGGCCAATGTCGGATTTATATCGAAATAAATATGCGAGTATTTCACATACGCTTCGATACAATTAGGGTCGAAATAAATCGCATTTTCATACCGTCCACAAGCATCCCCATACTGCTGTTGGTTTACCAAGACATCGCCCTCAAACATAAAATAATCGGGAAACTTCTTGTCTGCTTTATAAGACTTCTTCATATACTCCTCATAACCCGGAGTCCCGGTCTCATAATATGCTTTGGCAATTGCCAAATTAAGACCGGCATCTTTCTTATTTTTTCCTTTAAGTGCTTCTTTGAAATATTTTTCAGCCACTTTTTCAGCTTGTTCCTTATCTGCACTTCCATTCAATGCGAGCTTACCTTGACCGACGAGATTATAAGCGAACAAAGGATCGGCTTCAAGACCTTTCTTATAGTACTCTGCGGCAGCCGTATAGTCCTTGTTGCCAAACGCTATCTCTCCCAAATAGTAATAAGATTCTGCTTTATTCGTTCCTGCATCATCAAGGGTGCGTTCAAGCAAAATTTTTGCCCGATCGGGTTGACCCGCTTTAAAATACTCTATTCCATCAGTATAGCTGGCAGCAAAAGCAGTGAAACTGCCGGCAGCAAGAAACAGTGAAAAAAATAATTTAAGACTTGATTTCATTGATATATTTTTAAATTAATAATTTTCTTACTTAAAAAGCATCGGTAATGCTTACATCTCTTTTTAACGCAATATTAGTTTGCCACGGTACAATACCGGTCTTAAAAATTATTAACTGCCCTCTTTGAGAAGACACAAACTTAATAAAGCCGGTAGGCAATCCATTCCGAGGATCCGTTGTAATCATGTAAATAGGCCGAGTCAACGGATAATCTCCCGACGCTATATAATATTGATAGGGTTTATAGGGTTTAAATCCCGGTGCTTTACGCACAGCCATTACTTTTACGACATCGGTAAACGAAGTATTGGTCGAGTCTGCTTTATTCCCAATCCAGCTTGCTCCTATTACCCCTATCGCATTAGGCGTTTGAGCCACATAATCGATCACAGCCTGATTGGATTTTTGGGCAAACAAACCTTTATACAGAGTTTTTCCCTCGCAAAGAGAATCTATGGCATAACGCATAGAACTGGAACCTTGATTGTCGAATACAAAATGAAGGTCTCCCAACGTAGATCCCGGATAAATCTGGTTCCATTTCGTGACCTCTCCTGTTACGATCTTTCGCAAATCATCTACCGAAATTATATCATTCTTGTTAGATTTATTCACAATAAAAGCAATGCCGTCTAAGGCGATTTGCACGGTGCGCACCTTTAACCGGCGGGATTTAAAAGAATCTTCTTCTTTCGGGGATAACGGACGAGTAGCAATAGCCAACCGCACACTATCTTGCAAAAGCATATTCAAGGCTTCCGATTCACTTACATAATAAGGAATAATCGAAGCCTTCGGGTAAGCTGCTTCAAAGACCATGATTTCTTGCTCCATAATCGGCTCGAAACTTTCGTCACAGCTGATATCTATCACACCCGACGTGATGGTCTCCTTAACCTTTTGTCCCTCTTTTTCTTCATTCTGGCAAGATGAACACGAAGACAAAGCAGACGCGGCTACAAAAATTGCGACTGGAAGTAATATTAGCTTATTCATAATTCGTTTTATTTCATTCCAACAAACAATCTATATCCTCTAAATACTCCATATACGGCAAATACACCGCCCATAATATAGCGTACTATATCGTATAAATTGGAAAACAATGAAGTAAATAACAGCAAATAGGCCATACCTAAATAAATAGCTATCATAATCATGCCGAAAACGACATTCATGCCCAAGCGGTTCTTCTTTTCCGTATCATCGTTGTAATGGCCATACTTTTCTTCCATAATCGAACTTTTTAAAATACCCGCAACCTAAAATCTATGATAATAGGCTGCGAGTACTATATTTCACGAATCTCTTCTTAAACAAACAAGAGATTACAAAAGTTTAAATACAACAGGCAGTGTAAAATAAACTGGCACATTATTACCGTTTTGTTTACCCGGGATCCATTTAGGCATACTCTTCACTACTCGAATAGCCTCCTTATCACAAGTAGGATCCAAACTACGCAAAACCGTAACATTATCAATCGTTCCTGTCTTCGAAACAACGAAACGCAAAATAACACGACCCTGAATACCGTTTTCCTGAGCTATAACCGGATATTTGAGGTTATCACGAATAAACTTCATCAACTCGGTCTCTCCACCCGGGAAAGTAGGCATCTGTTCTACTGCCTCGTAGGGCTTTTCTTCCTCTACGACAGGCTCGGCGATTACTTCTCGGAAATCAGCGATATCCTGTCCGTGTTCTTCGTCATTACCTTTCACATCGGCAATAGAAATATTCACTTTGGATTGTGTCAATTCATCTTGCGATTTCAATTCTTCTTCATCAGACACTTCCTCGTCTTTCTTAATGACAGGTGCAGTAAACTTAATGGAGCTCTTCAACGGAGGGGGAGGAGGAGTTTCAACCAACGGTTGAACTTCTTGTTTCTCTACCTCGGCCTCTGGCAATTGTGTCATCTCCACAACTACTGTTGTCTCTTCTTCAACTTCTCCGAACTTAAATGACTCGACAATATAGGGAAGTACGAAAGCAAATGCAACCACACAGATTACGCCAACGGTAGCCCATGTATATCGCTTCGGCGAGTTAACCCGTAAAAGATACCCTCCAAATGCTTTGTTTTTTCCCTCAAAAACTAAATCGCACCATTCTTTCGAAGTTAAATCTACGTTCTTTGACATTTCTCTTCTTTTTTAATGTGTACTATTAGTTCTTTTTACTGGTGTCTATCTGATCGGAAAGAGCACCCTTCTTCTCATAATTCTCCATCAGGAACAAATCACCTTCTGTGATGTCAACGATAGCATACTTACCGATACTGCAAATGATCATCTCATCAAGAGCATCTATCAAATTGCGGTAAGTCGCACCGTTCTTTCCTTCTTCATCGGGCAATTTCGCTTTAATCATGACCACCGGAGCGCCTTTGGCTTTTTTGGCATCTACGACCAACGAGTCAAAAACTTCTTCACTGATCTCCTCGCGTTTTTTACGTTCCTTCAAATCTTTCACCTTGGCAACAACTTCTTTGTTACGATCAAGGAGCAAGGCTCTGATACCATCGGCATTATAAGATGTCTCGATCAACGAAGTGTAATCTTCGTACTGGGGCTCACCCAAATAATAGAATACCCTGTCATTATCGCCCAAGAGGATTGTGATAGCCTCCGAAGCCTTCACCTTATTCTGCTCTTCTTCTGTTACCTTATCGTTGGTAGGCATACTGATTTCCATCGTCTGCGGTTTACTCAACGTAGTACAAAACATGAAGAAGGTTATCAAAAGCATGTTCATATCAACCATGGGGGTAAAGTCCACATGGATTTTCATTTTCTTCTGTTGACCTTTCTTACCGCCTTTACCCGAGTCTTTTACTTCTACTTCTGCCATAATTTTTCTTTCCTTTCATGACTTGGTTATTGTTCTTCTTCTGCGGGTAAAGTCTTCAACGACGTAAGCAGATTGTAACGGTTTTCTTTGATATCCTGCAACGAAGACATCACGTTTTTGATTTTGTCATACGGTGTAGCCTGGTCGGCTTTGATGGCAATCTTCAAATCGCGATTTGCTTTTCGTGCAGCACGCACCCATTCTTTAAACTCGTTATTGGCGCTATCGCACGGGATACCATAATTTTTCAAAGTTTGATCCTGAATATCGGATTTCAAATCCAAGAATCCCGGCATTTGTTTGATAGGCACACCAAACGAATTTGCCAATCTGAACTTATTTATTTGCTCTGGAGTAAACGGTACTCCGTACATACTACTCATTGCGTTCAATACATTCACCCTATCCTCTTGTTTGTCGAGGCTGATAAAGATTTTCCCGGACGGTTCAACCAACACCTGCAGAACATTAATTTCTGGGATTTTGATTTCAGATACCGAAGATGGGGTACTCACTTGCACAGGCTCTTTCTGAACGAAGGTCGATGTCAGCATGAAGAAAGTAAGCAGAAGCACGGTAACGTCACTCATCGCTGTCATGTCGATGAGCGTACTCTTCCTTTTTACTTTTACTTTAGCCATATAATGGTCCTTTCGATTTTATGCCGATTACTTGTGAGTAGCAGCGAACGTGTTAACAATACAGAAACCTACCTCATCGATAGCGTAGGTAACATTATCAATTTTGTTAGAGAAATAGTTATATGAAATAACAGCCAAAGCACCGGTTGCAATACCGAAAGCAGTGTTCACAAGTGCCTCCGAAATACCGGTCGACAAAGCCACAGAGTCAGGAGCACCGGCGGTAGCCAAAGCTTGGAACGATTTGATCATACCCAACACAGTACCAAGAAGTCCGACCAAAGTACCCAGCGTCGTCATAGTCGCTACGATAGGCAAATTCTGTTGCATGGAAGGCATTTCAAGAGCAGCGGCTTCTTCCAATTGTTTTTTGATAGCCTCGATTTTTTGTTCTTTCGACAAAGTATCGTCTTTTTCAACTTCGCTATATTTAATCAAAGCCGAAGAAACAACACTTGCAACGGTTCCACGTTGTTTGTCGCAAAGAGCCTGAGCACCGGCGATGTCGCCTTTTTCCAAAGCAGCTTTCACGGCAGCGATAAACTTATTGGTATTTCCTTTTCCTTTTACGCTAAGCATAGCGATGAAACGTTCTACCGAAAGAACAATCACAGTCAATAACAAAGTTTGAAGAATAGGTACGATAAAACCTCCTTTATAAATTGTACCTAACAAATTCAGAGGATGTCCTCCGGCAGGATCTCCACCTTCAAAGTTTTCAGGAGCACCAAGTACTTGGGTAAATACTACCAAAGCAACGATAAAACAGATGATAATTACAATAAACGCGTTTTTAATACCGCGCACTTTGTTTTTTTTAGCCTTTTTAGCTTCCATAATTAAATAAAATCTAAGTGTTTGTATTAGTTATTTTAAAATTAGTATCCAATCCTTTGTAACTTCCTATATCAGTATCTCCACTCATTGTGTTTCCACCCTCTATAAGAAACGCATCTATTTTCACAATATTATATGCAAAGAAACAAGTATAAAAATTTAGCACTTTACATGCACCTTTCCTTTCTCTTTCTTCGCATTCGTGCGTCAAATGTAGCACATTATTTCCATACAAAAAAAATAATTCGCTTTTTTTTACGAACGCAACACCCCGTCCAAACAGGCCTGACGGCCTACCCCTTCACACGTTATAAAATATAAATTTCACTCATATCCTTTTATTTTATACTATAATAGTAAAAGAGAAAGCCAATAGACTTTGCTCCTCAAACAGAAAAAACACACGAGTTTTTAATTTTAAAATAACATTATTTAATCCATTTACAGGGATTCCAGCAGAACAAAAAAGATAAAATTCAATTAGTACGAGCTCTCAGAAAAAAATGAGGCAAAGATTCTATCAACGAATCGAAAAGAATTGTAATTTTGCGACAAAATTCATTTTCTACAAATATCAATATGGATCATGTAGTCAAAATAAAGAAAGGACTTGATATTCAATTAGAAGGAATTCCAAGCCCTAAAATATCTAATACACCGGATAGTCAGCTATACGCCATTATTCCCGACGATTTTGTAGGTTTGACTCCCAAAGTAATTGTTAAACCCGGAGAAAAAGTCTTAACCGGTTCTCCGGTCATACACGATAAAACGCACCCGAATATCGTCGTGCCCTCGCCTGTCAGTGGTGAAATTGTAACAATAGAGCGAGGAGAAAGGCGAAAAGTCATAAAAATAACCATTAAGCCGGATGCCTCTCAACAAGCCTTAGAGTTCGGAAGGTTCGATCTCGAAAACATGGACAGCTCCGAAATCAAAGATTTATTGTTGAAATCGGGCATTTTCGCCTTTATAAAACAGCGGCCCTACGATATCGTAGCGAATCCCGATACCGCTCCTCGCGACATATTCGTTACGGCATTCGACTCCGCTCCTTTGGCCCCCGATTATGCCTTCATTCTCAAAGAAGAAAAACAGCACTTCGAAACCGGATTAAAAGCGTTAAATAAACTCACAAGCGGAAAAGTTTACGTAGGTATATCACAAAGACAACCCATAGACGTAAAAAATGCTACGTCTGTTATATTCGACGGACCGCATCCTGCTGGAAACGTAGGTATACAAATCAATCATATCGCTCCAATCAATAAAGGAGACACAGTATGGACGATGAGCGCTCTCGACGTACTCTTCATAGGAAGACTATTCGACAAAGGCATCGCCGACTTTTCTCGCATAGTCGCCGTTACAGGCTCAGAAATAGACGACCCGCACTACGTACGCACCCGTATAGGCGCATCCATCGCTTCTATCACACAAGGTATGGTAAAAGCGGTCGAATACGAACAACGCTATATCAGCGGAAATGTATTGACGGGGGTTAAAACCAATGCAGACGGTTACATCGGAGCGACCCATTCTCAAATAACGGTAATCCCCGAAGGAAACAATTACGACGAATTTTTAGGTTGGGCTTCTCTCAATCCCCATAAATATAGCACGAGTCACTCTTATTTTTCTTGGCTATTGGGAAAAAAGAAAAAATACACCATCGATGCCAGAATAAGGGGCGGAGAACGAGCCATTATCATGTCGGACGAATACGACCGGGTTTTCCCGATGGACATCTACCCGGAGTATCTTATCAAAGCCATTTTAGCATTCGATATCGATAAAATGGAAAACTTGGGTATCTACGAAGTCGCCCCGGAAGATTTCGCGCTTTGCGAATTTGTCGATACGTCGAAGCTCGAATTACAAAAAATCGTGCGCGACGGTCTCGACAGACTTATGAAGGAAATGAACTAATTCAGTAACAACATTAATACAAAACAACCTTGAAAGCTTTAAAGAATTATATAGACAAAATCAAGCCCCATTTTGAACCGGGAGGAAAATTGTCTATGTTCCAATCTGTGTTCGAAGGGTTTGAATCATTCCTTTTTGTTCCCAACACCACATCACGATCCGGTGTTCACATTCATGACAGTATAGACTCTAAACGAACGATGATTGTCGTTATCATCGCTTTATTGCCTGCAATGCTATTCGGCATGTATAACGTAGGCTATCAACATTACTTGTCGATAGGAGAATTGGCTCGTACCTCATTCTGGTCGATATTCTTCTTCGGCTTTTTGGCAGTTCTGCCCAAAATCGTCGTAGCATACGTAGTTGGATTGGGAATAGAGTTTACCGCCGCCCAAATACGGCATCATGAAATACAAGAAGGATTCCTCGTTTCGGGCATGCTCATTCCCATGATCGTACCGGTAGATACACCCTTATGGATGATCGCCGTCGCGACTGCCTTTGCCGTAATCTTCGCAAAAGAGGTATTCGGAGGTACGGGAATGAATATTTTCAATATAGCGTTGGTAACAAGGGCATTCCTCTTCTTCGCTTATCCATCAAAAATGTCCGGTGACGAAGTCTTTATCCGCACGAGCGATACATTCGGATTAGGAGCCGGTCAAATAGTAGAAGGTTTTTCGGGGGCTACCCCTCTCGGACAAGCCGCTACCCATTCAGGAGGGCCGCTCCAACTAACCGATATATTGGGAAATCCCCTTTTCCTGAATGACATGTTCCTCGGATTTATACCCGGTTCCATAGGAGAGACTTCGACATTAGCCATACTCATCGGTGGAGCCATACTGCTAATTACCGGGATAGCCAGTTGGAGAGTCATGCTCTCTGTTTTTGCAGGAGGCATTTTCATGAGCTACATTTGTAACTGGTTCGCCAACCCCGACATTTATCCGGCAGCACAGCTTTCGCCGGCCTGTCAAATATGTTTGGGAGGATTTGCATTCGCCGCCGTATTCATGGCTACCGACCCCGTAACCGGGTCAAGGACTAATACAGGAAAATATATATTCGGATTTTTAGTCGGCGTATTAGCGATTTTAATCCGGGTGTTCAATACCGGATACCCCGAAGGCGCCATGCTGGCAGTCCTGCTCATGAACGCTTTTGCTCCTCTCATAGATTACTTCGTAGTCGAAGCCAACATTCGCCACAGACTCAAACGAGCAAAAAACTTGACAAAATAAAAACAGCTATGAATAAACAAGGTAATACATACACAATTATTTATACCTCGGTCATGGTTATTGCCGTAGCTTTTATTTTGGCCTTTGCAGCGATAGGACTAAAACCTGCACAGGAACGAAACATCGCTATTGACAAGATGAGCCAAATACTCAACTCCGTAAACATCGCATCGACTCCCGAGAACGCTCAGGAGTTATACGGAAAATATATCGACGATTCTTTTATAATCAATTCGAAAGGCGAATTGGCAAAAGGGGAATCTTTCTCGATAAACATTGCAGATCAACTGAAACTGCCTGAAAACCGACAAACCTTGCCCGTATTCATCTACACCGACAATAACGAGTCTCCCAAATACATTATCCCTCTTTCCGGTAGCGGGCTATGGGGACCCATTTGGGGATACATATCGGTGGAAAACGATGGCAATACGGTTTATGGTGCTTATTTCGCTCATCAAGGCGAGACCCCGGGTCTCGGAGCCGAAATAGAAAAACCTCAGTTTCAAGAACAGTTTCAAGGGAAACACTTTTTCATAGACGGCAATTTTACCTCCATCGCTGTTGAAAAAACAGGACAAAAGCCCCAAAACGGAGCCGACTATGTCGATGCTGTTTCAGGAGGGACAATCACAAGCAAAGGAGTACAAACCATGCTTCAAAAATGTGTAAAGCCTTATGCCAAATTTTTAGAATCGCTTAATTCAAAGAATATATAACCATGTTGTCAAAAAAGAACAAAGAGATTCTCTTAGGCCCCCTTTCCAAGAATAACCCGGTTATCGTACAAATATTAGGTATTTGCTCGGCATTAGCCGTCACGGCTAAACTCGAACCGGCTCTTGTTATGGCAGTATCGGTTACCGCCGTGGTCGCATTTGCCAATGTCATCATCTCGTTACTGCGAAACACGATACCCAACAGTATCCGCATCATCGTTCAATTAGTCGTCGTCGCCGCACTGGTAATTATCGTAGACCAAATTCTCAAAGCCCATATGTACCAAGTGAGCAAACAGCTCTCGGTGTTCGTGGGACTTATCATTACCAACTGCATCCTCATGGGTCGTCTCGAAGCCTTCGCTCTGAGTCATAAACCGTGGGAGTCGTTCTTAGACGGTATAGGAAATGGAATAGGATACGGAATCATATTAGTCATAGTCGCCTTTTTCAGAGAACTGCTAGGTTCGGGTACGCTATTCGGATATCCGGTCATACCTCAACAATTATACGATTGGGGCTATCAGAACAACGGTTTAATGATACTTCCGCCTATGGCCCTTATTACCGTAGCTTGTATCATTTGGGTACACCGTTCTCGAAATAAAGATTTGCAACAATAAGAAACAGAGATAAGATAACTATATATGGAAAATTTAAATCTGTTCGTCAAGTCTATTTTTATAGACAATATGATATTTGCCTACTTCCTCGGTATGTGTTCCTATTTGGCCGTATCGAAGAATGTAAAAACAGCCTTTGGACTGGGTATCGCCGTGACCTTTGTACTAGCGATTACTTTGCCGGTCAATTATCTGTTAGAGACCTATGTTTTGAAAGCAGGCGCTTTGAAATGGTTGGGAGCCGAATACGCTCAACTCGATTTGAGCTTCCTGAGCCTAATCATGTTTATCGCTATTATTGCCTCGATGGTACAATTGGTCGAAATGTTCGTAGAAAAATATTCACCCTCCCTATACGCCTCCTTAGGAATATTCCTGCCGCTGATTGCTGTAAACTGCGCCATATTGGGAGGCTCGCTATTCATGCAACAACGCAACTTCCCCTCTGTTACGAGTGCGACCGTTTACGGGATAGGTTCTGGAATAGGCTGGATGCTCGCCATCGTATGCTTAGCGGCCATTCGAGAAAAATTAAGTTATTCAAACATACCGGCTCCATTGCGAGGTATAGGTATCACATTTATCATTACAGGACTAATGGGTATCGCCTTTATGAGCTTTTTAGGAATTAAACTTTAAAACGATGTTATTAGAAATAAGTTCAATGACAAGTACTATCATATCGAGTATCGTTTTATTCTTGGGTGTATCGATACTTTTAGTCGTGATACTGCTCGTTGCAAAAAAATATCTTGTCCCGTCGGGGAAAGCGACAATCACCATCAATAACGACAAGCAAATCGAAGTCGAAACAGGAAGCAGTTTACTGAGCACGCTATCTAACGAAAAAATATTCCTGCCGTCGGCGTGCGGAGGTGGAGGCTCATGTGCCCAATGCCGTTGTCAGGTATTGGAAGGCGGGGGAGAAATTTTACCGACAGAACAAGTACACTTCTCCCGGAAACAACAACTGAACCATTGGCGGCTGGGCTGTCAGGTGAAAGTGAAAAACGACATGAAAATAATCGTTCCCGAATCGGTATTAGGTGTAAAAGAATGGGAATGTGAAGTGATTTCAAATAAAAACGTAGCGACTTTCATCAAGGAATTTATCGTTGCCCTGCCACCCGGAGAACACATGAATTTTATTCCGGGTTCTTATGCTCAAATCAAAATTCCCGCCTACACGATGGACTATGACAAAGATATCGATAAAAGCCTCATCGGAGATGAATACTTGCCTTCATGGGAAAAATTCGGGTTATTCGGATTGAAATGTAAAAACACGGAACCTACGATTCGCGCCTATTCTATGGCGAACTATCCGGCAGAAGGAGATCGAATCATGTTGACGGTGCGTATCGCCACGCCACCGTTCAAACCGAAACCGCAGGTGGGCTTCCAAGATGTGATGCCGGGTATCGCCTCGTCATATATCTTTACGCTGAAACCGGGCGACAAAGTTATCATGAGCGGCCCTTACGGCGATTTCCACCCCATATTCGACTCCAAAAACGAAATGATGTGGATAGGCGGAGGTGCAGGTATGGCTCCATTGCGGTCACAAATCATGCACATGACCAAGACGCTTCATACGACCGACCGGAAGATGTCTTATTTCTACGGAGCCCGAGCATTAAACGAAGTATTCTACCTACAAGATTTCTTGGATCTGGAAAAAGAGTTCCCCAACTTCTCTTTCCATTTGGCACTCGACCGCCCCGATCCCGCAGCCGATGCGGCAGGAGTTAAATACACGCCGGGATTCGTTCATCAAGTTATATACAATACCTATCTGAAAGACCATGAGGCCCCGGAAGATATAGAATATTACATGTGTGGCCCCGGCCCGATGTCCAAAGCCGTAGAAAAAATGCTATGGGATTTGGGTGTACCGGAAGAAAATCTGATGTACGACAACTTCGGAGGGTAATAAATCACCCGACAGATATTGAAAAGCAGGCAGGAAAATCGATTGATTTTCCTGCCTGCTTTTTATCGTATAATCACCAGATAGACACATAAACGACTGACTCCCACCTTCTGCACGGCTGGCATGAAAAACGAAGTCGGTAACAAAAAGGGAATTTACCCCCTACACCCCGATCAATCAAAATGTCATGGAAGCATACACCCCGAAAGAATTCCCATCGGTAAGAGGCGATATAACCAACCTATGGTTTTGAGCGAACGGACGAGTATAAATATATGCACAACCGGCTCCTATAACAGCTCCCGCCGCCACATCCCACCAATCGTGCTTCCGTCCATACACACGACTCCAACCCACATACGAAGCTAACACATAGGCGGGAGCACCCCATTTCCAACCATATCTGCGTTGAACAAAAGCAGCATTGGCAAACAGAAGAGAAGTATGGGCCGAAGGAAAAGAATATCGATTGCTATGATCGGGACGATCCTTCTTTACCGTAAATTTCAGCAAATAAGAAACACCGAGTGTCGTCACACCCGTAAAAAGCCCCTGCTTGGCCCCGGTCCAGTCCTTCATAGCCAAAACAGTGGCAACCGTAGCCACGGGCATAGCAGCCAACAATACATCGCCCGACACCTTAACAGCTTTTCGTTCCCGACTCAAACCCTCTGCCCCAGCAGGAAACACAAATAAAAGGAGCGAACATATATGCACGACAATTCGACGAAACATACTCAATGAAAGAGTGATAATATCTTAGGAACAAAAATCAACAAACCTACAATCACCGACATGACAGCCAATATCAACACGGCCCCCGCCGCCAAGTCCTTCGTATGCTTGATAGCTTCGTCGTACTCGGGCGACACTTTATCGCATAATGCCTCGATAGCCGAATTGACACCCTCGGCTGCCAGCACGGCTCCGATACATAGAACTACAGCGATCCACTCGAAAGTCGAGAGGCCCAATAGCCCCCCGGCTACAATCACACACACGGTCACCGCACAGTGTATCCATGCATTATGTTCCCTGCTGACAAGCCGAACTACGCCCCGCCCCGCATACTTGAAACTATAAATCCTATCCTTGATACTGAATCTTTTATTTTCCATCGAATCACACCGTTACATGTACAGACTATTGTCATACCTGAATACAAAGATAAAACAGATTTATGAATTTAAGATCCGTTTCAATAAAATCGGGAAACAACCTATATAAACTATTGTGCCCCGATTTGACAACCGGGGCACAAACATATAATTGAAAAAAATCAATTATTTCTTACGATTACCATAACGGCTCATGAACTTATCTACACGACCGGCCGTATCCACCAATTTCTGTTTACCGGTGAAGAACGGGTGTGAAGAACTGGTAATTTCAAGTTTTACCAAAGGATAAGTAACACCATCAATTTCGATAGTCTCTTTGGCTGCTACGGTTGAACGAGTGATAAAGATTTCTTCGTTCGACATGTCTTTGAAAACTACGGGACGGTAGTTATCAGGATGGATTCCTTTTTTCATTGTTATATCGTCTTTTTAATTATTATCAAATGTTCACGTTGGTAGCGTGATTTTTCGTAATGGCTTGCAAATGTAGGGATAACTTTTCATTTAGAAAAATATTTATTCCACTTTTTCATAAAAAAGCCGGCCGGCGACAAAGATGCGCCGACCGGACTATGTTTTAATTTTGCAATCTGACGATTATTCGAACTCGATCAACGGTTCGTTAGTACCCACTACATCGTTTTCTTTTACCAGAATACGTTTCACGGTTCCTTCAAGGGTGGAGAGTATATCGTTCTCCATCTTCATGGCCTCGTACACCAGCACGACATCGTCTTTTTTCACTTTGTCTCCAACCTTCACTTTTATCTCGACAACCTTCCCTCCCATAGGAGCATCGATAGTCGGGCCCGTTATAGGTTCTACGGGAGCTGCTTCCTCTGCGGGCTCTTTCACCTCCTCGACAGCCGGTTTCTTAGCCTCATACTCAGCTGCCCGCACACCCTTCAAATAAGTGGTGGCAACGTTGGGGAAAAGTTCGAGCAGCAAATACTCCTGTTCATTTTCGGCCAATTTCACATTGCCATACTCCGGCAACACAGGATTTTCGGGAGCCTTGTAAGAGTTCGTATCATACGGAGTCTCAATCGGACTGCCGGTAATCTTTTCACGGAATTTAGGATCGACAGGGATCGGAGTCTTGCCATATTCTCCCTTCACCAAAGCCTTGAACTGGTTGGAAACCGTCGTATATTCCGGATTCCCTTTCAATTTATCCAAAGCACAACTTACGGCTTGGCTTCCTACAATCTGGCTGGTAGGCGTAACCAAAGGAACCAATCCTGCATCAGAACGAACCTTCGGAATCAATCGCATGGCATCATCGAGCACATGCTCGGCTTTAAGCTGCTTCAACTGAGCCACCATATTGGAATACATACCGCCGGGAACCTCCGCAGCCTTCACCAACTCATTCGGTTTCGGGAATCCGAAATAATCTTCGATGGCATGACAAGCATCCAGCAAAGCGGCTTCGTTATTCTGACGCGCGGCTTCGATAGCCGTATCGAACAACTTGTCGATATGATCGGGCAACTTATCGATCAACGGATCGAACGCAATGGGGAACGAGTCTTTCTTCAAGTCGTATGCAGCCAGCTCGCGACGAATACCGAGCAACTCGGCACGTATTTTACTTACGGCTGCCATATTGACTTCCATCTCTACGCCCAATTTATTACAGAAAATATAGAGCAATTCTATGGCCGGAGCCGCCGAACCTCCGCCAAAATACCAAATATTAGTATCCAAAATATCCACACCGTGTATAACAGCCATCAACGACGATGCGAGGCCACACCCCGGTGTACAATGGGTATGAAAATCGACCGGCACTTTCAAAGACTGTTTCAATTTAGGCATCAAAGAAGCGATTCGAGAAGGATTCACCAATCCGGCCATATCTTTGAGAGTAACCATCTTTGCACCCAACTTTTCAAAACCGAGTGCTTTTTCCACAAAATATTCATCGGTAAAGATAGGTTTCGGCAATTTTTTACCGAACAACGCCTTTACTCGATCCATAAACGTTATGGTATAATGCGGATCTACCGTGTAACATACGGCTCCATCGGAAATCGCCCCGACAGCATTTATCTTTTCCACAGAAGATTTTACATTGTTCAAATCGTTGAGTGCATCGAATATACGCATGATACCCAACCCGTTTGCCACGGCCTCGCGATAAAATCCGTCAAGAACCGTATCGGGATAAGGCGCATACCCGAACAAATTACGGCCACGAGAAAGTGCCGTTAAATAAGATGCTCCCCCAATAGCTTCACTGATTGTTTTAAGACGAGTCCACGGACTCTCGTTCAAATAACGCATCACCGAATCGGGCACAGCACCACCCCAAACTTCCATCGCAAAGAAACCGGCATCCTTGTAATAAGGTAAAACGCGGTTTATCTGTTCTTGGGTAAGACGAGTTGCAAACAAAGACTGTTGCCCGTCACGAAGAGTAAGATCTCGGATTTTCAATTTTCTTGACATAGCCATTTGATTTTATAGGTGTTACATCTATTCACATTACATGAATTTAAGAATACAAAAATAATATTCTTTAACTTATTATCAAAGGAAAAAGCGTACTTTTGTATCACAAATAAAATCTTTACGCCATTCAGATATGTTTAATTTCTTAAAAAAGAAAAACAATACTCCCAAATTACCCTATACGACAGAGGTTCACTGCCATGTATTACCGGGTATCGACGACGGGTCTCCCGATGTAGAACACTCCCTCGCCCTCATTCATCAAATGAAAGAATGGGGACTTGAACGAATCATAGCTACGCCTCATGTGACCGAGGCTTCATTCGAAAACACTCCACAAACCATCGGGTCGGCATACTCCCGGCTTTGCCAAGAGACCAATTTGGACGAACTGGGAATTAAACTCTGCTACTCCGCAGAATACCGAATGGACGATAACTTTTTGGGCATACTGCAAAGAGAAGAAATCATACCCATGCCGGGCAACCATATCCTTATCGAAAACTCTTTTCTACAACCGTTCTGGAACATCAAAAGTCTCGTCTTCGATTTGCAGATTAAAGGACTTTCCCCCATTTTAGCCCACCCCGAACGATATGCTTATTATTACGATGACAAAAAAATCTACAAAGAGCTACATGAACAAGGGTGTGAATTTCAAGTCAATCTACTTTCCCTCGCAGGGTATTACAACAAAAGAGCGAAAGAGGTCGCCGAATGGCTGATTTCCAAACAGATGGTAGACTACCTGGGAAGCGATTTGCACAACAGTTCCCATGTCCTGCACATCAACAAATATTTATCCGGGAAAGAATATCCCAAGCACATGAGAAATATCCACATAAAAAACAACCACTTGTAAAATAAAATTATTTCAATTTCAACGGCATGTTCGGTGTAATGATAGTCATGTTATCCGGTGTTCTGATCGGATATATACTACGGAATATTCGAGCCATACCCGCCCTCGTTTCCAAAATCAACATTTACATTATTTTCCTGTTACTTTTCGTGATGGGTCTATCGGTAGGTAGCAACCCGCAAGTTATACAAGGGCTGGGAACCCTCGGCCTCTTAGGTATCGCAATCTCCGTTGTATCCATTGCAGGGAGCGTATTTTTATCATGGATCGTTTACCGTCACCTATTCAAAAAAGAAGATGACCAACGATCATGAAAAATAGTCTCATCATTCTGTTATGTTTTGCGGCGGGAGTACTCTGTTCCTACTGGGGCATAATTCCCGAGTGCGACGACTCCCTCAGCCTCTATATCCTGTACGTCATGATGTTCTTGGTGGGAATAGGACTCGGCAGTGATTTAACCGCACTATCCGCTCCCATCAAAAAATATAAATTCCAGATTTTGTTAATACCGTTATCCACGATCGTCGGGACAATCGCCGCTTGTTGTCTGTTCTCGCTATTCTGTCCCGTTCCGTTACGAGAAACCGTTGCCATCGGTTGCGGATTCGGATATTACAGTCTATCGGCAATTTTACTGAACGAGCTTGCAGGAGCCGACATCGGTACTATCGCTCTTATTTGTAATCTGAGCAGAGAGCTTTTGACACTTCTTACAATTCCGCTACTTGCCCGTTATTGCGGGAAATTAGCCCCGATTACAGCCGCAGGAGCAACCTCCATCGACACGACTCTACCTCTCATCAGCGCCACCCTCGGAGAAAAATACGTCATCTTCGCCATCTTTCACGGCATCATCGTCGATATTTCAGTTCCCGTCCTCATCTGGCTATTATACCTGTGATTGCCCCCGACATACAGAACCACACGGGTATCTGTCAAAACGACCAAAACGGTGCAAAAATCAATCGAATATACCCTCTATGCTCTCCACGGGAGCTGTAACGGATTCTTCGATATATGAACTTCCGCTACAAGGATCGGAATACTCCTCAGGAATCTCGAAGTCGCTATCTTGTGAATAACCCAGACTTTGATCCCCATAAACTTTCTGCATATAAAGACCATAAATAGGCAATGCCATACTGGCTCCCTGCCCATCGGCCATACCATCGAAGTGAATCGAGCGATCCTCGCCTCCTACCCATACACCGGAAACTAAATCGGGAGTAAATCCCATAAACCAACCGTCCGAATTATTATTGGTCGTCCCTGTTTTACCTCCCATAGGAGCAGTAATACCATAACGGAAACGAACACGACCGCCCGTTCCGTGATCTATCACATCTTTCAACATCGGCAAAATGCGATAATAAGCCTGTTCACTGAAAACCTCGGTCATCGAAGGCGTGAACTCGGCTATTACATTCCCTAAATTATCCTCTATACGAGTCACATACAAAGGGTCTACACGCACGCCTTTGTTCGAAAAGGCTGTATAAGCCGTCACCATTTCCTCGACCGAGACCTCGACCGGACCTAAACAAAGAGAGATGACTTCATCTATCTTATTTTTAATCCCGAACGAATGCATCAACCTCGCCAATGACGAGGGCGACAACTTATCCATCAATCGAGCAGAAATCCAGTTATTCGAATTTGCCAACCCCCAACGCAAAGAAACCATCTCGCCCACACGCGCTTTCGACGAATTCCGAGGAGACCAGGGCTTCCCGTCTTCTGTAATCAATGTAGGCTGTTCATTTAAAAACATATCGCAAGGAGTAAATCCCTCCTCCATCGCCAATGTATATAAGAACGGTTTCACGGTCGATCCTATCTGGCGCCGTCCCACCGAAGCCATATCATATTGAAAATGCGTAAAATCAGGACCGCCCACATAAGCCTTCACATGACCTGTATTCGGATCCATAGACATAAATCCCACTCGCAAGAAAGATTTCTGATAACGGATAGAATCCAATGGAGACATAATCGTGTCGATCGAACCTTGATACGAAAAGACCTGCATCTCGACAGGAGTAATAAATGCCTTTCGAATCTGCTCGTCGCTCGCACCCGACGCCTTCATCGCCCGATAACGATCCGACTGCTTCATCGCCCTATCCAAGATTGACTCCCGCTCTTCCCGAGTTATGCTTCGGGAGAACGGCGCATAACTCCGTCCTTTTTTCTCGACGAAGAAGCGAGGTTGTAAATACCCGCCCAAATGTTTTTCCACAGCCTCCTCGGCATACCGTTGCATCTGCGCATCGAGCGTCGTATAGATTTTCAACCCATCGGTATAAATATTATACTTGGTTCCGTCAGCCTTCACATTTTTCTCGCACCAACCATACAACGGATTATTCGCCCAAGCAATGGAATCGTCTATGAATTTTTGAGCTTCCCACCCCCGATATTCCGATTTCACAGGCTTTTTTGCCGTCATCATCAATCTCAATTGCTCTCTGAAATAAGGAGCCAACCCCTCTTTATGATCCACCCGGGTATATTTCAGCTCCAAAGGCAAAGCTTGTAAAGAGTCAAGTTCCGCCTTTGTAATATACTTGGCCTTATACATTTGGTTCAAAACCGTGTTACGACGCCCCCTCGTGCGTTCGTTAAACCTGCGGGGATTATAATACGAGGGATTCTTGCACATACCCACCAACGTCGCAGCCTCCTCTATTTTCAACTTATCGGGAGTCGTATGAAAATAAATGTATGCCGCCGATTGTATCCCGACTGCATTATTCAGGAAATCGAAATGATTCAGATACATATTCACGATTTCCTCTTTGGTATAAAAACGTTCGAGCTGTACAGCTATAACCCATTCCTGCGGCTTCTGGAACAACCGTTCCACCACATTATCGGCATTAGGAGAATAAAGGAGTTTGGCCAACTGTTGGGTAATCGTACTTCCTCCCCCCGCACTCTTTTGAAATAATAGCCCTCGTTTGATAAAAGCCCGGAACAAAGCCTTCACATCTATGCCGGAATGGTCCTTGAAACGAATGTCCTCCGTAGCGATAAGAGCATTGACCAAATAAGGAGAAATTTCATCATAATGTACATACACCCGGTTACTCTTGCTTTGATAAAACCGGCCTATTACTTCCATATCGGAAGAATAAATCTCCGAGGCGAATTTATCTTTCGGATTTTCCATATCCTCTATCGGCGGCATATATCCTATCCACCCCCATGCAATCATCGCAAAGGCCGCAACGACAAGAACAACGATTCCCCCAAAGGCATACCACATATACCGCACAATACGCGATGTATCCCCGATAGATTTTTTCAACTTACCCACTTTCATCTCTCCATCTATGCATTTATTAACAAAGTCTTAAAAGCCATTCGCTCTATCCGCAGCCAATTGTTAAAGCAAAGGTAACAAATATATTTTATCCGAATACATTTTGTAGATTTATAAAGAATATTTTTTATGTCTGAACACTTGGCTTTCGGTCTTTTTTTACTATCTTTGCTTAGTGAAATGAGTGGGCAAGAACAAACATATAATCCATTACGGCACAGGCATTTTTATAAAAGCCAAGAAATATATTCTCTTGAAGAGAAACAAAATAAAAAGCCAATATGACTTTTATAGTCGTGTTGGCTTTTTTGTTAACGAGCATTGTAATATAAAAACAAATCATACCGACGATGAAACGTGAGAGTTTAGTATCTATTACCGATTTTTCAAAAGAAGAAATTCTGGATCTTCTCGAAAAAGCGCGTCGATTCGAAGAAAATCCCAATCGAAAAATTCTGGAAGGTAAAGTCGTGGCGACTCTGTTCTTCGAGCCTTCTACCCGCACTCGACTCAGCTTTGAAACCGCTGTCAACCGATTAGGCGGAAAAGTCATTGGATTTTCAGACGCCAGCACGACCAGCTCCTCAAAAGGAGAAACACTGAAAGACACCATCATGATGGTAAGCAACTATGTCGACTTAATCATCATGCGCCACCATCTCGAAGGTGCTGCCCGTTATGCCTCTGAAATTTCTTCCGTTCCCGTTATCAATGCAGGAGACGGAGCGAATCAGCACCCCTCGCAAACCATGCTCGATTTATATTCCATCTACAAGACACAGGGCACTCTATCGAACCTGAACATTACTATGGTGGGAGATTTAAAATACGGACGTACCGTACACTCCCTGCTGATGGCTATGTCTCATTTCAATCCCACATTTCATTTCGTCGCACCCGATGAACTGAAAATGCCTATCGAGTATAAACTCTTCTGTGAACAAAATCATATTCCCTACTTCGAACACACCGAATTTTCCGAAGAGGTAATCAATCAAGCGGATATTCTATACATGACCCGGGTTCAACGCGAACGATTCACCGACCTCATGGAATACGAAAAAGTTAAAAACGTATATACGCTGCACAACAGTATGCTCGAACACAGCAAAGCTAATCTGAGAATCTTACACCCGCTCCCCCGGGTTAATGAAATTTCTTACGATGTCGACAGCAATCCCAAAGCCTATTATTTCCAACAAGCCAAAAATGGACTATTCGCTCGGCAAGCCATTATCTGTAAAGTTTTAGGAATTGAAGTTTAACCCCTTTTATTTTCGGTAATCATGAACGACGAAAAAAAAGAACTAAAAGTAGCGGCTCTCGAAAACGGAACCGTCATCGACCATATACCTTCGAGCCAATTATTCAAAGTAGTGTCTATCTTAGGACTTGAAAACTGTACGAACAGCATCACCATCGGCAATAACTTAGCCAGTAAAAAAATAGGGAAAAAAGGTATCATCAAAGTTGCCGACCGTTTCTTCAAAGAAGAAGACTTGAATAAGATCGCATTGGTAGCCCCGGCTGCACAAATCAATATTATCCGCGATTACCAAGTCATCGAAAAACGGAAAGTATCTTTACCGGACATCGTGCATGGCATTATCCGCTGCGGAAACCCCAAATGCATCACGAATAACGAACCGATGGAAACCATATTTCATGTGACCGACAAAATCGATGTCCAAGTAAAATGCCATTATTGCGAGCGGTCGGTAACCAAAGAAGAAATAGAAATCTGTTAATTCTTCCGATATATGAAACAAAGTTGGAAACCCGGGACTACCATCTACCCGTTGCCGGCTGTTCTGGTCAGTTGCGGTAATACGCCCGAAGAGTATAACCTCATTACGGTAAGTTGGGTCGGCACGCTCTGTACCAATCCTCCCATGTGCTACATATCCGTTCGACCGGAAAGATATTCCTACGAGATTCTAAGAAAAAACATGGAGTTCGTAATCAATCTCACGACCGTTCAAATGGCAAAAGCGACCGATTGGTGCGGCGTTTCCTCCGGAAAGAATTATAACAAATTCGAAAAAACAGGATTCACTCCGAAAACCGCTCAAATCGTAAAAGCTCCCTACGTCGAGGAATCTCCCCTCTGTATAGAATGCAAGGTAAGAGAAATTATCAGCCTCGGGTCCCACGATATGTTCATATCCGACGTAGTAAACATATTGGCCGATGATAAATATATAAATCCCGAGACAGGCGCGTTCGATATGCAAAAGGCCGATCTATTGGTCTATTCCCACGGGCATTACTACGAAATAGGAAAAGAAATAGGGAAATTCGGTTGGTCTGTCCAAAAGAAAAAATAAATAGACAGGTATGAAGAGAATCACTACGGTTATCTGCATGGCACTCTTATGGATTCTTACAGTTCAAGCTCAAATACAAGAATTGAACGTAAGCAAGCGATTCAATTGGGGAATCCGCTTGGGAGTCAATGCGCCGTTAGTCGACATAAGACATTTGACCCTGAACGGAAACAAAGTCGACGAATCCGATTCCGAATCGAGGCTGGGATTATCCGGCTCTTTTATAGGAAGATACAATTTCAAAAAACATTATATACAACTCGAAGTGGGCATGCATCAGTTCCATACCCGGCTATATAATCCCGACTACGAATTACGTAAAATCAATACTTCGGCTTATACCCTCGATGTTCCCATACTATATGGCTATAACATCACCAAACATGGCCCATACCTCATGAATCTTTTTGCTGGTCCCCGGGTTTCCTACATCTTTAATGAAACAAGCGGAATAAGCACTACGGGAGGTTCATTCCGCAACCTAATCTACGATGAATCCCCTAACAGCTTTTCATTCTATTTGATCGGCGGATTGAGCACCACCATAGGGCATCTATACATCGACTTTCGGTATGCCTATTGTGTGGGAAATTCCAAAGATTTATCTTTCAAAGTCAATCCCGATGAGCTCCAAACCAGTCAGGTAAAACTGTCCAGAGCCGTCAACGAATTGAGCATTTCAATAGGATATTTATGGTAAAAACTTTTAATACACAACACAATATGAAAAGAGACGACATTATTTTCGACATCATTGAAAAAGAGAATCAACGACAACGAAAAGGCATTGAATTGATTGCTTCGGAAAACTTTGTCAGCGATCAGGTCATGCAGGCAATGGGTTCTTGCCTGACCAACAAATACGCCGAAGGGTATCCCGGGAAACGCTACTACGGAGGTTGCGAAGTGGTAGACCAAAGCGAACAAGTCGCTATCGACCGTATCAAGAAACTGTTCAATGCCGAATGGGCGAATGTTCAACCGCATTCGGGAGCACAAGCAAACATGGCCGTATTCATGGCCGTGTTGAACCCCGGTGACAAATTCTTGGGGCTGAACCTTTCACATGGAGGCCACCTTTCGCACGGAAGCCCCGTAAATTTCTCCGGACTGATGTTCCACCCGTTGGAGTACAGTGTGAAAGAAGATACCGGATACGTCGATTATGACATGATGGAAGAGGTAGCCTTGCGCGAACGTCCGAAACTGATTATCGGCGGAGCCTCGGCTTACTCTCGCGAATGGGACTATGCCCGCATGCGCAAAATAGCCGATGAAATAGGCGCCATTTTTATGGTTGATATGGCTCACCCCGCCGGGCTCATAGCCGCCGGATTGTTGGACAATCCTTTGAAATACGCTCACATCGTCACCTCGACCACTCATAAAACCCTGCGCGGGCCCCGTGGAGGTATTATCCTCATGGGTAAAGATTTTGAAAACCCCTGGGGTAAAAAAACACCTAAGGGAGAAATAAAGAAAATGTCAGCATTACTCGATTCGGCAGTCTTTCCGGGAGTACAAGGTGGTCCGCTTGAACACGTTATCGCAGCTAAAGCTGTATCGTTCGGCGAAGCCCTGCAACCCGAATACATCGAATACCAGACTCAGGTGAAGAAAAATGCCGCTGCTATGGCAAAAGCATTCATGGATAAAGGATACAAAATCATATCCAACGGTACTGACAACCACTGCATGCTCATCGACTTGCGTACCAAATTCCCCGAATTGACAGGAAAAGTCGCCGAGAAAGCATTGGTTCAAGCCGACATCACGGTGAATAAAAACATGGTTCCGTTCGATAGCCGCTCTCCGTTCCAAACATCGGGTATCCGTGTGGGAACTCCGGCGATAACGACTCGTGGAGCAAAAGAAGAAATGATGTGCGAAATCGTAGAACTTATCGACACGGTTTTGGCCAATCCAGAAAGTGAAGCCGTCATCAAAGCCGTTCGGGAAAAGGTCAACGGCATGATGAAAGAATACCCCATCTTTGCTTATTAACACCGTTTATTCATTTCAAGAACACTCCGAATGGAGTGTTCTTACTTCATTTTAAATACCATGAAACTTCTATCGAAACTTTCTTTACCATTCATATTCTTTACAGCAATACTGACTCTTGAATGCGCAGCGCAAGATTGGCCCAATCTGAATCGTTATCGCGATGCCAACAAAGCTATTATGGAAATGAGGAAAAACGACTCGGAAGATGCCCGTAAAAATTGGGTTGTCTTCATGGGTAATTCAATTACACAAAATTGGGCTTCTCTGGATCCGCAATTCTTTTCCGAAAATGACTACATCGGAAGAGGAATCAGCGGACAAACCAGCTCTCAAATGCTTCTGCGATTCCGACAAGACGTGATACATCTGGTTCCCAAAGCAGTCGTCATATTGGCCGGGACAAACGACATAGCCGGGAATACCGGCCCGACGAATATCGATATGATCATGGACAATATCAAATCCATGACAGAACTGGCACAAGCCAACCATATAAAAGTCGTCTTATGTTCCGTACTCCCTGCCAATCGATACGGCTGGTCTCCCGAAGTCCAACCGGCAGATACGATTATTGCCTTGAACGAACTCATTAAAGATTACGCCCGCTCGAAACGATTGGTTTACGTCGATTTTTATACCGCCCTTGTCGATGAACAAAAAGGGTTAAACCCCAATTACGGCAGGGATAGCGTCCACCCCAACCTCGACGGATACAAAGTTATGGAACCATTGGTTGTTAAAGGAATCAAACGAGCGTTATCCCGCCCATAGGTCGCCATCTCCAAGCGATTTCCATAAAAAGGCTCGAATTTTTCGAGCCTTTTTCTTTTTATCATTTGATTCCGTATTTCTTTAATATCCTCATAATCTGAGGTTGGTATTGCTCTACCATACGATCGAATCCCAAGTCGTTAGGGTGAGTACCGTCCACCGAACCTTCATGATCTGTCCCGATGGCATGATTGTCCCGAATCAAATACAGGTCTTTTATACCTTGTTTCTTTAACAGTTCATACTGTTTCACAAATGCCTCGCCTTGACGGGTACAACGATCGTGCACAGCTTGGTCACTGTATCCGTTTTCCCTCATATAAGTCTCTATCATGATAATAGGAGTTCCCTGATGATATTTCCGAATCGTGTTCACCAAATATTGAGTACGCTCCGTGATTTCCTTAGGAGAAGGATTCGGCATACAATCCAAAATAAAAGCATCGGCATCGATATCTTTCAACATATCGGCCACCGCAGCCTCCATTTTACCGTTTCCGCTCAAACCGTAATTCACGAAATTGATACCCGTATTTCTCGACATTCGCGCAGGGTACGCCAGCCCCGAACGACTGGCACAAGCCCCATGCAAGATACTCGATCCATACATAAGAACCGTATGACGGAACGGAGACGGCTCTGCCTCGATAAAAGACCCCTCGTCTACTCCGATTTCCAACGAACGTACCTCTTCGAACAACGGAAGATATAACAAAAACCTATGTACCCCCGGCTTTAAATTCTTGGTGATGACCCGCTCTTGCTCCGCTTTTCCTGCCGACGGAGTGCCTGCGCCCACCGGTATCCATTTTCCGCCGTCATTCATATACAAATCCAATCCTCTATCGCATATCGGCGTAACGTTTCCCATCACACCTTTTCCCTTCGTTGTCCAACGAGCGGCAACCGTCGGGCTATTGGTCTTAAAACTAACGACCAATCCGGCCGAATGCGTAAACAACCGCTTTACTTGAAACGGCATATCGTTATACTTCACCGTATCGACCCGGTGATAGACATTTTCGGGAGTCGGCATCACTTTCCCGATGAGCGTCAAACGAGACGCATCTACATACTTCAATTCCGCATTTATTGGCAAAATAAAAGCCGAAATCATACACAAAGCGGCAATTAAATTTCTATGTTCCATGGATATGATTATAAATTAGTTATTGATTACACTACATCGGGTCTACATCATAATAGAGCAACAAAGTCTTAAACCGGTCGTCCACCAACATATTTTCATAGACCTGTTTCAAAATCTCCTTTACTTTCGGCATCGATGCCGAAAGTTCCATTTTCAAGACGACCTTCCGTATATATAAAGACTGAATACGAGCCACAGGCGGATTATCGGGGCCTAACACACGTGCGCCGAATACCTCTCTCAACAGAGATGTATATCGTACCGACAACTCCTGCAAAAGAGTCTCGTCCCTATGTTTCAGATAAATATATATCAACCGGGTATAAGGTGGATAAGAAAAAGCCTTTCGCTCGGATAACTGCATGTTATACATACCCTCGTAATCATGAGCGATTACCTGACGTATCAGAGGAGATTCCGGCTGAGAAGTCTGTAATACGACCACGCCCTTCCGATTTTTCCGACCGGCTCGTCCCGAAACTTGCTCCATCATCTGGAAAGCTCGCTCATGGGCTCTGAAATCGGGATAATTCATCATCAAGTCGGCACTCAATATCCCCACCACGCTCACATGGTCGAAGTCCAATCCCTTCGTAATCATTTGCGTGCCGATAAGGATTTTATTCTTTTTCTTTGAAAAATCTTCGATGATCTGCTCATAAGCACTACGGGAACGGGTCGTGTCCAAATCCATACGAGATACCGGTATATTCGGGAAATGTTGAGCAATATCCTCCTCTATCCGTTCCGTTCCGAAACCCATCACCCCGATCGTAGGCTGTCCGCAAGCCGGACACACTTTCGGTATCTCATACGTAAAACCGCAGTAATGGCACGTCAGCTGATTAAAACGCTTATGATAAGTCAGACTCACATCGCAATGTTCGCACTTGGGAACCCATGCACACTGTTTACATTCCACCATGGGCGCGAATCCCCGCCGATTTTGAAACAAAATAACTTGCTCGTCCCCGTCCAAAGCAATCTGCATGCGATTGAGCAATTCAGGTGTAAAATTCCCTCGCATACGGTTCTTTTTCCTCATCTCCCGCACATCTACCGGGATAATTTCGGGTAACTCCACATCGTTAAATCGACTCTTCAATTCTACCAGACCATATTTCCCCTGCCTCGCATTGAAATAAGTTTCGACAGCCGGGGTAGCCGTTCCCAACAAAGTCTTAGCCCCATGCATCGACGCCAAAACGATCGCCGCATTACGAGCATGATAACGGGGAGCCGGGTCGTACTGCTTATACGAAGTTTCATGCTCCTCGTCGACAATTACCAATCCCAAATCGCCGAACGGCAAAAAAATGGAAGACCGCACACCCAAAACGATTCGGGGAGAATGGTCGTCGAGCAATGTATTCCAAATCTCCACCCGCTCGTTATCCGAGAACTTCGAATGATAAATCATCAATTTATCCCCGAAAATTTTGCGTAAACGATTCGTCAACTGTGTCGTCAATGCTATTTCGGGAACCAAGTATAATACCTGCCTGCCTTCGTGCAGAACACGGTCTATCAAATGAGCATAAATCTCTGTTTTCCCGCTCGATGTGACTCCATGCAACAACGTGACGGAATGCTCTTTAAATGAATCAGATATTTGCCGATATGCAACTTGTTGGGCATCGCTCAACGGAGCAGCCTCTTGAACAGTATAAACCTCTGCCTCGAAACGACTTATCTCTTTCTTATACGGTTCGAACAGCCCCTTCTCGACCATAGCACCCAAAACCGCCGAAGACATTCCCGAACGATCGAGTAAGCTCTTCCGGGAAACCTCTCTCAGTTTTCCCTTTTGCATAAACAAAGATAAATCGAGAAACGACAGTAGCATCGTCTCCTGCTTCTTGGCTTGCTTCACGCATTCAAACGCATGGCGCAAAGCCGCATCATCGCCTTGTTGGAACGTCAAACGAATATAAGTTTCCGTTTTCGGACGGTAGTTCGTCTTCAACTGTTCGGAGACAAAAACAGCCTCTCGTTCGAGCAACACCCGCAAAGTAGGTAAAATATTGCGCATTCCGCTCTCCTTTTCGAGTTCCTGCACGGTCATGCGTGACTTCTTGCCCAATGCCGCCAACAGCATCCATTCGCGCTCTTTCAAACGATTATCGTCCGGTTCCTCGAAATCCGTATTCAACGTGACCGTCGTTTCACTTTCGAGTTTCAATCCCGAAGGCAACGCTGCTTTATACACATCGCCGACCGAACAGAGATAATAATCGGCGATCCATTCCCAGAACTGTAATTGGGGACGGCGCAAAACAGGACGCTCGTCAAGCACCGAAATAAGCTCTTTCACCTCGTATCCCTGTGGCATGACATCGTGCAACCGAACTACAATAGCCGTATAATACTTTTTCCTGCCGAAAGGAACCACGACCCGACTGCCAATTTGCAAAGCCTCCTGCAAATCGGAAGGAATCCGATACGTAAAATATTTATATAACGGCAGCGGTAATACAACGTCGGCAAGTGTGCTCATATCAAGTCCTGTTCTTTCCAAGAGAAATCGAAAATACCCTCTCTCTTTCATGCAAAGATAGCGAAAGGTGAGAGCAGAGGCAAATGGAAATTTCATTTCCGACTTGACCATGCCGAACCGAACCCTATCTCCATAGTGACAAAGATACATATAAGCAAGAGCAGAGCAAAACAAAGCTCGCTTTAATTTTATTCTGCCGAGCGGAGGTATCTTCGAGTTTCAACTCAAAGATAGCGAAAAGAGAGTGCAAAGACAAACGGAAATCATATTTCCGACTTGACTATGCCGAACCGTATCTATATAAATATAGTGAAAGTCAAAGGTAGAAACGGGTTTATTCGGGCACAGTAGGAAATCAGTGAGATTTGTCCCTTTACCCCCCCTACACTCCACGGCATTGCAAGACATTCACACACTCCTCCCTAGCCGTGTCTCGTAGCCTTACGGGGGTTGCAACGCAAAGTATAGAGCAAGGTAGCACAGCCGGAGAGTAAAAACAGTAGAACCATGTTATCGAAAGATTTCTACACTCCTCCCCTGCGTTTTGCAACGCAAAATATAGGGGAAGGTGGCACATAGTGACGGAGGGGTTAAAAAATATCCGCAACAGAGAAAACGTATCAAGGTATCAACCCTCTCCCACGATGTGCCGTAAGGAAATATAGGAGAAGTCCTCACAAAACAAAAAGGCCGTTCAAAGTGACGCTTTTACCCTCTCCCTCTGCTCATCGCAGATGAGATAGGGGGAGTGCCCGTAGGGCGAGGGGGTAAAAAAACAGGGGAGAAGAGTAAAATCTATCCTTATGCAAAAACGAGAAATACCACCTTTAACCTCTCCCCGCCGTACCCCGCAGCATTGCAGGGTATCGCGAAGCGATACAGAGGTCTTCCGTTAACCGCATAGGGAAAACGAATAAATACGAGGGAGGTATTACCCCCTCCTCCTCTGTGTTTTGCAATGCAAAATATAGGGGAGGTGGCACGAAGTGACGGAGGGGTTAACCCTTACAGCAAAAAAACTTATGAAATCTTTTCAACCCCTCTCCTCAGAAACTACCGTTTCATCAGTTCCCCCCTGATCTCCTATTGAGCCAATATCCCACCAATTATAAGCCAAACCGAAGATTCCGGTTAAGATACTTCTTTCACATTATTCCACAATCATACGCTTAGAATCGACGAGCGTCCCATCGATCACCAAAGCATAGAGATACATTCCGGCGGTTAAGTCCGAGGCCGGAATCACAATCTTCCCCGTTGGCATATCGGGTTGCAGCGTATAGGATTTCAACTGCTTGCCCGTCAAGTCACAAATACATATCGATGCCGATCGAGCATTGGTCGAGAGCCTATATATAATTTCGGTAGTCTGGAAAAAAGGATTGGGTACGTTTTGATAGATCGCAGCCTCTCCGGTGGAAGATTCGATTTCGCTATCCTCCGAATCGCGGGCGTTCTTCGGCACGACTTTTTCCGGAACATTGTCTCCCGATAACGACTCTTCCAGTTCGGCAATCCGTTCCTCCTGTCTTTCGATAGTCGCTTGCATCTCCTTCATACCTTCCACCAGTAAAGGTATCAAATCGGTATACATGACGGTCTTCGTCCCGTCCGGCAAAGTTCGTACCACTTCCGGCACTACACTCTCCACCTCCTGCGCAATGAACCCTATGCGTTCCCTGGCATTCTCCGCCTCGATCTGTCTCTTGATATCGGACGAAGCATATCCAGCGTGGCCGTTCTCATTCGCCACAGCCGATACCGGCCGCTCCCCACCCGGTTTATAGCGGAAACTCACTCCTCGCAAAGCCGAGATTCTGTCCATGCCCGAGGCTATCTCCTTGACATCTTGTTTCAGCCGTCCGTCCGAGGCTTGCGTAAATCCGCTCAGTCCGTATACCAGCCCGTTTCCATCGACCGAAAACACCTGCATGGAAGTCCGGTACGAATCCGGAGTGGTCGTCATAATATATGCGGCGAACGGCCTATCTGCATTTTTGTAGACATCGGATCGTATCCCCTCATGAGTCCCTCCTTCCGCACCTGTATAGATGGAATGGATCGATCGGCTTCCTCCGCTCCGCACCGTCAATGCGGCATCGTAATGTTGGGGATATATAGACTCATAAGGAGGATCAAATCCATAGTCGACTTCCGTATTAAAAATATTAGACCCGGCCTCCGCCGCCTCCAAAAAGAATTTACCCAAACTTGTCATCTTCAATCCGCCGAATCCATCGCTCCAATAAAAGTCACCCTCTTTACCGAACAATGATTGGCGAAGGGATCCTTCTTCACCGAACAACTTCAATTCTTTATGGATAATCGTACGGCCAAGACTATCCACCTCCAGCTGTGCCCAAACCGAAATCTGGCACAGCCATGTCACCAAAGACAATAAAATCACCCTGTTCTTCATAGTTCTTGTTTTCGCTTTATGCTTTTTAACTTACTCTTTATCATATTCTCCCAGACAAAGCACGTAACATCACTTTCTCCACCTTGCCGGCACATTCCACCACATAAAATCCCGCAGGCAGCACCACTTCCATACGGCTACCTGTGGCCTCGACAGTCTTCACTTTGTGACCGGTCGTGTCATAGACGGCAACCGGCATCCCCGGCGAGAGGTTTTCAAGAACTATCGATCCACCCGAGGCATAAATGCGCACGCTACCCTCGGCCGATATCTCCTCTATTCCCGAGAAGTCGGTCGCTATTATATCGAAGTTCTGCCATACCGGGGCATTCCGGTAGGCCTCCACCGAGCCCTCGGCCACATACAGTTTACAATCTCTCTGCCCTATGCCGAGGAAGCAATCGGTCTCACAAATGGGCGGAACTGCGGCTTTACACGTGATTTCCGTCAGACCCGTACAGCCGCTGAATGCCTCTTGACCGATACTCGACACACTCCCGGGGAGCATTACCGAAACTATATTTTCCAGATCTAAAAAAGTGGCTGTTGATATGGAAACTGTACCATCTCGAACTTTCAAGTGTGTATCATAAGGAGCCAATCCCTTATAATCACACAATATATCATTAATGTAAATCAATCCATCTGGCTGGGCAGAATACCACGGAGTAAACAAAAATGCATTTGTTCCTATTTTCTTCACGCTGGTTGGAATATCCATTGATGTCAATAACTTGCAGTACATAAATGCCTCACTACCTATAATAGTGACTCCATCTTCAATCGTTATCGAAGTTAACCCTCCACTATAAAAGGCATTGGCGCCTATCTCGACCACACTGCCCGGTATCGTCACTGATTTCAAATCATAACAATGAGCAAAGGCCCATTCTCCTATCGAGGTAACACTTTTCGGTATCGTTAAAGAGGTCATACGATTAGAGCTTCTTGCAAAGGCATCGCTCGATATAGCGACAGTGCCCTTTCGTATATCAATATGAGTATCGGAAGGCATTTCTCCTTTATAGGTGTACAATATATCATTGATGTACATTACCCCGTCAGGTTGGTTGTTATACCAAGGAGTACCGTCAAAAGCTCGAAAACCTATATTCTTGACACTTTTAGGTATGGACAATGAAACTAAACTTTCACATCTCATAAACACTCCTCGTCCAATCGTGGTTAAACTCTCCGGTAGTGAAATTGAAGTTAGGTTTATACAACGATCAAACGCTTCATTTTCAATTATCTTTACACCATAGCCTATCTCGACCGATGTCAATCCGACACAATCTTTAAAAGCGTAAACCCCTATCTTGTCAACACTACCCGGTATGGTTACAGAAGCTAATTCGCTACAATAACGAAAAGCGCCATCAGATATTTGGGTTGTCCCATCTCGGATATCTATGTGTGTTTGGGGAGGCATTTTACCCTTATACGCATAGAATATCGTATTAAAATAAATTTCTCCATTAGGTTGGTTATTATACCAAGGAGTACCACCAAAGGCAGAGCCACCTATGTATTTTATCCCGATTGGTATATTCACAGTCATTAGCGACGTGCATCCACTAAAAGCAGAACTGCCTATATAAGAAAGACTTTCAGGTAAAATTATCTCGGTTAAACCTTCGCATCCCCCAAAAGCACCGGATCCGATCGTAGTACAACTTCCCGGTATTTCAATGGAAGACAAAGATGAACAACCCCGAAATGCAAAATCGCCTATCTCAGTAATTCGATAGTATTTATTCGCAAACTCTACCGTTTCAGGTATCACTACAACACCCGAATAAGAAGGCTGATAACCAACATCAAATGGATTATCTCTATAAGTTACAAACACTTCAAAAGGAATCGTACCATTGAAATTGTAATAGATACCATCTTTCTCGAAGTCATAGGCTCTCGACTGAAAGGCAACAAAGAGAAGCATTAGCAATATCTCTATTTTTTTAATGTCGTATTTTACAAACTTCATCATATCTATTTTTTAGGTTGTACTTCAAATTTTGTACCCGGTTTTATGGTCGTCCCACGGTCGAGAATCACCTTCTCTCTGCCGGTCAAGGTAACTTCGCCATTGTTATTTTATCCACACTTTCTTTCCGTTCCGTATGTAGAGGCCACGCTCGGGTGTGCCCGTCACCCGACGGCCTTGAAGGTCATACAAAGGCGATTGGGGTTCGTCCAATTCCTCATCGACCCGTATCTCCTCTATTCCCGAGAAGTCGGTCGCTATTATATCGAAGTCCTGCCATACCGGGGCATTCCGGTAGGCCTCCACCGAGCCCTCGGGCACATACAGTTTACAATCTCTCTGCTCTACGCCGGAGAAACAATCGGCATCGCAAACAGGTGGAACCGCAGCTTTACACGTGATTTCCGTCAGACCCGTGCAGCCGCTGAATGCCTCTTGACCGATACTCGACACACTCCCGGGGAGAGTTATCGAATACAAAAGCGGACTATTGCCAAAAGCATAGTCGTCTATCCCGGTCACCCGATAAGTATCTCCTTCATGTTCAACCGATTCCGGTATTGCCACAGTACCCCAATACGTTCCCGTGGGATTGGGATTACTGTAACAGGCTACTTTCACTTCCGAATCGGACGTAAAGCTGATGGAATAATACAGTCCTTTGTTCCAAAAATCATGGTATACCAAATACCTCTCTAAGGAAGTATCCGACAGGGCTTCTTCACGAGTTTGTGAAAATATTTGCGTTTCATTTTCCTCGAAAAGCCCAAGATACTTATCAACTCCCCGTTCCCATTGATTGGGATTCAAGTAACGCAATAGAGGATCTCCCTCCGAACAAAGACACCCTATTCCCTCCACGATTTTCAATCCGTTACTGAGTATAAAAAGTTTTCGTATCTTCCCATCATCGAAGGCTATTTTACGGATTTCGGACACCCATACATCGTCATATCCCTCCACGTGTCCATACTTGTTTCCCACCTTCATGTTGAAGTCATAAAGCACCAACTCTCCTCCATCTGTCTTTTTATAAGGGATATAATCGACATATGCCTTTGTACAATAATTTTTATAATCCTCATAATCCACCAATATGCGACCGTTCTCCTCCCTAATCTTTCTCAAAAGCGTATCCGGTCGATAAAAGTCTGTCTGTCTTTGTAATCCGTGCGACTCACATTGGTCCAACATATAAAAGAGTTTAAAATAAATTTTTCCATTTACCTCTTCCGGATCTCCCACATCATACCATCTACCCTTCCAATGAGCCTCCATATCCTCTAATCTCCAATGCGGATTCCTCTCGAATAAATTATCCGCTTGGACATACACTCCCCCAATAAAAGACAAGAGCACGATGATTATATTCTTCGATTTCATAACTGTCATTTTTTTATTTGTATCTTAAATGTGGTTCCTCGCTTAACGGTCGTTCCACGGTCGAGAATCACCTTCTCTCTGCCGGTCAAGGTAACTTCGCCTTTATCGAAGACGGCTTCTCCTTTCGCTTTCTCGTCCGTGACATGACTGCCAACCTTGATGGTATCAGCTTTGTAATATTTAGGGCCTTGTACAGTCTCGTTCTGAATATAAAGTACATCGGGATATACCGGAAAATCGATTGCGGGAACCTTATTCTGTCCGGACACGCAGACCCGCACATAACGGGCATCGCCCGAATATTCCGCCGAACGGCCGGTATAAAACCGAATTTCTTCTGTCCGCTCGTCGTAAAAGGCGATATCGCCCGCCTCCGAACCTAAATCGACCCGAACCCCGAGACTGTCGCGGGTCACCGAAAACTTCTCAAACTCCGTAGGAGTATCGGTATATATGCGTATGCCGGGGTCGCCGAAGCAATGAAATATCTCCTTAGAAAACTGTGTATAGATGTGTCCCCGATACGCCCCCCAAGTTTCCTCCATACGCCTCAAACCTTGATCCAAAATTTCTCCCAATCGGGTGGTTTCCCACAATCGAGAGGGAGAAGTTGTCATATGCAAAAAGTTATATAGTTTAGAATCCACTCCCGGATCGGGCCAGATGGCATCGAACATGCCTATCACCATCGCATCGTTATAGCCCGGCCAACTTTTCTCTGTTGCCGCATAGACCGCTATGGCTCCCCCGTTCCGCTTCTGCAAGAACGCCTCCGCAAAACAATCGTCTTCTTGGAAGCTGCCTGTCTCGCAATTGATACTAAAAATAACCGGCAAACGGTCGCCATTAGCGAGTGAGAGGATATTATCTCCTGTAAAATAAGGTTGTACCCAAGTAGAATCCGTACCATGCCCCCGATACAAGACATAGAATGCCCCCTCGTCGATATACCTCACTATATCTGCCGAATCACCATCCCATGCGAAATAAGGTCTTTGTAATTCCACTGGTATGGAATCCCCCCAAGCAAATTCTCCATTGTTCCAAAATGTCGGAGGCGGATAGTCATCCGTTTCTCTATAATCATAAGCAAAATAGACCCGATTGACCGCTTTCCCTTTGGATAGCATATAGTTTCTAACTTCCTCCGAAGTCAATGTAAATCGTTTATCCTCGATACCGTCCCCCGGACCGTTCCAACCATATGGCGTACAATCCTCAAAATAGGCGCAATGCAGTCCCGTATCATAGAAAGCGGTGTCTCGCACCGGATTCCGCTCGTATCGGATAATCTTGTCGACCACCGTCATCGCCTCCGTCGCCGTGGAGACCGGCAATCGCCCCCGGTAGAGGTCGACAAGGACATCGTCCTCACCGTCCATACAACCATAGTAATAATCCGTTACATATTGATAACTGTTTCCATCGTCCTGATTGACGATAGTCCGTGCCATATCCTCCGCCGGCACATCGTCGTGGTCGCCCACGATGAGCAGATAGTAGAGCGAGGGTGCGGAACGGTAAACCTCTTTCACCGCAGACTTGATATGCTCGGGTGTCCAGTCCCCCCGCAACCGGGTATGCACACCGAAGCCCAATGTACGCTTCCAGTCGGCCAAACGTCGCACGGCCTCCTCGAACTCCGGGGTCGAGAGTATCAGATAGTCCTTGCCTGCGGAGCCCGTATCCCCCGCGCTCCGAAACATCTCATATCCGGCCGCCCCGACATTCCCGTTGAGCGTCGTATTGTCCAAGAAAGAGTCGTCAGGCGCTATTCTCCCCTCCGGAGCGGACCGTAGGCTGCCCTCTCCGAAAGTCACCCGATAGACGATTTTGGAACAGGCCCGCACAACGCCGTTCTTCCAGTCGTATCGCACCGGATAGACACCCACTTCCGCCACGGAACGTCCCCGGTACACCCGGACTTCGCCTGTCTCCACGACCTCGCGAGGAAACCACCCTTCGTAGGGAGCGATGTCGGGAACAACCGCCGGGGACTCTTTCCCCTCGGGCTGCGGAGCACGGGCGGGAGAGAGGCGCAACGGCACATCGACACAGGCGCTTTCAAGAACCGAGACGGTGAATGAGGCACAGCCTTCGGGCAGCGCAAACGAGTCCCAACGGACCGGAACGTCCGGCTCGCCCGGAACGACACTATGCCCGAAGCCCGAAATGCGCCACAGATAATGATCCGCGACATCGGGATCGGACAAAACGACCGCATGCTTAAACTCGTAGGTGACCGTGACGCCGTCGGGGGAGACGGAGACCCGACGCTCGGGACGTTCTGCCGAGCTTTCTCCAACGAATGCCCCCGTCTCGTGAGAGACCGTTCTCTTTTGAGCGACTGCCGACGAGACGGTCAATCCCCAAATGCAGAACAGGTAGAAGATGGTCCTTTTCATAGTCTTTGATTTTTCGATCGCTTCTCGCCCGTCAATCATCATGGCTCCTTTCCCCATAAAATAACCGGAAGAAAGAAACGAGATGCCTCTTTTGCAAGATTAAGCATTTATTTGCAATTTTACAAGAAAAACAATCTTTTTTTACTCATACAATCAAAAAAACTGATTTCAAGCGTAAACAGCCGGAATCTTCCAGCCCCTCTCCCTTGCCGTGTCCAGCCTTACGGGGGTTGCAACGCAAAGTATAGAGCGAGGTAACACAGACGGAGAATAAAAACAGTAGAACCATGTTATCGAAAGATTTCTACACTCCTCCCCTGCGTTTTGCAACGCAAAATATAGGGGAAGGTGGCACATAGTGACGGAGGGGTTAAAAAATATCCGCAACAGAGAAAACGTATCAAGGTATCAACCCTCTCCCCCGATGTGCCGTAAGGAAATATAGGAGAATGCCCACAAAACAAAAAGGCCGTTCAAAGCGACGCTTTTACCCTCTCCCTCTGCTCATCGCAGATGAGATAGGGGGAGTAGTGCCCGTAGGGCGAGGGGGTTAAAAAAACAGGGGGAAAAGCCCCCCCGATAACAATAACAGAACTGTAAATCAACCTCTCCGAAAAGACTGGAATATGGTTGTTAACAAGAAATTCATCGCTAAAATCCATATCTACATTTCCCCACTGATTACCTGCCGAACCCACATTCCCCAGACATAAAAAACAACGAGGCAGAGAGTTTCTCCCTGCCTCGCGATTATATTTTGAAAAAAATCCAGTTTAGAACAAATAAGCCGCCGTAATGGTCCATGCCCGGCTCTTACCTTTCATAACCGAATCGGGAAGGTCGTTCTTGACCTCCATGGCACTACCCAATCCCCAACCATATTGACCGGCAATCTGCAAGTGATTGAAAAGTTCGAGACCGAGGCCCACATTTATCGCCGTATCGAAACTTTTCTCTTTGAATTGCTCTTTGAAATTATCGCCCACACGGAATGCAAAACTCGGCCCGGCATATACAAAAGGAGACAATATAGAGCCGACTACCGGCAGCGAAAACTTATATTTCAAATTAATGGGAATCTCTACATAATCGACATGTTTATTCTCCGATATACCACTGGTTATATCTTTCAATTCCGACCCCTTCCGAGTATACATCAAACTGGCATCGACCCCGATACCGATAACAGGAACCATAAACTCGGCCATCAGACCTCCCGTAAAGCTCGAAATATTATTTGCCTTGAAATTATCAGACAAATTTCCACTGAGAGAAAGAGTAGATATATTCATACCCACTTTGGGACCGAACTTAAATTGTGCATTGGCAGGAACAGCCAAAAACAAGGCAGCGACAAGAGCTACACAAAAAACTGTCTTTTTCATAAACTTCATTTTATTTTTATTTATAATCAGCCATAGGCTATTATTATAACCCATTTCTCGACCTCTATTTGCACAAAGATAAAATAAAATATATTAAAATCATAAAATTGACAGACAAATCGACAAGAATCATAAAATTTTAAAGACCCTTATCGGCTATCGAAAAAAATAACGTATCTTCGACAAACAAAAACAAATATGTATTTCTATGGAAAATAAACCGACCATCGAAGAAGAAATCGTAAAAATGCTGAGAACCGTTTACGATCCCGAAATACCGGTAAATATATACGACCTCGGGCTCATTTACAACATAGAGGTAAGCGACGGGACCGTAAAAATAGAAATGACATTGACCGCTCCTAACTGTCCGGCCGCAGACTTCATCATCGAAGACGTGCGTATGAAAGTCGAGAGTATCGAAAATGTGAAAAATGTGGATATCCAGTTGGTTTTCGAGCCGGAATGGGACAAAGACATGATGAGCGAAGAGGCAAAACTCGAACTTGGACTTTTATAACACAATCATGCCGGGGAAAAAAATTTACTTCGCATCCGACTTTCATTTGGGAGCAAGATATATCGAGAATCCCATCGAATACGAACGTCGTATCGTTAGATGGCTCGACAGCATAAAACAAGATGCCGGAACGCTCTATTTATTGGGCGATATTCTGGACTACTGGTATGAATACCGGTATGTAGTCCCCAAAGGATTCACCCGTTTTTTCGGCAAGCTGGCCGAGCTAAGCGACAACGGCATTGACATACACTGGTTTATCGGGAACCACGACATCTGGATTTTCGATTATCTACCTCATGAATTGGGCATTACGATACACGACGGAACCTTGATAACCGAAATCGGGGGAAAACGTTTCTTCCTCTCGCATGGAGATAACGTCGGAAAAAGACCCATGACATTTCGCTTCCTCAGAAAAATATTTCGAAACCGCTTCTGCCAATATCTTTACGCGGCCATACACCCCCGGTGGACCATTGCTTTTGCATTGCGATGGTCGGCCCATAGTAGAAAAGCCGGAGATGACTACGCCGAATATCAAGGCGAGAAAAACGAGCACTTGGTATGCTTTGCCAAAGAATTTAGGGAAACGGGTAAAATCGATTTTTTCATATTCGGTCATCGACATATCCTGCTCGATCTTGCACTCCCCCATCAGAGTCGCATCATTATTTTAGGGGATTGGATCAAGCATCCTTCCTATGCAGTTTTTGACGAGACAGGACTAAATCTGTTCGACTACATCGAGGAATAACAAGCAAAAAGTTACCGGTAAGTACGCATTTAATATTTTTTATACATTCGAAGCATTCAAATAAAATAGTGCAAAAGAAACTATTTATCAATAGTTTACCATATAAGAATCAAAAAAGTATTTATAAAAGCATATTGTATAACATATTATTTTGTTTGTTTATCTGCAAAAAAAGGTTGTCCTTTGTCTCAATAACCTAAAACAATCTTTTTTACCTTAAAAAAATTAATACCTATTGAAAACCTATAAAAAAGAGCTTTTGAGAAAAAGTTCTTTTTTGTTTTTATATCCACACAGTTTATCGCTACCTCATACAACCTATCTCTCGATGTGTAACTCCGTTTACGACATGCACTATTTTCTGTCCAATACGTTACGGAGAAATATATTTTATCGCTTAACCATTCCGAAACCCTACATTTCGATAAAAAAACGAAGATTTTAGTATCAATTTTTCAAAAACATTTCTATATTTGCAAAAAATAAAAATATAATATTATTATTTCATATAATTCTTTTCTAATTGTTTTAATTATGAAAAAATCTTACACTTTCACTTGGATTGGGATTGTAATATGTTTACTGGGACTGTCGCCGGTAAGTTACGCCCAAGCTATCGAAATCACCGATAGCACCCCATTTTTTGAAGATTTTAACGAAATCTCCTCTTCCGAAGAAAATTTTGGATTGAGCGGTTGGACTCTAAAATCGGGATATGCGACAGGAAGTACTGCGACCAAATGGTCAGTAAATACATCAAGTTCAAATGCATGTGATGGCTACTCATTAAAAGCCGATGATGCCAGAGCTACCTCAACGGCAATATTAGTGACCCCGAAACTGTCTTTTGCGTCTGGACGAACCGCTAAAATTTCATTCTTCATGAATCGAGATACAGGTACGCGCCAGCCCAATGAGGGATTTAAAATATACGTCAACTCCATAGGCGATATTTACAGCTATGACGATGATAACAAAGTAATTATCAACGGAGACCAAACCGTTACGACTCTAAGCGAACCCATTCTTCACGCCAAAAGATACGCGGGCACTGAGATTACTAAAACCGGAATGTACGAAATGTCGGTCAACATTCCGTCCGAAATGGCCGGGCAAGAATTTTACATTATCTTCGAAGCGATCCAAGAATATGGAAACGCCAATTATATCGACAATATCAAAATCGAATTGATATCGGAGCAACCCAAATTAATCAACGAAACGAAAAATATCGATCTGGGTATGGTGAAAGCCGGAGAATCGGCATCACAAGAATTTATACTTTCCAACGAGGGAATAAACACGTTGAATGCTACCCTTTCCGTAGAAAACGGCGAATCGTCGCCTTTTTCCGTTACTCCAACAACAACCGATATCGCTTTCAACGAACAAAAAACAATTACCGTTAACTTCTCGTCGGCAGAAGTAAATTCATTTACCGGGAAATTATACATCGACTCTAACGGAGGAAAAGACACGATTACCCTATCGGCCGAGACCTATCCGGCAACAGCCTACTACGAAACATTCGACGAACTATCCAAACTTCCAGACGAATGGGTGGTCGTTAAAAACGGAAATGAAACTACCTATTCCATCAACAGTAGTAAAGGTGTAAACGGATCAAAATGTTTAAGCGGTTCTATCGGCTCTTGGGGAGATGAATCGACCATCGACACGATATTTACCCCTGTCATATCGGGAAAAGTAACATTCGATTTCAAGAAAGCCGGAGGCTCTTCCGATGCTATTCAAGCGTATATCGTAACAGCCGACGGTACGCAGACCGCAATAAATACGGGAACAGGTTCTTCGTCATCTTGGACAACAGTCAATGTCGACGATGTACCCGAAGGATCACGCATAGCCTTCACACTGAACAATGTCTATGTAGATAACTTCATAGCATTCACTCGGCAGGAAATTTCCAAAGGCATACAGTTGGTTAAAGAAGCCAACAATAGACCAAGTAGTTGGATGACATTATATGCAGGCCCCGACAAAGCCACTCAAAACACATTGCAATTTGCAGTTAAGAACATCGGGACTCAAACAGTCTCGGCCAACAGCTATAATTTCACAACCCAATTAGTGAACGAGAACAATACCGTAGCCGAAGGCGTCTCCTACAAAACTTACATCATTAACGGAGAAGACACAACCTTATACGAAGACAATGTTATCCCCGGGCCTGAAATAGCCGCAGGCGCAGGAACTACAATCAAGGGTTATCTGTTCATTAGCAGCAATGACGAAAAAAGTAAACTATCGCTCAATGTAAAAGTAAACAACGTCGAAAATACACATTTCACCCAAGTAAAAACGGGCGATAATATAACTATCAAACCCAATAAGGGGGATGCCTCCTTATCGGCTATAAACTTTGGATTGGTAAACAAAGCGACGACATTGGATTATGTAATCAAAAACAACAGTAACAACGGAGCATTGACCGTATCGAAAATCACAGTGCCATCGGGGTCAGCATTCTCGGTAAATGCAGCACTGCCATTGGTTATACCCAGTAGCAAATCCGATACGATCCAAATCACTTTCAATGCCGAACCGGGTATATATAACGATAATATCACGGTAGAACATGACGGTATAGGCAATACGGAATTTACCGCCTCCGGAACAATGCTATCGGCTACGGCTTTATTAGAATCGTTCGAAGGCGAAACCTTCCCACCAATCCTTTGGGATATGAAACAAGGACTTTGGGAAAGAAATACGACGACTAAACATCATGGTGAAACCAGCATTGTCAATACAGAATCCACAGTCGATACGATCATCACCCCCTTGCTCCATCTCTCGGCAGGAGACTCTATTGCATTCTCTGTAAGAGCGACCTCATCTTCTGGATATAACACTGATATTCTATATTCCGCAGACGGAAAGACATGGAATCTGTTAAAATCTTTCGCCATTTATGGCGATTATTGGAGTGACTGGACTGAAATGGCGGCTTATATGCCCGAAGACTTTACCGAAGGTGATTATTATATCGGATTCGCCAGCAAAAAGACTTATATCGACTTGGTTTACGGCCCACAAATTGTTTATCAAGAGCACCGCATCGACATTAAAGGATTTACTGGAGAGAACAAAGGTATGGTAAACTACACTCAAAACTTTACCATCGACGTGGCTTGCTTGGGCACAGCCGGAGAAACGGCCGAAAGCTATTCGATTGCCTTGATGAACGGCGAAGAAAACATCGGCAACTACACGGTAGAACCTATGATATTGGGCGACATGAAAAGCTACACCTGTTCGTGGACCCCGAGAGCCGCCGGCGAAGCATCGATCTATGCACTGCTTACACTCGACGACGTAGTGACCTCGACCGACACGATTACGGTATCTGTTGCCGAGGAAAGCCTGATTTCTACCGTTATGATAGGCGATTTATCGACAACGGCCCCCTCTCCCAACTACAAGCACTACCTCTATGAAACACTTTACACTCCGGAAGATCTTGTAGGATTGCAAGCAGGCGACGTGATCGAAACGGTAAATATCCCCTATTACGCCACAGATGCAGCCGTAAAAGGATATCGAATAAATATCTGGATAGGCAATACCGAAAAAACGGCTCTCACTACCGACAAAATGAGCGAAGCGGACATAACAGGATTGAGCCATATCGGAGCGAACTTGCGATACGAAGCGGGAGGAAGTAAAGAATCGCCCCTATATTTCGAAATGAGACCCGAAACCCCGATCACTTACAATGGTGGAAACCTTAGCCTCATTGTCTCCGTAGACTCCACATCCTACAAATCGGGTGTCTACTTCTTCACTCAAAAGACCTCCACCAAATCGATGAAGACTTATAGCATAGACGGTAATACCAGTGCCGATTATATGGATACTTGGATAAATGGCGGATATATCCCGAAAGTGGCCGAAAATATCATGGTGATGGAACTGGGATTGGCAACCGAAGCGCCGGTCGTACACGGCATTGTAACCCGGAAAGATAACCAAGCCCCGATAGAGGGTGCAACGGTAACCATGCAATCGGGCGAAGTCATTTATACCGCTACCACCGACGAAACGGGAGCTTACAGCATTTCCGTAATGCAACCGGGAAAAGAATATGAAATGACGGTTAGCAAAGACAACTACACAGGTGTGGACGGTGTGCTCGTGACAGTAAACGAAGATACCGAACAGAATTTCGAATTAACGATTATCAGTGGAATAGATCATACGACAGAAAATGCGACGAAAATATTCACCGACCGCACGGGAAACATTCATGTCGTAGCCGATGCCGTTATCGAAACGATAAAAGTATACTCGACGAGCGGAAGCCTCTGCATAACCGAAACCCCGGCAAGTGAATCGGCCGTTATAAATGCCGGTGATCTGAAAGGTATTTACGTGGTAGAAGTCCAAACAGCAGGCAGTGTGAAGCGCGCAAAAGTAAGGCTATAACATTGACTTGAATCACATAGCGACAGGCGGAAGAACTCTGGTTCTTCCGCCTGTCTTTTTCCTTCCCCTTTTCCCTTCATTCCCCTCGAAACCGCCCTTCGCTCTGTACGCACAAGAGAGAATATTTCTCCATACAGAAATAAATCCTTATATTTGTAGAATATAGGAGGCGGTTCGACATAGTCAAATCGGAAATGTGATTTCCGTTTGCCTTTGCACTCACCTTTCGCTATATTTGCCTTACGGGTGGAAACAGGCTGCGCTTCGGCACAACCGAATAAATTTGTTTCTGCTCTCGCTTTGTACTATTTTTGTAATCATAGGAAAAGAAGCCATCGATGAAACGATATGCAATCATAGTAGCCGGGGGAAAAGGAACTCGTATGGGAAACGACATTCCCAAACAATTCATCGAAATAGCCGGCAAACCGATATTAGCCCATACGATAGAAAATTTCTACCGATTCGATCCGAATATCGATTTAATAATCGTACTTCCTCAAAACCAACAAGAATATTGGAAACGGCTATGCGCAGTTCACCGAATCACAATTCCCCATCTTGTTGTCAAGGGGGGAGAAACACGTTTTCATTCGGTTCTTAACGGACTATCTCTTATCCCGGACGAAGGGATTGTCGCTATCCACGACGGAGTACGCCCGCTCACGGCTCATCGCGTAATAGAAAATTGTTTTCATGTCGCAGAAGAAAAAGGCGGAGCCATACCCGTTCTTCCTCTAACCGATTCATTAAGACAAATATTTCCCGACAAATCCAGCAAGGCCGTCGACCGCACGGCATTCGTGGCGGTACAAACTCCGCAAACATTCCGGGTCGAAGAAATAAAAAAGGCATACAAGCTCCCTTATAACGACACTTTCACCGACGATGCCTCGGTGTACGAGGCTGCCGGATACATTCCCGAATTGGTCGAAGGGAATCGGGAAAACTTGAAAATAACTCTGCCGGTCGACTTGGCAATCGCCGAAATAGGATTGAAGGAATGACAGATTTAGCCGGTTTAAATATCAAATACCTTCCCGGAGTCGGCCCTAAACGCGCCGAACTCCTGAACAAAGAATTAGAGATATTCACCTATCTCGACCTGCTGCACTATTATCCGTATAAATACATCGACCGAAGCAAGACCTACAAAATAAACGAAATCGACGGTTCGATGCCTTATATTCAGTTACGAGGTAAAATCGTTTCATACACCACTCACGGAGAAGGGGCACGCCGCCGGCTCACCGCTCTGTTCTCCGACGGTTCGGGAGTCATAGAGCTCGTTTGGTTCAAAGGAATACGCTATATCACCGACCGTTACAAACCGGGAACGGAATATACGCTTTTCGGGAAACCCACTCTTTTCAACGGGAAATTCAACATCGCCCACCCCGAGCTCGACCCGATAGACGATCGCATAGACAACACGACCGGACTACAAGGATACTATACCACGACCGAAAAAATGAAAAATGCTTTCCTCAACTCGAAAGCCATACAGAAAATGGTATATACCCTTCTCTCCGGAATACAAAACCCACTGCCCGAAACATTGCCCCTTCCCATTATCTCGCGAATGCAACTCATGAGTTCGACCGATGCCCTACGCAACATTCACTTTCCGGTGACGATAGGCCACCTGAGGCGGGCAGAATTCAGGCTCAAATTCGAAGAGTTATTCTACCTGCAATTACACATTTTACGATATACCCGGTTACGGAACCTGAAATTGGGAGGATTCCGTTTCGACCATATCGGGAATTATTTCAACGACTTTTATCATCAAGTGCTGCCCTTCGAACTCACCCAAGCTCAAAAACGAGTCATCAAAGAGATTCGAGCCGATATGGGCAGCGGCAGACAAATGAACAGACTGTTACAGGGAGATGTAGGCAGTGGAAAAACACTGGTCGCACTCATGAGTATGCTCATCGCCGTAGACAACGGTTACCAAGCCTGTCTAATGGCTCCCACCGAAATATTGGCCACCCAGCATTACGAAGGGCTGAAAAAGATGGTGGAGCCGTTAGGACTACGTATTGAACTACTCACGGGGTCGGTATCTAAAAAACGAAGAGCTCCCATTTTAGAAGGGCTCCTCACCGGAGAAATAAACCTGCTGATAGGAACCCATGCCCTTTTGGAAGACTCGGTAAATTTTGCGAATCTGGGTTTTGTCGTCATCGATGAGCAACATCGGTTTGGGGTAGAGCAACGGGCTCGGCTTTGGAGAAAAAATAAAATTCCGCCACACATTTTGGTCATGACTGCCACCCCCATTCCCCGGACTTTGGCCATGACTGTTTATGGCGATCTCGACGTATCGGTCATCGACCAACTGCCCCCCGGACGCAAACCCATACAAACACTCCTTCAATACGATAACAAAAGAGCCCAATTATACGCTTCTTTGCGCAAGCAACTACAAATCGGGAGACAAGCCTATATCGTGTATCCGCTCATACAGGAAAGCGAGAAAAGCGACTTGAAAAATTTAGAAGAAGGATATGAACACATTCGGGAAATTTTCCCCGAATATCAAGTGTGCATGGTACATGGAAAAATGAAAGCGGCCGAAAAGGAAACCGAGATGCAAAAATTCGTATCGGGAGAAGCCCGCATTATGGTGGCGACTACGGTCATAGAAGTCGGGGTGAACGTACCCAATGCATCGGTCATGATCATCGAAAACGCCGAACGTTTCGGTCTGGCTCAGCTACACCAGCTCAGAGGGCGTGTAGGTCGTGGCGCCGAACAATCGTATTGTATCTTGATGACATCTTATAAAATCAACCAAGATACCCGAAAAAGGCTCGAAATCATGGCAGAAACCAATGACGGGTTTCGCATTGCCGAAGCCGACATGCAAATGAGGGGACCGGGGGATATGGAAGGGACTCAGCAAAGTGGAATTGCATTCAATTTACAAATCGCCAACTTGGCAAAAGATGCACAAATATTGCAAGTAGCTCGCGATGAAGCAGGTAAACTGCTAGATTCCGATGAACTGTTAGAACGACCCGAAAACCAAATCGTACGAAAAGAACTAAACCGTATTTTCGAAAAACAAAAAAACTGGGGATTAATCAGTTAAATAAAGAGTTTTTACTATTTTATGTTGTAAAACACATTTATACATAAGTACATATAAATCAATATTTTATATAGAAAACACAAACAAATCGGCTTACTGGATACCTAAATTTTGTTAATCAACCAGAACACATTCCTCCAAAATTCATTATCTTTGAAAAGTGTGTGCAAAAATATACGCATCTTTCTTTGGTGGGCTTAATAAAAAGGCTACTTCGACTATTTATTTTAGGACGCGGCTTATGCCAGAATTAGATAAATAAAATGTATTTCGGAAAAACAAAACATTACATTCTACCTCTCCTGCTTGCATTCTCGCTAGGTAACTTAAATGCCCAGCACAATAGGAATCTCTCCACTCACCTACACTCCAAACAACACCAAGACCTCATCGCAGGGCAACAAAATATACACAAAGAAATAAACTTGGTCGATTCCATCGCCCTACTCGAAATGCTCGAAGAAGAGGAAGAGGAGTTTCCCGGTATCGATATTTATGGAGAAAATTGGGATCAAACATGGGTAAACCCATACAAAGTCCCGATAGACAAATTGCCCGAATCCGCTACTATCGATGTCTCGGAATATTGTATGCCCATCATTGGCCATGTTACATCGAACTACGGTTGGCGACGCAGACGCATGCACAGAGGAGTGGATTTGTCTCTTCATATCGGAGATACGATACGTGCGGCCTTCTCCGGAAAAGTGAGATTAACACGATATGAACGCAGAGGATACGGATACTACGTAATCATTCGTCACGGCAACGGCCTCGAAACCATATACGGTCATCTCTCCAAATTCTTGGTTAAACCCGATCAAATCGTAAAGGTGGGAGAACCCATTGCTTTGGGAGGTAACACGGGACGCTCCACGGGTCCTCATTTGCACTTCGAAACGCGCTATTTGGGAATGGACATCAATCCCAATAAGATTTTCGACTTTGTAAATCAAGTGCCTCATACCGACCAATATACTTTCAATCCGAAAGAATTAGCCAGCAGCTTGGGATACGGCAGATACAAGGGCAGTAACAACGGAGCGAAATACGTATCCTATCGAGTTAGAAAAGGAGATTCACTATCAAGGATAGCCAATAAATACGGTGTCTCGATCAGTCATCTGTGCAAGCTCAACGGGATTAAGCGAAACGGAGTATTGCGCGAAGGCAAAATCTTACGAATAAAATAAAATACGAAAAGAAATAATTTCATTTCCACTAAAACAAATTGCTTCTTTCTATAAAAGGCATTAACCCTTCGGTTAATGCCTTTTTAATACATTCGACTCGGCTGCCGAGGGCTTTGCCAGAAATTTCGATTCAGTAGAAAATTCGTGAGGTAGGCTTGAATCTTAGCGACGGCTCTCTTATCTACAACCACATTCCCATCTTTTCGGAGAGTAGTTAAAAAGTAGCCGAATAGATTTTTGATAAAATTCAACCTCCCCCTCTGCTCATCGCAGATGAGATAGGGGGAGTGCCCGTAGGGCGAGGGGGTTAAATTCTACAATCAAAAAATCCTATACCCCAAAAACGATGACAGCCTTTTCAATCTCTGCGCAAAAATTACCGTTCCTTCGGCAGCCCCCTACATCGCAGCAAGAAAAGTGCAAAGAACCGACACCTCTAAAAATATAAATATCTCCCTCTTTTTTCTAAAAAAGTTCGATCATGCCATAAACAACAGACATACCGGTTCTACATTTGCCTGAAAAAAACAGACATATGGAAACACAAGAACAGATTCTGAAAGAACAACGATTGAGAATAGAGGTGTTGAGACATCAACTCCTATTACGTTATTACGAACTGCTGCTCTCGTTAGACGTACTGACACAAGCTGCGGAAGTAAAAACTTTGATGGGCTACATCAACACCCTCGAACGATATGCCAAGCGATTCGAGAATAAGCCCTCGAAGAAAGAAGCCGGAAAGAAAAGACGGAAAAATACAGCCGACGAGACGACTGCCGATGATATCCACCCCGAAGCCTCTATCTCTCTATCCGAACACGCAAAGGAACTCTTCGATATGATGGCTCTTGACGACAATCTGCCATCGGAAGAAAACGAATTGCCTGCCGACATCGACGACTTCCTGAAAGCCGGATATGCCCGTTTTCTCGAACAGCAAAAACTACGAGCTCATAAAAATACGCCACATATCGAAGACAACTCGTCCCGATAAATTTAAAACAGCTTCTAAGAAAAATCCTTATCCAAAGATTTATACGATTTTACCGGGCTCAACAAAAAATTTAAATATGGCGTCCTAAAAACATATTTATTTAAATATCTTTGTAATACAATTAATCCACAGAGAACAATTCGACCCATTATGAATTTAAACGAGATAATAGCAAATATTGTTATACCGGCAGCAATAGCAGGAATATTGACACCCATTATAATGAAAGGAATCCTAAAAACATCATGGGGACAGAAAATATTCAAACATAAAGACAATGCATCAGAACCGTAAAATAAAAAAACGGCGCGGACTTGCAACTATTTACCGAACAAGGCACGATATTTATACAGCAAATCGCTGTACTGCGACAAATGTCTGATGGGTAATAGCGATACCGGAGAGTAGCGGTCGACATGAATACGATAATAATCGCCATATCCGTTTTGCAACGCCTTGTCGAGATAAGAAATCGACTTGTCGACATCAAAACCGGCGTACATACAAGCTAAATAAAAATAATCGATATTACGAACCGACCCGGAAGCCAAAAGCGAACGCTCCCACTCCTCGGCCTGTTTTTTCAAATGAAGTTTCGCAAATGCGATTCCTTTCAAATTATCGCCATAAGCGGCAGACGTACCGTCCAAGCTAAGTACTTTGCGGTAATCCGCCTCAGCAGCTATACGATTTTCCATACCATATTCTTGCGTATAAGCCCGTGCCAAATAAGAATACGGTTCATCGGGAGCTGCGACGACAGCCTCGTTATAACAACTTATCGCCTGCCCGAAGTCGCCTTCGTCATAGGCTATCATTCCCCTTTCCAGACAAATCGCCACATTCGACGGGTCATATACCGCCGCTTGCCGAACAGCTTGTTCGGCGGCAACAAGATTGCCGTCTCCCCTCTCGATTTCAGACAACAATCGATAATATTCGGCATTCTGCGAATCTTTCTCTATCGCTCTTTTTATATCGGCTCTCGCTTCGTCGAATCGGGTCAACCTCGACAGACAAAAGGCCCGGTTATAATAGACCGTATGAAAATTGAAAAAGTTCTCCTCCACGATCGTATTCCAATCACGCAAAGAAGATGCATAATCATAATGGTCTTTATAAATGGTGGCACGCACATAATAAAGCATACCCTGCCGGGGAGAACGTTCGATATTCCGATTCAACCCTTCGATAACGCCGTTATACGACTCGTTACTATAAGCGACCAGCTTTTGTATCGCTCCCGAATGCCCGTCATCGAGCGAGACGGCATAGACCAAATCATCGACTGCTTCGGGCATCATGTCCATCTCCTTATAAATCTCGCTGCGCTCCAAATAAATCTTCGGATCTTTGGGCGAGAGATTGACAGCCTGAGCTAATAAATCTTTCGCTCTCACAGGCTGACCGGTATGAGCCTCGACTCGCGCCAATCCCATAAATGCGCTTTGACTGCGAGTATCCATGCGCAACAAATGGTTATAGTCGATTTTAGCCATATCGTATTGTCCCAACCGGCACAGCAGATCTCCCCGGTCTTTCAGAGCCAACCGATGGTTAGGGACTAATCGTAAAGCACTGTTCAAATCGGTCAAAGCAGACTTGGTCTCTCCCCTTTCCGACAGAATCTTGGCTCTCAACAAATAAGCCTGTGCCAAATCGTCCTTCTCTTTTCGAGGAAAATATTTAATCGCATTGTCGATATCCGACAAAGCCTTTTTCATATCCCCCTGTCCGAAATAAGCCATAGCCCGGCTATAATACGTTCTGTAATCCTGTGGATTGGCAGCCAATTCCTCGGCATATACCTCCATCATGGCTTTCACCAAATCATCGTTTTCCGTCGCATGAAGAGCAAACGACGACGTGAAAAAACAAAATAAGATACCCCCTATAAAACACCTGAGTCGAGAAACCATTGTCAAACAGCTTTTATATGTTACTTATCTTTACTACCCAAAGACATTACAGCCTGCCGAATGCACACCAACCTTGTCAGCAAGCCTTCCAAAAGATCCAACGGCAACATATTGGCTCCGTCCGATTTAGCTTTACACGGTTCGGGGTGAGTCTCCATAAACAACCCATCGACACCCACAGCGATACCTGCCCGGGCGATAGTCTCTATCAATTCCGGCATTCCTCCGGTCACGCCTGAATCTTGATTGGGCCTTTGCAACGAATGGGTAGCATCGAGAATAACCGGGAAACCGAACTTCTGCATAATCGGAATGCCCCGATAGTCGACCAACAGATCTTGATAACCGAAAGAAGTTCCCCGTTCTGTAATCATCACATCGTTATTCCCCGCATCCACGACCTTTTGAGCGGCAAACTTCATGGCCTCGGGCGACAGGAATTGGCCTTTCTTGATATTCACCACTCGCCCTGTTTTTGCAGCAGCCACCAACAAATCGGTCTGGCGGCACAAAAATGCCGGAATTTGCAACACATCGACATACTCGGCAGCCATCTTAGCCTCCTCGGCCGTATGAATATCGGTAACGACAGGTATTTTGTATGTATCGGCGACTTTCCGTAATATTTTCAAAGCCTTCTCATCGCCTATCCCGGTAAACGAATCAAGGCGAGAACGGTTGGCCTTGCGATAAGAGCCCTTGAAAATATAGGGTATCTGCAACGATTCTGTTATCCCGACGATCTTTTCCGCAATATCCATCGCCATGTACTCTCCTTCTATGACACAAGGACCTGCCAACAGAAAGAAATTACCGCTATCGGTATATTTAAGATTTTCGAGTTTCATTATTTCGATTTTAACTGATTCAACACTTGTATCGTATGGCAGGCAACTACTCCGGCCGTTTCCGTACGCAACCGGCTCTGCCCCAACATCACCGGCTGAAATCCACAGGCAATAGCCTGTTCTACCTCTTCGGGGCTGAAATCACCCTCAGGACCTATCAAAATCAAAGCATTCTCTCCCGGGCGATATACCTCGGAGAGTTCTTTCCGCTCGCCCTCTGCATAGCAATGAGCAATGAATTTCTGTCCATCGAAAGGACGGGCGACAAAGTCCGAAAAGGCTTCCATTTCGGACAATCGGGGCAAAACAGCCTTTAAGGATTGCTTCATCGCCGAAATCAGAATTTTGTTCAGACGATCGAGTTTTAACTCTTTCCGTTCAGAGAATCGGCATTTCAACAAAGCAATCGAATCAATGCCTATCTCCGTGACTTTTTCGGCAAACCACTCCATTCTATCGAGATTCTTCGTCGGCGCAATCGCTACATGCACTTGTGCCCGCCACGGATTGGGAACTTTCGATTTTTTCAATATCCGTATGCCACAACGCTTCGGATGCGCCAGAACGATTTCGGCCAGATATTTATTTCCTCCCCCATCGACAATTCCAATCTCATCACCTTCGCCCATACGCAAAACTCTGACACAATGCTGGCTTTCCGCCTCAGGGAGCTCATGCACACTTTCAATATCGGGAGCATAAAATATCTGCATAAGACCTCGTTAAAAGATTAAACTTTCTCTGCCTTGACTTTGGCTTGATGTTTATAGTGGAACGTCAATGCAAACAAAATGCCGATTACACAAGCATAAGCCGCAAAGATAGTCCAACATGCCGGCCAGTCGGTCACCACGCCATTCTCGCTATGATAAGCGATAACCAACCCAGCTCCGTAACCGCCCACGATAGAACCCAGTCCATTCGTCATCATCATGAAGATACCCTGAGCACTGGCTTTTATGGAAGCGGGAGCCTCATCGGCAATGAAAAGAGAACCCGACACATTGAAGAAATCGAAGGCCATACCATATACGATCATCGATAATACCAAGAATACGACCGGGAAGCCCTCGGGACCACCGATTGCGAAGAATCCAAAACGCAATACCCATGCCATGAAACTGATGATCATCACTCTCTTAATACCGTACCGGCTCATAAAAAACGGTATCGCCAGAATAAAAAGAGTTTCCGATACCTGAGAAAGAGAAGAGAGTATGACCGAATATTTCACAGCCCAAGCCTCGGGGTGAGTCGCCTTGAAACTATCGAGAAAGGGGACGCCATACATATTGGTCACTTGAAGGGCTGCCCCCAACAAAAAAGAGAAAAGCAAGAATACGGCTGTACGGTAATTCTTAAACAAAACCAAAGCATCCAATCCCAACACAGACATGAGCCCATTATTCTTCATCGCCTTAGCCGGAGGACAAGCCGGTAAAGTGAAGCAATAAAGTCCCATTGCGGCAGAGGCACACGCAGCCATAATCAACTGCCCATTATTGGAACTGAACCCGGTGAGGTTATCTATCCACATAGCGACGATAAACCCTATCGTTCCCCAAACTCTCACGGGAGGATAGTCCTTAATGCGGTCCAATCCGGCTTTATCGATAGCATTATATGCAACGGTATATGACAATGACAGAGTGGGCATATAGGCCAGCATATTGACCAACATCGCTATTTTGAACAAATCATAATCGGTAACGAACGCCGCACAAAAAAGAGAAATAGCTCCGACCCAATGCAGAACTCCCATCAGCCGTTCGGCATTCACCCACTTATCGGAAACCACACCTATAAGCGCAGGCATAATAAGAGAAGCTATACCCGATAGAGCAAACACACTGCCCACGAGTGCACCGTCGAAAGCCAAGCCCCCGTCTTCAACGGGTGTCGTCATATATAATCCCAATGTACAGAGCCACGATCCCCAGATAAAAAATTGGAGAAAATTCATGACTATCAGTCGAATTTTTACACTTTCCATATTCTTGCGTTTGTGTTGTAATAATTTCCTTTTTTACAGGACATGGTTTAGATTATCTGTCAAAAATAAAGCCGATCGAGCACTGGAATACCTCACTTGTCCGAGCATCTTACCGACATGCGGCTTATTTCATGCAAATCTAAAAAAATATCGGTGTTCTTACAAGTTATTATCTCTTTTATTCAGCTCATCTTGAATACGAGCGGCTTCTTCATAAGCCTCGGAAGCAATAGCCTTTTCCAAGCGTTCTTTAAGTTCCTTACGGGAACAATTCGACAAACTCTTTTCTTCGGGGAGTTCTTCTGTCTCTACGACTTCTTTACCTTCATTTTCTTCATAAACAAATCCTGCCTCGTCTATAATATCTTGCATGACATATATGTCGGACCGTGTACGCAAAGCTATGGCTATTGCATCGGAAGTACGGGCATCGATACGAATCTCACGCGTACCATCGTCAAAAAGCATTTCCGAGGAAAAAACTCCATTCTCAAATTTATAAATACAAACCTCTTTCAAACGAATGCCGAAACCGTGAGAGAAACTCACAAAAAGATCATGAGTAATCGGACGAGGCGGAACAATACCTTCCAAAGATATAGCTATAGACTGAGCCTCGGACACTCCTATCACGACAGGAATACGACGAGGCCCATTTTCTTCGGCAAGCACCAAAGCATACGCACCTTTTTGTACTTGACTGTAAGTCAACCCCAACACCTTTAATTTTATACGAGTATCCACGTCACCACATTTTTAATCATACAAATATAGCGAAAGGCGAGTGCAAAGACAAACAGAAATCACATTTCCGACTTGACTCTGTCGAACCGTATCCTATATTCTACAAATATAATGAAAGGTGTGTGTAGAATAAAACAAATACGCTTGTTTTTCATACCGAATCGTATCTTATCTCTCGGTTTGGCAAAGATCTCCTCCTCTTTTGTTCAGGCTCAGAGGGAACTATTATTTATTCTATTCCGAATACAAGAAGCATCGTTACAAAGTAATTACTCCACTACCGACGCAAATATGGCATTCCTTATCATACACGACAGCAAATTGTCCAGGAGCGATACCCTGTACCGGTTCCGTCGAAGAGATAGAATACGACTTGCCCTCCTTAATTAAGAGTCCTGACGTAAAATCGGGGGTATGCCTGTTCTTAAAAGTTATCTCGACTGGCGATTCCATCTCTCCCCACGGGTCATCTGTAATAAAATGGAACTCCGCCAACTTTAAAACCTTTCCATATTGTTTCTCCGTTCCATACCCGTTCGATACGAATATCGTATTGGTATCGACATCTTTCGCCACGACGTACCACGGACCACCACTTAATCCGAGTCCCTTCCGTTGTCCTATCGTATGAAACCAATATCCCTTGTGAGAACCCAATATCTTACCGGTTTCGAGCTCTACTATCGCCCCTTGTCGTTCGCCCAAATGTCGACGGATAAACGCATTGTAGTCGATATTCCCCAAAAAGCAAATACCTTGACTGTCACGTCTGGAAGCATTAGGGAGCTTAGCCGAAACAGCCATCTCCCGAACCTCCTGTTTCAATAAATCGCCGATAGGAAATAGCAAATGGGAGACCTGAACAGAGTCTATCTGTGCCAGAAAATCGGTCTGATCTTTCTTTTTATCTCTTGCCGTGGAGAGATAAATTTTACCATTCCTCTCGGTCGTCGTAGCATAATGGCCGGTAGCCGTTTTATCGAACGCATGCCCCCAACGTTCCTCAAAGAAACCGAATTTGATCATTTTGTTACACATCATATCGGGATTAGGGGTTAATCCGAGTTTCACCGTTCGCAAAGCATATTCCATGACATGGTCCCAATATTCCCTATGGAGAGATACGACTTCAAACGGAAGTCCGTACTTACGCGCAATATAAGTACACATTTCTATATCCTCCTCGGCCGAACAGTCGCCTTCGTCATTGTCCATTCCTATGCGAATGTAAAATAAAGTCGGGGCTATCCCTTGCTCTTTCAGCCGATGTACAACAACGGCACTATCCACTCCCCCAGATAATAATACGGCTACGTTCATCTATTCGTTCTCTAATTCCGGTTCCGGTGATACCTGTCTTTCAAAATTAAACTTCTTCCATGCTTTCTGACGAGGTTTCTAAATGAAAAGTCTTCACGAAGAAGGCATCCGCAGAATATCGTCCAGGACCCGCAAGCAGTATAAAAGTATAAATTCCCAAATAAAGCAACGGTAATTCTGCCGTCGACAGGCTAATCGGAGAAAAGGTAAAAAAAGCTGCAATAATCATAGAAAACATCAACGGTAAAACCGCCAACCTTGTCATAAATCCCAACAGCACCAACGAGGAACAACCAACCTCTACCAATATGATAAGGATTAACGACAGCTCACTACTCATTCCCATAGTTGCAGGAAACGTAGATTTCAAAGTATCGAACTGTTCTATTTTGGCGATGCCGTGAGTCAGCATCATGAAACCGATAAACACCCGTAACCCTAGTTTTGCCCAATCGGACAATCGTTCACACAACAAAAAGCGGGAGACCGTTTTAGCGAAATTCTTCATATTCAATTTTGTTAATTCAATATTTAAATAACAACCGAATTGCTCAAATAGATTAAATAGAAAAGACTTTGTGGTCGATTCTTCCTTTTTCAGGTGTTATTGGGTCAAAAAAACCTATGCTCACGCACAGAGGGGATCTCAAATGGACGATTCACATCGTTTACACAGAATCAAAACCACAAAGTCTTTTTACTTATTTTCCTTCAATATCTTTTCTACTTCTTCCAGCGAAGTATTGCGTAATATTATCTTCTTATCTTTATCCACCAAATACAAAGCAGGCATAATCCTCAAATCGAAATAACGGTCTCCATTTTCCATAGAAGCCACCACCCACTCTTTGGGATATTTCTCAACACTGCCCAACCATTCGTCCGTCTCTCCATCAGGATAAACCGACAAAATAACGAGTCGCCCTTCTCTTACTTCTTTCAATAAAGACTGCGAAACACTCAACCTCAAAGTAGTCAACGAGCAATCATCGCATTCGGGATCGTTAATATATAGCAGGACAAAAGGCGCTTTTAATTTCTTAACACGGAACTTCTTTTCTTTTCCCGGTAATTTATATTCAAAGTCGGTTAATTCCATTCCCAATTGGTTTTTAGTCAAAACATCATATTGATAGGAATAACGCAACTTACGTAACTTATCCACTTTTTTCGAATCGAGCACCGCTTTTACAAACGGCAAATAGGCTTCCTCGCTAACTAAATGCCCTTCTCCACTATATAGATATTTATCGGCTATATCGGCATACATCAACAATATATCTTCATCGCTCGAAGCCCGCTTCAATAAAATATCAATAGATTTCAATGTACTCTCTCGTGAAGCGATACGCATAATAGAGGTAAAATCGACGAAAGCCTGTTCCGGAATTTCCCTCGCATCCAAATATGCGCGGTTTTCAATATCAAAATTATCCCAATAATGGGCAATTAAGTATTCGCTTCTAACATCGGGCGTCACCAAACTATCGGGAATATCGGGCAACTGATATGGACGGACAGACTCTTCTTGTGCCTCCGACATTACAAAGGTACATGCGAATATACACAACAGAATTTTTCTTACCATAAAATTTCCCATATAACTAACCCAAGAGTAAGAGTAGGAGCAAACACCCTTGACTATATCGATGTATAATCCGTTTTTGCATCAGTTGCAAATATACACAAATTATCGTAAACAGCAACCCATTTGACTTTTATATTTAGTTCATTCGTACTAAATATAAAATATTAAATATTTTCTATACAAAACAACAGCCCGATTATTTTTTTAGATTTTTTTATTTTCCCACTTCCCCCATTTCATATAAGCCGCCGAAAATAAAAGGATTCCAATGGCATAGATATGTTCTGTCGTCCAGCAAATAGCAACATCGACCCTCAGATAAAATATCATAATCGCCACATAGACGACATAGAGCACCAGCGCCATCAGTTCCAAAATAAACGCAGCACGAGTATTGCCTGTCCCCGAAACCGACTGAAAATAGACATTCCCCGGGACTATAAAAATATAGGCGGAACAAAGGACAAACAAAGACGGAAGCGATGCCGAAATAAGATCGGGCATATCGGTGTAAATGCGCAAAATCCAATTGGGACAAAGGATAAAGAACAATATAATCGGAAGCACAAACAAATATGCCATACGGATACACTGATTCAACGTGCCCCGTACATAGCGAGTATTTCCAGCTCCTATCAAATTACTGATGAGCGTACTACATGTCGAAGAGAACGTAATGACAATCATAAAAGGCAGGGCCGATACGTTACGAATAATATTCGTTATGGCCAACGATCGCTCGCCCAGATGTTCCACGGCGATAAAAAACAGGAACCATGTAGACATGGATATAAAATTTTGAACCATCGTCCATACAGAAATATTCAAAATATTTCCCAAAGGTTCTCCATTCCGCAGACCGAAACGATTTAATCCATATTTTTTGACATCGACTCGTACACGGGTGTAAACGACAAAGAAAATTACCGATACCAACTCGGCCAAAGAAGAACCGATGGCGGCTCCTGCAATTCCCATAGCCGGAAATCCCAATTTCCCGAAAACCAGAATGTAATTAAACACGACATTCGACAATACCATGACAATCGAATTGAGTGTCAGAGTCTTTGTTTGGGTTGTTCCCACGAAAAAGGCGCGGAACATCACGGCTACGAATGAAAAGAAAAATCCATATACCCGCCAGCGAATATAACTTACGGCAGCTTCATGAACATGAGGCGAATCGATAAATCGTTCGAGAATCAAAGGCGAAACGAAATGAGATGAGACAAACAGCACCAACGCTACTCCCAGCAAAAAATAGGTTCCCTTATAAAATATCGGGCCTATCTTCGCATAATTTCCTTCTCCGTTTCTCCGCCCCATAATGATTTGCGCTCCCAAGCTAAACCCGAAAGCAATCATATAAAATGTCATGTAATAGACTCCGGCAATGGCCGAAGCTCCCAATTCGACTTCACCGACACGCCCCATAAAGGCGGTATCGGTCATGCCGATGAGTTGCTCCATAACGAGACTGATAAGAATCGGATAGGCAATGAACCAAATCTGTTTATAGCTGAATTTTACCGGATTATTCCCCATACTCTTTCAAATAAGCCTCGGCGGCTTCACAAAGATCGTTATACCACTTTTCTCCAAACCTGCGAATCAACGGTTCTTTCAAAAATTCGTAAACCCTCACTTTTTCCCGGCGTCCCAATACTTCGGCTGCCTTGCAAATTTTCCAACGGTGATAATTTACCGCCGCAAAGTCTTTGTATTCTTTCAAACGCACAGGATACAGATGACAGGAAACAGGCTTGTAAAAATCGATTTTCCCCTCTCGAAACGCTTTCTCTACGGCACATTGGCACATTCCGTTTTTACCGTAACAGGTAAAAACACAATCCTTACCATTCACGATAGATGTCACCAAATCGCCCTCTTCATCGACATAGGCAACTCCTTGCCGTTCGATAACGGACTTCGCTTCGGGTAACAAATCGTCCCAGATAACCGGAAGAATTTCTTTCAATTTACGACATTCTTCTTCGGAGACCGGAGCGCCGGCATCTCCCTCGATGCAACATGCCCCCAAACATTTTTCGAGATCACAGACAAAAAAGCGTTCTATGACATCGAGGCTCACCAGCGCACTACCTACTTGCAGCATAATTTCTTCGGATTCTATCGTTTTCATCTATCTTTATGAGGAAGAAAAGCCGGAACGCAAAGCATACGTTCCGGCATATCATCATCGTCGATCGTTGTTATTTCAACAAATCATGTCCTGTCATTTCGGCCGGCTGAGGCAATCCCATAATGTGGCAAATCGAGGGAGCGACATCGGCCAAAATACCATCTTCGACCCGTGCGTTCTTATTCTCCGTCACATAAACGAAAGGCACGGGATTCAATGAGTGAGCCGTATTGGGTGTTCCATCAGCATTCTCGGCATTGTCGGCATTACCGTGATCGGCTATGATAATCACTTCGTAACCGTTGGCCTTAGCAGCCTCGACGGTATCGCGCACACAAGCATCGATAGCCACGACAGCTTTTTCGATAGCCGAATAGACACCTGTATGTCCCACCATATCGCCGTTGGCATAGTTCACGACAATGAAGTCGTATTTATTTTCGCCGATGGCGGCTACCAATTTATCTTTCACTTCATAGGCACTCATCTCGGGTTTCAAGTCATAAGTAGCTACTTTGGGAGACGGAACCAAAATACGATCCTCTCCCTCGAACGGAGTTTCGCGACCGCCGTTAAAGAAGAAAGTAACATGGGCGTATTTCTCGGTTTCGGCGATGTGCAACTGGGTTTTATGCGATTTCGACAAATACTCGCCCAACGTGTTATGTACATTCTCTTTGTCGAAAAGAATATGAACACCCTTGAACGAGGCATCGTAAGGCGTCATGCAATAGTATTGCAAACCGGGAATCGTGTGCATACCGGCCTCGGGCATATCTTGCTGCGTGAGCACAATCGTCAGCTCTTTGGCGCGATCGTTACGGTAATTGAAGAAAATAACCACGTCGCCCTCCTTGATTCGCCCGTCGCAAGTCGTGTTTACGATAGGTTTGATAAATTCGTCGGTTACATCGGCATCATACGATTCCTGCATGGCTTGCACCATATTATCCGATTTACGACCGATTCCGTTTACCAAAAGGTCATAGGCTTCTTTCACCCGCTCCCAGCGTTTGTCGCGGTCCATCGCATAATATCGTCCGATAATAGAGGCTATCTTTCCGGCCGATTTAGCGCAATGAGCCTCCAACTCCTCGATAAACCCTTTACCGCTGCGAGGATCGGTGTCACGACCGTCCATGAAGCAGTGGATAAACGTATTTTCCAAACCATATTCTTTGGCGATGTCGCACAACTTGAACAAATGATCCAGCGAACTGTGCACCCCTCCATTAGAGGTCAGCCCCATAAAGTGGATATTCTTACCGTTGTCGCGCGCATAAGAGAACGCAGAGACAATTTCTTTGTTCTGTAAAATGGAATTGTCGGCACAGGCTTTGTTGATCTTCACCAAATCTTGATAGACGATACGTCCTGCACCGATATTGAGGTGACCTACTTCGGAATTTCCCATCTGGCCATCGGGCAAACCCACATTCTCGCCACTTGCTTGCAACTGCGAATGAGGATAGGTTTTCAACAAATAGTCCCAATAAGGAGTGGGGGTATTATAAATCACATCTGCGTGCGAATGATTACCGATGCCCCAGCCGTCGAGAATCATCAATAGTGCTTTTTTACTCATCTTCTATATCTATTTAGAGTTATCTAATTTCATATATCAACCAACAAAAACAATGCCGAACTTTCCGAAGAGAAACTCTCTACCCCGACATCTTTGCTTCCCCCGGGTATCCCCAAATTGCGGGACAAAGATAGCGAAAGGTGAGCACAGAGACAAACGGAAATCTCATTTCCGACTTGGCTATGCCGAACCGTCTCCTATCTTCGTAGTGACAAAGATACGAAAAACCAAGAGCAGAAACAAATTTACTTGATTATACCGAGAGGAATATTATATTCAATTTATTTCAACAATCTTTTTAACTTCTGCCCCCAAAACAAAAATCCCCGAAGGTTGCTTTACACCCCCCGAGGATTTTTCCTATCGTGCATTTACCGCTTTACGATTTTATACGTCCTGTTCTGGATACGGCACAAGTACACACCTCGTTTGAGAGCCGACATGTCGAAAGTCATAGCCCCACCGTAGGCCCTGTCCGAAAGCACCAACCGACCGGTCATATCGTACAAGGTAATAGATGTTCCGGTGGTTACCCCATCGATATGTAACATATCGTCTACGGGATTGGGATAAATCGACACTTGGTCTGCTTCATGCTCCTCCACGGCATCGACATAGTGCACCGACACATGGCAAGTAGCCGTCAGTGCCCCATCGTTCAACGATACGGTAATATCGGCCTCGCCCTCTTTGTTTGAATGAACAATCCCGGTTTCAGAAACCGTGGCTACCATCTCGTTACTGCTTGTCCAACGAAGGCCCGAAAATGTAGCATGCTCGGGATAGACCGTAGCCAACAGAGACAAGACTTCATCTTCACGGGTTATCTGGTAACTCTCTGTATCGAGTATTAACTTTGCAGGGGCCACATCAGGGAAGGTCTCTATCGTATAGAAAAAACGCCACGGAGCCGTACGACGATAAACCTCCTCGGCCGATGCCGGCACCACTAGAGTACCATCGAGAGTAACTGTTGAAAATGTAGTCATCGTCGCTTCCGGAGGAGTAGCTCCCAAGCAAATAACCTTTGACAAATCTTTACAACCCGAAACATCTTGCATGGTCAATATCATACTACCAACTGTCAACGTCGACAAATAGGCACACTCATTAAACTGCGGCACACCACTAATCTTCCGCCCTATATATAGTGTATCAATCATCATATTGCCACCATTGAAACACTTGCCTTCAATCAAAATAGGCCGATTCCCATCTTTTAGTTCCAATGATGAAACAGAGTCACAGTCCACAAACGACGAAAGAATAGAATCTACCGAGGCGGGTATAGACAAAGACTTTAACCGTCTACACTCCCCAAAAGCCTCAACGCCTATTTTTTTAACTGAATTACCTATCGCAAGGTGCTTCATATTGCTACACCCCTTAAAAGCATAGTCTTCTATACGTTCTACCTCATCGGGAATGGCAACAGATTGCAAACGGCTACAAGAAGCAAAGGCAGATGTGCCTATGGCTGTTACACACTGAGGAATGTTTACTACTGTCAATCCTGTACAACCTTGAAAGAGAGAAGCCTCTATTCGCAATAAATTTTCTGGCAAAACGACACTTGTTAAACCGGTACAACCCTCGAAAGCACCTTCTCCAATATCCTTAATATTCATCAAATCGAGGGTACCCTGCAAAGGACAACCCTTATATGCATAAGCTCCTATTTGCGAAACGCTCTTTGGAAGAGAAATCTGCTTCAACTGAGTGCAACCATAAAAGGCCGTGTCACCTATTACTTCCAAACCCTCGGGCAATACAATCTCAGTTAATTGGTTACAATTTCTAAAAGCCGATTTACCTATCCGTTTCACCTCTTCGGCTACTCGATAAATCCCCGAAAAATTTTTAGGGCAATACAACAATTCTCTCTTATCCTTACTATACAGCACGCCATCATCAACCATAAAATAGGGATTCTCTTCGTCAACAGTAATCGAGGTCAAAGAATCGGAGTTCAAAAATACATTCTCCCCTATCGTTTCTACCGATTTTCCCAAATGCACATGAGTCAGTCCAATACAGTTAGCAAACGCATAGGTGACATGTACAACATGGACAAAATCAACAACACCGCTACTTTTTTTTCATAGTAAACCTCCTTATATTTTGTGTTTTGTAAAAGTAAGAAAAAATCTGTTTTTCACAACAATCGGCAGCCACTTTTTTCAAAAATATTTTATATTATATCATCATGCCATAAAATCACTTCTTCCCGATTCTACTTTTTCCGTGTATTAATCACTAATTTTTTTAATTATGACAGCAAATGAAATTTTAGCGGATATCGAAAATTACGAAAAGTTCGATCCGGTCAAAGGAACAGTCGAAGGGAAAACTTATGTGGTAGTCCCGACTACTACAGAAACAGGCAAAAATTCAGACGTCGTTATCAATAGGCATATCACCTTAGCCCACAACACGACGTTGATTTTTGCCGGAGGGAAAATCTCAGGGACAGGCACACTCACCGGCGACAATACTCGGTTGATAGCCCCTATTACCCAAATTTTTGGCGAAGACATCACCGTCGACGGCATTTGGGTAATGGATCGCGCCTATCCTCAATGGTTCGGGGCAAGAAACGATATTTCCAACAATGAATTTTGGCATCTGCGCGTTGCCTGAGAAACAGCCAAATCTACCGAAGAGAACCCTCTCGCCCCCGAAGCTGAAAAAGACAAGATTGAAGAAGCCCGAAATGCGGCCTTAAAAAACTTAAAAGCATGGAAAGTAGACTCCTCCGATGCCATCAACAAGGCCATGAAGCTGAAACATGCCGGAGAAGTATTTCTGCCCAAAGGAGAGTACGCCATTTGTAAAACTTTGAAAGTTCCTTATGGTATTGTACTTCGAGGAGAATTGGCCGACTATCGTCTTAACAGAAGTAACATACAGTTGCCTATCGGTGATTATCCATTAGGAGGAGACACTACTCCCGACGATCTTTCGTCTTATTATAAATTAGGGACTGTTATTCGCCCCTTAAACACCAACTATCCGCTCACAGTCGATAGTGACGGGACGCCTATCACTTCGTTCGACAACAATTTTGCTGTTGTCATCAACCCCAACATTCACCCGAACGAGAATCATAATGAGGCATGGGAACAGGAGTTTCCTCCTGCATTCACTACGATACGAGATATCCAGTTTATAAACTTTTGGACAGCGACACCCAGTATACGGGGTATTTATGCGATAGGCGGCATGAAAATTGAGAATGTCAGTTGGAGTCAATTCGTGCAAGCCGTAGCCACACCCGACGATATGTATTGCGACGGAAAGACCATTATCAACTGCCAGTTCAATGCACCCACGGGCTGCATATTCAAGGACTTTGTCTTCGAAACCTCGGTAGAAGAACCCGAGGAAACAATAAAACGATTTGTTATAGATAAAAAGAGTATTATGCCTTCGATTTAAGCGGATTAGGAGATAATCTATATTTCCACCACAACCATTTAGGTATGGGCGAAATTACCGGAGGATTAAAATTAAGAAGCTCCAACGGAGCGCAAATCAGTTGCAATATTATCAACGACAATATCGCATTTTATAACTGTAAAGGCATTTCTTTTTCTGCCAACCACTGTGAAGATGGCATTCAAGTAAAAATATCCAATTCTCAAATCGATTTCTCCGGCAACTATTTCCATAAAGGGAAGAAACCGACATTCCTTATTCGAGATGATTATGCCCGAGGCTCGATCAATGTGCAATCGTCTACAATAGCCCTGCAAAACAACTCTTTGGTTTTCTTAGACCATGAAGATGAAAGTTCCAGCCTTTATATCGGAAATATCAACCCTTACGATATCCAAACCGACGGGTATCTATCCTTGTCGATACAAAACACCTATCGCTACCGTACTCCCAGAAATGCCGGAGGAAGCATGCACGGGTGTGGACTGGCCATTCTTAAAGAGATTTGGACTATTGGAAAACCTGAGCCTGAATTGATTCCGTTTACCGAGTTCAACGATTTGAGTTATCTCTTATCCGGGAGCTCACTTATCAAGCCCAACTTCCATATCGTACACAACCATGTGGTGAACAACACGCAGTTTTTCCGAGGGGCGGCTATGGCCAACAACAATATCGTATGGTTCCTCGAAAAAGGCGCATACTATTACCGCATGCAGACTATTTGGGACAAAAAACGACTAATCGGCAGTTCGACTTTAACCTTAGGTAATTTCAATTTAGGAGAAATTGGTTCTAATCCCAACATGGGAAAACCACAAGGTCTCTTGTTGAATATAGGGGCTAATTCTTATGACGGTCCCAGCGACGGAAATGGCAACCAAGTAGTCATTCGACTCATGCGAGCCCGTACGAGCGGGAATACAGCTTACCACAGTATTGAAATTCCCGTTTGCGGAACCCGCTTCCTATATGACAATGGCCTGTCGGTATGCGGCTTCAAATGGAAGCAGGAAACATCGATCGCCCCGTTGACAGTCAACACCATGATCCAATCTATCCACTTTGTCGGTGACAACGTTGTCTGCAAAGGAACCGCTTGTCCTACCGTTGGCGAGTGGACTGTGGGTGACATTGTTTACAACACAGGTACGGCATCGAACAATGCCATGTGGATATACACGGCAAACGGCTGGCAAGCCCGATAAAAAATAGATGAGCTCTACTTAGAAGCTGTTTTAAAACATAAAAACCGCACCGAATATTCGGTGCGGTTTTTATATGCCTTGTAAGAAAGATTAAACTCTTCTTTCTTTAATACGGGCTTTTTTACCGGTCAACGCACGCAGATAATAAAGTTTAGCGCGACGTACTTTACCGCGACGGTTCACTACAATCTCTTCGATGAAAGGCGACTCGATGGGGAAAATTCTTTCCACACCTACATTACCCGACATTTTACGAACCGTGAAACGCTTTTTGTTACCGTGACCCGAGATACGGATAACATCTCCGCGGAATTGCTGGATACGCTCTTTGTTACCCTCTTTGATACGGTAAGATACGGTAACGGTGTCACCACTACGAAACTCGGGGTGCTCTTTACCGCATGCGAATGCTTCTTCTGCAATCTTTACTAAATCCATTTTTAATAGCTATTTAAAATGTTCATACTGAAACGTAATTTAACAGGCCACTTCTCCTGCCAGAGATTACGAAAAGCGGGGCAAAGTAACGACTTTTTCGCCACATAAACAAATATGCCGTCGATTTTTTCGGACAAACCGCTCTTGCAAGGTTAACAAAATTCAATCTTGGGAGCAATTTTTTGATATATTATCTTCAAATTTGTAATTTCGTCCAAGAGAAAAAACGACATACTAACATTCTTCACATCATGATAAGAAAACTCATAGGAATAACGGCCATATATTTGTCCGTTTCTTTGTGCGGACTGGCACAAACCGAACGCATCGTCATTCTGCACACCAACGACACCCACAGCCAAATGGAACCTTTCGCAGCCACCCACAAAAAATACGGAGGTTTGGGAGGGGCAACGCGACGCATGGCTATCATAGACAGTATCCGCAATGCCGAACCTAACGTATTATTAGTCGATGCCGGCGACGCTATCCAAGGGACACCCTATTTCAACCTTTTCAAAGGCGATGCCGAATTCGAAGCGATGAACGCCATGCGTTACGATATTCGCACTATCGGGAACCATGAATTCGATGCGGGTATGACCAAACTGGCTCAACTGATAAAAAACTCGACAGCCGATTTTATCTCTTCCAACTACGACGTATCCCACACACCTTTGCACGGAACCTTGCAACCGTGGGTCATTAAAAAAGTCGGGAAATATAAAATAGGATTTTTAGCCTTGAACGTCAATCCCGATAATCTCATTCCTTCGGAATCGTGTAAAGGGGTGATATTCCACGATCCTATCCAAGCAGCCAATGAAACCGCTGCTTTGCTTAAACAAAAAGGTGCGGATATCGTCGTGGCCGTATCGCATTTAGGATACACGGCACAAGACAAAAAAGACGTTACCGACCCACAAATAGCAGCAGCAAGCAGCGACATAGACATCATCATCGGGGGACATTCACATACGGTCATCAACCCCGACAGTATAGACAATAATCCTCTCTCTACCCTACAATACCAAGTTAAAAACAAAGATGGGAAAAACGTACTCATCACTCAAACCGGAATGAGCGGAGCTTACTTAGGCTGCATTACCATAGAACCTCGAAACTAACTACTAAACCGTTATGAAGAAATTAAATACATACTGTTCTATCGGCTGTCTTTCGGTCGTTTTGTCAATCCTCTCGTCCTGCTCCACGTCCCGACAGGAATTCGACATTTCTTACAAACTCATTCCCGTCGATGCCCGTTGGGACAAGACTCCCGAACCGCTAATGGAACAAATAGTCGATAAATACAAGACAAGTGTCGACAGCATAATGAGTATCGTCATCGGGAAATCGAGCCAATACATGGCTCCGGGCAGACCTGAAACCTCATTGACCAATCTTTCGGCCGACATCATAAAAACCGAAGTTCAACGAGATTTCGGTCAACCGGTCGATTTTGCGATTATCAATACAGGGGGGATACGCAATCCACTCATGCAGGGAGATATTACATTGGGCGAAATATATTCTATCTTCCCTTTCGATAATACATTATGTCTCATAAAACTAAAAGGTTCCGATGTACGCGAGTTACTCAATATCGTAGCTTCCCGGAACGGAGAGGCCGTGAGCAAAGATGTACACATGACCATTGCCGACGAAAAAGCCATCGAACCGACCGTCAACGGCAGACCTATCGACGACGATCGTATCTATTCCATCGCCACGATAGACTATGTAGCCAATGGCGGAGATCACATGACCCCGTTCCTGAATGCAATAGAACGGAAAAACAGCAACACTTTCATGAGAGATGCCGTTATAAATTTCATCGAGAGAGAAAACCGGGAGGGACACACCATCGCACCTCCCAAAGGGGGACGCATAATCTCATCGAATAACAAGTAACCGGACATGAAAAAGATAATTGCCTGTATCGGGACGTTTTTTGCTTTGGTAGCCCTATCTACGCAAGCTAAAAACCCGTATCTACTTCAAACGGCCGATCAGTCGGCTATGGAACACTGGGTCGACTCGGTGTTCGAATCGCTTTCTCCCAAAGAGCGAATTGCACAACTGTTAGTTATTACAGTGCGCAACAGCGATACCCCGCAAAACCGTAAAACGTTACAAAGACTCATACAAGGACAAAAAATCGGTGGACTGCTTTTCGACTCAGGAACAGCAAAAGACCAAGCCAACTTAACAAACTACTGTCAGTCCTTATCCAAAGTTCCCCTGATGATCACTCTTGACGGAGAATGGGGGCTCGCCATGCGTTTGTCCGATACTCCGCGCTTTCCGGTCAACATGATGTTAGGAGCCGTTCAAAACGATTCTCTCCTCTACGAATACGGCCGTGCCGTAGGGAAGCAATGCAGGCGCATGGGCATACATGTCAATTTCGCTCCGGTTCTCGACATCAACAGCAACCCGCGTAATCCGGTAATCGGCAAACGTTCTTTCGGAGAGTCTTTAAAAAATGTCTCGTCCAAAGCTATTGCATACGCCAAAGGATTAGAATCCGTAGGAGTCATGGCCGTTGCCAAACATTTCCCGGGACACGGAGATACCTCGGAAGACTCGCATAAGACACTCCCCCTTGTTCCTCATAGCAAGGAAAGGCTCATGAGTACCGAAATACCTCCATTCAAAGCATATATCGACAGCGGACTATCGGGCATAATGGTGGGGCATCTGAATATTCCTGCATGGGATGCCACCAATACCCCCTCTTCCTTATCGCCGATTATCACCCGCGAACTTTTATGCGACTCCTTAAATTTCGAGGGGTTAATATTCACCGATGCTTTAAAAATGAAGGGAGCATCGAAATTCGGCAATACGGCACTACAAGCCATACTCGCCGGGAACGACATCGCTCTGAACCCATCGAAACCCGAAGAACAGTTGAACAGCATTTTATCGGCTATCGAGCAAGGAAAGATAACTCAACAGGCCATCGATGAAAAATGTAAAAAAGTGCTACGCTACAAATACGTTTTCGGATTAGCGAACTATACACCCATAAAAACCAAAAACCTTATCGAAGATTTGAACGCTCCCGAATACGATGCCCTTAACCGAAAGCTCAACAGCGAGGCCATGACCTTGCTACGTAACAGTCAAAATCTAATTCCTATCACACATTTGAACAAGGGCAGAATCGCCGTTGTATCCGTGGGGAACGACACGGAATCGGTTTTCCAGAAAACAATAACGCTATACGCCGACAACGTAGGCCGCTTCGACGACAGCAATCCTCTGCCTTCACTGCTGGACACACTGAAACATTATGATAAAATCATACTGGCTGTACATAGCGGCAATGCCGAACATAGGGCCAGAATCGGCCGTATATGCCAAACCGGGAAAGCAATAGTCGCATGCTTTCTCTCCCCTTATCAGATGAATCGATTAAGTCACGAATTGACTCATTGCAAAACGCTTTTATTAGCCTACGAAAATACCTCGTTGGCACAAGAATATGCAGCACAAGCCCTATTCGGAGGATATGCCATAAAGGGAAAATTACCCGTAAGTTTAGAAGGTTCGTTCAAACTGGAAGAAGGCATATATATTCCAAAGTGCCGATTGGGATATGCGATTCCCGAATCGGTCGACATGGACAGCCGGATATTGTCTGCTGTCGATTCCATTATAGCACAAGGGATTAAAGAAGAAGCATTCCCGGGCTGTCAATTATTGGTTGCCCGACAAGGAACAGTAGTCTGGAACAAGGCTTACGGATACTTCGACTACGAAACTCACCGCCATGCAGTCGCCACAAACGACCTCTATGACTTGGCATCCGTCTCGAAAGCGACTGGGACTTTACCGGCTATCATGAAGGCTTATGACAACGGACGTATAGATTTGAACAAACCGATGAGCAAATACTTTGCTCCACTGCGAAATACCGATAAAAAAAGTCTGACGATCAAGGAAGCTCTTTTACATGAAACCGGTATGCCTGCCTCATTGCAAATGACTTCGGTCATTATCGACCCCAACAGCTTCACGAAACCATTAATCAAGCGTAGGAAAAGTAGCATCTACTCCATACAAATAGGGAATAACACTTTTGCTAACCGCAATGCCCAACTACGCAAAGACCTATTATCCTCTCGGAAATCGGATCGATTTCCCATGAGAATCGCCCAGAATTTATATGGTTCGAAATCTTTGCCCGACACCCTTATCAACCGTATCATCGAGTGCAAATTACGCCCCTCCAAACGATACTTATATAGCTGCCTGAATTTCGTCTTATTGAAAGAGACTGTCGAAAGCGCCACCGGCATTGCGATGGACAAATATTTGCAGCAAAACATCTACGGACCCTTAGGCATGCAAACGACCGGATATCGCCCTCTCGACCGATTTCCAACCGAAAGAATCGCACCGACAGAATGCGACAACTTTTACCGGAAGCAACAACTGATAGGGTATGTCCATGACGAAACAGCATGTTTTTTCGGAGGCGTACAAGGCAATGCCGGACTCTTTTCCAACGCCAACGATTTGGCTAAACTATGCCAAATGTGGCTAAACAAAGGGACATATGGAAACGAAAGAATTTTATCCCCGAAAACCGTAGAACTGTTTCTGACAGAAAAAAGCTCGACCAGCCGCAGGGGGCTAGGATTCGACAAGCCCGATATGGACAACCCGGAAAAGAGCCCTACGGCCATCGAAGCATCGGCCTCGACCATCGGTCATTTAGGCTTCACCGGCACTTGCTTTTGGATAGATCCCGGACAAGAACTCATCTATATATTTTTATGCAACCGGGTATATCCCTCCCGCACGCATGGCGCGTTATCTCAATTGAATATACGTCCCGAATTATTCTCGACCATTTACAGGTCCATAAAAAATCATTCGAAATAGAATGACAATATCACCATATTCGATGTCGCTTTCTTCAAGGACTGAGTAAATTTAATATCGGCCGGATCCCTCAAATCATTTCGTTTCCGGTTAATGACGTCTGTAAGTCCGAAACAGAATTTCAATTCGGGAATCAATTTAAAATATGGTAAATAAAAGTCACAACCGAGGCCGATAGTCAAATAACCGTCGAATGTATTCAGTTTAAGCAAATCGTTTCTCTTTTTCGATACGTCGGCCGTTCCCATGACTCCCCCGATCAGGTATGGACGAAAATTATTACAACGCAAAGCACTGAATTTCAATTCGAGAGGAACGACGATATAATTCGATTTAATGTCTTGTGTCCGATATTCCTGCGTCGCCGTCTCTCTAAACTTCACCACTTTATTCCCGAAAAATATACCCGGCGAAAATCTCAAATTCAAATGGGGGCACAAATAAAGGTCGGCCATCAAATTCACATTGAACCCGGGTGAAAAATCGGGAATATCCATGTACCAACTTTCTCCACCATCGGTAACGAAACCCGAATGTACAAACTTCATATCTTGCACATGCGTACCAATAGAAAATCCCAAATGCAAGAGTTTATGATCTACATACGGTAAATTCTGTACTTTACGAGGTTGAGCACATACACATACCGGCCACAACAACGCTATGCACGCCACGAAAACGTACAATCGCCCCACGTATCTACGGACCGTAAATCCATGTAATACTTTCCCTTGTATATCACTACCTCTATTCATAGTACGATAACTATTTATCAAACGGAAAAACAAGCGGTATATTGTTCCACAGGAATTGTATTTGACACACAAATTCCTACTCCTTTTCTTTTGCAATAGAGAGAAAAATGCTACTTTTGTGTCGCAATTAGATCTAATTATTTCAAACTAAAAACTAAAAACAATGGCTTACGTAATTAATGACAACTGTGTAGCTTGCGGTTCTTGCATTAGCGAGTGTCCGGTAGAAGCGATTTCGGAAGGTGATATCTACAAAATCGATGCAGACAAATGTTTGAGCTGCGGTACTTGCGCTGAGGTTTGTCCTAACGACGCTATCCACGAAGCATAAGCACACCGGTAAAAAAATTAAAGAAAAGGCTACTTGGTTTTATCCCAAGTAGCTTTTTTGATTCAGTATAAAATTCGTAGGGGTAGACTTGAATTTTAGAGATGAATCTCTTGCCGACAGCCTCATTCCGAATCTTCTTCGGAGAGGGGTTGGGAAAGACAACATAGGAGTTTTCGATTGTAGGACTTAACCCCTCCGTCACTTCGTGACACCTCCCCTATATTTTGCGTCGCAAAACACAGGGGAGGAGTTTTAAACACACCGTAAGGACACGAGAGATGACAAGGGAGGAGGTTTAATATCCTTCTAACGCATTTTTTAGCGAATAAGTGGATTGTGTTTGTCCTCCTCCTTGCATTGCAGTGCAATAAAGGGAAGATACCGAGAAACATCAGTTTCTGAGGAGAGGGGCTGGAATATACAAGGACGCTCTCCACTGATTACCTATTGAGCTTATTTTTTTATTATCACGAAACTCCAATTCACAAAACAGAAAATAAAAAACGTGACAACTCATATCCGAGAAGTCACGCTTTCTATAAATAGTTATAACTCTTATCAGTTATTATCCGCCGGTTTCACCGATACATACGAACGGTTTTCTTTACATTTACGGAACACTACCGTACCGTTTACCAATGCGAACAACGTATGGTCTTTTCCAATACCCACGTTTTCTCCGGGATGATGAACAGTACCTCTCTGACGAACCAAAATATTACCGGCCTTAGCATATTGTCCACCGAATATTTTGATACCCAATCGTTTGCTTTCCGATTCACGACCGTTCTTCGAACTACCAACACCTTTCTTATGTGCCATTTTCTTAGAAGTTTAATAGGGTTAAGCAACAATTTCTTTAACTAACACTTCGGTGAAATATTGACGGTGACCGTTCAATCTACGGTAACCTTTTCTTCTTTTCTTCTTGAAAACAAGAATTCTTTCACCTTTCACGAGGCCTTTTTTACCGAAACCGTCGTTCGAAACAACCTCACACACGACTTTCGCACCTTCCACGGTGGGAGTGCCCACGGTTACAGCTCCGTCTTTATCGACGAGCAATACTTTGTCAAATTCGAGAACAGCTCCATGCTCTGCTCCCAGATAGTGGACAAACAATTTCTTTCCATTTTCTACCTTGAATTGTTGTCCTTGAATCTCAACAATAACGTACATTGTATTTTTATTTTTACGTTCTCTCTGCCGGGCGGGGTCAACCGAGACACCTCTTTTTGAGCCCATATCAGAATCAGCCCACAAAAGTACTATAAAAAATCATTCCGCACAAACATTCCGCCGATTTTCTCTGAAAAAGAAAATCAATACCTCCACAATCAATTCCTAAACAAAAATCTTTTTCTTGTAATATATTTCTCGGAACTCTTTGGGCGAGCACCCTTTTTTCTTCTTAAATATGCGATTGAAATTCGACAGGTTATTAAATCCGCATTCATAGCATATTTCGGCAACCGTTTTCGTCGAATCGACCAACTGTCTTGTCGCATGTCCCAAACGTATATCGATAATATAATCCGACAGACTTTTTCCTGTTCTTAATTTGAAAAATCGGCTGAAAGAGACCGGCGTCATATCGGTAAGCTCCGCTAATTGCGACAATCTGATTTCTTCCGTATAATGTAAATTGATATACTCCTCCACTTTTTGTACCCGACGACTATCCGACGCAGTCTTGGATCTCGCGAAAGAACTGCTCGACAACGTGCGGGCATCATCACAAATCGACAATTCATACAGGATTGTCAAAAATTTTACGAACTGATAAAATCCCGGTTCTCCTTTTAACAAAGAATCTATTGTCGAATAGACTTTCATCACCGCATGCAGAGGGAACGACAATCCCTTTTGCGCCCTATCGAGCATTTTACGGATAGACGTGAATTGCTTCTTGTCAATAAAATTATTGGAAAATAAATCCGGAGAAAACTGTATAGTAATTTCCCGAATCTGCTTGGATTGACAGTTTCCTTGTTCCCATACATGCTCCAAATTATCCCCGCAAAGCAAGACCAAATCATAATCGCCGATCTCTTCTACCGAATCTCCGACAATCCGCCTTACTCCTGCTCCATTCTCGACGAAATTCAGCTCGTATTCCTTATGATTGTGCAAAGGATACGTAAACTCCGTTTTGTATCGTTCCACAATAAACAAGCAATCTTTTTCCGACAATGGAGATATTTCTGTAATGATATGCTTATTCATGCTATAACCATATAAATGAGGGTATAAAGATACATATTCCGTTCAGCATTCAAAATTATAAGTACAATTTTTATACCTCATCTCCAAAGAATTAACACCCATTCGGAATTGATTAAAAACCCAAATGCAAAAAAAACTCTCTTGACCCAATAAGCTGATTCAGTAGAAAATTAGTGGGGATAGACTTGAATTTTAGAGATGAGTCTCTTGTCTATAATCCACTCTGAGTACCTATTGAATCGATATACCCTTTAATTATCGACTAAGTCAATAATCTCCCGTATTTCTCCCGGTCGCATTTAAACGAACAAGCCCAACTTATTGAACTACAATAAATTGGGCTAAAATCAGTCGGGGTGAGACGACTCGAACGTCCGACCTCCACGTCCCGAACGTGGCGCGCTAACCAACTGTGCTACACCCCGCACTTAGCTTTGCGGGGACAAAGATACACAAAGTTTGGGAAAAGTAAAACGAATCTTTCAAAAATCTATATTTAAAATAGAAATATCTTCTTTTTTCATTTTTACGGTAAAAAATTAGGAAGATAATCAAAAATAATTCTATCTTTGCACACGCAAAAACGATGGTGCCATAGCTCAGTTGGTAGAGCAAAGGACTGAAAATCCTTGTGTCACTGGTTCGATTCCCGTTGGCACCACAGCAAAGAAAAGCAAAACAACGTAAAATCCTGATTTTCAACGAAAATCGGGATTTTTTATTTTCCCCAAAAACGCAAAAAAGTGCGGTTCACGACCGCCTTTGGTGGAGCAAGAGGTGGAGCAAACGGGTGTTCCAAACATCTCCACCTCGAAAGAGCGTTTTTCGCTGATTCACAACAATTTGCATAGCGTCAAAACGGGTTCAGATTCCTACATTTGTCGAACTAATGTTTAACTTAAAAGTAGGAGAAAATGAGACGAGATTCATTTAATGTGCTTTTCTTTATCAAGAAAACCAAGCTGCTGAAGAACGGAGAGGCTTCAGTATGTATGCGTATCACAGTCAATGGTGCAAGAGTAGAAACAAACATTCGCAAAAGCATCGAACCTGTATCGTGGAACCAGGCAAAGGAGTGTGCGAGGGGCAAAAGCCGCAAATCTACTGAGCTTAACAACTACATCGAGGAGAGTCGCATCAAACTCCACCGAATTTATACGCAACTTGAAGAGAATGGGGAACTTATCACTGCCCGAATATTGCAGGAAAAGTTCTTCGGGGTGGACAAAAAGGTGGAGCAAGTACGCACCATCATAGGTACTATGCGTGAGCACAACGAGCAGTGCCGAGCATTGGTGGGTAAAGATTTTGCACTAATCACCGTAAGACGCTACGAAAGTTGTACTCGCTATCTTGCCGAACTAATCAAACTGAAATATGACAAAGAGGATTTGCCTATTACAGAGGTAAACGGCGAACTTGTGCGAGCCTTTGAGTTCTATTTGAAGACCGAGAAGAATTGCCAGCAGAATACCGTTATCCGTTATATGAAGTGCTTGAAGAAGATTATCAACCTTGCACTTGCCAACGAATGGATAGAGAAGAATCCTTTTGTAGGTATCAAGTTTCACGAGAAGGAGGTTGTCCGCGAGTTCCTGACGATAGACGAGCTTATGACCATCTACCAAAAGGAGTTTTCGCTGCCTCGCCTTGCATTGGTGCGTGATGTGTTTATCTTCGCAGCCTTTACGGGATTGGCATTTATAGATGTTCAGCAACTCGCAGCCGAACATATCGTGCAAGACAACAACGGACACTATTGGATTCGCAAGACACGCCAAAAGACAAATAATATGTGTAATATTCCGCTGTTGGATATTCCGTTGGCGATTCTCAAGAAGTATGAGAACAACCCGACTTGCATTAAGCGTGGCGTATTACTCCCCGTGCCTTGTAATCAAAATATGAACAGCTACCTGAAAGAGATAGCCGATGTCTGCGGAATCCAGAAGCACCTTAGTACACATGTGGCCCGCCATTCCTACGCAACATCTGTGTGCTTGGCTAACGGTGTAAGTATAGAGAATGTGGCAAAGATGCTCGGGCACTCTAATATCAAGATGACGCAACACTATGCCAAAGTGCTTGACAGTTCGATATTGAAGGATATGATGAATGTGAAGAGTGTAATAGTGAATTTAGGATAGAATGTTTGATCAATTATAAGAAGTTGTCCCATTCATTAAGAGGGCAAATAATACTCCAAAACATGGGGCAACTTCTTACATATACATCATCATTCAAGCCTATATAATTTATGCACTATAGCATAGTTCTATAGATAGTGTCGCATAATGATTAAAATTTTCCATTTTTTAGCAATCCTATTTCTGTCAAGATATCTCTTTTTAATTTACTTAATGGACGATTGAGATTCTTAGAGGTTTCTAATTCTGTGCCAAATAGCATACGGTAAACATCTGCTTTTGATAATTTATAATGTTTCAAAAGCCCATCTAATAAAGTTTGTAGGTATGTGTCAGAGTTCTGATAATTAAATTGTAATATATCTTTAACTTCTAAATCCCCATGATATCGATAAGCCTCTTTTAATTTGAAAACTTCTACCATATTTTTCTCTTTTATATCTGTTAGATTCTTTATTGAAACTTCATATTTCCCTGGGTTGGTTGGGATATAACTAAAATTAAATTTAGGCTCGTGTGGTGTTGATTCTAAATAAGGATGAATATGCGTACTTAATTTAAAAATAGCATTTCCTTTAAGAGAACTATTGCAAATAGAACAGCATGGAATCAAATTATAAAGGCTTAATGACATAAGCGGGTATAGCTCTTTTGAGAACCAATGATCTAATTGAGGTCTTGCAATGCGAGAGGCATCATTATTACCTTTATTTTTTCTTATAGTTATTGTATATTGTCTATTACAATATGTACAAGTATTATGTCCTTGCTCTAAAGTAATACGATATGTCCTTGATTTGTTTTGTGCTAATTGCCCTTCATAATTAAACACATTTCGTATAGCAGTCAATGTGTCATGATATTTTCTATAAAGGACAGTTTCATAATTACTTCGATTAATTGATTTCTTTCCTTTTGATATTAGATAATCTTGAAATTCGCAGTCATCATAATTTGGAATAATTGCACGCATTAACTTATCGCTTAATATATAAAGTTCTTTTGGTTTTTCGACAAGTAAACGTTTAACAATAGACAAATCTTCTTCACCAGTGGGCAATGTAGGGATTAAAATTTTACATATCCGTCTGTCAAGATTTGTTTTGATCCGAGAAATTAAACTTGCACACATTGTTTTCTCGTACCAATCAATTAGTTCTATAGAAGGCGATATTAATTTCCACATAGCTACTTATTGTTTTCAAGTTCAGCTAATTTCTTTTTTAATTCGGCTATTTTCTGTTCCTTATTATTCGATGGGTACAAATTGTGATATTCCCTAAGTAGAACATTTCTTATAATAGGCTCATCAATAAGCATAATTTTATCATGTAATTCAACAGACTTGTCTATAGCCCCATTATTTTCTGCAATATTTTTCAATGAATCAATTAGTTGTTGAATAACAAAATATGCATAATCTCCTATTGAACCATTCTTTAAGAAGAAGCTATTCTTAAGCATTTCATGAATGTTCGCACCAAATGTACTTAAAGAAATTTTCTCCTTATCCCTTATATCTTTTTTCAAAGCAAGAATATTCCGTGCTGGTATATCTGATAAAACAAACGGTGAATGTGTGACAAAACAAATATTCAAACTCTTAATGTTCGGTATGTCAACTTGTTTTATTCCATCAAACAATCTTTTCAGATAAGTCCGCTGCAGTTCCGGATGAAAATACAATTCAATCTCTTCCAATATGACATTAAGATGGTCATAGACGACTCTTTGTCCGTTTGTATCAAACCAGACAGAATTTATATTTGACAAATGGTATAATAGAGAACTAATAGAATATACCTGCTGTCGTTCTCCAGAGCTTAGTGTTTCGAACTGGACATCATCTCCCGTTTCATTATTCCTTAAGCAGATGTTTACATCAAATATCGGTGGTGGTACTAAATCATCTATAGAATATATAAATGATGATTTTTGCGAAAAAACATCTTTTGTTTGAATCTTAGCAATATCAATAAATGAATTTTCATTTGTAATATCATCATATATGCCATATACGATATATCCAAGAATTTGGCGAATCTTTTTGGTTATATGTGACTTATCCAAATATAATCTTTTTATAAGATCATATAAGACATCATGATTGATCTTAAATGATATACCATAATGGCCTCTGTAAAATTTATTGTATTGACGGTAAGTCTTGGATATTTTTAGAGTTTTACAAACTAGATACCCAATGGCTTCGTCATAAAATTTCCTATTACGATATTGCAACAAATCGATAGAGATGCAATCGCTCCAGTATTTTATAATAGATTCTCTAAAATCATCATATCCCTTTTGTTGTAATCTCGAAAAACCGATATTTTGTTTCAAATATTTTATATCATTTTTTTTATTCTTCAAGTTAAGTTTGAATCCGGTAATATTAAGATGCCCATTGATAGTTCTAAATTCAGAGTTTGGAGCAATTATAAGAGATAATAATCTTTCTCTTGCTAACAGATTTTCTGTATTTATATCAATATTACCTTCATTTCTAAATGGTGCGAGAACGATAGGAGTCTGATATCCATCGTTTTTATGGAATATTCCATTCAACCAATTCTTTTGTTCTATTGTATATCTCTTTTTCTTGCTTTTGCGGATAAGTTCTTCATACCTATCACTATTACATTCGTTTGCAAAGTCATTGGTATTATATGCGTATGAGCTGAAATTTGAAACATATGTATAGAAGAAGTGTTTATACAATTCATCTATATTGTTTTGAACTTGCCTATTCCTAATTTTCTTAGAACGATATGGTTCAATAGGATATAATTCATTTTCCTCATAAGGATTGACAGATAATTCATTGTTAAATATGTCCTCAGTATTATATGGTATATACACTACAATAGGACGACCCTCCATTTTCGCTCTTTGGGAATAACTAGATAATGCAACATTCCTATTCTCAATTTTGAGCTTGTAAGGTATGGTGTCAATCATATAATACAGTTCACCTCTAATGCCATCAATAAAATGAAGGTGTTGTGCTCCTGGGTTTACTTCATATTCACCTATTGTAGCAGCCGCAAAATTATTTATCAGTCTAATATAAAATTCAATAACAGAGCTTTTACCTGATCCGTTCTCTCCGACAATGGCTGATACGCTGATTGTTGGATTTGATTTATTGCCTACAAAATAATCATTATAAAGTCCATCTTCGTGTAAACGCATTTCCTCTATATGAATATGCCCGTTTTCTTGAATTTCAAATCCTGAGAGAAAGTAGTAAAACTTTCCTACTTCGAGTTTCCTCTTTCCTACACTGTCTGCTGATAAAACTCTAATGGCAATTGGTGTTAACATGCTGAAATTAAATCAAAATAACAAATTCTATTACAAAGATACAATATTAAGAGCGTTCTAAAGTATTCTTTAATTAGTAATTGTTTAAATTATGACATTTTATATAGTCTGCGGTGCGCTTCACTTGCTTTCGTCCCATTATAAAGTTAACTCGGAGGGCAATACCTGCGAGTTCAAGCCCACGGGTTTTCGAGCAAAAAATTCTCTTTGATAATTTTTCACCCGAAAAAACTCTCCGGTATCACCGTCCGAGTTGAGAATGGGATTGGGACGAAGCAAGCGAAGCGACCTACGACGCATAAATCAAGGTCAAATATATTAAGAGCAACAATCGTGAAATTTAATTAGAGGCGCCATTATAATAAAAAACAGAGTTGGGGGACAAAGGCAGCTCGCTCCCAACTCTGCATAACAATATTCTGCGTGGCTATTCTTTCTAACCGACTTTATACCCCTTCGGGTATAATTGGCGGTTGTCGAGTCGTCATCACACCCTATCGGGTATAAAATTAAAACTTGCCACGATAGCAACTTTGCAATACTCGCTCAATATCGCTTTCTCGATAGAGGATTTTACCTCCGAGTTGGCGGTACGGCAAAATGCCATTGTTGCGATAGTCCTGCAAAGTGCGACGACTAATTTTCAAGCGTTCAGACAACTCTCTATCGGTCAAATAATGTTCGCCGCCCAATAGTGGCTGATTTTCGTCTGCCATTGTTGCGGTATCTTTGGCAATGCGGTCAAGCTCTGAAAATAGACCGCGTACCCACTCATGCTTGTGTGTGATAACTTCGTTACTCATATGCATAGAATTTATATGTTAAACATCATTACAATCTGCGATAAGCCGCTCCACATCTTCGGGACGATAGTAGATACGATTGTTAATCTTTGAGTGTGGCAATCGCCCACTATCCCGAAGGGTCTGCAATGTGCGAGGACTAATCTTTAATACCTGGCAGACATCTTGATTGTCCATCCAATCGCTCATACGCCTGCCACCACGCTGGCGGTTAATGCTATCCATTCGCTTAACGAACTGCCCAAGGCGCAACACGAGCTCCTCAAAGGTCTTTTTCTCGATACTGATAATCTCCATAACTATTTCATTTTTACATTAAACATTCGATTGTTTCACGAATCCACTTTTGCCCGACAAAGCAAGCAAACTCCCTTTACCCTCGCTTACTCGTGGCTTTCTAAGTGCTAAGTAAAAACAAAAAATAATACCCTCAGCATAACCGACATAACGTGTCGTCGGGTGTCATCAGATTGCATAATTGGTAGTATTTTAGAAAGTAAATCGCTAATCCAATTACAGAAAGAGTGATTGACAGACTGCAAGATTGTGTGACTGCAAGTCTGGCAGATTGCAAGATTGAGTGATTGCATTACTTGTTATAATCACTAATGATTACACTCATTCTTTATTGCTTGATTTGCTTATTGGTTATAAACAAGTAACCAGCAAGTGTTATAACCAACGCACCAATGCTGATATTTGAGTAAAATTTAGACTGCTGTATGGTAATTTCCAGGCACTGGAAATTTATGTTCAAGCGAACATAGCAAGTTGTGTTTTGGGGCACCCGAAATGTTTTCGGCAGCCCAAAACTACCTGTCGGTATCCTACCCTCCAAAGTCGGGTATAAATTCGTCCATAAAACGCTATTATAAGACAGGGTAAATGCATTTTGTTACACTATTTTATATGCCGAAGAGAATATTTTATGTAACTTTGCACGCAAAGTTTGCGATTATTGATTGCAATTGTGTCAGTAAAAAGAAACTTTTATTTGCTCATTTGCTAAATTATCGCAAAGTCCTACGCCGATAGTTTTCTTGAAAGAGAAAACGGGAGGGTGGGACAAGACATATGAAAAGGCGTTTACTACGCTTTGGTTTTGACGTTCTGAAACTTCGCAACTTTCAAATTGTCTGTCAAAAACAAAGCAACGTGGATGCCCCGTAGGTGTGTTATATACATACCCCAAATACCGTATAGCCATTGGTGTATCCATACTTATGGTAACAAACGGTATAGAGGTTGTGTTATACATATCGGCGTGGGGCTTATGCGTTGCTCGTTTCGACAGACAGGGCAATGCGAAGGCCTCAGAACGTGAAGCGAGCGACAGTGCAGGGCTTCACGCTTTTTTTGTGTCTTGTGAGAAGCAATACTAACCGGCGGTATTTGTAGCCCTTGTCCGCACATCATTTATGGGGCTATGTCTGTTGCAAAACAAGATTCCTCACAAATTAAATCTAAAGAAAGAGTTGCACAGCGAGGTGAGGTCTTTACCGCAGAGCGTGAGGTTAATGCTATGCTCGACCTTGTGGCGAATGAGTGTCTGCGGCCTGATTCCCGATTCTTGGAGCCTGCTTGTGGTGATGGGAATTTCCTTTCAGCCATTCTCAAACGCAAACTCGCCGAGCTGAGAAGAAAATACAAGAAGAGCCCTCGTGACTACGAAAAGCAAGCAATTGTAGCCATTGGCAGCCTTTATGGAGTGGATATAATGAACGACAATGTAATTGCTTGTCGTGAACGCCTATTTGGTATCTGGGATGCAGAGTACACCTCCCACTGCAAAGGCGAAACATCGGATGATACACGCGAGGCTGCCAAGTTTATCATCAGCCGGAATATCATCAACGGAAATGCTCTTACTCTGATGTGTGTCGATGCCGAGGGTAACGACACCTCTGCCCCTATTGTATTCTCCGAGTGGACGCTTATAGGTGGTACTCAAATGCAACGCTCCGACTATACAATGTCCGACCTTCTTCTATACAATGACAGCAGCGAAGGCAACCTGTTCGCACTTACCGAAGAACAGAAAGAGGAAGGTGGCATATTCCTAAGGAGATATATTACCCACTATAAAAAGGTTCAGGATTATGGAGAATAACTTGTTTCAAAGCGTCTATAATCCCGACGTGCTTTCGTGCATTGCCAATCTTAGCAACGACGAGGTATTCACTCCTCCCGAATTGGCGAACAAGATTATTGATATGCTCCCACAGGAGTTGTTCGAGAATCCCGACACCACATTCCTCGACCCTTGTTGCAAAAGCGGTGTCTTCTTGCGTGAGATTGCCAAGCGACTTATCAAAGGACTTGAACAACAGATTCCTGACCTTGAAAAGCGTATAGAGCATATCTTCTCAAAGCAGCTTTTTGGCATAGCTATAACGGAACTTACAAGCCTGCTTTCTCGCCGAAGCGTATATTGCAGTAAATACCCAAGTGGAGAGTTCTCGGTGTATCAATTCCCCGAAGATAAGCCACAAGGAAATATCATCTTCCAGCGTATCAAACACACTTGGAACAATGGCAAGTGTATCTATTGTGGTGCTTCGCAGAGCGAGTACGACCGTGGTGTTGAACTTGAAACCCACGCTTATCAATTTATCCACAACTTAGATGTAAACAAAGTATTCAATATGAAATTCGATGTGATTATAGGTAATCCGCCATACCAAATGAGTGATGGAGGAGCACAAGCTAGTGCAAAGCCTTTGTATCATCTTTTTGTGCAGCAAGCAAAGAAACTAAACCCTAGGTTTCTTACGATGATTATTCCAGCGCGATGGTATGCAGGTGGCAAGGGGTTAGATGAATTTAGAAATGAAATTCTAAATGATTCTCATATGCGTGAGTTACATGACTTCCCCAATACCGATGACTGTTTTCCTGGTGTTAATATCCGTGGAGGTGTATGCTATTTCTTATGGGATAAAGAATATAATAACATTAAGAACTTGACAAAAGTAACAATTCATAATGGAAAAGACCAAATATCAACCAATAGACCTCTAAAATTAGAAGACCTCGATATTTTTATTAGGGATTCGAGAGCCATTAGTATACTTAATAAAGTTCAAGAATTTATAACTAAAAAAGGCTCTTTAAGTACTTACGTATCACCTCGAAAGCCATTTGGACTTCCAACTGATTATTATAAAACAGAATGTTTCAAATCGGAATATACGGATAATAGCTTACCATGTTATGCTAAGGGATTAAAAATAGGCTATGTAAATAAAAATAAAATTACAATTCATTTTGAATGGATAGATAAGTGGAAAGTTATGGTTTCTCGTGCAAATAATATTGGAACAGAATTAAATGACGACAACCTAAATACCACGATTCTCTGTCCTAATTACATCTGTACAGAGTCATATATTATCATTGGGGCAGAATTAAATCTTAATGAAGATAGAGCAAATAATTTAGCACTATATCTTAAGACTAAATTCGCTAGATATCTACACAGCCTTGCGAAATCAAGTCAAGATGCAACAGCAAAAACATATAGATTTATACCGTTAATGGATTTTTCAGAGAAATGGGATGACCAGGCTTTATATACATTTTTTGGCCTTTCTGAAGAGGAGATTGACTTAATAGAGGAATCAATAATGGATATGTAATTATGGCTCAAGACTTCTTTCCTCAACGCCCGACTGTTACTCCAACGATATACGCCTATCGCTTGATTGGGGTAGATTCCCACAAAGGTTATCTAAAGGTAGGTTACACCGACCGCACAGCCAAAGAACGCATAGATGAGCAATTGCACACAAGCAAAGTGCAGTATGAAATTGTATTGGTGGAGTCGGCCATGAGCAACGATGGCTCATGCTTTACCGACAAGGATGTACACCGTCTACTTGAACGCAAAGGTTGCAAACGCCTTAATCCTCTTGACAAGACCGATGAATGGTTCCGTTGCTCAGTAGCAGATATTATGGCAGCCATCTTGTCGCTTCGCACAGGTGTTACAAACGAAGAGAACAGAACGCAAAACTTTACCATGCGCCCTGAACAGTTCCGCGCAGTGGAGCAAACAAGAACCTATTTTGAGCAAGCACTGAAAGAGGAACCTAACCGCATACCAAAATTCCTTTGGAACGCAAAAATGCGTTTCGGAAAGACCTTTGCTTCGTATCAGTTGGCAAAGAAAATGAGCTTGTCGCGTATATTGATTCTTACCTTCAAACCCGCAGTTGAATCGGCTTGGCGTGAAGACCTTGTTTCACATATCGACTTTGAAGGGTGGCAATATATCTCCAACAAGGATGCCCGCAATAATAACCTGAACATAGACCAAGAATTTCACAGAGCGGACAAATCAAAGCACATAGTTGTGTTCGGCTCGTTCCAAGATTTGCTAGGCACAAACGAGAGTGGCGGAATCAAGACTAAGAATGAGTTTATACACGCCACCAATTGGGATTTGGTGATTTTTGATGAATATCACTTCGGTGCTTGGAAAGAACGAGCAAAGGAACTGTTTGAGAAAGAAGATGAGGAAAGTGCAGTAGATTTTGATGCCGAGAAATACCAAAAAGATGAAGCAAACAATGCCATAAATGAATCGTGGTTGCCAATCTCAACAAAGTATTATCTCTTTTTGTCGGGTACACCGTTCAGAGCCATAAACAATGGAGAGTTTATTGAGGAGCAGATCTTCAACTGGACTTATAGTGATGAGCAACGAGCAAAAGCAGAGTGGAAAGGCAGCAACAATCCTTATCTCGCCTTACCACGAATGGTAATGCTTACCTATCGTATGCCCGATGAGATACAAGAGGTAGCCAAACAAGGAGAATTTGACGAGTTCGACCTCAATCTGTTTTTTTCAGCAGAAGGTAAAGGAGAATCAGCTCGATTCAAATATGAGAACGAAGTGCAGAAATGGCTCGACCTTATTCGTGGCGGTTATTTGCCCGCGAGTGTAGATGACCTTAAATTAGGACAAGACAAGCGACCACCGATGCCATTCAGCGATACACGTTTACTCAATGTGCTTTCGCACACATTATGGTTCTTGCCTAATGTAGCATCGTGCTTTGCAATGGCTAATCTACTTGCTCAAAGACAGAATAAATTCTACCACGACTATAAAGTGATAGTTTGTGCCGGAACAGCCGCCGGTATCGGTCTTGATGCACTGCACCCTGTTCAAGCCAATATGGGCGATCCATTGGAGACAAAGACCATTACACTCACTTGCGGTAAACTTACAACGGGTGTAACGGTAAAGCCGTGGACAGGTATATTTATGCTCCGCAATTTGAAAAGCCCTGAAACCTATTTTCAAGCAGCGTTCCGTGTACAAAGTCCGTGGGAGGTAAAGAACGAAGAGGGAAGCAAAACCATAATGAAGAACGAGTGCTATGTATTTGACTTTGCCCTTGACCGAGCTTTGCGTCAAATATCGGATTACAGTTGTCGCCTTGACATAAACGAGAGCAATCCCGAAGCAAAGGTAGGCGAATTTATCAAGTTCTTGCCGGTATTGGCTTACGACGGCAGCAGCATGAAAGAGGTCGATGCACAAGACATTCTTGATATTGCATTGGCTGGAACATCGGCTACATTGCTTGCAAAGCGTTGGGAATCGGCTCTGCTTGTCAATGTGGATAACGATACTCTGAAACGCTTGCTTGCAAGCCCCGAAGCGATGAAAGCCCTAATGAACATTGAGGGCTTCCGCAACCTTAACAGCGACCTTACTACCATTATCAATAAATCCGAGGCTGTCAAGAAAGCGAAGAAAGAGAATCCCGATCCGACACCAAAGGAAAAGAAAGAAATCTCTGCCGAGGAGAAGGAGATGAAGAGCAAACGCAAGCAGATTCAAGAGAAACTGATAAAGTTTGCAACCCGAATCCCTGTATTTATGTACTTGACCGACTATCGCGAACGATGTCTCAAAGATGTTATAACGCAGTTGGAGCCGGGCTTATTCAAAAAAGTTACAGGCTTGAGCGTAGAGGACTTCAATATGCTTTGCTCGTTGGGCGTATTCAACGCACCGTTGATGAACGACGCCATCTTCAAATTCAAACGCTACGAGGATGCCAGCCTAACATATACCGGCATTGACAAACATACCAACGATGAGGTCGGCGGTTGGGACACAACTATACGCAGAACGCAGTATGAAAAACTATTCTATAATCAGCAATCCTCAATGAGTGAGGTTGATTATAGTGCATATTCAAGAAACAGTGAAGTTGTTGAGGAAAAGCGTGCAGAACAGCAAAGAACGGCTGTCAAAGTTGAACGACCACAACCAAAGCCCGTTGTTCAACCGCAGCCCACAAGGTCGGCTGTACCTGCATCGCCAAAATCTTCGGCTGCTCCCAACAATGCAGAATTTGACCTCAAAACCCAATTAGAGTCATTGGCGGTGGATAGCACCGTACTTCACAAAAAGTTTGGTAGAGGCACGGTTGTCAAAATCAACAAGAACGAGAAATTTATCCATATTAAATTCACCCTCGGCGAAAAGAAATTCATCTTCCCCGATGCGTTCCTGATGGGATTCTTGGAAGTGGAGGAATAAACTCTTGTGTCTTTATAACGGAATAGCCTGTAAGTTCGCAGTCTATTCCGTTATTTGTTTTTATTGACTATAAAATAATCTCTTCCTAATTTACATTCGGGAGGGATATTTAGGGAAAAGTCAATTGAGGTCTGCGTTTTCCTCGATGAAGAAAGTTTCGCAAATGACCATTCCAATGAGTTAAAATAGGTTCTAAGAATATCTTGAAATCTCTCATAGCATTTAGAATCAGCCTTAAATTGGTACTTATCTTTTGATGAAAAAGGAACTATAAATGCAAAAGCAATATTCGCAATACTGAGTATTGCAAAACAGTAAGGATAATTATAATCATCCTTTTTGCGTATAGATACCAATAAAATGGGTTCACTATGTATAGTTGCAGAGTTGCCAATTGCGACTATCGGCAGTTTGCAATATCTTGTTTTATTGTTTATCCATTTAATCGTGTCTTGAAAATAGGGTAAGACACCATTATCAAGTATACTAATCACATATTTACATAGACATTTATATACATTCTGCGGTGTAAATTTTAAGTTACTTGTATCAATCGGTAGTTTATTCTTTATGAAATTATTAAAATCGGCAGGAAAATCTCTGTCAAACTGTATTTTAAGGGTGCCTATATTATTATCTGTTGCAGTTGATTTATCCAATGACATTTTGAAGTTTTTACCTGTAATTTTCCTAAGCCCTCTTTTACCTTGAATGGAATGTAGTGTCAGAAGGAATGACAACATATGAGCAATATCAGGCTCAATTGTCTTACTAAATATATCATTGCAATCATCGCACTCTTCGTTGCAAATAAGACTTTTATTGCCGAGACATTCACTTATTGCATGAGCTTTACTGCTGAATTTTACGTCAGGTTCACTTTTACCACAAAAACGGCAAGTCCTATTTTCTGACACTCCAAAATATTGAGATTTCCCAGCACCATTATATACTCTAATATAATACAAATCTAACAGTGTGCTTAATTGTTCTAGTATTCGCTCATTCAAGTCATCTGTTTTGCCATTGAGATTATTGACTTCATCTCGCAAACGGCACTGCTCATCAATATCCTCTGCCCAACCAGGAATAATTATAAAAACGCTATCATCTGGTATATGGGTTAAAAAATGCTTTAATTGTAAATAGATTGTCCCGTTAGTATCAAATGTATCTAGCCTAAATTTGAAATCTTTATCAGCATTTTGAACACGTAATATATTCCCATCATTATTTGTTTGAAAGATTGTCGTCAAATGTCTATATACAGATATAGAGGGAATACTCATCCTAAAAAGTTTATTATATAAAGATACTATTGACATTTTCATATAGCCTATGATATTAAGTTTGCATTCAAGAATATCTGTCATACTTACACAAAGATATAGATTTTCTCAACAAGGATGAAAGATCAGAAAAATTATAATTAACTTTGTATAAATAATGTCAGTTCTCAAGTATTAAGTTATAGTGTAGATTATGTCATTCAAAGCCAAAGTTTCTATAGATGCAAATGGTGTAAAAGAAGAACGTTCTGTATTGTTTATACAGACTCTTTTACTTGGTAGAACCAAGAATAGTATTGATAAAGGGACTACTCAATCCAATATTGATGGCTATATTGAATTGCTTGATTCATCAAATAGAATCAATGGCAAGATTACCGTTCAGGTGAAGACTGTATCGCAAAGAGATGAGGGACAAAACAAGTTTCCTTGTCCTACATCTTTATTTGCATATGCTGAAACGACAACTGACAATGTCTTTCTTTTGGCAGTAGACCATTCTCAGGAGAAAGTGTTATATAAGCATATTTCGCCAAAACTTTTAAATGAGAATCGAGATAAAGAGCAACAAGAGACCATTACACTACATTTCACCCAGAACGAGGAACTGCACAAAGATAATATTGACACAGTATTAGAAGATTGGGGAAGTATCTGCAGTAGCCGTGTATATTGTTTAACTAATAGTGAAGCTATCTTAGAGGAGAATAGCGAATTGAAGTCATTTTTGCAAAATATGCCTAAAATGGCAACCGATTTAAGGTCTTGTGATATTACAGAGATTCAACACTTTATAGATGTGTATAACGGGCTATTAGAGTCCGATTTTAGATACATTAAAAGTGTGCTGTTTCCTAATGTATGGAAACGAGGTATTGCAATATATACATACACAGATAATTCATTAGAATATTCTCTTTATAATATTAATCTGGGAGAACTTGTCGTACCGATAGTTCAAATGCCACAATGCTCAATTTTCGAAATAAGAAACAAGCATGATTATGCTTCATTCTCTTGTACTGAAAATAAGCTTAAAGAAAATCCTAGGTTATATCCTCTTTCTATCATTAAGAAACATATTGAAGACTTTATTAAAAATCAGAGGATCATCCCTTCTGATGAGGTGTTCTTAATAGAATATATTCATGAGTTTATCGAAGCGAATTGGAGGCACTTGCATTTAAAAAAGTCTTCTGAATTGAATGTGTGTTCATTGATTCAACACTTTCAATCAAAATACGCATACATTGATAAAATGCCAGTACACTTAGTTTCAGGTGGAAAATCTATATACATAAACACAGTGTATAATGCTATTAAGCTTTTGTCTGAAATTGGGTACACGACCATACCATATCCCTATCCTGCAAAAGGTTCTTATGGAAATACGGGGATGGTATATGATTTTTACTCTCCAACAACAGCGTTAGAAAAATCGCGAATAGTTATTTTAAATACAATACGTGCATATCAAAGTTTTATACAATCGGAGTTTCCTTTGTTGGCTGATAAACTTGATGCATTTTATGGAGGCAATCTTATTTCTGTATTAGTAGACTACTCTGATCCAGAACATAAATTTATATTTCACATTCATTATTTCCGTAGCATCCTGCCATCTAATGAAAAAACTATTATAATTGAAGATATTAGTGAGTCAAGAATAATAAAAGAGAATACTTTATCTTCAGCAACAGATTTCTTTAGAAAAGAATCTGTGATGTTTAATGGCCGTGAGTTCTCTTGTTTCAGAGGAGGCGGATTGAATGATATGACAATCTTGTTTGGGAAATATAATTGTCTAACCTATTTTTATGAATTATTAAAAACTCACTTTGATGATTATTTTAAACACTATGGCTGTTTGTAATTTCAAACCATACAAAAATTCCACTTGATATTGTATCGTAATCAGAAAATATTATCCGTTGCTGCCGAAATAAACATTCTTATTAATAATGCTGTATAAGGTGACTAAAGGACTTTCACTCGTTTCTAAATCCTCCCTGTGATTGAGTTGGTGGAAGACTTATAATTCAGTAGTTAAAACGCCAAACTTATCATCATTTTATAACCATTTCACTTAAATATAATCACACTATTATTGCAATAACTAAAATCTAAATTAAAATGAAGAAAATAACAGGAAATGACGAAGTTGAACTATTTACCCGTTTTGCCGACAAATACTGTAACAAAATTGAGGACAGTCATATTGCTGAAGATTTTTTCAAAGATTTCTTAACAGAAACGGGAGGGTGCGTCAACATCGACTGCTTGGATACAGATAATGACGATAGAATAGAATGTGTCTATTTCGATCACAATGAAGGTATGATGCTATTGTGTACTCGGGTTCCAGAAAAAGATGCTGAAATGAGAGAAATGCGCAAGATGGTATTTCCTTTTGATATCTACAGTTTCCTTATTCGCTTTAAAAACATTCATTTTGTCCGTATTAAAGATGGGAATTGTATAGCAATTGTAGTAAATGGATATACGATGAAGAAAAAAATGATACAGTCATTTGCAAAGACAAGTAACTATACCATTAAGGGATATGATGAGAAGTCGAGTTTCTTTACATCTAATTTGGTGAGAGAAAGAGATGGCATATATGAGTATATAAGAGCAATGAAAACGCCTATTACTTCATTTTGGATAATTCCCAAATGTCTTATTATCAACACTCAAGAATCCAAACGACATTTATATTTGTATAATGCAGCAGCTTTAGAGGAGCGTCTTAAAAACTGTATGCAGAAACTTGATAGTCAAATAAAGACAACAAAAGATAGGGAAGATATTGATGCCTTTATCAAGATGTACGGTAATCAAATAAGGACTGGTGCAGAGGCTCTTTTCAAGCTGGTTACATGTTTTTATCATGAGAAATTTGATTTTAAAGGTAAAGATAAGGAATACAATGATCGACTGTTAGGCGATTTGATAAGTCCACTGAAAAAATTTGTATATACATCTCAAGATGATGAGTTACGTTTGTCCACAATTGTCCGGGTTGCAAATGAGTTATCACATGATTCTGGGTTACCTGTTAAAATTGCAGATATAGGTGAGTTGTATGAGGGCTTAGTATACTATATATCCAATTTTAAAGAAAGAGTTTCGTCATGTGATGATAGGCCCAATCCTGAAGTTTTTACACAACCATCTCCAAGGGATTACATTGATGAAAATATAAAGAAGTGGGATTTTAATGATGTTATTGCGGAAACGGTTAAGACAGACTCGTGTTGTGGTTGCACCTATCGCTTGAGAATAGAGAAAACCTTTATAGATTGGATCTTATTTAGTAAAGAAGCGGATTATCTTTGTAAAGATGGGTATATCAAAACACTCAACCGAACAGATATGTCAGAAGTGTTGGAAATCAACAGTAGAGAGAATGTCATTGCTCTTGTCGAATCCATTAACAATAAAGTAAAATCTGACTGTGAAGCACATGGATTTGATAAAGAACTGGCATATCTGTCGTGGAGTATTGATATTATAAGGAAAAATAAACCATCACATCTGTTTACGCTTGATGAGATTAAAAAATTAATGACTGATGCAGATGACTCAAAAAATAATAAACTGGTAATTGATGAAGATGGATATGCTCATATTATCACAAACCCAGATCTAGCATACTTGTATCCTGTTAGCATAGAAACTTGGTGCGCAGGTAATGGTTATGTAGGTCAAGATTCATCTCTTAGTGATGCAGAGCCTGCTTATCATTTATGTTTATCACTTTGGTTAGATTACTTAATTACAAATAAGAAACAATACGATGATTGTTATAGACAGATTGATGTGGATAAAACAATAGAGGAGATTGAAAAGTATTACTAACGCAAGTTGAGATAAGTATTCTTTTCTATCAATCTTCTTCTTTTCGCATCCATGCTTATAGCAAAGTGTTCTTTTCAATAAAATAGAATAAGAAAGGTGAGGAATTTTGCTTTTCTCTAATCTGTTTTATACAATAGCTACCAATATTTAGATATTTCTTTGTTAAGTGCTCATGAACCGCTAATGATAGGATAGTCGGTATCAAGACCGATTAAGTCGGCACCCAGTTGATAGTTGTTTAAAAAAGGTATCTATGAATATTAGCGAACTCGCAAGATTGACTTGCGAGTTCGTTTGTTTTGGACTATCAAGCTTTTCTTTATAGTTACATTCATGTATTATTTCAATCAACCTATCATAAAATAAAGAAAAAGTATTATCTTTGCATATTATATGATATATTGAGATTATGGCAAAGAGTACAATGGGGACAAAATTACCCCGAAAGTTGGAACAGAAAATGCAAACTGTTGGCGAGCAGATAAAGCTTGCCCGATTGCGTCGTAATTTGAGTGTTGCACAGGTAGCGGAGCGTGCTACTTGTTCGCCACTTACGGTTTCACGCATAGAGAAAGGAGCCCCAACAGTGGCGATAGGCATCTATCTGCGTGTGTTGTATGCCTTGCAGCTTGATGATGATATTCTCTCTTTGGCAAAAGATGATGAACTGGGCCGGGCATTGCAGGATATGAATTTACCCCAACGTGAAAGGGCGTCTAAAAAAGAGTAATGTGCTATGAAGAAGTTGTATGTATATGCCGATTTTGATTGGCTCAAAGAGATTGAGTTAGTTGGAGAACTTGGCTACGAATCGCTTCGTGGCTCGGATAGTTATAGTTTCAAGTTTGCCGACAGTTGGATAAAAAAGTACAATGCTATCACCCTCAGTGAAGACCTTAACAACTATCCGGGGATACAATACACTCAGCCGAATAAAGATATTTTTGGTTGCTTTGCCGATGCTCTGCCTGATAGATGGGGACGCACTCTTCTCCTTCGTCGTGAGCAGATATTGGCACAAGAGGATAACAGACCTGTTCGCCGCCTCTCGTCGTTTAATTTCTTAACTGGAATTGATGACTTTTCCCGTATGGGAGGATTCCGTTTCAAAGAAACGCCTGATGGTGAGTTTATAAACGCTGACAACTCTTTGCGTATTCCACCATTGACAGACTTGCGTGAACTCATTGCAGCAAGCAAGGCGATTGAGAAAAGTGAGGAGGCTAATGCACTTCCCGAAAAACGATGGGTTGCTCAACTCGTGCAGCCGGGTTCTTCGCTCGGTGGTGCTCGTCCCAAAGCAAATGTTATAGATGCGGATCGTAGTATATATGTCGCAAAGTTCCCCTCATTAAAAGATGATTATGATGTGGGATTATGGGAGCATTTCTGCCATCTATTAGCCAAAAATGCGGGCATAAACGCTGCCGAAACAAAGGTGATTAAAACAAACGATAAGCATCACACGCTTCTTTCTCGTCGTTTTGACCGAACAAATGAAGGTAAACGAATTCATTTTGCATCTGCAATGACACTGCTCGGGTTAAATGATGGCGACAACGCTACAACAGGACACGGATATATTGACATTGTTGATTTTATCATTAGCGGTTGTACCGATGTTGACGCGAACTTGCGAGAACTATTCCGCCGAGTTGCATTCAATATCTGCGTATGCAATAGCGACGACCATTTCCGTAATCATGGTTTTCTGCTCACAGCAAAAGGGTGGACGCTATCGCCTGCATACGATATGAACCCATCGCTGAATGACCATCAAAGTTTGCTAATCAACAGCAAAACTAACGAATCCGATTTGTCAATTTTGCTCAACTCGTGTGAGGAGTATATGCTCACCCCAGAGGTAGCCAAGGGTATAATCAACGAGGTTGTAACGGCAGTTAAAGGTTGGCGAGTGTTGGCAAACAGATTAGGCATCGCTAAGCGAGAAATGAGTTTGTTTGAAGGTGTATTTGACAGCAGATGCACAAATAATGAGAACTAAAAGTGAGTTGGCATAATGGAACATTTAGTGCAAAAAATATACGAGTTTTTCTATGATAATCCAAGTTTAGAAAAACACAAAACATTGTCTGATTTTTTAGACACATTACCAGGGTTTCGAATAGAAGAAGATAATGGAATATCTAGGATAGATATGAATCTGGCAAATTATGTTTCTTCTATTTGCAAACAAATGGCTAATGATATGTTATTGATTCCTGTCAAAACAAATCCTACATTCTGTCTACCTCATGTTTATTACCCAATAGGAGAATCAAATATAGGCGACTATGCGGCATTCTTGGAGGAATTGGAATATGGTTCTTATGATTTCAAATATCAAGGATTTGTATATACTAGGAATTGGTTTGAAAAATCAATTATACCTATAGTCGGTAAAAAAGAAAACAAGGACGAAGATATAGGAAGTGCATATTATATTGGAGGTAATATGTTCGTTACAGCAGCGCACTGTATAAATGGGCTAAAAACATTTAATCTGCTGATAAACAATGAAGAACCAATAAAGTTAAAAGAGGTTTGGTTTGCAAAAGATGTGGATCCACAATTATATGACATTGCTGTTATTATTGCAGATGAAGAAATCAATCTCCCTGCGTTAAAGTTTGATGAGGTCTCTGTTCTTGACCCAGTTATTGTTATTGGATATCCTCCTGTTCCTGGAATGCTTCCAATACAAACAGTAGAAACAGCAACTGTTGGAGCTGTAATTCCACAACAAAAAAGCGCTATAGGCGAAGTGGTGGCTCCTGCAAAGAATTACTTCTCCCAATTAGACTATTTCATCATTAATGCAAGGGTCAAGGGAGGTAATAGTGGTGGTCCAGTAATTAACCAATGGGGCAAGGTAATAGGTACTGTCGTAGAAACGCCATTTGACAGTCAAGGAGGTAGTGCTAGTGGCCGTTATGACATCATGGGGTATGGGTTATGCTTGCCTTCAAAGTATGTAACACAAGTTATTGACAATCCTGATATAAAAAAATTGCATTTTACAGGTAATTCATATACTTGCAATTGAATTTATTTCACTACCTTTGCATCAAAGTAGGGACTCGACTCTGCGAGACACTGCAAAATAGTGCAGAATTTAGGTGGAGCAATAGCGGGAGATTACGTTTGTTGCGATTCTTTAACGCAAAGATATAGAGCCATTTAGAAATGAAACTCATTTTCTGGTGGCACCACAAAAAAGGACTCGTAAAGACGAGTCTTTTTTTGTATTCGAACATTACTCACGACCAAGACACTCGGCGACATACAAAATATAGAGGAGCAAGCGAAGACATTTCGACGAGAGTGAATATAATGCTTCCCTCTTCTCAAAATAAAAACGATAATCCGGCACAAACATCAGTCGCTACGATATCCGTGTTATAACGGTATTGTCCCCCTTTCAAATCAAGTTGCAACAGGTACTTCTTTCCTACTTGTCGAGAGCAGGTAAAAACGGCATAATAACCGACGTAATCGGAAGAAAGATTCTTGTAATTATAACACCATGCGGATAGAAGGGCGGCATCGTCAATCGAGGAAGGAGTATGAAATAACCGACTATCAAAAATCATAGCATAATTTCCACCTATTTCCAGTCGTAAAAACCAATCTTTCGACATGCGGGAAACAGACAGCGCTACCTCTGGCGTAACTTCTCTCACACTCATTTTCCGCAACGGATAGACGTACTCAGCTTTTACTCGCCCATAATTTACTCGTGGCTGTACAGAATAATTCCACCCTTTTCTACGAACCGCTTCATAAAATCCCGAAAGGGTGAGTCTGTATGCATGACTACTATACTGTTCGGCTTCTCCAATTTTCGGATAAATCTGGTTCGCCGCATCACCGAAAATATTTTCGGTCCCCAATTTCAATTCATAATTCCCAGTCAATTTTATACCCCAGCTCTCAATACCCGACAAACTTTTCCGATACAACCACTCTCCGGCGAAAGTATGCCGCCCAATCCGAGCCATTGGCAATTCGTTCAAGGAAGATATAATCTTTTCACACGAGAAATAACGATACGCCACATTCCCCACGAAACCGATCGAACGCGAAGTGTGCACACCCAAACTTCCTCCCCATTCGTATCCGTTATAATACGTGGAATAATTATTTCCGGCAAATCGGTTATAATGCATTCCCAACCCGGTGAGATGATAGACTTTCGAAACACCCAGCTCACTATAAAATTTAATTCCGTTGGTTTGCTTGTACTTTCGTCCTGAGACCGAAATATCGAACAAATAGGAAGGAGATACCGGTATCGACAAACCTAAGGAAAGCGACAAATCCGACGTGGTGTTTTTAGGTCTCGGATCTATTCCTCGATAAGCGACGGAGGCCTCGTACGAAAAATTACCGCCCCATGTTATCGATTCATAACGAGCGGCATACCCCCCGGTAAAGCTATAAATCTCTTTCGACAAGTCTCCGCCCACCGAATCGGCCAACAAATAGGGATACAACAGCTCCCAATCGGAGGTCTCGTTCCACTTCAAATTTTTCACACGTCCATTTCTATACAACGCATTTCCCCACAAACAATAATTCTTTTTTCGTATGTACGAATCGGCTTGAAAACCTATCGATTTTTCACCGTTTCCCGATTGTAACAACACAGGCTCGCTCTCCGAAGTATATTGTCCGCCGACGGTTGCCCGCGTAAGAGACGAAGAATACCGGTCATAGCGTACCGCAGGATTACGATACGACAATTCGACAAAAGATGCAACTACCGATCGATGTTCCCACAGACGATCCCATATAGAAACCCGAACCGTATCTCCGGCTCGTAACTCACAGAGACACACCAAGCATAATACGCAAAAGACACACAACTTTTTCATATCCCTCTAATCTATCAACTCTTGACCTCTACTCCGTCATAGGTTTCCGTTTCGGCCTTCGTACCATTTGCATCTATCGCAGTATGCTGTTGCTCTATCAAAGAGGGCACACACTCGGTATTGAAATCGGCAGACGAATCGTTGGTATCCTTCAATACCCGACGACCGTCACGGGTGAGATAAAGCATTTTTCGACGCACACTTTTGAAATAGCGAGTCTTATCGTGGTCTATCGTACCACAGTGTGTCCACCCCCGGTCCAACGAAGGGGCCGTGACATTCCACACATACTCCGATTGTACACTGGTATTCACTGCATCGATAATCCATTCGTTCGGTACTTTATAGGCGGTTTGCTCCATCGGGAAAGTCCCGGCCGGTAAAACCATAACATAGGAATAGGTATATAAATTTTCGGTCAAGAATTTTTCTTTCTCAATGGGAATTCTCGCTATGGCAAATCCCCTGAATCCCCGATTGTGGAGAACCCAAAAACTTTTCGTGTAACAATACCACTTATCGAGATTAGGAACGGTCGGACTGTCTATATCCAAATGAGCGGGAACCGAGGATTCGTCATACCACTCATAATCCGCCCGACTCAAATCAAATGAATTGGGATTCGCGATACGATGGTCTATACCCGTATCACAAAGAATAAACGACTCTCCGGGAGCGACCGGATGGTCTGTCCCGCTACCGGGGATTACATACACAGCCTGTACAGTCATGTGAGTGCTCATAATATCGGGTGTATAATCGAATTTTTGAGTCGTAACAAATTTCGACTCCATCAAAGCGACCCCATCGGCATATAGCATGTGATCGGTATTGTTATAGATTTTCACATAACCATCTCCATAGTATTGTTTTCCAGAAGACTGCAATGTCCCGGTAAAAAATATTTCCTCTATAATGAAGTCGTCTTTATTCTCTACCTGATAACTACCGATAGAAACACTTCCTTGTGCTCCCATAAGCTCCAATGACCTAGCATACCCGGATAACGAAGTATGAATTGTGCTATCGGCAGTCTGATAAGTTATCGCAGCTTCATAAGAACAATCGTATAATCCCTCGGGCAATGTAATTCCTTTACGGGTCGTAAAACTGGTAACCATACCCGACGTAATATTTCGAAATTCAAAGGTTTCACTTTCCACAGAAATCCCCGACAAATCCGACGGATACCGGACAACGATTTCGACAGTCGTCCAACGTATATCCCGTTCCTCGTCACAACTACAAAACAAAGCCAGCATGCATAAGGAAACACAAAGTGTAATTCTATTCATATATTTCATAATCAAAAATTTAATCTATCATAACGTAAAATTAAGTTCCATACCGAAATAAGGATCCACATTGCGCCGTATGAGCAGACCATTCATCTTATATGAAGGAAGATAATCTAGAATACGATTAGCGAACAATGACAATCTCAACCATTTGCCTATCGTTTTGGTCGCTTTCAGGTTTACATAAACAGCCGTGGGTATTGTCTGTTTTTTATACAAATCGTCGTTATATGTCTTTATAAGAAACTGCAATTTAGGATCGGCAGCCGACACCTCGGTATAGGGATATAACTTTCCGTCGCTTGCTGCCATATAACTCACCGGGACTCCATTTTTCCACATTACCCGAGTCGAAACAAACCACATGCACTGTACCGATGTGGAAAAAATCAACCCCCATTCGGGTATTTGAGTGTCTAACTGAAAATTAGTATTAAACTGTTCGTTTACTCGACCGTCGTTCCAATCGTACAAACCCACGTATTCTTCCGAAACCGGACGATTGTCCACTACATCGGCCACAGTCTCGAACATAGGACGACTATTCGTATATACCGAACGGAACCAAGCTCCGTTTATAACGACGGCAGTCCTCAGTGCCGATATACGTTGTGAAGTAAATTGAAACTCGATACCCTGTTTATCGATGCGGCTCCCATTGGCCGACTGTCTATAACCGTTCAACGCCTTCATATCGGTATAAGGAATGTCTTCCAAAGCAGGAGGCCCTTGTAACCCAGAGGCATCGACTGCCGAATGGTCATACTTCCGATAACTGAACGGAGCATAAAAAGAGGAAGTCCGAAATCCCGATGTAAGATTTTCATGAAAATAAGTTACCGACAACCGGTTTCCCTCAAATGAAATATCGCCTCGTACTTCCCACTTATGATTACGAGCCGGTTTCAAATCATAATTGGTTATATCTTCGATATAAGTAATTATATTTACCCGACTATATTCGAGCGGTTTATTCACATCGTAATAATTGAGTTGCACTATGTCGTTATACCACAAATCGGGATAAAGATAGTCGAGCGTAGGCATCTTGGTCGTCACACCATAACCTCCCGAAATCGAAATGTGCAAGTCTTTCCCAGCGACAGGAATCGCAGGGAAGCTCCATTGTGCATTCGCACGAGGATCTATATAAGGCTTTCCTTGTAACAAATATCGCTCGCTCATTCCTATCTGTGTCACAGAACGAGCTCCTACTTGCAGTTCCAATTTATTCTTCCCCAGCAAGAACAATGTATTTCCTTCCAAGAAGAACGACAGATTCTGCAAGGCCGGAATATCGCTATAAGCCCGAGGGCGAGCCCCCCAGCTCGTCGAAATAGGGTGGGATAAATCATAAACTTGCCCCTTCCCGAAATTTTTGGAATAATTCCATTCGCCACCGGCTTTGGCGTTCAACCGATATTTTGCGCCTTCCCAGCCGAACTCCCCTTTGGCTTTCAGAAAAGCATTCACCGGTTTCCCATCGCATAAATAATCAGCCACATACTCCGAAAAAAGATAAGTACCGTCATGAACCCCGGGCTCTTTACCGGTAGGTGCAACCGTCGCTCGCTGAGGACTAATAAGCTTCGTCCTTTTCAACTGATCGGACTGAGCGCTCACCGACGCATCGAGATTTACCGTTTTTATCCATTTTAACCGAGGAAACGTCCATTTGAAATTGTTTGTCAAAGAAGCTCTGTTATACGACGATTTATATTTGTCTATTTTTTGATAGCTCAAATCGGGATCTGTCTTCACGTTATCAAAAGATCCCGTATAATCCGCACTCGGTGTCCATGTCATCTCCCACTTATCCCGCCTCCATAATTTCGAAATGCGAACAGAAAAATTCACTCGCTTATAATTTTCAAGATTATTCCGGGGATCTACTTTCGAGTCCAAAAAACCGCCGTCGACATTCAATGTGAAATCATGGTTGGGAACTGTAAAACCTTTCCCCACCGAAAACAATTTGCTATATTCATCGGCTTTAAAACGAGCTGTAAGGGGTGTCGCCTTTCTCACTCTCTTTATATTTACCATACCACTGGTAAGATTTCCGTATTCGGCCGAAGGTATGCCCCGCACAATCTCGACACTTTCTATATCGTCTGTTGTCAGCGTGCGCATATCTACCCCTTTGTTCGTCATATTTCTGAGCGATTCCGGCGAGGTCCCGTCCGAAGAAGTTCCCCCGGGAATATATTGCAGATTCGCATCGCCGTTAAGAGGAGCCCCATCTACTAAAAAAAGAGTACCCAACGATGTAATGGCATAATCGGGATTGGAATATTGTTCTCCCGATGAATTCAGCGTTCCCGTTTCTCTCAACTGTATGGAATTGACCTGTCCCATCGAAGGGGTCTTGGATATATTCCCCGGAAGTAGCTCCAATAAATCGCTAAAACTGGTAGGCTGCAAATGGGTCATCATTTCGCGATTTATTTTCGACGAGCTCACCAGCCCCTGCGACTCCCGCGCCGTCACGACAATTTCGTTCAACGAATTTCCCGAAGGGACCATTTTTACGGTCAGCTTCGTATCCCGTTTCAGTGTAACCCGTTTTTCATAACGATCGTATCCCACATAAGTAATACGCAGTATATAGTCGCCCGGATGCACAGAGGGAAAAGAAAATACTCCGTTATCTTTGGACAATACCGAATGAACCTCATCTCCATGCAGTAATTGTACCGTTGCAAACGATAACGGGTCTTTCGAACCTATATCCGAAATTACCCCCTCGAAAGAAACCGTAGCTACTTGCGATACATTCACAGAGTACATAGTCTCTATTCCCACATAACTTATTAATATAATGAAAAATAATCGAAGTCGCATGTCTTAATTTTTGTGGACAAAAATACAAAATGCATAAATCTCGCACCCTCACCAAAAATGGCTATTCTATGTCTAAAAAATACCTATATATCATTATTGTAGCCCAATTATGCAGAAAATAACTTTGCGGTGTCGAATTAAAAAAAATTTGTTATGAAAAAATTCTTACTTTCTACACTCCTCTTTATCGGAGGAATTTTAGGATCGATACAGGCAGAGGGTCCTGTATTTCAATGGGCGAAATCCTTAGATGGAAATCCCGGGAACGGAGGTGACAATGCTCACAGTTTGATAAAGAGCAGCGACGGAAAAATTCTGGCGCTCGCACAATTCGGGTCGATGAAAGACAACGATCCTGTTTACTATGGAGATGACATTGTCGGCTACGGTTGTGCTACTCAGGCAAACTCCGACAATTGTAATATCGTTCTTCTCAAATTAGATTCGGACGGGTCTAAAATATGGAGCCTATATAGCTTCTCCGGCGATGTAAGCATCTCTTCGAGTTCCATTGCCGCCACTTCTGACGGAGGTGCTGTCTTAGCATTAAAAATGAGATATGCATCCGGTATGACCGATAAAACCCCAGCATTCAAAGATGCCAAAAACAACACTGTGACCATACAAAACTGGAATACCGGTTACCGTACATACTATGCGGTTCTACTAAAAGTCAGCTCGGAAGGAGTTATCGAATGGAACAAATACATCGAAATAGACAACAGCCCCGAAGCCTCCGCTACTCATTACACAGAAGGTACACCAGACGGCATTTACCCTTATGCTACCGCCACCGACGAGAACGGGAACATCTATTTAGCCGGGAATTATCGTAAAACCATGACTTTTTACACGGCAGAAAATTCGCCTGTACAACTAATCCCTCACAACACCGTAAACTGGAACGGTGACTCTCAAAAGACAGTAGGAGACTTGTTTATCGTAAAACTCGACGACAAAGGGAATTATTTGGGCCACTTTACAACCACAGTCTCCGGCACAATCGAAAGAGAACAAATAACCCATCTCATCTACGACAACGGTAAACTCTATTTCTACGGAACTGTAAAAAACAGTAACGAAGGCTCGATCAATTTAGGCTCGATCAACCTCGTGCCTTCGTCGTTCGACGACATTCTCATCGGGGAAATCGATACCAACTTAGACGTGAAATGGGCAAAATTAATAACAGCATTCGGAGCCAGCGACAGCAAGCACACTACCCAAACCAAGAACATGGACTATATAAACGGAAGTCTTTACCTTTCGGGAATGATGAAAGGAGGGTTCGCCCCTTATGGAGAAGAGGAAGCCCGAATAGCCTCTAAATCTACTCCGCTCAATGGGTTTGTAATCAAATGCGATGCTTCAAACGGAGAATGGTTAGGAGGTGTCTCTGCCGACGAACAAGGTATCGGTGGTTATTTCGGAGTAGCCAAAGGGAAAGAAAACAATCTCTATGCCTACGGGTATAGCTGGGCAACCCCTAATAAAGGTATTTGCCTAACCACGATAGATGAATCCAGTTGGAAAAAAACAGAAAAGATAGCCCTCATAACCGAAACCGGTATGGGTACAGCTTGGAGCTGTTTGGCAGACGGTACAAATTTCTACTCCTTTTCAAGAGGTAATAAAGCCGTCAATTTCTATAATTCCGAATTTACCTTACCTGCACCCACAGGTTGGGGAATGTTCATATCGAGCTGGAAACTCGACGATATAGCCACAGGGATAGAAACTCCAAATTTAGCCGGAAACGATACACGAATATACGGAGTGCAAGGAGGAGTAGTCGTCAATACCGAAGAACCTATCGATGTGTATATCTACAACATCACCGGCGCACTGGTTAAACAAATAAAAGTAACCGGCAACGAAACAATAGAACTTCCCAAAGGTATATATATCGCCAATAAGCAAAAAGTCATGGTTTACTAAATCATGGTTTATGAAATGTTTATATTTATAGAACGGTGGCGCATGCCACCGTTCTTTTTGCATCAATCGAACAAACCAAAAATCCCGAACAGAGGAAACCTCTGCCCGGGATTGGGATCGCATATCCTACCTATCTAATAACTTATCGATTATTCTCTTTATCGATTGCGGCTAACCGTGCATACATTTCTACCATAGCGAACTGTGTCAACAGCCACTTCGAATCGTTTTTCGTTTTTCCGCTCCAATCATCGTTAAACAATCCGTTTTTCTCACGCATTTCCGTCCAAGCGAAATCCAGATTTTCCCTAAAAGCATCGATATACAAACTATTATGATCTATACCATACAGCTCAACGAATCCCCTAAACATAATAGCGGTAAACCAAACATCACCCCGATTCAGTACTTTATATTTACGACCCGACTGCAAATCGTGGCTAAAAAACCGATTGTAACAAGCGGCAGCCAGCCGTTGGGCATCCTGCAAATATTTTTTTTCACCTGTAATTCGATACAAAAGCGCTGCCGATTGCATCATTTGTCCACTGTTATAAGCAAACTTCGCCCTACCGATTTCTCCGTTCAAACTCTTATTATCGAAATATAAACCGTCTGCGGGATCTTGCAGATTTTCTTTCGTCCACTCATACAATCGAATTCCTGCTTGCAAATAAGAACTATCGCCAGTCGCTAAAAAGAGTTTCGAAGCATACACCGAACCCGGAGCATTGGAACAGGTATTTTTCCCGTTCTTTTTCTGCTCGCACCAATATATGCCATATCCCAATTTATCATCGGTTCCACTTTCTATAAACCGCCAAACCATCTTGGCTTGTGAGAGATATTCTTTTTTCCCGGTCAACAAATACAAGTCGGTGAAATCGAGCCCTATCCAAATATTATCGTCATAGAATCTATCGGAAACCGGAGCCGTGTTTATATACGAAGCATACGCTGTCGGAGTCCTCCGCGTGTCGAGATACATTTCCAGTCCGGGACGAACCGTTTTAGTCAACACCTTTCGGAAATCGGACTTCGGTTTTACTTCTAGAAGAGCCGTAACGGCCGACAGGCTCCCCGAAAAAGGCCACAGATAGGAATAAAGTTTCTGTTGCTCGGCCTGTTCTTGATTAGAAAGATAGGAGACTTTCAAATGGTTGTCAAAGGGATAAGTCTCCCTGAATAAAGGAACATCTTCAACTCCATAAAGTTTTTCAATGGCCTTGAACGTATCGGCCGCACGAGTATAGTTATCGTTCTCTGCAAAGCTTTTTCCTGAAAAGAACAAAAGAAAAGCGAGCGCAAAGCAACGACCAAGCATAATTGAGAATAATTTCTTCATACGATTTTACAATTTTTTTCGGGAAATTTCCGTTTCCCGGCTTTTTCCATCGATATAAAAACGAACAAAAAAAATCACCGAGCAGAGGAGAATCCCCAGCCCGGTGAAAAACATAAAGATATTATTTAACTATTACTTTATTGGAATATACAGCGTTACCACAATTTATCCGAACAACATAAACACCGCCATGAGCCATATCGAAAGAACAATCGGAATCCGCTGCTGTCGAGGCAACACAATTGCCCAACAAATCGAACACCATAACGTCATCGACAACAGCGCCATTGGTCAGAACCTGAATAGTCGACCCACTGACTGTCACAACCGGCTTGACAGCTGCCGAAACTTCCTCAATAGCAGTGGGATCGCCTTGTTCTACCAACAGAGTCAATGCATTGAGATCGACCGTCAACTTGTAATAGCCATCAGACGGAACGGTAAACTTATTGTCATGGTTACCGGCAGTAAAATAGGAAATGGTATACGTTTCACCTAACGTAATGAGCTGATTTCCCTCTTGTGTTTGATCGAATACAAAACAGTTTTCCCAATTTCCGGCAATAAGTTGATTGATAAATTTGAATTCCGTATCACCCCCTTCGGTGTTCTTGGCATACAAAAATCCATTCCATGTAAACACACCTTCGCTTACTCTTGTCATTTCAACTCCGTCCTCGGTTTTCCAAGCTCCCGGTTCTCCTTTCATGGCACTACCGATCAGATATAAATGATCATAGTCGATTTTTGTAACCTCCATTTTCACGGTATTCAAATCGATCGTAATCGTATAAGTAGCCGTAGAAGCAATTTGGTACTCCGCAGTGGCGACTTCATCGGCACTGAAAACCGGTGCATAAGAACCAGATTTGACTTCAGATGCATTCGCCGGATTCAAGGATTGGCTATTGTCGTTGCTTACGATATAGAAACCGGTCACGGGATCTTCGACTTCAAGTTTTCCTTTCCATTTATAGACACCGTCCGATTCTTTCGTCATAGCAACTCTTTCGGGGAATGCGCTACCGGCTAAATAGGCCTGTCCGAATTTCTCGACATCAAGAACGTCCAAAGAGCCTTCTGTCAAAGTCATCGTTTCTGCATCCAAATCGATCGTAATCGTGTACACCCCGGTTTTTTCTACTTGGAAAGAGGTGTCATAGCCACCGTGTTCGCCTTTGTCATACAACTTTGCAGGAACACCCGGAGTAACAACTTCGTGATCGGGCACATCGGGATTAGGTGCAAGACAAGGATCCCAGCCTCTTCCTACCAAGAATTTGAATCGACGGTCTCCCGTTTTATCCAACAACTCTCCCGTCCACGTAAATTGACCGTCTCCGACCTTCGTCATTTCAAGAGCATCGTCAGGACTCCAACCTGCTGCACAAGCATCTCCGACAACATACAAATTGTCATAATGATTGATAGCCGACATACCGAATACGGCCAACAAACACGCGATTAAAAATGTAATCTTTTTCATAAGTTTTTATTATTAAGTTTAACAAAAGAATCTACTTTACTGACCTATCAATACCTTTTTGGTAAATACCTTATCCTCTGTATGAACCTTTACGAGATAAACACCTTTCTCATCTACCGACAAAGAAGCCCGACCGCCGTCGAAACTGCCTTCTTTAAGAATTTGTCCAAGTGAATTATAGACCCAATAATCGGTAGAAGAAGACTGCTCGATAACGATGTGTTTGTCAAGAGCATAAACCTTTCCCACAGGCTCGGTACTTTCAGGGGTCTCGATATCGGTAGTACCATCGGCATATTTCGACAAAGTAATGCGGTCTATATTAGGACCATACTCCGAATTATTCCCGATTTCTACCGTATTGCTTATCGTATGATCGAGGTCTACCCATATAGTTTTATGAGCCAAATTACCGCCGCTCGTTCCTCCTGTGCCGACAAATGAGACCTCTTGCCAAGAATCCATATTACCGTTCATCTTTACATAGGCCGTACAGGGAGAATCGGACATATAGTAAACAGTCATCGCATAAGTGCCCGATTCAGGGACTTTTACATCGTTAAACGTAATGGAGCGTCCATTACCTATCGAAGCCACATATTTCCCACCCGAACATAAACTATCTGTATCGGTCTTAACCGGTACACCGAACGGAATCGTATTGCCATCGGCCTCAGCCTCATATTTCATCAAAATAGGTTTAGGAAGTTGCGAAGACGTAGAGAACAAAACAGCCGTTCCCCCATGTTTTAACAAATCGATCGAGACCGTATCTTTCGATGTCAAATTTTCCTTCCATTCGAATTGAATTTCCGACGGACATTCCCCATCTTTATAAATGTACGCATTGTATCGTTCACCGGAGGATAAAAACGAAAGAGGCACGGACACGGTACGAGCATCGTGTGTCAGCGAAGCGAAATACCACTCATTGCCTTTGCAGCGTACCATACTTACATATTCGTCGGGAACAGCTTCAAGGCAGCGGGTGTCGTCCCATGCAGCCGGCACAGTCTTTAAAAAATCCCGAGCAATGTTATATTCGATATTTTCGGGAGCATCGCCGATATGTTGTACTCCCGATTCAAAAACTACCGATAAAGCCAACTGGTGCGCTGCTGTCGTCTTTTGATGGATACACCCGTTTTTATCGGCAAAATCTACCGGGACATAATCGGTCGACCCGATAGCCCCTCGGATAATCGCCGAGTTTATATTATGGATATCGGGAAAAGTCGTAAAAACCGTATTCTCCAACACGGCCTCAGATGTCAGCAAATGCGGCCATGTTCTCCTCAAACCGGTCGGTTTAGTACAGGCATGTAAATTAAGCAACAACTGCTTTTCGGCCGTTACCTTCAAAAGCAAATCGTATTTCTTCATCATAGCCTGATCGTCACTTTCCCAAAAATCGACTTTCAACCCTTTAACTCCTTGCGCCTTCCAATTCTGTACCATAGAAGCCATCGCCGACTCATCGGAAGGAAGCGAGTTTTGATTCACCCATACGAACACTCCCACCGATTTAGAGGATGCATAATCCACTACCTCTTTCAACGAAACACCGTTCTGCTCCCAGCATTTGTCCAATGTGAAATATTCCCAACCTTGCTGTTTAGCCCAATCTATATATTTCTTAATGTTACTCATGCTAAGATAATCGGAGTGGAAGTCTTCTCCGCCGAAATTCCATACAGCACGTCCGGGTTTTACCCACGACAGATTAGTCAAGGCCGTTTTATCGTTCAAATTTTCCAATATAACCGACTCTGCTATCGATTCTAAGGAACCCACCATGAGAACTCTCCACGGCGTATACAAGGGAAGAGTAGCAGCGACATTCCCAACCAGCCGGTAACCGTAGGCTTTCGTCTCTTCATTCACAAACAACGAGCTTCCACAATAATTCCCATTGACCATCGCTTCGGTCAGCAACAGATAATCGCTTCCCGTATGAACCAGCAATGGCAACGGGGTATATAGTTCACATGCCATAAATTCTGTATCGTTCTCTTCATAAAGAGCCTGATTATTTTTGGTATATTGCTGTGAATAAACTTTTTCCTGTCTTACCGGCAAACATTCGCTATTTTCGGCATAAACCGAAATGTCTCCGCTACCGAGAATCGCATAGCGGTAAGCCACGCCATCGTCATACACCCGAAAAATAAATTGTACGGTATGTCCGTCTTTATTACATGAAACTGTCGCCTCTTTATATGTATTATCATATCGACTGCGCTTTCCCGACGGTAAGCTATACGAATCGTCCACCAAACGTTCGGTAAAAGAGGGTTCGCTCAATCCCGTTGAAAAATCGCCTACCGAAGTGGTAATTCCCAAAGCCGATTTTTCCACAATAGAGGTAACCCCTTTCACAACCTTATAATACAAAGCATCGTTATCGCTCACGACAACAAGTTTTATAGAATCGGAGGGAGAGACGGTTTCTCCGACGACAGTCTCTCCCCATACCGGGCAGGCTCCTGCCATCATCGCGCCGACCAAAAGACCATATATACATTTATTTTTCATTGTCAATATTTACTTCCTGTTTCTACAATAAAGCTACTTCACGATTACTTTTTGCACGACTCGTTCTTGCTGTACAATTACCCCCACCAGATAAGCACCGGGCGGAACAGGTATTCTATTCACACGACCTGCTATTTCACTCTCGTACACAATTTGGCCGGACAAGTTCACTACTTTACAAAATCCATCGGAATCCATAGTAATTACAATTTCGCGATTCTGCGTAGCGACATCGATTCCTTCGGCTACCGGTTTTGTAACAGAAGACGGTTTGTCACTGCCGAACAGTTGCCATTTCAAAAGCTGAAAAGAATCGGCTCCGTTATTTTCGATCGTCCTCAAACGATAGCCTTTATATAATTTAGTACCATTTACTGCAAATTTCATAGTTGCATACCGGCAAGGGAATACAAATCCATTGACTTCGCTTACGGCTTCCCAGTCTTTGTCAAAGCCTTCGACAACCCAACTCTTAGGGTCTCTCTCGGGATAATCCTGACACGAAGTCAACGTATAATAGTCCAATCGATACGGTTTATCTAGTTCTACCTCGACATTGAATACCGGGCTTTCGTCACTATAATACTTCCGTTCCATATCCCGGTCGAAAAGATTAAAATATCTTTCATCGGCAATCGTAAAGGCTCCGAGCGGAGAACCTATCACATTGGAAAAGACATCGACATTTTCGGTAATATCTGCCGGAAAATTTTTATGATCGGCCGATTCATAATAAGGTATCCCGAACAATTGTATTTCCCCGACATTCCGCCCTTTCGTATCGATACGATAATATCGGGCTGCCTTGCCTGCATCTGCATGAGGTTGACGGTTTATCGTAAACAAGGTAGCCGCACTATAACGGGTAGAGGCCCCGGAAGTCAATTGCGAGTAATTTCTCCCGTCAACCGAATATTCAAGGCTCCATGAATCGACATTTTGAGATGTAACTTCTCCCTCGGAAAATAGATAACCCGTAACCAGACAAGGGTCTGTACAGGTAACATATATGTAATCCGAAGCAGCCTGTAAATCATAAACCGTGTATTCATCGTTATCATTCAGGGCAGACCCGGAAATATCTTTTCCACCAATCGTGATTGCAGCATTGTCGGTAAGGTCGTAAGCGTAAGCTGCTTTCATCTTTTCGGGCTTCGGCATTTTAACCTCGGTCTCCCAGATTTCAAATTTATCTATATTAGGGCCACCGCCATTGTAAGGAGTGATTTTTATCGTATTATCGCCCTTATCGAGATAAATATACGAAAGCATCATACCGACCGGAGGGCGGTTCCAATCTTCTGTCGTCTCCGTCATACCTATCACCACCGGTGCATAAAATCCCGTTTGGACGGCTATGGAACGTATGAACATGCTCGTGTAATAGGTACGGAACTCATAAGTGCCCTCCTTATCGACATAGACATTCCTAAACAAAATCTCGGATCCATTGTCGTTGTCCCCCACATAGGCATCTCCCGAATATCCATTCACATATTTGACCTTTACCGGAGGTGTGAGAACCGCATCCTCTGCTTCCAAGACTAAAAGCGGATTTTGAGCGCACAAGCCGGCAGCAGGCAACAAAGAGAGTAATAAAATCTTAAATTTTTTCATTCCTTCGCAAACTACAATTAAGCATAAGAACCACTTAGAATCTTTCCTAAGCCAAAGATTCCAACAGGGATATTTCACAGTCGAAAAGGATAGAGAAACAACCGTTGTCCGAACGATATTTGTACTTACAAAAGTTTTTCATGTTGGTAACATTCTAAGGGTTTCACATATCTATGACACAAAAAACATCATACACCCTTATACCAAATGAAAAAAATTTTTTACTACCACAAATAGCTGTACTGATCTCCTAAAAATTTCTTGATTTTTTTCAAGGCCTTGGTTATCTGGCCTTCAACGGTTTTTACCGAGATATTCAACTTCCGGGCTATTTCCTGATTCGTAAGGTTCTCCCTTCGGCTAAGCAAAAAAATGTTCCGGCATTTGTCCGGCAAAGAAAAAACAGCCTCCTGAATCAAACGGTATAACTCCTCGGTTTCGAGCGCAGACACGCTGGTATTGATCGTAGAAACTTCCACTCCGTCGAGACCTACCGTCTCTTTCTTTTTTCTCAATTCATTCAAGCACTTATTTTTCGCCGCTTGGAACAAATAGGCTTTGAGCGAAAGCTGGATCTGAAATGTCTCTCTGTTTTCCCATAAATAAATAAAAATATCCATCGCCAACTCTTCTGCCACATTCTTATCGTCCAAGTGGAGATATATGAAACGGCACAAAGGAGTAAAATATGTTTCAAATAAAGATTTGAACGCATCCTCATTTCCTTCACGAATCTGCCTAAGCAATGATATGTCATTAGTGATATTCGCTACCATTATTACAAGAAAACTATGCAAAGAAAATAATATTATTCAAGATAAAAAAATAATGTTCGCGGCAAAAATAAAAAAATATAAAAGCCTCGAAAGATTCCTACTTATTGATTACAAAGTAATTATAAAATGGATACCTATACCAATCAGACATTTTTTCTTTTTTATTATCTACACATATAAGGGTCAAGCCCGATTTTTGTGTCTAAGTAATTGAAATCTTAAAATTCCATCAAACATGAATAATAATCTTCCGTGGGATATAATCATTGCTAAATTCGAAGGAATCTCCCTATCAGAAGAAGAGCAATCGCAGCTACAAAACTGGTTAGCGGCCGATGACAAAAACAAACTTCTTTTCGATGAACTGAAAACCCTTTGGGATAGCATCCAAGCAAAATCTGCCAACTACAATCCCGATGTAGATTATTATTGGAAAAAATTCCAAGCCTATATTCACAAAGATACTATACAGAAAGAACCTATAAAGGTAAAAAAGATTGTTCCCCGGTTACATTTCGGCAAGAAACTAAACCGCATTGCCGCAGCTATCAGTTTATTATTAATCGTTTCGGGGATAGGGTATTATTTCTTTTCCAGCAACAAATCTTTGAACAGAGAGACAATTGTCCAAACTTATTCGACAATTACAGGAAAATCGAAATTCATACTTCCCGATGGCAGTGAAGTATGGTTAAATTCACATTCGAAGCTGGAATACAAAAATCTTCATGCCGACATGCGAGAAGTCGAATTGAAAGGCGAGGCTTTTTTTAAAGTTCAGCACGATGAAAGGCCGTTCATTGTCAAGACCAGCGACATAGCGGTAAAAGTGCATGGTACGCAATTCAACGTAAGCGCCTACCATGCTGACGAAAAATCGGTAGTGAGCCTATACGAAGGTTCGGTATCGATGCATGTATTGGGCGACGATAGCTCGAATTGTTACCTGAAACCGGGGGAAGAAGGCTCTCTCGACAAGAAAGACAAAACGATTCGGGTTGAAAAAGGAGACGTAGAATTTGCAAAAATGTGGACTAACGAAAAAGTCAAACTGGAAAACAAAAACCTTCATGAAGTTTGCAAATATCTTTCCAAATGGTATAACGTGAAAATCATCATCGACCCGGCTTTGTCCGACGATCAATCTTACACGTTTACCCTCCATGACCAAAGTCTCGAAGATATTATTCGTATCATGTCGAACATATCTTCGATAAACTACCACTTTACAGAAGACAACACATTAATGATAACCCTTTAAACACATGATTGCCTATGACGATACATTAAAGACAAAGCACCTATGTAGAATGAATGATTAAAAATTTTTATTCTTAAACTCAAAAATTAAAAAAAAGAAAGAGAACTTATTAAGTTAACTTTAATATACCCATGATATGAATCTAAAGAAAAAATTGGCTGTATTTCTAGCCATTTTATTCTCCTTGAACTTGTTTGCTCAAGCACCGGGAGAAACCATAACAATTTCTTTTCAAAACATTCCATTATCCGAGGCTATCAAAAAAATAGAAAGTGTAAGTAAATACACGTTCTTTTACGATGCCTTAAAATTGAATGTCGATCAAAAAGTATCGCTGAACGCCCAAAAGACACCTATTCAACAAGCAATATCCCAAATGCTTGGAAATTCGGGTATTAAATTTGAAATTAAACAGTCTCAAATCATCTTATATAACAAAAACGTATCCTCTGATGAAAAAAAGATTTCCATACGAGGAAACGTTACAGATGTCAACGGCGAGCCGCTTATCGGTGTAACCGTCTCGGTAAAGGACAATCCCTCTATCGTGACTATCACCAATGTAGATGGTATCTATGACATAAAAGTGCCCGATAAAAGTGCCATACTACAATTCAAATACATCGGGTTCGCTTCTCGTGAAGAAGCTGTGAATAGCCGGAAAATTATCAATGTGGTGTTACAAGACGCAGCGACCCAACTCGAAGATGTCGTAGTCGTTGGATACGGTGTACAGAAGAAAGCATCGGTAGTCGCAGCTATCACCAGTGTGAAACCTCAACAATTACAAGTAGGGACGACTCGTTCGTTGAGCAACGACCTCGCCGGTAACATCGGGGGTATCATCGCCGTTCAACGTTCCGGTGAACCGGGTTACGACAACTCCGAATTCTGGATTCGCGGTATGAGCTCTTTCAAGGGCAGCAACTCCCCGCTCGTACTTGTCGATGGTGTAGAACGCTCCTTGAACAACCTCGATATTTCGGAAATAGAATCGTTCTCGGTACTGAAAGATGCTTCGGCAAGTGCCGTGTACGGTGTACGTGGTGCGAATGGTGTAATCCTTATTACAACCAAACGAGGACATTCCGGTAAGACGAACATCAACGTATCGGTGGAACACTCTATCACTCGTCCGGCCAAATTACCCTCGTTCCTCAATGCGGCAGATTACCTTACGCTCTTGAACAATATCAATATCCAAGAGACGGGGACAGAACTTTATTCGCCGGAACTAATAGATAAATACCGCAGCGGATACGATACCGAACTATATCCCGATATAGATTGGATAGATGCAATTACAAAAGACGTCGCTCACAACACGAGGGCCTCGTTCGACCTTTCGGGAGGTAACGAGAAATTGCGTTACTCTTTCGTCGGCGCATACTATAACGAAGCAGGTATTACCGAGAGCGACAAAACTCAAAACTGGAACTCCAATATCTCGGTGAATCGATTCAACTTGCGTACCAACGTAGACATGAACGTCACCTCCTCTACATTATTGACATTCAACATCGGCGGATACCTTCAACAGAGAAACGCACCGAAAGATGGTATCGACGATATTTTCGGCGCTGCATTCAAAGCTACGCCGTACATGGTTCCGCTGATTTATGAAAACGGGGCCCTTCCCAAACCTCGTGAAAATGAAAACCCGTGGGCCAAACTGACACAATCGGGTTTCAAACGTGAGGCAGAAAGTAAACTGGAAACCTTGTTCGCCGTGGAACAAGACTTAAAATGTATCTTACCCGGTTTGAAAATAAAAGGTATATTCTCTTACGACTACTATTCACGAAACGGAGTAAACCGGGGCAAAGCTCCCCGTTACTATTCGCCGGCCACGCAACGCGACCCGGTGACCGGAGAGTTAATACTGACGGTTCTGAGCGAAGGAGACGAATTCTTGGGCTACGAAAGATGGGAAGACTATGGCAATTATAGCACCTACTTAGAAGGAAATATCACCTACGACCAACGATTCGGAAATCACTCGGTAAGCGCATTGTTGTTGTACAACCAACGCAACTACGACGACGGTGACCAAGTGCCCTATCGTACACAAGGTTTCGCAGGTCGTGCGGCATATACATACGCCGACCGCTATATCGCAGAGTTCAACTTCGGTTATAACGGTTCCGAGAACTTTGCAAAAGGCAACCGTTTCGGTTTCTTCCCGTCTATCGCTGCGGGCTGGATTGTTTCGGAGGAAGAATTCATGCGTCCGGTACAAAACTACATCAATAAATTAAAACTGAGAGCTTCTTACGGTTTGGCCGGAAACGACCGCTTTTATAACGACGACGGTTCTCAAAAACGTTTTGCCTACATCACTACTATCGGTTCGACCGACGGCTACAAATGGGGTAACTCCAATGCTTTCTACGAAAAAGGAGGTTTGCGCGAAGGTGATCCCGGTGTTGAGTCCCTGACTTGGGAAACCGTGAAAAAGGCCAACGTCGGAATCGAACTGGGCTTGTTCAAAATGGCCGAATTGCAAGTAGACTTCTTCCATGAAAGAAGAGAAGACATCTTCATGCAACGAAAGAACATACCGTCATCGGCCGGCTTCCCCTCCGCTCCGTGGGCGAACTACGGTATCGTGACAAACAAAGGCTTCGATATTTCATTGGATTTGAACAAACAAATCAACAAAGACTGGTTTATTTCGGCTCGGGCAAGTGTTACCTACGCCAAGAACAAAATCATAGAACAAGACGAAGATTTAGGTGTACTCGGCACTTACCGTTCGAGCACCGGCAAACCGGTAGGCCAGATTTTCGGTTTGGTTAACGACGGCTTATATACCGAAGCCGATTTCGAAGACGTAACGACCGGTAAGTTGAAACCGGGACTGCCGGTTCCAAAATTTTCGGATAGAGTTTATCCCGGAGATATAAAGTATTTGGATCTCAACGGTGACAATGAAATCACAGAAACCGATAAAACCGCCATCGGAGGTACGGTCAATCCCGAACTCGTATATGGTTTCGGTATTAACCTGAGCTATAAAAATATCGATTTCGGAGCTTTCTTCCAGGGAAACGGCCGCACCTATCGTATCATCGGAGAAAACCAAAAGAACTTCTTACCCGGTTCTACCATCGGAGCCGAAGGTAACATATTCACCAATGCATCGGATGCATGGACAGTCGACAACCCCAGTCAGGACGTATTCTATCCGAGACTCCACATGGGTTACAACGCCAACAACGCCCAAGTATCGGATTGGTGGTTGAAAGATATGAGTATGTTGCGGTTGAAAAATGTAGAATTGGGATATTCATTCTCAAAAAATCTTATCAAAAAAGCTGCAATGGAGTATGCCCGTATATTCGTTCGCGGAACAAATCTTTTGCAGTTCTCCAAGTTCGACCTGTGGGACCCCGAACTGAATACCAGCAACGGTTTGAAATACCCCATCATGGCCACTTATTCTATCGGACTACAAGTAAGATTCTAAACCTATTAATATAAAAATTATGAAACATACAATCGTTAGATATACATTAGCTATCATCGGTCTGTTTTCGGTCACTTCCTGTACCGATTATCTGGACAATGCTCCCGACGATATTTTAACATTGGATATGGTATTCAACAGTAAGAACCGTACCGAGGAATGGTTGGCCGGTATCTATGACGGAATCCCCGACCCCTACACGCCCATGATGCGTAATTACGATGCCTATGCCGATGATTTCTCGCCTTCGCAAGACTGGCGGGCATTCTCCGACTGGGATTGTATCGACAAAATCTTAGGCAACTGGACTCCCCAAAGCGAGTGGAAGGGGAATTTTTGGAGCGACTTTCCGGTGAGAATACGCGAGGCTTACATTTTCTTAGACAACGTCAAGGCTCTGCCCGAGCAAGAGGTCTATCAAGCCGATGTGGACAACATGAAGGCCGAGGCACGTTTCTTAATTGCCTACTACTATTATCTGTTGGTGAATACCTACGGAGCCATACCGTTCCAAACTTCACTGGTCGACATGAACGACCCCATCGACAAGATATTGATAGGGCAAACACCTTACGACCAAATAATCGATTGGCTCGATAAAGAGTTCAAAGCCGTATCGGAACTGTTACCACCCTCTTATACCGAAGAACGTAAATACGGACGAGCAACCTCGGTGATGGCGTTGGCTATCCGTGCCCGTATGCTTCTTTTCGCTGCAAGTCCGTTGGTAAACGGGAACGATGATCCCGATTATGCCGCTTATACGAACAATAAAGGTGAAGCAATCTTCAACTCTACCTACGACCCCAAGAAATGGGAACGTGCGGTAAACGCTTGCAAAGATCTTTTGACCGAGGCCGAAGGCAACGGTTATGCCTTGTACAAAGAGTATAACGGAGATGGTTCGATCGACCCTTTCATGTCCTATTCCAATATGTGTTACAAAGAATTCAATCAAGGTAACAAGGAAATTCTGTTCGCCCGTCCCGATGTAAGTTACGACCTTTACTCTCAACACTCGGTTCCCCGCGGATCCCGTGGACAAGGCGGTTTGGGAGTTACTCAGGAATTGGTCGATGCGTTCTTCATGAGCAACGGTCTGCCCGCTATCACAGGGTATGAGCCCAACGGCGAGCCTATCATCAACAAAGCCTCGGGATACAATGAAAGCGGATTCTCTACCCAGCCCGATGTCAGAAAGACCAAATGGATCGAAGGAGACAAAGATGCCAAAGAATCCAACGCCGAAAATACAATCGCTCCGGCCGGAACATTCAACATGTATGTCAATCGCGAGCCTCGTTTCTATGTATCGGTGCTTTACAACGGTGCTTGGTATCGTCAATCGAGCCGTTATGTGGATTTCTATTACGCAGGAGAAGACGGCCGGCCCGCGTCCGGTTCTTTATGGGATGCTCCGCAAACAGGTTATCTGTTGAGAAAACGCGTACACCCCGAAACGAATATCCTCAACTACTCCATTCCCTATCGTCCCGGTATTATCTGCCGGTTGGCAGAAGCCTATCTGAACTATGCCGAAGCTCTCAACGAATGGGCTCCCGAGCAAACCGACGAGATACTGAAATACGTGAACCTCGTAAGAGAGCGCGCAGGTATCCCCCAATATGGAACAGGGAAAGACAGCAACGGATTAGACAAAATCCCCGCACCGGCCGATCAGACCGCTATGCGTGAAGCGATTCGTCGCGAACGTCGGGTTGAGTTCAACTGCGAATATGCGATCCGTTTCGATGATATCCGCCGTTGGAAACAAATCGATATTCTGCGCGGTGACTTCTACGGCATGAACAAGTTCGGGACAGAAAAAAGCTGCGACAAGAACAACGAGAATGCCTACTTCAAACGTCGCGTCGAAATCACACGCGCTTTCAGCGAAAAGAACTATTGGTTCCCCATTCATCAAAATCAATTGGACAAGAACCCCAACCTCAGACAATTACCCAAATGGTAAATTCAATTTTGAAATCTAAAAGTATAAATGTATGAAAACGATATATCATATATTATTCTCGCTTCTGTTCGTACTGGCTTTTGTCGGCTGCGACGATGACGACGATAAAGTCATAGAGCGGAATCAATTGAAATTGACAGCCTCCGCCCAGTCGGTGACCCTTACTCCGGATGCGACAGATGACGAGATTATTTCGTTCTCTTGGAACGAAGCGACCAGTTTAGGGGCAGACTACACTTTCTCCTATCTGTTTCAAATAGATATAGCAGACAACAACTTTCAGTCGGCAACCGATGTCCGCACATTCGGACCCAATGAATCGATCAGCTACTCATCGGCCGAACTGTACGACCTTATTGTAGAAAAATGGGGAAAGACAGCCGGAGAAGCAGTCTATGTGGAGGCTCGGGTAGCCGCCAAAGTGGAAGGTCCCAAATTCAAATATCCCGAAATAGCGACCACGAAAGTGCAAATAACCACTTATAAGCCTACATCGCAACCGCTCTATATTACGGGTACGGCTACGACCGGCGGCACGGATCTGAATGCCGCTGAGAAAATAACCGAACTATCCAACGGTCGTCTGTATAATTGGAGAGGCCAGTTGAAACAAGGCGGATTCAAATTCATCACCACGCTGGGGCAAGCCTTGCCTTCTTACAACAAAGGAGCGGACAACAGCTCTGTCGTAAAACGTACGAGCGAAACGGAAGCAGACGACCTCTTCCAGATAAACGAGGCTGGATTGTATTACATCTACCTATCGCTTAAAGATATGACTATCTCATACAAGAAACTTCTATATGAAAACTTATATCTTGTAGGTAATGCGACTGCTGCCGGTTGGGATATAGAAAAGATTATCGCCATGACTCCCGATAACTTGAATCCTAACATCTTTACTTACCAGGGGGCTTTGCAAGAGGGAGAATTAAAAATCCTCGCCCAAAGGAAGTTCGACGGAACCACGTTCAAACCACTTGTCGAAAACGGGTCTATCGAAAGTACCGATGTACAAGTGACCCCGGGAGAACAGCCCGACTACAAGTGGAAAATAACCGCCGAGCAAGCAGGTCTTTACAAGATCACGCTCGATACGGAAAAAATGGAAATCAAATTTGAAAAGCAGTAATCATGATCGCGCTACTATTCGGAAAATTCCGAATAGTAGCGTCGACCAATGAGTCTCGTCAAATTCGTTAAAACATCACACAACTCATCATGAAAAAAAATTTATTAGCACTCGCTTTCCTTGTCGGACTACTGACTTGCTGTAAAAGCGAAGATGCTCCCATCAAACCCGTGAAACCCACTGATCCGGGAAGTATCAATAAGGAGTACATGTCGCGAGCCGAAACGACTTTTGCCAATATTTTCAAATATTATTGGAGCGACAAAGTGCGAATGATGTTCGGCTCATATCCCAATACATTGGGAACTCCCCAAGAACCTTCCAGCCCCGACTACGACAGTCACGCTTACTTATGGGGATTGGGTAGCGTCGTTTCGGCCTTCAACGCTATCGTACAAAATACCGATAACGTAGATTTCCGAATGACCTACGAAAGCCGGTTGAAAGAGACACTGCTCAAATACTACAATACGACAAAAGAACCCATGTGTTTCGGCTGTTTTGTCAACCCTCACGATCAACGTCTATACGATGACGCTATTTGGGTGGGTATAGATTTAGCGGATCTTTACAGTAAAACCAAAGATAGCTGGTATCTCGACTATGCAAAAAGCGTATGGAATTTCGTACTTTCCGGGAAAGACGATGAACTCGGAGGCGGAGTTTATTGGGACGAAAATGCCAAAGACTCCAAAAACACTTGTTCCAACGCTCCGGCCGTGGTTCTCGCTTTGAAACTCTATCAAATCACCAACGATGCAGCGTACTTGGAGAACGGTAAAGATATTTACAAATGGACAAAATCGAAATTACAAGACCCCTCCGACTACCTCTACTGGGATTGCATCAAAACGAGCGGTAAAATCGAAACCAGCAAGTTCTCTTACAACTCGGGACAAATGTTGCAAGCAGCCGTGTTGCTCTACAATGCGACAGGCGAGGAACAATATCTCACCGATGCCAAATTGCTCGCAGAGGCTTGCTATAATTATTTCTTCGAAAACTTCATATCCAACTCGTCGGGAGAGCAATTCCGCATTCTCAAAGACGGAAGTCGCTGGTTCAATGCGATCATGGTCCGCGGATTCCTCGAACTGAACAAAGTCGAGAGTAATGGAACTTATATGATCGCCATACGCAAATCGGTCGACCACGCATGGAAATACACCCGGGATGCCGAGACCGGACTTTTCTTCAAACAATTCAGCGGGAACGACATAACGGACAACCCGGGAGATATTCTTGCACAAGGTGCTATGGTTGAATTATTCGCAAAATTAGCAGTTAACTAATAATTAAAATTTTTATCCATGAAATTAAACGGAATTATAGTCGCTTTATGCTCGGTCGGAATCCTCAATGCACATGCCGAAAACGTAGCTATCGCCAAATCTTCTCTCGTGGGAGACGGGATAGTAGAATTCGTTCCGCAAGGATTCGACCAAACGAAAACCCCCTCTTTAATTCTTAAAGAAGAACCCACGGCAAAAGGGTCTGTACCCTCCGATTGGGAATTATATCCACAATTCACCGTCATGGACGGAAAGGCCAATGCCTCATTGGGCCTGACCGGTGAAATAAGTCTGTATGGCGGTGGCGAGGTTACCGGTCCTCTATTGAGAAACGGCCAATACATAAAACTCTGGAACACCGATACGGGAGCCTACGGCGTCGATGGCGGCAAACGGCTGTATCAATCACATCCGTGGGTATTGGGCGTGAGAAGGGACGGTAGCGCTTTCGGTATTTTGTTCGACAGCAGCTGGAAATCGGAACTGCATACCAATTCCGACAAAATCGAATTTAACACAGAGGGAGCTCTATTCCGCATTTACATCATCGACAGAGAATCCCCCAAAGATGTCCTCAAAGGCCTTGCCGAACTGACCGGGACCATCACGATGCCCGCCCGTTGGACTTTGGGATACCATCAATGTCGTTTCTCCTACGGCAGCGAGCAGAAAGTACGGGAAATCGCAGACAACTTCCGTAGCAGGAATATCCCTTGCGATGCTATCTGGATGGACATCGACTACATGGACGGATACCGTATTTTCACATTCAACGAAACGACTTTCCCCGACCCCAAAGCCTTGAATGAGGAACTTCATCAAAAAGGATTCAAAGCCGTATATATGATCGATCCCGGAGCCAAAGTGGACAAAAACTACCACGTTTACCAATCGGGAACAGAAAACGATGTGTGGGTAAAACGCCCCAACGGTGAAATTTACGAAGGTAAAGTATGGCCGGGATATTGCGCATTCCCCGACTTTACCATGCCCAAAGCCCGTGAATGGTGGTCCAATTTGTATAAAGATTTCTTGGCATTGGGAATCGACGGCGTATGGAACGACATGAATGAGCCGGCCGTTACCGACGACGATATTCCCGAAGAAAACCGCATTGGAACCATGCCTTACGATACTCCTCACCGAGGAGGCGGCAATTTACCCGCCGGCCCTCACCTGCTCTACCACAACGCCTACGGTCGTCTTATGGTCGAAGCCTCGTATGAAGGGATTATGAAAGTCAACCCCGAAAAACGCCCCTTCCTTCTTACGCGTGCCGGTTTACTGGGTTATCAACGATATGCAGCAACTTGGACAGGTGACAACTGGGCTGGCTGGGATCACTTGAAACTTTCCGTACCTATGTCCATTACATTAGGCCTTTCAGGTCAAGCATTCAACGGTCCCGATATCGGAGGATTCTTAAATAATACGGATGCCGATTTATGGGCTCATTGGTTGGGATTCGGAGTATTTTTACCTTTTGCCAGAGGTCATGCTTGTGCAGGAACCAACGACAAAGAACCGTGGGCTTTCGGCGAGGCCATAGAAAACACCTCTCGTATTGCCCTCGAACGTCGTTACCGATTGCTTCCCTATTTCTACACGTTGTTCTACGAAGCTCACAAGACAGGTGTTCCGGTTATGGAACCTGTATTTTTCGCCGACCCCAAAGACCTGAGATTGCGCAGCGAGCAACAGGCTTTCCTATTGGGAGACAATGTCCTTGTTATTCCCGCTTTCGCCGAGAATCCCGTATTGCCTTACGGAATTTGGGAAAATATGACACTGATCGATGGAGAATACAGCGATAAGTACCAAGCCAAATTGAAAATCAAAGGCGGAAGCATCGTTCCGGTCGGAAAGGTTATACAAAGCACCACCGAAAATTCGTTCGAACCTCTTACTCTTTTTGTATGCCTCGATGAGAACGGAAAAGCTCACGGTCAACTCTATTGGGATGCCGGAGACGGCTGGAATTTCCAATGCGGAGATTATAGCTTGATGACATTCTCTGCCGAGAAGAAAAACAATCAAGTAAAAGTCTCTCTCGCTTCCAAAGAGGGTAAACGTAAAATAGAGAAAGAAATCAAAGCTCTGAATGTAGAATTAATGATGAACGGGAAAGTATATAAAGGTTCCGGTTCGTTGAAAAAAGGTGTAACAATAAATCTTTAAAAAATGAAGAGAGTGCATCGGTCGATGCACTCTCTCTTTACTAAAACTTTTTTATCATGAAAAACAGATATTCCATCTGGCGACTAATGTCGTTAGGAGCTGCTTTAATGACGGCTCCGTGGCTACAAGCCCAAGACGTGCTTGTAACGCTCGAAGCAGAAAAGGGAATAATCACACTGCCTGCAAAAGTAAAACCTGTCGACGGTAGTACCGTAGAAGGAATCTCGGGCGGTAAATATGTAGGTGATAACGACCCCGGTAGCTCCATAGTTTTTAACGATGTTGAAGTGCCCGAAGCCGGGACTTATGAATTCAAAACTTATTACATGAGTATGCAGAATAGGTCTATTGCCGTTAAAGTCAATAACTATTCCGAATACATATCGACGGTCTCCAATACGACACCGGGTTGGGACGTACCTCCCACAAACGAAATGAGTACCTATATCTACATGGATAAAGGGAAAAATACGATAAAAATTACTCCTATGGGAAGCGGTGGCCCTAATATGGATAAATTCGAAATCATTACAACCGATGTAGAGCTTCCGAAACCGGGAGAGTTTCCTATCGTTCTCGAAGCCGAAACCGCTCAATTATTCGGAAACCTGAAAGTAAAACCTACCGACGGTTCTTCCGTTGTCGGTCTATCGGGAGGCAAATATATCGGAGACTTCGACTTAGCCGCTAACTCCTATTTACGGTTCAACAACGTCGAGATACCCGAAGCCGGGACTTACGAATTGAAAGTCTATTCGATGGGGTCGAGCCGAGCTCTCACCATCAAGGTCAACCACTATCAAAAAAGTATCATTCGTACGAAAGACTCCCCCAACTGGGACAATGCCCCTACCTCAATGGTATCTACCTTGATATATCTCGATAAGGGAACAAACACCCTGACTTTCGGACTACACGAGGACAATGGCCCCAATATCGATAAATTCGAGATATGTACAACGACCGAAGAAATAGACAAACCAGAAGTCGAGAAAATCGCTTACTCGTATGATTTTACCGACGAGGCCGAAATTTCTTCTACACAAGAAAATTCTACGCTGAGCTTGTTGACCGATAATGATGAATACACTTATTATGTTCCCGAGACATCGAATGTAGAAATCGTAGCCAAATGCCAGCAACCGGTACTCTTGACGGGATTCTTACTCTCAGCAGGTATCGACAGTGAAATCGACGTTGACACTTGGAAATTATATGCTTCGGCCAATGGCTCTACATGGAAAGAAATTTCTTACGATAAAGTAACCGATCTCGACGGAGCCCACCTATATGAAATAACCCGATATCCGGGAACCGCAGCAGCAGACGCCGCACAATATTACAAATTAGCGGCAACCCACGAAAATCTCGAAATTGCAGAATGGCAATTGTTCGGTCTGCCCTATGTCGCTTCGGGAGACAAAAATTTTCCGACCGACCTGACTGAAAATATCGATGTCCGCTCCAATGTATCGGCATATCCTATCGGAGAATCGGGTGATAATTTCTCCGAAGAATTTTACAATCTGTTCGACCGGAACATGAGCACCAAATATTATGCACATGAGGCAACGAGTTTTTATGTAGAAATAGATTTGGAAAAGCCCTATACGATCGAATCTTATGCCCTTACAAACGCTCATGATTATCCCGACCGGGATCCTCGCAAATGGATTTTAAATGCTTATAACGAAGAATTGGGCTGGGTAGAACTCGACCGTCAGACAGACACATACTTCCCCACCCGGTATTCTACTTTGAAATATAACGTAAACTCGTCCACGGGATTCACCAAAGTCATGCTCGACGTAGAAGCTAATAATGGAGCAAAAGACATTCAACTCCTTAAATTCCAAATCTTCGGTAAAGAATTTAACGGAGCCGGCATCAACGCCGCCCAGGACAAAACACTTTCCATCATTGCGGATCAAGGGAAAATCATTATTTCTCAAACAGAGGGCAAACCGGTAAACTACACGGTATATAACCTGTCGGGAACAGTGATCGAACAAGGTACGACTGATGTTTCATACCGAGAAATCGTACTGAATGCCGGAGCATACATTGTATCGGCTAATGACGGAAGTAAAAATAAAATAGAAAAACTAATTGTTAAATAAACATTGAACCATGAAATCCAGAAGATATAAACTACCCTTGATAGCCTTATCGCTATCATTAGCATTACCGGCTTTCTCCCAATCGTGGTTTACTCCCGAAGTAGAAAAAAGAGCCGAGGATATTTTAAAAAATATGACAGTAAAAGAACGCCTGACCTATATCGGTGGTATAGATTGGATGTACACCCGCGCTATTCCCCGATTAAATGTTCCGGCTATAAAAATGTCCGACGGACCGCAGGGCGTAGGTACATGGGGAGCTTCCACGGCTTATCCTTGCGATCTTTTACTGGCAGCCACATGGAATCCGGATATGGCCTATGCGTTCGGCGCAGCTTTGGCACAAGACTGCAAGGCTCGTGGTGTAAATATTCTATTAGGTCCTGCCGTAAACATCGCAAGAGCTCCTTTCTGTGGTCGGAACTTCGAATATATGGGAGAAGACCCTTTCTTGACGGCAACGACTTCTACCGGATATATCAAGGGATTACAAGAAAACGGAGTGATGGGAGTAATCAAACACTTCACGGCCAACTTCCAAGAATATGACCGTAATTATGTGAGTTCCAACATTGACGAGCGAACCTTACATGAAATCTATTTCCCGGCATTTAAATCGGCCGTCCAGAATGCAGAAGTCGGTGCTGTCATGAGCAGTTATAACTTGCTCAACGGCGTATGGACAACCGAGAATCCCTGGTTGCTCAAAGAAGTGCTACGGGAACAATGGGGATTCAACGGGCTCGTGATGTCCGACTGGGGCTCCACTCATAACTGTGTTCCGGCGGTTAAAAATGGACTCGATTTGGAAATGGCAGGAAATGAAATCGAAAACGAGGAAGCTCTGCGCCATTATCTCGAAACCGGAGAAATAAATATGAGCGAAATCGATTTGAAAGTCAAACATATCTTACAAACGATGATCGGATTCGGATTCTTCGACAAAGAACAATTAGATCCGAGCATTCCCCTCGACAACCCCGAAACGGCAAAAGCCGCATTGGAAATTTCGAGAGAAGGAATCGTGTTGTTGAAAAACGAATCGAACATTCTGCCGTTGAACGCCAATACGATTAAAAACATTGCCGTAATCGGTAATAACGCTACAATTTATGCGGCCGGTGGCGGAAGCGGACTGGTAAGACCTTTCCATTATGTGTCTTACTTCGACGGATTGAAAAAGCTGGCAAATGAAAAAGGCATCAACGTTACACTTGTCGATCTCTATGATCACATGGAAGATGTTCTGTATACAGCTGCCGGCTCGAACGAACATGGTCTCAAAGCCGAATTTTACAACAACGAGAATCTATCAGGAACTCCTGTAACTACCCGCATAGACAGTCGTATCAACTTTGAATGGACCTCGGGACCCGATGCTGCCAATGTCGAGAAAAACTATTTCTCGGTCAAATGGACCGGTGAAATTCGTCCCGAAGAAACATCGAACTATACTTTCATCGTGAAAGGAGATGACGGTTTCCGTTTAATTCTCGATGGAAAAACGGTCATCGATGAATTCAAATCGGGTTCCACTCGTGAAAAACGTTATACCATGAAAATGGAAGCAGGGAAAGCCTACAAAATTCAACTGGATTATTTTCAGGGAGGAGGCGGAGCCTGTATCGATTTGGCATGGCTCAAAGACGGAGATGAAAACCGGTTCCAAAACGAATTGGACAAAGCCGACATAATCGTCGCATTCATCGGTCACAATTCAAGTAGCGAAGCCGAAGCCGGAGAACGGTCCTTCGGATTGCCCCAAGATGTAAAGGACCTCGTCCTAGCCGCCCAAAAGAGCTCCAAACCGATGATCGGAGTCGTCAATGCCGGCGGAAACGTAGAAATGCAAGACTGGGAACCTAAAATGAAAGGTCTCCTTTGGGGTTGGTACGGCGGACAAGAAGCCGGAACCGCGATGGCCGAAGTGTTATTCGGAGAGTACAACCCTTCGGGAAAACTCCCTGTAACATTTGAAAAAAGATGGGAAGATAATCCCTGTTACAACAGCTATTACGATAATGGGACCAAACAAGTGAATTTTACCGAAGGTATTATGATGGGATATCGTGGATACGACAAAGCCGGTACAGAGGTCCAATATCCGTTCGGTTTCGGATTGTCCTATACGACATTCAATCTTTCCGATATGCAAATCACGGAATCTTCCGACGACAAATATTTAGTCGAAGTTTCTTGCAAAATAAAGAATACCGGAAAGGTTGCCGGTGCAGAAGTCATTCAACTGTATGTAGGCAAGAACGGCAGCAGCCCTGTCGAACGCCCGATAAGGGAACTCAAAGGCTACCAAAAAGTATATCTTGAACCCGAAGAAGAAAAATTCGTGACTTTGTACCTTTCTAAAGATGCGTTTTCTTATTACGATGTCAATCGGAAAAATTTCGTTGTCGATAACGGGGAATACAACATCGAACTTGGATTTTCATCTCGCGATATAAAATTGAAAGACCAAACTCAAATCAATGTTGTTTCGGCTATTGACGAAGCCCGCCAAGATACCGAAAAAGGTAACTTAATTCCCTCGGTGGTTAAACAAGGTGAAATTATCAGAATTGCACAAGGCTGTGCTTCCGAATTAAACATTTTCGACCTTACGGGTCAAATGTTACTCAAACAAATTGATAAATGTACAATCGATACCTCTTATCTAAAAAAGGGAGCCTATCTTGCTTTGTATAAAATAGATGAAAAATTTCATACGGGTAAATTCATCGTTGAATAGCTTTTAAAACTTCCAGACAACAAAGAGGCCCGGAAATTAAATTTCCGGGCCTCTTCATTTTAATTCGTTCGTTATTCAACCGCCCAAAGCAGTTTCTCAAACTGGCATTTATCTGGGCAATAATTTTACTTTCAATTTCTTGTATGCACGATCGGCCTTCGCTCGCGCCTCCTCCACCGTATCGGCTGTCGCCAAAATCACACCTAATCGACGGTGTCCGACAACTTCCGGCTTCCCAAAAATTCGCATTTGTACTCCTTCTTCCGAAAGAACCTCATCGAGGTTACCAAATACAACTTTATCCGTATCTCCTTCTACAACGATAGCACGAGATGCCGATGGGCCATAGAAACGAACTCCGGGAACAGGTAACCCTAAAACAGCACGGGCATGCAAGGCGAATTGTGACATGTCTTGCGAAATCATAGTCACCATTCCCGTATCGTGCGGGCGAGGAGAGACTTCGCTGAAAAGGACATCGTCCCCTTTAATAAAAAGTTCTACTCCAAAAATACCATATCCACCCAAAGCATCCGTAACTTTCCGGGCTATATCCTGAGCTTTTTGCAATGCTTTCTCCGACATAACCTGTGGTTGCCAAGATTCCCGGTAATCACCATCTACTTGTACGTGGCCTACCGGTTTTAGAAAAGTCGTCCCGGCAGAATGACGAACAGTAAGTTGAGTAATTTCATAATCGAACTGCACGAATCCTTCCACAATAACCCGACCGGCTCCGGCTCGTCCCCCTTCCTGAGCGTAGTGCCACGACTTATCGATATCATCGGCCGTACGCACGACACTCTGTCCGTGTCCCGAAGAACTCATGATAGGTTTCACCACACATGGCATGCCTATTTCTTTCACGGCCTCCTCGAACTCTTCTCGTGTAGAGGCAAATTTATAAGGCGACGTAGGCAATCCCAGTTGCTCTGCGGCCAAACGACGTATGCCCTCCCGGTTCATAGTCAGGTAGGCGGCCGTCGCAGTAGGTGTAACCGAATACCCCTCTTTTTCGAGAGCCACCAACGTATCTGTCGCGATAGCTTCTACTTCGGGAATGATGTAATCTGGACGTTCCGTTTCTATCACTTCTCTCAACTTTTTGCCATCGAGCATAGACAAAACATGACTGCGATGAGCGACCTGCATAGCCGGGGCATTGGCATACTTATCCAAAGCAACCACCTCCACACCATAACGTTGCAGTTCTATTGCTACTTCTTTACCCAATTCTCCACTTCCGCAAAGCAAAGCTTTCTTACCGACAGGAGTTAGTACCGTTCCAATTTCTACCATATATACTTGATTTTGTATGTGTTATTCATTTATACAAATGTCTTATGCTAACCGAAAAAATGCAGGCTGTCCTCAACTATATACCGAGACATAACCTTTCTTTACATCTTATGCAAAGATACAGGAAAAATGAATGGAGTACAAATGAATAAACAGACTTCCTACCAACAAAAAACGGGCTTTCGTTTTCGAAGTCCGTTTCAATTCTTTGGAACACCTTTAATCTTCGACATGGGAACCGTCGCAAAAGGGCTGATTCGACGATTTTCCACAACGGCAGATAAACGCCCGTTGTTTAATAACCATACTCCCATCGGAGAACATAATTCTTACATGCCCACCAATACGCAATGGACCGCATTCGATAACCTTTACGACCACCTCGGGTTTTATCGGCACAATAGATCCTTTCATAGCTGTTTCTTTTTTAGTTTTATATTCACTTAAACAGCAAATCCGGTTCTTTTGTTTATTGTACCGTTAAACGATCGAGGCGTAGAAAATAATTTCTACGCCTCGATCTATAAACCTACGTATCACTTTATTAAAGCAATACTACCTCTATGTCTGCATCTACTTCATACATGCTCACTTTACCTTCGCGAGCCAACCAGCCAAGGGCTGCATACAATTCTTTTTCTTTCAGTTTCGTTGCTTTTTTCAACCCTTTTACAGTTAATTTTCCGGACTCATTTAAAGCATTCCAAACCTGTCCTGCCCATGTTCCAATAACTTCTGCATTCATTCTTTTTTACGTTTAAATTAAACAACTTGAAAACACATTGTTTTAATCTGGCACAAAGTTAATACATTTTTCTTTAATTTTAATGCTTCAATGTGTTTTTTCATATTATCTACCCCCTCTACAAAAGAAAAATAGACATTATAAAAACACTCTACGGGTGATTTTGTTTGCCCCAATCATCTATCTCCCCAATATAATTTTCAATTCTTCTCTTGCCAAAAAAGAAGGAGCAAATTCTTCACGCGCTTGCTCCAATAACTGTTGCTCATTCTCATATCGAGCCGAGAAATGCCCCAATAACAATTGCTTTACACCTGCTTTACGAGCTATAATAGCCGCTTGCCGAGCCGTCGAATGGCAGGTTTCCTTCGCAAGAGCTTCGGCATCGTCCCCGAATGTAGCCTCGTGATACAACAAATCTACACCTTCTATGATCGGTAACAAAGCCTCGTTATAAGCCGTATCGGAACAATAGGCATAACGTAACGGAGGGTCTGCCGGCGTCGTCAAATATGAGTTGGGAATAATTCGACCATCGGAAGTAACAAAATCTTCTCCCGCCTTTATCGCAGCTCTACGGTAAACCGGAACGTTATAAAAATTCATCATATCTCCCAATAAATGTCGCATTCCTACTTTCTCTTCAAAAAGGAAACCCGAACACGGAACCCTGTGTATCATCGGTAAGGAACGAACTCTAATAGATTTGTCTTCATAAATCACCTCCGTTCTATTCGGCAATACAGGTTCGAAACGAACAGTAAAAGGCAAGTCCCGACAGAAAAAATCGAGTTGAGGCCGAAACACCTGCTCTGCCTGAGGATGGGCATGAATCACCAGTTCTCCGGTCCTACCTACTAACGCAAAAGTCGAAATCATTCCGATCAAACCGAAACAATGGTCTCCATGAAGATGACTCAAAAAGATATGCCCCAATCTCGTAAACTTCAATCGCATGCGACGAAACTGTATCTGAGCCCCTTCTCCGCAATCAATCATAAACAAATTGTCGCGAATATTCAAAATCTGCGTACTCGGATAGTGACGTGCGGTGGGCAAAGCCGACCCACACCCCAAAATATTTACCTCAAACTTTCCCATTTCAAAGTTCCTTTGACATTTACAAAGATACGCATTTCCACACTTTAACCTGCACTTTTCATAATGAAACAAAAAGACCGGCAATCTTGCCGGTCTTTTCTTTATAATACGCTTTTAACGCGCCTTATTTTTTCTCTGCGTCGAGTTTCTCTTTCAAAGCTGCCAGTGCATCGATATCGCCCAAAGTAGTTTTTTCCATTTGAGGAGTTACGATAGCATCGTCTGCCTTAGCTGCTTTTTTAGCGGCTTTCTTAGCAGCATTTTCTTTCTTAGCCTCGGCCTTAGCTTCATCTTCGAAAATACGACTGTGAGACAAGATGATACGTTTAGCATCTTTGTTAAACTCTATAACCTTGAACGGAAGTTTCTCTTCCAATTGAGCCTGAGTTCCGTCTTGTTTTACCAAGTGTTTGGGAGTAGCGAATCCTTCAACTCCATAAGGCAAAGCAATTACAGCACCCTTATCGAGCATTTCGATGATAGTACCTTCATGGATAGAATCAACGGTAAAGATACCCTCGAATACGTCCCACGGATTCTCTTCGAGTTGTTTGTGACCCAAGCTCAAACGACGATTTTCCTTGTCGATTTCCAATACTTGAACTTCGATGTCGGCTCCGATTTGAGTAAATTCAGACGGGTGTTTGATTTTCTTCGTCCAAGAAAGGTCTGAGATATGAATCAAACCATCTACGCCCTCTTCGATTTCAACGAATACACCGAAGTTTGTAAAGTTACGAACTTTGGCATGATGACGAGAACCGACAGCATATTTGGTTTCGATATCTTCCCACGGATCCGGTTTGAGTTGTTTGATACCGAGAGACATTTTACGTTCTTCACGGTCAAGTGTCAAGATAACGGCTTCTACCTCATCGCCTACTTTCATGAAGTCTTGTGCACTACGCAAGTGTTGCGACCAAGACATTTCGGAAACGTGGATAAGACCTTCGACACCCGGAGCTATTTCGATGAATGCGCCGTAGTCGGCCATTACGACAACTTTACCTTTCACTTTGTCACCCACTTTCAAATCGGGATCCAAAGCATCCCATGGATGGGGTTGCAATTGTTTCAAGCCCAACGCAATGCGTTTTTTCTCATCATCGAAATCGAGGATAACTACATTGAGTTTTTGATCGAGAGAAACTACTTCTTCGGGGTGAGATACACGTCCCCAAGAAAGGTCGGTGATGTGAATCAATCCATCTACGCCGCCCAAATCGATGAATACACCATAGGAAGTGATATTCTTGACAGTTCCTTCGAGTACTTGTCCTTTTTCGAGTTTGGCGATAATTTCTTTCTTCTGTTGTTCAAGCTCGGCTTCGATAAGAGCTTTGTGCGAGACAACCACATTCTTGAATTCTTGATTGATTTTAACAACTTTGAATTCCATAGTTTTACCTACGAATACATCATAGTCACGGATAGGCTTAACGTCGATTTGAGAACCGGGCAAGAATGCTTCGATACCGAATACATCGACAATCATACCGCCCTTCGTGCGACATTTGATATATCCTTTGATGATTTCGTCGTTTTCAAGAGCCGAGTTAACACGATCCCAAGAGCGGGTAGCGCGAGCTTTCTTGTGCGACAAAACCAACTGTCCTTTTTTATCTTCCTGATTCTCGATATAAACCTCTACTTTATCCCCTATTTTCAAATCGGGATTGTAGCGGAATTCGCTCATCGGAATGATACCGTCCGATTTGTAACCGATGTTTACGACCACTTCACGTTTGTTCAATGCGATTACCGTACCTTCGATTACTTCTTTGTCTTTTACCGTATTCAAAGACTGGTCATAAGTATTTACCAATTCATCATGGCTCTTATCACCATACACTTCGCCTTTTTCAAAGGCATCCCAGTCAAAATTTTCTACCGGGCTGTTTTTTAGTTCTTCACTCATGTTAATTAAATAATTGATTTTTTGATTAATAAGTTAGACATTATATGGTCTTGTTAAAATCGGTGCGAAGATACAAAATCTTTTCCTCTCTGCAAATTATTTCAGGAATATAATCTCCTAACACCCTTTGACATAAACATATATTCATCTCTACAAAAGATTCCGCCATACAATAAACAGAGTATAATTTTGTTTTATTTAAAGAGAATATATACCCACCCATGAACAGACAAAAGATAACATGGTTGCAAATACTCCAAGGTTGGAGTATGTTATTGGTCGTAATAGGACATGTTACCTTAACCGGTATTTTCGAGAACCCTCAAACTCCGGTGAGCGCGACGATAGAGCGTGTCATATACAGTTTTCACATGCCTCTTTTCATGTTTATCTCCGGTTTCCTTTTTTATTTCACAAAAATCAGCCGAAACTTAGCCTATAAAGAAGTTGTGTTCGATAAGCTCAAACGGTTGGGAATCCCCTATTTGTTCTTCACCTTTTTCACCTTCGCCGTCAAGTTTATATTCTCACCATTCATGAAACGCCCGGTAGAATTGTCTTTACGACAATTTACCGACAGTTTTCTATATCCCGGCTCCAACCCGTTGAGCGAAATGTGGTTCGTCGCCACACTCTTTATCATCATGCTATCTTATCCTTTGCTGAAATATATGATAACGGGGCATTTCAAAATTGCGGTATTAATTATCGGAAGTGTCGTACTCAACTTATTTTTCCCTCCCGATATATTCTTGCTTTGCCTTTCCAATGTGGCATATATGTTCCTTTTTTTCTGCTTAGGCATACTTTTCTGCAAATTCGATATACAACGTTTTTTGAGTCATTCCGGGAGTCTCCTACTTTCGCTCCTTCTTTTCATCGCACTGAATCTGATTCCCGACTGCCCGATTTTGCTGTTAAACCTCACCGGAATAATCTTTTCCGTCTCATTGTGTCTGAACTTAACCCCGATAGTATCGGGACTATTCTCCTCCTTCCGAGACTATACGTTTCAAATTTTTCTATTAGGAATTTTTCCACAAATAGCCATCAGAATACTCTACTCCAAGATTCCACAAAACGAATTGTCCTATTGGAGTCTCTATATCATTAGTATTCTATTAGGGATTTACCTGCCTGTTTTCATAGCAAAAATCGTAGAGAAGATTCCCAACAAACTTATCCGCTGTTGTTTCGGTCTCTGATTCTATCGTTTTTTCGCAAAAAAATCTTTCATCAAAGCGATACACTCCCCGGCCAAAACACCACACTCGACCTCTGTTTTAGGATGCAATACCTGAGGAGCGAAACGCCGGTAACCTCGTTTCTCATCGCCGGCTCCAAATACGACCCGAGCGAGCTGAGCCCACCCTATCGCACCGGCACACATCACACACGGCTCCAATGTCACATACAGGGTACAGTCGGTCAAATACTTACCGCCGAGCGAAGCCGCAGCCGAAGTAATCGCTTGCATTTCGGCATGAGCCGTCACATCGCCCAGACATTCGGTCAAATTATGTGCCCGAGCCACAACCCTATCTTTACAAACGATGACAGCTCCCACCGGTATCTCATCGGCATCGAATGCCTCTTTTGCCTCCTGCAAGGCCATTCTCATAAACCGTTCGTCCTTTGCTCTATCGACCATATCTTCTCATAAGCCTTGTGGGAAACACTATCATTTCTCATACGATCCTGACAATATTCCCCACATAGTAGCTCTTGTCCTTTTTCTTAGAAGCTGTTTTTAATTTATTCCGAGACAGATTGAGACCTATGTTGAAGCAGATTGGAGTCCGAGATATGCAGTCAATAGCGGGCTATTGACAAAAATCAAGGGATTCAAGATGCAAGACAGGGGTTCAATATGGCCGGAACATACCTGCTTGAAATGATAATATTATTTCTCAATAAATTTAAAACAGCTTCTTAATTCTTCAAATAATATACCACCGAGGTCACGACCCGCACATGCTTCAAATAAGGAGTATTGGCATCCCTATCCTCGATAGAGAATTGTCCTTGATATGCCGATGATATTTTGCCCAATTTACTATCGGAGTCTTTGGCGAATTTTTCGGCGGCAACTCTCGCATTTTGAGTGGCTTCGGCAATCATTTCGGGTTTTAGTTCATTCAGCTTGGTAAACAAGAACTGGGTGTTATACTGATAATCCCCGGAAACGATAGCCACCCCCTTTTCCAACAAAGAGGCTTGTTTCACGATCAACTCTCGTACTTTCTCTACTTGATTCGAAGATACCGTTATTACCGAAGTAACATTATAGCGATACGGGACACTTTGGTTTCCATACCGTTCGGCCTGCATATCTACGATTCCGGGAGCCGCAATAGAAATTTCGGCATCGGATATCCCGTTAGCTTTCAGAAAATTTATCACGATTGTATTCTTGGTATTGATCGTACGGTAAATCGTGCCCAAATCATTCCCCAACTCCTTATATACCAAAGGCCAGATAACTTTATCGGCCGGAACCTCACGCTCCGACAAACCCTTTACCGAGACCGTACGCACTGCCTCCTTCGAACGAACGATACCTTGTTCGATTCGTTGCCCCAATAAAAACAAGCCTACTGCTATGATAATAGCCGGCACAATCCATTTGTTTTTCATAATCTTCCGTATTTTATTTCTTACAAAGAAAATGCATGCCAGACTCAAAAGCAAATTTTATTTGCAATTTTACCGAAGACATAGACTATTTTCGCATTTATTGTCAGTAACTGTTTCAAAGATAATTATTCGCCATATCCATCAGACTTTTTCTTGCTCCGATTTCTTTTTTCATCGAATCTTCGTATATTCGCTTTTCCAAATTCGTACTTATGGCGCAACACAACCAATTGGGAAAAACAGGAGAGGAACGAGCCGCAGAATATTTGATTTCCAAAGGATACATTATCCGAGACATAAATTGGCGGAGTGGAAAAATGGAATTGGACATCGTAGCCTATCGTGACAAAACGTTGGTTGTCGTAGAAGTCAAAACACGAAAAAACAACGAATTTCTACGCCCGGAAGAAGCCGTTACGCTCCGCAAGATAAAAAATATAATCCAAGCTACGGATGCCTATATTCGTATGTTCGATATACCTTTCGACATACGATTCGACCTCATTACCTTAGTCGGGGAAAATGAAGACTTCCAAATAGAACATATAGAAGATGCCTTTCTTCCTCCATTAAACTGTCGATAAACATGAACGTAGAATCTTTGCGTGAATTTTGTCTGTCACTACCGCAGGTAACCGAATGTTTCCCATTCGATGAATGGGTGTTGGTTTTCAAAATCGAAGGTAAAATGTTTCTCTTCTGTGATTTGTCGGCCGAAGAGAAACGAATTTCGCTCAAATGCGATCCCGAACTTGCCATAGAATTACGGGAACGATATCCCGAAATAGAACCGGGATACCACACGAATAAACGATTGTGGAATTCTATTTGGCTAAGGCCTTCCATCGACGATAAAGTCATTTGCGATTGTATCGTCCATGCTTATAGCGAAGTGCTAAAAAAACTACCCAGAATCAAACGCGAACCTTTATCGGAACTACTCGAAGTATGGAAACAAAAGAAATAAAATTCCAAAAAACTCACTTAAAGGAGATCGGCTCGACCAATACCTATCTCCAAGAATCGGACAAAGACAGACATCTCCCGGAAGGAACTATCATTTACTGCGACATACAACGATCCGGGCGCGGCCAGCGTGGGAATTCATGGGAATCTGAGCCTTACAAAAATTTAACATTCAGTCTTTTACTCAGACCAGAACATATCCCTGCCAACCGGCAATTCTTACTTTCTGAAATCGTATCGCTGGCAACTGTCGATGTTCTGAACCGATACGCCACTGGATTTTCTATCAAATGGCCGAACGACATCTATTGGCACGACAAAAAAATTGCCGGTATTCTCATCGAAAATGTACTGAGCGGGAGTACATTCTCACGGGCTATTATCGGAATGGGGCTGAACATCAATCAGAAAAATTTTTACAGCGATGCCCCCAACCCGGTTTCATTATATCAAATAACAGGTCGCACCTACAAGATAGAAAAAATATTAGACGAATTCACAGAGGCTTTCGGAAAGCGATATACAGACACATTTACAAACTCCTCCGACCGTATCCACAAAGAATATATAGCGACACTCTACCGAAACGACGGGGTATATCCGTTTTATAGTGACGGCAATATTTTCCACGCCTCTATTGCCGATGTCGAACTCGACGGTCATCTGCTTTTATCGACGGAATCGGGAGAGAAAAAACGCTTCGCTTTCAAAGAGGTTTCATTCTTGCTTTAAACGTTTCAAGAACGGACGAATAACCCCGCTGCTTTGAGGCAACTCATCGGAAAGTCCCGACAGCATGGAAAGTTGTTCCGAAAGATATTTATTGCTACGAACCCGTGCAGCAATCGTAAAATATTTTTTAGCACAAGCTATATCGTCGTCGATCACTTGCCTTTTTTCCTCTTTATATACGGAAGCAGAGATAGAAATACCGTTCGAATCTTCAAGATACTGTTGATCTATCGATTTCAGTTTTTCCTGTCCCTTTATAGCATAATAGCTTCCCAAAAACAAGTTTGCATCAAAATTAAGAGAGTCTATATCCAAAATAGTTTTCTGAACCTCGACCGCTGCGGTATCGTTTCCAAGCAACAACAAAGCATCGGCTTTGGCTTTCAAATAATTAATTTGCCCGGGCATCACCGACAACAATTCGTCAGCAACGGCAAGTATCTTTTCAGCATCATGCCGAAACACATAATACCCTAATAAATAATTATTCGTCACCCGAGTAAACCACGGCTGTTGTTCTTTCACCAACAAAAGTACCTGTTCATAAATGCCCGACTGTCCGATAGATCGCGACAACACGTCTATGCCGGTAAACAACGAGTCCAAAGATAGTCCTTGCATTTCCGAACGAACCACATATTGCATAATAGACGAAGAATCGTTCATCATGGCCGATGCGACAACCGCATCCACATACGTTTTCACCCTACCGGGACGGCGTTCCAACAATACGTCATACATAGCAACAGCCTCTTGCCACTCCCTATTGACAAAGTGATCATCAGCTTTTCTCAACACAGTACGATAAGGCATCTCGGCAAAAGCCGAAAAAGCGATACTACAAAAAAGGAAAAATCCTATTATCCGTCTTATATACATACATTTAATTGTCACCCATTATGAACAGACAAAAATAGCGAAAGGTGAGTGCAGAGACAAACGGAAATTTTATTTCCAATTTGACTATGCCGAACCGCATCCTATTTTCGTACTTACAAAGATAACAAATCAACTCTGTAATATAGGCAATACTGCCGACAAAAATAAAACAGATTCCCCGCGAAACTTGCAGCAATCCGGTAAATAGTCCCGATGAATCAATTAAACATAAACTTTGAACGAGCTTCATTCTAAAAATAAAATAAATTAATATTATATTTATAAATAACAACTTTATACATAGCATTATTCCCATATCTTTGTAACAGTAATTAAAACAGTCCATTAAGATAAAAAGGCTCGTCTTCCTGTACTGTTATTTTCAATCCGAGCCGAAAAATTCCATCATGAAAAAACTTTACTCAAAACTATTGACGTTAGTCACTATCGGTTTTTACAGCCTATCTGTCTGGGCACAAGATGCTCCTGTCATTCAGAATTACAGCGATTATACCGGAGACTCATTCGTAGCCAACTGGGACAAAGTATCGGGAGCAGACAAGTATTTCCTCAATGTCTACACGAATGGGACCAACGTCCAAAACGTAAATGAAACCTTTGGCAACATCAACCACTCCAATGGGAAAATAGACCTGCAATCGCCCAATTACCCGAATGGCTGGGAGATAAACGTGAGTGAAAACGGCAGTACCGATATGGTCGTCTACGAAGGTGTAAATAAAATTATCCTCGATGCAACAGACGACTACATAAGCACCGAACAAATTATCGGAACCGGCGTGGGGAAATATATCGTTAACGCCAACCTCATCAATGCAGAAAATATCACCCAAGAAAATTCAAGCTTATTCAAGATTGAAATATTCGACAAAGCGGGTATACTTCTTAGCACCGGAACAATCGAAACTTTACTTTTTGCCCAAATAACCGAATTCAATATTTTCGACGGCTTCGGATACACACAAGCAAACATCGGGCGCATAAAAATATCTATCGAAAAAGGTGACGGAAAAATTGGAGACCTCATGATAAACTCTATCTCTTACTCTTGTACCGAGCCTTCGTATATTCTGAAAGATCAAGCAACGGCCGAAAATTCTTATCCTGTAACCAACCTCGACCCAGAAAAGGAATATTACTACTACGTCGCTGCTTCGGTGGAAGGAAAAACGACAAACGCATCGAACATCATCAGAGTAAATGGATTCCTCACTCCCAAAGCCTTAGACGCAACCGGCACATCGGAAAACTCGTTCACGGCAAATTGGGAAAGACTGCCCAAAGCAAAAGGATACATCGTGCAAGCGTACCAATATCACACCGCAACACAAGACAGTGAGAAGAAAATACTCGACGATTCTTTCGAAAAATCGACAGAGGGTACTATGGACGATCCGATCTCTGTTACCGACCCGGACTTATACACCGCAGTTCCGGGTTGGAGCGGGAAAAACATACTGGCAGCCAACGGTATGCTCGGAGCCGACAACGGAAGATTTCCCGTAAGCCTCTCTTATTTATGGACTCCCACAATGAACCTGTCATCGAATAACGGTAAATACAAAATCCACATCAAAGCCCATGGGACAGCCGGAGATTATCTGTCGATTTATCGAATAGGCTATATGATAGACAGCAACGGAGACGGAGAACCCGATGCCCTTAACATACATAAAGTAACAGCTTTCGACGAAAACGGATACACCGAAGAAACTTGGGAAATGGAAGACGGTGCTGAAAACATGCAACTCTCCATCGAAGAAAACAAACTAAAAAGATTTTTCATCGACGAAATCACCATCATACAAGAAAGCAAGGCCGGAGAGGTTACGAGAATACCTCTCGTTCCGGTAACCATTTCGGACGGTTCTCAAACTTCTTATACTTTCACAGATCTCGAAACGAATGGAAACTACGGCTACGAAGTGACCGGTATGCGTTACAACGACTATGAGGAAGAAGAATATTCCGAAACGTCTAACCTTATTACCGTGCAGTTAATACATTCAGGAATAGAAAGTAGCACAACTCAAAACGTAAAAGTAATCGCTTCTGAAAACTCAATCAACATAGCTCTATCAGAAAGGGCACTCATACAAATATTTACTGCCAACGGACAACTTGTAAAAACCATAAATGGAACCTCGGGAGAAAATATCGTTTCTATCCCTGCTGCCAATATTTATATCGTAAAAGTCGGAAGCAAGATATTCAAAGTCATCGCCCGATAAATCATCGGAAATAGGAAATCACCTACACAATCGAGACCGGCAAGGTAGACTTACTTTGCCGGTCTCGGCTTTTCTCATAATCACTAATCGGATATTATTTTCTCTTCAAAGGCTACGTGAACCATAAAAATTGATTATTTTTGCATAAATGCGACTGTTTAATTAAAAGAACGAATCTGATTATGAATAACCAATACAAAAGGATTCTCCTGAAACTGAGCGGTGAATCGCTCATGGGCGAAAAGCAATATGGCATCGATGAAAAAAGAATAGCCGAATATGCCACACAGATTAAAGAAATCGCCGACATGGGCATAGAAATAGGTATCGTCATCGGCGGCGGAAACATATTTCGCGGATTGAGCGGAACTTCCAAAGGGGTAGACCGTGTAAAAGGAGACCAAATGGGCATGCTCGCGACTGTAATTAACAGTTTGGCATTAAGCTCCGCATTGGAAAAAATCGGACAAAAAGCCCAAGTCTTCACAGCAATCAATATGTTCCCCATCGGCGAATATTATAGTAAATGGAGAGCTATCGAGGCTATGCAAAACGGAACCGTAGCCATTATATCGGGAGGGACGGGAAACCCATTCTTCACGACCGATACAGGCTCGGCCCTAAGAGGTATCGAAATAGAAGCCGAAGTCATGCTGAAAGGGACACGTGTCGACGGTATTTACACGGCCGATCCAGAAAAAGATCCTACCGCAAAGAAATTCGACAAAATCAGCTACGACGAAATCTATACCCGTGGATTAAAGGTCATGGACCTCACGGCGACCACCCTCTGCAAAGAAAACCATCTGCCCATTATCGTATTCGACATGGATACGGTCGGAAACCTGAAAAAAGTATTGTCAGGAGAGAACATAGGGACTCTGGTATATTAAACCCGGTCTTATATGGCTATTCTTAAAAAAAAGAGTACATTTGTTCACGAAACTAATTATACAGAAAAATTTCAACCTTATTCATTATGGACGACGTAAAGACATACTTGAACTCTGCCGAAGAAAAAATGGCTATGGCCATCGAATTCTTAGATGAAGCATTAGCTCACATTCGGGCAGGTAAAGCCAACCCCCGAATTCTCGACGGCATACGGGTCGATTATTACGGAAGTTTGGTCCCGCTTTCCAATGTAGCTAATATTTCTGTCCCCGATGCACGTACCATCGTTATTACCCCCTGGGAAAAATCCATGTTCAAAGTGATCGAGAAAGCCATTTTGGATTCAGAATTAGGCATCACTCCCGAAAATAACGGCGAAATCATCAGACTATCAATTCCCCCGTTAACCGAGGAGAGACGCAAAGCACTCGTCAAACAGTCGAAACAAGAAGCCGAAAATGCCAAAGTGAGCGTGCGCAATGCCCGCCGGGATGCCATCGACGGACTGAAAAAGGCTCAAAAAGAGGGAATGCCCGAAGATGTTGCCAAAGACGGAGAAGCCTCGGCACAAAAACTTCACGACAAATACATGAAGAAAATCGACGATATGTTTGCCGAAAAAGAGAAAGAGATACTCACCGTATAAAACAAAAAATAAAATATATTCAAAAGGGCTTTCATTATCGGAAGGCCCTTTCTTTTTTCTCGATTCAAAAGTTTCTGCTGTTTCTAAGGTTCAGTAGAAAATCCGTGGGGTAAGCATGAATTTTAACGATAAATCTCTCGTCGGCATACACATTCCGGTCTCTTCGGAGAGAGGTTGGATTTTGGATCCCCTCTTCGCGTTGTAGGCACTTACCCTATTCTCTTGCGGAAGCATCGGAAGAGAAGGTGATGCACAATTCTGTCATCGTTACCGAGAGTATTAACACTTCTCCCCTGTGTTGCGGAGCAATATAGGGGAGACACCGAAGAAACAGCCGTTTCTGAGGAGAGGGGTTAAAAAAGATCACATAGGATTTTTCGATTGTGGAATTTACCCCCTCTCGCCCCACGGGCACTCCCCCAATATTTCTTCGGTAACACCCCGTAAGGTTACGGGACACGGCAGGGGGAGAGAGCCAAAATGCAGTTCAAAAAAAACAAATGCATTCGTTGTTATCCGACTCTCGTCTTTCATTATATTTGTAGAATATCGGAGGCGGTTCGGCATAGTCAAGCCAAAAATGTAATTTTCGCTTGCCTCTGCATTTCACTTTCACTATCTTTGAGTTGAAACTCGAAAATACTTTTGCTCGGCAGAATAAAATTAAAGCAAGCTTTGTTTTGCTCAGCTCTCGCTTATACGTATCTTTGTCACTACGAAGATAGGATGCGGTTCGACATAGCCAAATCGGAAATAAAATTTCCGTTTGTCTCTGCTCTCACCTTTTGCTATCTTTGTTCATTAAATTTCATTGCATGGAAGGTCTTGTCACAAAAAATACGGGAAGCTGGTATATCGTCCGCACAGAAAACGGAGATTCGATACGCTGTAAAATCAAAGGTAATTTCAGGTTAAAAGGAATACGCAGCACCAATCCCGTATCAGTGGGCGACCTTGTTGATATAGAGTTAAATCCCGACCAAACGGCTTTTATCACTCGCATACACGAACGGAAAAACTACATTATCCGCCGATCGTCCAATTTGTCGAAAGAGTCTCATATCATCGCCGCCAACATAGACCATGCCTTACTGATCGTAACGGTCAACACGCCTCCGACCTCGACCACTTTTATCGACCGTTTTCTTGCCACAGCCGAGGCGTATCGCATACCTGTATGCATCGTTATCAATAAGAGCGATACATTTACCGAAGAAGACCGGGAATATGCCGAAGCACTTCGCTACCTTTACACCTCTATCGGGTATGACTGCCATTGTGTATCAGCGATTACCGGTGAAGGATTCGATTTCATAGATTCATTTATCGCAAACAAAATTACCTTGTTATCGGGACACTCGGGCGTAGGAAAGTCCACGATTATCGACCGTATTCTACCGAATGCTCATGTAAAAATCGGAGCCGTATCCACTTCTCACCACAAAGGCATGCACACGACCACTTTTTCAGAGATGTACCCTTTGCCACAAGGTGGGTACATTATCGACACTCCGGGCATAAAGGGCTTCGGAACTATCGATTTCAATCCCAACGAAGTGGCACATTTCTTTCCCGAAATTTTTGAGATTTCCCAAAACTGCCGGTTTAACAATTGCACCCATCGACACGAACCCGGCTGTGCGGTATTAAAGGCGTTGGAGAACCACCAAATAAGCGAATCGAGGTATACGAGCTATTTGAGCATTATCGAAGATAGTTCGGAAGGAAAATATCGGGAAGCATTTTAAAAAAGATTGAAGCGAATCGGCGCAATGAGATACAAAGGCATCGGAATTTTATTTTTCATGATGGCAAATATCCTATCGACAAATGCAGAGGGAAAAGACTTGCTTGTACCATCGAAGACCGACACCGTTACCATCGATACGCTTTCGACAAAAAACAGGATTTCATTACCCCTACCCAACACACTCGTCAATAAACAAATCGACCGTCTCGTCGAATATGCCAGAAAATACATCGGGACACCTTACAGGCGAGGAAGCAAAGGCCCCAACCGATTTGACTGTTCGGGTTTCATGCAGTATATTTTCAACCATTTCTCCTATTCCCTCAATGCAAGTTCCGCTTCTCAATATTTACAAGGAATCTCTGTTAAAGACGAAGAAATCTGCCGGGGAGATTTGGTATTTTTCAAAGGTAGAAATTCTCGGCGGTCGAATGTAGGACATGTAGGCTTGGTTACGGAAGTATATCCCGACGGACGATTCAAATTTATTCACGCATCCACATCACAAGGGATACGGGAAGATTGGAACTTCTCTCCCTATTATGCTCAACGATATGTCGGAGCCCGACGCATTTATTTCGTTCAAATCGACAAACGACTGATTTTAGATGCCATTCTCGAATTGGAAGACATCGATGACAACACTCCTTTTACCGAAACGGAAAAGAGTATTACGCCGCAGGAATTTTCAACTTTTGTCCGGGCTGAATAGCATTTCCTTTCAAATTGTTCGCCCGTTTAATATCTTCGGCCGAAACCCCTTTATATTTTTGAGAAATCGTCCATAGGTTCTCGCCTTTACGAACCGTATGATATTGACCTTTTGCTGACGAAGCCGTAGACGAAGCCCCGCTTTTACTTGCCGTTGTCTTGCTGCAAACCGCCAAACGTTGCCCGATACGCAAATATGAATTTTTTCGCAAATTATTCCAAGAGCGCAAGTTACTTACCGACACTCCATATTTTTGAGCTATACCGGAAAGAGTCTCTCCTTTACGAACCTTATGATATACCGTTGTTCCGGGAGCCAACCCTGCCGGTTCAACGGCAAGCCGTCGTGCATACAGCTCCTGATTATGCGCAAAAATAGCATCCTGTGCCTCGATAAAAGCATAGATCTGTTGCGATGGCAAAATGAGCGCATAAGGCCGGATATTACCCGGTATAATGTCGCGACGATACTGAGGATTCAAACTTCGAATCTCCTCGATCGGAATCTGTAATACATCGGATATCTGCTGCAAATGGACTCGACGTGTCACTTGTACGGTATCCGTTAACAAAGGGCGCCGGGTAAGTACCGGACAGATATTGTGGTCGCCATAATAATTCATCACATAATTGACTGCGATAAAAGCCGGGACATAGCCTCTCGTTTCACGAGGCAAATAGGGATAAATTTCCCAATAATCGGTTTTACCTCCCGAACGGCGAATAGCTTTGCTTACATTTCCCGGGCCACAATTATACGATGCGATAGCCAGTGCCCAATCATGGTAAATACTATATAAATCTTTCAAATAACGGGCCGCCATCGCCGAAGATTTAATAGGATCCCGCCGTTCATCTACGAGGCTGTTCACCTCCAATCCCATACTCTTTCCTGTCTTGACCATGAACTGCCACAAACCGGCCGCTCCTACCCGAGAAGTAGCATCGGGACGCAAAGCAGACTCGATAATAGGCAGATATTTCAATTCCAAAGGCAAACCTTCCCGTTCAAGAGCTTCCTCGAAAATGGGCATATAATATGTACTCAATCCCAAAAGATTCTCAACAAGCGCTCTCCTTTTCTGTACATACATGTCTATATAACGGCGAACAACACTGTTATAAGGCATCTCGATAACAGTCGGCAGTTGTGATAATTTACGGATATAAACCGAATCGGGATAATCCACATTAACGCTATTCACCAAACAGGAATCATCTACAACTGCATATTGCTGCATATACCAGTCGGTCAAAAGATTATTCAAATCGGCCTCCATACTTTCGGGATACACGATAGCATTATCTATCGTATCCGACAAGGTAATCTCTATCGTGTCGGTATCTACGATTTCCTCGTCTGTCTCTATTTGGGAAAAACTATATAAAGATATTCCCAAGCCCATAAAAACAAGCCAAAATTTCTTCATAGCAAATAAGCATTAAAATGTAATCGCACATTGTAATCCGATCGATGGCAATACCGTACGTCCGGTAGGAATAATCGCCGGCTGCCACTTCATCGAAATATCGGGGCTGACATCAAAATGATACAACTGAGCATCGACATAAGCATCTATCATACAAACAGCATAAAGCCCTATCATACAAATAATACATAGGTCACGATTCTGTCTATAATAGTCTTTCCTCTGCTTCAATACACGGGTTAACCATTCCTTGTCTATATCTTCCTCGCGATACGACGACGAAAAAAAATCCATATAACTGTTCGTCCCCGGATCGCTGTCCATAATATCCAAATAGGCTCGTTGATAATCAGACAGCATACGGCTATTCCATGTCGTGGCATAAAAAAGCCCTACATATCCGCCCACAACGATAGGCAATTTCCAATACCTATGGTTATAAATTTGACCCAATCCGGGGAACAGAGCCGATAGCCATACGGCTCTCATTGGGTCAGGATTGAAATCGGAAGGTCTCCACGATTTACGTGAAGCCGCTTTCAATCCCAAAGAATCAGACGGAGCAAGCCCACCCAGAGAATCGGTAATCATCACCGGGACCGAATCTTGAAATAAAGCTCCGACACTATCTCCCGAAATAACCGAAATAGAATCGGGACGATTATATCTCGCATTCTCCATTTCCACCGTATCGGCAGAATTAACTTCTACCTCTACTAATCCCTGATATCCAATATTCGAATCGGCCTTGACTTCAAGAATAGACAATGGTAATAACGCAATTATAAAAATAATAATCACGGCACGTCTCAATCCCATGTCACCCGATATTCCCAAAATCTTATTTCAATTTATCGAACAAACCGATAATCCGTTCCAAATCTTCTTCGTTCTTAAATGGAATAGATATTTTCCCTTTCCCTTTTTCATCACAGGTAAACTGAACCTTAGCGTTGAAGAAATCGGACAAATGCGATTTCAGCACATTATACTCTTGTCGCATCATAACTTTCTTCTGTGCTTTCTTACGGGCTCGCTCTCCTCCGGCAGATAAAGTTTTAGCCAAGTCTTCGACACTACGCACACTCAATCCGTCGGACAATATACGCTCGTACAACTCCAACTGTAAAGCAGGGTCGGCAACAGACAACAACGCCCGAGCATGCCCCATATCGATACGTTTATCCCGCAATCCTATCTGTACCTCGGCCGGAAGTTTCAGCAAACGCAGATAGTTGGCTATCGTCGTCCTCTTCTTCCCGACCCGCTCACTCAGTTTTTCCTGTGTCAGTTGATACAATTCTATCAATTTCTGGAAGGCCAATGCAATCTCTATGGAGTTCAAGTCTTCCCGTTGAATGTTCTCGATAAGAGCCATCTCCATCAACGTTTCGTCCTCTACCGTTCTCACATAGGCGGGAATCGTTTCCAACCCGGCCATTTGTGCAGCTCTATATCGCCTCTCTCCGGCAATAATCTGATAATTTCCACCATCTACCTGCCGCAACGAAATAGGCTGTATAATACCCAATTCCCGAATAGAGCTTGCCAATTCTTCGAGAGCTTCCTGATCGAATTCCCGACGAGGTTGATCGGGATTAGGCACAATCTGGGATAATTCTATTTCATGAATAGAAGATGTGCCGCTGGTTACAATGTTATCCATCGAAATCAACGCATCCAAACCTCTACCCAATGCACTTCTTTTAGGAGTTGCCATAACTTATCGATTTTAGCCGCTTATCTATTTTTCATTATCAATTCTTTCGCCAGTTCCATGTGATTGACACTACCCCTCGACTCACAATCGTATAGCAAAGCCGGAAGCCCGTGACTCGGAGCCTCGCTCAAACGGATATTCCGTTGAATGACCGTATTAAATACCAAGTTCCCGAAATGCCCCTTCAACTCTTCATAAATCTGATTAGCCAAACGCAAACGAGAATCGTACATCGTTAACAAAAAGCCTTCGATTTCGAGCTGAGGATTCAATTTCGATTTTATGATCTTGATCGTGTTCAACAACTTGCTGATACCTTCCAAAGCGAAATACTCTGCCTGTACGGGAATAATAACAGAATCGGCCGCCGTAAGAGCATTGACCGTAATCAATCCCAACGATGGGGAACAGTCTATCAAAATATAATCATAATCGCCTCGCGCTTCGCTCAACACATGAGATAAAACCCGCTCACGATTTTTCAAATTCATCAATTCGAGTTCTGCTCCAACCAAATCGATATGAGAGGCGACCAAGCCCAATCCCTCCACACAAGTTTCAACAACCGATTCCTTGATCGAGGACTGCCCCACCAAACATTCATAAATGGACGACTTCACCTGTTGCGGATCCACTCCCAAACCAGACGAAGCATTTGCTTGGGGATCGGCATCAATGAGCAAAACCTTCTTATCCAGAACCGCCAACGAAGTGGCCAAATTTATAGAAGTCGTTGTCTTTCCGACTCCTCCTTTTTGATTTGCAATAGCGATAATTTTACCCATATTGTTATTTTTTCTTCACGAAGACAGTGTAGCCGGAAGCAAAACGAAATCCCATTTCTTGCGCCGAGATACCCTTTCTTCACGAGTTTCCCATCGCAAAGGAATATCTTTTAATTTGTATTTCATTCTCTCGGATGCCCAAAAATATCATAATTGTTGATAAGTGACCCTTTTTGTTGATAAATCAGCAGAATCACTTCTCCATTTTCTGCGTAAAGATACACTTTTTTTACAAGAATCCCATTAGGATAAAATCTGTCTTTTACCTATTTTATGACTCCATATTATCCGTTAAAACATAAAAAAAACGAGTATTATTCATTACCTTTGCATAAAGCAAAAATGAAGTGAGCCTCGGTATATCCGAGTGAACTTGTTTCGATTCACGTCTTACCCTATCTTTGTAATAGTCAAACATATTTTCTCTTTATATGAAAAAAATAACACGTTCTCATAAACCTCTCATTCTCATCACTAATGACGACGGCATACAAGCCAAAGGCATCCGCGAAGTCGCCGATTTTCTAAAACCCTTAGGAGATATTCTCATAGTCGCTCCTGATGCGCCCCGCTCGGGACAAAGCTCTGCAATTACCGTAACTTCTCCCCTTCGCATGAAAGTCGTCGAAGAGCGAAACGGGTTTCTCGCAATTCGCACCAACGGGACACCGGTCGACTGTATCAAGTTGTCGATGAACATTCTTTTAGACGAACGCCCCGACTTAATCGTATCGGGTATTAACCACGGCTCCAATTCGGGAGTAAGTGTCATCTATTCGGGAACAATGGGGGCTGTTTTTGAAGGAGCCTTATTACATATACCTTCTATCGGATTCTCCCTTTGCAATCACAAAGCCGATGCCGATTTTTCGCACTGTCGGGAACTCATTTTGGACGTATGCCAAAAAGCATTGACCCATAACCACTGGCCCCAAAACATAGGACTTAATATCAATATTCCCGATGTGCCCCAACTCAAAGGCTCGAAGATTTGTAGAGCTGCACAAGGTCACTGGACCGAAGAATATGATTGCCGGACAGATCCTCACGGACAGGAATATTACTGGCTAACCGGAAAATTTAAAAATGCCGAACCCGAAGCAACCGATACAGACGAGTATTGGTTGGAACGTGGATATGCGACGATTGTTCCCTGCACAACAGACAACTCCGTCCTCAATATCCTCCCCGAACTATCGTCGGTTCTCGGAATATAAAAAGACTATCCAACACGACAATACAGATAAAAAAAGGCGGGAAGCATTTCCCGCCTTTTTTATGAATACAAATTGAATACATATTCAATAATAGTTTAAATATCGCCCAGTATTGTAAAAAATATACAAAATTTATTCTACTATTTTCATTTTTAAACTATATTTGCCGCATAATTATTCAAATATATCATAGGCATGAAAAATAAAGTTGCCCGCTTACAAGCTATAAGAGAAATTATTATCCATTCAAGAGTAAAAAGCCAAGATGAAATCTTGAAAAAATTACACGAATTAGGATTTGATTTAACACAGGCTACTTTGTCCCGAGACCTGAAACAATTGAGGATTGCCAAAGTTCCCGGCAATGACGGTTCATATGTATATATTATGCCCGAAATAGGGAGTATAGGCAAATTGATGCAGGAAAAACTATCGGAGAATCCCGAGCGACAAATACCCGGAGGATTCATTTCCATTAATTTCTCAGGAAATTTGTCTGTAATTAAAACAAGACCGGGATATGCAGGAAGTCTCGCATACGATATAGATAGCAATACTCCTCCCGAAGTATTAGGAACTATTGCCGGAGACGATACGGTTTTGGTAATTCTGGAAGAAAACATATCCCATCAACAGGCCATGTTGGCTCTTTCGCCCTTTATCCCGGTTTTACATGACTAATTTTTTAACTGATCCTATAACAACACCTACAACACCTCTTTTAAGGAGAAGAGGTTTACACATCATGGAAGAAATAAAAGTATTTGTAGCCGACGAACGACACATTAAATACGTCGACACGATTCTCGACACAATCGAGAGAGCTGCAAAAATAAGAGGAACCGGAATTGCAAAGCGTTCTCCCGAATATGTAAAACAAAAAATGCTGGAAAGAAAAGCAATCATAGCATTGGACGGAGACAAGTTCGCCGGCTTCTGTTATATCGAAAGTTGGAGCAACAAACAGTTTGTAGCCAACTCGGGATTAATCGTCGTCGATACTTATCGGGGACACGGTTTAGCCAAAAGAATCAAGCGCAAGGCTTTCGAGTTATCCCGCGAACGATTTCCGGAAGCCAAGATATTTGGGTTAACGACTGGCGAAGCAGTCATGAAAATAAATAACGAATTAGGATACAGACCCGTAGCATTTGCTTCGTTAACCGACGACCCTGCCTTTTGGAAAGGGTGCGAAAGTTGTGTGAACTTCGACATCTTGCAACGAAACAATCGACGCATGTGTCTCTGCACAGGCATGCTTTACGACCCTCACGAACATGAAAACAAAGACAACCAAGAACTCAAATAACAAAAACATCATGGCAAAAAAGAAAGTAGTATTAGCTTTTAGCGGAGGCTTGGACACCTCGTTTTGCGTTAAATATCTATCGGAAGAATGCGGATACGATGTATATACAGCTATTGCCAACACCGGAGGTTTTAATCAAGAAGAATTAAAATCCATCGAAGAACGAGCCTATAAATTGGGTGCGGTACAACATGCTACACTCGATATAACACAAGAATATTATCAGAAAAGTATCAAATACATGGTATTCGGGAATATTCTAAGAAACGGGACCTACCCTATTTCTGTCAGTTCCGAACGAATCTTCCAAGCCATAGCCATCATCAATTATGCCAAAGAAATCGGAGCCGATTATGTAGCGCACGGTAGTACCGGAGCCGGAAACGACCAAGTACGGTTCGACCTTACATTCCAAATATTGGCTCCCGAAATCGGGATTATCACTCCGACCCGAGATATGACATTGACTCGTGAATACGAAATAGAATATCTCAAAAAGCACGGATATACAGCCGACTTCAAAAAAATGGAATACTCTATAAACAAAGGTTTGTGGGGAACGAGTATAGGAGGTAAAGAGACGCTAAAAAGCGACCAAACCCTGCCGGAGTCGGCCTATCCGTCACAAATGACAGCTACTCAAAGCAAGACTATCACGCTCGATTTCGTCAAAGGTGAAATCGCCGGGATCAATGGAAAAGCATACGACAATAAAGTCGCTGCGATCCAAGACCTCGAAGCGCTCGCCGCTCCCTATGCCATAGGACGCGATATGCACATCGGAGATACGATCATCGGTATTAAAGGCAGAGTCGGATTCGAAGCAGCCGCACCCATGCTTATTATCGCCGCACATAAGATGTTGGAAAAACACACCCTCACCAAGTGGCAACAATATTGGAAAGATCAAGTAGGCACGTGGTATGGAATGTTTTTACACGAAGCTCAATACCTCGAACCAGTCATGCGCGATATAGAGGCTTTTCTCGATAGTTCGCAACAAAACGTTACCGGACGTGTAATCATCGAACTACACCCTTATCGCTATGTTTTAGTGGGAGTCGAAAGCGATTACGATCTCATGAAATCGGACTTTGGCGAATACGGCGAAGTAAATAAAGCGTGGAGTGCCGACGATGTAAAGGGCTTTACCAAAATTCTGGGCAACCAAATGAAAATTTTCTATTCCGTACAAAATAAAAACAAAAAATAAATTGTAGATTAGACGCTGAATTAAACTATTAAACCCGTAATTATGATAAAAGTAGGTATCATCGGAGGGGCCGGCTACACCGCCGGAGAACTTATAAGACTATTGATCAACCACCCCGATGTAGAAATCATTTTCGTTCACAGTGAAAGTAACGCCGGAAACAAAATTACCGACATACATACCGGCCTGTTCGGTGAAACCGATCTCATATTCACCAGCGAAACTCCTTTCGACGAGATAGACCTGCTTTTCTTCTGCACGGCACACGGAGATACTCGTAAATTCATAGAGAGTCACAACCTTCCCGAAGAACTGCGCATTATCGATTTATCGACCGACTATCGACTCGATGCTCCCGGGAATGACTTCATATACGGTCTGCCCGAATTGAACAGGAAATACATCATTCGTTCTAAACGAGTGGCCAACCCCGGCTGTTTTGCTACGGCCATTCAATTGGCTCTGCTGCCGTTGGCAAAAAATCTGCTGCTGAACAATGAAATCCATGTGCACGCAATCACCGGATCGACAGGAGCCGGGCAAAAACCGTCGCAGACGTCTCATTTCAGTTGGCGCAACGACAATATTTCCATTTATAAACCTTTCACTCATCAACATTTGGACGAAATACGCCAGAGCCTGTCCAAACTGCAAAACAGTTTCTCGGCTCCGATCAACTTTATTCCAGTCAGAGGGAATTTCTCTCGGGGTATTTTCGCTTCGCTGTATCTCGACTGCCCTGTCGAAATAGAGCTATTGAAAGATTTATACAATTCATATTACGACGATCATAATTTTACATTTCTCACCGACAAAATGCCCGACTTGAAACAAGTTGTCAATACCAACAAATGTCTGTTGTATCTCGAAAAACATGATAACAAACTGCTCATCGTTTCTGTGATCGACAATTTATTAAAAGGGGCATCGGGACAAGCTGTGCATAACATGAATCTGCTTTTCGGATTGCATGAACGGGTTGGCTTACATTTAAAACCATCGGCTTTTTAACAAAAAGATATGAAACTTTTCGACGTATATCCCCTGTTCGATATAGAAATAAAATCGGGGAAAGGCTGTTATACTTACGATACAGAAGGGAATGAATATCTCGACCTCTACGGTGGTCATGCCGTCATTTCCATCGGACACTCGCACCCTTATTATATAAACAAAATCACCGAACAGGCACAGAGACTTACATTTTACTCCAACTCGGTCAAAAACAGTCTCCAACAGCAATTGGCCGATAAATTAGGGAAAATATCGGGATATGAAGACTATTCCCTATTCCTCATCAATTCGGGAGCGGAAGCCAATGAAAACGCTTTGAAACTGGCCTCGTTCCACACGGGGAAGAAAAAGGTAATAGCTTTCTCCAAAGCATTTCACGGGAGAACCTCTGCCGCAGTGAAAGTAACCGACAACCCCAAAATAGTCGCTCCCATCAACGACACTTTTGAAGTGGCTTTTTTACCGCTCAACGACATCGAACGAGTGAAAAAAGAAATTTCGAAGGGAGATGTCTGCGCCGTTATTATCGAAGGCATACAAGGTGTAGGAGGAATACAAGTACCCGACACACAATTTTTGAAAGAACTTAGAAATATATGTACCCAAAATCAGGTCGTTCTCATTCTCGATGAAGTACAATCGGGATATGGTCGAACCGGAAAATTTTTCGCACACCAACACTCCGGCATACGCTCCGATTTGATTACTGTCGCAAAAGGAATGGGCAACGGATTTCCCATCGGCGGGGTCCTCATCAGCCCTGCTTTCACTCCGGTCTACGGTATGTTGGGAACCACCTTCGGAGGGAATCATTTAGCCTGCACCGCAGCTTGTGCTGTCCTCGATGTCATGCAAGAAGAAAATTTAACCGAGAATGCAGCCACTGTCGGAGAGTATCTCATATCCCAGCTCAAAACAATACCGCAAATTAAAGACATAAGAGGTAAAGGCCTAATGATAGGACTCGAATTCGATTACCCGGTCAAAGAACTTCGGAACAAGCTACTCTTCGAGCAACATGTATTTACGGGAGCTTCGGGAACGAATGTCATTCGACTGCTTCCGCCTCTGTCGTTATCCAAAGAACAAGCCGATTGTTTTATCGGCAAACTTAAAAACATACTCTCATGAAGATATCAATTATCGGAGGCGGGAACATGGGGGGAGCCATAGCCCGCGGATTGTCTCAAAGTTCAATCGTTGCCCCGTCGGAAATCACAGTCAGTAACCGAGGAGAAGAAAAACTAAACGAACTCAAATCATTTAATCCTTCGATTCATACGACCACCGACAACAAAGAAGCCGTCAAGGATGCCGATGTTATCATTTTGGCCGTTAAACCCTGGATACTCGACAGTGTGGCATACGACATACGTGAAGTGCTGGACTTTCCCCGGCAAATCATCGTTTCGGTGGTAGCGGGTATCACATTGGAAAGATTGTCCGAATTATTCTCATCGGAAGATGCGGCTCCGGCTATTTTTAGAGTAATACCCAATACGGCCGTCTCCATTCGACAAAGTATGACTCTCATTTCGCCCTACAATGCCGTACCGGAACAAATAGATTATATTCGGTCTCTATTCGACAGCCTCGGGAAAAGCCTTCTCATCGAAGAGAATCTGATGACAGCAGGGACAGCGCTCTGCTCCTGCGGAACAGCTTTTGTCATGCGTTATATGAGAGCGGCCATCGAAGGTGGAATAGAGATGGGAATTTATCCCAAAGATGCGGCTTTACTCGTAGAACAAACGGTCAAAGGTGCAGCGGAATTATTATTGACTAACGGCTCCCACCCCGAAGTCGAGATAGACAAAGTAACTACTCCCGGCGGTATTACCATAAAAGGTCTGAACGAAATGGAAGCCGCAGGATTCTCCTCCGCAGTTATCCGAGGATTGAAAGCCGCCAAATAACAAAATCGGGTTCTATTCTCACTACCATCATAAGCCCCGTTAGAGCAGACTAACGGGGCATTTTTGTAAACCATACAAGGAGTCGTTTGTTTTCTTTTCGATTATATTGGTTACCAATCAAAGATAAGATACACCTTAACTCAAAAAAAACGAATAGACCTGTCTTGTTCTATGCGTAACTTTCACTATCTTTGACGCTACGAAGATACGATGCGATTCGGCATAGCCAAGCCGGAAACAAGATTTCCGTTTGCTTCTGCTCCCATCTTTCACTATCTTTGAAAATTAATTTTACAATCACTCAACGACTATGTCAGTAAATAAGGTTATTCTGATAGGGAATGTAGGAAAAGACCCAGATGTTCGATACCTCGAAAACAATGTATGTGTCGCGAATTTCACATTGGCTACGACAGAGCGTGGATATACGACCCAAAGCGGTATACAAATACCCGATAAAACAGAATGGCACAACATCGTGGTTTGGCGCGGATTAGCCGAAATAGCAGAAAAGTATGTCCGCAAAGGGACTCAACTATATATCGAAGGCAAAATTCGCACTCGTTCATGGGAAGACCAAAACAAGATTCGTCGATACACAACCGAAATTTATGTCGACAATATGGAATTATTGGGCCGACGCGACGGACAATCATCACCGAGTTCTGCACCGGTAATGTCCCAGTCGCAAAATAATCCCTCTCCGGCAAACACAAGTTACAATTCCCCTATTGAAAATAGTAGCGATAATGATTTGCCTTTCTAATATAATATTGTAATTTTGCGAGAAATTAACTGGTATCTATGTATTTATAAACTGGAAAAATACGGCCGAAATAGATAAAATTCGGCAGATACCCATTGTTTAACTAATCCCACTGATTCTTGGACCCAGATTCGTATTTATCGGTATTCTCCTCAGCCATAGAAATTACAGTTCCGTCAGGAGGAGCTATTTTAGCAATCGTATTGGCCGGATTATTTTTGTGTGTTTCTGCATTTGTCTCAGCTTCTGAAATAGCCTATTTCTCCCTCACGTCCGAAGAGTTACAAGAATTCGACGAAGAATCCCCTCGGGATCGTTTAGTCAAACGATTACTCGCCCGCCCCGAACACCTTTTAGCTACGATACTTATATCAAACAACTTAGTCAATGTAGCAGTCGTTATCCTTTGCAATTTTTTCTTCTCAGATATTCTACACTTCAATAGTGAAGTATTGGACTTTATTTTCCAGACAATCCTGCTCACCTTCCTCCTTCTCTTATTCGGAGAAGTGATTCCTAAATTTTATGCAAATCTAAAACCTGTCGTTTGGGCTAGGAAAAGCTGCAAAGGATTGTCTTTATTAGGAAAAATATTCTCCCCGCTGGCCAATTTCTTGGTTCGTTCAACCCATATCGTAAATAAACGTATCGTACGAAAAAACACCAACATTTCCATGAATGAACTTTCGCAGGCTCTGGAAATGACAAATGTCGGAGCTAACGACGAAAAAGAAATGCTCGAAGGGATTATAAAATTCGGAGGTAAAACGGTCGAAGAAGTCATGACAGCCCGGGTCGACATCACCGATATTGAAATGCGGACAGATTTCAAACAACTCCTCGACACGATTATCGAAACCGGATACTCCCGGCTCCCGGTCTACGATACGACCGAGGACGACATTAAAGGAATCATATACAGTAAAGACCTATTACCCTACATTGGTCAAGAGGCATCGTTCGATTGGCACAAATTAATGCGCCGAGCTTATTTCGTTCCCGAGACGAAAATGATAGACGATTTGTTAGAAGAATTCCGCACGAAAAAAATACACATGGCAATCGTTGTCGATGAGTTCGGAGGCACATCGGGAATAGTGACTATGGAAGATATTTTGGAAGAAATAGTCGGTGACATCAGCGACGAATATGACGAGGAAGAGAAAAACTATACGAAGATAGATGAAAACACCTATATATTCGAAGGGAAAATACTTTTAAACGACTTTTACAAAATCACAGGACTAGACGAAAATGAATTCGGTGACAAAGCAGAAGATGCCGAGACGCTGGCCGGACTTATTTTAGATATCAAAGAAGACTTCCCCAAAATAAAAGAACAAATCGATTATGGAAGATGCCAGTTCATCGTACTCGAACTAGACAGACGGCGTATCGGTAAAGTAAAAGTGATTATCAATTCCCCTTCGGAAGAGTGAAGCAAACCATCGATTCATATCCACACTTTCACATGCGATTGAATAAAGCCATACTATATACGACCCTCTTCATAACTATGGGACCGGTAATATTTTCCTGCCACAGAAAATATACACCTCTTCCAGACGGATACTTTCGTATAGACCCATACCCCGAAGAATATAAAGAAATGACTTTATTATCCCCTTTTATTTCTTTCGAAATTCCAGACGGGACAACAGCTACCCTCGACAAAGACACCACATTACACAAAAACGACGTTAAATGGCTAAACATAAGATATCCTCGTTATAGAGCCACTATTTATTGCAGTTATCACATCTTGCACAAAAATCTCGAAAGCCTGCTGAACGAAAGTAAAGACTTGGTTTACAGGCAAAGTATTCGTCCGGACTTCATAAAAGCAGGTAATTACGAAGATCCTGAACGAAAAATCTATGCAACCTTGTATAACCTCTCTGCCGAAAGTGCTACGCCTTTACAATTTGTAGTTACCGACAGTACCCGATACTTGCTGAGAGGAGCTCTTTATTTCGATGAATCCGGCAAAAGCGACTCTATCGCTCCGGTCATCGACTACTTATCAGATGATATTATTCACCTAATCGAAAGTATCGAAACTCGTGCCGAATAATGCCTTTTCACGAACACATATCGACAAAATTCGGAGCAACAATCGTTTTGTGGCAGCTCACAGAAAATGAACAGACCATAGCCACCCTGCTTTCAGAAAAAGAGCGAAGCCTCATAGACTCACAAAATCTTTCCCCCAAGCGATTCTGCGAACGAGCTGCCTCCCGATTATCGCTAAACAGAATAAAAGAAACTCTAAACGACGATATAACCTACACCGCCGAGGGTAAACCTCACTTACTCAGGAAGTCCGGTCACATATCGATTTCACACACAAAAGAATGGGTAGCTGTGGCTTACCACCCTTTCTTACCGATAGGAATAGACATCGAACGAATCGGCGAAAAAATAGAAAAAGTAGCCCCACGCGTATTTAACGCCCCTGAATTGAATATATCATCAGAGAATCGGGGAAAATGGTTACACATCTGCTGGTCGGCAAAAGAAGCCCTTTTCAAAGCTATACCCGAGACCGGGATAGACTTTCGGGAACACTTGCATATCGTCCCCGCCCTCCTTACAGAAGAAGGCTACCTATCGGCGTGGGAGACTCGTACCGAAGCCACAAAAGCCTACACCGTTTGGTATCGCATATACGATGATTTCGTACTCGTCTGTACGGTCCCTTTACAATAATTCGGCCTTAAACCCGGCGGCACGCACAGCCTCTACAACTTTCTCCGCAGGCACATCGGCTTTCACCGTCAATAATTTATCGGGAGACGACAAATCGATACTCCACTGCTCAGGAGTCAAAAACGTATTTAGCTGTTCCGCTATCTTGGCAACACAACCGGCACACTTGGCCGAAGTTTTTACTTGTATCATTTCACTATATTTTTTAACTATTCTTTATCGTAACCTCAAACTGTTGAGTATCACCGATACCGAGCTGAATGCCATAGCAGCACTCGCCCACATGGGAGACAATAATATCCCTACGGGATAAAGGACTCCGGCTGCAATAGGGATGCACACTACATTATAACCGAAAGCCCAAAAAAGATTCTCCCGGATAATTCTTACGGTCTTTCGCGATAGCTTTATCGCTCTCGGCAACAAAGCCAAGTCCGAGTTCATCAAAGTTACCATAGCTATATCCATAGCCACATCGGTTCCCTTTCCCATAGCCACACTCACATCGGCCCGTGCCAATGCCTGTGAATCGTTAATGCCATCGCCGACCATAGCCACACATTTGCCCCGACGTTGCAAATCCAAGACAAAACGCTCCTTATCATCGGGCAAAACACCCCATTCATAATGGGTAATTCCTGCTTGACGAGCGATTTCGGAAGCCGCAGACTCTTTATCACCGGTAAGCATACAAACCTCTACTCCGTACGACTCCAATTGACGTACTGCCTCTTTCGAATTTTCCTTCAAAGCATCTTTTACTTCAAAAGCAGCTACCAACGAATCTCCTTTACCAAAATAGATAGAAAACAAATCGGGTAATAAAACACCCACATTCTCTTCCGCCAATGCCTTGCTTCCAATCCAGAATTTCTCACCTCGGTATTCACACATTATACCTTTTCCCGTAATACTTTCAAAAGCCGATATTTCGACAGGCTTGACCCCCTTCTGTCGCAAATACTCCGAAAGCGACACTGCCAAAGGGTGCTCCGAACGCATTTCGGCTGCCAACAATACCGACACATACTCTTCGAAACCAGAGTATAATTTCTCGCCGACCACCTTCGGCGTTCCTTCGGTCAAGGTTCCGGTCTTATCCAGAACAATTGCATTCACACGGCACATGTTCTCCAAAGCAAAGGCATCTTTGATGAGGATATGCTGTTGCGCCGCTTTACCGATACCTACGGTTAAAGCGGTAGGCGTAGCCAATCCTAACGCACACGGACAAGCGATAACCAATACCGAGACTGCGGTTAATAACGCATAGGGAAACATGTTCCACCCGGCAACCGAAATCCAAATCACAAAAGTAAGTATAGATAACAAAATAACTACCGGTACAAAAACAGACGAAACCTTATCGACCACCCCCTGAACAGGAGCCTTACTCCCCTGCGCCTCCTGAACCATACGAACCATACGGGCAAGTACGGTATCGGCTCCCGAAGCCTGCACGTTCAACCAAAAAGCGCCACGCTGGTTCAACGTTCCGGCCAAAACCCTATCCCCGGCTTGTTTCTTCACGGCCTCAGACTCCCCGCTGATCATACTTTCATCTACATAAGAACCACCTTCCAAAACAGTCCCGTCCACCGGTATTTTCTCACCGGGGCGAACACTCACTGTATCCCCGGGAAGAAGCATAGCAATAGGTACATCTTTTTCTTCCCCGTCCTTTCCGACCAGCCTTGCCGTCTTGGGCTGCAATCCCATTAAAGAACGGATAGAAGCCGATGTGCTCTGCTTAGCCCTCGCTTCCAATAATTTCCCCGACAAAACAAAAGCTATAATCATAGCAACCGCTTCGTAATAGACATGCGGAACAAGTCCCAAAGAAAGCCAAAAATACGGATAAATCGTACTGAACAAGCTGAACAGAAAAGAAACGGCAGTACTCAACATTACCAAAGTGTCCATATTGGCTCGTCCTCGTTTTACAGCCTTCCAACCCGATACATAGAACGAACGCCCCCAATATAACACCGGAAGAGTCAGTGCGAGCAATATCCAAGTAAGAATCTGTGAAGGAGAATGAAAAATCATCGACAATACCATCACCGGCAATCCGAAACTCCAAGCACCAATGGTTCTTCTTCGCAAATCGAGATAAAGACGATGTTCGGCATCAATAGCATCAGCTTCCGCATTTTCCGAAATAACCAAGTCATATCCGGCGGCACTTACCGCAGCCTGCATATCCTTCAACGAAATCTTATCGGGATCATAAACCACCTGCAATGTATTAGCCGAAAAATTCACACTTGCCTCTTCGACCCCGGTCAACTCCCGAACAGTCTTCTCGACTGTTGCCGCACAAACGGCACAACTCATTTCCAAAACGGGTATTACTCTTTTTTCCATACTATCCCTTTAATTAGAAATTAACACCCTATCCTCGATTTTGCTCACCAAATCGAAAAAAAAACAACCTTTCAGGCATCGCCTCCATCGTCGAGCTGCTGCAACATGGTGCACTTTCCGTTCAACACGGCTCCGGGCTCTATCGCCAACCGTCGAGCCTGTATATCGCCCTCCAAAGAAGATGTCGCTTTCAACACCAACATCTCGGCCACCATTACATTACCCGTTATACGTCCTACCACTTCGGCATTCACAGCAACAATATCCCCTATCACCTGACCGGTCTCCCCGATGACAACCTTACCCTGACATTCCAATCGTCCCTCCAAAGTCCCGTCTATGCGAATATCTTTTTGCGAAACTATCTTCCCGACAATCGTAGTCTCCGCTGTCAGAGCATTATGCGCCATACCCGAAAAAGTATTATCCTTTGCCATAATATAATCTTATTTATTGACTCCAAAGATAACATAAACCAAAGGTAAAAACAAGTTTACCGGATTTTACGAGATGCAGTCCATCTCCACATCTCATACAAAAAGAAAAAAATCTATTGAAATCATTCTATTCTAATCTCATAATCATAAAAAGATATTATAAGAAACCTGTTTTTTCCCTATATTTGCTCCATAAAACAATCTGTATGAGAACCTCCATTCACATCGGGGCCCTGCACTTCTACGCCCATCACGGAGTACTGCCCCAAGAACAAAAAGTAGGGAACTATTTCAAAGTAGAAACTACTCTTTATACGGACTTCTCCCGAGCTCTCGTTACGGACGAACTGACCGATACACTCAACTACGCAGAAGTCTGTAAAATCATTTCTGACGAAATGGCTATACCCTCTCGCTTACTTGAACACGTTGCAGGACGAATCACCAACTCGCTTCGTTCTCATTATCCACAAATAACAGGAGGTCGATTAATCGTTACCAAAGAAAAGCCTCCAATCCCCGGCGACATTCGCGATGTGTCGGTCATTGTCGAATGGTAGACCTTCTTCCCAAACTAACGGCCAGCGGGTATTTTGTCGATTCTCCTTTGATGGCGGCCGCCCTCGAAACCGGTATTCAAAAATACGTCGACTATCTCTCGGCAAAGTTCTCCCGAAATAAATCGGCCGGGCATAACTAACACGTTAGCATCATTATGTTGACGAGCCAATGCTGCAATCTCAGTCGTCCAGCACAATGCCGCACGGATTCCCTGATGTTTGTTCAGGGTCATATTTATACCATTCCCACTACCGCAAATAGCGATACCCGGATAACATTCACCCGCTTCCACAGCCAAAGCCAAAGGATGTGCGAAATCGGGATAGTCGCAACTATCTGTCGAATATGTCCCGAAATCCTTATATGCGATACCTCGAACATCAAGTTCCCGCATAACAATCTGTTTCATCTCATAACCAGCATGATCGCATGCTAATCCCACCGGCTTTCCCTCTTTTAATATGCTCATAAATTTTACAGTTCAATTAAACTATAATAGGGAATAAAAACACAAAGTCGGCATCTTGATGTCCAAACACCCCTGTTTTTGCATCCCACGGATACAAAAATACGAAATATTTTGAGATATAGACCGATTCAAATATAATAAAGTAGGGAAGTACAAGTCAATGGTATAAGGTTTTGTCGGGCGACATTCTTCCTCTCTGTCGAAAAAACAGAGAATTGACGGGTTGAAAAGTGCCCTCGCTTTTTGCTTACCCATAGCTTTTTATCTCACTTTCTATATCTGTCCGGCACAGCAGAAGCCACGAAAATCTCTCACATATACAATCTTTCTATATTACTCTAAGACAAATTCAAACAGCTCTTATTCTATCACCGAACCATGTTCTTTCAAATAGATACGCAACAATTCGAAAAATGCAGGTGCATCTAACAATACAATACTATCATCTTGCGCTTTCACCTCATTCATCACCTCACAATACCAAGTAGGTTGTTTCAGAATATTACGAAACCAATGGAACGGTAATGCAGAACGCTCTTTTACACGTTCCACGATTCTTTTGGCGGCAACTTTCGGGTCACCGTCATTGATGTCCAAATCGGCTCGTATTACAGGCATATTGCCATGTAACAGGGCGGTTGCAATCTTCTGAGGCACAATACCATTCGGGCTAAAAGAAGCATAACAGTCCAAACCCTCTTTATTCAATCCCGGGGCATGTCCGTCAATAACAAAACCGGTAATCGACAATCCCCATTTCTTATAATACTTTTTACAGTGCTTACCCCATGTTTCCAAACCGGACGGAAGCCCAGACTCTCGCGGTTCTTGCAACATACCAGGCATGATATATCCCGCTCCATTATCGGCCGCAGCGAAATAATCATTTTCAGTGGCCGTTGTGCGGAAGTTATGCATAATATGGGGCACGCGCTCAGCCAATACGGGACTGATACACCACATCAGAGGCAATTTTCCACGGTTCGGGTCGTCCCATATAGAAGGTGTTCTTTGTGATATCCATGCGGAAGCATCATAATCGCCGACATAAAAAATAATAAAATTCCTGCCATCTACATTTACTTTACCGTCAGCCGTCAACAACCCTCTTTCTCTTAATTCTTTATGAGAAATCCAATTTTGAGTATATTGCTTTTTGGTAGGGAAATGTTGCCAAAAAGAGGCATTCGCCAATGCGCCATAGCCAATAGCATCTGCATCCTTAAAAGCATTGTATGCACTGATGATACGGCTGAACTCCCATTCCGTAGGCACATCATCGTGGCTACCAGAAGCATGCATTGTGTATTTATAAGCCCACGCAGGAAAACCTCCTATGTAGCACATCTTTTCATTGTTATTTTGCCGATAAGCCAACAGCAACATTTCTTTCAGTGTATTCAAATCAGTGCCAACAGCTTGGGTAGGATCATCAGTGGCCGGTTCATCTCCCCACGGAGATAAATCGAAGAAAAAGGCTCCTTTACTTACAAAAAAATCGTGGTTGCACAAAGTGTGGTGATTCCTTACGGTGGCAAAAGGTTTCTGCTTCCAATACTGATCAATGTAATAAGCGGCAAACTCCGTATTGCACTTTCCGGTTTTCATATACTTCTCTATAAACCAAACATAAGGATCGTTCTTCAAGGATCCGGTAGAGTAGCGTTCCGTTCCCGGAATCTTTGTCCCTTTCTTACCGGTAAACATAGAAGTGCCATCAGGGTTCAACAACCATCTTTTTACCGGCAATTTAGGCCCGTGCAATACAAGACGATCATACAAACTTCCCGGAGTTTCATCATAACGAATAGCCACCAAATTTTCAATTCCTGCTACCGAGGATGCCACATTACTGGTAGAGGCGATGTTTCCATCATAAACGACTACCCCCTCTATATAAGGAGCATATGCCGTGAATAAATCCTCCATTGTCTGGTATGTCCGTGTCTCACGTCCATACAACCATTCACCTTTCTGACGATATTTATTCCACCAATAACCATCGATATCGTGATTACCCTCCATTACAAAGTAAACATACAACCGGGGAGCATCCCTGTTTACCACTCCTTGCAAAGTAGAGACCGCATGAACATCGTCCCAAGCTACATCGAGTCCTTCTTTGGTATTCAAGTCGGTATTGAGTGTATAACGTAGATCATAAATACCGATTTCCGCATTGGCAAAAGCCGTATATATCATCAACAATAATACAGCTACGATTTTTAAATATCTATTTATCATTTTTCTATGTTTTATTTTTGTTATCTATTATTTTTCACACGGTATTCTCAATACAGTCAGCGAATTGGCCTGACAATCAATAGTAAATTCACTGCTAATTCCCGATAACTCGGTGACGTTCGGAACAATTTTCAAAGGATCGCTGAAACTATTTTCATCAAATCTGTCGTCTGCACCTAATACAATTTTAGTTCCTTTCGATGCCAGATTTTTCGCCTTATCCAATTGTAACCTGACTTTCCAGTTACCGGCCTCGGCATTTACCAATTTAACAATAACTTCTTTTCGCTCTCTGTCATAACCCGATACGACATAATGTTTTTTCTTAGGAGCATAAGTATATTCATATTGTAGCTCATCGTTAAGAAAACATTTCCAATGAGCACCCTCGATTTCGATTCTCACCGTATACCATTGATCAGTCTTAATAGATGCCGTATTTCGATAATCAAATAACGAAATAGGACCTTCATTATTCACCTCTCGAAAAATAACAGACTCATTAGTGTGGCTTCCTATGTCCGCCATAAAATAATTATTCGAATCCGTGCCGCCAAACACAATTCTGAATCCTTCTGTTCCAGAAATTTTTTTGGCCTTCAACTCAATCGTACAATCATCAAACTCCCTATCTTCAAGGATAGCCAAAGCATCTATTCCTTTCTGGCTCTGAGACAAAAGATTTCCTTCCATTTTCCAATCGCCGCGAATTATAGTCCATTTATCCACGAAATCACTCCACCCCGAAGTATATATTTCTTCGCCATTTACAATGACTTTCAAATCTTTAAATTGAGCTTCCGTATTATTCGTACCCAATCCGATAAATCCATTTGTGCGGAATACCGGCTCAGGAGAAGCAGGTTTTAAATCTGTGTGTAAATTCACATCAGGGCGATTCTCCGAGAACATTTTTAACACATAGTAATTCGTACGGCCATAAACTGAATCATTTTTCAGCACTAACAAATGATCTTTTCCGTGAGCCGCATTCTCTATCAACGGAGCATAAGATACCATTTGAACTTTATCCGCATTCCTTTCAACCCCCGTCAGATAAGCAGCCTCTGCCAAAGACGAATAGAGAGAGGGTCTGCCGATAGCCGCATATTCCCCCACATAGATTTTATACGGAATATCATCGGGCAACTTATCATAAACATCTGCATTATTATAGAACCAACCAGCCGTCTCATAATAATGGGGATCCAAGATATCTATTTTCTCCGCCTCTTGAATATAAGGGCTGAACATGAGAGCACATACGACCTCTATCTGAGGATATTTTTCTTTGATGGCTTTATAAAAACGATTATAGTTTTTCACGTAACGAAGCCCTACATTTTCGTTTCCCACCTCTACGTATTTGAGAGGGAAAGGGGCTGCATGACCATTCTCCGCTCTTCTCTTTCCGTAAACGGTGGTCGTATCGCCCAACGCATACTCGACAGCATCCAAAGCATCTTGAATCAAATTATCAATCCGATTCTCTTCTTCCCAATAGTCACCATTCCGAAACAGGCAAGACATACCGGCATTACAAACGAACAGACCATCGGCATCAATATCTTCACAAAATTGTAAGAATTCATGATAACCGAATCCATAGGTACTACGATATCCCCACAAATTATATTCTCCGGGGCGTTTCACAATATCACCTATCGTTTCTTTCCATTTGATACGGTTATCCATAGTTAACCCTTCGACTATGCATCCGCCCGGCCAACGAACAAAATCGGGTCGCAAGTCTCGAAGCATCCCGGCAACATCTTCTCTCAAACCATTTTTATGTCCGCAAAAAGTGTTCTCGGGAAACATGGATACAAAATCGATATATACTTTCCCTTTATGAGGTAACAGCAAAGCAAAACGAAGATCATTCGCTGTCGTGTCGACTGTAAAAGCTCCCTCATAATGATTCCACGAACCATCACGTTCTATCTGGAAATTCTTAGAAACAACTATCTGTTCTTCGCAATCCAGCAAGGCCGCCGTCACTACCGTATTCTTCAATTCTTCCGTAAACAGATAAAATTGGAAATTATACCTTTGTCCCTCTGTAACGGCTATTCCCCAGTAACCGTCATTCACAACCCATACATCGGATGCGGACGCACCCAAATCGATAAATAAGGCATGGGGAGTAGCGTTATTCAGTGGCTTAACCTCGGTTATCTCATAAAAAGGAGGCCTCGTATCGGAAACACACTTCACTTCCCAGCTTTCCATAAAAAGCGAATCGTTCCAAGCGATACTAAAATGGTTAATGGAATCATTGGAATAGCAATGCAAAGGTTTGGCAACTGCCTTTCCATCTTTCAACACCGTGCCGGAAGGTAAAGTACCATCTTCAAAGCCACGATTTCTTATCATTTCTGCATATAAACCGCCATCGCCAGAATGAGTAATCTCTTCAAAAAAGATACCATACAAGGAGGGAGGTATCTCGGCCTCTTCCCTTGACAAATCGATCGTTACTACATCGACGGGCTGATTGCAGGACATAAAGAGGAATAAACCTCCAAATTGCATTATTTTTTTGATCCACTTTTCCACAATCTATTTCCTTTTATTTCTAAGATAATGATCCAATGATTTCATAAAGACACCTCCGACCACCGAACGCGCCCGAAAGTTTATATAGTCGGCATTCAATGTTTCATACCAATCGCCCAAAGGGACTCTCGAAGAAGTCTCATTTACATATTTCCAAATCGGTCGTATCAACTCTTGAAAATCACCTTCCGAGTCGGCCATTGTGGCACTCCATACGGTATCGTCAGTTTTACCCCATGTAAAGCGATTGTCCAAAGGCAACCCGTATTTGTTCTGGGTTTTCAGATAGAAAGTGACTTCCTTTTTCATTATACGGTCTGGCAATATATTAAGGCCCAAAACTTTATCCCATACAAAATTATACTTCTGGCTCCAAGTACCCGGCATATCGAAGGCCAACCGATAATGATCTCCGTCATCGGCTCTCCGTTCCCACTCAATGGCCATTCTTTTAGCCATTTCGGTAAATTTCTTGGCCTCCTCCGGCTTATTCAACATTTCGGCCAAGCGACCATAACCGGCAATCGCCATAATGGCTTTGGCCGAAAGATTGGCATTGTGCGCCAAATGTCCCGCAAAATCTTCGGTGCACAACTGATTTTCAGGATCCATACCTGCCTCGGCCAAATAATTGCTCCAAGCCGTCAAGATTTCCCAATGTTTTGCCGCATAGTCTGCATTCCCATCGGCAATAGCGATCGCAGTCGTCATAATCAACATATTCCCCGTTTCTTCCACAGGCATATCTCCCTGATAAGTTTGCCCATTTGCCAAAGGATATGTACCGACATCGTGTGCGGCAAAAGGCTTTTTCCAACGGCCCGACTCGCTATAATCGAAAATGAAATCCAGCATAGCTTTCATTATTTCTGTATTATACCGAATAAAAATAGGACAAGAAGGATATGTCACATCAACCGTACCGATAGACCCGTTGCTGTTATTTTCCTTAGAAAAAAAGAACAACTCACCGGCGGGGCCACAAACCAGTTTATGAGCCGATATAGCTTGGCGATAAGAGGCTGCACAAAGTTCGGCATACTGCTGTCCTCCGGCTTCAACAGCGTCTTTCATAACCTTATAATCCCACTCGTCACATCGCTGCATGGTTTTTTTATAATTCTTTCGGGCATCGGCCAATGCGGCTTCCATCGTCGGATATTTTTTCTTCCAATACGCTTTCAGATTTTTCCCGAAATATTGTACAGAGGCAATATCGTCATAACCGATCATCAAATATCCTTCGGATTTCCGTTCTCTCACATTGCCCAGATTTTCGCTATACGCTAAAAGAATTTCTTCCTTATCCAAACGTACCGATGTCCGAGATATTTTTGTATCCAGCAGTATTCCTTTTCCTGCAAAACTCTCTTGAATAGAGCGGGGAGTTCCCACAGACATATCAGAAGATTCAGATAGGTTACCGGCCAGATAAAAGTATCCCCAATCGATACAAATAATATCACCGCTTTTACCTAAAACATTCTGCTCTAATGTCCCCGTTTTCAGAATATGAATGTCGGAAGATCGATAGTTTTCTACACTTACTTCTTGATCCAAACTGTTAACCGCCCATCGGGGAGTCGCAGAAAAATAAATCTGCACATCGTGAGCGCGTTTATCCAATGACCGGACTTCATAACTAATATAATTAACCGGGCTACTCAATAAATCCAAATCATTCAAGACCAATGGACTCGTAAATTTCAAGTCCAATTGGACAGGACCACAATAAAAAGAATAATAGGTCTGGGTAGGTAATACGCTTACCTTTATCTGTTCGGCTTCCGTACCGAAAAAAGACTCCATTTCATCATCGGTAAATAGGCCGAAATCGACATAAGCTCCTCCCTTCGTATTGTGACAATGGGCTGCAATGAGATTATTTTCTGCGGTTAGCGATTTCACTTGCTCTGCCTCCAACGGTTGCACGACATAATTCCTCCACTTGTATCCCGTGCTTACTAACATCTGCCCATTCAGATACAGTTCAAAAACATCATCGTGCGAATAAACAAGATATAACCGTTTCTTCGAGATATTCTTATCTTCGATCGAAAACTTCCTACGTATCCAAATATCCCCCTGATTCCACTCGGTTTTAACATGAGGCATATCGACGCTCCCGAATGCCCCCGCACCTTCCTGCCATTCCGTATCATTATACTCTTTTGTATACCAATCGGCATAAGGCATTGTATTCGTATATTTGGCTGTCCATTCCTCGTCTCGGGCATCTTTCAAAATTGACGTCAAAGCCTGTTCGCCTTTTCCCATAAACCGATAGCATTTACCATCGACCCTTAAAACGCCCGTCAAAGAATGTTCTGTTCCTGTCCAATGCCGAACCTCATCTTCATACAGCTTATCGGTATGTGACCACGCCGAAATGTAAGGATCGATGGTAACCAAAGGATAGGCCGGAACTCTCAAATTAGAAACGGGGACTTCCTTGTTATTCCCGGCTTCCACAAAGACACCCCAAAAAGTAGTTAATAGCAAAAATAAAATACCTCGTTTCATAATCCTGTTTTTTGTTTGGTCATTCTGTTACTAATATTTTCTTCACGACCGCACCACCATTCCCTCTTGTTATCCTGACAATGTAAAATCCGGGAGCGACCGATACGAATGCCGAACAATCGGAAAGCCTCAATTCTTTCACTTTCAATCCTTCGGGAGAATAAACCTCGACATTTCTTATAGGTGTCGCAGAATTAATTCTAAAACCCAATTTACCCCCAACGACAATCAGTTTTTCCTCCTCTATATCCATCACGGAAACTACATCACTCTTATCCAGATAAACATTAGCCACGTTCGCACTATTCCCGCGCCAGACCATTTTCAAACGATGCTTACCGGATAGTTCTCCCAAAGTTCCTTTGCCAAATTCATACTTCGTTAAAGACCCTGTACGAATCAGTTCTACGCTGGCAAAAGGGACCAATTCATTTGCCCCGAACGTTTTCAGACAGGCCGAATGGTTTCTCCACCGGACATATACGGCATGAGAACCAGTAATGTTTACACTTAACGGAGCCGACGCTTCTTTATACTCTCCCTCTTTCGTCTGTTCCACAGGAATCGATGCCACAGGGACCGCCGTATCTTCTATATAAATATCAAAGAAGCCGTCCTCGCAATCTCCGGGGTGCGTGTATTCCACCATAAACCGGTTATACAAACCATGCCTTGCATCCCCGAAATCAATATCTCTGATACGTATCCTCGTTCCCGAACTCGTATTAATTATAGACTCGGTCTTTCCATCATACTTAGCGCCTTCTGTACCCTTATCGACGATAACAACTTGATAAAGGCCTCCTCCTTTGGCCGGAATACGAATATCCCCGGCATATGCAGGCTTTGCGGCAACAAGGAACGACAGAAGTAAAAACAGAAAGAATTTATTCATGCCCATTTCCTCCATTCTTTTCAATATACTCTTTTAACGTAGCACAAAGATCCATGGGCAATAAAAACTCATACGTATTCGGCAAATAACTTTCGACACGCTGTAATTCACGAATCAACCGTTCATATCCTCCTACTCCGCCGTAACTGGCCGCAATCAGATAAACATTCCGAAAAACAGGCTTTTGCCCGTTGGGTTTTACACTTATCAAATCTTTATACACATCTCCCTCTTCCCAACAATGAGCTCCTTGTAGAATACAGACAACACCTTCGCCGTCTTTACCAACCTCATAACGTTCCTTATTATTTTCAAAACCATCAAAAACGCCCTGCAAACCACAAGTCTGCATATATCTTCCAAAACGTTCTTTATTAGTTGTATTCCACAGGCAAGCAGTATGGAAGCCGGCCGTTTCCAACCATTTTTGATTGGTTTCCAGCCATTTTTCATAATTATTTTCATTGTATTTATCGCCATAGATAAACTGGAATCCAGAGGGACCGGCGACTAATTCATCATTGGGAGTCAGATTTTTATAAAAATACTCCAACAAAACGGGATTTAACTCTTGCAAAGATGCAGCCATTGTCATACCTACCGGAACCTTTCCCCTACCCGGAGCATTCTTAAACATATTGTACATTTGATTGGAGTCGAATTGTACGTTATCTCCATCGCTCCATATAAGACTCACATAGATTTTGCCGGGCAATGCCTCTATGGCTTGACCCTTACGCTGTTGGAAAGCTTTCCTCGGGAACGAGCACCAAAAACTTCCGTTTGCGTAATAATCACTAACCATAAAACCTACATTATACGGATTGGTTGCATTATTCAGAGCATCCCCGTCTTTTCCTGCCCCATAACCCATTGTGGAAGAACCCGGTTGATAGTCCATTTTATCACAAATCTTCTGAATCATGGCAAATTCATCGGGATCCGAGTCGCTTAAAAAAAATACAAACCCTTTGGAGGCTGCTGCATAATCATATATCTTCCACGGGTTGGAAACATAGTCACTACGCAAACCGGCAGAAAAGCTCAGAGACTTATGACATCCGTCGGCCAAGTTATCGATAGCCCACTGATAGGCCTCCAATTTAGTGGCCCAATTATTCGAAATGTCTTCACATTCTATATTCCAATCCAGTTCATTGTTAAAAAATTCCTTTATCTCCTTAGTAACCGGAATCCCTTTTTGCTGTGCACAAATCATTTGTGCCAAGCACCAAGTCCATTCCTTATCAGGATCCCAAAGGACCATCTTTTTAAAACGATCTTTATACTTATCGACCAACGTAGCTAATCCCGCATATTTTTCTTCCGAATAATTTCCCCGTAAGAGGTTCCACGTTTCCCCCTGTTTCCCATAAACGTCTTCGAACTGTGTCTGGTGATGATCTTCATACACCAAGTAAACCTCCGCATTGCTCTGGTTCAACACGCCCTGAGCAACGGCCGCCGTTATTTTACCATAACTGTCATCACCCCTAACATCAATTACCGAAATCTGGCTTAAAGGCACATTCTGATTTTTGAAAAAAAGACCTTCCTGAGGTTGTTTATCGGATTCATAAGAATCGAGATGGGGAAGTTCCTGTGCAATTGTAAAATCGGTCTTAGGTTCCAAAAGCATGTCATCTAAATAAAAATCGAATCCGGTCTGCTCCGTCGGTTTCATAACATTTGCCATCTCAACCCAAACACGAGCATAGTCCCCCGAACCGAAATCGATCTCTCCCAAATCCAATGTCAAACCATCGCTTGTCCCTTTTATTCCCTCATCTGTAAAAACCACCGAGGTCTTGGGGTCATAAACGACCGACACCTTCGATTCTTCCATAGGCAGAATCATAGCATCCTGTGAAGGAGAATCGATATCCCCATTCGTTAAAGGAGCAGCCTGTGACATGACTGCCACAGTGCTGCTCAAACCAGATGCCAATATTATAGCATACTTTACATTCATATTTTATAATTTTATTTTTCAGCAGTTTATACCGGAACAACAATTTCTTTTATCGTACTAAAATTATATCGTTTTTGAGGATTAGCGGTACGGACTCCAATACGCACCCAATATTTCCCCGGATCCAAATTTCTTACATTCTTTTCTACCACTTGGAAAGGTACTCCGGGTTCATAATCGCCACGTTCAAATTCCTTTTTAGCTCTTATCGTATACTTGGTTTCCGAATTATTCACTCCCACATTAGGAGATTTGCTGGAAATAAAAACTTGGGCTTCGCTCAAAGTATACAACCCCTCGTCCAAACCTTCCGTATTGACTTCCTTCTCTGTATCTTCAATCGTATATTTGATCTCCAAATTATTCTGTTTGCTACCGGTCAATGTGATTTCATCTATATTCACACGAGCATAAGGTATAACGGAATAATCCAATCGGGTCAAACGATTCTCTTTCAAATACACGACTTCCGGTTCGGGAGCGTAAAATGCGCCTTCTTTCAAAGTAATCCGATATTTCCCGGCAAAAATTTTCGTATTCAAAAAAGTGCCATCGGCTTTCCCCCAAAAGAATCGGGACTGGGTATTGGCGTGTCCCGCCTCTTCCCAACTTAACTCATAATATTCGACTTTATAGCTATTTGCCGCTTCTGCCTGCAAAGGCTCGTTGGTCTTACGGTCGACAACAGTCCCTTCCAAACCGGAATTCGGAGCTTCATAATTGTCATATTCAAAATAGTTGCAGGACGAGAGAAGCAATGCCGACAAACCAAATATATAATATAACCTTTTCATATTTTATTACGCTTTTAATTATAATACGGATTTTGTTTCAATTTCTCATTCTTGGCAATTTCCCCATCAGGAATTCTCTCATAATACATTTTTACATCGAATGTATAATAGTATTTATTGGCAGCGACTTCCTCGAATATATACTTCTGTTTGTTAATATCGAAATATGGACACAAACCCGTATACTGCTTGGTCTCGATTTCTTTATCGGCAATTCTCCAACGTCTCAAATCCCAATACGTGTGATTTTCAAAAGCCAGCTCGATTCTGCGTTCGTGTCTAACCTTATCTACGGTCAAGTCGCTTAAAGAAAGTTGCTTAATATCTGCACGACTGCGGATATCATTTATCCAAAGCAAGGCATCGTCCAAATGCTGCCCCATTTCTACCGCCGCTTCGGCTCCATTCAAGAGAGCTTCTGCATATCTGAACTCAATCCAATGTTGTTCCGAATAATTTTCGATGACTTCTGATTGCGGCATATTCTCGTTCAAGTACTTGCGCATAAAGAAACCAGTCATATTACCCGAATAATTTCCACTTCCGCTTTTCCCTACAATATGATAAACCTGTCCGTCATTGGCCGTATAAACAGCCTCCTCATAATTCGTGGCATTTTCCTTCTTGCTGCCATCTTCTATGATCAATCCCTTTTGTATAGAACAAGGCTCTCCCTTGAAAATAGCATTCGGATAAATGATCGAACCGCCAAAACGGGCATCCATATTTTGAAACAGCTCCGAAGGATCATCGAAATAAGTGTTCTTCGCTCTTTCTGCGAAATTTGCAGGAGTACCGTCTTTGTGTTCAAACATTTCAACAAATTCCAATGTAGGGTTCATATTGGAAGAAAAACCGTTTCCACGGTATTGGTAAGGAACGAAATAAACATCCCAGCCATGTGCGTTTACATTGCGTTGGAAATATTTACAGAAAATATTCTCTGGGCTGTCCTCGGCAAGGAACAGCTCGGCAAAATTCTTCTCTTTATCCGAGTTCTTCCTATACAACGAAAATCTCTTCGATTTTTCAAGTTCCTTTACAGCTTTATAAGCTAATTCGAAATAATCGTTTGCCAAAGCCTTATCGATACCGACCAAACCATTCAAATCAACGGTTCCATAACGCGCGATACTACCGGCATACAGCATAGCGCGAGACTTCAATGCCAAAGCAGCATATTTGGTGGCACGTCCTTTTCCCAAAATCTCCTCATTATCGGGCAACAGACGGAAAGCCTCGTCTAAATCTTCCGCAATAAAATCATAGCAGGCCTTTTCCGTATCTCTCGGTACTTTCAGCGATTCAATATCGCCTACATACTCTTGCGGTTCTCTCAATATAGGTACACCACCATATCTTTTCACCATTGCAAAATAGCAGTAAGCCCGGATAAAATGAGCCTCTCCCATCCATGCATCAGCAAGAACCGTATTCTGGAAATTGGATTTATAGGCCGGGAAATTTTTCAAAAAGTAATTCACCCGACGAATTTTTCCATAATCCCAACAGCCCCACCAAGTTCCATCACCGATGGTCGAAATATCATCGCTGGAACTACACATAGCCTCACCCGATACATTCGGTAAACGACCTTGCCCTTTACCCGATACATTGAATCCTTGTTGTGTATAGCGAAAGTCCTCTATGGGTAAGTCATAGTAAAGAGTCGTCATATAAGACGTTATACCCGATTCTGAATTAAAAATCGCATCATCTTGTATAATATTAATGGGCGGCACATCTAAGTAATCACACGAATAAAACGATAGGGCCATCACCAATGCCGATACTAATATCTTATTTATTCTCATCGTATTTCAAATTAGAATGATAAATTCAATCCAAAGTTAAAGTTTCTCATAATCGGATACAGGTATCCATAATTCCCTTCCGGATGCTCGGGATCGACGAAATCCAAATTAGATAGCGTAAATAAATTATAGCCATTTGCAAATATCCTCAAACGATCCACTTTGAATTTACGAGTGATATGCTGGGGTATTGTATAGCCAATTTCCACGCTTTTCAACCGTAAATAAGAAGCATCGTATGTCGTCTGTTTACATCTTGCATAATTCACGCTATAAGATCCGGCATCACGGGTCGTAGGCCATTTTCCGGGAATCCAGTTCCCATTTTCGTCCTGACGATATCTGTCATAAAAATGAGCCAAACCGTTTCCACCGAAACACAACGGGTATTGCAATTGCTCGAAATAGATCACATTGAATCCACCACCGCCTTGGAACAACAGGTTCACATCAAACCCTTTCCACTCGGCAGCGATAGTAGCACCGAATGTCATTTTGGGATTTCCGTTATCATTGGTGTGCTCGTACACGTTCGGATAAACATCATTGTCATCGATGATTCCGTCGCCATTCCAGTCTTCATATTTCCAGTCACCCGGCAACTGGGTAGCACCACCCTGACCGTCTTGAATAGGCGACCGCCAAATATCCTCCATCGAAGTAAATTGTCCGTTTGAGCCATAAGCCCACCCCATATCGGAATATCGGTTTGAATATTTATTTCTCCATCTATCATAGGAATTCACTGCATCCCCTTCCTCCAAATGTCTGTTCTGACGACGAGTCAATGCAAAATTCAAACTTACCGAATAGTTGAAATCATTAATCTTATTGCGATGTCCCAATACGATTTCAAAACCTTTATACAAATCTTGATTCAAATTTTCTTCCGGCAATTCAGCACCTATAGTACCGGGAACTTCACCACTTCTCTTTCCTAACAGACCATCTCTGTATCTCCAAAAGAAATCTACCTGTGCAGACAGCATACCATTCCAAAGATCAAGATCGGTTCCCACGTTCAAGGTCTTCGACTTATACCAAGTTATCAGTTCATTCGGTAGACCTCTGAAACCCAATCCTTTATAGACAACATCGCCGAATACATAACTGGCGCCCGGATAATCATATCCCGACAAATATTGATAGGACGAGGAACCATCGTCACCCATAGCTCCATAAGATGCTCTTAACTTCCAATTCGTAATAAAGGACAGCGGAGCAAATTCTTTGATAAAGCTCTCTTCCGAAATTCTATATCCGACAGAGGCCGATGGGAAAAATCCCCAACGATGTCCTTTGGCAAACTTGGAAGAACCGTCATAACGGAAGCTAACTTCTGCCAAATATTTGGATTGATAATCGTAATTGACACGTCCGACTAGACCCATATTCGTTACACGATAAATCTGGCCAGCATCGGCATTACCGATTTGCTCTTCTTCGGAGCCTGCAAAAATCTCGTCTACGGCATCCATCTCGAAGTTTCTTTTTGCCCACAAGTTATCCTCTTCCTTTGCACTTTGTTCGTACAAAAACAAGACTTTCAAGTTATGTTTCTCTGCAAAAAGACGCTCATAGTTCAAAGAAGCCTGTAATTGATTCTGTGCTCCCTCCCATGATTTTCTGTAAATAGAAGAAGGCGATGAATATATCTGAGAATTATAAACATCTTTCTCCCTATCGTATTTATATAATGTATATTGTTTTTGAAATTCTTTCTGTTGATAGTTCTTATAATCATAAGCATACAAAAACTTAGCACTTAATCCTTTCAAAAAAGGAGCTTTATAAGTCAATGTAAATGTAGTATTCAAGGTTCGGTTTATCCTACGCTTATAACCGGATTGATCGGCATCGGTAATCATAAGCGGATTCAAACCATACATCACGTCATTAGGAAAACTCTCATTATTATTGGCATACGGAGTTTCCGTAGGTTTAAGCATCCAAATAGCTTTGAACTGTTCCCAAGTATCTTTATAAGGTTGATTCTTTTCATCGGACATCGCACCGATCAACAATTCGGCTTTCAAATCTTTTGTAACATCGAAACTCAAATTGGAACGGATATTATAACGATGGTAATTTAAATCGCCGGTTTTCCAAATACCGTCTTCGCCATAGTAACCAAAAGAAAGGAAATATTGTGTACGCTTCCCGCTTCCGCTGGCCGTTACATTGTGATGGGTTTGAGGGACCAAATTTTTCATAGCCAAATCATACCAGTCGGTTCCTCCCTCCCGGCGGAAACGAGCTACATCTTCTTCCGTGAAAGTGGTATTAATACCTCTACCCATATTTTTATCAGCTTCACGAACAAGCTCGGCATATTGAGCAGCATCCAAAACATCAGGCAAGCCCGACGGATTCTGGAAACCGAAACTTCCGGTATAATCAATTCGGGTCTTACCGCTCTCACCCTTACGAGTCGTCACCAATAACACGCCATTCGATGCACGCATACCATAAATAGCGGCAGATGCGTCTTTCAATACAGACACGCTCTCGATATCGTTAGCTTCCAACCGCTGGAAATCTGACACCTCTCTTACGACACCATCAATAACGACCAAAGGAGTACCCAATCCACGGATATCCATCTTGGCATCATAACTACCCGGCTCTCCCGTACGTTGTTGAATACGCACACCCGGCAATTTACCGGCCAACATATTTTGGACATTCGAAGTGGGTGTAACGGTCAGTTCATCTGTTCCTATCGTACTGACTGCTCCTGTTAAAGTAGCTTTTTTCTGTGTGCCGTAACCTACGACCACTACTTCATCTAATATCTGATCATCTTCACTTAAAGTCACATTCACTACGGTTTTTCCCTTCAAGGCAACATTTTTCGAAGCAAAGCCGATCAATGAGAATTTCAATTCCGCTTTGTCCAATTTGTCACCGGATACATTCAAATTGAAAATACCGTCTATATTCGACATCGTACCGGTATTAGTTCCCACCACTACGACATTAACCCCGGGTAAAGGTTCCCCGGACTGATCCCTCACTACCCCTGAAATTTTCTGCTGTTGATCATTTTCTGCTAAAACCGTAGCGCAGCCTACCACAACAAAAAATAAAAATAGGAATGAATGAGAATAATGGGAAAGCATTGAAACCGCCTTTTCCATATAAAAGAAATTGTTTTTTTTCATGCGTCCTGTTAGATTATTGTTATTCAACCATTTCCTTAACAAGCAATTGCAATTTTAGAATTTAAAAAAGATAGGAAAGGAGAGGACCGACTAAGCGAATCCTCTCCTATTTGATTTTTTATTTTACAACCTTAAATGCTTGGGAAGCTCCGGTTGAAACGATATTGACTACATAGATACCTTTTCCGGTCAAAGAAATATTCTCTATTGTATTTTCAGCTATTTGTTTAGCCACCAACACACCATTCGTCGTATAGACATAGATCATTTCATTTCCATTCAAACCTTCTGCTCGGATACCGTCGGTAGTCACATAAACGTTATAAGCGGCTTTTTCGACATTTGTAACTCCACTTGTGCTTGTTTGCCATTTAAATACCGGATAAGGAGAGATAGTGGGATCTATTGTCCATATTTCATCAAAATCCCAACCCATATCGTCTGCATAAAACGATTCGGTCAGTTCCTCTACCGTTTCTCCATTATCGGTATCGATTCCCGTTCCCTCTGTTACGGCTTGACCATTCAATAAAACCGAAGAGTGCGCATAATTATCAGAAACATCTCCACCGTTTCTCTTTCCTACAACACGATGTGTCACTTCGACTTCGCCTATAATATCCTTGTTCAAAGACAAACAGGAAATAACCGCGCCACCATCATTAGCACCGACAATACCACCGACATTGGTTTTACCTTCGATAGTAGAAGTCGAATAACAATACATCACTGTGGCATTTCCAGAACTAACGATTCCACCTACGGCATCCCCGGTCTCACCATCAGTAGACTTAGCCATTACATTACAATCGGCCGTATAACAGTCTGTGATTACAGTAGTACCGGCACAAGGCCCAACGAGGCCGCTGGAATTAGAACCTGTTCCAATGTTCGAACAAGAACTGTTGATAACTCCCACTTGCTCAATCGTAGCATTACGAGTTAATCCCGTCAAGATACCTAAACGCCCGCCACCAATGACAGTCACATTATCAAGCAATAAATTTCTAATCGTACCACCGTCAACAACGCCGAAAACACTCATATCATGCGCACCGGTATCATCTCCATGCTTAGCCATCAAATTGGAAATCTTATGCCCATTACCATCAAACGTACCGCTAAAACGTTGGTCCGAACCATCTCCGCTTCCCCATTCTCCTAACGGCCACCAACCGCCTTCTTTTTCATAAGAAGCAAAATCCAAATCGGCCATCAATTTAAAATAGGAGCCCCGATTCTCGCGTACAGCATCGAACTGAGCTTCCGTCTCAATCAAATAGGGATCTGACTTTGACCCAGTACCCCCGGCATACAAATCACTTTCCTGTGCCCAAACACTCGAAACCAGCATCATGCTGCAAAAACAAGATGCTACAATCTTTTTGTAATCATTCTTTTCCATGACATTAAAACTTTAAATTATTAATAACACTTTATTTAATAGCGGATTTCGGACGACAATCCATATTCGCCCCAAAATCCTTATTCGGTTTATTTCCCATTGTAATAACCAATGTTCCCCCATTCACTATATCGGCATGAGAGATGTAAGACTTATCATACGGTCGACCGTTCAACTGAACCGACTGAATATATTTGTTCTCTCTTGAATTATTGACCGTCCTTATTTCAAACACCTTATTTTCTGGCAATTTCAAAGCGACCTTATCAAAAATCGGTCTTCCGAAAACATAGATTCCATTAGAAGGATTGACCGGATAAAAACCTAAGGACGAAAACACATACCACGAAGACATCTGCCCGCAATCCTCGTTACCCTGTAACCCGTCGGGTGAATCATGATACATTTGTGACAATATATAATCGACTTTCTCCGCCGTTTTCCACTGCAACCCAGCATACGAATAAAGATATACGGTATGATGTCCGGGTTCATTGCCATGTGCATATTGCCCTATCAGACCGGAAATATCAGGAGATGCCGCATCGCCCAAATCGGCATTAACCGAAAACAAACTATCTAATTTCGAAACAAAAGCGTCATCACCACCCAACAAAGAAATGAGACCTTCCACATCATGAGGGACTAACCATGTATATTGCCAACCATTTCCTTCGCAATAAGCATCGTTCCGATGAGTTGAATGAACAGGATTAAACGGAGTAAGCCAAGAACCATCTTGATTTTTTCCTCTGAAAAAGCGGGTGTCCTTGTCCCAATATTTTTGATATGCCAAAGCTCTCTTCGAAAAATATTCATAGTCATCTACCTTACCCAGCTTTCGAGCCACTTGTGCCACTCCCCAATCTGCAATGGCATATTCCAATCCCTTAGCTACCGATTCCTTCTCTTTATCTGCCGGAATATATTCAAGTTTTGTCACATACGATAATCCCTTATAATCAGACATCATTGAAGCCTTCATTGCTTGATAAGCCCGTTCGTAATTAAAACCTTTCATATTTTTCAATATAGCATCCGCTATAACAGGAACCGACTGAATACCTATCATTTCATTCGTGTCCGAGCCATACAAATGCCAAACCGGCAAACGTCCTTGTTGCTCATAAATAGCCAACATCGAATTAATAAAATCGGGAACACGCTCCGGCTGCACCAACGTATATAATGGGTGAGCCGCACGATACGTGTCCCACAATGAGAATACGGTATAATTGGTGAAACCCGGATCTCCATACACATTTTTGTCTGTACCTCTATATTCCTTGTTACAATCATTGAACATAGCCGGTTGTATAAACGCATGATATAAAGCTGTATAAAAAATACGTTTGGCTACTGTATCCGTAGTCGATACTTGCAGTTTGGACAATTCGGCATTCCATTTGGCAGTCGTCTCATCTACAACCCGTTCAAAATTCCAATCGGCGATTTCTTGTCGAATATTAGCCGCCGCATTTTCCATACTCACCGGCGATATTCCCACTTTCACATCAAGTTTCTCGACATCAGATGCGACAATTACATTTCCCTTCACGTCGATGCCTTGTAAAACATTTCCTTGTACCGGTATCGAATCGTGAAACAAAGCTAAACGTATCGGTTCGGAGAAAACAGCCGTAAAATAGATTTGCTGTTGCTTCGACCAACCAGAGGAACAACGATAACCACTGACAGTAGTATCGTTCACTTGTTCCAGATATGTATCGGTAGGACGATCGTCACCATTGGCATCCTTTAAATTAATCATCACATACTTTTCGACATTCTTCGGGAAAGTGTATCTGTGAAAGGCAACTCGGTCCGACGCCGTCAATTCTACTTTTGTACGATGAGTTTTCAATACTACTCCATAATATCCGGGTAAAGCCGTTTCATCGCTCTTAGAATAATAAGAAGCATAACCCGATAAGGGATTATCTTGGGTTCCCGGCTGCGTACGCATTTTCCCCGTATATGGCATAAATAACAAATCGCCCGTGTCGCTACAACCGGTTCCATTGAGATGCAAATGTGAAAATCCTATTACAATCGAATCGGAGTAATGATAACCCGAACACCAATCCCACCCTTTATTTATATTGTTAGGACCGATCTGCACGGCTCCGAATGGAGCAGCGACTCCTAAAAACGTATGACCATGTCCGCCGGTTCCTATATACGGGTCCACATAATTTACCGGAGCAAATATCGCCGATTCGATATTTTCGTCTTTTACTCTACACGATACAAGTAAAAATAAAATAGAAATGAATACAATTAAAGGTTCTTTTTTCATTACAGCATTTTATGTGTGTGAGACAAAAGTAAGATTATAATATTAACAAAAACATTAATAATACATTAAGAATCCACGATTCAAGCATACATAAAGTAGATTTTTTACTACCGAAACATTAACAAAACATTAATATTCGAGAGGCATCATTTTTCAATTCACTTTTCCCGTTATTCCTCCGACATTCGTAATTCCTTCTATCCGACAAGTCGAGTAACAATCGATGATTTCGCTATCTTCACTCATGGAACTGGATATACCACCCGCACAATCCTTCGCATAAACATTTCCACCCTTCACAGAACAGTTTTTTACCACCGACCGGTAAAGTGGACCTGTCAAACCTCCGGCATTCGACCCATGATCCGATAATCGGTTTTCGCATTGGCTATCGAGTATATCGACCTGTTCTATCTTTGTAGAAAAGGTAGCGCCTGTCAGAACGCCTAAACGCCCCTCTCCAATGATGCTGCAATTTTCAACTTTCAAGTTGATAATCTCTGCACCTTCTGTCACACCAAAAATACTCAGGTCATGAGCTTTTCGTTCCACCGACAAATTCCTAATCGAATATCCACCTCCATCAAAAAAGCCACGAAAACGCTCCATAGCATTATCTCCACTTCCCCATTCGCCCAAAGGCCACCAACTTTGGCCATCTTCTCTGACATAATCAGAAAAATCGAGGTCGTTAATCAATCGAAAGCATTGGCCTCTATACTCCCTTATATGGTCGAACTGTTGCGGAGTAGAAATAAGAAACGGATCTTCCCTACTCCCCGTACCACCGGCAAAAGGAGCAGTTTCCTTCAAATAAATCCGCAAAAGCTCAAAAAAAGACGGGGCATCCAACAAACAGATACTATCATCTATTTTTTTCAGTTCCTCGACTACCTCTACATACCACGTGGGAGATTTTATTATATTTCTAAACCAATGAAAAGGCAACCCCTCTCTCTCCCTTATTCTATTGACGATAGCCACCGCAGCATCTTTGGGCTCGACATCATTGATATCGTAATCGGCCCTCAACACAGGCATATTTCCAAAAAGCATACTCCACGAAGATAGTTTCTGAGGAACGATTCCATTGGGACTAAACGATCGATAACATTCCATTCCTTCCCAATTCAAACCGGGAGCATAACCGTCGACAATAAAGCCGGTAATGCTCAATCCCCATTTCTCATAATAGGGCTTGCAGTGCTCCGCCCACGATTGTAATCCAGAAGGTAATCCCGAAATAGGTCTGGGTTCTTGTAACATTCCGGGGCTCAAATATCCGGCTCCATTATCCGATGCGACAAAATAATCATTCTTAGTAGCCGTTTTTCTAAAATTATGTAACACATGAGGCACGCGCTCCTGTAATACCGGACTTATGGCCCACATCATCGGGACTTTTCCTCTATTGGGGTCGTCCCAAGTAAGTGAGGTAAATTGGCTCACCCACGATGACGCATCATAATCCCCCACATAAAATATCAGAAAGTTCCTTCCTTTCACGTCGACTTTACCGTCTTCGGTCAACAATCCTCTTTGCTTCAACTCTTCATGAGTAACCCACGGTTGCGAATACCGTTCCTCCAAAGGGAAATGCTGCCAAAAAGAGGCATTTGCCAACGCTCCGATTGCAATTGCATCGGCATCTTTAAAAGCGTTGTAAGCGCTGATAAGACGTAAAAACTCCCACTCCGTAGGAACATCGTCGTGGATACCACCGGCATGCTTCGTGTATTTAAATGCCCATGAGGGGAACCCTCCTATATAGCAGTACTTTTCACCTTTATTCTGTTGGTATGCCAACAATAGCATTTCTTTAAGGGTAGCCAAATCAGTCCCTACCTTTTGAGTCGGTTCGTCTGTTGCCGGTTCGTCTCCCCACGGTGATAAATCGAAAAAGAAAGCTCGCTTGCTAATGAAAAAATCATGATTAGAAAGCGTATGATGATTCCGTACCGTAGCACCGGGATTTTGTTTCCAATATTGATCCAGATAATAAGCGGCATATTCCGTGTTACACTTGCCAGTTTTCATATAATTCTCTATATACCAAATGTACGGATCGTTTTTTATAGAGCCTGTGCTGTTTCGATTCGTCCCCGGAATCACCCCCGATCCCGTAAACATAACACTTCCATCTTCATTGATCAATCTACGCTTTACTTTCAATCGGGGACCACCCAAAACTAAGCGGCTATACAAACTCTCGGAATCAAGATCATAACGGATCGGCAAAAGGTCTTCCGCACCCGCAACGGCAGAAGCGACATTGCTTGTGGACGGAACTCTCTCATCATAAAGTACCACCCCCTTTATGTATCCGGCGTAAGCCGACACCAAGTCTTCAATGGTATTATACGTCACCGTTTCCTTTTGATACAACCACTGACCTTTCCTACGATACTTATTCAACCAATATTTATCAATATCCAATTGATCCCTATCCACAAAAAAGACATATAGTTGCGGAGCATCCCGATTGACGATTCCTTGCAAAGCCGAAACGACATGTACATCGTCCCAAGCGACATTGCGTCCCTTTGGTGTCGACAAGTCGGTTTCCAAAGTATAATGCAGGTCATAAAGCCCTATCGCCTCTTGACTGGCTGCCTTATAGCAACCCAATACCCAAAACAGCACTCCATAGATAAGAACTCTCTTCATCATGCGACTCACCTCTTAAATTTTCAGACTTTTTATACCACGTCATCAAGATCACCTCCACCGATTTTACTTTTCATCAAGCAGTAAAAAGTAGTTTTCATGAGGTCAAAACATGGTCACCTCCGGTTTATTCGAACCGGAACACCTCGAATGTACATGGGATTTATTTGATTCTTACTTATCCTCGTTAGTCAAAGAATACGGGAAATCTTCATCGTTTATTCCGCGCTCTGTATTAGGCGTATGACTCATATCGAAATCAAGAACAGCGCCGTCCATCAATTCCTCGTGTTTCAACCAATTGTGGTTATACTCTTTCCCGTTCATTTTCAGAGAACGTATATATCTATTTTCGTTCGTGTTGTCGGGAGCATTCAAAACGATCTGCTTTCCATTTTCCAACGTAAGAATCGCCTTTTTAAAGAGCGGAGCTCCCATCACATACTCCCCTGAGCCCGGACATACCGGATAAAAGCCCAACGCAGAAAATATATACCATGCAGAAGTCTGACCATTATCTTCATCTCCACAATAGCCATCAGGATAAGGAGTATACAGCTTATCCATCACTTCCCTTAACCAATATTGCGCTTTCCAAGGCTGCCCGGCGTAATTATAAAGATAAATCATATGTTGGATAGGCTGGTTGCCATGTGCATAATTGCCCATATTCATAATCTGCATTTCCTTTATTTCATGAATGCACTGCCCGTAATAACTATCGTCATAAATAGGAGGAACCACAAAAACAGAATCCAACATGGAGACAAAGTTCTCCTTCCCTCCCATCAGATCGATAAGTCCCTGCACATCATGAAACACGCTCCATGTATAATGCCAACTGTTGCCTTCGGTAAAAGCATCGCCCCATTTATACGGACTGAAAGGAGACTGGAATGTACCATCTTCGTTTTTCCCACGCATCAGATTGTTCTCTTTATCGAAAACGAACCGATAGTTCTTACTCCTTTCCCGATAAAGATCGATTTCTTCCTGCGGACGGTTCAATTGTTGCGCCAGTCTCATAATACACCAATCATCATAGGCATATTCCAATGTGCGCGCCACATTCTCGTTAATACCTACATTATAAGGTACATATCCTTTTTGATTGTAATATTCATATCCCAATCTTCCTGTCGAAGGAACTTGGGGATGCACATGATTCGCTCCGTGCAGAACAGCCTCATACAACAGATCGATCTTTTCTGCCTGGCATCCTTTCAAATAAGCATCGGCCACAACAGATGCCGAATTATTACCCACCATACAGTGACGGTGTCCCGGGCTGGCCCATTCGGGTAAAAATCCACTTTCTTCATAACTGTTTGCCAATCCTTCTTGAATTTCTTTGTTGACAGAAGGATACATGAGGTTCAAGAAGGGAAATAAAGCGCGGAACGTGTCCCAAAATCCGGTATCTGTATACATATATCCTCTCCTCACTTCTCCGTTGTAAGGACTATAATGAACAATATTTCCATATTTATCTACTTCATAAAACTTACGGGGAAACAATAAAGAACGATACAAGCAAGAGTAGAAAGTACGTAGTTGTTCATCAGTTCCCTCTTCTACTCTCACTCTATTCATTACATCGTTCCAAGCATTTCGAGCAGACTCTTTTACCTCGTTAAAATTCCTACTGCCCAGTTCTTCTAAATTCAACCATGCCTGCTCTTCACTGATAAAAGAAGAACTTACCTTTACACCAATCTTTTCACCTTTATAAGTCTTGAATCCCAACACAGCACCGACATGATTATCTTCTACCTCTCTTTTACCTTTTATAATTTTATCTCCGCTCCATACTTCTGCCGAGGCAAAAGGCTTATCAAATTTCATCACGAAGTAATTTCTAAAATTATCCGGTACTCCCCCGCTATTTTTAGTCGTATAGCCGGTTACCGTGCCATTTTCCTCATCTATCTGAACAAAAGACCCGTTATCGAATGCATCTACTACGATATACGACTCTTCACTTTCTGGGAAAGTAAACCTAAAATAAGCAGAACGTTCCGTCGGAGTAATTTCTGTTTTCACATCATGGTCAGCCAAATACACACTATAATAATAAGGTCTTGCCGTCTCAGCTTTATGAGAAAACCAGCTTCCTCGTTCATTTTGCAGGAACTTTTTACCACCGGTCACCGGCATCAATGCAAACTGCCCATAATCATTGATCCACGGACTGGGCTGATGTGTCTGCTTAAATCCTTTTATCTTGTCGTCGGTATAACAATAGGCCCAGCCATTTCCCATATCTCCCGTTTGCGGTGTCCAGAAATTCATTCCCCACGGTAATGCGACAGCCGGATAGGTATTACCCGTAGACAAGGTAAACTTAGATTGAGTTCCCACTAACGGATTCACATAGTCAACCGGTGAAAAAGAAGTAAAAAGCACCTCTTTACCTCCGCACGATATAAGTAAAACAGATAAAAATACAAGTAAAGAAACTTTTTTCATGGAATCGTTTTTTTATTTTTTGCGACAAAAGTAAGCCGGGGTAATTAATGAAACCATTAATAGAATATTAATTATCCATATGCAATACTTATTTCCGAATCAAAAACATTAATAAGGCATTAACAATTCTCATAAGAAAGGGGGCGACATAACAAGATTAATAACAAGGGGAACCACTCGACAATCAGTATAAAAACGATTCTTTCAAATAAAGCTATCGAGGTCAACGTTATTGCCTCATATCTTTCCATATATTTTACTGTAAATAGTCACGTGTAGAAAACAACATCACCTCAAACAAGAAAAACAACTCAATGAAAATTTTCTTGTTTGAGGCGGTGATACATTTCTGATACTATTCGCTAATCCGTAAGCCTATTGACACCGACACCGTCGAAAGTCATCTTCACCGGTTTAATAAAACCATTTTCGTCAAAATACATACGGTCGATACAAATCTCTCTATGATTTGGAATCGTATCGCCCAAAGGGTGACGATGATAAACAATATACCACTCGTCTTTCCCCGGTATCTGAATGACCGAATGATGTCCCGCACCTGTACCCACACTCTCGTCTTGTTGCAATATTTTCCCAATACGCTCGAAAGGGCCGAACGGAGAATCGGCAATGGCATAAGCCACGCTATAATCCGAACCTCCCCAACTGCCTTCCGACCACATAAAATAATATTTGTTATTCCGTTTCAACATAAAAGGTCCCTCCACATAGTTCTCTGGTGTAACAGATTTATAATACGAACCATCGTCAAAAGGAACGAGGCTCAATAAATCCGAACTCAATTTTACCATATTACAATGATGCCAGCCTCCATAATACATATAATAACTACCGTCGTCATCTTTAAAAACGAACTGATCGATCGGCTGGGCGCCGTTCACAATCTTATCGATCAAAGGTTTCCCCAAAACATCTTTAAATGGGCCTGCCGGATTATCAGCCACAGCGACACCGATTCCACCATATTGCTCATCATTCTGGATATCATTCCCTCCGAAAAACAGATAATATTTGCCATTCGCCCGAACAATAGACGGAGCCCATAAGGCAAATTCCAACCACTTTATATTCTCAACAGACAGCACTTTGGGATGCTTAGTCCAGTGAACCATATCTTTTGATGAAAAAGCATCCATATAAGTCTGTATATTATAGACCTGATGAATGGCCCGCGTTTCTTTTTGCAATCTGGGAAAATCTGCGCTATCGACTCCGAAAGGAATATCGGACAACGTAGGATATATCCAATATTCATCATCGAAGACAACCCCTTCTGGATCGGCATACCAACCCTCGACAATAGGATTGCCACTATACTCTTTCTCATACTTACACGCCACCAACAGCAGCGCTAAACTCAATACAATAATACTTCTCATCATGTGTCGTTTTTAATTAATGTAACAAAAATAAACGCCGGCCGTTAACGGAAATATTAATAAACCATTAACAAACAAACTTCGGTACACAGTAAAAATACTCTGTCCATTAATAGTCTAATATTTTTATTATCAATTCCATGAAAAGATTCCATAAATATAAAAAATTTTTTTGTAACCCTCCCAAACCATATTATCTTTGCAAAAAACAGTTATAAGTATTCATGCAAAAGACGCTTATATTTCTGCTCTTAATGTTGGCCCTGATACCGGTTGAAGCACAAAATATTTCATCTGGATTATATTTTGCTGCCCATACCTCCATTAAAGAAGAAAGAACATCGCTTATCCTATCTCCCGAGTTCGACGCCTCAAAAGGTCTAACATTAGATTTCGATATTAAATTCAGACCCGAAGAACATAACTACGGATATGTCTTTCGAATCATAATCGACGATGAAAAGAGTTTCGATTTGATAGCGAATATTACACCCGAAAAAAGAGCGTTGAATTTGATAGAAGGGAACAACGTCTATCTGGCTTTCGATGAAGAACTACTGAATCAATACTCATGGAATAAATGGGCGCATATCCAGTGTTCAATCTATCCGGATAGTTTACGGCTCATCTTCGACAACCAAACATTGCAAGGCCAGTATAAATCCATCAATATCAAAAACGTGAAATTCTACTTCGGATACTCCGATCATGAAAAGTTTCATTCTTCCGATGTTCCTCCGATGTCTATACGTAACATAAAAATCACAGACAATAAAAATAAAACAATTGCATATTGGCCTTTAAAAGAACATCTGTCGTATTCCTGTTTGGATAGTCTGTATCAGATTCCGGCGACAGTCACCAATCCTACATGGGAAATAAATAAACACACCAAGTGGGTAAAAGAAAAAACATTAGCATTACCCATATATACACAAATCTGCCATGCCCCGTCAAAAGGGAATATTTATTTTGCCAACAGCTCATTTGTACTCGTTTATTCGACTATCGACAATACATTAGATACGATTTATCCTGCTCATGGAGCTCCATACACAGAAATAAACAACCAACTCATTTATCAGCCTTATTACGATGAATTATGGTCATACGATTTCGATCCCTTGAAACAGATGTCTATATTCAATTTCAACGATAACACATGGACAAAGAATGACCGTGAAATAAAAAATCCGGAATATTCTCAACACAATACGTTTATATCGCCCAATGACTCGTGTCTGTATATTTTTGGCGGATATGGTAATTATCAATATAAGAACTTGATACTTAAAAAAGGACGGACACAGGACGACTGGATTCCGGTATCGTACAACGAAGAAATACCTCCGCGTTATCTAAGCGGATCGGACTACAAAAACAGAGACACGATATTGGTGTTCGGCGGCTGTGGCAACCCGCAAGGGAAACAAGAATTAGGAGTCATAAATTATTACGATCTTTATGCGATAGACATCAACACATTCAAAACAAAGAAATTGTGGACTATCCCCAACGATACGAAAAACTTCGTCGTCGGTAATCATATTGTTACAGACGAAACGAATAACAAGCTATATGCTTTATGTTTTCCGAATGATTGTTCGAACAGCTATATCCTGCTAAAATCGTTCGATTTGACAGATGGGAATAACTGTACGAACTATGCAGATACAATCCCTTTCTCCTTCAATGATGTAAATTCTTTCTGTACACTCTACTACGACTCGTTACAGTCGAGGCTGTATGCCGTAACCAATTATAACTACAACAATAAATCAAATATAAACATATACTCATTAGCTTATCCCCCGTTAAAAATAGAAGATACGCTGCAAACAGTTGCAGGACATAAGGCTCGTGTTACAAAGATAGGGTTCTTCATAGGTATAGGAATTTGCATAATTGCAGGTATGGGCTGTATGTACCTCTGCTACCGAAAAAAGAAAAGAAGAAGAAAAGAAAGCCACATTCCTCACAACCCTCCGGTCGTTACAAATACGGATCGTTCTTCCAAGACAACTACCCAAGACGAAAACTATAAGCCCCAACCGGACATTCACAAAAAATCATCTATTCTTTTCTTAGATGGATTTCAAGTATGGGATAAAAATGGTGCAGATATCACCAAATCATTCACACCTATTTTGAAACAACTGCTCATTCTTATCATATTATATAGCGTAAATAACAAGAAAGGGATTTCAAACGTCACTCTGAGAGAGTTGCTTTGGTTTGATAAAACAGACGAAAGTGCCCAAAATAACCGCCGAGTAAATATCCGAAAACTAAAACTTTTGCTGGAAAAACTAGACGGTGTCGAACTTGTAAAAGAAAGCACCTATTGGGCGTTAAAGTTCACTCACGCTTATTGCGATTATATCGATGTTTGTAATTGGATCGACAAAGTAAAAAACAAAGAATCTATCACAGCCGAAAACATCAATGATTTACCCTTAAACCTGCTATCGGGACAATTATTGCCATATGTCCAAACAGACTGGTTGGATTCTTTCAAGTCCGATTACACGAATTCCGTATTAGATATGGCAATAAATTTATCCAAGCAAGAATATATAAAGGGAAACAACGAATTATTAATTCAGATAGCCAACAGCATGTTCGCACACGACAAAACAGACGAGTATGCATTGATTCTCAAATGCAACACATTGTATAAACAAGGAAGAACCAGCTTGGCCAAAACGACATTCGACACATTCTGCAATGAATATAAAGCAATGCTGAATACGAATTACACAAAAACATTCAATGAAGTAATCAATTGTCAATTGTAATCTCGCAACTACATAGAAGAATAAAAATGAATGCTATCGTTTCGTAAAACGATAGCATTCATTTTTTCAATAGGACATACACCCAAGCACCTTGTACCCACCTATCTCCTTTGGCGAGCTTGTTATAAACAACCTACACCCAGAAAAACTCATTTATAAGTAAGACAGACAAAACCTTCTTGCAAAAATGGACGTTCATCGAGACCGGTCAATAATCGTCCACGTATATATTTATATCGGACTCTCGTTAAAATACAAAAAATATACACCGAAAAAATTTTATATCCTGAATATTTCTCAAAATCGATCTTTACTTTCCCTCGTCAATATTAAATTATTGAACCTTCTGAATAATAATTTGTTATTACAAGAAAGGACAATTCCCACCGCTACGCTACACCTCCATATAGACAAATGACACGAGAAAGAAAATTTATACAAAACTTAACATATTGAATAAAAAGCAATTAGGCAATTAGCCACAGAAAATATACATTTGCATCTGAACTCGTGAGAGAAACAAATTAATTATATGAAACAATTCATTCGATATACTATATTATGCGTCGGATACATTTTAGGCTCCCAAAGTCTTTTGTACGCCGAAACGCCAACCGATAGTATAAATACTATTCCTACCGACTCGATTATCGCAAAAAAAGATACCACCGTAAAAAAACTGAACATATTCCAAAAGGTTCTGAAATACTTCGATGACTCCAATGCCCCACGCCCCGATAAAAAATTCGATTTCGGTATCATCGGAGGACCTCACTATTCTTCCACAACAAAGCTGGGAATAGGCTTGGCCGCCTCGGGGACATACCGGTTACGAAGAGACTCGATCACACAACTCTCCAACGTTTCGCTTTATGGAGATGCCACGACCACAGGCTTTCTTCTGATAGGAGTAAAAGGGAATAATATCTTTCCCAAAAATAAATTCAGGATAGATTACGACTTTTATTTATACACATTCCCGAGTGACTTTTGGGGCATAGGTTACGAAAACGGAAATAACAACGCCAATAAAAGCTCCTACGACAGACTGGAAACTATTTTACGTATCGACTGGCTGGCTCGCTTACATAAGGACCTCTACGGAGGAATTTCTACGGGATTTAACTGGGTGAAAGGATCGGATTTCACAAAAATCGAACTACTCGAAGGAGAAGCCCGAGAAGTAATCAGCACGAGTATAGGAGCCACACTTGTATACGACAGTCGCGATTTTATTACCAACGCAGCAAAAGGAGTTTATATAAAAGTTAACCAACGATTCTTCCCCAAATTCTTGGGCAATAAAAAAGCGTTTACTCGCACCGATTTCATTTTCGATTATTATCACCGCCTATGGGAAGGAGCGATCCTTGCTTTTGACCTACATGGAGAATTCAATTACGGCGATGTACCCTGGAATATGCTTGCAGCTTTGGGAGGGTCGGCCCGTATGCGAGGATACTACGAAGGCAGATACCGAGACAAAAATTTAATCGAAACTCAAATAGAACTCCGTCAACACATTTGGAGGCGAAATGGCATAGCCGTATGGGTAGGAGCAGGAAACGTATTTCCTTCGTTCTCAGGTTTTAAATGGGGACATACACTCCCCAATTACGGAATAGGCTATCGCTGGGAGTTCAAAAACCGAGTCAATGTACGACTCGACTACGGATTCGGAAAAAAAGGACAATCGGGATTTTTATTCAACATCAATGAAGCATTTTAATCAAATATTTACACAGAGGCGCATATTTTGGATTTTTTCGGGAATCATGTTGGTTCCCAACATTTTTCTATGTTTTACAGAACAATTGCCACTCCTGTTCAAAGTCTCCTATATCCTCATTCCGGGAGCTTTATACCTTTTGTTATTAATTCTCTCCCGCAAACCGGGAATCACCTTTTGGGCTCTTTTTCCCCTTCATTTCATAGGCGCGTTTCAATTGGTACTACTCTATCTTTTCGGTAATTCCATTATCGCCTCAGACATGTTCCTGAACATGTTTACGACCAACAGCGGAGAGGCTTTCGAATTACTCGATAAATTGGCTCCGGCGGTAGTAGGCGTATTCTTACTTTATCTTCCGGCATTGGCTCTTGCCGTTTACTCCATACGTCGCACCGAGACCCTCACACCTCTTTTTCAAAAAAGAGTGTTCATGTTGGCTATGCTCATGATCGGTAGTGGAATACTTGTTTACACACCTGCTCACCGAAAATATCCTCATACGGCAAGGCTCGACAACCTTTACCCCATCAACGCGTTCAACAATGCCCGATTCGCCGTGGACAGTTGGGAAGCAGCAAAGAACTATCCACGCACATCGAGAAAATTCGACTACCGGGCCACATCGACAAGAGACACCGAACTCCCCGAAATCTATATCTTCGTAATCGGAGAAACCTCCCGCGCCGGAAACTGGGGGCTATATGGGTACGAACGAAATACGACCCCCAAACTCGATGCCATGCCCGATGTCATTCATTTCGACGATGTACTGACACAAATCAATGCGACTCATAAAAGCGTTCCGTTAATGCTATGCCCCGCCGATGCACTCAATTACAATGAGATATACCGACAAAAGAGTCTTATTTCGGCATTTAAACAAGCTGGGTTCCACACGTCGTTTCTCTCCAACCAACTGCGCAACGGATCATTTACCGAGTTCTTTGCCGACGAAGCAGACTGTACGATCTATTTCGCCGCACCGAAAAATAAACCGCATCTACATGACGATGTACTATTATCCGCAGTCGACTCGTTACTGAACATAGGTAAAACGAAGCAACTCATTATCCTTCACACCTATGGCTCCCACTTCAATTACTGTGAACGATACGATACCGATTGCCGAATATTCACCCCCGACCACATTAAAGAAATCGATCATAAGAACAAGCAAGCCATGATAAATGCCTATGACAACTCGATCGTTGCCACCGACAAATTCTTGGCACAAGTTATCGATAAACTCGACCGAACCGGAGAAACTTCGGCCATGCTGTATCTCTCCGACCACGGGGAAGATTTGCTCGACGATGAACGTAATCGATTTCTGCACGCCTCCCCCATTCCCACCTATTACCAGCTTCACATACCCTTTGTCATTTGGTTCTCGGATAATTACTCTACTCTTTTCCCCGATGACATACGACAAGCCCGGAATCGGCATACCACCCCATTCGACTCGCGAGTCGTATTCCACACCCTACTGGGTATCGGAGGCATCGAAACCGAATATCGCGATGACCGACTCTCCCTCATAAGTCCGTCGTTTCATCTCGAAAAAAGATATTATGTAGGAGAACAAAACATACCTATTCCCGTTCGACGTCTGCCCCTCGAAGAAGAAGACTTACAAGCCTTCGAACGATACGGAATCTCTCCCCGATAATACAATAGCATCCTTGATTCTCTTTACTTCTCCTAAATAAAGGAGAAGCGAATATTCATATTTTTATATTTTATAACTATTATAATAGACCGACAAGGGAAAGCAATAATCAAATATTTATTACACAATAAATATTATATACACTATTATACTTTCAAAAATCAAGAAATTCACTTTAATATAAGACAAAAGCTATTTTTAAAAAATCTATATTTTAAATCAATTTCAGAGAAATCAGCTCCAAATTAGTTAAAATAGCATAAATACAATACAGGTAATACGACAATATCGATGTATTATTTAATATTATAAATATTTTTGCAAATAGAGTTTCACTACAAACCAAAAATATTCATTATCAATTCTTTTTCATTATGAAAAAAAATCTAATCACATTTTGCTTTTTATTGCTATTATTTGTGCCCTTTGGTACAAAAGCGCATCTGATCGCTCCACGGAACGCATCAGAAAAAACGACTGTCATTCCGGCCTCCCGAATCTCCTCTCCAAAGGGACTTACAAAAGTTTTGGAAAACACAGTCGACGGAACGACCCTTTATGGGAACCTTATCTTTGCTCAAAGTTGGGGGAACGATTCCAGTCCTATGGGTATCTACAAATTCAATACGACAAACAACCCTAAGGCAGAATTGGTATATCGTCCCGAAGCCGGACCGATAGGAGCCAATGGAGGAGCGACTCTCGTCGACGCAAAATATTTCTACTGTATTACCTATACAAAATTAAGCGGTACGACGATAAGCAACGAATTGATTTGTTACGACATCGAATCGTGGACAGAGGTAAGCCGTAAAGCTATACCTTTAACGACTATTTCCACCGACATGACTTGGAATCCGGCAGACCAAAAAGTGTACGGAGCCTTCTACAACACGACTAAAAACGGTTATGTATTCGGAACTCTCGACCTTGAAACCGGTGCAGTAAACAAACTATCGGATATCACTCTGCAAGACGACAAGGGATATCCTGCCGGATTCGTAGTCATCGCAGCCAATTCCATCGGTGAAGTATATGGCATTTCCCAAATGGGAGATTTATACAAATTCAATACCGAAGACGGCTCATATAGCCTTATCGGAGCTACCGGATACACACCTCTTTACCAACAAAGCGGATGCTTCGACTTCACGACCAAGCAACTTTATTGGGCAGCCTGCAACGAAAATTCCTCCGGTATTTATCAAGTAAACACCGATACGGGAGAGGCTACACTACTCGGGTCCTTTAACGATTTGGAAGAATTTGTGGGACTATATTCCCTAAGTCCTAACGCAGACCTCGAAGGGCCGGGAAGCGTTACCGACATCGACATCGCATTCGAAGGAGCAGCCCTTTCAGGTACAATAACTTTCAAACTCCCCACTACGACTGTCAGTGGTAACAAACTCTCCGGCGATATAAACTACACCGTTGAAATAGACGATGAAACCCTTTCGTCAGGCACATCAACCGCAGGTTCGCTTGTCGAACTGCCGATAACCCTATCCGAAGGGAACCACACTTTGGAAATCACGACAAATACAATACATGGCACAGGTCCGGCTTACAAGGCCTCATTCTATGTCGGCACAGATACTCCGGCAACGGTCACAGGAATCACGGTCAACCGAGAAAGCGACAATGTAACAGTCGCATGGGAAGCAGTAACGAAGGGTCAACATGGAGGATACGTAGATATAAGCCTATTGACTTATAACGTCATACGCAAACCCGACAACAAGATTATCGCTACCCGAACGACCGAAACGACCGTCACGGATACAGAGCTACCTCTCATTCTGGGTGAATACACATACGAAATTATAGTCTCAGACGGCACTCGACAAAGTGATCCCGCTCTATCCGACGGAATAATGCTCGGTTCATATCTCGAACCACCTTACAACCATTCGTTCAAGTCGATGGATAGTTTCTACCAATATACTATCATCAATGCCAACGAGGACGACAAAGCATGGACGGCAACGGTCAACGGTGCACAACTCAATTATAGCCGCACACTCGCCGCCGACGATTGGATCGTCTCTCCGGCCATGAAGTTGAAAGCGGGTTTCCTATATACCCTCATCTTAAAAGGACGTTCCAGTAGCGCCACTTACAAAGAACGGTTTGAAGTAAAATACGGGACAGAAGCAACAGCCGACGCTTTGACAAACGTCATCATAGAACCTAATTTCTTCACGACCTCAAAAGAAGAGACCTTCCAAGCTGTATTCTCGCCTCAATCCGACGGAACATATTATATAGGTATTCACGGTATCAGCGATAAATACATGGGGTCGTTATATATCTATTCCATCGAAATTACAGAACCGATCAACGCGCTTGCCCCAGCAGCGACAGACGAAATGAACGCTGTTGCCGCTCCCGAAGGAGCGCTCGGAGCGACCATATCGGCGACCGCCCCCTCTAAGCGAGCCGACGGCAGCAACTTGACAACAATCGCCAAAGCCGAAATTTGGAACAAAACAAAAGAAAGACTTGTAGGAAGCATCGACAATCCACAACCCGGTAGCGAAGTATCCATAACCGATACTCAGGCTGCCAACGGATTCAATACCTACTCGATCGCATTCTTTAATGAGGCTGGAAAAGGATACGAAACAGAATGCAATGTATACATCGGGATAGACATTCCCACCGCTGTTATAAACCCACACGTAGTACAAGCCGGAGACAAGGCAGTACTTACATGGGAAGCACCTGTGACAGGTATCAACGGCGGTTACATCGACCCCGAAAAACTGACCTACCAGATTTCGCAGTTGCAGCCGATGTCTGTTTCGACTGCCACCGAAATAACCGGACTTACCTATACCGACGAATCATTGAACGCCGATTCGGGACAAATGCTTCTAAGTTATCAAATAAGCGCAAAAAGTATCGCAGGCGAGGGCGAAGCCACACCTACCAACTCCATACTTTTCGGGACTCCCTATCCGGCTCCATTCACAGAGTCTTGGCCTGAGGGTAAAACCGAAAACGACCCGTGGGCAATCGACATCGTCGAAAAAGGATATGGCGATTGGTCGGTAACACAGACCAGTTTCTCCACAATATTAGGAGCACAAGACGGCGATGACGGTTGGATTTCGTTCAGCGGACCCGGCTCGTACCGACTGGTTTCTCCCAAAATAAACGTCGCTACACTCGAAAATCCGGTGTTGAAAATATGGGTAAATAATCCCGACGGGTTATCCGAGATTCATATTCAGGCAAGTGTCGATTTAGGTACAAATTGGACAACGCTTCTCGAAATCAACAGCGCAGACAATAATATATGGAAATGCCACGCCATCGACCTTAGTAACTATCGCAACGCAGACTTCCTGCAAATAGGTATTCTCGGAGCAACCGAAGATTGGGGCGCCGAAAGCGTCATGATCGATAACCTGCGAATTTTCGACCAACTGGCAAACGATCTTGTTCTGAATGGATTTACAGGTCCCGAATCGGTTATCGGGGCAAAGCCGGCAGACTATTCTGTCAAGATATATAACGATGGAACCAATGAGGCTACCGACTACAAAGTATGTATCTATTCGGGAGACAAACTCATTGCGGAACAAAACGGTAAACCCATACGATCCGATGCCTACGAGACTTTCGATTTCGTCCTTTCGTCACCGGTAAACAGTACGGTCTTCGACCTCACTGCAAAAATAGAATTCGATGGCGATCTCGACACAGACAACAACTCGGCTGCACTGTCGGTCGCAGTCGAACGACCCAAATACCCCACCATCGACAACCTCAGTGCCGAAGATAACGACAACTCGGTATCGCTCACATGGAGCAGACCCGCTTTATCCTGTATCCCCGATCCCGCTACCGACGACATCGAAAGTTACGAAGAGTGGAGTATCGGCGGAATTGACGACAGTAATCGTACCGGAACCATCGGAGACTACACGGTGTACGACAACGATGGTCAAACGACGGCCAAGATAAACGCATGGGCTCCCCAATACCCGAACAGCGAAGCGAAAATGGCATTCCAAGTCATGAGTACGAACTCCGAATCTCTGTCACAACAATTGACTTTCTATGGCCTCACCGCTCACTCGGGCAAACAATTGTTCGCTTGTTGGAGTACTATGGGAGGAGCTGCCAACGACGATTACCTGATATTCCCCGAGCTTAAAGATGGCAATAGAAGTATCAGTTTCTGGGCTCGCTCAATTCCTTTTATGTATGGAGGAGAAGGCTATGACAAGTTCGAGATCGTGTACTCGACCGGCAACAACGACATCGACAACTTCGTAATCCTCGAAGGTAGCGAAACAATCGTCCCCGATGGATTGGAGCGAGATCCTGAAAACGGATACAACAAATACAGCTTCGAACTGCCGGACAATGCCAAATATGTCGCAATCCACTGTATATCTTCGGGTAAAATCGGTTTGCTCATCGACGATATAGAGTTTATTGCAGCCAATATGCCCGATGAAACGCTTGTCCTCAATGGATATAACCTGTATCGCAATGGCGAACTGTACAAACAACTCCCGGCGACCGAAGGCTATACCGACACGGAAATAGAAAAAGGAAACATTTATACCTACAATGTCACGGCCGTATTCGACAAAGGAGAATCGCCATATTCCAACACGGTTACGGTAGATAGGTCTCAGTCGGGTATCGATGAGGCATCTGGAAACCCGATAAAAGTATATGCCGCCGACCACACGATCGTCATTGAAAATGTCGATAACCGGCAAGCCGAAATATTCAAAATAGACGGTAGCAAAATCTTCGACGAGATTATTTCTTACAAAGACCGGATTCACGTCGAAACCGGCATATATATCGTTCGCATCGATGGAAAATCGTTCAAAGTCACAGTCCGATAAATCGTTCGACTGATTGATTATCCTTATTCATAAAGGCTAAACCCTAAAAAGGGTTTAGCCTTTATACTATCGGCGGACAAGCACACGTCAAGTTTTATTACCCTTCATTCACACCTTTTTTGCCTGTTCCGAAAGTCCGAATAAAAAAAGTACTTATATTTGTAGAACATAAAAACAGAGGCGAAGCGACACGACATCATAAATTTATATGTCGTCTGCACAATCTGTTTCGACAAATACACTAACAACACCTATATGGACAGTACAGCGCTTTCGAGATCAGACAGCATAGTTCTCATTCCCACTTACAATGAGAAAGAAAACATTGCCGCAATTATCCATGCCGTATTCGAACTTCCCCGTCAGTTCCATATACTCATCATCGACGACAACTCCCCCGACGGAACAGGAGCGATTGTCAAAGATTTACAAAAACAATTTCCGGGCGCTCTCCACCTCATGGAACGAACCGGGAAACAAGGGCTGGGAACAGCCTATATTGCAGGATTCAAGTGGGCTATCGAACACCGATACGAATACATTTTCGAGATGGATGCCGATTTCTCCCATAACCCCAAAGACCTGATGAATCTGTTGGCCGCTTGCAAAACCGGTGGTGCGGATATGGCTATCGGTTCCCGCTACGTCACGGGAGTGAACGTAGTTAATTGGCCTATGGGAAGAGTCATGATGTCCTATTTCGCATCAAAGTATGTGCGTTTCGTCACCGGTATGAAAATACACGACACGACCGCAGGATTCGTTTGTTACCGACGTCGGGTACTCGAAACGATCGGACTCGATTCAATCCGATTCAAAGGATATGCCTTTCAAATCGAAATGAAATTCACGACCTACAAATACGGATTCACCATTAAAGAAGTACCCATTATATTCATTAACCGAGTATTGGGTGAAAGTAAAATGAACACCAGCATATTCGGTGAAGCTGTATTCGGAGTCATCAGATTAAAAATAAACAGTTGGTTCCGCAAATACCCCAAGAAGAGAAATTAACCGCCGACGCCCCAAAAGACAACCGGTCATGTGCAGAACAATCATTACAAACGGAACGATCGTAAACGATGGAGAGCACTTCATCGGGAGCATCATCGTCAAAGGAGAGTTTATCGAATCCGTCATAAAGGGAAAACTGCCTGAAAATATCGTATACGACACAGACCGTATCATCGACGCCTCGGGCAAATGGATTCTCCCCGGAGTTATCGACGACCAAGTACATTTCAGAGAGCCGGGACTCACTCATAAAGCCGAGATCGCCACCGAATCGGTTGCAGCGGTCGCAGGAGGAATCACCTCCTTTATGGAAATGCCCAATACCGTTCCCCAAACGACGACCCTCGAAGCCCTTGAATGGAAATACTCTCGTGCAGCCGAAGTTTCCCCGGCGAACTATTCTTTTTATATCGGCGCTACCAACGATAATTTCGAGGTACTGAAACAGGTTGACTTCTCACAGGTTTGTGGTGTAAAAATTTTCATGGGATCATCTACCGGAAACATGCTGGTAGACAGCGAAAAAACATTACGACGAATCTTCGCCGAAATTCCTGCGCTCATCGCCGTACATTGCGAACAAGAATCCATCATACAAGCTAACAAAAAGTATTATACCGAACGCTTCGGAGAGGACTTACCCATTTTCTTCCACCCTCTTATCCGCAGTGCCGAGGCCTGCTATACATCTTCGGCCAAAGCCGTGGAATTAGCGACAAGATACGATACCCGATTGCATGTCCTACACCTCTCCACGGCACGGGAAATGTCTCTTTTCGACAATCATAAACCACTCTCGGAGAAACATATCACGGGCGAAGTATGCGTGCACCATCTCTGGTTCGACGACAACGACTACGCCCAATTCGGGAACCGCATAAAATGGAATCCTGCCATCAAAACCTGTGCCGATCGTCGGGCTTTGCTCGATGCGCTTCGATGCGGCAAACTCGATGTCGTGGCGACAGACCACGCCCCTCACCTATGGAGTGAAAAACAAGGTTCCTGTCTGAAAGCGGCATCCGGTGGTCCGCTGATACAGCATTCCTTGCAAACCATGTTGGAACTTTCTCTAAAAGGAGAATTCACGATCGAGCAAGTCGTTGAAAAGATGTGTCACGCTCCGGCGACGCTCTACCGCATCGACCGCCGGGGATACCTGCGCTCCGGGCACTACGCCGATATCGTTGTCGTCGACCCTTGCAAACCCTACACAGTAACAACAGAAAATATTCTGTCGAAATGTAAATGGTCTCCTTTCGAGGGACACACATTCCCAATATCGATCGATCGTACTTTCGTCAACGGAAACGAAGTATTCTCCGAAGGAAAAGTATGCAATCGAACCCGAGGAAAACGACTTACATTTCACGATAATTCAACTCAAAACAAAAATATTTAGAAAGCATTACATCTGTTAATTTTTATATAAAACCCTTTCCCCAATATTTATAAATGTCAATCATATGTTTTTTTTCGAATCGTTTTATTACTTTTATAGTCCCAAAACGAAACTATTTTATAACGAAATGAAACACATTAGACTTATTTTTTCAGCGATACTCTTATCGCTCGTCGTTCCATGCGGATACGCACAAACACGACAAGACTCATTGGCTATCGCCCATGCACAATGGCATACCGATACGTTGAAACACGGAGCAGTATGCATGTACACGAATATACACGTATTCGATTCACCCCAACAAATTTCTATCATAAAATACGATCCTAAAAAGTATAAAACTCAAATCGTACAAGCTCCGCAAATGACGATGACCAGCCATTTGGCAAAGGAAAATCAGGCCGAAGCCGCAATCAACGGCAGCTACTTCAATGTAAAAACAGGAGCCCCCACGACATTCATACGGCTCGACGGTATCGTTCGTGGAGAAACCACCCGTGCCGAAGCCTTTCGCACAGACGGGGCTATCTCCACAGATAAAAACAAAATAAAAATTCATACCTTCGACTCCATTACAAGTAAAAAATTGGGCAAAAAATACAAAAACATTTTGGCCGCAGGACCTCTATTGTTGAAAAACGGAGTACGCCAAATGGCTCCGACCTTCCCAGAAAACACAGGCAAAGCCACCAAAGGAAACGCCCACAGTTCCGACGTTCCACAAGGTTTCTTCAAACGCCACCCTCGTGCTTTTATCGGCATTACCCCAGACAACCAAATCATGATGGTAGTGGTGGACGGCCGTTTTAAAAAACACTCGGTAGGTATGTCTATCGATGAACTATCTTATTTGGCAAAACAATTAGGCATGCGCGACGCACTGAATCTCGATGGTGGAGGGTCTTCCACCTTGTGGAACAATAAAACGGGAATCGTCAATCACCCGTACGATAACAAAAAATTCGACCACGAAGGAGAAAGAGAAGTAAGCAACGCCATACTTGTTATTCCTAATAAATAAAGATTTACCATGAAAACACTGTTGAAAACCATAGGAATCGTAAGTACACTGATTGGCAGCTCATTTTTATTTCAAAACTGTTCCGAAAAAGAGAGTATTCCGGAAGGTATTATCCCCCCTACCGACTCGGTAAGCTCAAAGATAGAAATTAAAAATTTCTCGATCGAAGCCCAAATTCATACCTCACCGGACAGTACGGTTACCATGCAAGGCGAAGGATTTCTGCAATCCGATACAGTCGCTTTGATATCCGAGACCGCTGCCAACAATACCTATGCGTTACCTCTTGCCTCGGTTACGAAACAGAGTGCCGACATTGTCATGCCGAAAAATATCGTCTCCGATACATACCAGTTATGGCTCAAACGGGAAACAGATTCCTGCCGATTGGGAAAAACGACATTGATTATCGAGAATGCCGTAGACTTAAACATTCCCGATATTGCCGGCATGACTCTCAAAGGTGTAGTATATTGCGAAAATAAACCCTTACCCAATGTCGTCGTATCCGACGGATATAACGTAGTACAGACCGACGAGCAAGGACGATATTATATACAATCCGATAAAAAAAGTGGATTTGTATTTATCTCTGTTCCGGGAAATTACGAAGTTGCGATTAAAGACAACAACCAACCCGTTTTTTTCTATCGTTTGGCAAAAGACGATTCCGTAGAACAACACGACTTCGAACTCACCGCAACCGACAACACCAATCATGTTTTATTAGCCTTAGCCGATATGCACTTGGCCAACCGCAACAATGACCTATCTCAGTTTAAACTGAGATTTCTACCAGACTTAAATACCACGGTAGAAAAATATAGGTCAGAAGGCAAAAAAGTATACGGCCTCACGTTGGGCGATATGACTTGGGATCAATATTGGTATTCCAATCGTTATGATTTAAGCAAGTACCTGATCACTATCAAATCGGTCGATCTGCCCATTTTCAACTGTACAGGAAATCACGATAACAACCCTTACTGTGCAGACGACTGGCAAGCCGAGCAGGCTTATAAAGATATCATAGGGCCGACTTACTATTCTTTCAATTTGGGGAATGTACACTACATTGTATTGGACAACATTCAATACATCAATACAGGAGCCAGTCAAGGAACGATCGGCAAACGTAACTACAACAAGAAACTCACGGAAGACCAGCTCAGTTGGTTAAAAAAGGACTTAGCGACCGTTACCGACAAAAATGCGCCACTATTCGTAGCCATGCACGCACAACTATATGCCAACCCCACATCTTTACCACAAAAAAATACTATTTCCATGAGCGGAGGATCGACACTGGTCAATTACCTCAAAGAATTTACCAACGCTCATGTCATCACTGGGCATACCCACATCAATTACACCATCGAACCCTCCGATCAACTTATCGAACATAATATTGCAGCGGTATGCGCGACATGGTGGTGGACCGGTAAAAACGGATATGCAAACAACCATATTTGCAAAGACGGTTCACCCGGTGGGTACAAAATATTCTCAATAAACGACAACGATGTAAAATGGCTCTACAAAGGAATCAAAGAGGAAGAATCGAAACAGTTCCGCAGCTACGACCTGAACCAATGTCATATTACGGCCGAAGCCTTTGCTCCTGAGTCCACAGAAGCGGAAATGGGAGCTTACAGCGATACTTACGGGACAAAAAATAATAAGAACGAGATATTGGTCAATGTTTGGGGATATGACCCGGAATGGAAAGTCGAGATGACCGAAAACGGCAAACCTTTGGAGGTGAAACGAGTCGTTGCCAAAGACCCCTTACATATTATTTCTTACGAAGCCAAAAGGCTAAACGTAGGGGCTACCCCGACAGCCGATTTCGTTTCCTGTGCGACCGCCCATATGTTCAAGGCCACAGCATCGAACGCAACCTCTACCATAGAAATAAAAGTAACAGACCGATTTGGAAATACATACAGTGAAACAATGAATCGGCCCAAATCACTCAGTTGCTCTATGAAATAAAAAAAAGAAAAACAATAACATTAACACACAAAAGCCTATGAAACAATTTGCAAAAAAGTCTTTGGTTCTTTTCATCGCCCTATTCTTTACGGCCGCATTATCCGCAAAAACACCCAAATACATCTTCTATTGTATCGGTGACGGCATGAGTTTTGCCCATGTAATGGCAACCCAACTTTTCTACGAAAACGGGAACTATGAAGATGGAAACGAATCGCTGGTTTTCCTCGATTTCCCTGTCCGTTCCGCCATCAGAACCTATGCCAACAATAGTCTCATCACTTGCTCCGCTGCCGCAGGCACAGCATTGGCTACCGGTCATAAAACCAATTTAGCTCATATCGGAATCGGTCCTGACAAACAACCGTTAACCTCTGTTGCCAAACAACTGAGAGACAAAGGATATGCAATCGGAATTATCACCAGCGGGCAACTCGACGATGCTACCCCTGCGGCCTTTTATGCCGGGCAAATGCGAAACGACACCTACCAAATAGGTAAAAAAGGCGCAGATAGCCAATTCGATTTTTTAGCCGGGAGTACATTAATGAAACCATTTAACAGGAGAGACCCAAGCCAACCTTATATATACGACTACTATCGCCAAAAAGGCTACACGGTATGCCGAGGTCCGGAAGGCTATAACTCCCAAAAAAATGCAGACAAAATACTCCTAGTAGATACCGATACCACACTCAAAAAATGGTTACCCTACGTGATAGAAAGGGAGCCCGGTAAATTAGGTTTGGAGTTTATGGTTCAAGCCGGTATAGAAAAACTATATAAAAAGAAAAATAAAAAAGGATTTTTCATGATGATCGAAGGCGCAAGTATCGATCACGCTTCTCACCCACGTGATATAGCTACGGCAATTAAGGAAACTATCGAATTCGATCGAAGTGTACGCTTGGCATACGAATTCTATAAGAAACACCCCGATGAAACTCTCATCATCGTAACCGCCGACCACGAAACCGGAGGGCTCACCATTGGAGAAACGACTACACACCCTTTCAACTGGGAGTATGTAAACTATCAAAAAATGTCCAAAGAATCCCTCTCCAAATTATTTCAAAAAATGAGAGAGACAGGAGAAATAGATACTTGGGAAAAAACAAAAAAAATATTGGCCGAGAACACCGGATTATGGGATAAAATTCCTGTAAACGCAGGGGAGGAGGCCCAGTTAATGCAATGCTACTACGAGACGATTGTTAAAAAAAGCAGTAAACAGGAAATTACACTATATGCAAAAAGCGAACCGCTCGTTGCCGATGCCATTGCTCTATTGAATAAAAAAATAGGAGTAGGCTGGACCAGCTTTTCACACACGGGTGGATTCGTTCCATTCTACGCCATTGGCTGCCAAGCCCGACAATTCGGAGCTTTGAACGATAACATCGAAATACCCAATACGATTCGGAAAATCATGAAAATAAAATAAGCGGTAAGTTTTAAAAAACCTGAGAAACTGACCGTAAAAAACGGCTATAACACCGGGGTTCTTCAAAAGTTCTCTATCGGCTATTTGAACCATCGAAACCATAGAACTTGAAATACATACCAAACTTCCCGAGGCGCAGGTCATAAAAACACCTGTCGCCGACGGCGGGAAGACTCATGCAAGCATAGATAATTTTATCAATAAACAATAATCTGTAATTTAAGAACATGAAAACAGAATTTCAAAAATGTATGGACGGAGAAATCTTTGATGGGAAAGACAAAGAATTGGCAGAGATGACATTAAAAACCAAACGTCTGCTTGTAAAATTAAATTCTACGGATTATGCCGACACGAAACAAAAAGAAGCCATCTTACGGGAAATGTTCGGGCATTTGGGAGAAAATGTCCATGTAGACATCGACTTTCGCTGCGAATACGGAAAAAATATATTCGTAGGCAATAAAGTCATTATCAACATGAACTGTACATTCGTAGATAATAATCGTATCGAAATAGGCAATAATGTTTTGATTGCCTCCAACGTACAAATATACACAGCCACACACTCGACAAATGTAAAAGAAAGAACCATGCAAAATTGGGACGAAAGTAAAGCCATTTGCAATACATTCGCACTTCCCATAAAAATCGAAGATAATGTATGGATAGGAGGTGGAGCCATTATCTTGCCGGGAGTTACGATCGGGCGTAACAGTGTCATAGGCGCCGGCAGCGTAGTCACCCGTTCCATTCCTGCCGACTGTGTGGCGGTGGGAAATCCTTGTCGGGTAATCAAGCACATGAACAACGAGCCGGACTAAAAATAAAAAGAGCTATCTCTCGCCCGAGAGTAGCTCCAATTCTTTCCTTGTTTAAGTTGCAAATTATTCAGCAACAGCAGCAGAGTCAACTGCAACAGAGTCAGCAGCAACAGTATCAACTACTTCTACTGCAACTTCTTCTACAACAGCAACGCTATCAGTAGCTTCGGTAGATTCAGCGGCTTTATTGCCACAAGAAGCGAAAGACATTGCAAATGCAACAGCGAAGAACAAAACTAACTTTTTCATTTCCTTCAAATTAAAGATAAAACAATATTTTTTTGCTTCAAAAACGCCACAAAGGTATATATTCTTTTTATATGTTGTACTCTTAATCTTACTTTTTTTTCAGAATCTTTCATTTTTTCTGTAAAAAATGATTCAAAAAAAGTTCAATTATCATATAAATATCGTTTTATACTCCTTTTAGGTGTTTTCTCGAATTCATTCGGATAAAGTTGAATGCGAGTAATCTGCTCGTATGGAGCCAACATCTTATTTAAATTATTTCTGACCTCCTCCATAGCCATCGGTAAATCTCTATTAGAGACACCGTAACTATCCATCGCTTCATAGTCGGGACATACCAAAGCGACTAATTTCCCGTCCCGCTCGACAATTAGGCTTTCCATCACAAAAGGCATATTATTCAGTTTAGCCTCTATTTCCTCGGGATAAATATTTTGCCCGTTCGAAGTGAGAATCATTGTCTTAGAGCGACCCTTTATAAAAATAGTACCATCGGCGCTTATGGTTCCCATATCACCGGTATGCAACCACCCGTCCTCATCGAGAACCGCTTTCGTCGCCTCCTCGTTTTTATAATAACCTTTCATCACATGTTCGCCCCGTACACATATTTCACCGGGAATATTTTCCGGGTCAAGAGAATCTATTTTGGTCTCTACATACCCGAACAATGTCCGCCCCGACGATCCCGGTCTAAACTCCCGATGGGGTGTATAACTGATCAACGGAGCGCATTCGGTCATTCCATATCCCACCGTAAAGGGAAATTTTATTTTATGCAAGAAAGTCTCTACCTCCCTATTTATCGGGGCTCCACCCACAATCACCTCCTCGAATCGGCCTCCGAAAGCATCGATCAATTTCTTCCTCACCTGTCCGTAAATCCGACTGTCCAATATAGGAATATTTAACGCCCACCGCATAGGCGTTTTATTGAGCAACGGCTGTATCTGTTTTTTATAAATTTTTTCTAAAATCAGAGGAACACAAATAATCAAATTAGGTCTTATCTCTTCCAACGCTTTCAGCAAAATTTTAGGGGAAGGAATCTTACCCAACAACGTGATATGTGTACCCACGGCCAAAGGAACCAACAAATCGAAGGCACACCCGTAAGCATGTGCCAACGGTAAGAACGAAATACATTTACTCCCCTTATAATGCAAGTGAGAACGAACACCGAACATGACATTTCCCGCCAAATTGTTCCCGGTTAGCATCACTCCCTTACTAAATCCGGTTGTCCCCGATGTATAATTAATCAAAATAACTTTGTCGTTATCCAAATCGGCATACTTGATGTCCTCTCTATTGAAACCGTTCGGATAAGTAGCTTTGAATTTCCGCTTCATCTCCCGCAAACACTTGGCAATCTCCTCGCCATCGCGTTGCACAAGGCAAGAAAAATCTTGTAAAGAAATAGCAGCCCTCACTTCGGGTAACTTCTCCATTTCGATATTTTCCCAAATATGATCGCCGACAAACAGCAACACCGAATCGGAATGATTGATAATATGATGTATATCATGAGGGTTGAACTCTTGAAGGATCGGAACCAAAATAGCACCATACGAAACGGTGGCCATAAAGGCGATACACCAGTTAGACGTATTTTTTCCCACTAATGCGATCTTATCGCCTCTTCTGATTTGACAATGGCGAAAAAGGATATGCAATTTTGCGATTTCTCGCGCCATGTCTTCATACGTGAGCGTACGTTGTTCATTATAATCGGTCAAAGCTGGCAAATCCCAGTTTTCACGAAAACTTGACTCATATAGCTTTATAAAATTTTCGGGAATCATATTCAAGATTTAAATAGTTTGGTAACAAAGATAGTACAAACGGAAACAGAAACAAATGATATTCGGTTGTACCAAATCCTGTTTATTTGTGCATTTGCCGACAAATATACAACATAGTTTGCAAAATAGTTCCCTCATAAACAACTATTAGAAATCTATGGGAAGGTATTTTCAAACGAAATGAGTACCTTTGTTTTTTATTTTGCATCACGACCGGCTGAATATGATAGACGTCCATACATTCGAAAATAAAACAGCGGCCTACTATACATTGGGCTGTAAACTTAATTTTGCCGAGACCTCCACACTTGGAAAAATTCTCGAAGAAAACGGCATTCGCAAAATACGACCGGGAGAGAAAGCAGACATTTGCGTGGTCAATACTTGTTCGGTAACCGAACTGGCCGATAAAAAATGTCGTCAGACAATCCGTAAGATAGCCCGGCAACACCCCGGAGCGTTTATCGTCGTCACCGGCTGCTACGCACAACTCAAACCCGAAGAAATATCCCATATTCCCGATGTCGATTTGATCTTAGGAGCTGAACAAAAACTCGATATCCTGCAATACTTGGGAGACTTGCAGAAAAAACAAAAAGGAAATATCGTCACGACCCCTACCAAAGACATCAAAAAATTCTCTCCCTCTTGTTCCCGAGGTGACCGCACCCGATATTTTTTAAAAGTTCAAGACGGTTGCGACTACTTCTGTACCTATTGTACGATTCCGTTCGCACGGGGCAGAAGCCGAAGCGGAACCATCGAACAACTTACCGAACAAGCTCGGGAAGTAGCCCTGTCCGGAGGAAAAGAAATTGTCATTACCGGAGTCAACATAGGAGACTTCGGCAAACAAACCGGAGAAACCTTTCTCGACCTCATCGAGTCGCTCGATCAAATAGAAGGAATCGAACACTACCGTATATCCTCGATAGAACCCAATCTACTGACCGACGACATCATTTCGTTCGTCGCCCGGTCGAAACGATTCGCCCCTCATTTCCATATACCTCTGCAATCGGGTAGCGACACCGTTTTGAAATTGATGCACCGTCACTACGACACCGATTTATTTGCCCGTAAAATCGAAACCATACGGGAAAAGATACCCGATGCATTCATCGGTGTCGATCTCATTACCGGTGTACGGGGCGAAACCGAAGAACTGTTCGAGGAAAGCCGTCGTTTCGTCGCAAGCCTCGACATTTCACAACTACACGTGTTTACTTACTCCGAAAGACCCGGAACGCAAGCGTTGAAAATCAATCCGGTCGTTCCCGTCCCCGAAAGACACGAGCGTTGCCGTCGCATGCTCGAAATCTCCGAGAAGAAATTGCACGACTTCTATTATAAATTTCAAGGGACAATACGTCCCGTATTGTTCGAGCAACCGCGCAAAGGGGCTCCTATGCATGGATTCACAGACAACTACATACGGGTAGAAATGCCCTATCGTAAAGAGTGGGTAAATACTTGTCGCCCTGTTAAATTAGGAGAATTTAACGAGTCGGGAGATGCTCTGCTCGCAATCGAAATATAAATTCGTGATATGAAAAAAGAGACTCTTCAAAATATCGTCTATTCTCCGCTTTACCTGTGGTTCAAACTGCATGCTATTTTGCCCATGCGGATACTATATATTCTATCCGATATTTTATATTTCCCTCTATATTACATCGTTCATTACAGGAGAAAATTAGTATCCGAAAATCTGCGCAAAGCGTTTCCCGATAAGACCGACAAGGAACTGAAACAACTGGAACAGAAATTTTATCACCACTTCTGCGACTATATCGTCGAAACTATAAAGCTAATGCATATCTCCGACGAGGAAATGCGTCGCCGCATGAAATTCGAACAGGTAGAAATCATAGACCGTCTCTTTGAAGAAAACCGCTCTATCATTATCCTGTTAGGGCATTTCGGTAATTGGGAATGGGTTCCGTCCGTAACGCTGTGGACTCGCACACCCGATGTCATGTTCGCACAAATATATCGCCCCTTGAAAAACAAGTGGTTCGATCGTTTTTTCCTGAAACTTCGTTCCCGATTCGGTTCCGTATGTATTGCCAAACAAGATACGTTAAGAGCCATCTTACAAATGAAACGTTCGGGCAAACCGTCCATTACAGGCTTCATGTCCGATCAAACCCCCTCACCGACAAATATACACCATTGGGCTCGATTCCTTTCGCAAGACTCTCCCGTATTGACCGGCTTCGAAAAAATCGCCCGTAAAACGGATTTCGCCGTTCTTTACTTCGATGTCGAAATCGTTAAGCGCGGATACTACAAAACGACTATACGAGAAATAGCCCTGCGCCCCAACGAACTGCCCGAATTCGAAATCACCGATCGCTACACGGCCATCATGGAAAAAACGATTCTCAGGAATCCGTGGGCATGGTTGTGGACTCACAAACGTTGGAAATACAAACACGAGGATTTTCCCGGTACATGATATGAAAAAAATCGCCGTCATTATACTCAACTGGAATGGAGAGGATTTACTGCGTAAATTTCTTCCTTCGGTATGTGCCCACACCAATGCCAATATAGCCGATGTCATAGTCGTTGACAATGGTTCCGACGATAACTCGGTCGAAGTTCTCAAACAGGAATTTCCACAAGTTAAAACGCTGCTATTCCCTCAAAATTACGGATTCGCCGCAGGCTACAACAAGGCGTTGGAGATGCTGGATTACAAATACGCCGTATTGCTTAACTCCGATGTCGAAACCACTCCACACTGGCTCGAACCTCTGTTGGAATTTGCGGAGGGCAACCTCGATGTAGCGGCTTGTCAACCCAAAATCAAGTCATTAAGGAAGCGTGAAGAATTCGAATACGCAGGTGCGGCCGGCGGATTTATCGATCGTTACGGTTACCCGTTCTGCCGGGGAAGAATTTTCAATACCCTCGAAACCGACCGAGGACAATACGACGATATATGCGACATCTTCTGGGCCAGTGGTGCGGCTCTTTTCGTCCGCTCTGAAATCTATAAAAAAGTCGGAGGATTAGATCCTTCATTCTTCGCGCACATGGAAGAGATTGATCTTTGCTGGCGCATCCATCTCGCAGGATACCGCATCGCTGTCGTACCGCAAAGCACGGTCTATCACTTGGGAGGAGCATCACTCGATGCCGCCAATCCCCGGAAAACCTATCTCAACTTTCGCAACAACCTTTTAATGTTGCACAAGAACCTGCCCTGCAAAGAAGGGAAAAAGACACTGTTTGTCCGCAGGCTTTATGACACGCTGGCTTTTGTGCGGTTCGCCCTTTTAGGACAGTTTTCCCATGCCCGTGCCATACTACGCGCCCACAATGACTTTCGGCAAATGCGCAAACGATACACCGAATTTCCGAATACCGATTTGTTAAAAACATTCCCCGAATCCGGGCGCAACATAACAATAGACTATTTTCTCAAAGGGAAAAAACGATTCCGATAAAAACCGGTTCTACCGAAACATCTGAACGACACGCTTCACAGCCGCAACAAATGCTTCCGCTTCGGCTTTCGTATTATATGCGGCGAACGAGGCTCGCACTGTACCCTCGATACCGAGAGAGGTCATCAACGGTTGTGCACAATGATGCCCCGTGCGAACGGCAACACCCAATTTATCGAGCAACATACCCATATCGTAATGGTGTATCCCGTCCACCAAAAACGAGATAACCGAACTTTTATGTTCCGAAGTACCGAATATGCGCAAACCTTCTATGTCTTGCAATCGATCGGTCGTATAACGCAACAATTCGTTTTCATGAGCGGCAATAGATTCCAATCCTATATGATCGACATAATCCAAAGCCGTCGCAAAAGCGCTCGTCCCCACATAGTCCGGTGTACCGGCCTCGAACTTGAAAGGCAACTCCCCGAAAGTCGTACCCGAAAAATCGACATGAGCGATCATCTCCCCGCCTCCTTGATAAGGAGGCATGGCATCGAGCCACTTTTCTTTACCGTATAACACACCTATCCCCGTAGGTCCATATACTTTATGAGCCGAGAACACATAGAAATCGGCATCGAGCTCCTGTACATTCACCCGCAAATGAGGTACGGCTTGTGCGCCGTCCACCAAGACAGGAACCCCCTGCGCATGAGCGTAAGCGATCATTTCACGCACCGGATTAATCGTCCCCAATACATTCGAGACATGGGCGACACCGACCAAACGAGTATGCTCATTGAAAAGAGACTTATATGTATCGACGTTCAAATCTCCACGTTCGTCGATGGGAACTACCCGGAGTTTGATATTGCGCCGGCGCTGCAAAAGTTGCCACGGCACGATATTGGCATGGTGTTCCATAACGGTGAGAATAACCTCGTCGCCGTCGTGCAGGAACTCATCTCCAAAAGAAGAAGCCACCAAATTGATTGCCTCCGTTGTTCCTCTTGTAAAAATAATTTCCGAAGACGAACCGGCCCCGATGAACTGTTGCACCCGACAGCGGGCAGCTTCGTGGGCATCGGTAGCCTCTTGGCTAAGCGTATGGACTCCACGATGCACGTTTGCATTTACCCGATAGTAAGTATCGGCAATATGATCGACCACACACTTGGGAGTCTGAGACGTAGCGCCGTTATCCAAATAGATTAACGGTCTTCCCGAAATCTCCCGACTCAGAATAGGAAAATCTTCCCTTATTTTTTCGACATCAAACATAACGGCACTCCTTTCTCATAAATCTTAATGACACGCTTGACAACCGGAGCATTTCGCCAACTCCCCACGGAACCTTTTCTCAACCAATTGGCGTAGCCGATCTTTCAAGGCATCGAGCCGTACCAACTCGATGACATCGTTGGTAAACGCAAACATCAACAACATGCGAGCTTCGGGCTCAGGAATACCGCGCGACCGCATATAAAACAAGGCATTTTGGTCGAGCTGACCGACCGTGGCTCCATGACTACACTTCACGTCGTCTGCATAAATTTCGAGTTGAGGTTTCGTGTACATCTTAGCGAGTGGGGATGCACACAAATTCTTATTACTCTGATAGGCTTCGGTTTTCTGCGCCCCGTGTCGGACCAATATACGCCCGCTGAACGAACCTCGCGCCGAATCGTTCAACACGTATTTGAACAACTCGTTACTGTGGCAATGAGGCACGGCATGATCTATATGCGTATACGTATCGACGACCTGTCCTTTATCGGCGATAGCCATACCGCATAGAGACAATTCGGCATGCTCTCCTTCAAAAGCCGAATAGTAATTATTACGGGTTACTCCGTTATGCAATACAATACCATTGACCAATACGTTAGATCGTTCCCCTTGACGCACGAACACCGACGAAACTTTCGACGTATTCTCCGAAGACTCCTCTATATCGTAGTAGTCGAACACTGCGTCGTCGTCCACGAATATCTCGCAAACTTGCGACGACAGGAATTTAACGGCAGCCTCGTCCGAGTGATCGCACACCAGCAATTTGGCCTGCGCCCGTTTTCCTACGACAATCAACAACCGGCGATTCACCATAAAATCGACATTGCCCCGAAGGATATTTACCAACTGTATCGGTTTTTCCACGACGACTCCGTCCGGAATATACAAAAAGAAGCCGTCTTGGGCAAAAGCCGTGTTCAAGGCAACGGTTCCGTCTCGTTTCATATCGGCGACCTTTCCGTAATAACGCGATACCAAATCGGGGTATTGCAAGGACATGTCACAAAGGCTACCCACCAAAACGCCGTCAGGGAGTTTAGATGATACCGGCTGAACCCGTTTGTAAAAAGAGTCATTGACAACGAAATAGAGCAACGTACTCAAATTAGGCACATCGCAACGAAACACTTCATAAGGATTGGTCTCTATATCTATCCGACCCAGATTCAACCCGTAATCGGGAGAATAGACCGACTCTATATCTGTCCGCCGGTGTTCCTCGTCTTTCAAAGAGGGTAATCCCCGACTCTCCAACAAAGACACAGCCTCTTCGCGCAACCCGTTCATCACGGCCGACGAATGGCCATTTATCAAATCTTTTTGAGACCTATATAAATCTATATATTGTTGTACTGCACCCATATCGACTTAAATTTCGCCCAACTCTTTTTTTATCCAGTCATACCCGCGCTCTTCCAATTCAAGAGCCAATTCGGGACCGCCCGATTTCACGATTCTCCCCTTATAGAGCACATGGACAAAATCGGGGGCGATATAGTCCAACAAACGTTGATAGTGTGTGATGACAATCGTCGCGTTCTTCTCGGACTTCAATTTATTCACACCGCCGGCAACAATACGCAGGGCATCGATGTCCAGCCCGCTGTCGGTCTCATCGAGAATGGAAAGACGGGGTTCGAGCATAGCCATCTGGAATATCTCGTTCCGTTTCTTTTCTCCACCCGAAAAGCCCTCGTTTACCGAGCGACCGGCCAGTTTATTATCCAGCTCCACAATCTCCCGCTTTTCCCTCATAAGTTTCAAGAAATCGGTAGCCGACAGTGGTTCGAGGCCTCTGTACTTGCGTTGCTCGTTCACAGCCGTGCGCATGAAATTAACCATACTCACACCCGGTATCTCCACCGGATATTGAAAACTCAAAAATATACCTTCGTGAGAACGATCCTCGGGTGACAAAGCCAAAAGGTCTTTCCCATAAAACTCGACCGAGCCACGAGTCACCTCATAAGCCGGATTACCGGTCAATACGGCGGAAAGCGTACTTTTCCCCGAACCGTTAGGCCCCATAATCGCATGCACCTCGCCCGGTTTCACTTCGAGGTTTATCCCTTTCAATATCTCTTTGCCATTTATGCTGGCATGTAAATCTTCAATCTTCAACATAGATATTTCGTTTTATTCTTTTCTTTATTTATTCCCTGCCGTTACTGCGACTACTTGTCCCGCCACGACATATACACCACAAGGTAAATAGTCGGTATTCAAGCCCTCAACTACATTCATTATCTTCACTATTTGTCCCGTCACTTTGTAAACAGACAACTGCATCGACCGATCGCTTTGTACGAACAAACGTCCGTTTGCAGCGTACACTCGACCCACCGAATGATCTGCCGGCGAATCCACTCCATCGACAATACGGTCGATATGCACCGGATAGCCGTCGTTTTCCCCGGGAAAATATTCCCAATTCCGGCATACGGCATCGCCTTTCACCGCATTGTTCAAGGCATCCAAAAAACCGCTCCCGGCAGACTGCATCTCTGCTGTGCTATACGCAATACCGTTCTCGCCGACTTCTGTACCCTCCACAACAGCATCGCTGTTATAATAGCAAGAATGCACATTCGATTCACTCAACCGGCACACCTTGACACTAGCGACATCGCTGTATACATCACCCGTCGAATAACTATTCCACAATAACTTATAAGCCTTTCCCACCAAGCCTCCGACGCTTCCCTGTGAAGAACCTTCCACATCTATATGTGCGTCGATTAAAGAGATATTTCCTCGATTATAGCTATTGTACACCGGTTCTTCACAATATCCGACCAGTCCACCTGCATAAATAGCATTCCAACGGGACGAAGAGCGGGGAGCCGAACTTTCGATTTTCAAACCTCCACGATTCCAGCAATCTACAACCGGGCAATCTGTATTCTGACCCATCACTCCCCCGACCGATAACATCGAACCATTCGATTTAACCTCGATCTCACCTTCGTTTCCACAGGTGTACAACGAATCGGTTTGCGAACTATTATAAAAGGAATAAGAGCAAACGCCTCCTACCTGTACTTCAAAACCATCGCTTTCACAAATCACGGAGTCCCTATTGAAACTGTACGTTATACCCATGCTCGCCGAGGAAACCCCGCCGACATAAGCACTCCCTTCACGGGCATTCACCTTAACGACCGAATGGTTCTCGCAACTGTCTATACGAAATGTATAATTGCTCGAAAGTCCTCCCACAAATATATCACCTTTGGCATTCGAAACCGAGATGTTCCCTTCGTTGACACTCGAAATAAGACTACCGCCTTTCTCATAAACACTCCGACTACGTCCGACCAAGCCTGACACCCATACATCGGTAAGATCGCTATGCTCACCTATATCCACTATTATTTCCCCATCGTTGGAACAATGGTCTATCGTCGCTCCATCGGCATGGGCGACCAATCCGCTCACAGAACATACCATCTCATGAGAATCGGTCTTTTGAAGCCACGGAGTAAATACGACATCGGCTCGATTGACACAATGAGAAAAACGCACATCGCCAATCGCCGATGCAGCTATCGTCCCTATCTGGAACTCCAAATCTCCGAAAAAGAAATCGTACTCTTTGGCACATGCTATCCGACAAGTTTCGTCCAACTCCAAGTTTCTTATCTCGGAAGTTCCACGAACCGATCCAAACAAACCGGACAAAACATAGAAATAATCGTCGGAATAACCGCCCCCACCCATATGCGGCACTATCGTCAATCCGCTGATCTTATGACCGTCACCATCGAATACACCTCTAAAATAATTTTTAATGGAAGGAGTTTCCCATATATGAGCCGACATATCCATATCGGCCGCCAATCGAACGGTCTTGTTCGGATAATTCCACAGCGACCTTGTCATATATTCACCAAAAGCAGCGAACTCCTCGGGCGTGGAAATAATCATCACATCGTTATCGAAATTCTTGTCAAGCCATTCTTCATCGTAATTCCCTTCATCGAACCACGAGCCCTCTTGCGCCGAAACAGGAAAAACCTCCACAGCCAAAACACTCAATAACACAATGAGAAAAAAACGATACGCAATCCTTTTCATATCATTCTACTATTTTCCTTAACCTACCGAACCTTCCAACGAGATCTGCAATAGCTTTTGCGCTTCAACGGCAAACTCCATAGGCAGTTTATTCATCACCTCTTTGGCATATCCGTTCACGATAAGACCCACGGCATCCTCGGTAGGGATTCCACGCTGGTTACAATAGAATATTTGGTCTTCATTGATTTTCGAAGTAGTCGCTTCATGCTCTACCACGGCCGAATCATTCAGAATCTCCATATACGGGAAAGTATGTGCCCCGCAATCGGAACTCAACAACAAACTGTCACACTGGGTAAAGTTCCTTGCATTCTCGGCACTCGGCAACACTTTCACGAGTCCTCGATAGCTATTCTGGCTACGACCCGCCGAAATACCCTTCGATACGATCGTACTGCGGGTGTTTTTCCCGATATGTATCATCTTCGTTCCTGTGTCGGCTTGTTGATAATTATTGGTAACAGCCACCGAATAAAACTCCCCGACCGAATGATCGCCCGCCAGCACACAACTGGGATATTTCCAAGTAATGGCCGACCCCGTCTCCACCTGCGTCCAAGAGAGCTTAGAGTGATCGCCTTTGCACATGCCTCGCTTCGTCACGAAATTATAGATACCGCCTTTCCCGTCCTTATCGCCCGGATACCAATTCTGCACGGTCGAATATTTCACTTCGGCACGATCATGCACTACAATTTCCACGATAGCTGCGTGCAATTGATTCTCATCACGCATAGGAGCCGTACAACCTTCGAGATAGCTCACATAGCTGTCGTCATCGGCAACAATCAATGTTCGTTCGAACTGTCCCGTATTAGCGGCGTTGATACGGAAATAGGTAGATAATTCCATAGGACACCGGACTCCTTTGGGGATATAAACGAACGAGCCGTCACTGAATACGGCCGAGTTAAGCGCTGCAAAAAAATTGTCCCGATACGAAACAACCGAGCCTAAATAACGTTTCACCAAATCGGGATAATCTTTCACCGCCTCGCTGAACGAGCAGAAAATGACACCCAATTCGGCCAGTTTTTCCCGGAAAGTCGTCCGTACCGACACACTATCCATCACCGCATCGACCGCTATACCCGACAGTTTCATCTGTTCTTCGAGCGAAATTCCCAGCTTGTCGAATGTCTTGCGTAGCTCAGGATCCACTTCATCGAGGCTTTTCGGAGCCTCTTTGGTCTTGGGAGCGGCATAATAACTGATAGCCTGATAGTCTATATCGGGAATATTCAAATGCGCCCAATGCGGCATTTCGAGCGTCTTCCAGTAAGCGTATGCTTTCAGACGGAATTCAAGTAACCATTCCGGCTCCTTTTTCTTCTTCGAAATATGGCGGATAATATCCTCGTTCAATCCGGTAGGAATAATATCTGTCTCTATATCGGTTACAAATCCGTATTTATAATCGTTAGTAGTAACGTCGTTTAATATTTCATTCGAATTATCCTGTTTCATTTTTAATCTGCTTTACAATTTTCACAACAGAGATACGGCTCGTTGCATATCGAATAAGGTATAAACAATCCCCTCGTCGGTTTGGTTTCCGAAACGAACTGCTCTTGTGCCATCGAAAAGAGCAACGGAGCTACACGCAATGTATATCCATAGAACTGTGACGAAGCCGTCTCTTTTTCCGGAATCAGTTTACCCTTAGGATCGATAATATGGACGAGATTAAGCACTATACTCAATATGACCAAATATTTGACGGCGCCGAACAAAGCCCCGGCCAATCTATCGAGCCACCCCAATGCCACATGATGCGTAATGTGATGTATCAGCCTCATCAGTTGAACGCATATAATGTAAACGATAAGGAACAATAACGAATATGCGATAACCCGGCTTACACCCTCAGGCAAATCGAACATCTCCCTCAACAACGCAGAGAACGAACCTCCGAAAAATCGGGCGACGACTATACCTGCGATAAACCCGCCCAACGAACCTACCTGACGGATAACCCCTTTGATAAGTCCGTACAGAAAACCTATAACGGCGATCAATAGGATAGTAAAATCAACATAATTCATCTCTCACACTCCCGATTCTTAACCCTGCAAAATTACTTTTTTATTTTGAATACTCCGTATTTCCGCCTTATTATCCGTCAAAGGCGATAACAAAGGCCGCCCCGTATCTACGAGGCAGCCTCTCTATTCCCGAAAAACGTTTCTTTCTTAAAGCGTCTTTTTCACTTCTACCTCTTCATAGGCCTCTACGAGATCGCCTATCTTAACATCGTTGTAATTCGTGATGTTCAATCCGCATTCAAATCCCGTAGTCACCTCTTTAACATCGTCTTTGAAGCGTTTCAGAGAACCCAAATCTCCGCTATAAATCACGATACCGTCTCGTATCAAACGTATCTTGCTCGACCGTTTCAGCTTACCTTCCTTCACGATACAGCCGGCAACCGTACCGACTTTCGTGATATGATAAGTTTCCAAAACCTCGGCCGTGCCCAATATTTCCTCTTTGATTTCGGGAGACAACATACCTTCCATAGCCGATTTCACCTCCTCGATAGCATCGTAGATGATCGAATAGAGACGTATATCGACTCCTTCTTTCTCGGCCAATCGGCGAGCAGCCACGGAGGGTCTCACTTGGAATCCGATGATAATAGCATTGGATGCGGCGGCCAACGTAATATCCGATTCGGATATTTGTCCTACGGCCTTATGCAATACATTGATTTGTATTTCGGGGGTGGATAGTTTGATAAGCGAATCGCTCAAAGCCTCCACCGATCCGTCCACATCGCCCTTCACAACCAAATTCAACTCTTGGAAATTACCGACAGCTATACGACGACCTATATCGTCGAGGGTCAATAACTTGTGAGTACGCAAGCCCAATTCGCGTTGCAATTGTTCGCGTTTATTGGCAATCTCACGTGCCTCTTGCTCTGTATCCATCACATGGAACACATCACCTGCCTGAGGAGCACCGTTCAAACCGAGAATCTGAACGGGAGCCGACGGACCGGCAACTTCGATACGGGCATTTCTTTCGTTGAACATAGCTTTTACCTTTCCGTGATTGGTTCCCGCCAACACGACATCGCCTTTATGCAAAGTCCCGTTTTGCACCAATACGGTAGCAACATATCCACGCCCTTTATCCAAAGTGGACTCGATAATCGAACCGGTAGCCCTCCGGTTAGGATTCGCTTTTAAGTCGAGCAATTCGGCCTCCAATAAAACCTTTTCCATCAGTTCATGTACTCCGGTTCCTTTTTTAGCCGAAATCTCCTGCGACTGATATTTACCGCCCCAATCTTCTACGAGGTAGTTCATATTAGCCAACTCCTCTTTAATTTTGTCGGGATTGGCATTCGGCTTATCGATCTTATTGATAGCGAACACAATAGGAACACCGGCTGCCGAAGCATGATTGATGGCCTCGACAGTTTGGGGCATTACATTGTCGTCGGCAGCGACGATAATAATGGCGATATCGGTCATCTGGGCTCCGCGGGCACGCATAGCCGTAAATGCCTCGTGACCCGGAGTATCGAGGAAAGTGATACGACGTCCATCTTCCAATTTCACATTATATGCACCGATATGCTGAGTGATACCTCCGGCTTCCCCGGCAATCACATTCGAATTGCGAATATAGTCGAGCAATGAAGTTTTACCATGATCCACGTGCCCCATCACGGTCACGACAGGAGGACGAGATGTCAAATCTTCTTCCCTATCCTCTTCTTCATGAATAGCCTCGACCACCTCGGCACTTACATATTCGGTCTTAAAACCGAATTCTTCCGCAACGATATTGATCGTCTCGGCATCAAGACGCTGATTGATCGACACCATCATGCCGATACTCATACAGGTAGCGATAACCTCGTTCACCTGAACATTCATCATCGAAGCCAAATCGTTTGCCGTAACAAACTCCGTCAGCTTCAACACTTTACTTTCAGCTTCCTCCATTTCGGCGAGCTCACGTTCGCGATTCGAGAAAGCCTCGCGTTTTTCTTTACGCCATTTAGCCGATTTCTTCTGTCCTTTTGTATTATTGGTAAGGCGAGCCAATGTCTCTTTTATCTGCTTTTGTACATCTTCTTCGCTCACCTCGGCCTTTATAGGACGTTGTTTTTGTTTATTCGGTCTATTTCCTCCGTTATTTTTACCATTTCCTCCACGGGAGGGTTGTCCACCCATCGATGAAATGCTTTTCGATATATCTACCTTTTCTTTACTGATTCGTTGACGCTTCCTACGTTCACCACCTTGCTGATTAGCATCGTCACCGCCGGCAGCCTTGTGTGATTCTTGTCTCTGTTTCTCTTTACTCTCCCGTTCTTTACGTTTTTCCTCTTTCGTCTTTTTCTTCGGACGAGTCTGTTGATTCAACGCATCGAGATCTATTTTACCGACGACATTGATATTCGAGGTAAACGCCGGACGATTAATGGTAAACACCTCGTCTTCATGGGATTCCTCAACTCCCTTTTCTTCTTTAACCTCTTGCTCGACAGTCTCCTCTTTTACTTTCGGTTCAACTATTTGAGGTTCTGGTTGCGATTGAGAGCCAACCTCTTGTTTAGGTTCGGCGACCGGCTTATTCTCTTCTTCGGCAGGCTTCACTTCTTCACGGGCCGACACCGCCGGCTCTGGTTTTTCCTCTTTCGTTTTCACTTCGACCTTGTTCTCCTCCGATTTAACCGGCTCTTTTTTCTCTACCGGACTTTCCTTTTTATGTTCGGACGACTTCGGACGATTCAACGCGTCGAGATCTATTTGACCGACCACTTTCGGGCGTTGTGTCTCGGGAATAATTGTTTTCAGCTCCTTCGGTTCTTCCTTTATTGCCGATGAAGAATTCCCCTCCTCCGATTCGGTAGCCGATGTCGCCTTGCTCTTTTCCTTATGACGTTCAAGACTAATGCTCTCCGATTCGAGTTTCAAATTTTTGTCCTTACTGAACTCCTTGACAAGCAGTGCATACTGTTCGTCGGTTATCTTGGTGTTAGGGTTAGCTTCAACCGTAAAACCTTTCTTTTGAAGAAATTCGACCGCCGTCTGAATTCCTACATTCAAGTCTCTTGCTACTTTATTTAACCTTATCGACATACTCAGTTTTAGTTTATAAATAATGGAAGAATTAAAGATGCCTCCGACAAAGGCACAAAGACCGCATTGTATCGGTCCCGAAAACGGATTACTCTTCAAACTCCGCTTTCAAAATAGCGAGAACTTCGTCCACGGTGTTCTCTTCGAGGTCGGCTTTCTCGATCAATGTTTCACGAGGCAACGCAAGCACACTCTTCGCAGTAGCGCATCCGATACCTTTCAAGGCCTCGATCACCCAGTCGTCGATTTCGTCGCTGAATTCGTCGAGATAAATATCCTCCTCTTCTTCCTCGTCTATATCTCTGTAAACATCGATATTGTAACCCGTAAGCATGCAAGCCAGCTTAATATTCAAGCCACCTTTACCGATAGCCAACGAGACCTCTTCGGGTTTAAGAAACACCTCTGCTTTCTTCTCCTCTTCATTCAACCGGATCGAAGAAATCTTGGCCGGACTCAAAGCGCGTTGTATAAACAGAGATGGATTGGCCGTGTAATTAATGACATCGATATTTTCATTGCGCAATTCCCGGACAATACCATGTATACGCGAACCTTTCACACCCACGCAAGCTCCTACCGGATCAATACGATCGTCATACGATTCAACGGCAATTTTAGCACGCTCTCCCGGAATACGGGCAATCGCCCTTATCAAAATCAAACCGTCGTGAATTTCGGGCACTTCGAGCTCGAAAAGACGACGAAGAAATTCATTGGACGTACGGGATACCAAAATTTTAGGATTGTTGTTCTTGTTATCGACTTCCAACACGACAGCCCGCACGGTCTCACCCTTCCGGTAAAAATCCGAAGGTATCTGTTCGGCTTTCGGCAACAGCAACTCATTACCGTCGTCATCGATCAACAACATCTCCTTTTTCCAAATCTGGTAAACTTCGGCACTTACCAACTCGCCTATTTTATCTTTATATCTATTGTAAATGGCATCTTTTTGCAAATCGAGAATCTTCGAAGCCAGCGTTTGGCGCAAGTTCAAGATAGCTCGACGACCGAATTTCTCGAAATGCACCTCGTCGGTCATCTCCTCGCCGACCTCGAAATCGGGGTCGGTTTTCCGAGCCTCCGACAAAGAAACCTGCAAATTACTGTCGGTCACCGCTCCGTCTTCCACAATCTCACGGTTACGCCATATTTCGAAATCCCCCTTCGTCGGATTCACGATTATATCGAAGTTTTCATCGGTCCCGAACATCTTTGCCAATACGTTGCGGAAAGATTCTTCCAGCACACTAATCATCGTAGTTATTTCGATGTTCTTCAACTCTTTGAACTCTGCAAAGGTATCGACCATGCTAACGGGTTCCTCTTTTTTTGCCATATTATTTAAATCTGATTAGATATTTTGTATATTTTACTTCATCATATCCAAAAGCAAGGTCTTCCTCGACCTCCACTTTTCGTTTACTGGTTTCGCTCTTTACTTTCTTGGTTATCGTCACGACAAATTTCTCCGAATCGGCACTTTTCAATATCCCCGAAAGTTTCATGCCGTTTTTGGTCAACAATTCCACTTCCTTGCCTATATTTTTCTTGTACTGCCCGAGGACTTTGAACGGAGAGGTAATCCCTGCCGACCCAACCTCCAATTCATAATCTTCGACATCTCGGTCGAGCTTCGATTCCAAAAAACGATGTAACGCCACGCAGCGATCTATATCCACACCCTCTTCGTTATCTATTTCCACGACAATCACATTATCGGGTTTTACTTGTACATCGACTACGAAACAGTCGCTTCCGGTCAACCCTTCTTCAACAAATGCCTCTATTTCTTTTTTATCTATCATAACGACTCTATGCAAAGAAAAAAACGAGGGGACATCATTGCCCCCTCTTCCATTCCAACCGCCACAAAGATAGCACAATATTATATAATACGCAACTCCACAGATTCCCTACGAACCAAAATAGGATAATTCGCACCTAAAATTTAAATATTTTTCAACAAATATATTCTTATTTAATATAATAAAAATGCGAAAGAACGCAATTGTTTCCGCAACAAAAGTTCTCTGCCCCCACAATAACGATTACACAAAGCATGAAATAATGGACTGTGATCCATATATTTTAGATGAGCGAGCTCATGGCAAATAACATAATCGATCAACTCTTCGGGTAGGTACATCAAATAAAACGACAACTGTATCTCTCCCCGACGGGTACAATGCCCCAACTTTCGCCGCCCGCGACCTATCGTTACCGAAACCACTGGCAACCCCAATCTCGACGAGATTTGATTCAGCCTCCGAGGTAAAACCTCTTGCGCTCTTCTGTAAACGAAACGACCCACTCCCCGCGACAACGTTTTCCGTACATTCGTCTCATTCAAATCGATTCCCGGAGGACAAAACACCTGTAAACAATCACCCTCATACCGAAATAAAAACTTATTCGACACACCCGGCAATAAACATATATCTCCTCCATAGCAAGGAATACTATCGCCCGTAGACAAAACTCGATTTTTCCGTATCGTCACGCTTCGAGACACCAACACCCTCAGTTTTTCACGGTTATCGTCCACTGCCGATTTCACCCGGTTTACAGCATATCCTTCCGGGCAAGTAATCTGCAAACCATTATCCTTTACTCTAAATATCAAACGGCACGCCCGACTATCCGAACGAATATAAATCTCCCCGAATTCCTCGTCTCGATAAACAAACATCTACTTTCTCCTTTTCCATTTGCGAAGATAATGGAATTGGAGCACTTGAACAAAATCGGACAAAAATGGCTCGATCGATAATTAGTCGGGATATCGGCTTAAAAAAAAATCGGAGGCGATTCTCCTTTAACTTCTCTCTTGTATTCACAGACAGATATGAAAAAGAATATTTGAAGCAGCATTATAAGTCCTCTTCCCTTCTGCGTCCCGCAGCCTTACGAGGTGTTTTGCAACGACAAAAATCGAAGCAGGGAAGAAAGCGAAATTCATACCAATCTCTCCCACTGTGTTACGCAGAGATATAGCGGGAGTGCTCGAAAAGCGGAAGAGCTAAATCAAGAAAAACACAAAAAGGTGTTAACGACAGAATACTATTATCCTCCTGCCCTGCGCACGCATATGCGATAGGGGAGAAGTGTAAAATCTATCCTTATACCAAAAAAGAGAATATTCCTTTAACCACCCCACCTATACCCTGTGGCATTGCAAAGCACTCACTCCTCCACTGTGTTTTGTAACGCAAAATATAGGGGAGGTGGCACGAAGTGACAGAGGGGTTAAATAAATATCCACAACAGAGGAAACGCATCAAGGTATCAACACTCTCCCTCTGCTCATCGTAGATGAGATAGGGGGAGTGCCCCCAGAGCGAGGGGGTTAAACTCTCAAAAACATAATTTATTATCTTCTCAATCCTTCTCTGAAAAGATCGAAATGTAATTATCGCTAAAATTCATGTCTATCCCATGAATTTTCCATTGAATCCAAAAACGCTCTCCCCCACGAAAAGAATTGTCGGTAAAATCTATTTACCACCGGTTCCCCAAAAATAGTTTCGCTCCACAACAAAACCGAAATAACACCCCATTAGTTAAAAAATCATATTTATTTAGTACTATGCTATACAAACTACCAAATTATACCTATATTTGTGTTGTAAAAGGTACTAAACATGAATACAGACAACGTTAAATCTCAGATGAGAAAAGGGATACTGGAATATTGTACCCTGTTGATCCTTCAAAAAAGAAGAGCCTATGTTTCTGATATTATCCAATCGCTCAAAGAGGCGAAACTCATTGTAGTGGAGGGAACGCTATACCCACTTCTTTCCCGCCTTAAAAACTCCGGATTACTTACTTACGTTTGGGAAGAATCCACGCAAGGCCCCCCGAGGAAGTATTATGAACTTACTCCCGAAGGAACTGTTTTTCTAAACGAACTCGACAGCGCTTGGAAAGAATTGAATCAAGTCATCGACCACATCAAAGAACAATAAACTAAATACACTTTTATATGAAAAAGACCGTAACCGTCAATCTCGACAAAACGATTTTCAATATCGACGACGATGCCTATACCGTCCTCGAATCTTATTTAGAAGCACTACACGACCATTTCAAAAAAGAAGAAGGCGGGCAAGAAATCATGAACGACATCGAAAGCCGCATTTCCGAACTTTTCAAGGAAAGGTTAGGGTTCGGCATGCAAGTAATCACCCTACAAGAGGTCAACGAAGTCATCGCCATAATGGGCCAACCGGACGAAATAGAAAACCCACTCGATTCGGGGACGGCTCCCGACAATAATGCAGATGGTGATAACTCTGGGCAAACGACCGATACTTCGAACAACGAATCTCATAAATCGACCAAACGGCTGTACCGCGACCCCGACAATCGCATATTAGGAGGTGTAGCATCCGGTATGGGCTACTATTTCGGTATAGACACGGTAGCCATTCGCGTCATCATGGTATTGCTGTTACCCTTATGGGCTTCATCGGTATGGATATATCTGTTACTTTGGATATGTATTCCCGAAGCCCGCACGACCTCTCAAAAACTCGAAATGCGAGGTGAAACACCCACTGTCGACAATATCAAAAGAGCCGTAGAAGAAGAAAAAGAAAATGTCTCCCGAAACGGAGGTGTCGCCAATTCGATTTGGCGAAGCATAGGGAGTATATTCCGTGGACTTTTCAAATTCATATTTATTTGTATCGGCGGGCTTATCGCCATATCCATTATCGGAGCCTTAGTTACCTGCATCATCAGTATTCTAGGTTTCTTTTTCTTAGGAACAGCAACCATAACGACCCCTTTCTTCTCGATTTTTCCCGGAGGGATGCACGTTCTTAACGGACATTGGGAACTGGTTGTATTCACACTCTCGCTATTTTTTACTTTCGGTATCCCTCTGTATGCCATACTTCGAGCCGTATTAGGATCTATATTCCACTGGAAAGCCCAATCGTCGGCACTCAACATTTTCCTGCTGGTTCTTTGGATACTTTCTCTGGTCGGGCTATTCGTCTCTACTTTCATTTATATTCCCGAATATCCATTATTAAATCTATAAAGCTCCATAATTAGAAAGAGAACGCCGCAAAACTGCCGGGAAACCGCAGTTTGTGGCGTTCTTGCTTTATAGAAAAATCGGGTCACTCCCGTTTATCGACCCCCCACATCAATTTCGCACGAAGCGTTGCCGAAAAACTATGCTCCAATCGTTTCACTACTTTTATGGAAAACGGAGCCTTTCGCAACACGACTTGCGAATCTGTATCCAACATAACCGAACGACCGTCGAGACTCAACAAATAACTATGGTTGCGGCTATCCACACGCAACGTAATATTCATATCGTCATTCACGACCAACGGTCGAACCGTCAAACTGTGCGGCGCCACAGGCGAAATAACCCAATTGGCAGCCCGAGGCATAATAATAGGGCCTCCTACACTCATCGAATAAGCGGTCGAGCCGGTAGGTGTCGCCACGATTAAACCATCGGCCTGATAGGTATTCAAATAACTATCTCCCACAGTCGTATGAATGGAAATCATCGATGAAGTATCCTGCTTCAAGACAGCGACCTCATTAAGAGCATAAGGCCAAAAATTCTCCGACAAACCGTTAAACTCGACTTGAAGCAACGATCGCTCCTCTATTTTATACTTTCCCTCTAAAATTTCGTTCAATACCGGTTCTACTTCTTCGGCAGGGACATCGGCTAAAAAGCCCAGACGACCGATATTCACACCCAAAACAGGAATACCCCTGTCGCCTATTTTTTCGGCAGCCCGCAGAAAAGTACCGTCCCCGCCGATACTCAATGCCATATCGGCAGTATAATCGCTTCGACAATCGGTCTCCCCGATTCTATAACAAACATCGGGAAATTCTTTCGATAAAAAATCATAAAAATCCCCGTGCGCTACAAGCTCCGCCTCGGTACGGGACAATGTCTGCAACACATGCCGAATTTGTTCCGATCGAGATGGTTGATAAGTATGCCCGAATAATAAGATCCTCATATATTTCTACTTCACATTTCAAGATAATACATCAATTCTTTTATCCTTTGTTCTATCCGCTCGTCCATGACTCCATACAACTGGTAACAACTCACTACCCGATAATCGAACCGCTCCAACGAACGAAGCACAGGGGCGGCATCTTCCCTGTCTATTCGCAAACAAGCCTTCCATATACCTGTTTTCTCATCGGGACGAATCATCAAATTCATCACTCGACAATCGTTATCCTCCACCAATCGAGTCAACTCGGTAGCCGAATAATCTTCTCGCGGAATCTCCAATTCAATAATCGCTCCCGAAGAAGAGGTTTGGCACAAATGAGCGACCGCAACCAAAGCCGAATGAATGGATATCGCGCCCACATAACGGCGATCGGTCGTTACCACCGGAAGTATATCGTCGGAGTATTGAGCAAGTTGATTGACGACATCGAACAAATGGCTCTCTTCCCGAACAGACGGAGTACGCCAGTTTTCGCGCCCGATCTTTCCGGCTACATCGTCCCGAAGCAGCTCTTTCTCATGAACGACTCCGACATACGAGCCCTCGTCCACAATCGGCAAACTCGACAATCCAGACATCTGCATCGTCGCCAACCCTTGTTTGACCGACATTCCCGGGGTTAAAAGAGGTATTTCGGGCAATATCATATCTTTTGCTTTCATTTTTTGCTCATATTTCTGTAATTCGTATTATTTTTGCGGTAAAGATTATACAAAAATAATGAAAGGTGTGTGCAGGATAAAACAAATCCGTTTGCTTTTTACGCCGGACTGCACCTTCTTTTCGCATTTTATGCAAATATAGTGAAAGGTGAGTGCAGAGACAAGAGGGAATTATATTTCCGATTTGACTATGCCGAACCGAATCCTGTATTCGTGTTTACAAATATAGTGAAAGGTGAGTGCAAAGGCAAACGGAAATCATATTTCCGACTTGGCTTTGCCGAAACGAGTCCTACACTATACAAATATAGGTATTTTTTCGGTGGACAAACCCGTCGGATTGTTTGAGTTAAAATTATTACCGACAATACCGAAGGTTTCAACACCAAAGCGAGATAAGGTTAATAAAGAGAAATGACAAAATTAAGTGTAAATGTCAACAAAATAGCCACCTTGCGAAACGCAAGAGGCGGTAATATTCCAAACGTGTTAAAAGTCACTTTGGACTGTGAATCATTCGGAGCAGAAGGTATCACGGTTCACCCCCGTCCCGACGAACGCCACATACGTTATGCCGATGTGTATGAATTGAGACCGGCTGTAAGCACCGAATTCAACATCGAAGGTTATCCCTCCGAAAAATTTCTCGATATGGTTCTCAAAGTGAAACCCACGCAAGTGACACTCGTTCCCGATGCACACGATGTCATTACATCAAATGCAGGTTGGGACACCAAAAACAACTTCGATTTTCTTTCCAAAGTGGTCGACCTTTGTAAATCAGCGAATATACGAACCTCCATTTTCGTAGAACCGGATTTAGAGATAGTCGAATACGCCGCAAAAACCGGAGCCGACCGTATCGAATTATATACCGAGCCCTACGCCGTTCGCTATCCACAAGACAAAGAAGATGCGATAAAACCATTCGTCGAAGCAGCCGAGCATGCACGCGGCTTGGGATTAGGCGTAAACGCCGGGCACGATTTAAGCCTTGAAAACCTCCGGTTCCTGCATGAAAGAATCCCTTTCCTAAGCGAAGTATCCATCGGGCATTGCCTCATCTGCGACGCTCTGTATTTAGGTCTGCGGGAAACCATCAAACAATATAAAGAATGCCTGAAATAATCCATTAAACCGAACGCCATGAATTTATTGACATTGCTTTTGCAGACTACCGACACGCTTGTGACTCCCCCTGTTCTGACACCCACGGTCGAAACCGCAGGTGATTTGAACCTTTGGGAACTCGCCTGCAAGGGAGGAATCATCATGATTCCCCTTTTGTTGCTCTCCTTGTTATCCATCTACATTTTCTTCGAAAGGCTGCAAGTCATCAGACGAGCCGCACGCGAAGACAATACGTTTATGGAACGGATCAAAGACTATATCCACGAAGGCGATATAGATAGTGCATTGAAACTCTGCAAAAAAACCAATACGCCCTATTCCCGACTTATCGCCAAAGGTATCTCTCGCTTGGGTCGTCCCATGAACGATGTTTTAGTAGCCATCGAAAACGTGGGAAACATCGAGATCGCCAAACTCGAAAAAGGATTTCCGTGGTTAGCGACAACCGCCGCGGGAGCACCCATGTTGGGATTCCTCGGGACCGTCACTGGTATGGTGAGGGCTTTCTACAACATGGCATCGGCCGGAAACAATGCCGATATCTCCACGCTGTCGGGAGGTATTTATGAAGCACTGGTAACGACCGTAGCCGGTCTCATCGTCGGAATTATCGCACTCTTTGCCTATAACTATCTCGTATCACGTGTAGACGGGGTGATGAATCAGTTGGAAGCGAAGACTATGGAATTTATGGATTTGCTCAACGAGCCGGCAGAATAATTCGGACATCATGGCACTCAAACGAAGACATAAAATAGACGCGACGTTTAGTATGGCATCGATGACCGATGTCATATTCCTGTTGCTCATATTCTTCATGATCACCTCTACGATCGTCTTTCCCAACTCCATAAAGGTAAACCTTCCGCAAAGCAATCAGCAAGCGGCGGCCAAACCGCTCACACGGGTAACGATCGATGAAAATTTGAACTATTACATCGCTTTCGGAAACGAAGCGGCACAACCTGTCACATACGACCAACTGGTACAGAAATTGGCAGAAACCCCGCAACACGACACCGAGCGATTCGTCGCTCTTTATGCCGACGAAACAGTCCCCTATCGCGAAATTGTCAAAATACTCAATATAGCCAACGACAACCGATTGAAAATGGTACTGGCCGCCAAGCCCGTACACAACCCATAACCCTTTTCCGTTTTCCGTGGAACAACAGAAAAAAGATAAAATACTGGCACTTGTCACGACAATCGTCTTGCACATAGTCGTCCTGTTTGTCTTGTGGCTCACTTTCTTAGGAAAGGAACCCGTCGGCACAGGCAGCGGCGTATTGGTACAAGTAGGTTTTGTAGATGAATCGGCAGGTATGTTCGAATCGAATGCCGATCGTCCCGAACAAACCGCTGCGGAACGTCCCCGTGAAAATGAAGATGAGCTCCTGACTCAAACCGATGAGGAAAGCATACACATCGAAAAAAAAGAAGATAAAAAAGATAAAACCATACAAGAGAATAAAAAAGACGAGCGCATAGCCAATCAAGTCAAAAATGCTTTCGGGAAAGGAGTTTCCAATGACGGCAGCAGAGGCGATAGCGACGAAGGAAGCGGCACGCAGGGCAATCCGTTCGGTAACTCTTCGACCGGCGAAATAACCGGTGTGGGAGGATATGGAGGATACAACCTCGGCGGACGCGGACTCGTAGGTTCATTACCATATCCCGAATACGACAACAGTAACGATGCCGGTATCATCGCCATATCCATAACCGTAGATCCGCAAGGAAAAGTCATCAGTGCTATCGCTACGGTTAACGGCAGCAAAGGCACGGCATTCTCCAACCCGAAGTTGCGGGCATCCGCCGAAGCCGCCGCCCGCAAATCGCGATTCGAGCGCAGCACGGGTTCCTCCAATCAAACAGGAGTTATCATCTATATCTTCAAACAAAATTAAGCACTTCTTTACTACGGAATTAAAGTCGAAAGGAGAAACCTCTCGACTCCTTTCCTCTTGTCCCTCGCACCTTCGGCTTGTCCCGTAGCCTTACGGGGTGTTTTGCATCGCAAAATATAGGGGAGGTGTCCGAAGGACGGAAGGGTTAAATAAATATCCACAACAGAGGAAACGTATCAAGGTATCAACACTCTCCCTCTGCTCATCGTAGATGAGATAAGGGGAGTGCCCGCAGGGCGAGGGGGTTAAATCTCTCAAAAACATAATTTATTATCTTCTCAATCCTTCTCCGAAGAGCCTGAAATGTAGCTATCGTCAAGCAATTCATCGCTAAAATTCACGTCTACCCCACAGTTTTCCTACTAAACTAAAAGAACAGTGCAATAAACGTAGAAATAGCGAGAGAATAATTTACGCCGTCTAATACCCCAACGCTATATTATCGATCCAAAAAGTATTGCCCAATCCTCCTATATAGGCCGTTCCACAAGTAGCCGAAGCCATTACCAACATGTGCGTTACCGGTTCGTCGGCTTCTCCCCAACCCACTTCGACCACCGGAACCATATCGCCTTTGCTGTTTCGGCAATAATACGATTTATCTTCGGGAATAAGCCCCATATAAGATTTGTAAAAAGGCTTATCGGTAATATCCCCGTAGTGAATAGGCACACTATGACCGTTAACCCAATCGGGTGTACTCTTTATATATCGTTCTCTCCCAGTGCCCACACGACGAGCATACACATTTCCGTCCTCATCTTCCCACCGGTGCTGCAACAAAATATATACTTCCGCGCTATCTCTTCCGGCCAACTGTTTCCGAGAACTGAATCCGGTCGATTCCGTACGGAAATCATCGGGCGAAGCCTTATATTTATAATCGAAAATCAATCGCACGGGACGTTTGGTGAACGGTATACCCATTTCCATTTTACCATAAGGATTACTCGTCGAACGAATCGGCTCGTTCACCTCTCCTAAAAAAATACTCCCGCTCACCAACACGTGAAGATTCATCATACCCAACACACGACAATCCTCTATGACGGTCTCCATACAAGCACAAGTCCCGCCATCTTGACGTTTCTCCGGTCGTACGGTATTACTGGCCTTCACTATTCCCATTACATTCGCCATCACATTCGACGACGCCCAGGGAGAACCGCCCATGTTCCGATACGCTTTATTCCCTTTGATATACTGTGTCGGAGCGATGGCGTATACAGTCTTCGTTTTTCCTCCCAACAAAGCAGATTCCTTGATTTCACGAGTTACCCAATGTTCAAAATCGCCGAAAGCTATCGGTTCCACATGTTGAGCCCTCAGACTCACCGGCTCCAAAAGACCGAGCAAAATAATAAACAAACTTAGTTTTCGCATCTTTTTCATCTTAATTTTCACAAAGTCAGACGTTACAAAATTAAATCCTCCTTCGATTTATTGTGGACAATTATCTATTTTTAAATATTCACAGGTCCTCATTTTGTATAAAACCTTTCTATTCCGCTTTTTGTTCGAAACAAAAAATGTTTCTTTATGTAAAAATACAGAGGGTTTCAGAAAAGTATTTAAATCGGAAACGATCTCTTTAATTTTCATTATTTTTGCAATATGTATGAAAATAGAAGCGGTTTAACACGAGAAAAAACATATTCGTCTTACTCGGCCCCTATCCCATCATGCGTTATTTTTGTAAAAACATTACTATTCATTTATCTTATATCGAAAAAACACAATGGACACGGCTACATTCAATACATTCCTCGTCGTCATGGCCGTTACGGCACTTATCGTTTTCATCGCGCTACATTTTATCAACGCGGGCTACGGTATGCTTTTCGATAAAAAATGGGGAGCATCACTTTCCAATCGCATAGGCTGGATCGTCATGGAAGCTCCGGTATTTATCGCCATGATTTTCTTATGGATTTTCGCCACCGACGAATACCGGTTCGACCCGATTCGAATCACATTCCTCGTCTTGTTTCAAATTCATTATTTCCAACGCTCTTTCATATTCCCCTTTCTCATTAAAGGGAATAGCCGCATGCCACTCAGTATCGTGAGTATGGGTATCATCTTCAACCTGCTCAACGCACTCATGCAAGGAGGTTGGATCTTTTATATCTCACCCCTAGACTACTACACTGCCGAATGGTTCTATTCTCCGCAATTCATCATCGGAGTTATTATCTTCTTTGCGGGAATGTTTATCAACATTCAATCCGACTCCATTATACGCCACCTGCGCAAGCCCGGTGACCGACGGCATTACATACCGCAGGGAGGAATGTTCCGATGGGTATCGTCGGCAAACTATTTTGGAGAATGGCTCGAATGGGTAGGATTCGCTATCCTCACTTGGTCATGGGCCGGAGTCGTATTCGCTTGGTGGACATTCGCCAACCTCGCCCCACGGTCGGCGGCTCTTTACAAGCGATACAGCGAAGAGTTCGGAGAAGAATTTACAAAAGAAAAACGAAAAAAAATAATACCCTTCATCTATTGACAACATGGATAACGAATATTCCCAAAAACAGGCCATACTGTTCACTCCGGCTTCGATAGGCCCGATAACCCTGAGAAACCGCACAATCCGCTCAGCGGCGTTCGAAGGCATGTGCGACCATAACGCACCCACCGAAATGCTCTATGACTACCATCGCAGCGTAGCGGCAGGGGGTATCGGTATGACCACATTGGCCTATGCTTCGGTAACCCGAAACGGGCTCTCGTTCAAACATCAATTATGGATGCGACCCGAAATCGTCAAACCGCTGCGACGCATTACAGATGCCATTCACGACGAGGGAGCCAAAGCCTCCATTCAACTTGGACATTGCGGCAATATGTCGCACCGCAGCACAGCCGGCCAGATTCCCATATCGGCATCGACCGGATTCAACCTCTATTCCCCCACATTTGTGAGAGGAATGCGTAAAGACGAAATCGAGGAAGTCGCAAAAGCCTTTGGCACTGCCGTCAATACAGCACGTGATGCCGGATTCGACGCAGTAGAAATCCATGCCGGACACGGTTATCTCATCAGCCAATTCCTGTCCCCGTACACCAACCGGCGACGTGACGAATACGGAGGCTCGCTCGACAACCGCATGCGATTTATGCGCATGTGCATGGAAAATGTGATGAAAGCGGCCGGAAACGATATGGCGGTAATCGTAAAAACCAACATGAGAGACGGGTTTAAGGGAGGTATCGAAATCGACGAAGGCATACTCATCGCACAAGAACTCGAACGCTTGGGAGCCCATGCCTTAGTATTGAGCGGAGGGTTCGTCAGCAAAGCCCCCATGTATGTCATGCGAGGCGAAATGCCCATTACCTCCATGACTTATTACATGAAAACATGGTGGCTAAAATACGGTGTCAAACTGGCCGGACGATTCATGATACCCAAATCCCCGTTCCGAGAGGCCTATTTTCTGGACGATGCGCTCGAATTTAGAAAAGCATTGAAACTTCCCCTCATTTATGTGGGTGGTTTGGTAGCTCGTCCGACGATCGAAAAGGTGCTCGACCACGGATTCGAATTCGTACAAATGGGACGTGCGCTCATCAACGAACCCGATTTTGTCAACCGCATGAAAAACGAAGGCGAAGAACGTTGCGGGTGCGATCATACGAACTATTGTATCGCCCGCATGTATTCCATCGAAATGGCCTGCCACAAACATTTGGAAGGACAGCTTCCCCCTTGTATCGCACGGGAAATAGAGAAAATGCACCATGCCACGAAATAAAGATCTTTCGGCATACACGGCTCTCGTCACCGGAGCGAGTTCGGGAATCGGGCTCGAATATGCTCGACAGCTAGCTGCGCGGGGAGCTAATTTGGTGATGGTGAGTATCGACCGGGAAGACCTCGATCGGGAAGCAAAAAAGATTGTCGACACCAGTGGCGTATCGGTCGAAACCATTTGCATGGATTTAGCCCAACCCGATGCGGCAAACAAACTTTACGACCACTGCCGACAAAAAGGAATACAAATAGAGATTCTCATCAACAATGCAGGCATATTCTCTTTTCAGGAAATAACACGCACCGATCCGAAGAAGATAGAAACGATGCTCCAACTGCACATCGGTACAATCACTCGCCTGTCCCGCCTCTTTGCCGCAGACATGTGCAACAGGAAACACGGATACATACTCAACATGTCCTCTTTATCCTGTTGGACGCCCTATCCCGGCATAGCGCTCTACACAGCGACCAAAGCCTATATCAGAGTGTTCACTCGGGCTTTGGGCTACGAATTACGCGACTACGGAGTCGTAGCCACAGTCGTTTGTCCCGGAGGCGTTGCCACCGGATTATACGGATTAAAACCCGGGCTACTGAAATTGGGAGTTCGGTTAGGAGTCCTTATGACAACCGAGCGCTTGGTTCGCAAAGCATTAAAAGCCCTGTTCCGAGGCAAAAAACAACTTATCCCCGGAGTATTCAACCGTCTGCTGATTCCTTTGGCATCTGTCATGCCCACCTCCATACGGCTATTTGTCAAACACCGTCTGCTCGATGAATAAAGATTATTACATAGTTACCGGAGCAAACGGTAGCATAGGACAAGCCATTACCGAAGCTCTCGCTGCCCAAAACCTCCCGGTCGTCATGGGCTGCCGGAACATAGCCAAATCACAACCTATCAGACAACGAATCATGGAGAAAACCGGTAATTCCGATATTCTCCTCCTGCCGCTCGACCTTGCCTCATTCCAATCCATATCCCATTTTTGTAAACAACTGGTAGAAACGGGTATCTCCATAAAAGCACTCGTTAATAATGCAGGAGTCATGTGCAAGGACTTCGGTAAAACCGTCGACGGATTCGAAACCTCGATAGGCGTCAACTACATAGGAACCGTTTTTCTCACTGAGTCGCTAATACCGCTCATGCACCCGGGGAGCCGCATTGTCATGACTACTTCGTTAACCCGATATATCGGGAAAATAGATTCCTCTTTTTTCTCCGACTCACCCCGAACCTACAAACGATTCAAGGCATACGGAAAATCGAAACTCGCCCTTACCATATACACTGCACACTTGTCCATGAAAATTCGAGATAAAGGAATATCGGTAAATGCGGCCGACCCCGGTATCGTCGATTCCGACATGATCACCATGCATTCTTGGGTCGATCCGTTAGCCAATCTTTTTTTTCGACCCTTTATCAGCTCACCCCGAAAAGGAGCGATCGGAGCGATCTATGCAGCGAGTGCGCCGGATACGGATAACATTACAGGCGAAATTTTCACAAAACACCGCCATACCCCTATCCCAGCTAAATGGAGAAAGTCTCGGCAAGCCCTATGGTTGCAAAACGAAACCGAAAAAATAATAGCCGGTATTAGGTCGTAAAACGCCCTTGCTTCCGACTGAAAATATAAAATTATACAAGACTTGTATTTTCTTATTAACTCGTCGCAACCGCCTATTAGACATAGTCACGAATGGTAACATAGGCATAATAATATGACAATTATCCAGATACGGAAAGTCCCATCTATCGACATACCTCTATTTAATCATATTTTTATAAACGAACCCCCTTTTTTCAGCACGCAGAATAAGAATTATAATTTTGTTTTTAATTCCGAAAACACTACCTTTGCCAAGTATTCAGATTTACATTTTCTCTTGTTTCAAGGGAAAAAGAAACAAGAGATATCTTTGATATTACGAACAAGTTCTGCCGGAAAAAACAACGATGTGAATCGTTATACTATCAGTCCCCTTTTTTTATGATATCGAGATTCCGGCAGAACTTTCCTTTTTTATATCCTTAGACCAAACAAATAAATATTGACCTCTTTGCACACGGTGCAAGAGAAGTCATCAACAAACACAATCTTGCTCTTATCGAGTTTTACCGGAAAGCAATAAAGCACAATAACAATTCAACCTTCTCCCCTGTGTTTCCGTAGGGAAATATAGGGGAGAGACCGAAGGAACGGTAGTTCCTGAGGAGAGGGGTTAAATGATATATAAAAACACTGCTCCTTCTGATTTCCTACCGAACCTATTTAAATTAATCTCATTTTTATCTCCTAAAAACAAAAACCGCCGAGCTCGTTCAGAACTCGGCGGCATTATGTATGTAATCAAATCCTTCAATTACAATTTACCGGCACTGCCCAATACATTTTCAATTTTGTGTTTGTACAATTTTTCCATGTTGTCACGAGCCGGGCCCAAATATTTACGAGGATCGAATTCTGCGGGTTTCGTCGCAAACACCTCGCGGATAGCGGCTGTCATAGCCAAACGGCTGTCCGAGTCAATGTTGATTTTACAAACGGCCGATTTAGCGGCTTTACGCAATTCCTCTTCGGGAATACCGATAGCGGCATCCAATTTTCCTCCGTATTTGTTGATCGTATCGACCTCTTCTTGGGGTACAGAAGACGAGCCGTGCAATACGATGGGGAAGCCCGGAAGTTTTTCCATAACGGCATCCAATACGTCGAATGCCAAAGGAGGAGGAACCAAACGACCCGTCTTAGGATCTACATGACATTGTTCGGGTTTGAATTTATAAGCTCCGTGAGAAGTACCGATAGAGATAGCCAAAGAATCGCAACCTGTGCGAGTAGCGAAATCGATTACTTCTTCGGGGTCGGTATAAGTGTGATGTTCTGCACTTACCTCGTCTTCTACACCGGCAAGTACACCCAGCTCACCTTCTACCGTTACATCGAATTGGTGAGCATAGTCCACTACTTTCTTAGTCAGAGCTACATTCTCTTCGTAAGGCAAGTGAGAACCGTCGATCATTACCGAAGAAAATCCCATATCGATACAAGATTTGCACAATTCGAACGAATCGCCGTGATCGAGGTGCAGAACGATTTGAGGATGTTCGCAACCCAACTCTTTGGCATATTCCACTGCACCCTGAGCCATATAACGAAGCAATGTTTGGTTGGCATAGTTACGAGCGCCTTTCGAAACTTGGAGAATTACCGGCGATTTAGTTTCAACAGAAGCCTTGATAATAGCCTGTAACTGTTCCATATTGTTAAAGTTGAAAGCGGGAATTGCATAACCGCCTTTGATAGCCTTAGCAAACATCTCTTTGGTGTTTACCAATCCTAATTCTTTGTAGCTTACCATCTTATAATAAATTAATGTTAGTAATTCCTCATGTGAAAAGATTGCGAACAAAATCAATAGGACTTTTCTTATCAGCTAGTCCGGCTTGTTTTCGACAATCGTTGCAAAGATAAACATTTTTGCCGACTCCCTTTATCAACAAGTATAAAAAACATGCATACCGCATACTTTTTTACTAATTTTACATAACGGAAAATGTGGCATTCCACTCTCTTTATATCGATATAACCTGCAAAATGTTCAATAAATATACTCAGAAAAAGGTTAAATCTTTGTACAATCGCACATTATTGCATTTTGAAACCGTTTCTGCTTTCTCTATTCAATTATTATCTGTACTTTTGCCCTCCGTATATTTTTTATAACCCCTTAAATTCAATTCGTTTATAAAAAATGAGAAAATGGCGTATTGAGGACTCCGCCGAACTATATAACATCAATGGGTGGGGCCTGAAATATTTTTCGATCAACGACAAAGGGCACGTCGCTGTAACGCCCCGGGAGGGAAGCGCATCGGTCGATTTGAAAGAATTAATGGACGAGTTACAAGTCCGCGACGTCACATCGCCCGTATTGTTGCGTTTTCCCGATATTCTCGATAATCGTATCGAGAAAATATCCAAATGTTTTCAACAAGCGGCCGACGAATATGGTTACACGGCCAAAAACTTCATCATCTACCCCATCAAGGTCAACCAAATGCGACAGGTGGTGGAAGAGATCGTCAGTCACGGTAAAAAATTCAACATCGGCTTGGAAGCGGGTTCCAAACCCGAATTGCATGCTGTATTGGCAATCAACACCGATGAAAACTCGCTCATCATCTGTAACGGATACAAAGATGAGAACTACGTAGAATTGGCGCTTTTAGCTCAAAAGATGGGACGGCGCATCTTCCTTGTCGTGGAAAAATTGAACGAACTACGTCTCATAGCCGATATTTCCAAACGCTTGAAAATACGTCCGAACATCGGGATTCGCATCAAACTGGCAAGTTCAGGCAGCGGCAAATGGGAAGAAAGCGGAGGTGACGGAAGCAAATTCGGGCTCAATTCCAGCGAATTGTTAGAAGCTCTCGATTTCTTGGAAAAAGCCAAGATGACCGATTGTCTCAAACTGATACACTTCCACATCGGCAGCCAAATCACAAAAATACGCCGCATCAAAAATGCACTCAAAGAAGCCTCGCAATTTTATGTCCAGCTCCAAAACATGGGATTCCATGTAGAGTTTGTCGATATCGGCGGAGGCTTGGGTGTCGATTACGACGGAACCCGCTCCTCATCGAGCGAGAGCAGTATGAACTATTCTATACAGGAGTATGTCAACGACTCCGTCTCGGCGTTGGTCGATGCTTGCGCTAAAAACAATTTGCCGCAACCGAACATCATCACCGAGTCGGGACGATCGCTTACTGCCCATCATTCCGTACTAGTATTCGAAGTACTGGAAACTACCTCGCTCCCGATATGGGACGAGAAAGAGGAACTCGGTGAAAATCCTCACGAACTGGTAGACGAGCTCTATAAAATATGGGACAACATGAATCAACCCCGGTTGCTCGAATCGTGGCATGATGCCCTGCAAATCCGGGAAGAAGCTCTCGACCTGTTCGGGTTGGGGCTACTCGACTTACGTACCCGTGCCCAAATAGAGCAACTATTCTGGTCTGTGGCTCGCGAAGTGAACGAAATCGCCTCCGACATGAAGCATGCTCCCGAAGAACTTCGGAAAATCTCCAAACTTCTGCCCGACAAGTATTTCTGCAACTTCTCTCTGTTCCAGTCGTTACCAGATTCATGGTCGATCGACCAACTTTTCCCCATCATGCCTATCAGTCGGCTCGACGAGCGCCCCGACCGCACGGCAACCATACAAGACATTACTTGCGATTCCGACGGAAAAATCAATAATTTCATCTCATCGCACGGAGCGAACTCGCACCTTGCCGTACATGCGCTCAACAACAAGGAGCCCTATTACATAGGCGTATTCCTCGTGGGAGCCTATCAAGAGATATTGGGAGATATGCACAACCTTTTCGGTGACACGAATGCCGTGCACGTCAGCGTGTACAAAGACCGCTACGAAATAGACCAAGTCATCGATGGCGAGACGGTGGCCGAAGTCCTCGACTACGTGCAGTTCTCACCCAAGAAACTGGTTCGCAGTGTGGAAACATGGGTAACCTCGTCTATGAAAGCCGGCATCATCACTCCCGAAGAAGGTAGAGAATTTCTCTCCAACTACCGATCGGGTTTGTACGGATATACCTATTTAGAAAACGACTAACTTTTCACATGGATTATCGGGACACGAGCTTCCCGGTAATCCATTCCTATTTAAAAATGCAACGCTATTTCATCTACCTTTCTTTCAACGGTGCGCAGTATCATGGTTGGCAAATACAGCCCAATGGAATCACTGTGCAAGAAGTCCTTGAAAAAGCGTTAGCCACATTGCTCCGCCGTGAAACTCCGGTGACAGGAGCGGGACGAACCGACGCCGGCGTCAACGCCCGACTCATGGTTGCCCACTTCGACGCTCCAATACCCCTCGACAATCCGACCGAAACGGCCGACAAACTCAATCGTATTCTGCCGCCCGACATAGCTGTCTACGAAATACGTCCCGTCATTGCCGAAGCACACAGTCGATTCGATGCTTTGAGTCGCACCTACAAATACTACATAATAGATCACAAATCACCATTTATCGAATCCTTCGCCTGCCGTTATCGGGGAGATCTCGACTTCGACAAAATGAATACGGCGGCCGAACAGCTCTACCGATATACCGATTTCACCAGTTTTAGCAAACTGCATACCGATGTTAAAACCAATAATTGCCGAGTGACATTCGCCCGCTGGGAACCCGAAGGCGAACGACATGTATTTACCATCACTGCCGACCGTTTCCTCCGTAACATGGTGCGGGCCATCGTAGGAACGCTGCTCGATGTAGGACAGGGAAAACTATCGGTGGAGGACTTCGGCCATATCATCGAGCAAAAAAACCGTTGCGCCGCTGGAACTTCGGTCCCCGGCAAAGCGCTCTTTCTTCACGACATCGTTTATCCCGACCACCTTTTCCTGCCTCGTTAATCCTTACACGACCTGTGAAAATCAAACACATCACACAAAACAAGGCCGACTTTCTTGACCTGCTTTTATTGGCCGACGAAAGCGAAACTATGATAGCCCGTTATCTCGACCGCGGCGAAATGTTCGCCTTGTATGATGACGATTTGAAAAGTATCTGTATTGTCACACAAGAAGGGAAAAATCTTCACGAAATTAAAAATCTGGCCACCTATCCGCCATTCCAACGACAAGGATATGCCCGTCGGCTAATCGAATACATAGAAAATCGCTATAACGCACCCGGCACGATACTACAAGTCGGCACAGGTGACTCGCCTCTCACGATACCCTTTTACGAGCATTGTGGGTTCCGCTACTCCCATCGTATTCCTCGTTTCTTTACCGACAATTATCCGCACCCTATCTTCGAAGGAGGGAAACAGCTCGTCGATATGATCTATTTGAAAAAAGAACTCTGAGAATTTCTTTCGAAATTTCCCGGACAACGACTCTTGCGCGACCACCTATCGAACCGCTTTCTTCCGTTTCGTGATTACGAAATATAGCCCCAACAAGACAAACGGGATACTCAATATCTGCCCCATATCGATAGGCAATACATTCTCGAAATCCACCTGCCGCTCTTTCAAAAATTCGATAAAGAAGCGGAACAAAAATATCAAAGTAATACACAACCCGAAGTAAAAACCTCGCCCGTAATTATCCTTTTTATATCGAGCGACCCCGACCATAATCAAGAAAAACAGAAAATAAGCGATAGCCTCGTACAACTGAGCCGGGTGACGAGGGAGCATATCCTCACGCTCGAATACAAAAGCCCACGGCACATCGGCGGGCAAACCTATAATTTCGGAATTCATCAAGTTGGCAAGCCGTATGAAACCCGCCGCCAATGGTGCGGCGATACCCATCATATCGAGAATATCGAGATAATGAATCTTGGTCTTGCGACAAAATATAGCAAGGGCTATAATCAACCCCAACGTTCCACCATGACTTGCCAATCCCGCATATCCCGTAAACTTCCAATCGCCATCGGGATAAAAGTGCACCGGCAAAACAATTTCCAACGGGTGACTCAGGTAATAGTCAGGCTCATAAAACAAACAATGTCCTAACCGTGCCCCGATAAAAATACCTAAGAAACTGTATAAAAACAAATTCTGAAACGTATCGACAGGTAAACCCTTCGATTGATACAATTTATAAACCACCTGACTGCCCGCCAAAATGGCGATAAACCAAAAAATACTGTACCAACGTATCGCAATGCCGGCAATCGAAAACAATATGGGATCGGGATTCCAATGGATATATAGCAACTCCATAATTTACAACGATGTATGTTAAAGAAATAGTACAAGCCGAGAGTGGAAACAAACTCACTTGGTTACACCGAGGCACAGTCTATTTTCGTAAAATGCAAAGATAACGCAAGGCACGAAAAGGGCAAAACGGACTTGTCCATTTTTTATTTCGAATCACTACCTATCTGCAATAGACTTTTCAAAAAACAACACAAACAAAGTCCTAATCTACCATCTTCTGCCTCTATATCAAGCAATACAAGTCCTCAGAACGAGAGAGCTAAAAATAAACCGGACTGTTCTTCCTTTCTATAATATAATAAAAGTTGCAGGTGAGAGTAGAAAAATCAACTTTTTATTAGTTTTGTAAAAAAACAAATATATGCCCGTAACGATCCCTACACACAAGGCCACCCAACAATCGGACTGCGGAATATTGCTAAAAACAATTTCTCCCGGCTCTTTCCAAGAACCCGTCCAATATGCCCACCGAGACGATTACTACATATTCGGCATAGTAGAAAACGGGCATTGCTGTATCAGTATCGACTTTAAAAATTACACAGTATCGGACCATGAAATATTATGTGTTCAACCGGGTCAAGTTCACCGGGTTGTCGACACAGGAAATGCGCAAGCAACGATACTTTTCATAGATAGTGTATTTATCGACGCACCGGATAAACAAATCTTATCCGAATACGCATTATCTGTCGCACCGTTCCGAATAAACGACCTGCAATTCAACGAATTGGAACAAATTTTCTCCATTATCTCCCGAAATATAAATATACCGGAAAGCAGCCGTACCAAACGAATCGTACAAGACTTATCCCGTGCTGCCACGGGTATAATAATCGATAACATACAAAACATCATCTGCCGTCAATTGAAAAGCAGAAGACAAATCGAAATCACCTTAGCTCTCAAAAAACTACTCTCCGAAGATTCTCATATCAACAGAAGACCTTCTTATTACGCACAACTGCTACATATCTCCCCGGTCTATCTGAATGAAGTCGTCAAAAACATAACCGGGACCACCGCAAGCAAATACATTCAAGACGAAATCATATTGAGAGCCAAACGTATGCTAATCTATACCACCTTGAGCATAAAAGAGATAGCTTTCAATCTAGGGTTCGACGACCATACCTATTTCACCCGTCTATTCACTCAAACAGCCGGTTTATCCCCCACTACATACAGAAAAAAATACCTCGAATAATCCAATCATTACCCCATATAGTCTATTTCCCAGTTTCCCTATAAGCCGTTACTTTGTACTGTCTCCAAAAGAACCTATCGAACAAGAAAAAACGATGAACAAAAGACGGCTTATTTACTTGACAGACGCAATATTAATTCCCCTTTTCGTCTTATCATTATACTCAGGTATACAACTGCACATCGCAGGCCACGGAACCGAACACGACATTTGGCACAACTGGGCGGTATTTCATACCATCGACAGTCTGCTCTTTACTACATTCGGGATCATACACATCAAAAGTCATTGGTTTTGGTACAAAGGCTTGAAAAACAAAAAGCGGGAACGCAAAACACGAAGGAAACAAAAAATCGTCCTACTGCTCACATTCATCTTTATATGGGTCATTATTACCGGTATATGGTTGTTGTGTTTTGTCGAAGGAGCAAATTCGCCGTTTGGGAAATTACACTACAAGGCCGGTCTACTAATGGGTATCTTAGGGCTCCTGCACATAGTGAAACGATTGCGTCTCCTAAAAAACGGCTTATGTCTGAACACCTCTCACCCTACGAGTACTCCCCCTATCTCACCGAAATAAGCAAGGGTGAATTAAAATACCAAATGAATTCGTTACACAAAGGCAAAGCTCAGGTTAAATACATTTTATTCCTTTTTCCAATCCCCCCTCCTACTATTTTAGGAAGAACGAAATGAAACACATCAACGAGAGAAAGAACTTGAAAACACTGTCGGCTTCACATACAATAAAGCAAATACCACATGACGATGGATAGTTCGAAACCCGCCTGTTACCGCATAATATAAGGTGAAGAGACCCATTCAGTCAGACACCCGTTCCACTTGCACCAAACATCTATTTGTAAAAATTAAAACAGTTTCTAACTTTGCAGGCGATTTACAGATATAACTAAAAGATACAAAAGATGTGGTTATCACTCGCTTTTCTCTCGGCTTTCCTATTAGGCTGTTACGAAGTCTGTAAAAAGAAATCGCTCGACAACAATGCTGTCATTCCTGTACTCTTTCTCAATACCTGTTTTTGCAGTCTGTTGTTCCTCCCGTGTATTGTCCTTTCCTACGGGTTTCCCGAATTTATGCGAAATTCACTCTTCTATGTGCCCCCTTCCACCGGTCACGAGCATATTTATATCATAGGCAAAGCGGCGCTCGTCCTCACATCATGGACTTGTGCCTATTTCGCCACCAAACATTTGCCCATCACCATAGCCGGGCCAATCAAGGCTTCCCAACCCATTCTCACACTCGTAGGAGCATTACTCATCTTCGGCGAGCAACTGAATCTCTATCAATGGATCGGAGTCATTCTGGCGATCGTCTCGTTCATTATGCTATCCTTCTCCGGAAGAAAGGAAGGCATCAATTTCAAACACAATATCTGGATTCTCTTTATAGTCCTCGCCACAATCACCGGTGCGGCCAGCGGGTTGTACGACAAATATCTCATGTCGCACGGCTTCGACCGAATGACCGTACAAGTATGGTACTCCTACTATCAAATGGCGATGATGACCGTTATTCTCTTTGTATTATGGTATCCCAAACGTAAGCATACCACACCTTTTGTTTGGAAACCCTCTATCTTTTTCATCTCCCTGTTTCTCGTTTGTGCCGACTTCGTATATTTCTACGCCCTCAGCTACCCCGACTCCATGATTTCTATCGTCTCTATGGTACGTCGCAGCAGTGTCGTCGTCAGCTTCATAGCCGGCGCATTCCTGTTCCGAGAAAAAAATATCCGTAGCAAATCGTTCGATTTGATACTCGTCCTATTGGGTATGTTCTTCCTTTATCTCGGCACAAAATAAAAGACGGTAACAATATTTACGGCTGTTTTTTTGGCTCACAGAAGCAAATATGATTACTTTTGTGTCAAACGATCGTTATGAAACTAAAGAATCTGTTATTCTGTTTATGCTCGATAGTCACCTTGACATCATCGGCAATAGAACCAGTAGCGCAATTATTCATTGCCATGCCCGACTCGCTCGTCCCTTCTATCGAAGTGAACCGAAGGAAGGACCTGATCGATTTGATGCACGCCGGACAGAAAGCCGAGATTGTCACGAAACTCGGCAGTAAAGCCGAGATGACACTGCTACAAGACAGCCTGCTCTCGATCGACCTGTCGAAACGCAGTAAAATGGAAATACGGTGGTATGATACAACCGGCAACGATACGATTATCGCTCTTGTCAATACGGTATATGCCCCGGCGGGAGACAGTCGCATACGGTTTTTCGACACTGCATGGAAGGAACTCCCCGCTTCGGAACGCATTCGCCAGATACGACAGGAAGAGTTTTTCCAATTCCCCGATAGCTTGACAAAGGCAAAAAAAGAAGACTTGTTACGTCCGGTAGACATTTTCCTTGTGGAGTACAACTTCGCTACCGACGGTTCTCTATGTGCCCGGCAGTCATGGGCAAACTATCTAGACAAAGAATCATTCGATCGTATCGAACCCTATCTGCAAGATTCAATCGTGTTGCATTGGAACGGAAAAAGATTCAAATAAAACAACCTCACTTTCCTGAACAGAATCAGATTCAATCGCAGCGATAATCATCTTATATCATCAGAGACCAAACGGGCTCAGTCGATAATTAGTAGGGATTGACCTTGTATATTCCAACCCCTCTCCTCAGAAACCGTTGTTTCTTCGATGTCTCCCCTATACGGCTAACGCCACACAGGGGAGAAGGGTAAATACAATCTCCATCTCATTCTCCAAAATAATGCGGCAGAGGGGAAACTCTTCCCTTACCGTTTCTCGCAACCCTATGGAGTATATGTCGCCAAACAAAATATAGGGAGAGGAGACACATAGTGACGGAAGAATCGGAAAACAGAAAGGTATTAACCTCCTGCCCTGCGCACACACGTACGATAGGGGAGGTGGCACGTAGTGACGGAGGAGTTCAAAAATACCCGCAGCAAGAGGGAACGGATTAGGGCATCCCCCTCTCCCCCTGCCGTGTCCCGTAGCTTTACGGGGTGTTCCCATAAAGGGATACAAGGAGAGTACCCGCAGGGCGAGGGGATTAAACTTTCAAAAAGCAATATATTGTCTTTCTCAATTCTTCTCCGAAGATATCCGGAATGAGGTTGTCGACAGAGATTCATCTCTAAAATCCAAGTCTATCCTCACAAATTTTCTACTAAATCACAAAACGGGGTTACCTTTACAGGTAACCCCGTTTAATTATACAAAAAAACCTCTTTAAAACTCTGCGTTTTTCGGTGTACGAGGGAACGGTATCACGTCGCGGATATTAGTCATACCCGTAACGAACAACAGCAACCGTTCGAATCCGAGCCCGAAACCCGAGTGGGGAGCCGTACCGAAACGGCGGGTATCGAGATACCACCACATATCCTTCATCGGGATATGCAACTCTTCGATACGGGCAAGTAACTTATCATAATTTTCCTCACGCTGCGAACCTCCGATAATCTCGCCGATACGGGGGAACAGCACGTCCATCGCCCGAACCGTCTTGCCATCGTCGTTCATTTTCATATAAAAAGCCTTTATCTCTTTCGGATAATCGGTAAGGATAACCGGTTTCTTGAAATGTTCCTCTACCAAGAAACGCTCATGTTCGCTCTGCAAATCGGCGCCCCAATAGACTGGATATTCGAATTTATGACCCGACTCCTCTAATATTTTTACACCCTCGGTGTACGGCAACCGCACAAAATCGTTATCCACGACGAACTTCAACCGGTCGATCAATTCCTTGTCGTACATTTGGCATAAAAATTCGAGGTCGTCCTGACAGTGATCGAGCGCATAACGAATCAGGTATTTGAGGAAATCCTCCGCCAAATCCATGTTCTCTCCGATTTCATTGAAAGCGACTTCCGGCTCTACCATCCAAAACTCGGCCAAATGTCGCGGCGTATTCGAATTCTCGGCGCGGAACGTAGGGCCGAACGTATAAATCGCGCCCAAAGACATCGCACCCAATTCACCTTCGAGCTGTCCCGATACAGTGAGGCTGGTAGGTTTGCCGAAGAAATCCTCGCTATAATCCACCGCTCCGTCCTCGGTCTTAGGTACTTGGTTCAAGTCAAGAGTCGTTACTTGAAACATAGCTCCTGCGCCTTCGCAGTCGCTACCCGTAATTAACGGAGTATTCAAATAGAAAAATCCCCGATCGTTGAAATATTTGTGAATGGCATAAGCCATATTGTGACGGATACGCAACACTGCTCCAAATGTGTTCGTGCGAGGACGCAAATGTGCGATTTCCCGTAAAAATTCCAGCGTATGCCCTTTCTTCTGCAACGGATATACATCGGGGTCGGCGCCGCCGTAAAGCTCTATGCTATCGGCCTGTATCTCGGCCTGCTGACCTTTACCTTGCGACTCCACCAATGTACCGATGACACTAATACAAGCACCGGTCGTTATCGGTTTCATCTCCGCTTCCGAAAATTTGGAGAGGTCCACCACGACCTGTATATTTTTAATGGTAGAACCGTCGTTCACGGCAATAAAATTCACATTCTTATTGCCACGGCGCGTACGCACCCAACCCTTTACATTTACTTTTGTCCCGTAAAGAGATGCATCAAATGCATCGACGACTTTGGTTCTTTTCATTGTTTCCATACTTTTCTATATAATTGTACACTTTTTTAAGCATCGTCCCGTACGGAGAACCGTTCGGGACGTGATAAACATTTCTTATTCGAATGAACCCATCTGCAACATGTTCACCTCTTGCTGAGTGAGGTAACGCCAACGTCCCCGTTGCAGGTTCTTCTTGGTAAGCCCGGCGAAATAAACCCGGTCGAGTTTAACCACACGATACCCTAAGGCTTCGAAAATACGACGCACGATACGATTCCGCCCCGAATGAATCTCGATACCCACTTGGTTCATATCCGTCTCGTTGGCATAACTTACGGCATCGGGCTGTATAGGGCCGTCTTCCAATTCTATACCATCGGCGATTCGTTGCATATCCTCCTCGCTCACATCTCGGTCGAGCCACACATGGTATATCTTTTTCTTGATAAACTTCGGGTGCGTCAGTTTCGATGCAAGGTCGCCATCGTTCGTCAGCAGTAACACACCGGTCGTGTTGCGGTCAAGACGTCCCACCGGATAAATACGTTCGGTACAAGCGTTACGCACGATATCCATCACCGTGAGTCGTCCTTGTGGATCGTCCGATGTAGTCACACAATCCTTAGGTTTATTCAACAATACGTAAATCTTACGTTCCAAAGTCACCACCTTGCCACGGAATGTCACCGTATCATTACGGGTAATCTTCGTTCCCAGTTCGGTCACGGCAACCCCGTTGACCAACACTTCTCCGGCTTGAATAAATTCGTCGGCCTCACGACGGGAACAGATCCCTGCATTAGCCATAAATTTATTCAGACGAATCGGTTCATTCGGATCCACCTCCGGCAACTCATATTCGATGCGCTGCGGGCGGCTGAACACCTTATTATTCCGACGCGGTTGCTGGCGATTCTGATTATATCCTCCGCGATTATTATACCCCCGGTTATTATATCCGCCCGGGCGATTGTTTTGCTTCGGATAACGAGGTCTCTCACTTTCCCCGTAAGGCTGCTGGAAGCCCTCTCCCACTTCGTTATTACGATTATAATCCTGATTATACCTCGGAGTATTGTTGTAATTATTGTTCCGACGGTTGTTTCCGTAATTGCCCTGACGGTTATTGCTATACCCTCCCTGACGATTACCATAGTTGTTTGGACGTTCGTTGCCGTAAGAACGATTTCCTCCATCTCCATAGTTATTGCGGGGATAGTATGGTCTTTCCGCATTTGCACTGTACGAGGAGTGTCCCTCTTCTCCTCCATTTCTTCTGTACTCTACTTTTTCATATCGCTCGGTCGCACCTTCGCGGTTCGACATTCCGATGCGCGGACGCTTAGCTCTTTTTTCGCTTTCCATAGAAATTGTTTGTAATTAAAAATACAAGCCTCTCGGCCTATTAAAAAACATCTGTTATAAATGATAGTTATTTTTTCTCATAAACAAAAATTAGTGCAAACCGAAAGTAAAAACAAATTTACTATCGAGCCGCAGCCTATGTTTGTAAACACGTTGCAAAGATACGAAGGATTTTTCATTTTGCTTCTATTACAATCGAATAAGTTGTTATTTTCTGCTTAAAAAAACAAAAGCTCGGGCCTTTTGTTCGTCCGGCTTGCAAAGAATCTGCCTTACAACCGTTCAAAGCAACAAATACATACTCAATACGGGAATCAGTGGGGTTATCCTTGCATATTTACCCCCCCTCCTCAGAAACGACTGTTTCTTCGGCCTCTCCCCTATCGCTATACGACACAGAGGAGAAGGGTAAAATCTATCCCTGTGCCGAAATGAGAATTACCATTTTAATCTTTTCTTCCTATTGTATCTATGTGGCATTGCCGGACATTTCAGCCCTTTTTTTTAGAACAGTGAGGGATTGGAGTGAGATTATTAAAACCTCTTCCCTGCCGTGTCCCGTAGTATTATGGGGTGTTTTGCGACAGCAAAATATAGAGGCGGTGTCCGAAGGACAGAGGGGTTAAATAAAATTATCCGCAACAGAGGAAACATATCAAAGTATCAACACCCTACCTCTGTTCATCGCAGATGAGATAGGGGGAGTGCCCGAAAGGCTAGGGGATTAAGCCTTCAAAAACATAATACATTATCTTTCTCAATCCTTCATCGAAGAGATCGAACTGTTGCTATTGTCAAGAATTTCATCGCTAAAATTCATGTCTATTCCTTCTGATTTTCTACTGAACCCAATACAGAACCGGCATGCGATAAACGTCGAAGGAGAATAAGAGGTTCTCTTATTCTCCTTCGGTTACAAGTCTCATTTCTATTTTTCATCTAATCTTGCGAGGCTTCCCCACCTCATCAAAACCCGGTATATGAGTGAGGAGTTATCTTTCGTAATTCCTCTTTTACCGATTCCGAAACATCGAGCGTATCGATAAATTCCCGTATGGAGTCGGCATTAATTACCGTATTCGTCCGTGTCAAAGCCTTCAAAGTCTCGTACGGGTGAGGATAACCCTCCCTCCGCAAAATCGTCTGGATACCTTCGGCTACCACATTCCACATCTGATCGAGATCGCGATATATAGCCGGTTCGTTCAGTAACAGTTTATTCAAGCCCTTGATTGTACTATGGAAGGCAATCAGCGTGTGAGCCAAAGGAACACCCACATTCCGCAACACGGTCGAATCGGTCAAGTCGCGTTGCAAGCGCGAAACCGGCAACTTCGAAGACAAGTGGTCCAGTATGGCATTGGCTATTCCGAGATTCCCCTCCGAATTTTCATAATCGATGGGGTTCACCTTGTGAGGCATTGCCGACGAACCCACTTCTCCCGCTTTGATTTTCTGCTTGAAATACTCCATAGAAATGTATTGCCAGAAGTCCCGGTCGAGATCTATCACAATCGTGTTGATACGACGCAAAGCATCGAACAGAGCGGCGAGATTGTCATAATTCGAAATTTGAGTGGTCCACTCCTCCCGGTCTATCCCCAACCGCTCCTTCAAAAATCTATTCCCGAATGCCGGCCAATCGATATCGGGATAAGCAAAACGATGAGCATTGAAATTACCGGTAGCTCCTCCGAACTTACCGCTCACCGGAACCGATTCGAGCAAAGCCATCTGCCGTTCCAACCGATAGCCAAATACCCGTATCTCTTTCCCCAGACGGGTGGGCGATGCCGGCTGCCCGTGAGTTTTGGCAAGCATGGGAATATCTTTCCATTCCTCGGCATACCGGTTGATAATAGCCAGCATATCTTTCAACACTGGGAAATAACAATCGTGCAAAGCCTCTTTCAACAAAAGAGGAACCGACGTATTATTAATATCCTGTGAAGTCAACCCGAAATGGATAAACTCTTTATAAGCCTCCAAATGCAATTCGTCGAATTTCTCTTTAATAAAATACTCGACAGCCTTCACATCATGATTAGTAACAGACTCTATCGACTTCACTTTTTCGGCATCGGCCTCCGTAAAATCGGTATATATCTTGCGCAACGCCGGAAACAAATCAGGATTTACCCCCGAGAGCTGAGGAAGCGGCAATTCGCACAATGCAATGAAATACTCGATTTCGACCCGTACCCTATACCGGATAAGTGCCCATTCCGAAAAATAAAGCGACAAATTTTTCACCTTATTGCGATAGCGGCCATCGACAGGAGATATAGCCGTGAGTGATGATAATTCCATAGTCTTTTATTTGAAATAGAGTACAAAAATACGATTTCCCCGGCAATTTTTACACAATAATTTCATTTTTTGTTTTGCAGATAAAAAAATAGTATTACCTTTGCAACGCTTTTCGGCAAACTATCCGGGCGTTTAGCTCAGCTGGTTTAGAGCATCTGCCTTACAAGCAGAGGGTCGGCGGTTCGAATCCGTCAACGCCCACAAAATCTTGGACAAAACCTTGTTGAGCGAAAGCTCACGAAAACAAGGGCGTTTAGCTCAGCTGGTTTAGAGCATCTGCCTTACAAGCAGAGGGTCGGCGGTTCGAATCCGTCAACGCCCACAAAATCTTGGACAAAACCTTGTTGAGCGAAAGCTCACGAAAACAAGGGCGTTTAGCTCAGCTGGTTTAGAGCATCTGCCTTACAAGCAGAGGGTCGGCGGTTCGAATCCGTCAACGCCCACTATCCCCAAAAACAACTATATATGTCCGCACTTGTAAGAATCAGTCTTGCAGGTGTTTTTTGTTTTATGGCAAAGCCTACTCTTTACCATACATAATACAGAAGATGCAGCCTACCATTTGCATATTAGGCAAAAAAATAGGTCAGTAAAAATTTAGTGGGGATTGTTCTTGTATATTCTCTCCCATATATAGCTAACACCGTTCTCCGTAATGCTACGGGACATGGCAGGGGAGAAAGGGATATGTCCGGTATAAACAGACTGATATGATGGCGTTTTCAACCCCTCCGTCCTTACAGACACCTCCCCTATCGCACATTCGTGCGCAGAGGAGGAGTACAACACATTTCTTAGCTTTTATAGTTTTCTACGCAACAAGACAAAACATTCTAACCTTCTCCCTTGCCGTGTCCCGCAGCATTGCGGGGTGTTTTTGCCCAGCAAAATATAGGGGAGGTGGCCGCAAGAACGAAGGGATTTGAAGTATCAATGAGCCCTTTCAAATTCCTACCAAGCCACAAGCGCAAATCAAATTACCGGGTAACAGTCCTGCCCTCAAACTCCATCGCCTTCGGACGCAATATCCCCCTCGCGCCCCATTCGTGTATTTTCAAAATCAAAGAGTCTCTTATTATAAAATAATATAGACAATTATATTTTCTTTATAAAATCGGGATAAAAAATTTTTATATTATTATATTTGTAACAAAGATATTTAAGCAATAAGCCGAGAATGAAAATCCCAATAACCAACATGATATGAAAATAAAACTTACTTTTATGATTGGCATGCTGAGTGCTTGTACCTTGCTACTCCAAGCCCAATCGATCGATGAAGAAACAGCCCGCGCAGAGGCTTGTCGATTTTTCAACGAACGGATTACAAAAATTCCCTCCAAACGAGACATTTCCCGACAAAGCCCACGACTAAAATTAGCCGAAAAAAGAATGCTGAGTAACAACGAAACGGCTTATTATATCTTTAACCGAGGCGAAACAGACGGCTTCGTTGTCGTCGGAGCACAAAACGAACCGATAGTCTTGGGTTACGCAGACGAAGGTAGCTTCGACCCTCACAATATTCCAGATGGATTAAGGGAATTATTGAATAGCTACGCCGATGAACTGGAATGGGCCGCAAATCAAACACAGTCGATATCGGCCTCTCCCAAAGGTTCTACCCCCGACAAACCGGCTATCGCCCCGCTATGCGAGGCTATGTGGAATCAAGACGATCCTTACAATCGTCTAACTCCGATTATAAACGGGAAACATGCTCCCACGGGGTGTGTGGCTACCGCCATGTCTATCCTCATGTATCACCACCGTTGGCCGGAACAAGGATCGGGCTCCTACGGAGATGTCGATTTCAGCAAAGCCCGATACAATTGGGAACAAATGACCCCTACATACGGAACGGGAAGCGAAGAAACAGCCTGCACGGAAGTGGCCGAACTGATGTACCATTGCGGTGTGGCGGTAAAAATGAAATACGGAGCCACCGAAAGTGCCGCTTTTTCAACAAATATCGCTCCTGCCCTGAACGACTATTTCGGATACAACGGAGTACTTTACGCCGAAAAAGACCAATATGGCATTAAAACATGGGAAGACCTTATTTATAACGAATTATCAGAAAATAGACCTCTATATTATGCCGGAGGTGTGCATGCGTTCGTCTGTGACGGATACGACGGGAACGGCTATTTCCATTTCAATTTCGGGTGGGGTGGTCATGCCAACGGCTATTTCCGTCTCTATGCCATTCGTTTGAGCGATGTCGGTATCGGCGGAGGAGCGGGCGATTACAGTTCGGGACAATGTATCGTTTACGGTATAGAGCGCCCCGATGCGAACCGACACGTTCCCCTCTCCATTATCGGATACGGGAGTTTGTTTTTAACAGATTCCCAAAATGGAAGTTTTGGCTATAATGCCGATGTGATAAACGCCGGTGAGGAAACTATAAGCATCGAGACCGGCATCGAAATCAAGCCATCGAATGGAGGAGACTCCCAATTCCACTTCATAACCACAGAATCTTTTCCGGCCCAATACAATGAGCGGTATTTCTTTGATATCCCCCTCGATAATTTACCGGAGCTGCCAATCGGCGAATACAATCTTTACCCTATTTACCGAATAACGGGCAAGAATCAAACAAAAGTAGTTCCGTTCCCTTCCAATAAAATACAATACCTGTCGCTAACAGTATCCAATGAGGGCAAAAACTTCTCGCTTCCGGCGATAGAACCCATATTTACAAGTCAAATTACCCCCAAGCACGAGCTGTATAGCGGGAAACGAGCCGACTTCGATATAAAACTCTCCGTAACAGGTTATGAGTATTCCGGAGATATACAACTTCTTCTCACCCGAACCGACAATTCATACTCTTGGAGCAAACAAAGGCCGGTAGACTTGACTCCCGGAGATACAATCGATTTTTCTTGGAGCGAAATCCTAATAGGCGCCATGGACAGACCCGTTCCGGCAGGAGAATACAAATTGCAGTTACGAGTCAAATACCAGCCAATATGCGAACAAGACATAACCGTGTTGCCCGCACCCGAAACAAGCGTATTGGAACTCGTCTCGCCCATTGCGGTCAAAAATCAAGGCTGCGTGTCTCCGGATAAATTCGAAGCCTCTTTCACGGTACGTTGTACCTCGGGCTGCTTTATCGGCTGCATCAACGCTTTTTGTTACGACAAAGCCTCCGGGAACGGTATAGCCCAACCTTTTGAAAGCGATTTCCTCGTACTGAAAGAAGGCGAGGAACAGACATACGTCTACAATTCCTTATTGACAGCCGAACAGGGAACTATCGCCACAGTCGATATCTTCACCGATTTGGACAATGACGGCATCGGTGAGATTATCGGCCCGACCGAGTACAACTCGGTTCCGTTCATGATAGCCCCTGAGCACTATCTCGCTATTGACGATGTTACCGTTTTCCCCGACACGGCTTTTCAGAAATATTTACACACCATAGACTGGTTGAACGACGGTTATATGTCCGACTATGAATTTAACGAAACAACTTATATCAATGTAAACGAACGCAATATAACAACACTAAAAGGACTCGAATTCTTCAAAAACCTCACAAGGTTGGACTGCTTGAACAACAAACTCCAAGCGGTCGACCTCTCGGGAAACACGCATCTATCCGAAGTAAATTGCCAGCACAACAATATAGACACCCTCATATTTGAAAATCACCCCGATCTCGCATGGCTGGCTTGCGGAGACAACCGCATAGAAGAATTGCGTATATCCAACTCACCCAAATTGACTTACTTATCTTGTGAAGACAACCGATTGCGAAACTTTTCTTTCGGGATTCTCCCGGCTCTCCAAGACCTCATGGCCGACAATAACCCACTCGACGACATCGACCAGTTCGATTTTACCCGTCTTCCTTCCCTCAAAATGTTTCGACTGTCGGGCAGTAACGCTACGACTTTCCGCCCGACAAACGATTCCATCAGGACACTGGTTATCGGCGGGAACACAATGCTCGAAGAGCTGAACGTGTCGGGCTGCACAGAATTATCCACATTTCATTTGCAAAATTGTCCGAGACTTGCGAACCTATCGCTCACAAACGAAAAGTTAACCTCCGTCTCTCTTTATGAAAATTCCGGACTTTCATACCTCGACGTGTCATCTTGCACTTCACTTTCCGATTTTGAGTGTAGCGGAAGCCCCCTCTTTATGCTCGATTTGTCAAGTAATACGGCTCTCTCGTCTGCCACTTTCAGAAACGGGAGAGACTGTACCGTGACCGTCAACGACAAGAATTGTTTCGACCTCACGGATTGGATCGGTCAAGGCTTTCGGATCGACCGCATGAGCAATCTTCAAAATGCCTCTGTCAAGGACAACTCTCTCCATTTCGGGGCCTCTTACGTCCAATACGACTACCTCACAGGTAACGACATTCTACCTTCGATTCCCGTCACCCTGCAAAGCGAAGGTTGGGCATCGGGAATTTCCATGCCTAAGCAGGGAAACAAAGTATATGCCATAGGGCGGGAAATCATAATTGAAGGCTACCAGAACGAATCGATATCAGTCTACACAATGACCGGGAAACACCTATTCGACAAACAAGCCCAATCGTTCACTGTCCCCACCGCAGGAATCTATATAGTCAAAGTAAACGACCGAGCTACACTCGTATCGGTTCCTTAACGCAGTAGGCAAGGATAAAATCCCAATATACACAGCCCCGCACAGATGACATCTGTGCGGGGCTGTGTATAAATATAGGTTCAGTAGAAAATTCATGGGGATAGACTTGAATGTTAATGAATGAGAGGAATCTGCATTTCCCCTTCTCCCCTGCCGTGTCCCGTAGCATTACGGGGAGTTACGTTAACCATATAGGGAAGATACCGAAGGAACAACAGTTTTTGAGAAAAGAAATTGAAAGATAGCATATTATATTTTGAAGGCTTAACCCCCTCGCCCTGCGGGCACTCCCCCTATCTCATCTACGACGAGCAGAGGGAGAGTGTTGAAAGTATCCTTTTGAACCGCTTTTATTCGCTCCGATGCTTTGTGGGTATTTTCCCTTCTCTCCTGCCATGCCCCGTAGCATTACGGGGTGTTTTGTCCTGCAAAACATAGGGAGGTGTCCGCAAGGACGGAAGGGTTGAAAACAACATCTCGTTAAGCCGTTTATATCAGATATTTACCCCCCTCTCCTCTCCCCCTATATTCCTTGCCGGAACACAGGGGGGGGGGAGGGAGATACATCACTCTGTTCCTGTTATCGAATTTTTACAAAAAAAGCGCCTGCATTTCTGCAAGCGCTTCTGTGACCCCGGAGGGACTCGAACCCTCGACCCAATGATTAAGAGTCATTTGCTCTACCAACTGAGCTACGGAGTCGACTTCTTAGACGGAACGGGTGCAAAGGTAACTCTTTTCGAGAAACCGGCAAACGATTATTCAAAAAAATTTCTCGCAACCACTATTTTTGACACTCCGGCAAACGATCCGGCTATCCAAGACAGTCATCTTCTCCCGAAACCGCACTGTTCCAATCCATTCTTTCCGACTCTTCAAACGTATAAAGCTCCGACGGGTGATTACGGGTAAGTGCCACCAACTCCACATCTTTACCCACTCGTATGCCTTCCTCGTAAAGTCGGTTTTCCACCGTCTTATAAGCCAGTTCAGGGTGATTGTTATCCCCGCTGAGATGACATAGAAAAATATTTCGCAAAGCCGGCGTATAGATTCGAGCCAAATATTCGGCCGTACGGGCATTGTCCATATGGCCGCTATCGGCAAGGATACGTCTCTGCAAATGAAGAGGATAAGAACCGTTACGCAACATCGCCTCATCGTAATTCGATTCGATGACCAGATAATTAGCTTGCCGCAAATATTTATCTGCCGTAGGCGTGATATGCCCCAAATCGGTCGCAAAAGCAAAATACAAATTCCCGTAAGAAATAAAAAAGCCTACGTTGTCGCTCCCGTCATGGGGTACTTCGAAGGCTGTAATCGTAAAATCCTTGATCTTGAACGGAATCTCTTTTACAATAGGCCGATGAGCGCTGTAAATTTTATCGACCATACAATAATTACGATTCATTCCGTTCTTGATGGCCTCGGTGGTATAAATGGGTATGCCGTATTTTTCGCCTAATGTCCCTGCCGCCTTGATATGGTCGGCATGGTCGTGGGTAATGCACAGAGCAACGATTTTTTCAAAAGGGATACCATACTCTTTCAAAACCTTCTTGATCGTCCGCACACCCTTGCCGGCATCGATCAGTATGCCATACTCCTCGTTTCCCAGATAATAACAATTGCCGCTACTGCCGCTGGCAAGGCTTAGAAATTGTAAGCTCATATCCTTTTTTCTCCTCGGGGCACAAAGATAGCTTTTTAACGGCACAATTGAAAATTATCGAAGGTAAGATATTTAGAATCCGTTTAAATTTCTTCGATCTCCGACGAAGCATAAAGGCAAAAAAAAACGATTCTGCCAATAGAGATTGTCCTTCATCTCCCCAGCCGTGTCTTGTAGCATTACAGGGTGTTTTGTGGCAAATAAAATATAGGATAAAGTGTCACGAAGAAACAAAAGGGTTGAAAAAACAGAAAGGTATTAACCTCCTCCCTGCCGTGTCCCGTAGCCTTACGGGGTGTTTTACAACGCAAAATATAGAGGAGGTGTCCACAAGACGGAGGGGTTGAAAAAAATAACCACAGCAGAGAGAGAGCGGATTAGGGCATCCCCCTCTCCCCCTGTGTTTCCGCAAGGAAATATAGGGGGAGTGCCCACAGGGCGAAGGGGTTAAACTCTATAATCAAAGGGAAAAAATCTACTTATAAAGTAAAAAAATGGCAGGGGTTTTCTGATAATCATACTTCGTCTTCGCCCACTCACCCAACGAGAGCGTACGAATACTTTCATCGGGGCAAGAAATACCCGCCGCCACGCACAACCTCGTATGAGGACGACAGGAACGCACCAAATCCTCTATCATCTTATGATTACGATAAGGCGTTTCGATAAATATCTGCGTCTGCCCTTCGGCATATACCCGTTGTTCGAGCTGCTTGATTCTCTTTATCCGTTCTCCCGCCTCGATAGGCAGATAACCCTGAAAAGCGAAACTCTGCCCGTTGAATCCCGAAGCCATCAGCGACATCAATATCGACGAAGGTCCCACCAATGGAACCACAGGCAAATGTTCCCGTTGGGCGATCGCCACAACATCGGCCCCCGGATCGGCCACAGCCGGACAACCGGCCTCCGAAATCACGCCTGTCGCATATCCCCGCCGCAACGGTTCGAGAAAACCCGACACCTCCGTCGCCTCCGTGTGACGGTTCAATTCATAAAACGTCAAGTCGTCGATACAAATATCGGGATTTGATTTTTTGAGAAACCGTCGGGCCGAACGCACATTCTCTACGATAAAGTGACGTATCCCGGCTATTACTTCGCGGTTATAAGAAGGTAGCACCTGCTCGACCGGTGTATCGCCCAGAGGAACAGGAATCAGATATAATGCGGTTTTGAGCATACAAATTCGATTTATCGGCAAAACCCATTTTCACCGTTCGACAAAAATAGGTATTTTTGCCCAAAGAGAAAAACAGAAACTGTTATGACAGACCTGCCTGCCCCATTTATCGAACGTACCCGCCGATTACTCGGCGACGACTATCCCCGCTTTGCCGAGGCCCTCGAATCGGAATCTCCGACAAGCATACGGCTCAACCCTTCGAAAAGTACTCCGACAGGCACGATAGGCGATCCGGTTCTCTGGGCTCGACATGGGTTCTATCTCTCTTCCCGGCCAACGTTTACCTTCGACCCCCGGCTTCACGCCGGAGCCTACTACGTACAAGAAGCGGCATCGATGTTCCTCAATCGGGTAATACGGCAATACGTTCATGAGCCGGTCCGTTATCTCGACCTTTGTGCCGCACCCGGTGGAAAATCGACCGATGCCGTTGCGTCGCTCCCGGTCGGCAGTTTAATCGTCAGCAACGAAGTCATACCCAACCGGGCGCATATCCTCGCCGAAAACATTGTCAAATGGGGATCGCCCTATTGCATAGTCACCCGCAACGAAGCCTCGGCATTCGGCGCACTCGAAGAATACTTCGACATCATTGCCGCCGATGTCCCTTGTTCGGGAGAAGGTATGTTCCGCAAAGACCCCGCCGCCATCACCGAGTGGTCAGCGGCGAATGTGGCGCATTGCGCCGAGCGACAGCGCGCCATTCTCACCGATGTGTGGAACGCTCTACGCCCCGGCGGATTGTTCATTTACAGCACCTGTACCTACAACACCGAAGAAAACGAGGAGATGATCGGTTTCCTCCGAAAAAAGTTCGGGGCCATACCTCTCACAGTCGATATCGACCCGGCTTGGAACATAACGCCTGCACTCGTTGGCGATCTGCCCGCCTATCGCTTCATGCCCCACCGTACCCGGGGCGAAGGTCTCTTTATGGCAATCCTTCGGAAACCGGGCGAACCCGGTGAAACTCGACGAGAGGCTCTCCTCTCGACAGCCGAAAAGACAGAGAAACGCAACAAAAAAAATAAAACACCCCGAATAGCTATACCCGATGAATGGAGGCTTCTCGTTGCCAACCCCGACCGCTATACATTCATATCCGACGAAGAGAAAATTATCGCTATCCCGGCCGAGTATACAACCGATTATAAACTCCTCGACCGGAATCTCGACCTGTTGCACGCCGGTATCACCGTAGCCACGCTCAAAGGAAAAGACTACGTGCCACATATCTCGCTGGCACTCTCCACAGCCTTCGATATGAATAAAGTCGTCCGCTACGAGGCCTCCCTCGACACAGCCCTTGCCTACCTCCGACGAGAAAGCCTCTTCCTGCCCACCGACTTACCCCGAGGATATATACTTGTCACCTATGAAGGATTTCCCCTCGGCTGGGCAAAACATCTTGGCAACCGAACCAACAACCTCTACCCGCAAGAGTGGAGAATCCGTAGCGGATATACGCCCGATACTCCGTTCGAATTGAACATCGCACCGAAATAACGACATAAATATTCTCTCGGACTTCCCCTCTGGCACTGCGTGCCACCTCCCCCTATTGCTGACGCCACAAAGAGGAGGAGGAAAACACATACCTCTCTGTTCCTGTTATCAAAAGTATTAACACTTCTCCCCTGCCGTGCCCCGTAGTATTACGGGGAGTTGCGTTAGCGATATAGGGGAGAGACAGAGGAGCGGTAGCGACGATGAGAGGGGTTAGAAATACTACATCATTCTTGCTTATGGTATTGAAAAACGACATCTCATCAGTCTGCTTCTATCGGACATATCCCTTCCTCCCTACTTTTACCCGATACCGATCGGGTAAAAAAAATTCAATCATGCCATAAAATGCGAATGCCCCGACCATACATTTGCCTCAAAAAAAGTATGGAAACACAAGAACAGAAATTCACCCGGGAACTGGCAAATAGCCGTATGCAAATAGAACTGTTACGCAATCAAGTATTGCTGCGTTATTACGCACAATTGCTCGAACTCGATATTATGCAGCATCCCAAAGAAGTGAAAACGCTCATGAGCAGCATTAACACCCTCGAACGTTATGCTCGCAAATACACCCCCAAAGACTCTGCCGAGGTTACTCCCGTCTCTAACGAAACCCAACCGATGACAAACGGGAAAGAAACGGCAACAAACACAGTTCCACACGAAGGAGAAAAAACCGAAACTATTGAACCGAAAAAAATACAGAATACGGCTGTCGCAAAACCCACCCCACATACGCCGGTCGAACCGCCACACCTCTCATCAGTGACAAATTTCCCCGAAGGAATAAAGATAAAGAAAGTTGTCCATCGAAGTAAAACACACCGAAAATAACCTCCGGGGGGAAAACACAAAGTCGATTTTTCGACCACACGGTCGTCTCCGGCATCAATTTTCATATATTTAAACTTACCGAATACAAAAAGCACATTCGATATAAAAATAAATAAACTTGTTTGTTCTGCGCTCGACTTTCATTATATTTGCACGTGATGCAAAGGAAATCGAGCCCGGCCGTGCAAAAAATTTTCACATCGGGTCATTTGTTTTTTCTTTGTACAGAAACAACGGGCAGAAGCAGTAACTGCATCGCTCTTTATATTCCTCCTTAAAATACAGCCCTATGAAAACTCTGAAACTGATAAAAAACGACCCGTGGCTGGCTCCCTATAAACAGGCTATCGAAGGCCGGCACAATCGTGCCGTGGAAAAAATTTCGGAACTAACCGGAGGAACAGGAAACCTTTCCGATTTTGCCGACGGCTATCTTTACTTCGGATTACATAAAGAAAACGGCCACTGGGTATTTCGGGAGTGGGCGCCCAATGCCAATGCTATCTATTTGATAGGAAACTTCTCGAACTGGAAAGAACGCCCCGAATATCGGTTATTAGCCATCGGCAGAGGAGTATGGGAAATAAAACTTCCACTCGATACGTTACACCATCTCGACTTTTACAAACTATCCGTACACTGGCCCGGAGGACAAGGAGAACGCATTCCGGCTTGGGCCACGAGAGTCGTGCAAGACCCCGAAACATATATCTTCTCGGCACAAATTTGGGATCCCGAAAAGCCTTTCGTTTTTTCAAAAAAGCCGTTTCGCCCCCAAACCTCCCCGCTGCTGATTTACGAATGTCACATCGGTATGGCGCAACAAGAAGAAAAAGTTGGCAGTTATACCGAATTTAAAGAAAAGATACTTCCCCGCATTGTTGCCGACGGATACAACGCCATACAAATCATGGCTATACAAGAGCACCCCTATTACGGTTCTTTCGGGTATCACGTATCCAGTTTCTTCGCCCCGTCGTCCCGCTTCGGGACACCCGACGAATTGAAATCGCTCATCGACGAAGCTCATAAAATGGGAATAGCCGTCATTATGGACATCGTACACTCTCACGCTGTCAAGAACGAAGTCGAAGGGTTAGGTCGATTCGATGGCTCGTACAACCAATACTTTTACGGCGACCACCGGCGAGAGCACCCCGCTTGGGACTCTTTGTGTTTCGACTATGGAAAAAACGATGTAATCCACTTCTTGCTCTCCAACTGCAAATACTGGCTCGACGAATTCAGGTTCGATGGTTTCCGGTTCGATGGCGTCACCTCGATGCTCTATTACAACCACGGTTTGGGACAGGCTTTCGGTTCGTACGACGACTATTACAACGGAGGGCAGGACGACAACGCCATCGTTTATCTCACTCTGGCCAATGAACTCATTCACCAAGTAAATCCGCGGGCGATAACCATCGCCGAAGAAATGAGCGGAATGCCGGGATTAGCAGCGAAATTCAACGACGGAGGAATAGGGTTCGATTACCGAATGGCTATGGGAATACCCGATTTCTGGATAAAGACCATTAAAGAGAAAAAAGACGAGGACTGGAAACCCACGGCCATATTTTGGGAACTGACCAATCGGCGTTCCGATGAAAAGACCATCAATTATGCCGAGAGCCACGACCAAGCACTGGTCGGCGATAAAACCATTATTTTCCGGCTCATCGACGACGTCATGTATTGGCACATGAGCAAGGGAGATACCAATCTGATCGTAGATCGAGGCATGGCCCTGCATAAAATGATACGGCTGGTAACCCTCTCGACCATCAACGGCGGTTACCTCAACTTCATGGGAAATGAATTCGGCCACCCCGAATGGATCGATTTTCCGCGTCAAGGAAACGGCTGGTCCTATAAATACGCCCGTCGGCAATGGGACCTCGTAGACCGAAACGATTTGAAATATCAATACCTCGGAGCCTTCGACGAAGCCATGATTCACATCATAAGCCAAAAGAAAAAATTCGAACGAACCCCTATCGTCAAACTCTGTGAAAACGACGGAGACCAAGTACTCGCATTCCTGCGCGACGATCTGCTTTTCGTATTCAACTTCCACCCGTTCAAATCCTTTAACGGATACGGCATTTTGGCCCCGACAGGAGAATACGAGCACATACTCAGTAGCGACGATCCTGCATTCGGAGGATACGGACTCATTGATATGAAAGTGAAACACCTCACCCGACACGATCCGTTATTCGAAAAAGACAACAAAGAATGGCTCATGCTCTACCTCCCGGCACGGACAGCTCAGATTTTAAGATGGAAAAAGCCCGAACCCGGAGAAACGAAGAATGCAAGTAAATCGAAAAAATCGGCAGGTTCGATAAAAAAAGAGAATAAAAGCAAAAAGAAATAGTCCATCGACAATCCGTTTAGATATGGAAAAGCGTAATAAATGCAAAGCTCGAAATGCAGTAATTCACACAATTGGCATTTATTAAGTAGTAATCTTTCATTCGGAAGCTCATGAAAAAAATACTTGGAACGCTACTGATACTCACAAATATCGTGATATTCTCCGGTTGTACTTTTATTAACGAAGAAGAAAAATTCAATCCGGTCGCTTTGAAAATCGAAAGTACAGATTTGGCACAAACGACCCGAGACGAATATACGATACCGGCGGGAGGAGGGCAGCTAACTGTTTATAGTGCAGAAGAAAAAAATCCTTTTTGCCTCGTCAACTGGTTCGAAGTAAACGGTGTGGAATGCTACCTGAACGGAGTAGAAAATGATTTATACAACGACAGGGCAGACTATTCCTACGACTGGGGAGAAATTATCATCTCATCGGCCACTCTACCGGTCAAAAACAATATTACAATTCGTCCGAATCTTTCCGGGAAAGAGAGGAAAATTCGCATAGGACTCAACTGTTTCAAATACGATTATAGAATTCTGGATATAATCCAACTTTCGAATGAAAGCAACCCTTAACGAGCTTTACAAAATCGAGTTACGACGAAGATAGTCTATTGAGAAAGCCATGATACCGAAAGTAATCGAACAATTACCGAGGACATTTTTGCCTCTTACAGAATCTCCTGCTCGAATTTCCGGCACTCCACCGACGAAAATCGAAGAAAAGAAACAAGATAGATACATGTTTGTAACGCTTCTGTAACATCAATATCGTTTCTTTGCGAGTGAAAAAACATGCAAATTGGACATTATGGAAACGTTCTATCTGATCATCGTTATTTTTATCTTTCTCATCGCCATTTTCGATTTATCGGTGGGAGTCAGTAACGATGCCGTCAACTTCCTCAATTCGGCTATCGGGGCAAAAGCAGCCCCCTTCAAAGTAATTATGGCGGTCGCCGCAATAGGAATCTTTGTAGGAGCCTCCATGTCGAACGGTATGATGGATATCGCACGGCATGGAATATATCAGCCCCAATATTTCTACATGAACGAAATCATGAGTATCTTGTTGGCGGTCATGCTCACAGATGTAGTTTTACTCGACATATTCAATACGATGGGACTTCCCACATCGACCACCGTATCGATGATATTCGCATTGTTAGGCGGCACATTTGCTTTGGCTATCGTGAAAACGATAAATAGCGCAGGAGCCTTGCAAATGGGAGACCTCATCAATACAGACAAAGCTCTGCAAGTAATCGTAGCCATTTTCGTATCCGTAGCCATCGCCTTCTTCTTTGGTGTTTTGGTACAATACATCGCCCGCTTGATTTTCAAATTCAATTACCAGAAACAGTTAAAATACTTCGGTGCGCTGTTCGGCGGATTCGCGGCTACCTCCATCATCTATTTCATACTTATCAAGGGATTAAAAGAGTCCACGCTGATGACTCCCGAAAACCGCCAATGGATTCACGACAACACACAAATACTTTTAGGCTGTTGCTTCCTATGCACGACAATACTCATGCAAGTACTCATGTGGTGTCGCATAAACATTTTGAAAATAGTCGTCTTGTTGGGAACTTTTGCTCTGGCATTAGCTTTTGCGGGAAATGACTTAGTCAACTTTATCGGTATGCCTTTGGCCGGTTATTCGACCTACCACGACTACATCGCCAACAGCAACGGCGTCAGTCCCGATCAGTACTTGATGACCTCTCTTCTCGATTCGGCTTCAACGCCTTCCATATTCCTCATCGGTTCAGGTATAATTATGGTTGTCGCCCTGCTCACCTCCAAAAAAGCACATAACGTAATCAAAACCTCTCTCGACCTATCCCGTCAGGAAGCCGGAGAAGAAAGTTTCGGGACTTCTCCCATCGCTCGTAAATTGGTGCGCATGACAACAAATACATCTTCTTTTATTGTCAATAACATACCGCCCAAAGCCAGAACTTGGCTCAACGCCCGATTCGACAAAGACGAAGTCATACTCGAACACGGTGCGGCATTCGACTTAATTAGAGCCTCGGTAAATTTGGTGCTTGCCAGCTTGTTGATCGCATTGGGAACCTCGTTGAAACTACCCCTATCCACTACCTATGTCACCTTTATGGTTGCTATGGGTACGTCTCTTGCCGACAAGGCTTGGGGACGCGATAGTGCCGTTTACCGTATCACCGGAGTCATCTCCGTTATCGGAGGTTGGTTTCTCACGGCCGGAGCCGCTTTTTTGATTTGTTTTACAGTGACGATGATTGTCTATTTCGGAGGTAGTATCGCTATTATCCTGTTGGGAGCATTAGCCGCTTATATGCTCATACACAGCCAAATATCATACAATAAAAAACTAAAACAAGAAAAAAACAGCTCGCTGGCACAACAGATGGTCGCCAACAAAGACAAGCAAGAAGCACTTGTCTTATTGAGAAAATTCAGCCGGGAAGAATTCGCCAAAGTCCTCGAATGGAGTGCCGACCTATATCATCGAGTCACCACCGGTTTCCTCAACGAAAGTTACAGAACCCTGCGCAAAGCGATGGGCGATATAGAAACGGAACGGCGATACTTCAAACAAGTAAAACGGTTGGGAACCATAGGAGTCTCCCACTTGAATGACAAAGTAGGATTAGAAAAAGGTCTCTATTATTTTCAAGGGAACGATTTCTCTTACGACATTATCCACTCCATAAAAAGGACCTGCGAACCTTGTTTGGAACATACCGACAATAATTTCAATCCTTTGGAGCAAAGTCAGAAAGACAGCTTTGGAGAGATAGCACAATCGATCGTATCGTTCTTGGAGGAAAGCCGGCAATCGATCGAAAAAGATGCGTTCGGAGATCTTGCCGCCCTCTACAATCAAGGGAATATACTCATCAATCAATTAGGTGTACTCAAACGGGAAGAAATACGTCACATGCGGGAACAAGTCTCCTACATCAAAGTAGGAATCGTTTACCTCACTGTCATTCAAGAATCCCAAAATGTAGTAGCTTACACGATAAACCTGTTGAAAATGAATCAAAAATTTCAGGAAGGGAATTAATAATCACATAAAGTCTCAATTTGCATCTTTTAATTTTTGAGAACTTGGGTTGCCTTTTGCGGGAGTAAAGGGCAACTCTCTTTTTATAGACAAAAATAGGGCTTATCATTTCTGAATATACCCTATCGGTTATAATGGCTCAGTCGATAATTTAGCAAAGATATGACTCCGTGGAAAATCAGAAAGAATTATGTTTTTATACATCTAACCCCTCTCCTCAGAAACTATCGTTTCTTCGGTGTCTCCCCTATTGCTAACGCAACTCCCCGTAATGCTACGGAACACGGCAAGGGAGAAGGGTAAATGCAATCCTTCTCTTTCGATAAAATAATGTGGCAGAAAGGTATTAAACCTCCTCCTCTGTGTTTTGCACCGCAAAATATAGGGGAGGTGTCCGAAAGACGGAAGGGTTAGTTCTACAAAGATACTATATGCCATCTTTTCAACCCCTCTCCTCGTCGCTATCGCTCCTCTGTCTCTCCCCTATATTTCCCCTACGGAAACACAGGGGAGAAGTGTTAGTACCTTCGATAACAGGAACAGAGAGGTATGTGTCTCCCTCCTCCTCTGTGTGGAGCAGCCATATAGGGAAGGTGGCACGCAGTGACGGAGGGATTAAAATCCGCAACAGAGGAAACGTATCAACCTCATCGATGAGTCCGAAATGGGATTATTGCCAAAGAATTCATCGCTAAAATTCAAGCCTATCCCCCACGGATTTTCTACCGAATCGTTGTGCTTCGATTTCGTATTATTTTTCTTCATGAGGAACGATACGAATCCCCACGTCGGAAATTCCTCTGATACGATCGTCCCGCATAGCTTGTTGCACAGTGAAGACATGTTCCTTCTCGCCCGAAAAACGGAAATCGTCATTCAGCAAAACCTCCTGCTGATAATAAGAGCCCCAACCTCCGCCCGACCATCGTCCGAACTCATCGGCCAATTCACAATTTACCGTATCGGTTTTCAAAACTCCGCCCTCGTCGTTGTAAGAAACGAAAAGCCACAAATTCCTATACGTATAATCTCCGTTATGCCGCAGAGACAAATAGACATCATACCGGTTCACAGTATCGGGAACTTCCGGTGTAAAGCGTTGTACGTCCCGTTTGAACCAGCCGTTTTTAGGAAGGGTATTAAACTCGTTATACACATCGGTTCGCCCGCAGGAGACCGTGCCTCCCAGCAAAAGACAAACGATACCTGTATTTACCAAGTTCCTCCACATACGCCCATCTATTCTTTCTTATCGGAAGCGGCAGGTTTAGACGAAATGTTTTCACTACCGTTGCGAGCAGCAGCCGTATGGTTGCCATTGTCATTTCCGCCCTTTTTATTTCCATCACGGGAAGCCTTGTTCTGATTCCGATTGTTATTATTAGAACGGTTATTCCGTTCGCCCGACTGTTGACGACGATTGTTATTACCTCCGTTATTATTCCGTTTCTTATTTTTCTTCGCCTTATCGAAGCGAGTCAAACTGTCTTGTCCCACCACGTCTTCGAAATCACGACGTTCGGGAGCACGAGCTCCGGCTTCCGACTCCAATGTATCGGGCTTTATTCCTTTCTTATTCAAAGCAATTACCTCGAATACCCTATCGGCAGAAATCGTTACCAAATTGGCGGCAATAGACTTATCGGTCGAATAAGTCATCTCACGTTTGAAAATATCGGTTTTGAAGTGATAATAGGTATTTATCTTCGTTTCCAACGGAATCTCTCGCGATGGTAACCGCTTCTGGGCTTCCACGTATGCATCGGCCTCATAATTCAAGCAACATTTCAATTTGGCACATTGTCCGGCCAACTTTTGAGGATTGAGGGCTATATCTTGGAAACGGGCCGCACTGGTCGCTACCGAGACAAAGTTGGTCATCCAACCCGAACAGCACAATTGACGACCACAGGGTCCCAAGCCCCCGATACGTCCGGCCTCCTGACGCGCCCCGATCTGCTTCATCTCGATACGCACCCTGAACGCTTCGGCCAACACTTTAATCAACTGGCGAAAATCGACCCGCTCGTCGGCAATGTAATAGAAGATGGCCTTATTACCGTCTCCCTGATATTCGACATCGCCGATCTTCATATTCAAATGCAAATCTTCGGCAATCTTGCGGGCTCGAATCATCGTATCATGCTCTTTCGCCTTAGCTTCTTCGAATTTTTCCAAGTCATTGGGTTTGGCTTTCCGATAGACACGCTTTAACTCCGGATTATCGATCTTTACATTGTTCTTTTTCATCTGTATCAAGACTAAACGCCCGGTGAGAGTAACCTCACCAATATCGTGACCGGGCGAAGCCTCGACAGCGACCAAATCGCCGGGAGCGAGTTTGATATGAGTTGTATTACGGTAATATCCTTTTCGGGTATTTTTGAAACGCACCTCGACTAAATCGGTATCGTCGTGCGATTCGGGAATATCGGATAGCCAGTCGTAGACTTCCAATTTCGCACCTTTCCGACGACAAGCGCACGGGTCGAGCTGTGTTTTTTCCGACGGATTTATCGTATTGTTATCGTTTGTATTATCCATTTCGAATTTGTCGTTAACAAGAACAAAGCCATAGATCGTACACGAATTTCATTCGGGTAACGCCCTACGGCCTCGTCATTCGTTTTTAAAGTGGAGCGGTATGGCGTCTCCTTGTTATTTGGCGAAACTTACGGCCCGAGTTTCCCGGATAACAGTAATCTTCACCTGACCGGGATAAGTCATCTCGTCTTGAATACGTTTTGCAATTTCGGTAGACAAGTTTTCGGTTTCGGCATCGCCTATCTTATCGGCTCCGACAATCACCCGCAATTCGCGGCCGGCCTGTATGGCATAAGTCTTCAACACGCCCGGATAAGACAGAGCCAACTGTTCGAGATCGTTCAACCGTTTAATGTAGGCCTCGACGATCTCACGACGGGCGCCGGGACGAGCTCCCGAAATAGCGTCGCACACTTGTACGATAGGAGCCAACAGACTGGTCATTTCGGTTTCGTCGTGGTGAGCTCCGATAGCATTACAAATGTCGGGCTTTTCCTTATATTTCTCCGCCAACTTCATACCTAACAATGCATGCGGCAATTCGGGTTCCTCATCGGGCACTTTACCTATATCGTGCAACAAACCGGCCCGACGGGCTTTCTTGGGATTCAAACCGAGTTCCGAAGCCATAACGGCACAAAGGTTCGCCGTTTCACGAGAGTGTTGCAGCAAGTTCTGCCCGTAGGAAGAACGGTATTTCATTTTACCCACCAGACGAATCAATTCGGGATGCAGACCGTGCACGCCCAAATCAATGGCAGTGCGTTTACCGGTCTCGATGATTTCTTCCTCGATCTGTTTACGCACTTTGGCAACCACCTCTTCGATACGTGCCGGGTGGATTCGGCCGTCGGTTACCAACTGATGCAAGGCCAAACGGGCGATTTCACGGCGAACGGGATCAAAAGCCGAAAGCACAATGGCTTCGGGGGTATCGTCCACGATAATTTCCACCCCGGTAGCCGCTTCGAGAGCTCGGATATTACGACCTTCACGCCCGATAATACGGCCCTTGATTTCATCGGATTCGATGTGGAATACCGTAACCGAGTTTTCGATAGCCGTTTCGGTTGCTACCCGTTGGATACTTTGTATCACGATACGTTTTGCTTCCTTGTTGGCCGTCATTTTGGCATCGTCCATGATGTCGTTGATATAAGAGGCTGCCTGCGTCTTGGCTTCTTCCTTCAAAGATTCTACCAAACGTTCTTTCGCTTCTTCGGCAGAGATTCCCGAAAGGTGTTCGAGCCGTTCCACTTCGGACTTATGGAGTTTTTCCAATTCTTGTTTTTTCTTCTCTACCATTTCGAGCTGAGTATCGAGGTTGGCGCGAATGGCATCGGTCTCACTTTTCTTCTTTTGCAGATCTTGTTGCTGCTGGGAAAGCTGCATTTCCCGTTGTTTCAGTTTAGCCTCGGCCGACTGTATCTTGGCATTGCGGGCATTCGCCTGCTTTTCCATTTCGGCTTTCATGTGGATAAACTTCTCTTTCACTTCGAGCAGCTTGTTTTTCTTAATTACTTCGGCTTCTTTTTCGGCCTCTTCCAAAATCGTTTTCGACCGAGTCGCCAGCAGATAGCGGTTCACCAAAAAGACCACAAGCCCCCCTATGACCAAACCGCCAATTACTGAAAAAATCAATAGTATGTAATTCATCTTTTCTAAATTATAGTTATAAAAAAAGCACTACCAACCTGTCCTTTCGAAGGACCTGTCGCAGTGCAGGAATTATCTCTCTTTTCCGTACCGTTATTCTCCGGTATGTCCGTCTAATATCTTCGCAGCCTCGGCTTCAAGTTTTCTTAAATCGGCCAGCAAGGTTTTACGGTCTTGTACCATTTCACAGTACAATCGAGCCATCTCTACCGCCACCATCGCCATCATAGATTCCGAATCCATCAATCCGTCTTTATACTTGTCCTTATAAAAAGCCCAACGCTTGTTGAACAAGTCGGCAGCATCTCTCCAATATTTTTCGTCCGCTCCATAATCGACCCGCAAGGCTAACGGGGTTTTCAGATCGGCGATCCTCAGAGTTATTTTTAATTTATCATCGTTCATAGCATCTATTCATTCAAGAGTGAGATGCATTTATCGATTTCCCGCACTAATCTGGCAAACCTGACTTTTGTTTCTTCGGTACTCGAACCATCTTGCCCCGCAACCGTCTTCGAGAGTTTCAAATTTCCATATCTTTTCTCCAACTCTTCGTACTTACTTTGCAAAGCTTGCATCTCTTGTTTCTGATGCATCAACTGCTCTTTCAAAATACCGTTTTCGTTCTCGAAAGCCTTACATAAATCACTCATAGCATGAAACTTAGCAATCAGTGAATCTATTATGTCTTTCGAACTTCCGGCCATTATCCCACCAAATTTCTATACAAATATAGGTATTTCCCGCCAAAAGCTGTAACATCGACCCAATTATTTCTTTTTTTCTCTCTTTTATTACAAATTTTAAATTTATTTATCTCTTATCGCCAAACAACGATATAGAAAGAAATCAATCAAAAACAGCTGTTCAAAACTGGGAGTAAATGAAAGGAACCAGTTCGCTCGAACGCACCTGCAAAACAAAGAAGAGTACCAGCGCCAGAATAGCTGCCTTAACTACCAGCGGCGACCACGAAAGCTCGCGTTGCAGCCACTGCGACCAGCGATGCGGGGCAAAATGGAGCAGATAACCGACTACCAAAGCCACGAATATAACGGCGTATCCCGACACGAAGGAGGGAATGGCTTCGGGACGGAAGTTGGTGAATATCTGGGTTAATATCTGTCCGGCAACATCAAGAGAAGGCGACCGAAAGAATATCCAGCCGGCGGCCACAACATGGAACGTGAGCAAAACATGAAAGAAATGGCGGATAATACCCGGGCGATCGTCTTTCGCCACAGGGAATATACGCCGGTAAACTTTATGGACAATCAACAAAACGCCATGCCAAGCACCCCATATCACAAAAAGCCACGAAGCTCCATGCCAAAGTCCACCCAGCACCATAGTTATGAACAAATTGAAATAGGTACGGACTTTGCCTCGACGATTCCCGCCCAAAGATATATAGAGATAGTCTCGCAACCAACTCGACAAAGAGATATGCCAGCGACGCCAGAACTCGGTAATAGAACCCGACTTATAGGGAGAATCGAAATTGATTTTAAAACGATACCCCATAAGCAAGGCTATGCCGATAGCCATATCGGAATAACCCGAAAAATCACAGTATATCTGCAAGGTATAGCCATAGACACCCATAAGATTCTCGAACCCAGTATAGAGCATGGGATTGTCGAAAATGCGGTCTACGAAATTGACACTAATGTAGTCGGAGATAACCACCTTTTTAATCAATCCGCACATGACGAGAAAAAGACCTTCACCCAACAGCATAGGTGTAATCTCCAACGGACGGTGTATCTGAGGGACAAAGTCTTTCGCCCGAACTACGGGACCCGCCGCCAACGGAGGGAAGAACGAGAGGTAAAAAACATAATCTCTCAAATTCGTCACCGGGGACATTTGCCGCCGATACACATCTATAATATAGCTCAACGAACGGAAAGTGAAAAAAGAGATACCGATGGGCAACACAATATCCAACGGCTCGAAAGGCTCACGGGTGAAATCGGCAATCGTACCCAGTAACAAGTTGGTGTATTTGAAATAACAGAGCATGCCCAAATTGACCGCCATGCTCATCAAAACGAAAAATCGACGCATCCATTTCCACGAAACCCAACCTAAAAGCCGCCCCAACGAATAGTCCGAAAGGGCGACGAAAAGCAACAACAGGAAACACAGCCCACTCGATTTATAATAGAAATAGAGAGAAAAAAGTATCACGAAGTAGATACGCAAAGTATCGCGCCTCGCCAACAACCTGTATATCCAGATAAATCCGACGAAAAGAAACAGAAACAATCCGGTATTGAACATGAGCGGATTCTGCCCGTCATAAACGAATAAATCCACGACTTTCGATACGTCGATACTTTCCCAAAAGGAGATCGCACCGGTCTTTATATTATTGAGCCACTCTATCCACATATTCCTGATAAGCTTTCATAAGAGCACGATACAACATTTCGCCCTGCACCCGATAGCCCGTCTCGGTGCAATGGGTACGGTCATAGGCCATGAACCCGGCCTTCCGCCATTGCGAGGACGAACCTTCGCCTCCGGCAATTTCGTACCAATCCCAACAAGCCAGCCGATGCTCCACCGCATAGGAACGAATCGTTTCCCGAACGAGTTTTACCCGAGCATTCGGCGTATAATAAACTCTACGTTTTTTATTTACGCGACGCACCCGACGCCGAGCACATTCGGCCGGAGTAGTCAGCAAAATTTGAGCCTGCGGACAATCTTTTCGCAAAGACGAAACGACGGTATCGATCTGTTTATATAACTCGTCGCGGGTCAAAGAGGTGGAAAACGACTCATTCGTACCCAACGACAAAACAATAAGCGACGGCGAGAGTGCTGCCACTTGCTCGGAAAAGCCGGGAATGGCAGCATAACTACTGTAAAAAGCCCCGTTGTTGCCGATAGTGTGGTAAAGAATTCCGCTCTCACCGGTTTCAAGGCTCGCTCCATAAATGGCCAAAGGCGTCTCTTTCGAGACGGCTTCTCCCGTAAGATGAACACTACACACGGACTCCTCCCACGAAAAATGGGTCAAAAAAGGTAATCGGGTTTCACCCTCCACCAAAAAGGGTTCTGAAATTACTCCCGGAAAAGAGTCAACCGGCGCATGGAACAAACGAACTTTCTTGAAACCTGCACAGTCATCGGTCTTACTAAGCGTGGAAACCGTCAAATCAATGCGACCGTTACGGGGTACAATAGCTATACCGCCTACTCCCGGTGTATAGTTACTATACTTCCGCCCTACACAACGAGAAAAATTCCAACTTCCGTCCGCCACGACCGAATAATCTCTCGGTTCATTGGTCTTCGCTAACTTCAAAGGAACGACCAACCCACGCCCTGCATCCCCGAACCTTCGCTGCAACGGTAATCGGACAGCCTCGGTGAGAAACCCTGCCTGAACATGCGAATCGCCGATATGAACCATCGCCACTACCCGAGGAACAGTATCCGTGTCGTTCTGCAACCGTACCATTCCATCGAACAGAGCCGACCAATCGGCATCGTTAAACTCGATAACGTTTTTCTCTTTTTTCAAAAAAGAGGGTACAGTAACCGTGTCGCCTGTCAGCTGTGCACAAAGTTGCACTGCCAGCACTGCGACAACGAAGAAAAACCCTATTACCGACAAACGAAATTTCATAAGCCTTCCCGATTCATTTCATACTCCAACGACTTGACAAACTCGGTCGCCAATCGTTTACCGCCTTTATGGTTAATGTGCGTATAGTCTTTATTCGCCTGTCCGTTAGCGACATAATCGAGCATTCCGTTGTGCCCTCCCATCGCCTCGTATGTATCCCAAAAAACGACACCAGCACTTCGTGCCGCACGACGTTGCGCTTCGGAAAGAGCGACTACCGCCGGCATCGTAACGAAAGCCCCGTTCGCTTTGCGACTGCGATCACCTACTCCCATCAATATAATATCGGTATGCGGATAACACTCCCGCAAGTGACGAACAACCTCTGTCATCTTACGGGCATAAGACCCGTAATGCAAAATTTCGGGAGTCATCACATTCAGTCCGTATTGCAACACAATGGCATCGTAGGGAACGATACTGTCCATCTGAATCGCCCTTTCCCGGGACAACGCCCCGAGCGAAAGACCCGAATAACCACGGGTCGATATATTATCGACAGCAATGCCCTGCACATCGTCCAGCCACACGCCTATGGCTGCAAATCCCGGCGTATTTCCCACCCTTACTTGAAAACGTGGGGTTTGCCCCTCTACCGCCAAAGATTGAATCTCATGAGAACCCGCAACGGGAAAAACCTGCCATTCGCCATCGGCTATTTTCAACTCGACCGAGCAATCCTGCCGGGCGATAAATACGAAACGAGACAGTGCCCAACTATCGGCATGTTCTATTTTCGCAGTTCCTCTGTATTGAGCCGTAGCACCCTCCAACGGTACGAAATACTGCTGCTGCAAAGTCATGACTTTCCAGTCGACTTCTTTGGGTTTCAATACACTATGCACTTCCCAACCTTCGCCCGACTGTATGACCGATCGACGAAATCCGGGAAAATCGGAATGCATAGACACGTATCCCACACCACTCCCACCATACCGGGATTGCAACAAACTTCGCACGTCTTGCGTGAATATATCGGCCTCGATAAACGAATCGCCCAAAAATGCCAAACGCACGGGACGTCCCAATGAGGCTCGTTCCTTCAAGGACGAGAGAAGATGAGACAAACCATTTTTCCCCGGCGAGAAATCTTCGAACAAAACCACATCGCCGTCCCGTCGGGGAAGATTCCCGACCTCTGCCGTATCGGACGAAATATTCGTTACGAGAAGAGTGTCGGCTGTTTCTTGTACCCTTATCGTATCGGGCACGACTTGCCGATCCTGCGGCTCATCTTTCTCCACAGAGGAAAGAGAATCCACCCCCTCGTTCAACCACTCCATTCCCTCCTCCTGCCACTCTGCATCGCCCGGCAAATCCAAATCTTGCTCATCGACACGGATATCGGAAAAGAGATCGACAGGTTTTGTCGCGAATCCACCCCACTCCAAAACAGGCAACTGAGTCAGGAGAAACAGAAAAACGAGAGAGAGCACCAACAGAGCAACCACATGCCCGTCTTTGTATTTAGAGGAATTATTCCCTTGCTTTTTATTCTTCACTTCGGCTATTCAAATGAGACTACAAAAATAGAGAAAGGAGAGTGGAGAAAAAAGAACTCGCCCTATTTTTCTACCGAGCTACCTCCCATTTCCGCATTTCACACAAAAATAGGGAAAGATTTATATCTACGAACGATTCCTTCCAAATTTCACTCGTCCCATTCACATTTCTTACAGTTCTCTCCCTCCTCACGATTTTTTCAAGAAACAACTATCCTATTTGCTTTTTTCAGATTTTTTTTCTAATTTAGCTTTCGGAATGTTGACACTCGCCCTATTACCGCCTATCGACGACTGGGTATACATCGTGGTCTATACGATATATGCCATTACCATACTGGGTACGATCGTGATAATCATCACAGAGAATCGCAATCCGGTAAAAAGTTTGGCATGGGTACTCGTATTGGCATTTCTTCCCATCGTAGGGTTGGTTTTCTATATTTTTTTCGGGCAGAATTTCAAGGCGAAAAGAATGGTTTCCCGACGCATAAAGAGGAAATTACGAAAGCGGGATTATCATTCGATCGTCAATATCGACAGTCTTCCACTGAGCGAGGAGAGCAAGCAAGAGATAAGATTGTGCCACAGTTTGTGCAGTGTACCGTACTATTCGGGAAGCCACGTGAAGATATTCACTTCGGGAGAAGACAAATTCAAACACTACCTGCAAGATTTGGAGATTGCCCAAGAGTATATCCATATCCAATATTACATCTTCGAGGACGATAAACTCGGCAACCGAGTCAAGGAGGTTTTGCTTCGATGCGCCCGCCGAGGCATACAAATAAGAATCCTATACGACGATGTGGGTTGTTGGTCGGTGAAAAAACGTTTTTTCAAAGAGATGCAGGATGCGGGAATCGCCGTACGTCCTTTCCTTGAAATCACATTTCCCCAACTCGCCAGCCGAATCAATTACCGGAACCACCGCAAAATAACGGTCATCGATGGAAAAATAGGCTACATAGGAGGCATGAATATCGCCGACCGCTATGTCGAAGGAACCAAATGGGGAACGTGGCGCGACACACATTTGCGTATCGAGGGGCCTGCGGTAAGAGGATTACAATTGTTGTTCGCCGTCGATTGGAGCTACGAATGCAAAGAGGTTCTTTCGGATTCCCGATTTTTTCCACCGGTAGCAGACAAAGGGAAAAGCGGCATACAAATCGCTCCGGGCGGCCCCATAGGGGAATGGTCGAACATCGCCATGCTTTTCTTGAAAGCGATTACCAATGCTAAAAAAAACGTATATATACAAACGCCTTATTTCCTGCCTACCGAAAGTTTGGTGAAAGCCTTGCAAACCGCAGCTCTCGCCAAAGTGGACGTGCGGCTAATGATACCGGAACGGTCGGACTCGACGGTGTTGCGTTTTGCATCGTTTTCTTACATAACGGAAATGTTACGCGCCGGGGTAAAAGTTTACTTTTACCAACCGGGCATACTTCATTCCAAGACGATCATCATAGACGACGAGCTATGTTCGGTAGGCTCTACCAACTTCGACTTCCGCAGCTTCGAACACAATTTCGAAGCCAACGCTTTCATTTATGACCGAGAGGTCAACAGTGAAATGAAACGTATTTTCTTGGAGGACCAGCAACAATGTCGTCGCATTATCCAACACTATTGGCGACACCGTCCCCTCTATCAAAAAGGGATAGAGTCTATCATGAGGTTATTGAGCCCTGTATTATAAAGACGGCTCCCGAAACTCTTCGCTCATATTGACCAGCCATATCTTCTCGGTCGCCCGGGTGAAAGCCGTATAAAGCCAACGATAGAAATCGAGCGAAACCGCACCCTGAGGGATATATCCCATATCGACATAGACATGTTTCCACTGACCGCCTTGCGCTTTGTGACAAGTTACCCCATAGGCATATTTTACTTGCAAAGCGTTGAACCACGGATCGGTTTTCAGCCGTTTCATTTTTTCTCTCTTTGTCGTAACGTCATAATAGTCGGCCAAGACTTGCGCAAAAAGAGTCTCCTGCTGTTCCCTTGTCAGAGAAGGGGACTCACTGGTAAGGGTATCCAATAGGATCTTAACTTCCATCTCGACTTCCAAATCAGGGAAATAAAGTTGTACATCGGCAAAGCGGAAACCATACATATCGGTACGTTTAAGTACTCGCACGACACGGGCCACATCGCCGTTAGCGATGAAATCGACCTCTTTATAGTCCTTTCCCCAGAAATAGTTATTCTTGGCGACCAACAACAGATCGCCTGCGGTAAGTTCCTCTTCCCGATAGAGTATCTGGTTGCGAATCCCCTGATTGAATATATTGGCCCGTTTATTGGAACGGGTAACGACAATCGTTTCGTCGAGTCCGACACGGTCGTAAGAGTCGGATATACGTTCTACCAAATACTCTCCGCTAAGAGCCTCGACATCGGGAAACCCATTCACCCGCAAGCAGGGTCGGGGCAATGGCATCTCTTCCATACATTCCCGCAAACGGGTGGCATTATAGAGGATTCCCGATTCGGCAGCCTGCCGAGCGACCTCCCGCAATTCATATTCCACGACATTCAATCCGTAACCGCCCATAACGGCGGCATCCAAAGCCGGACTACGCTCCTGACCCACCGGAAGCAGCTGTGCAGTATCGCCCAACAAAATCAACCGACAATGCTCGCCTGAATAGACATACTCGACCAAATCGTCGAGCAGCCTCCCGGAACCGTAAACCGCCCCTTCACCCACCGAGTTGGCAATCATGGAGGCCTCGTCGACAATAAACAGCGTGTGTTTCGCCAGATTTTCCCCAATAAGAAATCCTTCCATATCGGGCGAATAGCTCTTTTGCCGGTATATCCTCCGATGAATCGTATAGGCCGGGTGACGAGCATACCGAGAAAACACCTTAGCCGCACGCCCCGTAGGAGCCAGCAATACCACCTTGCTCTGTAACTGTGTCAAGGCTTTGACCAAAGCTCCCACCAGTGAGGTTTTACCAGTTCCCGCATATCCCCGTAGCAGGAACAACGAGTCGTCCCGTCCGTCGAGGACAAAAGCGGCTAGCTGCTGCAACAACTCACTCTGTTCGCGATTCGGTTCGTACGGCAAACAACTTTCTATCTGTTGGACAAGCAGGTCGGTAATCATGTGCAATCGGTTAAAGCATACTGCAAAAATAACGTTTCCCGGTTTCTTTACCTACATTTGTATAGGATAAAATACCAGAGTATTTTTGCAGGCATAGTCAAGCCGAATATACAATTTTCATTTACCTCAGCGCTCTCCTTTCACTATATTTGTAGAATATCGGAGGCGGTTCGGTATAGTCAAGCCGAAAATGTAATTTTCGCTTGCCTCTGCGCTCTCCTTTCACTATATTTGCAACAAATACGAAGGCAAACGACGGTTATTTCCAACCACCCGACCCTTTGCACTACGTGCCGCCTCTCCTATATTTTGCCTTGCAAAACACAGGGGAAGAGGCTAAACCCGGAGATACCTTGCTCTGTTTGCACAAAGACAGTTAAAACAAATTGACGATGGAACCGATAGAGGCACTGAACCGACCGATAAAAGAGAGTCACAAATACATCTTGGCGATGTATGCCGACGGTTCGTATCTGTATATTTTATTACAACACACGGAGAATCGTGATGAAATCGTAACGGAACGTTTACCGCTGACCTCAGAAAAGGGAGTTCCTTCTATCGAAGAGGCTGTTTTCTCCCAACCCATATTGACTCGTCCGTTCGAGAAAGTCTTTTTCATAGCCGACTCTCCTCGGTTTATCTTTATCCCAGACGAATTCGCTTCGACGGAGGACAATCCTCTCTATTTCGATTTTTGTTTTCCAGACAGCGAAGGAACTTTGATTTCGGCCGACCTACCTCAAACGGGAGCGAAAATACTTTTCGACCTGAACACAGAGCTGTCGTCTTTCGTGAAACGCACGTTGGACCGCCCCGTACTGCTACACAGGCTGGCTCCGGCGTGCGAATACTTTTTCAGAAAAAGCCGATTGGGATATACGTCTAAAATGTATGTTCACTGGGAAACCGACCATATCGATTTGTTTTGTTTCAACCAACAGGGCTTCCTGCTATCCAACAGCTTTCGCATACGCCATATCAACGACGGTATATATTATCTATTAAACGCTTGGAAACAATTGGGATTCCATGCCGGGGAAGACGAACTTTCCTTGTCCGGGGACCATGAGAATCTCCGACAAAATGTTATCCCGGCTCTTCGGAAGCATCTGTCTTATATCACCTTGACGAAGTTTCCTTCCCACGCTCTCACCGGGAAAGAGAATCTGCCGTTACCTCTACGCCTAATATCCGTCTACATGCGATAACCCGACACCACCATATCCCGTAAAACAAAAAAATGCTTTCGGGATTCAGTCGAACCCCGAAAGCATCTCTAACCTAATCTTCCGAAAAGCCTATAATTCGAATTTATACATACGAGCCAATCGCAACTGATACTCATATTCCAAAGAGAGTTTATTCTCAAAAGCTTCATAAAGTTGCGTAGCATCTACCAAGTACTCCACCATCGAGATCTTGCCGGATGCCAAAGCCTTCTGTAACAATTCAAAATTATTCTGCCGAGTCAACAGCTCATATCTCTCCCGATTATCTTTCAATGCAACCGCTTCGTTATAGGAAGACTGCAACACCGCCAACGTCTGCAACTCCTTGTTATTAACGGTGAAAGAACCGGCCACCGCTTGTGCTTTGGCTATCTTCACTTTCTTGCGATTGGCAAACAAAGGAATGGAAACACCCACGGACAATCCATTAAAACGCTCGCCCAATTCGTAGGCATGACGATAGCCCAGCTCGAACTTCGGCAACCAGCCTGCCCGGTTGAGAGAGATCTCCTTACCGGCGATCTGGTTTTCCTGCCGCAACATTTGTAATTCGGGATCGGATTGCAACGCCTGTTCTTTCAAGTCATCGAACGATGCCGGCAACTCCCTATCGGAATATTCCGTCAGAGCCGACTCCGCCAAGTTCAACGGCTCACCGCCATTCAACGCCTGCAACTGCGCCAGACAAGCGGCCAGCTCATTCCGGCGTTGTATATTGCTCGTCGTGATATTCAACTGCTCGATTTCGATTTTATTCACGTCCAGAATATTGGCATCGCCAGAGGTCAGCCGTTCACGATATAGTTTGACCAACTCGTCGGCGGCAGCTTGCCTCTCGTTTCCCAACCGAATACAACGATTCAAATAGATCACCTGCAAACACAGCTCCTTTGCCTGCAACAATATTTGTTGTCGCAAAACAGCCTGCTGCCCATCGTACAAAGTACGTTTCAAATTCCCTATTTTATTCCGCTGAACATATAGCGAAGGAAAATCGAACGACTGGGAAACCGAAATATCGTACTTGCGGTCTTTGGCATTGTCGGCTCCCCATAAATGCTCGAACTCGAAGTTAGGGTCTTCCAATGTGTTCTGTGAAGATACTTCGGCTTTCTGACTCAAAACGATTTGAGCTCCGGCTTTCAATTCGGGATTATTCGTTTCGATAGAAGCCAATATATCCGCCATATTATTTTGTGCTCCCATATTCGCAACAGCGAATACAAAAAGACATAAAAAGCTATTTCTCATCGATTTTCTTTTTTACGGTTCATAATCCAATAAACGACCGGAACGACAAAAGCATTGAGGAAAGTCGAAGTTATCAATCCTCCTAAAATGACTTTTGCCATAGGGCTTTGTATTTCATTCCCCGGCAAATCGCCACCCAAAGCCAAAGGAATGAGTGCAAGAGCCGATGTGAGTGCCGTCATCAATATGGGGTTCAACCGGTCGAGCGAGCCTCTTAAAATGGTATCGTGCAACGAATTACCTTCGGACAGCATCGTATTATAGTGCGAAACCAACAACATACCGTTACGCGTGGCGATTCCGAAAAGAGAAATAAATCCGATAATAGCTGGTATGCTTATCTCTCCGGTCGTAAAACGCAAGATAAACACGCCTCCGATAAGTGCCAACGGAAGATTCAGCAAGATGACCGCCGACTGCGATACGCTTCGGAACTGATTGTATAACAACAAGAATACAACCAGCAAAGAAAAAAGCGAAACGAACGAAAGCGTACGAGAAGCTGCCGCCTCGCTTTCAAACTGTCCTCCATACTCGATGAAATAACCTTCGGGGAGCACCACGGTTTCATCGATACGTTCCCTTATATCGTCCACTACACTACGCAAATCGCGGTCGCTGACATTGGCCGATATGACAATCTTACGTTTCACATTCTCCCTATTAATCGTATTGGGCCCCGTGGCGGACTTGATTTCCGCCAAATAACTCAACGGAACTTTCCCGTCCTGGGTATCGACCATCAAATCTCCTATCTTGGCCGCCGAAGAACGTTCATCGTCTTTTACTTTTACCGTCAAATCGAATGTGCGGCTTCCTTCGTACACCTGCGACACAACCTCGCCAGCCAATGCGACATCGATAAATTCGGCGAACTCGGACAGCGATACGCCATAACGAGCAAGCATTTCCCTGCGCGGAGTGATTTTCAATTGCGGGCGTTCGATTTGTTGCTCCACATTCAAATCGACCACTCCATCGATTGCCGAAATATTCTTCTTAATCTGATTGCCCAACATAAACATGCGGTTCAAATCATCGCCGAAAAGTTTAATGGCAATACGTGCCTGAGTACCGGAAAGCATAGCGTCGATACGGTGAGAAATGGGTTGTCCAATCTCGATATTCACCCCCGGAATCACCGACAGTTTTTTGCGTACATCGGCAACGACCTCGGCATGCGAACGGTCTCCCAATACAAAGGGGGCTTCTATCTCGGAGGTATTTACGCCCAAAGCATGTTCATCGAGTTCGGCACGTCCCGTCTTCCGGGCGACAGTCTGTATCTCGGGAACTTCAAGTAGAAGTTCTTCTGCCCGACGACCGATATTGTCCGATTCCTCCAACGAGATACCGGGCAAAGTGCTCACGTTGATTGTAAACGAACCCTCATTAAAAGGAGGCAAGAAACTACGTCCCAACGTGAAAAAGGTAATCATGGCAGCCACAAACAGGGCGATAGTCCCGCCCAGCACACCGGTACGGTGACGCAGCGCCCACTCCAAAGCTTGCCCATAATATTTTTTCAAAGTACGGGCGACAAACGGTTCACGACTAATATCCTTATCGGTCTTTCCTTTGCCCAACAGATAGCTGCACAGTACCGGCGTCAACGTCAATGCAACGACAGTCGATGCAAACAACGCGACGATAAAAGCAATACCGAGAGGCACGAGCATGCGGCCTTCCATGCCGGTCAGGAAAAAGAGCGGAATAAAAGTGACAATAATGATTAATGTAGAATTGAGAATAGGCATACGCACCTCGCGCGAGGCTTCGAACACGACTTCGACAATCGGCTTTCGTTGTCCCGGTGGCAACAGTCGATTCTCCCGCAGATGTTTATATACATTCTCCACATCGACAATGGCATCATCGACCAAAGATCCTATGGCTATGGCCATACCACCGAGGCTCATCGTATTGATGGTCAACCCCATAAAATGGAGCGCCAATATAGAGAATAGTAAAGACAACGGCAAAGCGACCAACGAAATGAGCGTCGTACGCACATTCATCAAGAAGAAAAACAGAACGATCACTACGAATATAGCCCCTTCGTATAAGGACTTTTGTACATTGTTTATGGAACTTTCGATAAAATGAGACTGACGGAATATATCGGTCGAAACCGTGACATCGGCCGGCATATTTTTCTGTAACTCGTCCATCGAAGAAAGCAGTTTTTCCGTGAGGTCGAGAGTACTCGTATTGGGCTGCTTGGTAACTGTCAGCAAAACGGCAGGATTGGCCCGAACCGAAGCCGTACCCAATTTAGGGGCTTTGTCTCCTATCTTCACCTCGGCAACGTCGCCCATCAACACAGGAACGCCATCGACCCGTTTTACCACGGCTTTGGCAATCGCATCGACGTCGGTCGTAGCGACAGCTCCCCGTACAATGTATTCATTGCCATATTCATACAAAATACCTCCGTTGGCATTCCGGTTCATCTCACGAGCAGCATTGAGAACCTCGTCCAATGTGACACCGTACTGTTTCATACGGGGCAAGTCCAAAAGAATCTGGTATTCCTTCATCTCGCCGCCGATAACCGTAACCTGAGCCACACCGCCGATAGAAAGCAAGCGGGGACGGATAGTCCAATCGGCCAACGTGCGCAAATCTCTCAAAGATGTAGAATCGGACGTCAGACCGATAATCATCATCTCGCCAAGAATAGAGGATTGAGGGCCTAATGTGGGAGTTCCCACTCCCTCGGGCAAACTTTCACCCACGACAGCCAATTTCTCGGAAGTAATCTGCCGTGCCCGATAAATATCGGTTCCCCAATCGAATTCCACCCAAACCACCGAAAACCCGGTCGTCGAGGAGGAACGTACCCTACGCACATCGGTCGCTCCGTTCAATGCGGTTTCTACGGGGAAGGTCACCAACCGTTCCACCTCCTCGGGCGCCATACCCGGAGCCTCGGTCATGACGACTACCGTAGGAGCATTCAAATCGGGAAAGACATCGACGTCCATTTTCATAGATGTGTACAATCCCGCAAAAAGTAACAATACAGATGCCACTAAAATCAGCAGCCGATTGTTCAAAGAATATCGGATAATTTTATTCAACATGGCTGTAATGTATTAGTGGTTGTGCGAATGGCCTTCGGGAATCACTCCACTATTGGCGGCGAGTTTTACCTGATAGACACCCCGTGTAACAACTTGGTCGCCTTCGTGCAAACCGGACAATATTCTCACATTCTCGCCATCGGAATTTCCGACTGTAACTTCTTGCTTTTTATACCCTTCTTCGTCCAAACGCAAATAGACGAAATAGAGCCCTTGTTCCTCGGTTAGTGCCGAAACAGGAACCACGATCGCATTATCGATCGATGCCGTCAACAAAAAGACTTCTATGTAGGCTCCGGGAACTATCTCGCCCTTATTGTCCAATTCGAAAACCACGGGGATATAAGCACCTCCCGCCAAAGTTCCCTTTCCGAAACTCAACAATCGCCCGTTCAACCGAGAAAGCTCATACACCCGGTCGTCATAAGGTGTCTTGAAATTGGCCGAAACAACCGCTGGCAATTCCTTATAATAACGTTGAGGAACTTCGGCCCGCAATTGTAAACGTTTATTTTGCGAAAGGGTCATCAGCGGTTGTCCCATCTCTACAAAATCACCGTCTTTCACCATGATATTTTTCAAATAACCTCCCATAGGGGCTTTCACGGCACTGCCCGACTTTCCTCCACCAATGGCTTCATAAGCCAATTTCGCCGTCTCATAGTCTTTATATATCTGTTCGTATTCCTGTCGGGAAATAATCTGATCCTTTACCAACTCCTGAGCACGCTCATAGGTCTTGCGAGCAGTTTCGTAATCGATATAAGCCCGTTTAGCCGGATCTCCGGTAGCCATCTTCTCGGCAGAAACATTCAACAACACACTGCCTTTGGCGACCGAACTACCATCGGTAATATGTTTACCGGCCAATGAAACCACACCGGCAACCGGCGAAACAACGGTTACTTCATCTCCCTGTGCAGCCAATAAAGTTCCCGAGCAAGAAATAACGCCGTGAAATTTTTCGGGACGGATAGTCTTGGTCGTTAAACCTATGGCTTCGGCCTCGGCTTTTTTCAAAATTATCTCGTCGCTATGTTCTTCGGCTTCATGGTCATGACCTTCGTGTTCGTCGTGATTATGATCATGAGCTTCTATATGATCGCTATGTTGATGCTCATGTTCATCACCATGAGAAGAAGACGAACCCGAACACCCCCAGAATATATAAGTGAAAAGAATTGAGAATATAATATTTCGTTTCATAGGTATAATTAATTATGGAATAAATAATAGTTATCGGTTCGGATACAAAAATACCGAACGAATTTTCTCTTATGGAATTAAGAGATATTTATACCTATGCGACGGGAGGAGCCCGCAGCCCCAACGTTTTAAGAAAAGTAAATGTATGCAGCCGCTCGATGTAAATACCGAAACAGGGAGATACCTCCAAACTGTCGATAACGAAATCGGACAACATAGCCCACGTCCCCAACAAAATTTTTACCGGGGCAAACTTTAATGTAAGATATTGATTTAAAGAAACTGTATCGACCGGAGCCTTATATGCAAACCAACTACAACCGCTGCAATCGCCAGCCTTTTCGGGGACATCGGACGAATGGGTATCTCCCGACTCTGCGGCATCGATTACCCAGCAGATCATACCATTCTCATGATGGTGATGAGGAATCACCGTCGAAAAAACAGCCAGACAACCGGCCAAACAAACGAATAGTATTTTCAGTTTTTTCGCCCACATAAGACTTAATCTTGCAGACAAAGGTAAGGGAGATTATTTCAGAGGAGTTATACAATCCTTTCTTTTTTAGAAAATTTAAATATTCGACTCTACACAACGGAAAATACATTCCGCTATCCCCTATTCGTCCAAGTCGTCATCTTCGAAATCGAAATCAAAATCGAATCCATCATCGGCATACTCCGATTCGAGGAATTGCTTCATTTGACGACCGTCTCTTTTCGTCGGTCGTCCCAATCCTTTTTGGCGATTGACAAAACCTCCTATACGCACCATTTCGAGCAATTCGTATTGTTCCGGCGGAGTGATATTCTCCAAATACCCGGGAACTAATTTTGCCCCCATACGATTTTCAGAGAGAGCCAAAACTCGAAAAGAATATGTTACAGGCGGTTTTCTCACTTGTATGACATCGCCAACTTTGATCATTCTGGAAGGTTTCACCGCAACTCCGTCGAGCATCACCCTTCCCTTTTTACAGGCTTCGGTCGCTATGGTACGAGTTTTAAAAATGCGGGTAGCCCACATGAATTTATCAATTCTTACCTCGTCTTTCGCCATATCTGCTATTTATTGTTATATTGATTCATAGTTTGCTGCACGCCGGCTAAACAAAAACTCTTGATAATCTCGCCGGCTCGTTCCAACTTTTCGGGGAGTTGCTTCTCCTCTTCCGGAGGAAAAGATCCTAAAACGAACTCTACTTGTCCTCCCCGCGGAAAATCATTCCCTATACCGAATCGAAGACGGGCATAGCATTGTGTACCCAATATTTCGCAAATATGTTTCAATCCATTATGACCGGCATCGCTGCCTTTGGGTTTCAATCTCAATGTACCGAACGGCAAAGCCAAATCGTCTACGACGACAAGCATATTCTCCACCGGTATATTTTCTTTTTGCAACCAGTACCGAACCGCATTTCCGCTCAAATTCATATAGGTCGAAGGTTTCAACAAAACCAACACACGTCCTTTTAACCGAAGTTCGCATGTAGCACCGTAACGTCCATCGGTAAAAACGAGATTGGACGCCTTAGCTAAGGCGTCCAATACTCTGAATCCTATGTTATGTCGGGTATTCTCGTATTCATAACCGATATTCCCCAACCCTACAATCAGATATTTCATCAATAAAACAGGTTTATCGATCGTTATTTAGCGGCAGCTTGCGCACCACGAGCGGCACGAGTCAAGTTAACCGCACAAACTACGGCATTCTTGGCGTTCATCAATTCCAAACCTTCGAAATGGAGTTCTCCCACTTGCAAGGTTTTACCCAATCCCAAATTGTCGATATTGATTACCAAACGTTCGGGGATATTGGAATAGATGGCTTTTACTTTCAGTTTTCTCATCGACAAACTCAATTTACCACCGGCACGTACACCCTCAGAGTGTCCTTCGAGTTGAACCGGAACTTCCATAACAACGGGTTTCTTATCGGATACTTCCAAGAAATCCATATGCAGAATAGCATCGGTCACAGGGTGGAATTGCAAATCTTTCAATACCGCCATCTTTTTTTCACCATCGATAGTCAACTCGACTGCAAAAATATCGGGAGTATAAACCAATTTACGAACGGCATCCTTAGTCACAGTGAAATCGGTAACGATAATACCTTTTTTACCACCGGGAAGTTCTACCAATTTTTCACAGGGTTTGAGCGCTCCCTGATAAGGCAATTCTACCAACTCGCCACCATTCAGCACTGCGGGAATCAATCCTTGCTTACGCAAACCTTTTACTGCTTTCTTGCCCAAATCGGTACGGGCCGTACCATTTAATTGAAATGTTTTCATCGTTGTGTTGTTTTGTGTTACTCAAAATTAAGCTTTCACTGCTCCTTAATTTCCCATCACACGGAATTTTCAAAAAGCGGGGCAAAGTTAACATTTTATTTTCTTACCCACAAGCCTTTACGAAATTATTCCTCTCGAAACAAAAAATCGGGGAAGCGTTTTTTCTCCGCTCTCCTTTCGCTATCTTTGTCACTATGAAGATAGGTGCTCGGCATAGCCAAATCGGAAATAGAATTTCCGTTTGTCTTTACACTCACCTTTTTGTATCTTTGCAATTCATAATAAAGAATTTAAACACACCAACCACCATGAAAGGAAAAATCTTGGTTACCGGAGGAACGGGATACATCGGGTCTCATTCCACAGTAGAACTGCAAAATGCAGGTTACGAAGTTGTCATCATCGACAATCTATCCAACTCTAACATCGAAGTACTCGACGGAATCGAACGTATCACAGGCAAACGTCCTACGTTCGTTCAAGCCGACTGTACCGATATGGAGGCTTTGCATCAGCTTTTTAAAGAGAATCCCGGAATAAAAGGGATCATACATTTCGCGGCGAGCAAAGCAGTGGGCGAATCGGTTCAAAAACCTTTGCTCTATTACCGCAACAATCTAATGTCTCTTGTTAATTTATTAACTTTAATGCCGGAATATGGCGTAGAAGGAATCGTATTTTCATCGTCTTGTACCGTTTACGGACAACCAGACGTTTTACCGGTAGACGAATCGGCTCCTATCAAACCCGCCTTATCGCCCTACGGCAATACCAAACAGATTTGCGAAGAAATTATTAAAGATACCATTCATGCCAGCGCTCCTTTCAAATCGATCATTCTCCGTTATTTCAACCCGATAGGGGCACACCCAACCGCCGAAATAGGAGAACTGCCCAACGGCGTTCCCCAAAACCTTATCCCATACTTGACCCAAACCGCCATCGGTATTCGCAAAGAATTGAGCGTATTCGGCGACGATTATCATACTCCCGACGGTTCTTGCATTCGCGATTACATCAACGTCGTAGATCTTGCAAAAGCTCATGTGACAGCCATGAATCGTATGCTTGAAAATAAATCGCCCGAAGCTATCGAGATATTCAACCTCGGTACGGGGCGAGGGGTTTCCGTGCTCGAACTAATTTCTGCATTTGAAAAAGCTACGGGGGTAAAAGTTCCTCACAAAATAGTAGGACGTCGAGAAGGCGATATAGAACAAGTGTGGGCTAACCCTGAAAGAGCGAATAAAGTTCTAGGCTGGACAGCACAAGAAAGCATCGAAGACACGCTTGCTTCTGCTTGGAAATGGCAATTGAAATTACGCGAAAGAGGTATTATGTAATGTATAATCATCTATCTTTCTAAAAAACAGAGCCTTTAATAAAGGCTCTGTTTTTTGTTTCTATCAAAGTTATCAGAAAGAAATATCCTCCTGTCTTATTGCATTATATTGCTTTTGTGAGTATGAAGATAGGCTGCGGTTCGGCATAGTCAAATCGGAAATGAGATTTCCGTTTGCATCTGCACTCGCCTTTCGCTATCTTTGCCTTAAACAGAAATAAGAAGATATGCCGGAGGTATGTATATTCTTTGGAATTATAATCAGTTTATAAATGCATCAACGACCCAAAATCCAGTATAACAACAATAAATAATTATTTTATATCTCTTTCGTCAAGCTAAACTCCTTATCGGCAAATAATTCGGCTAACCCGGATATTTGTTTAAACCGTAATAATTCGTCCTTATCCATACCAATATTCCGCATAATCCAGCTATCGGACATACCGGCTTTCGTCAACTCCGAAACAATTTCGCACATCAATTCGATACAATGCGTACCTCTCGCCCTATTATGCCGTATGGTAGAAGCCATTCTGTTCGAAAGGTCTTTATCTATCACCACCACCGGCAACAAACCCTTTTCCCTGTCATATATACGCTTGGAGGTTTTCATAACTTTATAGCGATGAAACCCGTCGACCAGTTCATACTGGTCTTTCTCCGGAATATAATAACACACACAGGGCATCGTATATCCGTCCTCCCAAATAGAAAGTTCGAGTAATTTCATCTCGGGCGGAGCAACAATATTCGGATTATACGTATTGGCGACCACTTTTTCCACGGGAACAGCAATCACATTGTAAACCGGACTTTTATACTCTTCCATTTTTCAAATCAATGCTTTATATTTTTCCATCACTCGTTCTTTTTGTTCTTTCTCGGCCTTATTCAAAGAAAAGCCCATGTATTTGCATGTATGATCGTTTTTAAGAATACATATACACATGCGTTTAAATGTGGGGAGTTCTTTAAATTCGGGGATATCAATATCGTCTAAATATTCCATTCGTACAGGTTTTTTCTCGGTCCTGTAATTGGAATGGTCACCTACGGTAATAGGAATTCCCATCTTTTCCAGCTTTCGAATGGTTTCATCTGCCAGACACCCCCCTTTATCCCGCCAGAAGTTCATACTCACCGACAATTTTCGCTGGTAATTTTTACGAGTGTTTTCCGGAAGCGTTTTCAACAAAAAATCCAAATATCCTTCCCATGTCATATTGGGTGGAAGTTTGATAGAATGCCAGCCCATCATAGATGTATTCCCATACAATCCGGCAAAATTCACCCCATTGACCCGACTTACCATTTTCCCCCACATATCCGGGTCTATCGCACGATACAAACGGAGGCTCGATATGGCCTGCGATATAAACGGGCTGGCCACCCTTTGCTTATCCAACGGGACCCCAGCTCGATAGTAGAGATCGTACAGCTTGTTATAATCCCAATGATACCGGCCGTTAGCGACCCACACGTCGGTCGTCAGCCAATCGTGTATGGGATAGGCATTGCAAATGCCATATTTCATCTCACGAATCCACTTCAAACCTTTATACTTCCTGTAATTCTTATCGCTATGAATCGTGCGCCAACGATTGAAACTTTCTTGTGTGCGAATGCCGATGAGACAACAAGTCCTGCGAGCTGCATTCCGCTTGTGCAACCATTCGGCGAACTTAATCTGAAACTCATAGTCCCATAAATCATCTGTATAAAAATCGAAGTCTTCTTTCGTATAACAGTTTTCTGGTTTTTCTCTTACCCATAACGGGCGCATAGAGTCCTCCCACGGGCGCCAATAGTTTTGATACATCGAAGCACACGTCGTAACCTTGAACGGGACGCAAATCCTATATACATCTAATATATCGGAATTAGATGCCAATACTCTGTCTACATAACGCGTCGTCTCCTCATATTGGACTTCATAGTCGATATGAAATACCCCCAATCTACGATTCAATTTATTCTGGCGAATATAATCGATACATAAATTAAGAAGCACACCGCTATCTTTTCCTCCCGAAAAAGAAACATACACATTATCAAAATCGGAAAATATCCGATTCAATCGCTCCAAAACGACTTCATACACACTGCTTCTCAGATTCTCCATTTGCCTCATACACCATTTTTACATACAATTTCCACGTTTTCAATTCAGAAAATCCACACGCCCGAAAGGCATCAACATGCCGAACATGAGAAATCGCATAAAGAGTGCAGTCTTGGGCAAACTCTTCTTTCGCTTTTTCGATAAGAGAAGTCAACAATTCGGAAGAATCTCCCGCCAAATAGTAATTATCGATACAAGCTCCCGCAGTTTTTCTTTCAACAGGCATAAAACCTTTTACCTCACCTCGTTCCAAAGCGATGAACCAAAGGTGTTTACGAGAGGTTTTAAACGGATAATTATTGTTCTGACGAATAATGGGAACACTCATAACTAACGGTGCAACAAGGGCATATAGCCGCGCATCTGTCCCCGGCAATTTTTCTACTATCATGGTGGAGCATTTTTGTGATTCATTCGAAACATAACATCGGTATGTTCCAAATGCCTCTATCTTATTTTAGTCACAAAAATAAAAAAAGAATGAATATATACAGCAACAAAAATGTCACAATTTCACTATAACAATAATATATAAAATACGATTTATCGTTATTCTATGGGCAAACCGTACATTTAAAATGTTTTAGAACATATCCATTTATATTTTTTACAACACCTAAAAACCTGTCGCGAACAAATTTTTTCACTTAAAAATCATACCTGTCTTATTCCCTTTGTAATCTTTGTTTATTCACAAAAAATTTTTATCTTTACCCATAATTATAAAACTTTCTTAAATAATCGTTTTTTAATTAGAAGTATTTCAATTTTAGAATTATTCTAATTATATTTGTACCAGAATTAAAAACACATCAAAAACAAAGAATGCTATGAGTAGTATTAAAGGAACAAAAACAGAACAGAACTTATTGAAAGCTTTCGCCGGAGAATCGCAAGCTCGTACTCGTTACACTTTTTTTGCCAGCGTAGCAAAAAAAGAAGGTTATGAACAAATCAGCGCCATTTTCATGGAAACAGCCGAACAGGAAAAAGAACATGCCAAAAAGTTCTTTAAATTTCTCGAAGGCGGTATGGTCGAAATCACAGCCTCCTACCCTGCCGGCGTAATCGGAACAACCGCAGAAAACCTGAAAGCGGCAGCAGAAGGTGAAAACGAAGAGTGGGTAGATCTTTATCCCGAATTTGCCAAAATCGCCGACGAAGAAGGATTCCCCGCTATCGCACACACATTCCGTAACGTCTCCAAAGTAGAAGAAGAACACGAGAAACGCTATCGCAAACTGTTATCAAACATCGAAAACGGAACCGTGTTCTCCGACAGCGAAGAAATCGAATGGCAATGCCGCAACTGCGGATATGTGTTCCGTGGCAAAAAAGCACCCGAAGTATGTCCCGCATGCGCTCACCCGCAAGCCTTCTTCGAACGCAAGAAAAATAACTATTAAAATTCAGTTTCAAAAATCTCAAAACAACCCATCGGTCTGCCCTTATCGGGTAGACCGATATTCTTTAATTATGGATATTACAGCATTACGAAACCTCACCTACGGGCTATATGTCGTAGGCACTAATGACAACGGCCGCCCTACGGGGTGTATCATAAATACTTGTTTTCAAGTAACCAGTGAAAATCCCATTGTCGCTATTTCCATGAACAAAAACAATTATACCCACGATATAATCGTACGACATGGGAAATTCAGCTTAGCTATTCTCGCAGAAGAAAGCGACACATCTTTAATCACTACTTTCGGGTTTCAATGCGGTCGAGACCGAAACAAATACACAAATTACGATTATGAGTGGCAAAACGATGTCCCCATCTTATCAGGGAAATTTTCGGGACATATTATCTGCGAAGTATTGCACATTGCCGACAACGAAACTCACGACGTAATTTTTGCCCGCGTCCTCAATACCATTCCCGACAATGGTACTCCTATGACTTACGCCTACTATCACCATGTAATTAAAGGAAAAGCTCCCAAAAACGCACCGACCTACATCAAGGAGGAAAATGTTTCCCCAGAAGATCCGAAACCAAACTCTGGAAAAAAGTACATTTGCGAAGTATGCGGATACATTCACGAAGGAGAATTGCCAGACGATTTCAAATGTCCGGTCTGTCAAGCACCGAGGAGTTGTTTCAAAGAAATTTGATTTACTATGAACCAAATTCCCGATCGAAAGTTCTATTTTCAATCGGGAATTTTTACTGTTTCAAAAGATAGGAACCACCGAGAACCCAATCTAATTCACCAAACTTGCTTTGGCTTATAGTTTACACTATCTTTGCATAAAATGCAAAACAGACGATATTATCTTTTATTAGAACTTTTAATCTTTACACAATGGATTTTATAATCGACAATCATCTGCAAGGCCTCGTTATTGGAATCTGCACATTTCTAATCATCGGAATGTTCCACCCCATAGTCGTCAAAGCCGAATACTATTGGAGTACTCGTTGTTGGTGGTTATTTTTATTTTTGGGGATAGCAGGCGTGATATCGTCTCTATGCATCGAAAATGTAGTTATATCGTCCTTGTTGGGTGTTTTTGCCTTTTCTTCTTTTTGGTCGATTAAAGAAATCTTCGAACAAGAAAAACGCGTGCAAAAGGGCTGGTTTCCCAAAAATCCTAAGCGGACTTACAAATTTTAAAGAGCATACCCATCATATTTAACGCCTTATCCTATACAATACTACAAAAAAGAGCTATCTTTGCAAGAGATATAAATAGATGCCATACTGGCATAATCGAGTGAAACATATCGATTTGCAAGACATTCTATTTTTAGATAGTGTTGTTATGAAGTATCTTTACGCAGTCTTTTTCGCGTTAGTATTCAGTGGCTTCGTCCTTCCAACGGCCGTAGCTCAAACAACTATGGAGAAAGAGATCTGGAAGATCGACGACAACCGTCAAAATGAACCCGTCCAAGAAGCCCCCATAGAGGTTTCGAGCAAGGACGGAAGCATTTATATTCGTACCCCACGCAAAGTACAGGTAATAGTCTACACGATATTAGGACAGATCGTAACCGACCGGACCATCAATCCCGGCCTCTCTGAATTAAAAATAGGTGTCCGAGGTATTTATTTAGTTAAAATAGAGGGACAAACACAAAAGATTGCTCTTTAATATATCCTTTTTACTTCAAATCGATATTACAAAAATAAAACCTTAAACATTGTTTCAATATTTCATGAAATAGTTTAACTTTGTCCCTATAAAGTTAAACTTAAAAACCGAAACAATGGAAAGTATCGATTGGTCAAACCTGTCATTCGGCTATATGCCTACCGACTATAATGTACGGTGTATTTACAAAGACGGGAAATGGGGCGACATTACAGTTACCAGCTCACAAACATTCGAAATACACATGGCGGCCACTTGCCTTCATTACGGACAAGAGGCATTCGAAGGAATGAAAGCCTTTCGGGGTAAAGACGGAAAAATCCGCATTTTCCGTATGGACGAGAATGCAGCTCGCTTGCAAAGTTCCTGCCGGGGAATCATGATGCCCGAACTGCCCACAGAGAAGTTTAACGAAGCCATACTAACCGTAGTCAAGAAGAACGAAAGGTTCGTACCTCCCTACGAAAGCGGAGCTTCACTCTATATACGCCCATTACTAATAGGAACATCGGCACAGGTAGGAGTCAAACCGGCCAAAGAATATTTGTTCATCGTCTTCGTATCTCCGGTAGGTCCTTATTTCAAAGAGGGTTTCAAACCTACCCCTATGGCGATACTCCGTCAATACGACCGCGCCGCTCCACTCGGAACAGGACGCTACAAAGTAGGAGGAAATTACGCAGCCAGTTTAGTGGCTGGCGAAAAAGCCCATGAACTGGGATATTCCGCCGTACTCTATCTGGACGCCAAAGAGAAAAAATATATCGACGAATGCGGCCCGGCCAACTTCTTCGGCATTCGGGGAAACAGCTATATCACCCCGAAATCGACGTCCATTCTCCCTTCAATCACCAACAAAAGCCTCATGCAACTTGCCGAAGACATGGGCATGACGGTAGAAGTACGACAAATACCGGAAGATGAAATCGGGACATTCGACGAAGCGGGAGCTTGTGGAACAGCTGCCGTCATCAGTCCTATCGCCCGTATAGACGACCTCGATGAAAACAAATCGTATATTTTCTCCAAAGACGGTAAACCCGGACCTATTTGCGAAAAGCTATACAATAAGTTACGCGCTATACAATATGGCGACGAACCCGATACTCACAAATGGATTACTATCGTAGAATAACTACAAGATTATACAACGGCAGCCCGGAGAGACACTCTTTCGGGCTGTCGCTTTTATAACACATTTTTTCAGTGACAACCATGAATATCCAACAAATCTTCGAAAAATACTATCAACCCGGAACGCCTCTTTATAACAGCGTATGGTCCCATAGCAAACTGGTTGCCGAAAAAGCCCTGAAACTAGCCCAAGCCCACCCGGAATTAAATATCGATTCGGACTTTGTTTACGAAGCCGCCATGCTTCACGACATCGGTGTATACCTCACCCATGCTCCTTCGATTTACTGTACAGGAGAAGAGCCCTATATCCGTCACGGCATTATAGGAGCCGAGCTTCTTCGAAACGAAGGATATCCCAAACACGCTCTCGTTTGTGAACGACACACAGGAACCGGACTGACGGTCGATGACATCGTCTCCCAAAACCTCCCGCTTCCACACCGTGACATGTGCCCTATAAGTCTCGAAGAAAAACTCGTTTGCTTCGCCGACAAGTTTTATTCGAAATCTACTCCCGACCAAGAAAAACCGTTCGATAAAGTTCGTAAAAGCGTTGCTAAATATGGCGATGCGTCTCTACACCGTTTCGACGAAATGGCCACTCTGTTTTTATAGAAACCTACACAATCAATAAAAAGAAGATACTCTGAACATTGAATAAAATATATTAAATAAAGCCCAAACGCCGATAAGTCATGGAAAATGTGTATTTTTGCGAGTTGATTACAGATTGACAGCCGGATGCCAAAAGACAGCAAAAAATACGCTATACTTTTATCTCTTCTATGCTCCTCACTGTTTGTGTCGCTCATCGCACAAGACAGGCATCCGTCTTATAGCGAAGTGACTTCACTCGATTCCACCACGAGCAAAGATAGTGCTACTTTATTATCAAATAAACCGATAACACTTTTAGACAGTATTTCCAAAGATTCGTTACAATCGGATTCGTTAGGAGTCGATTCGCTTGCCAATGATTCTGTCTCACCCAAGAAAAAGAAAGCCGGTTTGACTTCGGTTGTCGATTACAAGGCCAACGATTCTATCGTTTTCACCCACGGTAACGAGGTGTACATGTATGGAAAAGGGGTAGTACAGTTCGATGGCATGGAGCTCAACGCAGATCAAATCGAGATGAACATGGACAGTAGCTTAGTCTACGCCGTGGGTCGTCCCGACTCTGTGGGAGATATAGTGGGCCGTCCCGTTTTCAAGGATAAAAGCGGAGAGTACGAATCGGAAACCATGAATTATAATTTCAAGACAAAAAAGGGATATATTACCAATATTGTCACCCAACAAGGCGAAGGTTACTTGACAGGCGGACAAACTAAAAAAATGGAGAATGACGAATTCTACATGAAAAGCGGACGTTACACGACATGCGACAATCACGATCACCCGCACTTTTATCTGCAATTAACCCAAGCGAAAGTCCGTCCCAAAAAGAATATCGTAACGGGGCCGGCTTATATGGTACTGGCCGATGTTCCTCTTCCCCTCGCCATTCCGTTCGGCTTTTTCCCTTTCACCGAAAAATATTCATCGGGTATTATCGTTCCCACTTTCGGAGACGAACTGGCACGAGGATTTTATTTGCGTGACGGCGGTTACTATTTTGCCATCAACGATTACATAGACCTTGCACTGACCGGTGAAATTTACACAAAAGGTTCATGGGGTATCAACGCCCGTTCGGCCTATATCAAACGATACAAATATTCCGGTAACTTCGATTTGAGTTTCATCACAACCATTACCGGAGATAAAGGGTTGCCAGACTATTCAAAAATGAAGAACTTCAAAATAGCATGGACCCATACCCAAGACACTAAAAACAACCCGAACATGTCGTTATCGGCAAGCGTTAATTTCACAACCAGCGGATATACCCGAAACGATTTGAACAGCTATTACAATTCCAACAGCTTTACCGAAAACACCAAAAGTTCTACGGTAAACATGACCTACCGTATTCCTAACTCGTCATGGAGTTTTTCGGCAACCGCCAATATCACTCAACGTACGCAAGACTCGACACTAAATGTTTCTTTCCCCAATTTAACCGTGTCAATGGGGCAAATTTATCCATTCAAACGGAAATCGGTCGTGGGCAATGAACGTTGGTATGAAAAAATACAAATGTCGTATAGCGGTCGTTTCCAAAACTCGATTCTCACCAAGCAAGACCAGATACTTAAATCGAATCTGATTAAAGACTGGCGAAACGGTATGTATCACAACATTCCCATATCGGCGACTTTCAATGTGTTCAAATATCTCAACCTGACTGCCAGCTTCAACTTTACCGACCGTATGTACACCAACAAAGTTATGAGAGAATGGGATACTCAGCAGTCAAAAATAGTTCAAGACACAACCTACGGATTTTACAACGTATTTAATTATTACGGTTCGTTAAGCGCAGATACCAAACTGTACGGATTCTACAAACCGTGGAAAATATTCGGCGACAAAGTACAGGCCATACGACACATTTTCACTCCATCTATATCGTTCAGCGCCGCCCCCGATTTCAGTTCTCCCCGATATGGTTTTTGGAAAACACTTTCCTACGTAAACGAACGAGGAGAAACGGTGACCGAAAAATATTCTCCTTTCTCAAACGGAATATTCGGCACAGTGTCACAAGGGAAACAAGGAACAGTATCGTTCTCGGTATCGAACAATTTGGAAATGAAAGTCAAATCGGACCGCGACTCGACAGGAGTTCGCAAAATATCCCTAATCGAAAACCTATCGGCCAATATGAGTTATAATATGGCTGCAGACTCCATGAAATGGAGTAACCTGAACACCTCTATACTCATTAAACTAACCAAAGGGTTTAACCTACAAATGAGTGCGACATGGGATACCTATACTTATCAATTGGACAGTTACGGAAACCCTGTACGAGTGAACAAACCCCGGTGGACCGTAGGCAAGGGATTAGGCCGTTTGTCCAGTACAGGAACATCTTTCTCCTATACCTTCAACAACGATACTTTTAAAAAGAAGGACAAGAAAAAAAACGACAACAAACAGCCTCAACCACAACCCAATACACTGCCACCCGACCCGAATGAAGAGCCGGAAGACGATACAGCCTCGGAAGAATCGGACACACAATTCGGGGCCGACGGTTATGCGATTTGGGAGGTCCCGTGGAGTCTATCTATCAACTATTCGGTCAATTACGGATATGGGTCTTTCAACAAAAAGAAAATGGAATACAACGGCCGGTTTACCCAAAACCTAAGTTTTTCGGGGAATATCAACTTTACGAAAAACTGGTCTTTTAACTTCTCGGCCAGCTATGATTTCGACGCTAAGAAAATCGCCTATATGAACTGTAACATCACCCGAGATTTGCATTGCTGGTCGATGAGTGCCAGTTTCGTCCCTGTGGGACCTTACAAATCATACAATTTCCACATTAGCGTGAAATCGTCTTTATTGCAAGACCTCAAATATGACAAACGAGGAAATTCTTACAGCCGACTCGACTGGTATTAAACCCGGTCGCATTTGTCGCAACCCGTAAAAACCAACACATTTATAAGCTATTTTACCAATAACCATGCAAACCGACAACGATCTTATACTCGACCATTTGAACGACCCGATATTTCATCTCATCGGTGAAGTTGCCGATGAGATGAATCGCCCGTGTTTCGTCATCGGAGGATATGTACGCGATATTTTTCTGGACCGACCGTCCAAAGACATCGACATCGTAACCTTAGGCAGCGGTATAGAACTCGCCGAGGCTGTAACGACCAAACTGGGGAAACGGGCCCACCTGTCGACATTTCGGAACTTCGGAACAGCACAAGTAAAATACAGTGACCAGAAAGAAAATATAGAGATAGAATTTGTCGGAGCTCGAAAAGAGTCATACAGCCATGACTCGCGTAAACCGATAGTCGAAGACGGAAACCTGCAAGACGACCAGAACCGAAGAGACTTCACCATCAATGCTTTGGCTCTTTGCCTGAACAAAGAGCATTGGGGCATGCTCGTAGATCCATTCGACGGTATGAACGATCTGAAAAAGGGAATTATTCGCACCCCCCTCGATCCTGACATTACATTCAGCGACGACCCCTTACGCATGATGCGTGCTATCAGATTTGCCACTCAGCTAAATTTCCACATAGAGAAAGAGACATTCGCAGCCATCGAACGAAACCGAAAACGAATCGAAATCATTTCGAAAGAACGCATCATCGACGAACTCGGCAAAATCATACGTTCGGATATTCCCTCTCGGGGATTTATTTTATTAGACGACTGTAAACTGCTGCCTATCATTTTTCCCGAAGTCGCCGCACTCAAAGGAACAGAAACAATCGAAGGACGAGGACATAAAGACAATTTTTATCATTCGCTCGCCGTCCTCGACAATGTGGCACTGCGCAGCCGTAACGAATGGTTACGTTGGGCTGCACTACTCCACGATATCGGGAAACCGCGTACCAAACGCTATGATTCCCGCTTGGGTTGGACATTCCACAATCACAATTTCATAGGAGAAAAAATGATTCCCGGTATTTTCCGCAAAATGAAACTACCGCTCAATGAGAAGATGAAATACGTACAGAAACTCGTAGGATTGCACATGAGACCTATCGTCCTCGCCGAAGAGGTCGTTACCGACTCGGCCGTAAGAAGACTCTTGTTCGATGCCGGCGATGACATAGACGATTTGATGCTTCTTTGCGAATCGGATATTACCTCCAAAAACAGAGAAAAGGTGAAACGATTCCGCGACAATTTCGAATTGGTGCGAACCAAACTGCGAGAAATAGAAGAAAAAGACAGCATACGCAATATGAAGCTCCCGATACGGGGAGAAGAAATCATGGAAACCTTCGGGTTACCGCCGTCCCGTCCCGTAGGTGAAATTTTATCGGCTATCAAAGAGGCCATACTCGACGGAAAAATTCCCAATGAATATGAACCGGCACGACTTTTTATGCTGGAAACCGCTGCAACAATGAATTTATTTCCGACAAAGAAATAATATAATATCAATTTTGCCGCAAATACAACACCAATAGTATACAAACAGATACATTTTTATCATTTTTATTGTAAAGTGAAAGTTTTTATAAGAAAATGCTTTCATTTTACATATTTTGTATTATCTTTGCAACGAAATCAAAGAGAAAGATTACATATTTATAGGGACTTTCCAAAACTCAAAAAACATACTTATCAATGAAAACAACAGAAGTATTGAGCGAATTAAAACGCCGTTTCCCTAACGAACCGGAGTACCACCAAGCAGTGGAAGAAGTGTTATCGACTATCGAAGATGTGTATAACGAACATCCCGAATTCGATCGTTACAACCTGATTGAACGGTTGTGCATTCCCGATAGAATGTTTTCATTTCGGGTAACTTGGGTCGATGACAAAGGTCAAGTCCATACCAATATGGGATATCGTATCCAACACAATAACGCCATCGGTCCGTATAAAGGAGGCATCCGTTTTCACTCATCGGTCAATCCTTCGATCTTGAAATTCCTTGCTTTTGAACAAACCTTCAAAAATGCCTTGACTACTTTACCTATGGGCGGAGGAAAAGGCGGATCGGATTTCAACCCCAAAGGAAAATCGGACATGGAAATCATGCGATTCTGCCAAGCATTCGTTACCGAACTTTGGCGGCATATAGGCCCAGATACCGACGTACCCGCCGGTGATATAGGTGTAGGCGGTCGGGAAGTAAGCTACATGTATGGTATGTATAAAAAGCTGGCCCGCGAAAATACCGGGACATTCACCGGAAAAGGTCTTGAATTCGGAGGCTCACTTATTCGCCCGGAAGCCACAGGATACGGAAATGTATATTTCCTACTCGAAATGCTTAAAACCAGAGGAATAGATATTAAAGGGAAAGTAGTCACCGTATCGGGGTCGGGAAATGTCGCTCAATATACGGTGCAAAAACTTATCTCCCTCGGAGCCAAAGTTGTCACCATGTCCGATAGCGACGGTTATATCTACGATCCAGACGGAATCGATGAAAAGAAACTGGCTTACATCTTCGAACTGAAAAACCTCTATCGAGGACGCATTCGTGAATATGCCGAAGAATATGGCTGTAAATATGTAGAAGGAGGACGTCCGTGGGGAGAAAAATGCGACATAGCCATGCCTAGCGCAACACAGAACGAGCTAGATGGCGACGATGCCCGTACCCTGCTTGCCAACGGCTGTTTCGCCGTTTCGGAAGGTGCAAATATGCCTTCTACCCCCGAAGCTATCGAACAATTCCTCGCAGACAAAATTTTATATGCTCCGGGTAAAGCCGCCAATGCAGGAGGTGTCTCGGTAAGCGGATTGGAAATGACACAAAACTCAATGAAAATAAGCTGGACAGCCGAAGAGGTAGACCAAAAACTGAAACAAATCATGCACGATATTCATGAACAGTGTACCCGCTACGGTAAAGAAAGCGACTCTTATACCAATTATGTGAAAGGAGCCAATATCGCCGGGTTCATGAAAGTAGCCAAAGCGATGATGGCACAAGGGATATTGTAAAATAAACACATAAAAGAGGCAAAAAAGGAACTTATCGTAAAGTTCCTTTTTTTATTCGTAAAAGAATATAGCCTAAATGAGAAGATTCTCCCATAAAAGACTGTCCCAACTCTTATTAATAAGAAATCAGAGATTATCAGAACGGATATCCGATAGCCAAGTGGAATGCGAGACTGTTTTTGAAAGAAGTCATATTATAATATCCTTTCTTTCCGGTATCATAGGGTGCATGTATCCCGATACCTAAATCTCCCCGTAAAACAAGCATACCGATATCGTAGCGTAATCCTATACCTGTACCGAGAGCTATATCTTTGAGAAAAGTTTTCCGGTCGAGTTCTCCACCAGGACGTTTCGGATCTTTTTTCAATAGCCAGATATTACCAGCATCGACGAATGCCGCACCGTGCAAATCGCCCCAAATGGGAAAACGGTATTCGATATTCGCTTCGAGCTTGAAAGTACCTGTCTGGTCGAAATATCCGTCGACATCGTCTTTTGCCGGAATATAACTTCCGGGACCGAGCGAACGTATAGTAAAAGCCCGTATGCTGTTCGCACCTCCGATATAAAATTGTTCGCTGTACGGAACTTCTTTGGAATTTCCGTATGCATGTTCCGCACCTATAAACAACCGGGTCGCCAACCAGTGTTCGGCACGGAAACGGTGATAATATTTCATTTCGGCACTTCCCTTTACGAATTGAGAAAAACTGCTGCCAAAGATATGTTTCTCCCCATGCTGTCCAAAAAGCGATGTTATCCCACTAAGGATATTTCCAGCCGACATTCCCATGAACTGCCAGATAAAGCGGTTATCCACTTCCCGGCCGTATGAGGTGTCGTAAGTATAGGTGTAACTCGAAGAAGGAATGAACTGATCTCGGAAACTGAGGGCAATGGCCGGATTCTCTTCCATCGTTTTATCGAACGATTCGGTCGTATTGAGCAGTTTTGTATATACCAACTTGAATGGCGTAACCGAGTGTCCGGCCCGCAAGGAGGTACGATAGTCGTATGACATCGAACCGTTGAAAGAGACCATACGAAAATAATGAGGCCGATTCATCAAGTTTGCCCCCAATTGGAACCGAGTATAAGCGGGATATTTTCGGGTACGGGGTAGTTGCGGTAGAAATCCCGGCACGATACGGGGATAGGTTAATGACGAATTCAAACCCACTTCGTAAGAGTTGAATAGCGAAGCCTTACCATGCTGCGAGCCTCCGCCTGTCTGCCACTCATAACTCCCGTTGAGTTTGACCGAAAGTTTTTCACCGCCCCCGAACACGTTGTTGTGATTAATACCGAAAATAAGTCCAGGGCCTATATAGCTGTTCGATTTAGACGAAACATTGGCTTCTATGGTCGCTTCGAGTGGCACGTCGAACGTCGCCTGTATCATTACATCGAGGGAATCTTTTCGTATCAATGAATCGAGAGGGGTTACTTCGACAGCGACAGTACGGAATATTCCTAACCGCCCAAGATTGGATTGCGTCTCATTTTGGGTCGCAATCGAATAGATTTCGCCCGGTTTGAAGGTAATATTTTTGGGCAATACCCATTTCTTCAATCGTATAGGCTTGTAATAAGCGACAGTCATGCGAGGGTAGCGAATGGTATCGGGAGTTCCGTCGCCGGTGGCACGGTTGAGTCGAACTGTTACATCTCCCACATAATAAGGTTTGAGCGCTTGTGCCGGAATCCCTTTTTTCAACGTCATTCTCAACGCCACTTTACCCGGAGACAACGTAGTGTCGGCAAGGTATTCGATGTATTCGGGGCGGAAATAAAAATATCCGTTATTTCTCAGTGCGGTAGTAATTCGGTTTCGCTCGAAAGATAAAGAATCGAGGCAATAACGGTCGCCCTTTTGTAAAATCGAAGAACTATTTATACTATCGATAAACCGAGTTACCGGAGTCGTAGGAGCCGGTAATTCTATGGTATCGAGCGTATAGGCTTCGGGAACTTCGATTCGATATTTAATGCGGGCTTTTTTAGGGTTCCGTTTGTTGTATATCAATTCATAATCGGCTTTCGCTCCGAAATATCCGTTATTTCCGAGAATGTCTTTGACTACCCTCATACGCAATTCGGGCTGTACGGTCGAAACAAGTACCGGCTCCTTGGCCAACTTCTCGTATATCCAGTGCTTCACCCCTTTTTCCCGCTTGGGTTCCATGTAATTCCACACCCACAAACCTATGGGAAACGGCGTGCGGATATAAGGAGAGAACAAAGGATTGTTGGGTGCGACGGAGAGAGTAGATCGAACGTCCGATGCAGCTGCATCGGCGATTTTCACACCTGAGTCGGGTATGATTTCCATTTTCTTTACGCCGGTATACAATACTTCATCATCGGCAATACGCTTTGTCGTGGAACAGCCAATCAGTATCAGCAATAGAAAAGCGGCGGTAAATACATTTCGGAATACTTTTTTCATAGGTTCACCCCCTTTCTGCTTTTCCGTGGTCGAAATAGCTCCATCAGATTGAGCAGCCTTTTCTTAACGACAAAACCGACACCGGTTTGAGTGATCTCTCCTTCGAGAATACTTTCATATCCCGTATGCCGGAATATTTTAATATACATGTTATCCCTTTGATTCAAATAATATTCGAGGGAAATGTCGTCTATGAAGTTCTCTTTGAAATTGACATCTGCGTTGTCGTCCGGGCTGAGGCTTCCGCCAATGACGACTTTCACCCTATTGTTAAACAGACTTTTAGCCGCCCTATAAGAATAATCGGTGCGAGTATTCACTCCCGAAGCATCGGTGTAGGAATTAATATCGAAAGACAAATCGATACCTTTCAAGTTATCCTGAGCCCATTGGTTCAATTCTTTTTGCAAGAATGCGTTAAGCGGATTACCCAATAAATCGGATTTCGTAGTCGACGTTCCGGGACCGGTATATGTATTATAAATGAGCAGGCTCATGGCTTGCGAAGCCCGTTGCTCGGCCGTGAGCGATGTCAACTGATTTTGCAGAGTGAGGTCTTCGGGTGCGGAAAGATCGAAAGAAACAGACAAATTTTCCAATGAATTTTTAATGATGATACTGATGTCAAAATTGACTTGCCGGGTATTTTTCTCCTCCTCGGAGATAGTCGTGCGTACGGTCTCGACAGCTGTAATAGACATTTGAGGATCGGCGATATCACCGTTCCAAGACACATAGCTTCCGTCTTGAATTTTAAACAATTTTTCCGATATGATAGGCGGGTTGTAACGGACGAAACCTCCGGTGAGATTGTATCGACCGGTGAAACGGCTGTCGCCCAACGTATTCATGGTATAGGCCAATTCCCCTCCGCCTTGAAGGTCTATCCGATTTTTTCCGTCCACCGAAAGATTCACACCCATTTTAACAGTGGGAGCAATGTTGATATTAACCAATATATCCATGCCCAACACACTGCTCTTTTGCAAAGTATCTTCTTCGGCTATTTCAGTACTGTCGTTGAACGAAACGAATGTAACGATATTGTTCTCTTGTTGTTGAAGAGCGAAAGGAGAATCTTGCATAACGTAGGTTACTTCCGTTCCCGTGAGCAACCCTACATTTCCCCGAATTTTCAGGGCATCAAGCGGACCGGTTACCGCCATGTCCATATCTGCGATAACCGAACCGTAAACAGTCGCTTTCGTACTTCTCGCCGATTTAACCGGTTGGAAAGCCGATGCATATAATCTCAAATCGGTAACGATTTTATCTAATTTTTTGAAATCGATATTTCCATCGATATGCAGTGGATTTTTATTCGCTCCCGTGATCTCATAATTGTCGAATTGCAAAACATTTTGTTCCACTCGAATCTGACTTTGAGGAAATTTCAAAGTGGCTCCCATCGATTTAGAATTAGCCACAGCTTCTTCCATCTGTATGTAACCATTCAGAAGAGGCGTATCGGTACTACCCGTAATTCCCATTTTCCCATTCAAATATCCCTGTAATTGCGCCATTTCGGAAGGGAGGAACGGATTGGCTGTCGCCAACGGGAACTCATCTATGGACAAGTTTAACCGAACGGGATTTTCTGCTTGATTGTCAAGAAGCCCATTCAACGTCAATACTTTCTTATCGTCTATTTCCAAATCGGCTTGTGCTTCCTGACGCCCCAAAGAGTCTAATTGATAATCGACGTTCAGATTAAAATTTCCCACACGTTGTTTCCCATAATATAAATCACTGATCCCCATACTACCGGATACTTCCGTCGCACTCTGCGGAAAGTTTACCAGCAAGTCGGCAGAAATACTTCCGTCGATTTGAGGAGAGAATGGCGATAAAGCCAACCACGGAGCTATCTCCATACCGTTTATATCGACTTTCAATGCCTCTTGATGAAAGAAATCATGTAATTGTTCGTTGTGTAAAGTCTTGATAATAAAATGCCGATCCTCGTGAGTGAGAGCTATGTTGGCATCGAAATGTCGCCCATAGTGGTAGGCAAAAAAATTGTCGGGATTCAATGTCCACGTTTCAAAGCCGATAATCGGATTTTTCGGGAAAAACGACACTTGAATCAATGAATCTAAGAAATCGGCTTGGCAGCCTATTCGGAATCCTTCTTGTCCTTGTCTGTTTTTTTGCACACAAAACAATTTAGTCGTATTCCCGGAAAGGAATCCGTTAAGGATTACAGAGGCTAACTGATCGAGGTTTCCGGGCTTGTTGCCGACTTGAAGAGAGTAATATAATCTTTCCTCCTTTTCACGACGCTCGAATAAAGAGAGTTGGAGGGTATCGATAGTAATCCCCCCGGTCGAAAAGCGGTCTATCTTACCCGTCGTATTCAATAGAGTATCGTTTTGGATATTCAAGTCGATTTGAGAAAATCCCATGTTCATTCCTTTGAGATACTGCTGTATGAGATTATTCCGCTTTGCGTTCGCATGAAACTCAAAAGGAGGCAGAACTTGATGCAACGCTTTCATATCCAATCGCTTTTCTTCTTGAACCGTAGCAATAATAGGTAACGACTGGTTCAGCTTTTCCAAGAAAGAGCTAAATCCTATACTCGAAACAAAATTCATAGCCATGTCTCCGCTTCGGACAGCGGCATTTATGTGCGTAGAGTCTGTTTCAGCCGAAATCGACAATGCATTGGTTTGTAACCTGCTGGTCGGCAAGAGGGCAGAAAAGTCACTTAACCGTATGTCTGCCCGATAAGATTCGCTCATGGGCGAAACATAGCCAGAAAGAGAAAGGCCGGTAGAAACCGAGCATGCTTCGGTTACCAGTTTCAGAGCTTCCAAATCGGTATGAATCTCGCCAGTCAAGTCGGCCGTATATTCTTCGGGAGACAGCGATCCCGATACGGAGAGTCCTATCAACAAATTAGGATCGGTACAAGTTATACCGCCACTCATTTTACCCCTATTCAATTTTGCTTCGATAGACAGTCCGGTATACCGGTAACCCGAATAATCCACGGAATCTATTTTCAAGTCGACAGTCGCATACATACTGGAATCCATCGGATTGTATTTTTCTCCTGAGAACCGGGTCGAAGCAGAGAGTACTCCCAAAGAATCATGAGGCAGGAACGAAGATAGAGGGAATCGATCTATCAGTATCCGTCCATCATATTGCTCTTTTTTAGTATTTAATCGAGCAAGGAGAGTGATGAGGCCATCGCCGGATTCGATTTGGGCTTTCGACCGGATCATCTCCGGTGAAAGTCGGGCATTACCGGTGAATCGGGTCGGCGGTATATGTATTTTTTTGCTTAGGGAGTCCGGCATTACATTCGCAAAGACCGGCGAATTTTTCAGGCGCAGCTCCCATTGGAGACTTCCGTTAATCCGATCTGCTTCGTGCAAATTTTGCACATTGCCTGTCGCTTGGCAAACGAATGTTCCCGGCAGGGATATATCGGCCTTTTCCAAATTTAAATCTCCCAATTTACCGTTCACCGAGATGTTTGAAAGAAAACCGGTCGACAACAACAACCCTCTGGTATAATTGTCGTATTCGGGTAATACCCGAATAATGTCCCCAATAGCGAGCTTAGCCTGTAATCGAGCTTCGACCGGTGTCTGTGAATTTTGTGTGAAAATACCGTTTCCAGCTTTAATCTGCGCCGAAATCTCGGATAAAGCAGTGTTCATCTGAAATTTTTGCAAGGAGATACCTGTCGAATCCATAGTAAAAGTTCCTTGTGTTCGAGTTACGGCTATCCCCGAACGTTCGGTGAACGCCAATTGTTTGATAGGAACGCATATTTCGCTTCCTCGATTATAGAGAGAGTCGATGGCAATCTCAATATTATCGAGAGAAAGATACCCGAAGTCAAGCCCTTTTTGGGGGATTCGGGTCGGCAAGGCATAAAGAGCATGATTCCGATGCAGCCGCAACTTTTGAATTTGTACGGTCCACGGCGGCGAAACGATTGTATCGGCATCATTTTCCTCCGGTTCTGCTTCATTATTTCCACTCCCCGGATAATAACGATAATCTCCTTTGTCTATAATCGCCTCGGAGACTCGAACCGATTGCCCGTATAAATCTATTTCTCCTTGCAAGAGTCTCGCTTTTTGTATCGAAGCATCCAAATTTTCGATAGTAGGTTTCATCTGCATAGAATAATGGATATTCGATAACCCTATTTCTCCTACCGAGATGCTCCAATTCAATGGAGCGCTTTCCGCAGAAACAGTATCAGGGGAACTCTCCGACAAGTTCAAAGTTATTTCCCCTCCGTCCAATCGGGTAGAAGGTAATGAGATGTGGAAATCTTTTAAATTAACGTTTGCTTTCTGTGTGGAGAATTGTTTTATGTTAGCCGATAGTAATAAAGTAGAGTCTGAATTCGAAAAACGAAAAAGTGTTTCGTTCAATGCTATTTTCTGGATTTGAACTTGTCCACGCAAAAGTGCCGCCGGGGCTACCCCTACTTGTATACTTGAACTTTGCAACAGCGTATCCCGACTCGAAGTCAGTAAAAGTATATCGTCGATTTGCAGTCGGAACGGGAATTTAAGAGACAACTTTCCTATGGAAAGCTCCATTCCTGTCGATCGGCCGACATAACCGCTAATCTCATTCTTTCCCCATCGTTGTACTGCCGGGATATAAATAGACAAAGGTAAAGTCAACAATAGCACTAAAAGTGAAATCAATACGATAGCAATATATTTTAGTGCTTTTTTCATTTTGGAGGAATTCTTTTTTGAAGGACTCTATATACACCTTATTTAACTGTATTCCGGTGGCTATTTTATAAACATTGGCACGACAGAATTTGTTTTTAGAATATACAGAAAACCTAAAAAACAAGGTAAATATATGAAAAATTATTTGTACCTCATTGCTTTATTTACAATGATCGCGTTAGGAATAAATTCGGGGCATGGCCGAATCAGAAAGCCGATCAACGACCGGAATACCCCATTCCTATACCGATGAGTTTATCGTAACGTACTCCCTGCGGCCGATGATAAACCTTTACTAAATATTCGTTTACCGTTTCATAATAGTTTCCTTCGATAGGGCCTGCCGAAGCGGTACTCCCTCCATCGGGCAAAAATAGGTATTGATAATTGTAAGAACCCTGTTTCAAGAGCAGGGTTTTCTCATATTTCCCAGAAGCAGGATTATAAACCATTTCGTTATAAGGGGTATACCGATGATTCGTCATTTCGCCATCGATATATATTTTTCCTCCCGGAATCGGATCGGAATCAAGCGTGAAATGCACGACGAAATAATCGGCTTCGGTATTGCTGTCGTCTGCCCCGCTTTGGCGTATGACGAAACGCCCGTTTTGGGTTTTATCATAAAGATAACTCGTTTGCGCTCTGGGAACAGACGTAGCTAACACGACGTGATAATATGGGTCGAAATAGTATATTTTTTCAACCCCTAATCCGGCATAACGGGTAGCTACCATTTCGAACCGACGAAATTCATTCCCCGCTTCGAATATCATATTGCGGTCATGACCGAAAACAATTTGATTCCCTTGTACCCTTAAAGGTCTATTTATAATAACCTCCTTATCCCGTCGGCTATTTTGAAGAATACTTATTTTCAATTCGTTATAAGGATTTTGAACCCGATAATTGTTGGTATTGAGAGCGACTTCTACCTGTTGATGTTCACGGTTATAATCTATATCGGTGCGAGACGTTACAGAAGGAGCAACCAAAACTTGGTTTTCGTAGACCGAAAAACACACTTGCAACAAAATATTTTCCGGTTCGTTTTCAGGATAAACCACAAGCACATAATTACCCGATACTTTAAACTGTACATCGGCATTAGGAAGCGTAATCCTGTAATGCACATAATGCGCGAAAGTCGCAGTAGAAAATTCATATTCTTCGACAGAATTCGTATTGAAGCCATCGAGATATTCCAAATCCGACAAGTCGGAAGGACGCCAATCTGCATTACAATGTATAAGACTGTATTGCAGATAAGTGACATCTTCGGCCAACTCATCGAACGAAATCGTTATGTGTTCGTCGGTATTCAATTCAATAATGGGAGGGAACAATTCCCTACCTTCCACCTCGGTCTGTATAGTTCGAAATCGATCGGAGAAGGCTTGTGTTTCATACGGTTCCGAACGATTTTGGGCCGTTGCAGAAATGCCTCCCAAAAGGACACAAACAGAAATAAGCAATTGAAAAATATAACTTGTTTTCATAACCATTCCATTATCGAGTTACTGATGCAAACATACGAAATTTTACGCCTATATCCTAATATATCCCTTACAGCCATCAATTCTATCGCAATAGAATGAAAATAATTTATAACTCGAATCATACAGAATGCCGTTCGGCATGAAAAATAAATATATTTATTTTATCCTACATCTACCTTTCGTTATATTATTCTGTATAATATAGGATTCGTTTCGGCATAGTCAAGCCGAAAATATAATTTTCGCTTGTCTCTGCACTCTCCTTTCACTATATTTGTACCGTATTTTAAAATATAGTTGTGTATGAATTGTAAGTTTTTCACTATCGCTTGTGCTTTATTGTCAATGTCTTTCTGCTCATGGGCAAACGAAAATAAAACGGATTCTGTGGGTTACCAATTTACTGTAACCAAAGAATTGAAGACCAACCCGGTAAAAGACCAAAGCAGATCGGGAACGTGTTGGAGCTTCTCGACTTTATCGTTTATCGAAGATGATTTGTTGCGTCAAGGAAAGCCTGCGGTAGACTTATCGGAAATGTTTATCGTGCGTAACGATTATATAGAAAAAGCGATTAAATATGTACGCATGCACGGCGATATCGCCTTTTCGGCCGGGGGTAGCGCTTATGACGTGCTCTATATCATCGATAAATATGGCATTGTTCCCGAGGAGGTTTATACCGGTTTGAATTACGGGACAGACAAGCACCAGCACGGAGAACTCGACGCTATCCTCAAAGGTTATGTCGATGCTATCATTGCCAACCCCAACAAAAAACTTTCGACAGCATGGCTCGATGGATTCAAAGCCGTGCTGGACACCTATTTAGGCAAAGTTCCCGAGAAGTTTACTTACAACGGCGTAGAATACACCCCTCAATCTTTTGCAAAATCATTGGGTATAAAAGCCTCGGATTATGTTCCGTTGACATCATTCACCCATCACGATTTTTACAAACCTTTTGCCATTGAAGTACCCGACAACTGGTTATGGTCGGAATATTATAATATCCCGCTCAACGAATTGATGGAGACAATCGATTATGCCATCGATAAAGGTTTTACAGTCATGTGGGCTTCCGATGTAAGCGAGAAAGGATTCCAATATCTGAAAGGGTTTGCTGTGGTTCCCGTAGAGAAGAAAAACGAGAACCTGTCTGGAACCGAATTGGCTCGTTGGGTAAAATTGTCAAAATCGGAAAAAGAAGGAGAACTATATAAATTCGAAGAACCGGAAGAAGAACAATACATCGACCAAAAACTTCGACAAGAAGCATTCGATAACTACGAGACTACCGACGACCACGGCATGGTATTCGTAGGAACAGCCGTCGACCAGAACGGTACGAAATATTATAAAGTGAAAAATTCATGGGGTACGGAACAAATTTATGGAGGCTTTTTCTACGCATCAGAAGCATTCGTGAAATATAAAACTATGGATATCTTGGTCCACAAAGATGCTGTTCCCGTAAAGATTCTGAAAAAATTACATCTGAAATAGCACGATGAAACGGCTTCGTCTATCTGGACTTTTGCTGTTGATATTGTGTTTGTCTCTATTGGCTATCCCGTTTTGGAACGACCGAATCGTACGCCGTTATATCGACAAAATATGGTTACACCGGACGAACTCGATCGAGAAGTTGCACGAGTTTGAACAGGAGTATAAAAATTTTGAGTGCGACGTGCTGTTCCTCACCGATTCAGCGACATTCGAGATAGGGCATGACGAACCTTCGGGCGAACCGTTGAAGCCCTATCTCGACTTTTTAGGAGCTAACCCCGACCGAGAACTTTGGCTCGATTTAAAGAATCTGAACGAAAGTAACTGCATACAAGCCGAAACGACACTTACCGGACTACTGGCACAGAGAGATGTCGATAAAGATCAATTGATTATCGAATCTCGTGATTGGAAAGCGTTACATCATTTTACACAAGAAGGGTATTACACTTCTTGCTATCTGGATATTCCCCATATAGACGAATTGTCCGACGCAGAACGTTTACACAGACTGGATTCCATTCAACAAATAGCCCATAGCGGAGCTGTTTCGGCGCTCTCCTTTCCGGCTTCGTATTACGCTTTTCTAAGGAATCTGGATTTCTCGGTAGATTTACTCACTTGGGAACATCGTCGATGGGCTTGGCAATTACCCTTCTTTTCCCGATCAAGGGCGATTCTGAAAGACGGGAGAGTAAAAGTCGTTTTGGTGAAAGAAAAGGGACATTATCACAAATGAATCTTTTTATAAAAATAGGTCAAACACAATCGATATACCCACGCAACAACGATACAAAGCACGAGATACAATAACCCGGATATCTCTGGGGGAAGGGCTTGATCGTGCGCAAGAACTTGTTGCCGCACAAAAGCATGAGTTACAAACAGCGCAGCCGAAAGTTTTCCCATGAAAAGCAGAACGTTTTGAAGAGGTTCCTTTCTGGCAAGCGGGAGAACGGCAGCCACAGGAAAGAGGGCTAATATAGGACTAATCACCCATAAATAGCGATTGAATAAACTCAGAACGAAAAGAACGACTCCCAATGAAATCCATCTCCACGAAATATGTACAGGGTGACGAGACAGGAGAATGCCTACACAAAACACCGGTAACCACCCTATGCTGTTATAACGAAAAGCAAAAACCCAGTTATCCAACCCGAGACTAGACAACACAATGAGCAACGTCCACACCCCTGCTATAATACCCCATAGAACCTTGTCCGATGATTTCCGCAAGAATAATGCGTAAATAACATACAACTGAAATGCCATGCCGAAATACCACCACGGCCCGGCAATGATAAATCTGTCGGCAAGGCCGTTGGCCGTAAAAGTAAGCATAAACAACATGTCGGTCCAAATCTTGTTATTACCCAGATAGGCATAGGTAAAATGCGTATGCCCCGAATAACGGTCGAGGATAAGCAGTAGCGCCATAGGAACGAGCCATTTCCACAGTTGTATGGCTCGGCGCAAAATGATATACCATTTCGATTCCCCGCTGTGGTCATAACGTTTGGAAAGTCCATAACCACTGACAAAGACAAAAATCGAAACTCCGTAATGTCCTAAAAAGGAAAATAGTGATAAAATTATAATGCGTAAATTACCAGACAACATGGCCTCGGTAAAACGGGAAACATTTTCGGGAGCATACTTAAACTCACATTCTGGCGGAAACTCAGGAAACGTATGAAAATAATTATGTAATATAATCAATAAAATACCAATACCTTTTACAATATCCAGATTTTTATCCCGCGTAAATGTTCGTAAATTACCCCCCCCAAATATTCACATTCATTAGCATTATTTATATTCATTTACATTCATCAGATACAAAATAACATGAGATTACATTTCTTCTGATACCTCATTGAGCTTTTCACCGATCAATCGAGCAGCCGATGCTACATAATCGGCACAAGGGCGACGCTTGTAATACGTTTCGGTACGAGCCTCGGGAGTAGGACTATCGCTTTTATGGTCGAGTCCCAACAGCTCTCTGCAAATAATAGAACCGTTTAGGGCCTTCGATTTCTCTGCCAAATCCTGCACCGTGCTGTAAACGATTTTTCGTTTAGTCATATCCGAGGGAACATCATTTTTGTAAAATAACCCAGCAACCATAAACATGCCGCTAACTGCACCGCACACTTCTCTCAATCGTCCCATACCTCCACCCAACGGGGCACTGATAGACGCTGCCAAAGACGGGCTTATATCGAACAAATCGCAATAAGCCAACACAACGGCTTGCGCACAATTATATCCTTCCAGAAAAAACCGACGAGCCTTTTCCGCTCTTTGTTCTACATCTACTCTTTCCATACCGCTACCATCGAATAGGTTCGATTCCGTGAGCCTCTAAATATTGGTTAGTTTGACTGAAATGATGATTCCCGAAGAACCCCCGATGTGCCGACAAAGGCGAAGGGTGTGGAGATTGCAAAACAAGATGCCGACTGCGATCTATAAAATCGCCCTTCCGTTGGGCATACGATCCCCATAGGATAAATACCAAATGCTCCCGCTCTTCTGCCAATTTATGAATAACTGCATCGGTAAATGTTTCCCAGCCTCTACCTTGATGTGATGCCGCTCTGTGAGCCTCAACCGTGAGAGTAGCATTCAAAAGCAAAACTCCTTGTTGCGCCCATCGAGTCAAATTTCCACTCCGAGGAACAGGAATTCCTAAATCGCTCTCGATCTCCTTGAAAATATTTTGAAGCGAAGGAGGAAAAGGAATATGGTCATTAACCGAAAAACAAAGCCCATGTGCTTGACGAGGCTCATGATAGGGATCTTGCCCCAAAATAACGACCTTTACTTGGTCGAACGGGCAGGCGTCGAAAGCCGCAAAAATCTGACTACCGGGAGGATAAACCGTTTTAGTAGCATATTCGTGCCGTACAAAAGCCGTCAGATTTTCAAAATAAGGCTTGTCAAATTCGCTTTGTAAGCGTTGCTGCCAGGTGGATTCGATACGAACATTCATAATAGTCGAATAAGATTTTAACTATATCTGTTTGCAAAGCTACAAATATTTCTTACTTTTGCCACGCAAATGAAGAATTGTTTCTCATTTTTGAGTAGAAACAATCTAGCTTTTTTATATCGGCACCCGTAGTTCAATGGATAGAATAAAGGATTCCGGTTCCTTCGATTGGGGTTCGACTCCCCACGGGTGTACAACGCAAACAGCCTATCTGTAACAGATAGGCTGTTTGTTTTATCGAAAATACATAAGATTACCCAGAATTATTTTGATTGTGTTTTTTAACCCCTCCGTCCTACGGACACCTCCCCTATATTTTGCTGAACAAAACACAGGGGAGGAGGTTGAATACCCTTTTATCGCATTATTTATCGAATGAGATGGATCGTGTTCGTCCTTCTCCCCTGCCGTGTCGTAGCATTACAGGGTGTCACGTTAGCCATATAGAAGAGATATCCGCAGGACGGAGGAAGTTGAAAAGATTATATAATCTTTGATGGAGGGATCAGACGCATAAACGGACAATCTTCATTAATTTCCTACTGAGCCGATATCCCCACTAAATATCGACAAGCCTAACTTTTTTCTTTTATATTCACCTTCTTTCTGTTTTTATTCATCTGAATTTTGTAGTTTGAAACCGACTATGATTCGATACGAAAAATAGACAAGCTCATTTTGTCCTTCTCTCGGCTTACACTATCTTTGCACTATGGAAAATAAAATAGATTGGAGCCGTACAGATGGATTAATTTTCGATATGGACGGAACCCTGTGGGATGCAGTAGACACATATGCCCGCATTTGGAACGAAGTATTTCTGCGAGCAGGAAAAGAAGTTCACATCACGAGGGAAAGCCTCATCGGTAACATCGGTATTCCTATTCCTAAGATTTTGGCAAACCTCTTTCCAGAAATCAAAAACGAAGAGGCAAACCGTTTCTCAAAAGAGTTAGCGAAACATGAACCCGAATTATTGTCCCGTTACGGCGGTACACCCTATCCCGGCGTGGTTTCTGGATTGGAACAACTCTCCTCGAAATACAAATTGTTTTTAGTCAGTAATTGCGACACCCATACTTTACCTATTTTCATGTCTTGTATCGGGATAACCCCTTTCATCACCGAGGCCATTTCATTCGGCGACACACATAAACCCAAGGGTGACAACATGTTATTACTGAAAGAAAAATATCATCTGCAACACCCCCTCTATATGGGCGATATAGAAGCCGACGGGCGGGAAACTCATCGGGCAGGACTACCGTTCGTATATGCCCGTTACGGATTCGGACACACTGATGATTATGAATTAGCATTCGATTCGTTCGAAGATTTTACCAATTTCTTCTTAAAACTTAAATAAAAATGTATTCGAGTAATTTTCAACCCGAGTCTTCGTTACGGTGGAAGAGAGTACAGTCGGTATTACAGTCGATAAATGCCGATGCCGTTTTGTTGAATACGAACGCCAATCTATACTATTCTTCGGGCCGGGTATTCAACGGTTATACCTATATACCTTCGGAGGGTGAAGCGATTTATTTCGTTCGCCGTCCCATAGGGTTGAAAGGAGAAAATGTTCATTATATCCATAAACCCGAACAAATTCCGGCTTTACTCACCGAAATAGGACTACCACTTCCCCGCAAACTCGCAATCGAGTGGGATGCATCTCACGGCGATTTCACACGGTTATCCGCCGTATTTCCCGATGCAGAAATAACGAACGGCTCGGCTGTCATGCGGAAAGTTCGTTCGGTAAAAACCGATTACGAATTGGGGTTATTGCACGAGTCCGCCGTGAAACATGCCGAAGTATATCATCGTATCGAATCGGTCTATCATAACGGAATGACCGATATCGAATTACAGATAGAAATAGAACGCTTGTTGCGGTTGCACGGAAATCTGGGGCTTTTCAGAATAAATGGACAAAGCATGGAGATTTTCATGGGCAATGTCATTTGCGGCGATAATGCAGATACTCCCACACCGTACGATTTTGCTATGGGAGGAGCCGGATTGAGTTGCTCGATACCGGTAGGTTGCAATGGTTCGCTCATTCGTCCGGGCATGGCTGTGATGATAGACATGTGTGGCAATTTCACCGGATACATGACTGACATGACCCGAGTCTATTCGGTGGGGGAATTACCCGACCTAGCTCATCGAGCCCACCAATGTTCCATCGATATTCATCGTGCTGTAAGCCAAATGGGTAAACCGAGCGTAAAGGCGGCCGACTTATATAATCTAGCGATTTCGATAGCAAAAGAGGCCGGATTGGAAAATTACTTTATGGGACATACCCAGAAGGCCGGATTTATCGGACACGGTGTAGGTATCGAAGTCAACGAAGCTCCGGTCTTAGCTCCGCGCTCGAAAGATATTTTAGAAGGGAATCAAGTCATAGCTCTTGAACCGAAATTTGTCATACCCCATGTAGGCGCTGTTGGAATCGAAGATACCTATACGGTCACACCCGAAGGCATGAAGGCCATTACGAACGCTCCGATAGAAATAGTATCTTTATCGTAAAATATCTTTTTGAACCCTTCCGTCATTTCATGACACCTCCCCTATCGCACTTATAGTGCGTAGTGGAGAAGGTTAAAATGCATTATCCGTTATCCCCGCTCTATAAAAATAGGAACGAGGGTAAAGGATAAAGATGTAACCCCGCCGATTTTCTATCGTTGTGCCCTTTTTTCTCTGCGAATAACTTCGTAACTTTAAGCCCCTGAAACTAAATTTTATCTGTTTATGCAACCCTTTATTCATCTGCACGTTCACTCCCAATATTCTATTCTTGACGGTCAGGCTTCGATTCCGGCATTGGTCGATAAGGCTATACGCGACGGAATGAAAGGTTTGGCATTGACCGACCACGGTAATATGTTCGGGATAAAAGAGTTTTTCAATCTGGTAAAAAAGAAAAACGGAGCAACAAAAGATGCCATTAAAGGTGTACAGAAACGAATCGAAGCCATCGAAAGCGGTGCGGAAGAGGTAGAAGACAAAGAAAAAGAATTGGCCTCCCTGCAAGAAGAAAAGGCAAAACTCGAAGCCAAAATATTCAAGCCGATATTCGGGTGTGAAATGTACGTAGCCCGTCGCCGGCTTACCGACAAGGAAGCCACACCGAGGGAAATACGTACTACCGTAGTTAACGAGGTCGAGGGCTTTTCTATTCGTCGGGGAGCCGTCGACGAGGGTGGTTACCACTTGGTTGTCCTTGCAAAGAACCTGAAAGGTTATCACAATCTGGTCAAATTGGTATCGAAAGGCTGGACCGACGGATTTTATTCCCGTCCCCGTACCGACAAATACGAACTCGAAAAATATCACGAAGGGCTGATTGTTTGCTCTGCATGTCTGGGTGGAGAGATTCCGAGAAGAATCCTTACCGGCGATATTCAAGGAGCCGAGGAGGCTATCCTATGGTTCAAGAATATCTTCGGAGAAGATTATTACCTCGAATTACAACGCCACAAAGCTACCGTACCGAGAGCCAACCACGAAACATATCCGCTGCAACAAGTAGTGAACGATCGGCTGATAGAGTTCTCTCGCAAGCATGGAATCAAACTGGTATGTACCAACGACGTTCATTTCGTGGAAGAAGAAAATGCAGAAGCACACGACCGCCTCATTTGTTTGAGTACGGGTAAAGATTTGGACGACCCCAATCGCATGCTATATACCAAACAAGAGTGGTTAAAGACCCAACAGGAGATGAACGACATCTTCTCCGATGTGCCCGAGGCTCTATCCAATACGTTGGAAATTCTCGATAAGGTAGAGTTTTATTCCATCGACCACCCGCCTTTGATGCCCACTTTCCCGATTCCCGAAAACTTCGGTACAGAAGAAGAGTATCGGAAAAAATTTACCGAAGAAGATTTATTCAACGAATTCACTCGGGACGAAAACGGGAATGTCGTTTTGGACGAAGCCGCAGCACACAAGAAAATAGAAAATTTGGGCGGTTACGACAAACTGTATCGTATCAAGTTGGAAGCCGATTACCTGAAAGAATTGACTTTCAAAGGAGCGCACGAACGATACGGAGAGGAACTATCCGACGAAATTATGGAGCGAATCACTTTCGAACTTCATATCATGAAAACGATGGGTTTTCCGGGTTACTTCCTCATTGTACAGGATTTCATCAATGCAGCCCGCAGAGAACTCGATGTCTCGGTCGGTCCAGGACGTGGTTCAGCCGCCGGTTCAGTTGTCGCTTATTGTTTGAAAATTACGCAGATAGACCCTCTGAAATACGATTTGCTATTCGAACGCTTCCTTAATCCCGACCGTATTTCCTTGCCCGATATCGATGTGGACTTCGACGACGACGGTCGTGGGCGGGTATTGCAATGGGTAACTGAAAAATACGGAGCCGAAAAAGTGGCGCATATCATCACCTATGGTACGATGGCTACAAAATTGGCGATTAAAGATGTAGCCCGTGTCCAAAAACTACCGTTGCCCGAATCGGATCGTTTGACTCGCTTGATTCCCGACCGTTTACCCGAAAAGAACGGGAAAGCCCAGAAAATAAACCTGAAAAATTGCATCGAGAACGTGAAAGAATTGCAGGAGGCTTGCAATTCGAGTAACGAACTATTGGCCAATACGATGAAGTATGCCCAAATGCTCGAAGGAAACGTGCGTAATACCGGCGTTCATGCCTGTGGCGTTATCATCGGGCGTGACGATATAACCGATTGGGTTCCGGTGAGTACGGCCGACGATAAAGAGACCGGAGAGAAAATGCTCGTTACCCAATATGAAGGCAGCGTTATAGAAGATACCGGCTTGATAAAAATGGACTTTTTGGGATTAAAAACACTATCCATTATCAAAGAAGCCGTCGAGAATATTCGCCAAACTCGTCACATAGACCTCGATATCGACTCTATTCCTATCGACGACCCCAAGACGTACGAATTATACAGTGCCGGACGGACGACCGGAACATTCCAGTTCGAGTCCGCCGGTATGCAAAAATATCTGAGGGAACTGCATCCCACGACGTTCGAAGACCTCATCGCCATGAACGCTCTTTATCGTCCGGGACCTATGGAATACATACCGCAATTCATCGCCCGCAAGCATGGGAAAGAACCTATCGTGTACGATATTCCTATCATGGAAAAGTATCTAAAAGATACTTACGGAATTACGGTATATCAAGAGCAGGTCATGTTGCTCTCCCGTTTGCTCGCCAATTTCACACGCGGTCAATCCGACGGATTGCGTAAAGCGATGGGTAAAAAACTGAAAGATAAACTGGATGCGTTGAAGCCCCTTTTCATTTCGGGCGGCGAGAAAAACGGACATAAAAAAGAAGTACTCGAAAAAATATGGGCCGACTGGGAGAAATTCGCTTCCTATGCTTTCAATAAAAGCCATGCCACATGCTACTCATGGGTAGCGTTCCAAACGGCATATCTGAAAGCCAACTATCCATCTGAATATATGGCGGCAGTGTTGAGTCGAAACCTCAATAACATCACGGAAATCACGAAATTCATGGACGAGTGCAAATCCATGAAGATTCAAGTTTTAGGTCCCGATGTCAACGAAAGCCAGTATAAGTTCTCGGTAAACAAGAAAGGGAATATCCGTTTCGGATTAGGAGCAATCAAGGGAGTCGGCGACTCGGCGGTACAAGCCATTGTCAAAGAGCGCGAAGCCAACGGCCCGTATAAGGGAATATTCGACTTTGTGGAACGAGTCAATCTTTCGGCTTGTGGTAAAAAAACGATAGAGTCATTGGCTATATCCGGAGCCTTCGATTCATTCAAAGAAATTCATCGGGAAGATTTCACTGCATTGAACAGCAAAGGAGAAATTTTCTTAGAAACATTGGTACGTTACGGTGTAAAAGTACAAAACGACAAAATGTCCCAAGCTACGTCTTTATTCGGAAGCGTAGCTCCCATCGTAACGACCCCGCCCGAAATCCCACGGGGCGTGCCTCTCTCCGACATCGAGCGTTTGGACAAGGAAAGAGAGCTCGTTGGCATGTACCTCTCGGCACACCCGCTCGATGCCTATAAATTGGAATTATTGTACGGCTGCAATACCCGCATGACCGATTTGAAAGACCGAGAATCCCTCTTAAATAAAGAGTTGACATTCGGAGGAGTGGTTGTCGACTACCGAACGGGAATCGGGAAAAGAGGCGGCCAATATGGCTTCCTTAAAATAGAAGACTATTCGGGAGCCGAAGATATACCTTTATTCGGCCAAGACTTCATAGACTACGGAAAGTATGGAGCCAATAACGGAACTTTCGTGTGGATAAGGGCACGCTGTCAACCATCGAAATTCACCCCCGGCCGTATCGATTTGAAAATTTTGGAGATAAAGCTACTATCCGAATTAAAAGGTACTTTACTTAATTCCATCACAATCGAGCTACCGGCCCGATTGGTAAAAAACGGATTCATACAGACACTTTCCGAATTTATGCCCCCGGCACACCAGCACAAGGCAGAATTGAGTTTCAAAATATACGACTCGGAGTTGGATAAATCGGTACGGCTGAGATCGAGGCGCAAACCGACGATAACGGAAGAACTCATCGATTTTTTAAGCGAGAACGACGAGGTCTCTTTCAAAATAAATGAATAATCGTTTGCGACTCAACCAGAGATTACCTACTTTTGTTGTAAAATAAATTGAAACAATAAAACAGTAAAAAATAAAATTATGGCATTGAAAATCAATGATGAAAATGCAAAAGAATTGATTGCCTCCGGCAAACCGGTAGTTATCGATTTTTGGGCGGAATGGTGCGGCCCTTGTCGCGCAATCGCACCTTCGGTAGACGAACTTGCAGAAGAATATGAAGGCAAAGTGATAATCGGGAAATACAATGTTGACGATGACGCCGATTTAAGTGCAGAATACAGTATTCGCAATATCCCCACCTTGCTCTTTTTCAAAGAGGGTAAACTAGTGGACAAACATGTCGGTTCTGCTTCGAAAGCCGATTTGGAAGCTAAAATCAAAGCACTGCTGTAAAAAATCCGAAAAGGAAATCGCATAAACCCCTTGCCTATATGAATACAAGGCGAGGGGTTTCTTTGTCTTGGAATAGAGAATAGTTCTTTACCAGTTAAGATACTCTTTCAAAGTATTTACATAAGCTTCGAAAGCCTCCCTTCCTTTTTCGGTTATTTGGCACGATGTCCTTGTTTTCTTACCGACAAATTCTTTCCTGACCCGAATATATTCGGCTGCCGATAATTTATCTATCTGCACACTCAGGTTTCCGGAAGTCGACCCGGTCTTTTCTTTCAGATAAACAAAATCCGCCTCATCTACCGACAAGAGAATCGACATGACAGCCAACCTCAACTGCGAGTGTAACAATGGATCTAATTCTTTCAACATATCTTTTTACACTTTGCATTAAGAATATGTCCCGGAACAATCATCACGACGACAAACGATCCCCCGAAATAGAGCTGCCACACCATAGGCGTATGTAAAGAAGGCATAGTCATAAACATATAAATAGCCGTGACAAGCGCGAGCAACGGGAAATAAGTAAGGCTGGATTCCTTGATAACCAGACCGGTAATCGACGTACCCATACCACAATACAACAAAGCCAACGGCATCATCAACCCGAAATTGACACGACCGATAACAAACCCCAATACGATCATCGTCAAGACAGTAAGTACAAACAATGCTCCTATGACTCTCCATGTTTCGTTGATCATGCGGTCGGTATAAGTCACTACTTTCGGCCTATTTCTTTTCTCCCGTACGCTACTGACAAGAAATGGCAAAAACATCAAGAACCACCCGGCACTCCACGCACTGTTTCCCGTAAAGTAAACCAAAGCATAGATAACGATCGACAGAATAGCAGCCGTATAGCCATACATCAAAAATTTATTTCCACAGCCACTCCCGATGCTTTGTTTTGTAACTCGAATCATCTGAGCGATGAGTTCCAAACTCTCTTTCTCATTCATTTTCTGTTCTTCCATAAGTCGATTTTTAGATTTACAAATTGGTTTATTTTATAAACTATATAGCTATATACTCTCTTTTCATGCTATAATTACAGCACAAATATAAATCGGTTTATATTATAAACCAAATAATTTTCTAAAAAATTTTTATTATGATATATTTTTCATTGGCAAGAGAGACAACAGACCTTCTCTGTTATACAATTTTCCATACTCTAATAGATAAGAGAAGAAAAGAGATTTCGCTCTTTTCAACTAAAACATTTTACAAATCCAGCTTGTACAAAACATTTCTTTCATCTCGATTTATAAGTAAAGGAGAAACTAAAACAGTTCTGTCGATAATTAATGGATAATCTTTTCAACCCCCTCCGTCACTTCGTGACACCTCCCTAATATGACTAACGCCACACCCCGTAATGCTACGATTCGATAAATAATGCGATAGAAGGGCAGTAAGCCTTCTCCCTTATGTTTTGCCTTGCAAAACATAAGGGAAGTGACACAAATGAATAGAGGGTTATTTAAACTCCTCCCCTGTATTTTGTTCAGCAAAATATAGGGGAGGCGTCACAACGTGACGGAGGGGTTAAAAAACACAATCAAAATAATTCTGGGTAATCTTTTCAACCTCTCTCCTCAGGAACTACTGTTCCTTCGGTCTCTCCCCTATTGCTAACGCAGCACGAACAGAGGAGGAGGTTGAATACTTCTTTATCTTACCGGCAAAAATTACATGATAAAAGAATGTCGCAAAACTCCTCCCTGCCGTGTCCCGTGGCATTACGGGGTGTTTCCGAAGAAATATACCGTAGGGTGAGGGAGATTAATCCTTACAGTCAAAAAATCCTATATACTATCTTTTTTAACCACTCTCCTCGTCGCTACCGCTCCTCCGTTTCTCTCATATGGCTCCGCAACACAGGTGATGTATAGAAATTTAAGCAAGAATCAACCCTTCACCGAAATGTCCGGAATATGTTTATCGACAAGAGACTCATCGCTAAAATTCAAGTTTTCCCTTTACGAATTTTTTACTAAATCACTAAACCACCGACTCTATTTCATAAAAAAGGCGATTCCTTTGCAGGAACCGCCTTCATTGTTACTAACACAAAAAGAATATTAAAGTCCTTTCCCGTGACAATTTTTATATTTCTTACCGCTACCGCAAGGACAAGGATCGTTACGCCCCACACGTGGTGCAGCCTTAATCGGCTCGGTGACCCGGGGCTGTTGAGGAGCAGCCGCAGCGGCAGCCTGTGCCGACTGACCGGGATAATCGTCTTTTTGAGTACGATACTTGCTGTAATCTTCCCTTCGTTCGGGAGCTGCTTCACGCACATCTTGCGGTTCCTGAATATAAATCTGTCCCCGCATGAGAACAGCGATGGCTTTCCGGTTCATCGTCTCGACCATCTCTTTGAAGAGATTGAACGATTCGAGTTTATAAATCAACAGCGGGTCTTTCTGTTCGTAGCTGGCATTTTGCACAGATTGACGCAATTGGTCGAGCTCACGAAGATGCTCCTTCCAAGCCTCGTCGATCGTCATAAGCAGCACAGCTTTCTGGAATTGCTTAACGACCGATTGCGATTCGCTCTTATAGGCTTCGTTTATATCGCAAGCGATACCGAATACACGCTTGCCATCGGTAATGGGCACTCGTATCATACCCGTGGATAGTCCCCGTTGTTCCACAAACGGTTTTATATTCATGTGAGCAATCTCGGCCATACGGTCGCCTTTGCGCTTAAAGGTAGCGACAACGGCCTCATAAAGGCTGTCGATCACTTCGCTCTTTTTCATGGAGCGGAATTTCTCCTCATCGAAAGGCATTTCCACGGCAAAAATCTTGAACATCTCCATCGACAAGTCTTCGTAATCGCTCGTACCGTCATAGGTATCGGCCAAAGACTCTATCGTGTCATAGAACATATTCATAATATCGATGCCGATACGTTCTCCCATCAAAGCATGGTGACGCTTGGTATAAATCACATTACGCTGTGCATTCATCACATCGTCGTATTCGAGCAATCGCTTACGGATTCCGAAGTTATTCTCCTCTACCCGGCGTTGGGCATTCTCGATGGACTTGGAAACCATATTGTGTTCGATCATCTCGTCTTCTTTAAGACCCAGGCGGTCGAGCATTTTCACTACCCGATCGGTAGCGAACAGACGCATAACCGTATCTTCGAACGAAACGAAGAACACCGAAGAACCGGGGTCTCCCTGACGACCGGCACGACCACGCAACTGACGGTCTACACGACGGGATTCGTGACGCTCGGTTCCGATAATCGCCAAACCTCCGGCTTCACGCACGGCCGGCGAGAGCTTGATATCGGTTCCACGACCGGCCATGTTGGTAGCGATCGTGACCGTACCTGTTTGTCCGGCTTGTGCCACGATCTCGGCCTCGCGTTGGTGCAACTTGGCGTTCAATACATTGTGTTTAATCTTACGCAAAGTCAACATACGGCTCAACAATTCCGATATTTCGACCGAAGTCGTACCTACCAATACAGGACGACCTGCTTCTACCATTTTCACGATTTCTTCGATGACGGCGTTGTATTTCGCCCGTTTGGTTTTATATACCCGGTCGTTCATATCGATACGAGCTACCGGCTTATTGGTAGGAATCGTCACGACATCGAGCTTATAAATATCCCAGAACTCCCCGGCTTCGGTCTCGGCAGTACCGGTCATACCGGCCAACTTGTGATACATACGGAAATAGTTCTGCAATGTAATCGTCGCAAAAGTCTGCGTAGCAGCCTCTACCTTAACGTGCTCTTTCGCCTCGATAGCTTGGTGCAAACCATCGGAGTAGCGGCGGCCTTCCATGATACGCCCCGTTTGCTCATCGACGATTTTCACTTTATTGTCGATTACCACATATTGGTCGTTTAATTCGAAAAGGGTATATGCCTTTAACAGCTGATTCACCGTATGAACCCGTTCGGCCTTGATCGCGTAATCTTGCAAGATTCCGTCTTTTTTGGCTTGTTTTTCTTCGGGAGAAAGTCCTTGATTTTCAAGGTCGGAAAGCAGCTCGCTGATATTCGGCAATACGAAGAAATTAGGATCGTCCGATTTCCCGGTCATCACATCGAGACCTTTGTCGGTCATATCGATACCGTTATTCTTTTCATCGATTACAAAATAGAGGTCGTCCGTAATCTCAGGCATACGACGGTTGTTATCTGCCATATAGATAGCCTCGGTTTCGAGCAACAAAGGTTTAATACCCGGTTCGCTCAAATATTTGATAAGCGCCCCGTTCTTAGGTAATCCTTTGAAACAACGATACAACAGTACGGCTCCTTCCTCACGAATCTTTTTATCATCAGAAGCTATCTTAATCTTGGCTTCGGCCAACAACTTCGTAACCAAGTTTCGCTGCATCTTCACCAATTCTTCCACTTTGGGCTGGAACTGCTCGAACATCTGGTCATCGCCTTTGGGGGTAGGACCGGATATAATCAACGGCGTACGTGCATCATCAATCAACACAGAGTCGACCTCATCGACAATCGCATAGTTGTGCATGCGCTGTACCAAGTCGAGCGGAGAGCTGGCCATATTGTCACGCAAGTAGTCGAAACCGAATTCGTTGTTCGTACCGAATGTAATATCGGCGTTATATGCATTACGACGGGCTTCGGAGTTCGGCTCGTGCTTGTCGATACAATCCACCGACAAACCGTGGAACATATAAAGAGGCCCCATCCACTCGGAGTCACGTTTCGAAAGGTAGTCGTTCACGGTTACCACATGTACGCCATTGCCCGACAAAGCATTCAAGAATACAGGGAGCGTAGCGACCAGAGTCTTACCCTCACCGGTAGCCATCTCGGCGATTTTACCCTTATGCAACACGACACCGCCGATCAGCTGCACATCGTAGTGTACCATGTCCCAAACGACCTCGTTACCACCGGCCATCCAGTGATTGGCATAAATAGCTTTGTCGCCTTCGATATGTATAAAATCATGGTCTACCGCCAAGCTCCGGTCAAAATCATTTGCCGTAACCTCGACAGTTTCATTTTGGCTGAATCGACGCGCCGTCTCTTTCATCACGGCGAAAACTTCGGGAAGCGATTCGTCGAGAACATCTTCTATTTTTTTCAATATCTCTTTCTCGATTTTATCGATTTCTTCCCATGTAGACTCGCGTTTATCGTAATCGAGCGTTTCTACATGCTCTTTCAGTTCGGCGATACGTTTACGGTCATCGGCCACCGAATCCTGAATATGTTGTTTCACCACATCGATACGGTGACGCAACTCATCGTTCGACAATTTTTCAAGTTCGGGCGAAATAGCCTTTATTTTCTGAATGTAAGGCTCTATTTCTTTTAAATCGCGCTGCGACTTATTACCGAACAGCTTTTTTAATAAATCATTAAATCCCATATAAAGTATTTGTTTTATTCGTTAAAAATTACCTATAAGGCAAAGGTATAACATACCCTGCAAAAATAGTGCAAATTTTGCTAACTCCGCAAAAAGGAATGAATTAGTATTGTATTTCGGGAAGCGGAGCATCGGCCGAACCATTCGGCGAACGAATCCGCAAAAGGCGAGAAACGGTAGGAGCGATGGCCGTCGCACGCACCGGAGAAGTGATACGTACCGGCTTCACATCGTGTGCCAAAATAAAACACGGTGCAGGAACAGCATTGACACGAACATATTCGCGGGTATCGTTCGCATCCTCATAGACGACCTCCCAACCGGGACACAAATCCAGCACGAGATCACCCGACAGTTTGGGATAATAGCCGTTTCGCATGGCGGCGACACGATCGGTTCCATTACTCAGCAACAGACGTTGCGATGTATAAACGTCTTGTACCCCCGTCATCTGAATCAGAAACGAAGCTGCCCGATTACGCATTTCATCGGCATCGATATCACGCTCCTTAATCAGTTTCCGGTTCAAGAAAATCTGTCGATTCTGGTAACCTATCACCCAATCTCCTTGGCCGTAAAGAGCCATCAGATAAACATTCAGCAATGAGACTGCACGCCGGGGATAAAATTCTCCCGAAGGTATATTATAAATGGGCGACTCTTTCGCCTCCCCCTTGAAATATCCCGTAGAGGTCAAAAAAACGACCGTGTTGGCAAGACCCACTTTCTTGTCTATTTCATCGAGCAGACGGGCTATATCCCTATCCAGTCGCACATAAGTATCCTGCAACTCCAAGCCGTAGTCCTGTATGGTCTTGTTCAGATACACGCCGGCCGTATAACCGACATTCAGCATATCGAGGACACCACGGCGTCCCAAAAGTCCTTTATCCAAGAACTCCACGGCAACATCGGTAATCTCCTGATTAACCAAAGCCGTCGTCTTAAACTGCACGAACTTATCACGGCCGTCTCGGGCAAAAGTTCGTTTAAAAGAAAAATCATTCGTCAGATACGGTATGGCCGTATAACGGTCGGGCGTATAAACCGGAGTCCAAGAAAGCGTATCGATACGAGCCGATAAAGAACGCACATAATTGAATTGTTCGACATAAGCGGGAACATCACGATAATAAGTGGTCGTCGCCCACTTGCCATTCCTATCGTTAATCCAGAAAGCGCAATTAGCCGCATGTCCCGCACTGATAATAGACTGCTGTGCATCGGGCGCTACCGCATACACGCGTCCCAATCCTCCGCTCACGATTTTTACCTCGTCGCTGAGCGTCGAAGTACGAATACGTTCAGGTGAAAAAGTTTCATCGGTATAATTCCCTATCTTGGACGGGTCGTTCAGAATAAACTCTTCCCGCAGAAATGCCGTATTGAAAAAACGCTCCGACGGAATGCCATGAAAAAACGGAGTTGTTCCCGTATACAGAGTAGCCGTTGCCGAAGCCTTATCGATATTCGGGAAATCGAAAACCAAATTTTCACAGACAACTCCCTCTCGCATCAACCGTTTAAAACCCTTTTCCCCGAAAAGGTGTTGCAAGGCTTCCAAATAATCGGTACGCAGTTGATCGACCGTAATACCCACCACCAAACGAGGACTGTTGTCGGCAGACTGCACCAACGGTACGACCAGCAGAGAAAAGAGAATTGTCGCTAATACTTTATTTTTCATCTTTGTTTTTCTCCGTTTTTTTCAAACGAACGGATACCGCCAAATAGGTAAACGAACGAATTACCAATACCAACACTAACGGAAAAAATGCGGCATTAAACTGTTGTGGAATCCAGTGCCAAAGGGCCACAAATAACAACAACCCTGCAAAGTTAGCAAAATGATAGTATCTAACGATACTTTTAAGAGATTTAAACCAAATAAAAAGAGCCATCAACAGCCAAAAGGGATGCAACCAAAACGCTGAATAGTTGGGATAAGTCGCCGGGTGAACAGAAACGAACATAAGGAAAAACACGACTAAGCCGCTCAATCCGTAAATCGAAAACAAGACTGTATCGAATACCCGGGAATACCTTTTTCGGGAAATATCATATACCGACACAGCCGCGACAAAGAAGAAAAACAACCATGCGACGAAAAGGGGCGTCAAATAAAATGGTGTTTCGGGAGGACACGCCGGAACCTCAGGATCGTACAGCACCTCCGTTCGGCTCACCAACGGGACAGCCGCCGAGTCGGGACTCATTTGAACGACCGCCTCGGAAAAAGCTTTCTCTAATATTTCGGGACCGAACATTTGTTCCCGATAAGTCATCGGCCTATCCAAACCGCTTCCCAATGCCAAGTCGATACCGAAAATCAACCACGGGCAAATACCCGCATATCGGTCTATCTCCTCGCGAAAAGTAGGCAAAGACTCCCCCGGCTCTTTATATCGCACCTTGTTATCCAATACCATCTCTACCATATTACGAGGACGGGTAGCACAATTATCGAACAGGAAATTATACCGGTAAACCCGGTTCTGAGGCATGGCATTAACCAACAGAGCCTCGAATAAGGCTCTGCTTTGTATGGGTGTCAAGTTCAACACCTGTTCATCGACCTTCGATTCCCGAAACTGATAATTTAATAAGAAATCGGGAAAATCGTTTATTCCTAAACAATAATCGGTTTCACCTTTCGTAAACCGCCAGATAAAGCCGGGAACATCGAAATTAAACATGCCATAATTGAAAACATAATCGAAACCTCCGGGTCTCTGCTGTTTCACCCGCAGCGCCGTATGACCGAACAATTCATACACCTCCGTTCCGGGTCCGCAAGTCAATAAACTCACTTGTAAAGTATCGGGCAAGATTCCCGGTTTTGATTCCTGCGCTTGTATTTTCTCGTTGGAAAACAAGGCCACAAGAATAAAACCCAGAATTATACATAGTTTCTTCTTCATAAACACTCCACATTATTGCAGCAAAATCGGCGTAAAAGTACAACTTTCCATCTAATTACCTCGGTATGTAACTCTTTTATTTTCTTTGACTTTGATAAATTTCACATTTTTATTTCCACACTCTACCGAATAATTTTTTATCTTTGTTCGAAACACAAAACAGAGTATTATGAAAATCAAAGGTTTACTATTATCTCTATTCGTAACAAGCAGCTTACTCTCGATTGCACAAGACATAAAACTCCCCTCCCCGCAAAAACAGGGCGGAGAACCTCTCTTGCAGGTTCTCTCCAAACGCGCCTCGACACGCGACTTCGATACACAAAAGAATATAGACTCACAAACCCTTTCCAACCTATTGTGGGCGGCATGGGGATACAACCGAGAAGATAAGCGTACGGCGCCTTCGGCCATGAATCGTCAAGAAATTTCACTATATATCGTCACGGCACAAGGGGTCTATCTCTATGATGCCAAACAGAATAAACTGGCGGAAATCGCCAAAGGAGATTTCCGGGAAAACGCAGGCATGCAACCGTTCGTACACACTGCGCCTCTCAACATTATTTTTACTGCCGATTTGGAAAAAGCGCCGGGTAACGACATGATGTTCGTCGATTGCGGATTCATCTCCCAGAACATTTATCTCTATTGTGCCTCGGTCGGTTTGGGTACAGTCGTTCGCGGCTCGTTCAACGGCGATGAATTGGCAAAAATATTAAAGCTGAACGAAAAACAAAAAGTAGTATTGACCCAGACTGTCGGCTATCCGGCTAAATGATTTCTCCGGAAAAACCTTACATCATGCGACGGTTCTCATTTCTCTTTTTTACGATCGTTATATTCCTGTCTTTTTTATCTGGTTGCAAAGGCAAACAGGTCGAATCTGATTACCCGGAAAGTTCTCTTATAGATACATTCGAAGTAAAACAACAACCCCAACCGCGCACAACCGGCTGGAAAAAGAGTCCTGTACGATATTCCAGTTTCCGCAAACTATTCAACGACTTGAACGACAAACATCTTGCTGTTGCCAAAAAGAACGGGATAGAGCCATTGGAATCGCTCGATGATGCCCGGAATTTGGGATTCTGGAAACTTGCTAAAATAGACAGTTGTGAATACTACACCGTCGATAAACTGACTCATTCGATCCCATATCTGACTCCCAAAACCAAATGGTTGCTCATGAAGATAGGCAAAAACTTCCAAGACTCGTTAACGAACCGAGGTTCGGGAGGAAGACAAATTATTCTCACCAGCGCATTGCGTTCCGATGAATCGATAAAGTCGTTACGCCGGCGAAATACAAACGCCAGCGAAAACTCGGCACACCGTTACGGCACGACTTTCGACATAGCCTACAATCGATACAACGTAACCGACTCGACCTATTTCGTACCCTCCGACCGACTACGAATTTTACTCGGCGAGGTTCTGTACGATTTACGCAAAGAACACAAATGCTACATCAAATACGAAATACGCCAAGGCTGTTTCCACATTACGGCGAGATAAATCAAACGACAACCGTACAATCGACCGGCCTTTCGTGAAAAATTATTATCTTTGTCACAACGAAGATACGATGCGGTTCGGCATAGCCAAATCGGAAACAAGATTTTCGTTTGTCTCTGCACTCACCTTTCCGTATCTTTGAGGCGTTTAACAATAATCGACCGATGAAACGATATTTATATGCCCTGCGCTATCTGATTTCGATACATGTGTTGGGACTCATTCTCTTTACGGCATTCCGTCTGATCCTCTTCCTACAAGGGTACGAATATCTCATGGACGAAGAAATTTCGGTATTCACCCGTCTCGAAGCATTCGTCCGGGGATTGTGGCTCGACAATGTCGTAGCCTGTTATATATCGATTCTGCCGCTCGTTATCGTCTCGCTCTGTTCCCTGATAGGATATTTCGGTAAAAACCTGTACCGGGGAATCCATATCTTTTTCTCGGTCTTTTACGTCGTGGCGTTCGCCATATCGGCTGCCGATATACCTTATTTCGCTTACTTCTTCAAACACATCAACGCTTCCATTTTCAACTGGTTCGGCTACACCGGAACGACATTGGGACTTATGTTCGGTGAGTTCTCCTATATCGTCGCATTCGTCTTGTTTCTGTGTCTCTCTTTCCTTTTCGTCTTTCTCTCCCGAATATTATTACATCGGACTTGTCGCGATATACAAAGAGTATCTGCCGAAAAATTTCATTGGAAACCCGAGCTGCTTACACTCCTTTGCTCGACTCTTCTAATAGGAGTATGTTTATTCGGCATACGCGGACGCATGGGATACAACCCTATCAAAGTAAGTGCAGCCTATTATTGCAATAATACATTTTTGAACCAATTGGGTATAAGCCCCTCGTTCAATTTATTGCGCAGTTCGTTAGAGGCTTCCAAATCGGAAAATCGGGAAATCGATTTGATGGACGAGAAAGAGGCGATCTCTACGGTTCGCAGAGAACTGAATATCACGGACTCGCTTCCCGACATATCGCCCATTGCCCGAAAAATAGAAAATCCGGGACAACCCAGCAGCAAAAACGTAGTCCTCGTTTTCATGGAATCGATGTCGGCCGAATTACTGGGGCACTTCGGTAATCCCGAGCACCTCACCCCGTTTCTCGATTCAATAGCCGTCCGGTCGCTTTGCTTCAATCGATTTTTCTCGGCGGGAACTCATACCAACCATGCCATACACTCCGTCTTGTATTCCTATCCGGCTCTGATGAAACGGAATTCCATGAAAGGAGCCGTTATTCCTTTCTTCGCCGGACTACCCACCATTTTACAAGATAACGGATACCGTACGCTTTTTTTCATGACTCATGAGTCGCAGTATGATAACATGAACGGCTATCTGCGAACCAATGGTTTCGACCGCATCTTTGCACAAGAGGACTATCCGAAAGACAAAGTAGTCAACAGTTTCGGTGTCCAAGACGATTTCCTATACCAATACGCCCTGCCCATTCTCACAGAAACTGCCGACGAGGGGCAACCCTTTTTCGCTGTATTGTTAAGCATCAGCAACCACCCGCCGTATGTTATTCCCAAAGATTTCAAGACACACAGTAGTACCGACGAACATCGAATCGTCGAATTCGCCGATCATGCTTTAAAGGAATTTATCGATGAAGCGAAACAACAGGAATGGTTCGACAACACGATATTTGTCTTCGTCGGTGACCACGGGAAAATCGTGGGTACTCCCCGCAGCGATATGCCGCTCAGTTTCAACCATGTGCCACTTTTCATTTATTCGCCTTCATTTATCGAACCCCGACAGATAGAAGACCTCGGCGGACAAGTGGATATAGCTCCCACCGTATTGGGTTTGCTGAACATAGACTATACCGACAACGGATTCGGAGTAAACCTCCTGCAAGAAAAACGTAAAGCGGCATTCTTTACCTCCGACGATGCTATCGGATGCGTGAACGATTCACTGTTCTATATCTATAAACCCAAAGAAAACCAAGAGTGGTTGCTCTCGCAAGAAAGAGCTATCGAAAAGGGGGGCAATATCGACAATCCTGCCGTCTGCCAAGAACTGCGGGAATATGCCTTCTCCATGCTTCAAACCGCACAATACCTCATGAGCAACAACCTCACAGGGAAATATATAGGTTATCAACCCCGTTAAACAACCGACTGTTATGAATAAGATATTTTATACATTCGTTCTTTCGGCGCTCGTACTCCTTTCGGTACAATGTAACCCGAAATCCCAAGAAAGCGACGAACAACTCGAAAACGATTCTATCATCGAGTATGCCGAACTACTCTCTATTACCTGTCATGACGACTACACCGATGTAAAAATAAGCAACCCGTGGGACAGCGCCCGGTTGCTGCACCGATATATCCTCGTTCCCAAGACACAAAACGTTCCATCGAATCTACCGCAAGGAACCGTCGTAAGGACTCCGTTGTCCAATACATTAGTCTATGCCTCGGTACATTGCAGCCTGTTGGAGCAATTAGACGCATTATCGCAAATAGGAGGAGTCTGCGACCTCTCCTATATCAAAACGCCCGCTTTGCTCTCTCGTGCGGAAAACGGAAAACTGACCGATGCCGGAAATTCCATGTCGCCCGACATCGAACGAGTAATGTCGTTGAATCCGGATGCCATCTTATTATCTCCTTTCGAAAACGCCGGATACGGACGTATCGGGAAAATGGGAATACCCATTATAGAATGCGCCGATTATTTGGAAACTTCACCTCTGGGCCGGGCAGAATGGATAAAATTCTTCGGTCTGTTATACGGTAAAGAGGTCGAAGCCGATTCCATTTTTACGGAAGTCGAAAAAAACTATACCGAATTGAGAGATAAAATAGGTGTACTTTCTTCTGCTCCCGTTGTCATCAGCGAATTAAAAAGCGGTTCGGCATGGTATATGCCCGGCGGAAAAAGCTATATGGCCCGTTTTTTCAAGGATGCCGGAGCCGCTTACCCGTGGAGCGACAATACAGAAACAGGGTCTATTCCGCTCTCTTTCGAAACGGTATTCAACCGAGCAGGAGAAGCCGACATTTGGCTTATTAAATCGTTCCACGTGTCGGAGCTTTCCTATCGGACTCTGCAAAAGGAATATGCACCCTATGCAAGGTTCAAAGCCTTCCGGGAGAAAAAGATATACGGTTGTGACTCGTCCCGATGCAACTACTACGAAGAGACTCCGTTTCGTCCCGACCTGTTGTTACAGGAACTCGCTGCATTGTTCCACCCCGGCCTGTTCCCCGACTATCGATTCCGCTACTATCAACCGTTATCCGAATGAACGACAAACCGAACAAGCAACATGAACAACGGCTAATAGTCGTTCTCGTCCTGTTACTTTTGGCATTATGTGCCGCCAATTTATGGTTCGGGTCGGTACAAATACCGGCTTCGGCCGTATGGGATATCCTGTGCGGGAAAGAACCTGAAAAGGAGGTCTGGAAATTCATCGTGCTGGAATCCCGATTACCGCAAATGGCGGCGGCACTCCTGTCGGGAGCCGCATTGGCAATTGCCGGGCTGCTTCTTCAAACGGCATTCAACAACCCGCTCGCCGGACCTTCGATATTAGGAATCGATACGGGAGCCAGTTTAGGAGTGGCTTTGGTCATGTTATTTTGGGGAGGGACACTCGGCGTGTCCGAGGCAACCACCCTCACCGGATTCACCGCCATCATTGCCGGAGCTTTTCTCGGTTCAGTCACTGTATTAGGTACGATACTCTTTTTCTCGACCATTGTCAAGAACAACATCATGCTCCTCATTGTCGGTATAATGGTAGGCTATATTACTTCGTCGGTTATCTCTCTACTCAACTATTTCGCAACAGCCGAAGGGGTACACTCCTATACGATTTGGGGTATGGGAAATTTCAGCGGAGTCACCGGCGAGCAGCTGCCCTATTTCGCACTTTTCGTATCTGTCGGACTTATCATCGCAATACTTCTGATAAAACCACTCAATGCCTTGCTGCTCGGTGACCGTTATGCTGCCAATCTGGGAGTAAACATTAAACTCACCCGCAATCTGCTGCTCATCGTCACCGGTCTGCTCACGGCATCGACCACGGCATTCTGCGGCCCCATTTCGTTTATCGGTCTTGCCGTTCCTCATATCGCCCGACTGTTATTGGGGACATCGAACCACAATACCCTGTTGCCGATGGCCTTGCTGTGTGGAGCCGTAACCGCATTGCTGTGCAATCTCATCTGTATCCTTCCGGGAGAATCGGGCATCCTGCCCATCAATGCCATCACTCCGGTCTTAGGTGCGCCGGTGATTATTTATGTCATCATCAACCAACGAAAAATCCAATATTTCAACTGATGGAGGAACAGACAAACATATTATCGGCACAGCAGCTCTGCATCGGATATAAAACGGGGCACGGACACGTCAAGCAAGTTCACGGCGATCTGTCGTTCTCCCTACGCAAGGGCGAGCTCACCTGCCTGTTAGGCGCAAACGGTTCGGGCAAATCGACTCTGCTACGCACCTTATCAGCGTCCCAACCTTCGTTATCGGGAAAAATCCTGTTGAACGGAAACGAGTTGTCTGTCATGTCAGAGCGGGAAATTTCCCGCCAAATCGGGGTTGTACTGACCGACAAGACACAAACCGGAGGATTGACCGTATATGAGCTGGTCGCCCTCGGGCGGCAACCGCATACGGGATTTTTCGGGAAACTCGACCGACAGGATCGGCAAGTAGTGGACGAAGCTATCGAAGCCGTGGGCATCTCACACAAAGCGCACTCCTATATGGCGCAACTCTCCGATGGAGAAAAGCAGAAAGCTATGATCGCAAAAGTATTAGCGCAAGAGTGCCCTCTGGTTATACTAGACGAACCAACCGCTTTCCTCGACGTGGTGAGCCGCATAGAAATCATGACTCTGTTACACCACATCGCCACGGCCCAAAACAAAGCGATACTACTGTCGACTCACGACATAGAACAAGCGCTGGTGCTCGCCGATTGCCTATGGCTTTTACGGAAGGGGCACGGAATGCGTAGCGGAATAACCGAGGACCTCATTTTGAACGGAGAACTCGATACCTTGTTCGACCGTAAGGAAATTTGTTTCGACCGGGCGCATGGCAGTTACTACCCTTCGGTTCAATGGGAAAAAGAAATTGTCGTAGATGCGACGGACGAAACGCTTCTCCATTGGACAGTCAATGCTCTGAATCGTAACAATTACGGTTGCCGCATATCACCTTGCGAAGCCGATGCATCGCTTCCCCGCCTCACCGTCGAAAGAAACGACTCGCTGTCGTTACACACCGCAACGAACGAAGTGCGATTTACCTCTTTCGCCGCCTTCATTGCATACCTTAAAACACCGACTCAAAAGGGTTGAATGGATTCCGAAGGTTGAGCACTATCAACCATACCCGAAAAATAGCACGGAAAAGGGTCTCAAACTCCTCCTCTACACACTGTAATAACATGTCACCTTGTTCGTAAAACGGCAACCATAGACCGGGCGGCATTCTTTGGAGCGCCGGGAGCACCCAATCGCTCGGCAACAAGATCATATCCCGCCAACATTTTCTTTCGGGTAGTCTCTTCGAACAACGAAGTTAACTCTCGACGAAGATTCTCAGGAGTCGCCCGATAGCCCAATAACTCGCATACGACAGGACTATCGGCTATCAAATTAACCAACGAAACATACGGTACTTTCAAGATTTTCTCGAATGTTTTATAAAACAACTTGCCTCCTCCCAGTCGATAGCATACCACCTGAGGCACTCGCAACAAAGCGGTTTCGAGCGTAGCGGTTCCCGATGTGACCAATGCCACCCGACTCTGTTGAAGCAAACGATAAGTTTTGCCCCAAACAACTTTTACCGAACGGTCCTGCAAATAAGGAGCATATTGGTCGGGAGAAATACCGGGAGCCCCTGCGATAACCAACTGATAGTCGTGGAACGTTTTTGCGGCCTCTATCATTAAAGGCAGATTATGATCAATCTCGGCTACCCGGCTACCCGCCAGCAGAGCTATTATGGGCTTTTTTCCCAAGCCGCACTCCGCCGTAAAATCCTCGAAACTCTCATCGGCATAAGGCCGCACAGCCAATTCATCGACCGTAGGATTTCCTACATACTCCACCGTATAATCATGCTTGGCATAAAACGAAACCTCGAACGGAAGAATGGAATAAAGTCGGTCTACATACCGACGGATACTCTTTACCCTCCATTCCTTCCAAGCCCAAATCTTAGGAGAAATATAATAATAAACCGGAATACCCAAACGACGTTTCACATATTTGGCTATTTTCAGATTGAAACCCGGATAATCTATCAATATAACCACATCGGGACGAAATACGGCAATATCCTGTTTACACAAACGCATGTTCGCCAAAACTTTATCGAGATTCATCAACACCGGAATAAATCCCATATAAGCCATATCCCGATAATGCTTTACCAGCGTACCGCCACAAGAAGCCATCAAGTCACCGCCGAAAAAACGAAATTCAGCGTTCGCATCTTCCTGTTGCAAAGCTCTCATCAAATTGGAGGCATGTAAATCGCCCGAAGCCTCCCCGGCGATAAGATAATATTTCATACCCGATTAGGAATAATTGGTCACGTCATTCGACCCTGACAGCTGTCCCGCTACACGTAACCATCAACATACTACCCGATCCGCCGACAGTCTCATAGTCCAAATCGATACCCACCACGGCATTTGCGCCCAATGCTTCGGCCTGTCGAGCCATTTCTTCAAGAGCCGTATCTTTGGCCTCTCTCAAAACCGCTTCGTAAGAAGCGGAACGGCCTCCGAAAAAATCTCTTACCCCTGCAAGAAAATCACGGAACACATTCGCCCCGATAATAGTCTCACCTGTCACAACTCCCAAATATCTTACAATCTGTTTCCCTTCTACCGAAGGAGTCGTAGTCATTAACATAGCCATCGATTTATTCGTTATTTATCCGATTACAAATATAGCAAAAGGTGAGAGCAGAGGCAAAAAGAAATCACATTTCCGACTTGCCTATCCCGAACCGCAGCTTATCTTCGTACTTACAAAGATAGTGAAAGGAGCAAGTAGTACAAACATACTTGTTCTTTTTTATCGAGTTACATTCTATATTGCAATTACAAAATCAAAACGCCACTCTCCCGAAAGAAAATCGTCAGCCTTCCGCAATAAAGATGCACCGATATCGTTTTTATAATACAATGAAAGCGACAACTTTTGCTTTAATTTTACTGAGTATCTTGACAGGTACATGCCTGACGAGCTGCATCGATGACGATTTCACCACAAATCCGTCGCATGTACTCGCATTCTCCACCGATACGGTTGCTTTCGATACCGTATTCACCACGATAGGTACATCAACTCGTTCATTCCGCATTTACAACCGGAACAAGAAATCGTTGAACATCTCTTCCATCAAACTTGCCGATGCCGAACATTCGGGCTTTCATATCAATGTGGACGGTATGTCGGGCGATAATTTCACCAATGTCGAAATCCGAGGGAAAGACAGCCTATATGTATTTGTAGAAGCCAATATCGATCCTACCAATCAGGACAATCCCATTTTCATCGTCGATTCGATCGTCTTTGTAACCAACGGCGTCCAACAAGACGTAAAGCTGACTGCCTACGGACAGGACGTTATCATCAAAAGAGGGGAAACCTTCACGACCGATACCCATCTGACCGATGAACGGCCATACCTCATCTACGACAGTTTAGTCGTGGCTCCGGGAACGACATTACAAATAGAACCCGGTGCAAGACTGCATTTCCACCATAGAGCTTCGCTGTTGGTACAAGGGAAATTACAAGTCGAGGGGTCGATGGAAGCCCCCGTTCAAATACGAGGCGATCGACTCGACCGGCTCTTTGCAGACTTGCCTTACGACAATCTCGGCGGGCAATGGGGCGGTATCCGTTTTTATCCCGAAAGTTTCGGAAATAAAATATCGTACGCTTATGTACGAGGAATGACTTCGGGTATCGTATTGGATTCGTGCGCTTCGGAAGAGCCTCGTCTCGAAATAGCGAATTCCCGCATACGCAACTCGTCGGGTAACCTCATCACATCGGCATACAGCCGACTAAATTGTTGGAACAGCGAGCTTTCCGATGCCGGAGGAGCCATACTCTCGCTGACAGGAGGAATAGCCGATTTCACCCACTGCACGATCGTCAACTACTATTTCTACGACATTATCACCTCGCCCATCGTAAACATGAGCTATTGTGCCCCGGCCGATACGATTTCGGGAGGTCCCGCCCTTCTGCGAGCCCGATTCAACAACAGCATACTATACGGTAATACATCGGAAATTCCCTCGATCGACCTCACCGGCAGCCATGTATATTTCCGTTCCTGCCTCCTCCGTTCCAACGGAGAAGACGATGACAATTTCATCAATACCGTATGGAACGGACAACCGTTTTTCAAAGCCACTGGCGAAGAACATTACTACTACGATTATCGAATCGGGTCGGATAAATCCGATGCTATCGGGAAAGGAAACCCCGATTTTGCGATCTTCCCATTGGATAAAGATATGTATGGGAACCTTCGTTCCACGAGCGTGGATATCGGAGCTTATCAATACATACCACAAGAAATTCCCGAAGAATAGAGAATGCACATAACATTCAAAAATGCGCAAATAGCACCCTTTTCGGTCTTCCTCCTCTCTTAATAAAAGTTACAAAGTTCAATTACTCACCCTATTTGTATAACAAATTTCTTTTTTCTCTCTCATTTTTCTATTTTTGTAAGAGATATTAAAACCTCTTTCTAAATATTTGCAATCATGAGCGAAGAGATACGACAAATAGCGGAACGGCTCGTTGGCCTTAGAGATGCCTTAGACCTTCGACCCGAAGATATTGCATCGACCTGCAACATCAATTTGGAAACCTATTTAGGTTACGAGTCGGGCGAAAAAGACATTCCGGTCAGTTTTCTGCACCAGATAGCCAAGCACTACGGCGTAGAATTGCCGGCATTGATGTTCGGATACGAACCCCGAATGAACTCTTATTTCCTTACCCGAAAAGACAAAGGTGTCGCCGTAGAGCGTACAAAAGCCTATAAATATCAATCGTTGGCCGCCGGATTCGCCAACCGCAAAGCCGACCCTTTCATGGTCACGGTCGAGCCATCGGCTCCCGAAGCGCCATTCACGCTCAACACCCACCCCGGACAAGAATTTAACCTTGTTCTCGAAGGGAGCATGCATCTACGTATCGGAGAAAAAGAATTAGTGCTGAACGAAGGCGACAGCATTATATTCGACTCTACCCGTCCACACGGTATGAAAGCGATAGACCGACAAGTTAAATTTCTGGCGATCATATTTTAAATGATCTTTCCGTAACAATAGGTATTTCACAAACATCAAGTAAAAAGAGGGAATATTCCCACATAGTCATTATGTTAGAACGCTTTTTAGATAAAACGTCTTTCTCTTCACAGGAAGACTTCATGAAAAATTTTAAGGTAAAAGTTCCCGATTGTTTTAATTTCGGATACGATGTCATAGATGAATGGGCACGTATAGCTCCCGAAAAAAAAGCTCTGCTTTGGACCAACGATCAAGGAAAAAGAATAGATTTTACATTTGCCGATATTAAACGAGAAAGCGACAAAACTGCATCTTACTTCCAATCATTAGGAATAGGGCACGGCGATATGGTCATGCTCATTTTGAAACGAAGATACGAATTTTGGTTTTCTATTATCGCTCTTCACAAACTGGGAGCCGTATGTATTCCCGCCACTCACCTGCTGACCGAGAAAGACATAGTGTACCGATGCAATGCCGCCGACATAAAAATGATTGTATCCTGCGGCGACGGGATTGTAGTCGAGCACATCAACCGGGCCCGACCGTCCTCGCCTTCATTACAACGTTGTGTCTCCATCGGGCCCATCATTCCAGAAGGGTGGGACGACTTCCATAAAGGAATAGAATCGGCTGCTCCTTTCGTCCGTCCCGAATCGGTCAACACGAATGACGATATTTCACTGCTCTATTTCACATCGGGAACCACCGGCGAGCCCAAAATGGTCGCCCATGATTTCACTTACCCGTTAGGGCACATCATCACCGGCTCCTTTTGGCACAACCTGCACGAAGACAGCCTGCATTTGACTCTGGCCGACACGGGTTGGGGAAAAGCCGTATGGGGAAAACTATACGGGCAATGGTTTGCCGGGGCGAACGTGTTTGTCTATGACTTCGAAAAATTCAAACCGGCCGACGTACTCGAAATGATACATAACTTTCACATCACTTCGTTTTGCGCTCCTCCCACCGTATTCAGGTTTCTCATTCGGGAAGACCTCACCAAATACGATATTTCTTCTCTAAAATATTGTACCATAGCCGGTGAAGCTCTTAACCCCAAAGTATACGAAGAATGGCTACGGCTCACGGGTATAAAACTGATGGAAGGTTTCGGACAGACCGAGACGACTCTCACTATCGCCACCTATCCGTGGGTGGAACCCAAACCGGGATCGATGGGAATACGCAACCCGCAATACGACATAGACCTGCTCACAGCCGACGGACGCTCAGCCGAAGATGGTGAACAGGGACAAATCGTTATCCGCACCGATCACGGGAAACCTTTGGGACTGTTCAAGGAATATTACCGTGACCCTCAAAAAACGTATGAAGCCTACCATGACGGTATTTACTATACAGGCGATGTAGCTTGGCGCGACGAGGACGGATACTTCTGGTTCGTGGGTCGTGCCGACGATGTCATCAAATCGTCGGGCTACCGTATCGGTCCATTCGAAGTGGAAAGCGCTCTAATGACCCACCCCGCCGTAGTGGAGTGTGCCGTGACCGGAGTCCCCGATGAAATCAGAGGACAAGTTGTCAAAGCTACTATCGTACTATCGGCCGCATACAAAGACAAAGCGGGAGAAGCTCTTGTCAAAGAGATACAAGACCATGTGAAAAAAGTCACGGCTCCCTATAAATATCCTCGGGTTATCGAGTTCGTCGAAGAGTTGCCCAAAACCATCAGCGGGAAAATACGCCGAGTAGAAATACGAGACAAAGACAAAGTCTAATAACGTAAAACGATCGTCCCATGCAAATCAGTAACGATTGGTTCGTCGCCGAAACAGAATTTGAAAACAAGTCTTTAATCATACGAGGGAGACTATTTCTCGATGCCATCAGGCAATCGGGAAAATTCGCCACACGTATTGCTCTCGTATGGGAATATCAGGGCGATGAAAAAGGCATGCCCACCGAAAAAGAGACGCAAGCGCTCGATAGCCTCAACGAGAAACTGCGCGATATATTGGAAGAGAAAGAAATCGCAATACTAACCGCCATTCATATAGGAGGAAAAACCGCCCGCTATGAATATTACGGAATCTCAGCCGAAAAATTCTCCATCGTCTTGAACGAGACTTTCAGCGAATACCCGCCGCTGCCGATAAAAATTGGAGCGGAAAGCGACCCCGAATGGAACAACTACATCGAAACGATTCAACAATTCGCCATGCAGCCATGAGTTACAAACGTAAACGTATTACCGTAAAAATAGGGAGTAACGTTCTTGCTCGTCCAGACGGTACGCTAGACATCACCCGCATGTCGGCTCTCACCGACCAAATCGCCGAGCTACACAAAGCCGGAGTCGAAATTATTGTCATATCGTCGGGAGCTGTGGCATCGGGCCGCAGCGAATTGAAGATACACCGCAAGCTCGACGCAGTTTCTGCCAGACAATTATTCTCGGCTGTGGGGCAAGCCAAACTCATCAATCGTTATTACGAGCTATTCAGGGAACACAATATAGCTTGCGGACAAGTGCTCACGACCAAAGAAAATTTTTCGACCCGGCGACAGTACCTCACACAAAAACAATGTATGGAGGTTATGCTTGAAAATAAGGTTATCCCTATCGTCAACGAGAACGACACGATCTCGGTTACCGAGTTGATGTTCACCGACAACGACGAACTGTCGGGACTCATCTCTGCCATGATGGACTCCGAAACCCTCGTCATTCTCAGCAATATCGACGGTATTTACAACGGGGCTCCGGGACAAGCGGACAGTAAAGTCATACCGGAAATTCACCCCGGTCAAGAACTGTCGCAATACATACAGTCGGGGAAATCCTCTTTCGGGCGGGGCGGTATGCTTACCAAATGCAACATCGCCCGTAAGGTGGCAGACGAAGGTATAGAAGTCATCATCGCCAACGGCAAGAAAGAAAATATCTTGCCCGATCTTTTACGGGAAAACAGCTCGGCGATTTGCACGCGATTCATTCCCTCTGCCAACCCCATATCGAGCATTAAACGTTGGATCGCCCACTCCGAGGGATTCGCCAAAGGAGAATTACATATCAATGCCGGAGCCGTGAAAGCGATACACTCGCAACAAGCCGTCAGTATATTGCCGGTCGGAGTCACCCGTATCGAAGGAGACTTCGAAAAGGACGACATTGTCCGCATCATCGATCCCGATGGAAATTCCATAGGAGTAGGCCGCATTGCGTTCGACAGCGAAACAGCCCGAGAATTTATCGGACATCAGGGTGCGAAACCTTTCGTCCACTACGATTATCTCTATCTCGACTAACTTTAACGATTCCGATACAACTATACTCGAAAAAAAAGATTACTTTTGCTTTACACACATTATGAGCTATGACCGCCGATGTATCACATATTTTCGAAAACGCACGAGTCGCTGCCCGCAAATTGAATCTCGTCGATACCGAGACTATCGATAAAATACTTCTTGCCGTTGCCTACGAAGCCGAGAAAGAAGTCGATTACATCTTGCAGGAAAACTGTCGGGACTTGGCTCTTATGCCGAAGACAGACCCCAAATACGACCGGTTAATGCTCTCGCGGGAGCGAATTTTAGGAATAACCTCCGATATGAGAAAGGTAGCAGGGCTTCCCTCTCCATTGGGCAGAATATTGGCTTCATTCGACAGGCCCAACGGCATGCGCATCGAAAAAGTATCTGTACCGTTCGGAGTCATCGGCATTATCTACGAAGCCCGTCCCAATGTAACCTTCGACGTTTTTTCTCTTTGCTTGAAATCGGGGAATGTCTGTATTTTGAAGGGAGGTAGTGATGCCCAATATTCCAACAACGCTATTATCAACATTATCAACAAGGTGTTGATAAGTTACGGAATAGACTCTAACACAGTGACTTTACTACCTAACGGTCACAGCTTTACCGACAAGTTATTAACCGCCGTGGGACAAGTCGACCTTATCATTCCAAGAGGCAGCGGTCGATTGATAAATTATGTACGCGAACATGCGCTTGTACCGGTTATCGAAACTGGCGCCGGGATATGCCACACCTATTTCGACAGTGACGGAGATTTGGAAAAAGGCCGCAATATCGTGTTCAATGCCAAAACCCGTCGGGTGAGCGTATGCAATGCACTCGATTGTCTGATTATTCACAAGGAAAGATTATCCGACCTTGCAAACCTCTGTAAGCCGTTGTCTGAAAAAAACGTAATCATATACGCCGACCCGAAAGCCTATGGCGCACTTGCGGGGAAATATCCGGAATCCCTCTTGCAGCCAGCGACCGACGATAGTTTCGGGACGGAATTTCTGGATTATAAGATGGCCATCAAAACCGTCGACTCCTTTGAAGAGGCTTTGGCTCACATAGCCCGCTATTCCTCGAAACACAGCGAAAGTATAATCACCGAAAACGAATCTCACAAACAACGCTTCGCTCACGAAGTCGATGCCGCATGCGTATACACCAACGTGTCTACCGCATTCACCGACGGAGGACAATTCGGATTCGGGGCAGAAATAGGTATCAGCACACAGAAACTGCATGCAAGAGGTCCTATGGCTCTACCCGAGCTAACGACTTATAAATATATTATTTCCGGTAACGGACAAACCCGTCAATAAAACATTATGAGACATTTCACTAACGTACACGACCTCGGAGATTTAAACGCTGCTGTTAAAGAAGCTCTCGAAGTAAAATCCAATCGGTTTGCCTACAAACACTTGGGGCAGAATAAAACCTTGATGATGATTTTCTTCAATTCCAGCCTCCGTACTCGCCTAAGTACACAAAAGGCAGCTATGAATTTGGGCATGAATGTCATAGTTTTAGACGTCAATCAAGGAGCTTGGAAATTAGAGACCGAACGAGGTGTAGTCATGGACGGGGATAAACCGGAGCATTTACTCGAAGCTATACCGGTCATGGGGTGTTACTGCGACGTGATAGGCGTGCGTTCTTTCGCCCGGTTCGAAAGCAAAAGCGACGACTATGAAGAAAAAATTCTCAATCAGTTCATTCGATATTCAGGCCGACCGGTATTCAGCATGGAAGCAGCTACACGGCATCCATTGCAAAGTTTCGCCGACCTCATCACCATCGAAGAACATAAAAAAACAGAACGCCCCAAAGTAGTCCTCACATGGGCCCCTCACCCGAAGGCTCTACCTCAGGCCGTACCTAATTCTTTTGCCGAATGGATTAACCAAACCGATTACGAATTTGTCATTACCCACCCAGAGGGGTATGAATTAGCCCCTCAGTTCGTAGGCAATGCCCATGTGGAATATGACCAGCGAAGAGCTTTCGAGGGGGCAGACTTCATCTACGCTAAGAACTGGGCAGCCTATGCCGACCCACATTACGGACAAGTCATCAGCACAGACCGGGCATGGACGGTAGATAGCGAAAAAATGGCTTTGACCAATAACGCTTTTTTCATGCACTGTCTTCCGGTACGTCGCAACATGATTGTTTCGGACGATGTTATCGAAAGTCCGCAATCATTGGTAATCCCCGAAGCCGCCAATCGGGAAATCTCGGCACAAGTCGTACTGAAACGTATTCTTGAATCCCTCTAATTCTATACTTATGAAACGGCTTTTGACTTTCTTTCTGATATGTTTCTCATTCGTCGAATATACCCGGGCAGAAGATATTATCGACTATAAGTACTGGGACGAAGGGAAATTGACATGGGACGATTTCCAAGATACTCTCAGTCTCAAAGGAGTACCCTCGACTTTTAACGCTTTTCTGAGAATTGAAAAAACAGAAAAACGAGATGGCAATACCCGCACGATCCGTCCCGAAGCGCAAGCCTGTTTCGACAAACGTCATTCTTTCGCCGACCGGCAAATACAAAACGAGAACTTACTGCGATTGTTCCAGCTGAAATACGATTTGCTTGAAATGTATCGGCGAAGATTACAAACCGAATTAAATCTCGGAGTGGTGGGTATTGCCGCCGATAATCGCACCCGGCAATACATGGACCTATACACAGAACAAAGCAAAAAAGCAGAACAAGAAACCGAAAACGGACAGAACGAGATAAAGCTGCAAGAATGGGAGTTCTACGTAACCAAAGAACTGATCGAAAACCCGGCTCCGTCCATTCCTCGAATCTCTCCGCGGCGATTCGGATACGGGTTCTATTTAGGAACCGGCGCCTCTTTCCCGGTCGGGAACATCGCCGACTATTGGGCCCCTGCTTGGCAAATCAATGTCGGATTCGATTTAGCTTATGCCAATACGCATCTGCTCTGCGACTTTTCTGCCGGAACAGCCCGTACCCGTCAGGAAATTACAGTTTCCAACGGACAAATCACGGATACATGGCTTCGAAACGGACATAACACCTATACTTCTATATCCTTAGGTATAGGACAACAGCTTGTCTCCACCAAGTATTTCGCCCTTATGCCTTATGCCGGATGTATATGGTCGGGATACTCCGATCAAGCAAAAATTCAAGAAGGGAGAAACGAAAGAACGACATTGTCCTACACGAATTTTAATTGGACGGCCGGAATATGTTTCGACTATCGCTTCTCCACGACAATATCCCTAGTCCCTTCATTCTGGCGCGGTCATCGTGAAATATTTACCGCATCGATTCGTACAAAGCTATTTATCAATCGGGAGCAATTCCACAACTTCAAAATAGCACCCGATGACAACGGTAGCATGCTGAGAGGCTGTAAGCTGGGATTCTCGGTCGCTTGCCTCGGATTCAGCAGATTACTGCAAATCAAATAAAACTACATTTACGACATGAAACAATATCTCGACCTCTTACAACATGTGCTCGACCACGGCATCCTTAAAGAAGATCGCACAGGGACAGGCACTCACAGTGTCTTCGGTTATCAAATGCGTTTCGACCTGCAAGACGGATTCCCACTCCTCACCACGAAGAAACTGCACTTGAAATCGATTATCCATGAACTGTTGTGGTTTCTTAAAGGCGACACCAACGTGAAATATTTGCAAGAGAACGGAGTCCGCATTTGGAACGAATGGGCCGACGAGAATGGCGACTTAGGACATATCTACGGGTATCAATGGCGTTCGTGGCCCGATTATAACGGCGGACATATCGACCAAATAAAAGAGGCTATCCACACCATACAAAACAATCCCGACTCACGTCGTATCATTGTCAGCGCATGGAATGTGGCAGACCTACCCCAAATGAACTTACCTCCTTGCCATGCTTTTTTCCAGTTCTATGTAGCAAATGGTAAACTCAGTTTGCAACTGTATCAACGCAGTGCGGATATTTTTCTCGGAGTGCCTTTCAATATCGCCTCTTATGCACTATTACTCATGATGGTCGCACAAGTGACCGGGCTCGAAGCCGGAGATTTCGTCCACACACTCGGAGATGCCCATATTTACAACAACCATATCGAGCAAGTGCGGGAACAGCTTTCTCGCGAACCGAGAGACCTGCCTAAAATGAAACTGAACCCCGATGTAAAAAGCATCTTCGATTTCAAATACGAAGACTTTGAATTGACGGATTATAACCCTCACCCCCATATCGCAGGAAAAGTAGCCGTATAAGTATGAGTAAAATAGCATTAATCGCAGCCGTTGCCGAAAAAGGAGCCATTGGCCGGGACCAACAACTGTTATGCCACTTGCCCAACGACTTGAAACATTTCAAAACACTCACGTCGGGACATACCGTCGTCATGGGACGAAAAACTTTCGAATCATTACCCAACGGCGCTTTACCTAACCGCAAGAATATCGTCTTGACACATAACACGTCATTATCGTGGCCGAATGTAACTGTCGTCCATACGCTTGACGAAATACCGATACAAGACACGACAGAAGATGAAATTTTCATTATGGGGGGAGCGACACTATACAACGAAACCATCAAAATAGCCGACACGCTGTATATCACACACATTCACCATACATTCGACGACGCCGACACATTCTTCCCGACCATAAACCCGTCGGAGTGGAAAATCGCGAATTCGCAAGAAATGCCGGCCGACGAAAAACACGCTTATCCTTATACGTTTGTAACCTATACCAGAAGACGGATAGAAAACCGGGAATCTTCCGACAAATAACCGGGTCAATCCCTGTCGATCTGCCTCACATTCCCGTCATTGTCGAATTCCAATTCTACGAGAGGAGCCGTGTTCAACTCCACTTCATATCCCCAATCGTAACGAGCCGCTTCGACAATTCCGGCAGTAGGATACTGTGTAGCGACATAAGTCAACAAATTACCCGGCAAAATATCTATTTGTAAAGCCGACGGTAACACCTGCAAGTTGCCATCTACCTTTTGCCACCCACCGTCCTTATAGAATTTCAATTCGAATCCATTACTCAACCAAACTTTGTAACGGGGCTCTTCATTCTTCTTTTCGGCCTTAACTACCTTTACATCGGAAAAATAAGTACTAACAAATTGATGAACAGAATCAGGCAAGTATTGATAATCCACCCGTTCGTCCTCATCACAGGCACTCAATCCGGCAAGCCCTGCGAACAAAATAAAACTCCACAAAAACGTTTTCATAATCTCCCATTTTAATTTTTATCTTATAACAACATCGTTTGCCAATGGGTCGATTCCTTACAAAATTTAAATAGAATCATGTTACATATAAAATAAGCGAATCAGAATGTAACACTTTTGTAATACAAATCCAACATATTGCTATAAAAATCGGAAATCACAAAAATAATGTTAAATATAATCGTTTTTTCTTGGGTATTTTGTTTGTATATAAAATTATATGCGTACATTTGCAATGTGTTTTTCATGGTATTAGAATTAAGGTTAACAAAGATTGGTTGTCGTGATGACAATCAATTTTTTCATTTTAAACTGTTCCGTTTTTCATCTATACTTTCTCTCATATACTATCCAAGACACTCCATAAGAAATAAGCAGTGGTCTATCTTCTTCAAATGATTGTTGTATCTTTAAATTTTAGGTACATTTGTAATCAAAATCCAACCTTACTGCAATGAAAAAAGCATTATTATCCATCGCACTATCGGCATTTGTTTTTTCACTGATAGCGGGAACAGGACTTTCGGCCGATTCCCCGTTAACCGTATCGCAAGCTCTTGCCAAGAAGAATGACCGGAAATCCTATTATATAAATGGATATATAGTCGGAGAATACAGAGACTACTCCAACAATAAACACTTCTACAACATCGCACCGCCCTTCGATGGAACCTCGGCCTACCTCATCGCCGACGAAATCGATGAAATCGATTTAAGCAAGATGATGCCCGTACAAATCAAGGACTATGTCGATTCGTACAATTTAGATGAAAATCCACAATATTGGCGCAAGCAACTGACCATAAAAGGAACGTTAACCGATTACTTCACCCTGCCGGGAATTAAGAATCTCACAGATTGGATAGCACCCGGCGAAAATGTCACAGACGAAACGAAATACTGGAACTTTTATGAAACTTTTGAAACGAAAAAAGCCTATACTCCCAATAGCACTTTAATGTATGGAGGAGGAATCTATGCCAGTGCCGAAACATGCCGATGGAAATTCGTAGGCGCTACATACGGAGACAGCTCCAACGATATGAAATGGGATAATGCAGCAGCCCACCTACGCCTCACCGAATCGACCTCCGGCGAACCCGGATACATCTACATGCTCGAAGATAAAAGCAACGGAATCGGGTACATACGCTTATGGGCTGCCCGATACAAAGATGATAAAGGTTCTGGTTCTTTCGGTGTATACATATCCAATGACAAAGGAAAAACTTGGGAACCCATTCAAACCAGTATTCCAATCAAAAAAGAGTTGACCGAATACCAATTCAAAGTGATGCGTCCGGGAGAACTACGAATAAAAATAGGTAAAACAGAGAACTCGACGACTGGAATAGACATTGACAATATCCACATCAGCGACTATTATACGACGTCGTCCGTTGAAAACATGTTGTCTCCGACAAATATACGAATATGGAGTTCGAAAGGTCATCTTTGTTTCGACACAAAAATGCCCGAACAAATCGACATCTACCTGATAAATGGCACACTCGTTAAGACTGAACATATAATCGGAAGTGGCAACATAGCCCTACCTGCCGGATTCTATATAGTCTCGATAAAAAACACCGCTACGAAAATTATCGTACCATAAAATAAGAGAGCATACCCCAACACCGATATGCCCTCTTACACCAATTTCTATTCCCGAAATCTATTTTACTTCTTAACCGGTCGGAACAAAACGGCATCGGCCGCTACCACATTATCGGCTCCTTTATTCGATATTTCCACATAGGCATCCCGGCCTTTCGCTAAAGTGTACTTGCCCACATATACCCACTCGCCACCAGTCTGACCGACGACTTCCACATCATCTTTATAGATTTGCTTTTCTTCCATGTTCTTTCCATCGTAGACCCCAACCGAGGTATAAGTTGCAGCACTTTCTAATCGAGGGAAAAACATATATACCTCATACTCTCCTACTACTTGAACATCAGGTATATATTTCACTGTTTTGAGAGTATCACCCTTAGAATCATCTACCAAGAAATTCAATCCATATCCTCGGTAAGTATCGAAGTTAAAGTTCCAGACCCCATTTAGCTCAACACACGATTTATCATCGTTATCCACCAAGATTTCGGGGACACTTCCGTCGGATAGAGGGTCTGTTTTCAAAACTTCCTGCAATCGGGCTATATCCACATCTTGTACATCAATTCCGTTATCTATCGACAAACAGGCAGCCACAGCCGCCGACTGAGCCAACACCATAAAAACAGGCTCCATGCGGATAGACCCGTACGCAATATGCGAAGCCGAAAGGCATACCGGAACAAGTAAATTAGTAACTTCTCTGCGTTTCGGGGTGATAGCCCGATAAGAAATTGGATAAGGAGGAAAACCGCCAATCTCCACATTACCCTCGTTTTTCACCTCGCCACGAACAACGATTCGATCGCAATTATGAGAATCCATCGTATACGCAGCCCAACCGATAACATCGTCGACTACCTCTTTTCCTACACAATGATGTTCGGTCATCACCAAATCTCCTATCATGCGCCGTGCCTCCCTCACATAAAGCTGGTGAGTCCAATGATGATTATCTACATATTCGTCTTTCGGATATCCCCATTTCAACATCTCGATTCTCATAAATTCAGGAACCCGTTCATCATGTCCCAAGAAATAGAAAAGCCCTTTCGTATAGTCCTCATGCGCTTTCCATATCTCGGCTCTACGATCATAGTCGGCTTCGGGATAATCCCAGTTCATACCTATCATATCGGTAGAGATACCGCCGCCATTGTTTATATCGGTTTTGGAATTGGGCATCCGACTCCAAATAAAATAATCATATACCGACTTTCTCGGAGAGACTGCATGCAATCGCAGAACCAGTTCATACCGGGTAGAATCGTAGTTATCTGGCCTGGTGATAGGTATCATATTATTAGGATCATCGGTAAGACAAACTCTGAAATTATAGGCTTGTATTTTTTTATCGCCTGTTCCAATCGGTTGCAATACATCGTGACTGACACCCCAAATCAATCCGCTCGTCGAATCTCCCGGAACCACATACGGGTCTATCGGATCCCAAAATTGATGGCCTCGCATCATCTGAACACCATTATACGTCTCTCCATACACCGAGTTATCTTCTCGTCCCACAGTATAGGAAACCCCGGCATGAGCCATTAAATCTCCTTCATACGAACAATCGATAAAAACTTTGGCTCGTATCTGCTTATTCGTCTTGGGCGAAGGATTTTCCGAGTTTTCCACAACGATCTCCGATATTCGTGCTCCGTCTTTCTTCACTTCGTTCAGCCTATGAGAATACAACACCTCGACGTTGCCCCGCTCGACATAGTCCTTAAAAATATTTTCGGCTACCGATGGCTCGAATATCCACTGTTCGAACTTTCCGTAATGATTTCCTATCCTACGATAGAAATCCCGGGCCAGCCCCGTAACCACGAATTTATTGCCGATATCGGTATAACCAAGTCCACCCGATGTCATACCCCCCAAATGTCTACCGGGTTCTACCAGCAATACCGTCTTGCCTTCCATCGAAGCGGTATAAGCGGCAATGACACCTGCCGAAGTTCCTCCATATATACAAACATCTACACTCTCGGTATTCTTCTTACAACTAACCAAAAGCATCAGCGATATTATCGCCCCCCACAGACCTAAACGTTTCATATATCTACCTGTTTTTATATTATTCTTCTCATTTTATCACTTCAATCTCGACAGCCCCCTTTATATCACGGGAAGAAGATGCCACTTGAAGAGTATATTTGTCGGGTTCTACCACCCAGCGAGAAACCCTATCGTCATACAAAGCAAAATCTTTCACCGGAATTTCCAAAGTTACAGTTTTCTCTTCACCTCTATTCAAAAACTGTTTACGAAAACCTTTCAACTCCTTGACCGGCCGCGATAACGAAGGGCTATCTTGACTCACATAAAGTTGCACAGTCTCGGCGCCGGCCATCGAACCTGTATTCGTAATCTTTACCAGCACCTTAACGGTATCGGCCTCGGCATAGACTTTTCTGTCTGTTGAAACTTCGCCATATTTAAATTCTGTATAAGACAGTCCATACCCAAAAGGGAAAAGCGAAGGTATCTTCCGAGTATCGTGCCAACGGTAGCCCACAAAAATATCGTCCATATAATAAATTGTCTTTCCATCACCGGGGTACGACTTCTCCCCGAAATAATGAGCGCCATTATCTTCTAATCTGCGTGGGATAGAAAACGGTAATTTCCCCGAGGGACTTACTTCTCCGCTAATCACCCGTGCTGTCGCATTACCCGCCTCAGAACCCAGATACCAAGATTGCATCAAACCGTTCACCTTATCTAACCAAGGCATAGAAACAGCATTTCCACTGACGATAATTACACCAACATTTTTATTGACTTTTAAAATTTCATCGAGCAACTTATCTTGTCCGAAAGGCAAATCCATACTTTTTCGGTCGTCACCCTCACAATCCTGTTGGAAATTTTTATTCAATCCGCCAAAAAACAAAACGACATCGGCTGCCTTCGCTACGGCCACTGCACTGCGAACGAGCGAATCGGCATCATACCCCGAAGGCAACTCACGACTATAATCGGGAGCGCCCGATGCGTACCCCATACTATAAACGATATGCTCCGCCCCGTACTTATCGACAAGCCCCTGCAAAGGAGATACTTCGCGATGTGCTTTCAACTCCGACGAGCCTCCTCCCTCGGTCAATTTTTTTACTGCATTTTCACCTATAACGGCTATTTTCTTATACCGACCCGGCCGGATTGGGAAAAAATCTTTTTCATTTTTCAACAAAACAATACCCTCCTCGGCAACTTTTCGGGCAATATCGGTATGCTCCTCGGTCAATTTTCTACCTAACGGTCTTTGCCGATTCATATTTGTCCTAAAACATAAGCGAAGTATCCTGCGTATTTTCTCGTCCAGCAACGATTCCGGAAGCTCCCCTGACTTTATTTTTTCTAAAAAGGGCTTCGCCAAAAAATATTTATCGTAGGCCGAGCTTATCCCCCACGTCAATCCGTTTGTCCAAGTACCCATTTCCAAATCCAATCCGTTCAAGGCCGCCTCATTCGTATTATGAGCCGATCCCCAATCGGTCAACATCACTCCGTCAAAAGCCCATTCTTTTTTCAATATCTCATTAATCAGCGTATCGTTATGCGAACAATATTCCCCTTTATACTTATTGTACGAACCCATCACTGCCCACACGCCTCCTTCTGTCACAGCAGCCTTAAATGCCGGAAGATAGATTTCATTAAGAGCCCTTTCGCTCACGACGACATTTATCGTATCACGCCACTTCTCCTGATTGTTCAAAACAAAATGTTTCACACAAGCAGCAACACCGTTCTCCTGTACCCCACGGATATAGGGAACAACCATAACAGAAGATAAATAAGGATCTTCCCCCATATACTCGAAATTACGTCCGCTCAACGGAGTACGATAAATATTAACTCCCGGACCCAGTATAATATCTTTTCTCCGAAAACGAGCCTCCTCTCCAAGCGCTTTTCCGTACCGATAGGATAATTCAGGATTAAATGTCGCGGCCAAGCAAGTCAATGCCGGATATGCCGTACAAGAATCGTTCGTCCAGTGAGCGTGCTGCCAATCGTCCCAAACAAATTCCATTCTCACACCATGAGGTCCGTCACTCATCCAAATCTCAGGTATTCCCAAACGCGGGCATCCCGGAGTACTGAATTTGGATTGAGCGTGGCACATCGCAATTTTTTCTTCCAATGTCATTCGGGACAATGCATCTTCTATCCGCTCGTCCACCGGCTTGGTCTCATCGAGATAAACCGGTTGCTGAGAAAATGAACAAAAGAAAAAGTAGCATACAAAAATTATGGTTACAAAATATATCTTCTTCATAGATTTTTTCGGTATCTGTTACCTACTAAGACAAAGTGATGAGATACAATCGATTTACAAGATTCAATTTAATGCACCGAATTTATTCGGTGCATTAAATTTCCAAATCAAATAAAATCCATTTATATCGATTTAATAAATATCCTGATAAGCAGCCTCTGAACCCCAGCCCGGATTCGCTGTTAAAACACCTTTGGACAACTCTATTTCCGACAGAGGTATTTGAAGGAATCCGTTCGTCTCAGGACGATAAGTAATTGTTTTCGTGACTGTTTCGGTACGGCTTCGATAAATAACTATGTCTTTTTGATTTTCGTTGAGCACCCGATCGGCATCGTGCCAACGTAGCAAATCATAGAATCGCACACCCTCGAATGCCAATTCGAAACGACGCTCGGCTTTGATATTATCCAATGTAGCAGGAACAGAAGGTAAATTAACACGCGCCCTCACCCGGTCGAGAAAACTCTGAGCCTTTGCTGTCCCGAGGTTCAATTCGGCGGCCATCAATAACACATCGGCAAAGCGAATCAAAACAAGATCTTGTGTATTGTTCAACATATAGTTATCGACCGTATTCCCGTACAATTCCATGCTATAATTGTGCACGACGGTATGTGTCCCGTCGGCATACACATTGATGGGAATATATTTTTTCTGAACATAAGAAGTCTCGTCCACATGTGAATCGGCTCCAAATGTATACAGCACAACCTCATTGCGATTCGTCACGTTAAAAATAGATCCTGTTTTACGAATGTCGTCATCAAACCAATCTTCCCATATTTTAGGGTTTACGGTTCCGAATCCCCATCCTTGCCCGAACGGGAATGTTCTCAAATAATTCTGTCCACGCAAACCAAGATACAAACATATTTGATTACTCTTTTGATACGGATAATCCCAATTCGCGAATTTATTGGAGTATTTAATAGCAAATACCGTTTCTTTATTACCATCGCCTTCCCATTTGAGATTATTGTTTTTAGTAAATTTATAGTCCTGTACATAGGAATAAGGCCACAAATTCCGGAAATCACTGACCAAATCGTGCCCGCTAATAGAAGTATCGGTACATTCGTCAAGCCATGCGATCACTTGATCTTTGGAAATTTCGCCTCCATCAGGCAACGGCAAAGACTCTTTCTGATAATAACCGGTATAGAATAGAAATACACGAGCCATCAAAGCCTGAGCAGCCCATTTAGTCACCCGACCCGATTCTACGGCATCATACCGTTCGGTAGGCAATAAATCTTCTATTGCCTTTTTCAAATCGGCGGCGATAAAAGCATAGGTCTCGGCCGCTGGCGTACGAGGAATATTTACCGACTCGGAAGTAGTAATCAAGCATACATCTCCAAACATTCTCGACAAATCGAAATAGTAATGTGCACGAAGGAATCGTGCTTCTCCTTCCATACGTTTACGATCTTCTTCGCTATTCCACTCCACTTTATCAAGTGCTTCCAAGAACACATTCGCACGAAATATGCCCATATAATTGGTACGCCAAGCCACAGCAAAGCTACTCTCGCTCCATTTTTGACACTGAGCGATCGCTTTGGTAGATATATCCGTTGGACCTCCGCCTCCCAACAAATTGTCCGAACGAAGTTCCGAACTTAAAAAAGAAGTCTGTAACGGATCGGGCATAGCAAGTACGGAATATATCCCTGTTAAAACCTGATCGGCATCTTCTTGTGTAGCTGGATAGTTCTCTATGGTTTTCAAATTAGTAGGCTCCGAATCGAGAAAATCTTCACACCCCGTTAAAAAAAGGCCCACGAATAAGGATAATATTATTTTTTTCATGGTCTGACTATTTTTATGTAGTAATTGCACGGTTTAATCAATAATGTATATTCACTCCAAACATGAAAGAATACGCTGCCGGATAATTCCCCAAATCAATACCTCTTGCCCAAGATTGAGCGCCGGTATATGCCGAGACCTCAGGATCCAAACCGGTATATTTGGTAAATGTGAACAAATTTTGACCCGAAACATATATTCTCAACTTTTGTAAAGGAATCTTGCGGAATACCTTTTTGAAGTCAAAGCCCAAAGTAATATTGGTTATTCTGAAAAAGTCGCCGTCCTCCACATACAAATCGGACACATATTGCCAATTAATAGCTGTCCCATTCAAACTTGGCAGCCAATTCGAGGTTCCTTCTCCATGCCACCGGCCCAACATATCAGTAGTATAGTTACTGGTATTTACGACCGAGTTGACCCGATACGATTTAACAATTTGATTACCGGCCACGCCATACCCTGCAATAGAAAAGTCCAAAGCCTTATACGACAAATTGAGATTGACGCCATAGTTAAAATCGGGATTCGGGTCACCTATCATTTCTCTATCTTCCGTCGTAATCGCTCCATCGTGGTCCAAATCTTTGAAACGAACATCTCCCGGTTTCGCATCCGGCATAATGGGCTTTCCCGTTTCGGGTGAAATGTATCCATTGATCTCCTCTTGGTTTTGGAAGATTCCATCATGACGATAGCCATAAAAATAGCCCAATGGCATACCGACTTCTGCACGATAAAAACGGCCTGTTCCACTGCCCAAGATATTCTCGGAACCTTCTATATATTGATCGGCATTGGCAATCCTCACGACTTCATTTTTGTTATATCCCATATTGGCAGAAACGCTATACCTGAAATCACCGATGTGGTCATTCCAACTCAGTTGCAGTTCCACACCTTTATTTACAATATCTCCACCATTCACCCAGGGTCCGCTGGGTGTACCCCATATTCCCAGCGCATTTGTTTGAACCAACCAATCGACTGTCTTTTTATGATACCAATCGAAATTAATTCCCAAACGATTCCCCGCTAACATCATATCGAATCCGATATCGGTCTGACGAGAAGTTTCCCAAGTCAACTCCTTATTCGAATTGTATTCTATAAATGAGCCTATAAAAGGAGTACCGCTCTTATCCCCAAAATAATAATATGCGGCATTTTGAGAGTTTGCCAATGCCATCGTCCCTAAATAACGAAACGCATCGAGCTTGTTATTTCCGTTCTCTCCCCAACTGGCGCGGATTTTCAAGTAATTCAACACCGATTTTGCATCTTCCATAAATTCCTCTTCCGTGACATTCCACCCAGCCGATACCGAAGGGAAATATCCCCACCGATGCCCTCTGGCGAAATTGGAAGACCCATCGGCACGCATAATGACAGTCGCCATATACTTGTTTTGATAATCATAATTGATACGACCGAAGAAAGAGGCTAATGTCGACACACCCCACGCCGAACCCGAAAGAGTAGTTCTCCCCTTTTCTACGGTCTTGGCGTTTCCTAAATAGGCATGAAAGAAATCGTCAAATTCAACATCTTCGTTCGACCCAGAATAATTTTCTCCCAAACCAGATTTATCTATCGTAGTTCCTAAAAGGGCCGAAAATTTATGTTGGTTATTTATCGAGAAATCATACGAAAGCGTACTTTCAAACTGCCAACCGAGCCCCATACCTCCTTGTTGGGTCACGGTATTCCGATATTTAACTTCGGTACTACCGTTCAAATTATATGCAGGAACATATCCCCGATAAGACCAACTGCTATACCTGATACCGAAATTATTACGCCACCTCAGATTTTTGAGTGGTTCGAGAATCAAATAAAAATTACCGTTGAGAGAATAATTCTTGCTCTGTTTCATTGCACTATTATAGTACATTTTTGCCACAGGGTTAAACTCATCTTTATTTATCTTTACCGGATCTGCAAACTCTCCGGTAGCTTCGTCATATGCTGGGAACAAAGGGCTTGTTTTAAAAGCATTTCTAAAATCGTTCCACGTCGTTTGACCGGTCGCTTGGTCAAGCCCCTTCTTATCGGAGTAAACCATTGTCATCGTTTCCCCCACTTTCAAGAGATCGAGATCTTTTAATTTTATTAAAGTATGTTCCGAATTCAACCGTATCGTATAACGATCAAAACCCGATCCCACTTCGTCATCGGGAACAGCAACCGTCGGTTTCTGAGATGTATAAGAGAAACCCATCGTAAAAGCCGAGTTCTCGGAACCTTTATTTATATTGATAGCATGATTTTGAATGGGGGCATTTTTTTGAGTCATCTCATCTAACCAATTTGTTCCGTCCCACTCGCCGTTATTAATCTTATCCAACATAGGAACCCTTTCGGTATTCAAGTCTGCCTCGGTTATCAAACCTGCTTCTTGCAGCAACATCAGATAATCGCGAGCCCCCGTTGTCTCCACGTTATTTCTGAAATTCTGTATTCCCACATAACCGTCATAAGTAATGTTGGTTTTTCCTTTCTGAGCCCGTTTTGTAGTAACCAATATAACACCGTTGGCAGCCCTCGCTCCATAAATTGCAGCAGAAGCAGCATCTTTTAGAATATCGACAGTCTCGATATCCGATGGATTCAAAGCATTCAAATCTCCCGGTTGTCCGTCGATAATACACAAAGGTTCCGAATCATGCATAGTTCCGGCTCCCCGAATGAGAACATTAAACCCTTCTCCCGGTTTTCCGTTATTCTTTACGATACTCACACCGGGAGTAAGACCTTGTAAACCGCTCAACGGGCTCACCGTATTTTGCTGGGCAATTACATCGCCTTTCACCTGAACGGTAGCACCCGTAACCAATTTTTTCTGCTGTACTCCATAACCGATAGCGACCACCTCATCTAACATGTTTACATTCTCTTCGAGCTCGATATCGATCATTTTCTGTCCATTTACTTTAATCTCTTTGGTTTTATACCCCACATACGAAATTTCCAATATCGCATTCTCTTGTACAGTCAAAGAATAAACTCCGTCGATATTTGTCGCCGTAGCTTTCGTCGTTCCCTTCTCTTTCACGACTGCACCGATCAAAGGTTCTCCTTTGGAGCTAACAGTACCGCCAATCGTCACTGTGTTCTGTGCCGATACCATGGAAGGACACATCATTAAAAAGAAGAAAAGTAAAGCAAAATATCGCAAACTTCTCTTTCTCCGAAAATTGTTTACAGAAATCAAATCCATATTTTTTTAGAATTAAGCGTTAATTATTTTTTTACATACACCATAAAATGACTCTGCGATTTTAATTCATTTTTCACATTTCAAAAGTAGTGTAAAAGATTTTAAGCAATTTGTATATAATACACCAATAGTTGAACCTATGATTTTCTATTTTTAACCACGTTGCAAGAACTTAAAAAAATGTAGCGCCGAAAGTTTTCCCGGCCCCACCACCACGAAACAGAAGCTCGCCTATCCATTTTTACCCCTCGCAAATAACCCGGCTCATATAAATTTTTCCAACATATCCCTAAAACAAAATACGATGCGTATATCCATCGAAAGCCGCTCCGAAAGCCCGATCGGCTCCCGTCTTGTATACAACGCGACAAAAAAGCAACCAAATGCAACATGATTGAAAACCTCGCCTCAAATCCTAAAAAATTGGAATATACTCCACAACCCCCTATCGTCTAAAAGGAATAAATTTGTATTGTCGAAATATACCTATGAATCAAAAATTTCAAACCGATAAACAATTAATCAAATCATGAAAAAGAAAATTTTTACCTTATGTTTGTTCGCCGCGTTCATATTGAACATTTATTCACAAGCACCCGAATCATTTCAATACCAAGCGATTGTATCAGACAATAATACAACATTGGTAAACACCGACGTATCGGTACGATTCACGATTCGTGAAAAAACAGCAACTGGTACGAAAGTATATTCCGAAGTACATCAAACAAAAACAAACAGTTTCGGAATGGTCGCTTTACAAGTAGGAAAAGGAACCGTCGAAACGGGAGACTTTACTTCGATTAATTGGGGAAAAGGATCTTTTTTCATCGAGACAGAAATAGACAAAGGAGCCGGGTTCGTTTCCACCGGGGCACAACAACTTATGAGCGTGCCTTATGCTAAATACGCGAACCAAGCAGGCAAAATCACGTTAACATCAGCCTCAGGTAAAAAATTCACATTAACCATCGATGATGAAGGAAACATTTCTACTCAAAAGATTACCGAAGAATAATTTCCTCTGAATTAAATACCAGATCAGCAATGAAAAAAATATTATTCCTACTGCTTCTATTTCCTCTTTCTTTAAGAGCGAACATACTGATTTCAACTGCATGTTCCGAAGGCGGGAGTACAACATGGACAATCGGCGAAATAATGGTTGCTACGCTATCGGATAATAATTCCGAAAAATCTCTGACACAAGGATTTTTGCAACCCGAACATATTGTACCTTCCGGGATATTCGATATACCCGAAAAGGCCACTCAAATAACAATCTTCCCGAATCCCGCCAAAGAAAAAGTTTTTGTCAAAATAGACGAACCTTTCACATGGTCAATATATGACACACTTGGGAAAATACAATCCACAGGAAAACTATCGGGAACTCCGGGAGAATACATAAACGTAGACAATCTTACTCCGGGATATTATATCCTGACTATTACATCGTCAAAAGGAAGTTCTTCTATTCAATTGATTAAATAACAAACATAGCGGAAATGAAAAATCACATATTATTAATCGTAAGTATCTTAACCGTTATCTCGATAAAAGGTTATGGGCAAAACGGTTTTCCCTACCAAGCCGTACTTCGAGACAATACCGGCACTACAATAAACAACCAAAACATAAATGTCCTATTCTCCATTTATCAAGGGAACGATGAAACTCCCGTATACCAAGAGGAGCACTCCACAACAACAAACGCTGCGGGTCAATTCTCCTTAGAGATAGGAGCAGGGCATTCTTTAATCGGGGATTTTCAATCGATCGATTGGAGTAAAACGCCCAGTTTCATACAAGTCGAGGCCGATTATGGTTCCTCTCACAGGCTGATAGGACGACAAGAGTTACTCAGTGTCCCTTATGCACAATATGCAGACCAATCAGGTACACTGCAAACGACATCGAAAAGCGGGAAAAACTATCAATTGACCGTAGACGATCTGGGGATTCTACAAGTCGTCGAAATTCCCGAAGGATATACCAAACTGGTATTTCAAGACGAATTCAACGGAACCGGATTACCCGATGAAAGCAAATGGGGCTACGAAGTTGGATTCATACGAAATCATGAAATGCAATATTACACCGAGAGACGTGTCGAAAATGTATTTCAAAAAGACGGGATTCTACATCTCAGATGCATCAGCGAAGACACCTTGAAAAATGAAAAAGGCGAAATACTGAATAAAAACATAACCGACGGAAAAGAGTATTACATAACATCAGGTAGCATTACAACCAAAGGGAAACACGCCTGGACCTATTGCCGGGTAGAGGCTCGCCTGAAAGTACCCCAAGCAAGCGGAACATGGCCAGCTCTCTGGATGATGCCCTCCGACAACGTCTATGGCTATTGGCCACGAAGCGGAGAAATAGACATTATGGAATATATCGGAAACGACATTAACAAATTCTATTGTGCCACTCACTACCTCAATGGAGATAAAGGTAGCAATAAAGCGGTAGATAATATAAACGATTGGCACATCATCGCTTTCGAATGGCATGAAGATCGAATGGAATTTTACTGCGACGGACGAATGTTTTATCGGATATTGAATCCCGATACCAATTGGGGAGACTGGCCTTTCGACCAAGATTTCCACCTAATACTCAACTTTGCATTCGGCGGAGGTTGGGGAGGAGAAAAAGGTTTCGACACCAGCGTTTTGCCATTGGATTACCAAATCGATTATGTACGAATTTTTCAATAATACGACCATGAAAAAGAAAATTTTTTATTCATTGCTCATTTGTGCGGCATCAAGTGTGTATGCACAAACGGGAAACGAAATCTCCGGGAAATATACCAAACTTGTTTTTCAAGACGAATTTAACGGAACCGGATTACCCGACAAAAGTAAATGGGATTTTGAAAACGGACATCTCCGCAACAGTGAAAAACAATATTACACGACCGACAGGCTCGAAAATGCCTACCAAAAGGACGGTTATTTACATTTAGTAGCTCGCAACGACAGCTCCTTGATAAATGGGAAAGTGCGTCCTATAACATCGGCAAGTATACATACGAAAAATACCTTCTCCCTAAAATATGGGAAAGTAGAAGTACGAGCGAAATTACCGGCTTGTCTGGGTACATGGGCAGCCATTTGGATGATGCCGGTAAAAAGCACTTATGGATACTGGCCCAAAAGCGGCGAGATAGACATCATGGAACATGTAGGCTACGACCCCGAAAGGATCAACTATGCAATTCATACAGAATCGAATAATCACACGAAAAAGAACGGGAAAGGCTCCAATGCTTTTTGCCCTACATGTTATACCGATTTCCATATTTATGGTTTCGAATGGCACAAGGACCGACTGGAATGGTACTTAGACGGAAGAAAAAGATTGGTCATTACCAAACCTGAAAATGCAACTTGGGAATCATGGCCCTTCGATCAACCGTTTTACCTGATACTGAACCTTGCGTTCGGTGGCGGCTGGGGAGGACTAAAAGGCCTTGATACCGACATACTACCACAAGAATATATCATCGATTATATCAGGGTATATCAATAACTCTATCACTTACAAGAAATCTTATTTAGTACAGAATTTATTAACTTTTAATTTTTATCAAAATGAAAAAGACCTTTTCTCTATTCTTAGCATTCGCTTTGGGAGTCGTCGTACCTCAAACCTTTGCAGCCGACTATTATGTATCACCCACCGGCGATGATAAAGCGGCAGGCACATCGGCCGAAACAGCACTGAAAACAATTCAAGCTGCCATAGAAAAACTGGAAGACAATACACCCACGACAATACACTTGGAAGAAAATGCAACTTTCGACGTATATGGTCCCGAAGCAATTATTATCGGAGCTAAAAAAAACGTGGTTCTTCGAGGGAAAAACACGACCCTGAAATCGGGAGACCAACCATTCTTGGGAGACCGTGTCATCACGATCGGAACCAATACCGATGCAACCATATCCGGACTGATTTTGAAAAACGGTTGTACACGGGACGGTATTCCCGGTGGAGCCATATTCTTTGAAGGAAATGAACTAATCGTAGACAGCTGTACTTTCATCAACAACGAAGCGAATAACAGCGGTGGAGCTATCGCCAGCTGCGGCAAGAATGTAACGATTACTAATTGTGTATTCGACGAAAACCGCATCTTCGGAGGATATGGCGGCGCAGCTATCATTTACCACTGCGGCCTACCCAATAACGCAGAAGAACCGGGTGCTCTAATTATCAGAAATACAGCCTTCACCAATAACATCTCAAAGGCCGATGCAAAAGGCGACATCATCGGATTCCATTATGCTTATCGGGGTTCGGAATACACGCCTCTGTACTCCAACGTCAACTACTTCGAATTGACAAACTGTGTATTCAAAGACAATGAGCCGGGAGTAAGTCCAAGCGTAAGACCGGCTGCCTCTGACATTTATATCAATAATGTGAGAGAAGATTTCGAGATGAATCTCATAAACAACACGTTCTACAAAACCAAAGCGGTTGCCATTCCGTTCTTTTACGAAACTCCCTATCGAATCATAAACAATATATTCTATAACGACAAAGACTTTACGATCATGTCCTCGAATATCTGCGGAGAAAGAGACCCTCTGATCGCCTATAACAATGTTTTCGTAGGAGGATTGGGTGAAAACATGGACGATCCCGCATTAAACGCCGAAAAGGAAAAATACGGGAACGTCGTTTTAGATGCGGTAGAACTAAATAAATTAGGCTTGACTCCTCGTCTGCAAGATGACAATTATGTACCTTACTTGCCTATTACCGACGAATCGAGTATCCTCATCAACAAAGGTCTTTCCAGTACCTCTGGAATGGAAGGATTCGATAAAGAACTCATTCCCGCAACCGATATTAGAGGCTTGGCTACGGTCGACGGTAAGGACATCGGTTCATTTGAATATGGAAGCACATCGGGTATCGCCGGAATAACAGCCGACAAACAAGCCTCGTTCGTCATTTATCGGAATGGCGACGAAGCTATCGTCCGCAACCTCACCGACCAAACTTTGAACTTGTCAATCGTTCTGCTCGATGGCCGTACTATCTACAACGCAGCTCTGAAAGATGAACTTACGATTAACAAATCCGAACTGGAAATACCGAACGGAGTTCTAATTTTCACGGTAAACAACGGTAATCGTTTTGAATCTCAAAAAGTAATATTGTTCTAATAAATCACCGAAACAGGAAGAGCCGCTTAAATATTTTAAGTGGTTCTTCCATTTTTCAATTTCATAAATTCTTGTATCATGATAAATATAAACGTAAAATTTGCTGCTGCCACATTGTTCTTGATGGGCAGTTCATGGACTATCTCCGCACAAGAACTATCGATCTCTCATGCGACTGTCGGTTCATTGGAAACAGAAATAACAGAGGCCCTCGACGGAGCCGATATCTCATCGGTCACAAAATTGACCATCTTTGGAGAATCACTTGATAACACCGATGCTACCTATCTTAAAACCACATTTAAAGATCATCTCGAAGAATTGGATATAACAGGTATAACATTTATCGATAACAGTGTCACGGACAAGTTATGCCAGAAAATGACAACTTTGAAAATCGTGTCTCTCCCTACCGATTTAACTAAAATAGGGAAATATGCATTCGACGGATGTCTAAATCTGGAAACCGTAAACTGGGGACTCGTAGAAAATATCGATGATTATGCCTTCCAAAACTGTGCGAAACTGAAATTAAATTCCTTACCCGAGAACTTAACTCGAATTGGACAATACGGATTCTCGAAATGCGCCGAAATAACGATATCCCAACTACCCGATCAATTAACAGGATTCGGCGTACGGGCTTTCGAATTTTGTTCGAAACTAACTATTAACAAAATAGCATCGTCTGTTACCGACATCAAAGAAAGAGTATTCGACAGAACCGGCATTACCGACTTCACGTTCTCGGAGAATATAGCCAACATAGGAAATCTGGCCTTTTTTGTCGAAGGAAACCCGACAAGAACTTTCACTTGCCGGAAAGAAACAGCTCCCAAATTAGGAGATCGGTCATTCGGTGCTGCATCTGGAATCTCCAATACAACGGTAAAAGTACTTAAAAAATATGCCGACTCCTATACCGCATGGAGCACAGCCGGAATGACATTGGATTACCTGACTCACAAGGTTAATATCTCTGTCAAAAGTAATGGCACGATAGAGGCCAATGGAAGCGGGCTTGTATCCGAAAACAATTCCATCGAAGATGGGACAACTATCGAGGCCTATGAAGGTGAAAGCATTACGTTCACCGTGACCCCGGCAGCCACAGTAAAATTAAACGGAGAAGAAATTAATCCCGATGAAGAAAGCCAAAATTCATATACAATCGCTATAAACGAAGATGATATAAATCTGGAAATAGATTTTTCCGTATCGACTCACATCGAAAAATTAGATGATACAGTAACTTCCTGTAATGTCAAACAAAAAATACTCTATATCACAGGCAAACTGACAACTCCGGTTATAGTGTTTAACTGTGTAGGAAACCAAGTTATATCCACACAAGAACCAATCATAGATTTAAGCCTTCTCCCCACAGGAATATACATCGTTAAAGCCAATCATCAAACGTTCAAGATTATCAATAAATAAAAACTTTAACCTCAAAACGAAAGCCGGATTTTGAAAATCCGGCTTTCGTTTTTTCAGACTCATACGAATCTTTTTATTTATCTCCCTGAACTAAAATAAACTCCGCTTTTTTCACATCATCGGGATTTCCTCCGACAAAGACCTCAAACAAACCGGGATCCGACTCACGACTTCCGTCTGCAAGTACATACTCCAAATCGGCCAATGATAATTCAAACGAGATATCGGTTCTTTCTCCTTTTTTCAAAAAGACCTTTTTGAATCCTTTCAATTCTTTTTCGGGACGAGTTATCTTCGAACAAACGTCCCGGATATACAACTGAACCGTTTCTTCCCCGTCATAATTTCCCACATTGGCGACAGATACATCGATACGAAGTTTCTCACCCGGAAACATAGTATCCTTATCCAGTTTCAATTCTCCATATTCGAAGCGGGTATAACTAAGCCCATATCCAAACGAATACAGAGACACGTTCGGACAATCCAAATACCGCGTTACATACCGCACATTGGGAACATAAGGACGTCCCGTACTCTTGGCATTGTAGTACACCGGTATCTGACCCTCGTTATAGGGGAAAGACATAGTGAGTTTACCCGATGGATTATACTTCCCGAAAAGGACATCGGCTATCGCATTCCCAGCTTCGGAACCCAACTGCCAACACTCTACGATAGTACCTATATTTTCTTTCTCCCAATCGAGAACCAACGGCCTGCCGTTACTCAACAACAGTACAATAGGTTTCCCTGTCTCTTTGATTGCTTTAAGAAGCTCCCGTTGAACACCCGGTAAAGTCAAACGGGTACGGCTGGCAGCTTCTCCGCTCATAAACCGATTTTCACCCACACAAACAATCACCACATCGCTATTTTCTGCCACTTGTACCGCCTCGGAAAAACCGCTTCGGTCATCTCCCTCTATTTCACATCCTTTTGCATAACGGATCCTTACACCCTTGCCGACAGCTTGCTTAATGCCCTGTAATATACCGATCGCATCTTTACCGTCTCCACGAGCGCACCAAGAGCCCAACATATCATCTGGATTATCGGCCAGAGGTCCTACGATTCCGATATTTTTACAGCGATTGTCCAGAGGCAATATACCCTCTCTATTCTCCAAGAGCACAATAGATTTGCAGGCCATCTCCCGAACTACCTTTCTATGTTCTGCCGAAAGTATCTCTGCCTTTTCCCGCTCTGCATCACAATAACGATACGGATCATCGAAAAGGCCCAAATCGAATTTCAACCGAAGAATACGTCTCACGGCATCGTCGATTAAAGATTCTGAAACTACTCCCTCACGAACCAATTTTTCAAGAGACGATACATAACAATATCCTTCCATATCCATATCACAGCCGGCAGTAACAGCCAACTGGGCAGCATCGCACTTATCCTCGGCAACCCCGTGAGGTATTAACTCCGCCACAGAGCCCCAGTCCGAAACCACAACACCCGGAAAATTCCACTCTCCTTTCAATATATCCCGAACCAAATAAGTCGAACCGGTCGCAGGTACACCCATCACCTCATTGAACGAATTCATGAACGTCGCGACACCTGCATCAGCTGCTGCCGAAAAAGGAGGCAAATACAATTCCCGGAGTCTTTGTTTGGAAATATCTACCGTATTATAATCCCGACCTCCTTCTGCGGCCCCGTAGCCCACAAAGTGTTTGGCGCAAGCAGCCATCGTATTGTATGCCGATAAGTCCGTTCCTTGGAATCCCCTTACCCGAGCTTTCGCGATTGCCGAACCCAAATAGGGATCTTCTCCTGAACCTTCCATAACACGTCCCCAACGAGGGTCACGGGCAATGTCCACCATCGGGGCAAAGGTCCACTGTATCCCGGAGGCCGTAGCCTCCTCGGCTGCCACTCGGGCCGATTTTTCTATCAAGTCCATATCCCATGAGCAGCTCTCGGCCAGCGGAACAGGAGAAATCGTCTTATAACCATGAACGACGTCCAATGCAAATATAAGAGGTATATGCAACCTCGTATCGTTTACGGCGATTTCCTGCAAATGACGAGTACGCTCAACTCCTACGACATTGAGCATAGACCCGACCTGACCCGAACGAATCAGCTCTTCTTCATTGGAACACTCGGTAAGTTGTCCGGTAGGATCCTCTTTACTCGATACTTGATTCATCTGTCCGATTTTTTCCGACAAGGTCATCAGACGTAAAACAGAATCCACTCTCTGCTCCGTCCTATCTTCCTTCGCCGCACTCCACACACTCCCGGCGAACAAAAGCAAGAATAGGCACAAAGCCATTCTTTTCATTTCTTTAACTATCATACTCTTCACTATTTAATTTTACATCAAATCTGCCTTTTCACAAGTAATAATGTGAGGACTATGCGCAAATTTAGAAAAATCCTCACTGGCCGGATGCCCCGGAATGGGAATATAATAGCTCTCCTCCTCGTTCCACATATTGGGTCCGAAAACGACATAGCTTATCTTATATTTAGAAATCACCGGATCCAGTATAGAAGAAAAGAAATTGGATATTTTTACCCCTTTCGACCCTGTGTCCGTTAAAGCAGGTAATTTTTTGTTCGCCTCGGCAAAACGGTTCATGGCCGATAACCCCATATTCAATCGTTGTTTATAAAGAGAGCCCGACTCATCTGACTCAAAATCTTGATATAGATTCAACCCTACAATATCGACATACTTGTCTCCGGGATAATACTGGCTTATTTCCTCTTCCGATACGATTCCATACATCGAATATGCATAAAGCACATGATGAATATTTTTTTTATTCCGCAGATAATCGACCGTCATGTGCCATAACCGAACGTAATCTTCCGGAGAACAATGTCCCATGCCCCAATCCATACTGGCTAAATTCGGAGAATGAAACAAATGAACGATAACAGGAATATGTCTGCCATCACTATTTTTCAGAGTCTCCAAAAAAACAGCGACTCGATCTAAATACTGCTCATACTCGACACGGCTCTCATTACCGGACAATACCGAACGAACTACATTTTGAAGAGAATCCTTCCGCAATAAGAAAGATAAAGATGGATTCCAAGAGAGAATCGTCACACCGTTCCTACGATACACCTGCTCTACATATTGTCTGATACGAAAAAACGGTATAGAATCCACATTCAATTCAGAACCCGACTCTATCCCGCCTAAATCCCAATCTACGACCGCAGGGTAATTGCCACAGACACTTTTTACATCGGATCGTCCCGGCTGATTATACCACATGCTGCCGTAAGCTAAGGCATCTTTATGTCCAAGCATTATACCAGCCTCCAAACGGGAAGTTAAATCATGACAAAAATCTTTCAATTCTGCCGAAGCCCTTTCGTCCGAAACAGTCCACGCAAAATTTGTCACACTCTTAGTTTCGTTACAAGCCGAAAGCCAGCCAACCAACGGCAGGCACAAACAAAAAATTGCTTTTGGGAAACTCCACATATCTTTTTTAATTTATCAATTTTTAAGGCTCAAATTTTATATCCTCCCTACTGAAATATATCATTTACACATCGATACAAATGTAGATATTCGCACATTAAACGGGTTGCACAATTCATAGATACTCCTTTTGCAAACGCGCTGCCGGTTGCGTAAATGTTGCAGATGATTAAATTTATGTAGCCTTCCCATTTGCAAGCTATATTATTCGAAAATAAATTGTATTTTTGCGTCAATAGAAAGAGGGACAAAACTAGTCTGCCTCCCACTATTCGGACATTTCCTGCTTTCACATTATATTGCAATTCATTAATACGCAAAGATTTCAATTTGTTCAATTTTAAGCGCCTGCTAACATTATGAATACAAAAAGGCTTTTTCTCTTTATATGCTCCTTATTTTGCTTTATATTAGTTCAAGCCGATACCGATAAATTCTTCGGTTCTAATAACCAACTTTCAAACAGCCATGTCAATCACATCTACCAAGATAAGAAAGGATATATCTGGATATGTACAGAAAATGGGTTAAACGTCTTCAACGGAATAGATTTTAATACTTTCACCCACATAGCCAACGATTCGACCTCATTGGCCAACAATTCGGTGTTATCGGTTTTGGAGGATAAAAAAGGAAGATTCTGGGTAGGGACGACCGATGGTGTACAAATCTTGGATCGCGAAACCGGTAAATTTCAGAAAGTAAACCTTTCTTACCGAAACATTACCAATTTCAGCTATATAAAATGTATTACGGAAGACAGCAAAGGAAACGTGTGGCTATCGACCAATCGTTCAGGTATTATCCGCATCAACGAGAATTCCATGAATGCAGTATATTACATGCAGACCAACAGTAATATTTGCAGCAATAAAATAAATACGATTTATGAAGATCGATTCGGAAATATCTGGATAGGTTCACAAGACAATGGTATAAGTGTATTGAATGTCGATAATCATACCATTGTCAACTATTCTCACGACCCGACGAACCCAAACACATTATCGAGCAACAAGATTTTTTCCATCATAGAAGAGCCTTCCGGGAAAATACTGGTTGCAACAATAGATGGGACCATCGATGCTTTCGATTTCAAAGAACGGTCTTTCCAAAGGAATTACATACCCTCCGTCGAAATGGTATATACTCTATACACCGATAGCAAAAAGAATCTTTGGATAGGAACCGACGGCTTAGGCCTAAAACGATATAACTTCAAAGACAAAACGATTACGACATACGAATCGGAGTTGATCAACTTGGACATGAGAAAAGCCAAAGTACACGGTATATTCGAGGATAAGCAACATAACATTTGGGTCGCCTTATATCAAAAAGGGATATTGATGATTCCGCTCAAAGACAAAATATTCAAAAACATAGGCTTTAATCCTTTCTACACAAACAAAAGCATTGGCAACGAATGTATACTGACAATTCTGGAAGACCATACAAAAGATATCTGGATAGGAACCGATGGAGACGGCATATACAGACTGAATGCCGACCGAAAAGTAAAAGCTCATTATAAAGACGGCAAGTTCCCCGCCAATGTCGTCTTATCCATCTTCGAGGATTCCCGAAAAAGAATTTGGATAGGGACCTATTTATACGGCTTATATCTGTACGACGAATCCACCAACCGCTTTGAAAAAAAGAATTTGCGTTGTAACAACACCGAGGTGAAACATGTAAACGCCATTGCGGAAGATGAAAAGGGCAACCTTTGGATAGGAACCAATGAGCACGGCGTATGTAAATATAACCCGAAAACCGAAAACGCCGATTTCTTGCTTTATGACCTCATGAAATCCAAAAACCAGATACTCAGCAATTCTGTCAACGCCATAGCCATAGATAGCAACTACATCTGGATAGGAACAAGTGTAGCCGGATTAAGCCGGTATGACATGTCCAATGGAAGTTTTGAAGATTATACAGCAGAAAACGGAAAACTAAGTAATAACAACATTTTTGCCCTAAAAGTCGATCATCGAGGAGGTGTATGGATAGGAACCAACTGGGGTCTCAATTATATTAATCCGAATACAGGAAAAATCCTCCAATACACCGAAAAGGACGGACTACCCAATGCAGCCATCAGCGGAATAGAGATCGATGCACAAAATCACCTTTGGATAAGTACTTATTACGGGTTATCTCATTACAACCCTCAACGAAACAAATTTACCAATTATTATACTTCCGATGGGTTGGTAAACAATGAATTTCGAAGAGGTGCTTATTTTCAATCAATAAGCGGAGAAATCTTTTTCGGAGGGATAAACGGACTTACCTTCTTCTATCCCTTCGAGAGCCAACCCAGCTATAATTTATCGAACCTTATCTTTACCGATCTATTCATATACAACGAACCGGTAATTCCCGGAGAATCCGGCTCCATCTTAAAGAAGTCTATCGATTACTCCGACGAAATTCGTCTGAACTATAATATAAAAAATTTCTCCATCGGATTCTCGGCATTGGAATATAACAACCCTAACAATGTCATATACCAAGCAAAACTAGACGGATTTGAAAAAACATGGACGACTTTACCCAACGGAAACAATACCGTAACTTATACAAACCTGAAACCGGGGAAATATACCTTATATATTAAAGCCCACTTACCTCATACCGAACCGATCAGCCGAAAAATAGACATCGTCATCACTCCTCCGTTATGGTTATCTTGGTGGGCGAAAGGTATCTATATTCTCGTCATTCTCGTTGGGGCATATTGTACATATATCAATATTAGGAACAAGAACCTCCGAAAAAAAGAAGACCTGCAAAAGAAAAACGAAAGTAAAATCATGCAGTCCCAACTGCAATTTTTTACCGACATTTCTCACGAAATACGTACCCCTCTTACTTTAATTTTAACTCCGATAGAAGAACTTATCAAAAACACGACAGATGAAAAACTGAAAGAAACCTACAAAATTATAGACCAAAACGGGCATCGCATTTTACGATTGGTCAATCAAGTTATGGAAATGCGTAAACTCGACAAAGGACAAGTAAAATTATTAGCCGAAGAAACAGATGTAAACATATTTATTCAGGAAATCATCGGCTCCTTTAAACACCTTGCCCAAGAAAAAAATATATCGTTCGATGTCCACATTGTCGACAATTTGCCCTTTGTATGGATCGATCAGGAAAAGCTAGATAAAGTCATTTTCAATGTGCTTTCCAACGCTTTTAAATATACCCCGACCAACGGGAAAATTGGAATGGTCGTCGATACGACTGAGTCATTCCTCAGAATCCGTATTTCCGACACCGGTTGTGGAATCCCGAAAGAACTAAGGGAAACGGTTTTTAACCGGTTCTATCAAGTTCCCAACGAAAACAATAAAATCAAAATGGGCACAGGAATAGGATTACATTTGTCTCGTAGTTTAATGGAGATACATCATGGAAAAATATTTGTAGAAGATACAGAACAACCCGGGGCCACATTTACAGTCCTTCTTCCTTTGGACGAAAGCTACCTAAAAGAAGAAGAGAAAAAGTTGGAACACTCCGATCGTAACTTAGCTACACTTGTACAGACTTCTGTCGCACCTTTCTTCTCAAATGAAACCTCCTCAAACACCTTATCCCCTCAAAATAAATACAAACCAAAACTCTTGGTTGTCGAAGATAACCAAGAGATTAGAAATTATATCCACAAAGTCCTATCAACCGAATACCAGATAATCGAAGCGAGCAATGGTAAGAAAGGGCTAGAAATAGCCATCAAAGAAAATCCAGATTGTATCATTTCAGATGTTATGATGCCCGAAATGGACGGAATCGAAATGTGCGATAAAATCAAAAAGAACGAACAGACCAGTCATATCCCGGTCATTATGCTGACTGCAAAAACAGCGATAGAACAACGCATTGAAGGACTAAAAGCTGGCGCAGACTCTTATATTCCCAAACCTTTCAATATAGAGCATTTGAAAATAAGAATCCGCAAACTGATAGAACTACGCCGTATTATGAAAAATAAATACGAGGGTAAATTCAATGAAATCAAAGAAGAAGTAACCAATATAAAATCAACAGACGAAAAGTTTTTGGAGAAACTGGAAAACATTGTAAAAAATAAAATAGCAGAATCAGATTTATCGGTCGAAACGATCAGTCAAGAAATCGGTATCAGTCGTTCTCAACTACAAAGGAAATTAAAACAGCTCACCAATCAAAACCCCAGTGATTACATAAAAACGACGCGATTACGACATGCGGCTTGGTTGTTATCATGCAAAAATTTGAGCGTTTCAGAAGTTTCCTATGCCACCGGATTCTCCTCGTTATCTCACTTCTCAAACAGCTTCAAAGAGTTTTATGGTATGTCGCCCAGCCACTATATGGAAATTCACCGCTCGAACAGGGATTCCGAGAAACCAAAAACAGAAAAATAACAATCTTGATTCCCAATTTACCACAATAAAAAAGCCGTATCTTTCGATACGGCTTTTTCTTATCAAAAATTTATATCGTTATTCCTCATTAAGAGTAATTCTCTTACAAGCAACAGCTGTAAGTTCTTTGTTGCTTGAATGAAGATACTGTTGAATAGTTTGCTTGGGATCTTTCACAAAAGCTTGTTCAAGTAAACAAACTTCTTGATAGAATTTGTTCAGACGACCCTGAGCAATCTTATCGAGCATTTCCTCTTTCTTACCCTCTTGACGAGCCTTATCTTTTGCGATTTCAAGTTCTTTTTCTACCACATCGGCCGGAACTTCATCACGAGAAACAGCGATAGGGCTCATAGCAGCAGCCTGCATAGCCACATCGTGAGCTACCTGATAATCGGTATCGGCGAGGTTAAAACCTACAATCGTAGCCAATTTATTCCCCGGGTGAATATAAGCGGTGGTATAAGGAGCCGAAATAGCTTCGTAGTAACCGAGCTCCATCTTTTCTCCGGTTTTACCGATTTCATCGACAATCAAGTTAGCGACGGGAGTACCATTGACAACCAAAGCCTTTACGGTTTCAAGATCGGTAGCTTTTGCCTCGATGGCAGCATCGAGAATAGATTTAGTCAAGGCTACGAAAGAATCGTTCTTAGCAACGAAATCCGTTTCGCACTTCAAAGCTACGATAGCAGCGAAATCGCCTTTGGCAGCAGCCAAAACGCAACCTTCCGAAGCTTCGCGGTCTTCGCGTTTAGCAGCGACAGCTTGACCTTTTTTACGAATAATTTCTTTTGCAGCTTCGATATCACCGTTAGTCTCGGTCAAAGCATTCTTACAATCCATCATGCCGGCTCCCGTAAGTTTACGTAGCTTGCTGATTTCAGCCATTGTAACAGCCATATACTTAATCTCCTATTTTTATAATTAGAAACGAACAAAGAGTGAAGTCAAAGAAAAGGCTCCACTCTTTGTCTTTGATTATTTTTTATTCTTCTACTTCTTTAACTTCGGCGGCAGGAGCTTCGTCCGTTATTTCGGCAACCTCTGCATCTTCGGCTTTCTTGCGAGAGATACGAGTTTTACGTTCTTTCTTAACAGGAGCATCCTCACCCTCGGCAGGAGCATCAACTTTTTCAGCCTTACGTTCTTCCAAACCTTCGGCAATAGCACCGCATACGGCATCGAGAACCACTTCGATAGATTTCGAAGCATCGTCATTAGCCGGAATAACGAAATCTACATCGTTCGGATTCGAGTTGGTATCTACCATAGCAAATACGGGAATACCTAAACGATTGGCCTCGCGCACGGCAATATGTTCTTTCAAAACATCGACAACGAACAAAGCGGAAGGCAGACGATTCAAATCGGCAATACTGCCCAAAGTCTTTTCCAACTTGGCACGTTGACGAGAGATTTGCAATTTTTCACGCTTAGACAAATTGTCAAACGTTCCGTCCTTTTCCATTTTATCGATGGTAGACATCTTCTTCACAGCCTTACGAATCGTAGGGAAGTTAGTCAACATACCACCCGGCCAACGCTCGATAACATATGGCATATTCACAGCAGAAGCCTTGTCGGCGACAACTTGTTTGGCTTGTTTCTTAGTAGCGACGAACAGAATTTTTTTACCCGATTTAGCGATTGATTTCAATGCAGCTGCGGCTTCGTCGATCTTTGCTACGGTTTTATACAAGTCGATAATGTGGATACCGTTACGCTCCATGAAGATATAAGGAGCCATAGCAGGATTCCATTTTCTTTTCAAGTGTCCGAAATGAACACCGGCTTCCAATAACTGGTCAAAATTAGTAATAGACATTTTTTCTTTGTTTAATTTGTTTACATTCTACTTACACAACCACAAGGTAGTTCCCTATGAAAAGAAAAGTCCTTGCGGTTTGGATACTAAACACAAATATATCTTCGGCGTCAGGCCGTCGCATATTAACGTTTACTGAACTGGAATCTCTTACGAGCTTTGGGACGTCCCGGTTTCTTACGTTCAACGGTACGCGGGTCACGAGTCATGAAGCCCTCCGATTTCAGAGCAGGTTTATCCTCGGGATTGATTTTCACCAATGCGCGGGCAATCGCTAAACGAAGAGCCTCGGCCTGTCCTTTGAAACCACCGCCATTCAGATTCACTTTAATATCATACTTTTCTGCAACGCCCAATTTTTCAAGCGGTTGCTTTACAATGTATTGAAGTATTGAAGAGGGGAAATAAACAGCCAACTCTCTTTTGTTTATCGTAACTACACCCGAACCTTCGCAAACAAATACTCGTGCTACTGCGGCTTTACGTCTGCCTAATGCATTAACTACTTCCATATTACTTATTTAAGGGTGTTAATATCTATTGTTTTAGGGGTTTGTGCAGCATGTGGATGCTCGCTTCCTCCATAAATATAAACGTTTCTCAACAATTGAGCGCCCAATTTATTTTTAGGGAGCATACCTTTCAGTACACGTTTGAATAATCTCGATTCTCCTTTTTTCATCAAATCGGCAGGAGACAATTCTCTTTGACCACCGGGATAACCTGTAAAGTTCAAATAAACCCGATCCGTCCATTTTTTCCCCGTTAATTGCACCTTATCAGCATTGATAATAATTACATTATCGCCACAATCCACATGAGGAGTATAGCACGGTTTGTATTTACCACGCAATATTTTAGCAACTTTTGCACACATACGACCCAAAACTTGATCGGTTGCATCAACCACAACCCATTCTTTTTTAACGGTCGCTTTGTTTGCAGAAATGGTCTTATAACTTAAAGTATCCACTGCTTATTCTTTTAATTATTAAATACTTAACATACACATAGCATTCATGCTTCCGGCCAAAGAAGGCATGGCTACTATTCAAATTTTCTCAAATTTGGGTAATAATCGGACTGCAAAGGTACGTTTTTTATTTGAAAAACAAAAGATTTCGATTTTTCTTTTACAGATTTAAACAAAAAAATCGGTCCGGAAAACCGGGCCGATCCATTATCAGAAAGTATCTTTATTTCACCAGAACTTTCGTTGTTCTATTCCCGACTTTCACAATATAGAATCCGGGTAATAGATCATATTGGTTCTCTCCTACCCCGACAGAATCTTCCAATACCGACATTCCCGAAATAGAATAAATCTCTATCTTAGAAGGAACCTCGGCTTGCACATACAACTTTCCATCTATGGCATAAACCTTAGCACCAGATGCAGAAAGTGAATTTACCCCCGAAGGGATATATTCCACGATCTGCCGGTCCGAAAATTCCGATTCGACTAAATCATCGCCCAGCAAACGATAGGCCGATACCTCATAACCGTATTTATACTGTCCGCATTGCAATCCGGTAAAGGAGTACGAAGTAGTTTCGGAGTCCCTCACAATAACACTGTTTTCCAATCTGGACACCTGAGCACCCGCTTTCAACTTTTGTTTAACGACAATATTATCGATAAAGAAAAGAGCACCGCCATCGGTAGCGAAACGGAGGCAATCTTTTTCAATACCGTTTTTCATTTCCACCGTAAATGTTTTAGACTCCGATTTCTCGAAAGTCAGTGTTTTAGTATCGTTTTCAGAGTAGATATATAAATCGGTCCAACCGCTCGAAACCTTTGCCCATGCTGTCACTGTCACTTCGAATACGGTATCGTTATTCAGCACCAGTTCGGGTGTTTGAAGAGTCGCCTGCCAACCATACCCTCCAAGCATACCGTTTGCCAAACGAAGTCCGCCGCTAAATAACCAATTGGGCAATAAAGTATAATCATCTAGAATCACAAGAGAACTCGACTCAAACTCGTCTGGATTTTCTGGTGTAGCCAAAGTCGTTACTTTCGAAAAATCTTCTTCCAAAACGACATATTCTTCGTCTTCTCTCGCCGTATAAACACTATAATTATTCACTCTATACCCCTCGGCCTTAGGTGTTTTTTCCCAATGTGCCGTGTATGACGATTCTGTTACATCGGTAGCGGCAGCCACAACAGGAGCGACCAATCCTATTACAGCGATTTCGTCAGATGGTTCAGACTGCACTCCATTTTCCGAAGAAGCCTTTACATAATAATAGTAATCCAAATTCTCGTCTAAGCCTTCCACATTATAAGACGTCACACTCCCTACATTCTTATCTTCGAAAACATATACATTTTCTCTGACAGGCATACAACTGTAAGAAATATCATCGATAGCGACACGTCCGTTATTCTTCTGTTCGAACCATATCTTTACCCGATAACAATCGGACGGTAGAGAAGAGGTAAGATCGATATAGCGCCCCGTTTGAAGCGAAGAAGCAAAAGAATAACCCAAGTCCTTCCACTCTACTCCATTAAAATATTCAGCATGAATTTTTGAGCTATTTCCAGAAAGCAT